>Ga0123356_10000050_pt1 | contig 128418 bp, 97 predicted proteins | sample TergutEmb28metaG_2_FD_92546 | JGI IMG/M metagenome (GOLD analysis project Ga0123356, IMG submission 92546) | Embiratermes neotenicus P3 segment gut microbial communities from Petit-Saut dam, French Guiana - Emb289 P3 | ecosystem: Host-associated > Arthropoda: Insects > Digestive system > Gut ... | reverse complement strand
GTTAAATCGAAAAAAACAAGATAGTGCTTTCATATTAAAATATAGTAGAGTCACTAAGGCTGTTCGTCATTTTGTGCCGAACAGCCTAGCTATATTATACTATTATAACGGTGTCAAGGGTCTTCGATGAGCAATAGCTCACGGCACTAACGCACCGCCCTTGACACAGCGAGCCAAACAAAACCTAAAAGCCCTATTTGCAGGGACTTGGAGCTTATGATATAATCAGTAAAAATAAATTAAAAAGTCTTACATTATACCTTGACAAAGTTTATCTTAAAGCCTAAATCAAGGAAATGCAAGTATTTTCTCGGAATATTGAGAACACATAATTTAAGCATGCTCTTATATATTGATGAGATTTGTCTATTTATGGTATAATCATGGCGAAGTTGGTGAAGATTTATGGTTAGTAACGGTGTTATTCATTTATTCAGAGCTGTCGGAAACGCTGAGTTTGCCAAGATACTTAGTACAAAGAAGTTTTCGTTACGTCCCAATGGTCTTGAAGCTAAGTATTTCGGAATGAACTTTAATGAAACACTTGATTTTGTGAATAAGGTTTTTAATGTTCACGTGGTAGCTATTGTTGAAGTAATAGCAGATAGACAAACTGTTGAAGCGATTGGTGACTTTACGATGGTTGATACAACGGTATTTAAGAGTGGTACAGTAGAAATTGCTAAGGTTGATTTAGATAGATTTAATAACTCGATTATTGAAATAAAGCACGTTTACTAACATGGAGGTAATATTATGCTTAAAGCAAAAGGAGAAATAATATTTACTTTGGAAGGTAAGAATTATACTGCTGACCAACTGCGTCCGGCTTTTATGTTTACTGAAGGTTTGTTATTTACCGGTGGTATAAAAAGCGATGTTGATATGTACTACCAAGGGCAGACGTATAATGTTGATGTTGACTTCTATACCGTTGAAGATGAAGCATATTCTATGTTGAAGCCATTAATTAAAGATGTAATGGAACTGGCAATTTGTTCCGGAAAAAGAATTCTTGGTAAAGCAATACTAAAGGATTTTATATACGAAAGCTCTCCACATATTGCAGAAGAACTAGCAGTAGCAGAGGCAGATTCAAAGTATATAAACGATTCATTATAAAAGGAGTCCGTCAATGATAGCTGTGCTTAAACCGAATGCTACGCAGGAACAGATAGAGAGCCTTACTTCCTGGCTTGAGGATAGGGGGCTTAAGGTTAATCTTTCCAAGGGAGAGTTTTATACGGTGCTTGGTTTAATCGGTGATGTCAGTAAGATTGACACGGAGCTGCTTGAGGGACTGGAGATGGTGGATTCGGTGAAAAGAATCAGCGAGCCGTTTAAAAGAGCGAACAGGAAGTTTCACCCCGACGACAGTATTGTTGATATCGCTGCCGCAGGCGGTAACCCGGGTATAAAAATAGGTGGCTCAGACTTCCAAATAATAGCAGGACCCTGCAGCGTTGAATCGCCCGAGCAGATTCTGGAAATAGCACAAAGCGTAAAAGCCGCAGGTGCAACTATCCTGCGTGGCGGAGCGTTTAAACCCCGCACATCACCATATGATTTTCAAGGCATGCAGGCGGACGGCTTAGAGCTTTTGCTTGAAGCAAAAAAGCAAACAGGAATGCCGATTATCACCGAAATAATGAACGTGATACATCTGCCACTATTTGAAAATGTGGATATTATCCAAGTCGGAGCACGAAACATGCAAAACTTCGAGCTTCTCAAAGAACTCGGAATGACAAAAATCCCGATACTTCTCAAACGGGGGCTTGCAAACACACTCCAAGAGCTTCTGATGAGTGCCGAATATATTATGTCAGGCGGCAATCATAATGTTATTCTTTGTGAGCGGGGAATCCGCACATTCGAGACATATACCCGCAACACACTTGATTTAACAGCAGTTCCAGTGCTCAGAGAGCTATCGCACTTGCCGGTTATAGTCGACCCGAGCCATGCAACAGGAATGGCAAGGCTTGTCGAGCCGATGGCACTGGCAGCGGTTGCGGCGGGTGCAAACGGACTTATGATAGAAGTCCACAACGACCCGCAAAACGCAATGTGCGACGGTGCACAATCACTTACACCCGAGCAATTTTCGGATGTGTCCGAAAAGGTACGCCGTGTATACGAGGTGGTAAAAGCGTGAGCTCAACAGAAATGAAAAAACCAATGACTATTGGAATTGCAGGACTCGGATTAATAGGCGGCTCTTTGGCAAAAGCTTTTAAAGCCAACGATACTACACACACAGTCTATGGGTTCGACACAGATGAGGCTATTCTCGGTTTTGCAGAGCTATCAGGTGCAATCGACGGCACATTGGATGAAAGCACGATTAAAAAATGCGACGTAATCTACATAGCAGTAAACCCCGGTGATGCTGTAAGGTACCTTGAAGATAACGCGGCGAAAATAGCAAAAGACACACTGGTAATAGACTGCTGCGGTGTAAAACAGTCCGTATGTGAAAAATGCAACCCGCTTGCTGAGCAACACGGCTTTATTTTCATCGGCGGTCACCCGATGGCAGGCAGTCACAAAGCAGGCTTTAAAAACAGTCGTGCCGACCTTTTCCGCGGTGCCTACATGATTCTGGTGCCGCCTGTATACGACGACCCGGTTTTATTCGGCAGACTCGAGGATGCACTGAAACCCATAGGGTTTGGGCACCTGACAATAACAACCGCAGAAAAACACGATGAAATGATTGCATTTAGCTCGCAAATGGCACATGTTGTCTCAAACGCATTTATAAAAAGCCCGTCGGCAGGCGGACATAAGGGCTTCTCAGCGGGAAGCTACAAGGATTTGACCCGTGTAGCACAGCTCAACGCAAAAATGTGGGGAGAGCTGCTGATGGACAACAGCGATTATCTAATCCATGAGCTAGACATATTTATGAACTCACTCAAGCATTACAGAGACGCACTCGAAGCAAACGACAGTGAAAAACTGATAAGCCTTCTCGAAGAGGGAAGCAAGAGAAAAGCAGAGCTGGATTCCTAGTAACTGCAAGCAAATAAACGGAGCACTTAATGAAAACAGTTACCGTCAACGCAAGTAAAAAATATGATGTTTTAATAGGAACCGGATTCTTAGGTGATACCGGACCTATGATACACGAAAAAATCGGCGGTCAAACAGCAGCTATAGTAACCGATGATATTGTATCCGCTCTCTACGCAGAGCAACTCAAAAACAGTCTTTCAAGTGCCGGGTATAATGTGCTGATATATGAATTTCCAAATGGCGAAGGCTCAAAAAACACAAACACTTTCCTTTCTTTAATAAACTTTTTTGCAACAAACAAGCTAAACAGAACAGATATTGTAATCGCTTTGGGCGGAGGCGTTACCGGCGATATAGCAGGTTTTGCAGCCTCAAGTTATAAACGAGGATTAAGACTCATACAAATACCAACAACCCTGCTTGCCGCAGTGGATTCATCAGTTGGCGGAAAAACAGCCGTAAACCTGACAGCCGGAAAAAACCTGTTGGGTGCGTTTTATCAACCTGATTTAGTATTATGCGACACATCATTACTTTCAACGCTACCCCCAGAGGTCTGCAAGGACGGCTGTGCCGAGGCAATAAAGTACGGAGTAATAGCTGACAGTGAATTGTTTAATTCAATCAAGCATGAAGAATCGTCCCCCTTGCTTGCATCCCCCTTGCACTCCTTTCATGATTGCACAACGCCGCTTGAAGATATAATATATAATTGCGTAAAAATCAAGCGTGATATTGTAAGCGAAGACGAATTTGAGCACGGCTCAAGAAAGCTGCTTAACTTCGGGCATACTATCGGACATGCAATCGAGCTTCTAAGTGACTACAGTATCTCTCACGGTTATGCTGTTGCAATCGGAATGGCAATAGAAACCCGTGCGGCTCTAAGCTTGGGCATATGCGAAGCACAGTGTTTAAATGACATTCTAAAAATACTTGATTTATATGAGCTACCGAGTACAACATCATACAACGCGAAAGAGCTGGCAAAAGCATGTCTTTTCGATAAAAAAAGAGATGGCGACAGTATTATAATGGTATTTCCCGAAAAAATCGGCAAATGTGTGTTAAAAGAAATTCCGATAAATGAAGTGGAAGCACTCATAAGACAAGGGATGGGTGGCACAATATAGAGGAATTCAATATAGAGGAGCGCAATGACAATAACGATAAATAAACCGCTTCGAGGCGGAACAATAAGGGCAATATCGTCAAAATCCGAAGCACACAGATTATTGATTTGTGCCGCTTTAAGTGATGAAGAGACGTTTATTGCTTGTCCGGAGAGCTCTGAAGATATCGATGCAACCGCACGTTGCTTAATAATACTTGGAGCTTCTGTATGGCACCAGAATGAAGGGTTTAATGTCATTCCAATCAACCGCGATGTATTAGCTGATAATAAAAAACTATATCGCCTTGACTGTGGCGAAAGCGGTGCAACGCTTCGGTTTATTTTACCTATTTGCGGTGCACTCGGAATTAATGCGGAAATAAACATGAGCGGGCGTTTACCGGAGCGTCCTTTATCCGATTTGTATAATGAAATGGTATCGCATGGCTGCAAGCTCTCCGAGCAAGGAACGTCGCCACTCACTTGTCATGGACAACTAAAAAGCGGGAAGTATCTCCTGCCGGGAAACATTACGTCGCAATACATCAGCGGATTATTATTTGCTCTGCCTCTGCTCAAGGGCAACAGTTCAATTCGAATTACAAGTGCATTTCAATCGCGTCCGTACGTGGATATAACGTTACATTTGCTCAATAATTTCGGCATACGGGTTATAGAAGAGGATTACGGATTCTTTGTTCCCGGCAATCAAACATTCCGCTCTCCAAAAGCTGTTACAACAGGCGGAGATTGGTCGAATGCTGCATTTTGGCTTTCGGCAGGTGCAATAGGACCGGGTAGCATTACATGCACGAACCTTAGTTCAGAATCACAGCAGGGTGATAAAAAAATATCCGAGCTGCTTAAACGATTTGGAGCACATGTGTTTACCGACAAGGATTCCGTAACCGTATCTCCAAACAAGCTGAAGGGTATGGAAATTGACGCGGGTGACATTCCCGACCTGGTGCCTGTACTTGCTGCGGTTGCATCAGTCGCTGATGGGCAGTCAACTATTTACAATGCCGAGCAACTGCGTCATAAGGAAAGCAATAGAATCCGCACAGTAACAAAACTGCTGACAAATTTGGGAGCCGATATTAAAGAAACAGATGACGGAATGATTATTAATGGAAAACGAACGCTGACCGGCGGCAAAACTGAAACCTTCGGAGACCACCGCATAGCAATGAGTGCCGCAATAATCTCCGCTGCCTGCGAAAATGATGTAACAATAGAAGGAGCAGAGGTTGTAAATAAATCATACCCCAGCTTCTACACAGACTTCAGAACCATCCTGGGCGGCGACTTTAAGGAAGATTAGCTATGTCAAATACATTCGGGAGCAACATAAAAATAACTATATTCGGACAGTCTCACTCACAGGCAATCGGAGTTGTAATTGACGGATTGCCGGCGGGCATTGCCATTGATTTTGCAGAGCTTCAGGCATTTTTGCAAAGACGTATGCCGGGGCAAGACAAATATACAACCTCCCGCAAGGAAGCGGACGAGCCGGAGTTTATTTCCGGAATCGTTGACGGAGTTACCTGTGGTGCTCCTGTTACGGCAATAATAAGAAATACGGATATACGTTCGTCCGATTATGAGAATATACGTGATATTCCACGCCCGTCTCATGCGGATTTTACTGCATTAGTTAAATATGGTGAAACACATGACATAAGAGGCGGCGGTGCTTTTTCGGGACGAATGACCGCACCCTTATGCATCGCAGGCGGAATATGCTTGCAGCTGCTGGAGCGAGAAGGCATTTCAATTGCCGCACATATAACACGGATTGGAAATGTTGTTGCAGAGGATTTTAACCCTGTTAATGTGGGCAAAAGCGAGTTTAAAGCCTTAAAAACCGCAGTATTTCCTGTATCGGACAAAGCAGCGGCTGAAAAAATGCTCTCGGCAATTGAAGAAGCATCGCTTACAGGAGACTCGCTTGGCGGAATAATCGAATGTGCCGCAATCGGTCTGCCCGCAGGGGTAGGCGATCCGATGTTCGACGGAATGGAAAATCGCATTGCACATATTATTTTCGGCATACCTGCCGTAAAAGGCATAGAATTCGGCAACGGCTTTGAAGCCGCAGGACTTAAAGGCTCAGAAAACAACGACGCATTCGTTACAAGCCATGGTGCAACCAAGGGGGACGTAAAAACCCGCACAAACAACCACGGCGGTATATTAGGCGGAATCACATCAGGCATGCCGCTCATCTTCCGCACAGCAATTAAACCGACCCCATCCATATCAATTGAACAAGACAGTGTCAGCTTATCCCGCATGGAGCCGGTAAAGCTAAAGGTTGAAGGACGTCACGACCCCTGCATAGTACCCAGAGCAGTACCCTGCATAGAAGCAGCCGCAGCAATTGCAATATACGACGCGATATTTTGAAAGGTCTTAAACAACCATGGATTTACATGAACTAAGAACACAAATTGACAAAATCGACGAGGAACTGGTGCATTTATTTCAGCAGCGTATGGATATATCCAAAAAAGTAGCACAGTACAAGAAAAAACACAGTATTCCCATTCATGACCCAAAGCGCGAGCTTGAGGTATTAAGTAAAATGGTCAAAAAAGTAAAAAAAGAGCGGGAATCAGCGATAAAAGCATTGTATATGCTGCTTTTTGAACTTAGCCGGTCTGAACAGGAGAATATATAATGCAACGCTTCGGTCTTTTGGGAGAGACTCTCCGGCACAGCTTCTCTCCGATGATTCATGCCGAATTCGGAAAATATGAATACAAACTATACGAGAAAAAGCCGGAAGAACTGGACGTTTTTTTTAAGCAAGGAGATTTTGACGGGCTAAATATAACAATCCCCTATAAAAAAAGCGTTATAAAATACTGCAAAAGCTTATCCGTGACAGCACAAGCCATTGGCAGCGTAAACACGATAATAAGGCACAAAGACGGCACATTGCATGGTGATAATACTGACCTGTTCGGTTTTACCTATCTACTGGAAAGAACGGGAGTACAAGTTGCTGACGGCAAAACAATCATTTTAGGCAGCGGCGGCTCATCATTAGCTGTACAAACGGTATTGAAAAACAAAAACGCAAGAGAAGTTGTAGTAATCTCAAGGAGCGGAGCAGAAAACTACGAAAATATCAACAAACACAACGATGCAATACTAATAATAAACACCACCCCTGTCGGCATGTATCCGAATAATTATGCTTCGCCGATAGAGGATTTAAGGATTTTCAATAAATGCTGCACAGTCATCGATTTGATATATAATCCACTGCGAACAGAGCTTATGCAACAAGCGAAAACGCTTGGTATACAAAGCGTTAACGGACTAAGAATGCTGGTCGCTCAAGCAAAAGGGTCAGCAGAACACTTCTTAGGCTCAGGTATACCCGATACAACCATAGAAAACATAACAACCAAAATAGAGCAAAGCACACAAAACATAGTTCTAATAGGAATGCCCGGCTGCGGAAAAACAACTATAGGTAAAGCATTAGCAAAAGAAATGAACCGAAAATTTACCGATACAGACGATACTATTAACGAAAAAGCCGGAAAAACACCTGCCGAAATCATATCGGAAAACGGCGAAGGAGCATTCAGAGAGCTGGAAACAGACGCACTAAGAACAATATGCAAAGAAAACGGTCTGGTAATCGCAACAGGAGGCGGTGTGGTAACACGCTCTCTGAACCAAAATGTTATAAAGAAAAACGGAATAGTCATCTTCCTTGACAGAGATTTAAATAAACTGCAAACAAAAGGCAGACCTCTTTCAAAAAAGGAAGGCATAGAAACCCTTGCAGCACAGCGGCTTCCGCTTTACAATAAATGGTGTGATTATACCGTGAAATCAAACGAAATCTCGCAGACGATGAAAGATTTAAAAGCAATAATAAATCGAAGCAAAGGGTGAAGAATAATGAAAAAAATCCTGGTAATAAACGGACCCAACATAAATATACTTGGTATGCGTCAGCCGGAAATATATGGTGAAAAATCCTACGCCGACCTTATTACATTAATCGAAGAAACCGCCAAAACAGCGGGAGTGGCAGTAGAGTGCTTCCAATCCAACAGTGAGGGTGCAATAATAGATAAAATACAACAGGCATACGGCAATTTCGATGGAATAATAATAAACCCAGCCGCTTACACCCACACAAGCATAGCCATACCGGACGCACTAAAAGCAATTGGAATACCGGCGGTTGAAGTGCATTTATCAGATATTTCAAAACGTGAAGATTACCGCAGGCAGTCATACACCTCGGAGGCATGCATGAAGACAATAATAGGAAAAGGCTTTGAAGGCTACAAAGAAGCGATTGAACTACTGGCAGAGGCATGAATAGCAAACCTCGTATCACCGCCAATCATTAGAAAACAGGTAGGTACTTAAAACGTGAATTATATTTTTGATGTCGGGAATGTGCTTGTTGATTACAGACCTAAAAAATATCTGGGAAGTCTGTTTTCCGACGGTGAGCTTGTAGAAAAACTTTATACATTAGTTTTCGGTAGCCCCGAATGGCTCGAAATGGATAAAGGACTGTTATCGTTTAACAATGCAACAGAGATTTTCTGTAGTCGCGAACCGCAATACCAAAAGGAAATACGTACTTTAATGAAGCATGTTAATCGCATTTTCGACCCAATAGAAGAAACAATTGATTTGCTTCCAAAAATAAAAGAAGCAGGACACTCACTATATTATTTATCGAATATTCAATTTGAAGTCCGTGATTATTTATTGAAAACACACGATTTCTTCACCATGTTCGACGGCGGTGTCTTCTCCTGCGACATCAATCATATAAAACCATCACCTGAAATATACCGCCATCTATTAAAAAAATACTCTCTAAACCCCGCAGATTGCATCTTCTTCGACGACATGAAAGAAAACGTAACTGCCGCAGAAAAAGAAAACATAAAATCCATCCTCTTTACAACCCCCGACTGCATATCTGAGTTCATATAACAGTCGGCAACCTCTCAAGCTTTAAGGCGTTAAAATGATATTATTTGCTCTTGCGGGCTAACTGAATAAAAGGTATAATACGCGGTGTGATGGGGGAACATTATGTTGCCCCGTCATATTATTTTTACCTGAAAGGCAAAAGGAAATGAAACTACTCAGCAATGAAAAAGTAATAGACATAATGTCAAATACCCTCAACCATGTGGACGGAAGGTTAATTGACCACGGTGAACGTGTTGCATACCTGATGTACAAGGTGCTCAAGCCGCAGGGGATATTCACAAATGAAAAACTGCGTGATATCTGTGTTTTAGCAATGCTGCATGATGTCGGTGCGTATAAAACTGAAGAAATCGACAATATGGTGATTTTTGAGACAACAGATGTTTGGGAACATTCCATTTATGGCAGCCTGTTTCTCAAATACTTTTCACCGCTTAAAGAGTTATCGCCCGTGGTACTTTTTCACCACGCAGAATGTGACGAACTTGAGCATCTCATAGGCGAGGAAATGCAGATGCTTGCAAATCTTGTATCCCTTTGTGACAGAGCCGATGTGTTTGCGGTTCACGGAGGCAAAAATGAAGACTTCCTGATGTATCTGCTTAAATTTCGCAATATCAAATACCTTAATGAAAATGTCAACATGTATCTGAGTGCCGATATAAACATTGAGACTGTTTTTGATGAAATGAAAACCGATGAAACCTTTAACAACATCTTCCACAAAACACCGCTGACAGAAAAAGAAGCAACTGATTACATAAACATGATTATCTACTCAATCGATTTTCGCAGTAATCAAACGGTCATTCACACGCTCTCAACCGTTTGTATTGCAGAGTATTTAGCGAGGAAACTGGAGCTTGACGAAGATACTATAGTAAAAGTAAAAACCGGAGCCCTCCTGCACGACATCGGCAAGGTCGGAATTCCGCTTCATATTCTGGAAAGCAATGAAAGACTCAGCGATGAAGACATGAATATTATGAGAACACATGTAAACTTCACCGAAGAAATCATAAAAGGCAATGTAGAAGAGGAAATTGAACGTATTGCAGTCAATCACCACGAGAAAACAAACGGAGAGGGATACCCGAACCGCATAGACGGTCAAACGATTACCACCAGCGACAGAATCGTTGCAATTGCTGACATATTCAGTGCTCTATGCAGAGAAAGAAGCTATAAAGACGAGTTTCCAAAAGAAAAAGTCATCTGCATCCTCGACGCCATGGCAGAGCAAAGCCTGATTGACCCGAAAATCGTATCAATAGCAACAGCCAACTTCGACGAAATAGTAAAAAACATAAAAACACAAGCCGAACCGGTAATAAAAGCCTACGAAAACATGAACTCAGAATACCAAACAATAAAAAAAGAACTACTGGCAAAATTCAACCCGGAACAACCCGAACCCGAAACAGTCGTCCTCTCATGGTAACACAAGCAGGAAGAACCGTCCCTGCTGTTACCCCGCTGCTTCAGAGATTCAAAAAACTTCAATCAAAAGATTGGAGTTTTTTACTAAACACTTGACGCAGTATATACTATAGTATATACTGCATATTATCTACAAGGAGGTGATTACAAATGAAAACTGCAAAACTTTTTGCAAACGGGCAAAGCCAAGCTGTACGTCTGCCAAAGGATTATCGCTTTACCGGAGATGAAGTCGGAATAATGAAAGTAGGCGAGGTGGTGATGTTGTATCCTACCGGTGGGAAGTGGGAGAGATTTATAGGAGCAGAACCTTTAACTGATGATGTCGGTTCAGCTATCTCAGAAGCTCGGAAAAATGAATTAACAGGAAAGCCAAGGGAAGAATTATGAAATATTTACTGGATACAAATATATGCATCCACTTAATGAAACATACAGAAAGCGTACTGGAAAGGTTTTCTGAGAAAAAAAGTGATGGGCTAACAATTTCGTCAATTACACTGGCAGAACTTGAATTTGGAATTTGCAACAGTGCCGCATACGATAAAAATCGAGCAAAGTTATTATCATTTCTTCCGCTTGTTAATGTGTTATCGTTTGATGATACAGCAGCAGTAGAATATGGCATCACTCGTGCAAAATTACAAAAAAAAGGAACCCCAATAGGTCAAATGGACATGCTGATAGCTGCACACGCTCTGTCCAAAGATTTAACTCTTGTAACAAATAACACCCGTGAGTTCGAGCGGGTCGAAGGATTGCAAATTGAAGATTGGCTAATTTAATGAGGGATGTCATATGCAGTTGGAAGTATATAACTTTATATCGGAGAATATTAATTGGGAGAGTATATTAACAGAAGTGCCCTACTATATCAAAGTCAAACGAGATAGTGGGTGTGTTTTATTAAAGTATGACCAAATCCGCTCCGATATGAACCTTAATATTGTTAGAGAGTGTCGTGGTATTATTTTTAGCGAAACAGACGGATACCGCCCGGTTTGCGTACCATTTTTTAAGTTCGGCAATTATGGTGAAAGCTATGTACCGGAAATTGATTGGAATTCTGCACGTGCACAAGAAAAGCTGGACGGTTCATTAATGAAGCTATGGCATCATAATGAAAAATGGCACATTTCAAGTAACGGTGAAATAGATGCCAGAAATGCACACATCAGCAGTGCTCTTATTAGTACCGCACGTAAAACAGACCTGCATACACTATTTGTGGAAGCATGGAGCAAAATTAATAAAGATTTTAATGATTTAGACAAAAACTACACTTATATGTTTGAACTAACATCACCTCACAATCGAATTGTTGTAAGATATGATGATACAACAATTCGACATATCGGAACCCGTAATATACAAACCTTACAGGAATGTGACATGGATATAGGCATAGCGAAGCCTCGAGAGTTCTCTTTCAAAACCTTCGACGACTGCATAGAAAGTGCTAAACAACTCGGATATGATGATGAGGGTTATATAGTTGTAGATAAGTTTTTTAACCGTGTAAAAGTAAAATCCCCGCTTTATGTTGCACTTAATCACATATCACAAGGAGTAACAACTAACGGAAACATTGTAGATATAATCCAAAAAAATGAACAAGATGAATTTCTGAACTATTTTCCTGAGTTTCATGAAGCGTTTAACAATGTTATTAACGGTATCTATATTTTCTCTAATAAGCAAACAGAAATCTTCAGTGATATTCGGTCTATGGAATTTGAATCACGCAAAGCCTTAGCCGAGACAGTAACAAAAACAGACTGCCCTGCATGTATATTCGCTTTAATCGATGGAAAATCCGCAGATGCTCGAACATGGCTTTTGTCAAGACCCACCGCAAAAATTTTAGAACTTATTGGACTTTAAAAGACAAGGGAAGACAAGGAGACGGTTCTTTTGTCCTGTTCGAAAATATTATCATAAATGCATTGCATTTTCTAAGAATCATTCATAATAGTGCTGTTGCATATAAAAATAATCTGTTAAATAATAATGTTATGTTTGTGGCTTCAAATGATGAGGCATCACAATTGTTTGAAACTAAATTTCTTCCAAGCAATTTTAAGCATTTAACAGGGATAATAACAAATTTAAATAGTACAAGATTCTTTGAAGCGGCTTTTAGTAACAAACTTAAAGAGAGTGATATAGACTTCGCTCGTGATGGTACAACTAAAAAAAGCTTGATGTCTTATATTCTCTTATGAACATTCATAAAACAGCAAAAATGGCGGGAGATTTTGAAAGCTCGCATAAAGTTTTGCTATCAGATAAGATTGCGGGTACAACAACAGCAGTCATGGGGTTTATTAGGGACGATAAATATTTCGTACCAAATACAGTTATTAAGGATGATGTTCGGCAGCTTGTGCGTAAACCGACGTTAGTTATTAGTGCAATATTCGTAAAGCCTCATAAACAACTTTTGTATAGCGAGATAAGTTTTTTGCGTAGAGATACTACTATTGAGCAGATAATTAAAATAATACCTGATATTAAATACAAGCTTTCAAGTAGCAATATAATATAGCTAAGGCTCTTCAACACCAAAATATTGAAAGGCCTTAAAGAAAGCAAAGGGAAAGGTTCCTCTGTCTTGCTCCTGTTGCACACTGCATTATCCGGCGAAGCGGCAGCCTGAGTTTCCGCAGGTATTGCTACTTGGGCATGAGAGGGGTTTTTCTCCGGTGGTTTTTATATATGCCGGTGCTGATATATAATAGGTTTCCATATTTTGCGAGCTGCATTTCGGACAGGAAATGCGGCTTTCTTCTTTTTCCAACATTGTTGCCCTGATATTTGCAATCTCGTCACAATCCTTGCAACGCAAGTCATAAAATGGCATTTTTACTCCTCCTTGTCGTATATACCAAAGTACAGAACAAGACACAGGAACCGTCCCCCTGTCTTGATACTTGAATAATAGCACAAATATATGTAAAAGGCACGTAAAAAGCACTTATTACCTTGTGTTATTGGATTCTATGCTGTATAATGACACATTGCTGTTATCATTAAGGAGGAACGATAATGAGAAAATTTTGTGTTGTGTCACTATGCTTATTTATCGTTTCTGCTTTTTTATTCGGATGTGAAAACGCAAACGGCAACGGAAACAACGGCGAAGGCAATGAAGCACAGCTCCAAATCCTACTCCCCGAGCACCCCTACAGCGATATGCTGGTATCACTTGTCCACGAGTTCGAAGATGAAACCGGAATAACAGTTAATATCGAACAGATGAATGAAGGCGATATCACCGCAAAGCAGCTTGAAGGAATCGAAAACGACACCTTTGTCGCTGATGTATTTATGACCCGCCCTATGACCGAAACTCTCACCTTCTTTAAAAACGACTGGATGCTGCCGCTCGGCGATATCAATACAACCGATTACCCCGAAAACACACTCGAAATAGGCGTTAGAGACGGCATCGCGCATTTTATACCGCTGGTGGTTGAATGGCAGGTACTTTACTACAGAAAAGACCTTATGCAAGCAGCGGGATTAAGAGTTCCGACAGACTTTGCAGAGCTTGAAGCAGCAGCAGCAATACTGAACAAAGACGGTGTCGCAGGCTTTGCGTCAAGAGGTGCAGGCTCTCCTGCCGTATCACAGCTGTCAAGCTTTATATACAACTTCGGCGGCAGATACATCGAAAACGGCATAGCGGTATTTGACAGTCCGGCAGCTGTAGAAGCAATAGCATTTTACGGAAAGCTTCTTGGAATGTACGGACCAAACGGTGTAGGAGCAATGTCATGGGGCGAAATAATGTCCCTCTTCCATGAAGGAAAAGTTGCAATGTGGACAGACGCATCCGTATTCTACGGGCAACTGATTGACCCCGAGCTGTCAACAATAGCAGCCGAAAACATCGGTGTAGCAAGATTGCCGAGAGGACCCGCAGCCGATGAGCCCTACATAATGACGTCATGGGGCATGAGTATTTCATCAAAAACTGAGGATTCTCAAAGTGCAATGAAGTTCCTCGAATGGGCAACAAGCGAAGAAATGGCAAAAAAAGCAATGCTGGAAAACATCCCGATGGCACGAAGCTCTGTTTGGAATAACCCCGAGATAACAACTCATATGAACCCGGAAATCGTAGAAACAATGATTCACGCCTCACAAAACGGATACCCTTATGCCTTACCGATTATGACATCCATAGTCCGTGCAAGAGAGCTCATAGGTGAGGTAATTTCCGAGTCACTTAATACAAACGGAACATCACCAAGGCTTCAAAGCCTTGCGACACAAAATGCTGCAGAGGTAAATGACCTTCTCAGAGCAGACGGCGAATACGGCACTGCAAGGTAATATGAAAGGGTTGCACCCGGTGTGATTAAAAAAAAGCTTCAGCTCGTCACAGGTATCAGAGCAAAAACAACACTATACATTATCAGCTCGGTAATAATAACCTTTATTATTACCGGTGCTGTTTTATTCTATTCTTTAATCAGTACACAACGGGATGCCGCAGCACTGGAGTTCTACAATCTTGCCGCAGAGCATGTAACCGCATTTGAAAGAGAGATAAATAACGCACTCGACTATTTATCATCGGTTTCAAGTGTTTTGGAATTCCAGATAACCGAAGGAATGGTTGACCGCGAAGCACTGCACCGCACAATGTATTACCTGTTTGACGGACACTCGGTAGACAGCTCAAGCATATACTTTGAAGCGGATATGTATGACGGCAAGGATGAACAATACAGAGGAACAGTCTACGGTACAAATCTTTCGGGCAGAATAGCATATTACTTTTACCGCTACAGCGGAAGAACGGGGTACAGGCAGGAAGCACTAAGAGACGACCTCGGTTTTACCATGCCGATTTATACCAAAACAAAAGAAGCAAAAGCACCAACCTTCACCTCACCGATTCTCTATGACATTAGTGGGGTTGAAACAATGATGTTTGCGATTGGATACCCGATTTTCGACAAAAATAATGAGTTCTTAGGCGTTGTAACAGCTAATATATTCCTCGATGAAATCCGCGAGCAGATACAATCCACACAAATATATGAGACAGGCTATGTAATAATTGTTAACAACCTTGGCTACATGGTCTACAGCCCACGTTTTGAGGATATCGGACATGCAAGGGCGGATTTAGGTTTTACATACCCGCTGCCGCCCGATGAAGTAACCTCGGAGATATTTAACGCAAGGTCGATTCTCAATAACCAAAGAACGCTTGTAGCGGGACAGACACTGTATTTCCCGCAATTTGACGGGCGATTCTATATATCGGTTGCTGCACCGCTGTCGGAGATAAACGCCGAGGGTACAAGAGTAATGACATTGGTTATTTCACTCAGTATCACACTAATCATCTTAATGACGGTATTTCTTTACTACCTGATAGGGCGGCTGACAAATCCGCTCATAGAATTTACAAAGAGTACACAGGAAATTGCAAAAGGTGACTACAGCGTCAGAATTACAGGCGATTATCAGGATGAATTTGCCGTACTGAAAAACTCAATGAATAAAATGACCGGGCGTATCGAAAACTCCTTCGGTATTTTGCAAAACATTCTTAACGGTCTGGGAGCCTTTGTCTACGTTGTTGACCCTGTAACCGGCGAGCTGATGTTTATAAACAACAAAATGAAGGCAGACCTTGATTTAACGGATGAAGTACTGGGACAACACTGCTTTAAGGTTCTGCACAAAAGCTCAACCGGCATGTGCGAGCATTGCCCGCGACGCAGATATAACATGGATCAGGATTCTGCAATCCAGTGGGAGAGCCATGATAGAGCAACCAATCGCTACTATCACAACACAAGCGTATTTATAGAATGGATTGACGACGAAAAAGCACATCTCCAGCACTCAGTCGATATCACAGACTTAAAAATAATAACAGAAGAAAAAATCAAAGCAGAGGAAGTATCTCAGACAAAATCCGCATTTCTCGCAAACATGAGCCACGAGATACGAACCCCGATGAACAGCATAATAGGCTTCTCGGAGCTTGCTCTCGACGACGAAGAAATAACTCCGAAAACAGAGGAATATCTGATAAACATCCACGAAAACTCAAAGTGGCTCCTAAACATTGTCGACGACATTCTGGATATATCAAAAATCGAAGCAGGCAAGCTTGAACTCGAAAACATCCCGTTTGACATGCATGAGCTATTTACATCCTGCCGCATAATGATTGCACCAAAAGCCGACGAAAAAGGAATACAGCTGCACTTTTACGCAGAGCCGTCAATAGGAAAAGTACCGCTCGGCGACCCGACAAGACTCCGCCAGGTGCTGACAAATATACTTTCAAACGCAGTTAAGTTTACATCCTCGGGAATAGTGAAAATTCAATCAATCATCAAAACCTCAACCGATAAAACCGTTACAATGTACTTTGAAATAAAAGACAGCGGAATCGGCATGACGGACGAGGAAATCAGCCGTATATTCGACTTGTTTATGCAAGCGGAATCCGGAACAACACGTAAATACGGCGGCACGGGTCTGGGTCTTGCAATAACAAAATATTTAGTCGAGATGATGGGCGGAGAGCTGCTTGTAGAAAGCACACCGGGAGTAGGAAGCAAATTCAGCTTTGAACTGACCTTTGATACAATAAACGTCGAAAATGACAAAAAGCTTGAATCCAAAATCGTGTTTAACGAAATGCGAAGACCAACCTTTGAGGGTGAAATACTGCTATGCGAAGACAATGTCATGAACCAGCAGGTAATTTGCGAACACCTTGCAAGAGTCGGGATTGAAACCGTTGTTGCCGATAACGGAAAAATAGGCTTTGAGATGGTCGAAGGCAGAAAACAGACAGGTAAAAAACAGTTCGACCTCATCTTTATGGACATACACATGCCAATCATGGACGGACTCGAAGCGTCGGAAAAAATACACGAAGTCGACCCGAAAATCCCGATAATAGCATTGACGGCAAACATAATGGCACATGACCGCGAAACATATAATCAAAGCAAAATGGTTGGCTACGTCGGAAAACCATTCACATCACAGGAGCTATGGCGATGCCTGATGAAATACTTTACCCCGATACAATGGAATACCGAGGACACAGTCAAACAAGCACACGACGAGGAAAAGCTTACCCAAAAGCTGATATCAGGCTTTGTCGATAGAAACAAGGACATGTATGCAGAAATAGTTAAAGCTCTGACAGAAGAAGACATTAAGCTCGCCCACAGACTTGTACACACCCTTAAAAGTAACGCGGGACAATTGAAGAAAAAACTGCTCCAGCAAGCAGCCCAAGTAATTGAAGATGCATTAAAAGACGGCGAAAACAACGCAACACCACAGCAATGGTCATCACTAAAAAGCGAGCTCGAAGAAGTGCTGCGGGAATTAATACCATTAGCAAAAAAAGTAAATGAACAATCAGTACAATCCGAATCACTTAACAAGGCAGCCGCAAATGAACTGCTACTGAAAGTAAAACCATTGCTCGAGGACAACAACCCCGAATGCCTCGACTACGTGGAAGACCTCAAAAAAATCCCCGGTACAGAAGAACTGATAACCCAAATAGACAACTTCGACTTCCAGCTTGCCGCCGAAGCTTTAGAAAAGCTGCAAAAGGAGCAAAACTGATTAAATGCAAACAAATGTGCTTGAATATTTGGAAAAAACAGCCCGGATATATCCCGATAAAATCGCATATACCGATGCAACTTACGGTATAACATTCAAACAGGTATCGGAGCGGGCGAAAGCAATCGGAACATTTCTTGCAGACAAAGGGATTTGTAAGGAACCGGTTGCTGTCTGCATGAAAAAATCGCCGGAAGTATTTGCGGCATTTCTTGGCGTGGTGTACAGCGGATGTTACTACATTCCCATGGATGTTGACACATCCTTTCATAGAATAGAATCGATTTTCGAGGCTGTTAAACCGAATGCAGTAATTTGCGATGATGTAATGCGGGAAATACTTGGTGAACTGACAGTAAAAATCAATATTTACAATTATGACGATGTTGTTAAGACCCCGATTAATACTGCCAAACTCGATGAAATCCGCAGCAATGCAATAGACCTCGACCCCGTATATTCCGTCTTTACTTCGGGGTCTACAGGTGTACCCAAGGGCGTTTTATGCAGCCATCGTTCTGTGATTGATTATGCAGACAATATATCGCAGGTACTAAAATTCGACAACGAGACGGTTTTCGGCAATCAAGCACCGCTAACGGTTGATGTAAGCTTAAAAGATATTTATCCCACAATCAAATGCGGAGCAACAACTCACTTTATTCCAAAATCACTTTTTTCATTCCCGTTAAAGCTAATGGAATATGTAATCGAGCATAAGATAAACACTCTTAACTGGGTCGGCTCGGTACTGGCAACTGTTTCTGCCTGCGGAACATTTGATGAAATAATACCTGAGCAATTGCGGCTCGTTAACAATGGCGGCGAGATATTTCCAATGGCGCAATTCTTAAAGTGGAAAGCAGCCCTGCCGGAAACAGTTTTCTCAAATACTTACGGACCAACGGAAATAACAGGGACCGCATGCTATTACATAGCGGAGCGGGAATTTTCACCCGATGAATTATTACCGATTGGACGTGCTTATCCAAATTCAGCAGTTTTTTTACTTGATGAAAACAATCAACCGGCAAAAGCGGGGGAGTTAGGTGAAATATGCGTCAAAGGTGCATCACTGGCACTCGGTTATTGGGGTGACTTTGACAAAACAAAACAAGCATTTACACAAAATCCGCTAAACACGGTATACCCCGAACTGATGTACCGTACAGGAGATTTCGGCAGGTATAACGAGCATGGTGAACTGGTCTTTGTTTCCCGAAAAGATAATCAGATTAAACACATGGGGCACCGAATCGAGCTTGGCGAGATAGACGCAGTTGTAAGTAAGGTCGCCGGAGTCCAAAGTGTCTGCTGTGTGTATGTAAAAGCTTCCGACAGATTAATTCTTTATTATACAGGCGAAACACAAAATGATGATATAATGGAGTACATTGAAAAGAAACTACCCCGATACATGAAGCCCTACAAAACAATACATCTCGACGAAATGCCCTTAGGCACAAGCGGCAAAATAGACCGAAAATCGCTGACCGAAAAAGCCGAAACCGAAACCGGCAAACGTAAAAGAAGCAACAAATAAAGCGAGGATAACAAATTGGAAACAAAAGAAATAGTGCTTGAAATTCTAAAGGACTTGCATCCTAAGGTTGACTTTGCAAATGCAAAGACTCTTGTTGATGATGAGGTTCTTGACTCGTTTGATATTGCCACGATAATTGCAGATATAAGCGAGGAGTTTGAAATAAATATCACGGCAAACGAAATAATCCCCAAAAACTTCAACTCCGCCGAAGCAATCACCGCTCTTGTCGAAAGGTTAACGGATTAAAACGCGAGAAAATTAAACGCGAGGAAAATAATGCTTTTTACGTCATATGGATTTCTTTTATTTATAGCCATCCTGCTTGGGCTTTGTATAGTATGCCCGGGCAAACACCGCTGGAAGCTGTTGCTGATAGCAAGCTTATTTTTTTATGCAATGTCAGGCTTGCGATACCTTATCTACATCGCCGTCACAATACTCAGCTCCTACGGTACCGCACAAATAATAGGAAACTTTCATATCAAGCAGGAGCAATACTTTGCAGCCAACAGTGAAACACTATCAAGAGACGACAAAAAGCAATACAGAGCAAAAAATAAAGCTGCACGTATGAGGTGGCTTGTTCTGTGTCTGCTCTTTAACCTCGGAATACTGGCAACGGTAAAATACGCAGACTTTGCAATACTGAATATCAATGTTTTCATCGAAATGTTCGGCGGAGAAGACATAGCGTTTTTCCGTTTCGCCCTGCCGCTCGGTATTTCATTTTACACCTTTCAAACCATGGGATATGTCGTCGATGTATACAGAGGAGCCGTACCCGCTGAGAAAAACCCTCTAAGGCTCGCGTTATTTACATCATTTTTCCCGCAGGTAATCCAAGGACCCATAAGCCGCTTCGATGACCTGAGCCAAACCCTGTTCTCAGACCATAAAATTACGGCAAACGAAATAACCTTCGGCTTACAACGTGTAGTTCTCGGGTTCTTTAAAAAGCTGGTTATAGCAGACCGCCTGATGATTGCACTGAGAGTAATATCGTCAAATCCCGATGAATACCATGGTGTTTTTGTTATATATGCCGCACTATTGTTTGCGATTGCCCTATACGCCGACTTCACGGGCGGAATCGACATCACAATAGGTATCGCCGAAGCATTGGGAGTCAAAATAAAAGAAAACTTCAACAGACCGTTTTATGCAACCTCCATAGCAGACTTCTGGCGAAGATGGCATATAACAATGGGCACATGGTTTCGGGACTACATGTACTATCCGCTTTTAACAAGCAAACCCATGACAAAGCTGTCAAAAGTGACAAGAAAAGCCATCGGAGACGGCTTCGGCAAACGCCTGCCCATCTATATTACAACAATAACAATCTGGATAACAATCGGACTTTGGCACGGCTCATCATGGAATTTCGTCCTCTGGGGACTATTTAACGGCTTTATAATCATCATATCCGAAGAGCTATCACCCATATACGAAAAGTTCCACGATAAAGTAAAAATAGGACAAACAGTCGCCTACCACGCATTTAAAATTATACGCACCTTCTGCCTGCTCGGATTAATAAGAATCCTCTACATCTACTCAGACGTCGGCACATATTTTCGAGCTATAGGTACATTACTGACAGACCTGCAGCTAAACAAAATAGCAGAAGGAGACCTTATGCACCTCGGATTAACCCTCGCCGACTACATCATAGCAGCCACAGGCGTAGTGTTTCTCATAATAATAGGACAGATAGGAAAAACCACCGACATCCGCGAAATACTGCAAAACCGCCCAAAACTCCTACGTTACCTGATAGTTCTGGTTCTGGTCTTTGCAACACTAATCTTCGGCACCTACGGCACAGGCTATGACGCCGCACAATTTATATATAATCAATTTTAAGGAAAAGCTTATGCACATAAGAAAGAGGATATTTTGGATATTTATAGCACTGTCAATGTTTTTTGTCATGCTGTTATCTTTCCAACGCCTTCTTATGCCCAAGTACATGTCGAGTGTGTTTGAAGGGAGGTTAATAGGGGAATATTACAAAGCAGACAAAACTAATGATGTTATATTCCTTGGAGATTGTGAAGTATATGACAATATATCACCTGTTGCGTTATGGGAGAACTTCGGAATAACGTCGTATGTGCGGGGGAGTCCGCAGCAGCTTGTTTGGCATTCTTATTATCTGCTTGAGGATATACTCCGGCACGAAACACCAAAGGTTGTCTTTTATAGTGTGCCTGCAATGAAAAACAATGAGCCTCGAAGCGAAGCATATAACAGGCTGACACTGGACGGCATGAGATTAAGTACAACCAAACTCAGAGCCATTGACGCCGCAATGACGGAAAACGAAGAAAAAATCACATACATATTCCCGATTCTGAGATTTCATGACCGCTGGCGTGAATTGACTGCTGAAGATTTTAAATACTTCTTTAACAGTAATAAAGTTTCATTCAACGGCTACATGCTGCGAACAGACATCAAAGCGGCAGACTTCGTCCCGACAGGACCCATTCTGCCAAGCTATGACTTCGGAGAAAACAGCCTTAAATATCTCGATAAAATAACAGAACTGTGCAAAGCTAACGGCATTGAACTTATACTAATAAAAACACCAAGCCTGTTCCCGTACTGGTACGAACAATGGGATGAGCAAATAATAAAATATGCAGCGGAAAATGACCTGCAATATATAAACACGCTTAATTTAACAGAGGAAATTGGTCTCGACTTCAAAACGGACACATATAACGGCGGGCTCAGCCTCAACGTATTCGGAGCAGAGAAATTATCAATCTTTCTCGGAAACTACCTTACCGAAAACTATGATATAACAGACCACAGAACAAACGATAAACTCAGCGGGAAATGGGAAGCAATTATGCGTGAATATTACAGCATGAAGCAGACTCAACAAGACGAGATTGAAAAGCACGGCGAGATAAAAACATTTACTTATAAACCGTAATGATGTATAATACTTGGGCTTTATAAACATTTAATTACATACAATAAAAAGCAATAATAAAAACAAAGGAAACGAAAACAAGCATGTTAAGAAAAACAGCACTTACTGTGTTAATTATAGCAGCATTACTGGTAGCAGGCTGCACATCCGACACACAAAACCCGAATGCAGAAACAGGAGAACCGGAAGCAACGCAAGCGACCCCAACACCCACACCCACTCCTGAACCGGATATTGAAACTCCTCCACCGGCTGATTCCCAAACAGGAAACACTTTCGGAGAAGGCTTCTTTTTTACAGTCAACGGCATAGACATACACATGAGTGCACCAGCACTGCCGATAATCGAAAAGCTCGGAGAACCTGATAATTACTTTGAAGCACCAAGCTGTGCTTTTGAAGGCGTTGACAAAAGCTGGTTTTATCAAAGCTTTGAAGTACACTCATATCCGGTAGAAGGCGAGGACTTTATATTATCGGTTATTTTGCTTGATGATGTCTACGGCACGGATAAGTTTATTTACATCGGCATGACCTATGACGATATGATTGCGGCATACGGAACCGATTACGAACGAACGGAAGACCAGTTTATGTACAGACTCGGCGGCACATCACTTGCATTTATTTTCCTTGATGATGATATAATTCAAATCACTTACAGATACGAAGACGCACCGACACTGTAATAAAACAATAAAGAGGTATACCCGATGAAGCAGCTACTACACGAGTTTATGGTACGGCAGAAGCAAAGTCAGACTGAGCAAAGCGAACAAGCAAAGTCGGAAGATTCTGTCACGCCCGAAAAAACCTCAAACAAAGATTTACTGAACAAAATATCAAACATAGGTATAAAAACAAAGCTCTCATCATTTTTTGCCGTGGTTTTCGGCTTGAGCTTAAAGGTTAAACTGACAGCAGCATTTACATTGCTTGTAGTTGCAGCCGGTTCTGTTGCGGGAGCATATCTGCTTACAGGGCATGGTGTGCCTTCCGTAAAAAGCACAGTTACAATTGAAGCGGGAAGTGCTTTCCCAAATGCCAGCGTTTTTGCGGCAAATGAAGAAGATATATTAATATACACAACAGATACATCAGGGGTTTCAATGAATAAACCCGGCAGCATTGATTTGACCGTTTTTGTAAACGATATTATTGAACACGATGTTGTTTTGCATATTGTCGATACAATACCTCCCACAGCGACATCGCATAATCTGATGATTGCTCAGACTGAAGAAAAAACAGCCAATGATTTTGTAACGGATATAAACGACGTAACCAATGTAACGGTTGCATTTAAAGAGGGTGAGGAACCGGACTTTTTGCAAATCGGTGCACAGGAGCTGACAATAGTTCTGACAGACGAAGGCGATAATGTCACCGAGCTTCCCGTAAGCCTTTACGTATTCGGAATCAACGGAGGAATAACCATTGAAGCCGGCACAAATATCTTGGAATTGCCGATAAAAGATTTTCTGATGAAAAATGAAGATTTGGCTGATATTTATGATGAGATACCGTTATCATTTAATAGAGGCATATCCCTCCCACAATCAAAAACAGTAGGTGAATATGATGTAAATATCATCCTGAGCCAAACAGTATTTAAATCTAAAATAACCGTCGAGGATACAACCCCGCCGACAGCAACATCGGTTGACATTATTAAATATGTCGGACAGAAAGTCGAGCCGATGGATTTTATAGAAGATGCACATGACTATTCGGAGTTTACTGCAAGCTTTCTGACGGAACCGGACTTAAGAACCGTAGGTACGCAAGAAATAACTGTTATTCTTGAGGATTTCTGGGGTAATGCGGCAGAGTTTACATCCGAACTGACAATAAGAAAAAATACAATACCGCCGAGAATACGCGGTGCGACCAATATGACAGTTTTTGTCGGAGCCAGAGTACTCTTTAGAAGCGGCGTCTCCGCATGGAGTGTTGTAGATGGTGAGATACCGTTTACCGTGGATAACTCCCAGGTTAACATCAACGCCGTAGGAAGATATCCCGTAACATACACTGCAACCGATTCCGGCGGACTTAAAACAACAGTAACTGTATATGTGACGGTTGTTGTATATACACCAAGGTCGGTATACGATGTTGCTGATGATATTTTGGCAAGGATAGGCACTTCGAGAATGGGGCAGAGAGAAAAAGTCATAGCCATTCACCGATGGGTTACAAGTAATATAAGATACGGTTCAAACGCAGAGACCGACAGACTAAGAGCAGCCTCCAGCGGATTTTCACGCAGAATAGGAAACTGCTATACATTCTATGCCGTATCCTCAGTGTTGCTTGAAAGAGCAGGTATCAGTAACCAGCGAATAGTGCGTGCCCCGGGTGGAGCCAGAGCGACAAACCACTCATGGAACCTCGTCAACATAGGCGGCGTATGGTACCACTACGACTCAACACCGTCCAGATCCAGCGGCGGAGCAATCTTCACATCCGCAGACGCACACAGAATCACTACAAGCGTTTCACCCGGCTACTACCACTATAACCCCGCCAACTACCCCCGCATAGCCGGACAATCCGCAACCACCCAAACAAACGAAACCCCACCCGCAACCACACCTGCAACAAATCCCCCCGCCGGTGGCGGAGGTGGAACTGACCATGGCTCAGGCAGTGACACAACACCGCAAACCTGTGCATGCGGAACAGTTGGCTGTACAAATTCAAACCCCTTCTGCACAACATGTAACTCTCATACTTGCACAGTATGCCCTTGTGGAAGTCATCCCTGTACAAATCTAAATCCCTACTGCTCAACATGCAATTCTCACACTTGTAGTGCCTGTAGTTGTGGAACACACAATTGCCCTGGTCATGTATGCAGCGATTGTGGAGATGACCCTTGCACCTGCTAAACAAAATTCAAAGGGGACGGTTTTTCCGTCCCCTTGGGTATTCTTAATATCTATCCTTCGAGCTCGCTGTTCTTATGCGGCGTCGTGAGATGTAGTCTATCAGCACTGAGGCGACTTTGTCCATCAGTGTTGTTTCGTCTATTGGTTTTACAATGAAGCCGCTTGCGCCTATGCTTGTTGCGACGGAGACGTTGTCGATTGTGCCTTCCGATGTGAGAAATATTATCGGTGTATCCTCGTGCTCGGGTTGGCTGCGAATCAGCGGGACAAGCTCAAAGCCGTGCATTACGGGCATATGACAGTCGAGTATAAATAAATCCGGAACAACCTTCGCCAAAACATCAACAATAGCCTGCGGCTGCGGAAGAGTATAGACCTTATACTTTTCGCTGAGCAGGTGGTTTAAGGTTTGCAGAATGCTCGGATTATCGTCGACTGCAAGAATAATCGGCATATTCTCACTGCTGCGAAGCGGGTCGAGATGTGACTCGATACAATCTATAAGCTTCTCATTGCTTATAGGCTTTGTAAGAAAGTCAACGGCACCGAGTGTCATACCCTTATAGACACTTTTTCTGTCCGTTTTATTACCGCTAAGGAACATAACCGGAATATCCTTGTAACGATCATCCGCTTTAAGCTCCTGTATAAGCTCAAATCCGTTACTGTCGGGCATTTGAACATCCATAATAATCATCTCGGGTTCAATTTTCTCAAGAAGCTCATAAAGAATCTCGGCACTTTGAGCGGGATAGATTTCATAATGCTGCTGAAGCCTTGCTTTTATTGTCGCAAGGACATAATTGACATCATCAACAATAATAATTTTCCGCCGGGGTATCCCCGCGCTTTCTTCCTCTTCATCATCGTAGATTATTCCGTTATCTGCCATAATTTCACTCCTCCGTCAACATTTTTACTATTTGCGGAAACTGCATTAAATCAACGCATTTTCTAAGCTTTACAACAAGACCGCCGTCCTCGGTGTACTCAAATTTCTCAATCTCCGACATTGCTGCGTCAACCTCATCCATGCTGTAATTATCACATGCAACGCTAAGTTTTGCAAGTAATGCTTCATCGGGCTTGTCTTTTTTCGGCTTTGGGTTCTCGGCTTCCAAGTCTGCAAGCATTTCCTCAATATCAACAACAAGCTTATATGCCAGCTTCAAAAACTGACGATTATGATTAATGATAAAAACAAAATCACTATCAATAGCGGCATTTTCAAGCTCCTCGGCACTTTTTCCGACCATATCTGCATTTAAATCATAGCTTGCACCCTTAATCCCATGCACCCTTATCTTATAAGACTCAAGCGAGCTCTCGTCAATATTGCCGCCCATATTGTCAATCATTGACAAAGTGCTTGCAGCATAAGAACGTAAAGTTTTAATATAAGCTTCCTCTGAACCCTCAAAACGCTCCAACCCTTTTTTAATATCAAGCCCGTCAATTGTTCTGTTTGCAAGAAAATCCGCAAGCGAAACCGGAATCGAGCACGAGGAACCGTCCCCGGTGCTTGCTCCATTGCTTGCTACGCCACCTGCCCCGCTGCTTGCGTACTCCGTCGCCGTTTTTTCGGCGTCTTCATACTCACTGTCGGAGATAAAAGCTTTTATCTTATCCAAAATACCGGATGTTGCTGCTGTGCGGTTTACAATTGACGCAATTGTGTCCAGTGCACCTTTTCTGTCGTAGTCGGCACATTTTGCCGCTATAGCAGCCAGCTTTTCAAGTATATCGGCATCGTCCTTATCAGCTGATACCGCAGTCTCACTCTCAGAGGGACCCAGCTTTTCCAAAAGCTCTCGCACTTTTAATATCAAGGTTGGTGTTTCATCTTCAATACGCACGGTATCTTTATCACGACCCGACTGTTCGAGAGATTTTGAGAAAACCGAAAGGTCATGCTCTTTAATCCATGCAAGAATACCGGCAAGACCATGGACGGTTGTTGTATACTTCTGCACTAGCGTCTCATCCTCATGCCACCCGATATTATCAAATAATTCCTCAAGGAACGTCACAGCCTTAACCGCATCCTCCTTAAAGGACTCGATTAGCTCGGCATCGACATCATCAGGGTCAGGCTCACTGCTCGTCGCCGACGCTTTAACATCAGCAGTACCAGCCTCACTTTGAGCCTTGTCAATTACATCCTGCGGCTGCTTATCTCTAATAAGCTTAAGCAGAATTTTATCAAGTAAACGAATATCGATAGGCTTTGAAATAAATTCATCAAAGCCGTTTTGCAAAAACATCTCAGCCTGTCCCGTCATTGCGTTGGCGGTCAGTGCAACGATTGGATGCTCATATCCGAGCTTGCGTAAATGACCTGTTGCTTCAATGCCATCCATTTCCGGCATCATATGGTCCATGAATACAACATCGTATACATTACCGCTTTTAATTAACTCAATTGCCTCAATCCCGCTGTTTGCTGTTTCGATACGCAGCTTATACGGCTCCATAAAACGCATTGCGACAAAAAGATTTGTATCAATATCATCAACAATTAAAACACTGCCGTACGGCATATGCTCACGCTTAAACTTGCTGCCCTCTTTGCTCTCTTTGGCAACCAGACGGAACTCTTGAAGCTCCCGAACCGCTGCATCGCCAAGGGCTGTGGTATCTAAAACACCCTGCGGCAGACGGATTGTAACGGTTGTGCCTTTTCCGGGCTCACTTTCAACACTAACATCTCCGTGCATAAGGTCAACCAAAAGACGCATTATGGAAAGCCCCAACCCCGTGCCTTCAATTGAGCGGCGGGCACCCTCGTCAAATCGGGAATACTCATCAAAGAGCTGTGCAAGCTGCTCCTTTGACATTCCGTAGCCCGTGTCCTGCACAACCAAAATCAGCGTTATTAAATCATTTTTCGGCTCGATTTCGTATTTGACAGACATCGTCACCGTACCCGAATCCGTGTACTTAAAGGCATTTGACAGAAGATTATTAAGAATCTGCTTGATACGAAGCTCGTCACCGATAAGAGCTGCGGGGATTTTTTCATCAACGTCCAGCTTAAACTCAATCGCTTTGCTGCCGATACGCATGACATTCAAATGAATTGAATCACTAATCATATCAGCTATAGAGTATTTTGAGGGCAAAATATCCAGCTTACCCGCTTCAATTTTAGAGAAGTCAAGAATGTCGTTAATAAGATTGAGCAGCATCTGACTTGAAGCGTATATTTTACCGAGCCCGATGGTGACCTCTCCGTTTAAATCATGGTCGCTTTGCAATAAAATATCGGTAATTCCCATGATTGCATTCATTGGCGTACGAATTTCATGACTCATATTTGCGACAAAGGATGATTTGGACTGATTGGCAGCCTCGGCAACAACCACAGCCCGCCCCAAATCACGCTGCAGGTTGACAATTTGAATCTGCAAGCGAACCCTGTGCTTAACAACAGTCGCATCAAAAGGCTTGCGTATATAATCAACAGCACCGCATTCAAACCCCTCACGCTCGCCCTCGAGGTCACTCATACCCGTTATAAAAATAACAGGGATGTTTTTAGTGCGGTCATTCTTTTTAAGCTCGGCTAAAACCTCAAAGCCGTTCATACCCTGCATAACAACATCAAGCAGAATAAGGTCAGGAATAGCCTCATTTGCTTTTTCCAAAGCAGGCTTGCCATCCTTGACAGCATAAATTTTGTAGTCCTGTCTTAAAATACTCGCAAGCTCCATTAAGCTTGACGCATCGTCGTCTACGATGAGCAGACTGTTTTGCTTGTCCATGTTTCTCCTTGTCTTTTGTAATCTTTATTATGCAGTAAACCTATCCTTTGCTGCCTCTATTTTATCATTTATTTTATTAAAAACCTCGGCAATATTCGGGTCAAAGTGAGTACCTGAATCCTCCATGATTATACTTACTGCCTTTTCGTGCGAAAATGCCTTTTTATAAGGTCTGTCCGAAACAAGAGCGTCATATACATCAATCACCGCCATAATCCGTCCATGCAAGGGGATTTCAAGCTCACTAAGCCCGTTGGGATAACCCCTGCCGTTCCATTTTTCGTGATGATACTCCGCAAAAAGCTTTGCATTTTCTAGGAAAACAGCCTCTCCGGTACGCTCGGTCATTTGCTCAATCATACGCTTTCCAACTGCCGGATGTGTTTGAATTATTGCAAACTCTTCATCTGTCAGCTTATCGGGCTTATTGAGCACTGAGTCGGGAATAGAAATTTTACCTATATCATGCAAACGTGCCGACGAAATAACAGAATCCATATCCCAATCTCGAAGCTCTTCGGAATAGACCTCTGCTTCAAGCAGTGCATCCACCAGAATACTCATATACATGGATGTACGCTCGATATGCCCGCCTGTATTTGCATCTCGGTTTTCAACAATATCCGCCAGTGTAAAAACAATTCCGTTTTGCAGCTTCACAAGCTGCTCGGAGCGGCGTGCCAGCTGCTCTGTACGGTATGCGAGCTGCCTTGTACGCTCACGCACCAGCTCATCAATATCAAGACACTTTCTGATACGATTTAGCAAAACAGGCTCGGTAAAAGGCTTCATGATAAAGTCAACAGCACCAAGCTCAATACCTTTAGCTTCACTTTCGGCATCCGTCATACCGGTCAGAAATATAACGGGAATCTCAGAATAGAGTTCATCGGCATTAAGCAGTTTCATCGCCTCAAAGCCGTTCATATCAGGCATTTCAACATCCAACAGTATTAAATCGGGGGTAAACTTCGTCAATGCCTTAAACATCTTCTCGGCAGAGGATAATGCAATAACTCTGTAAGTTTCCGCAAGAACCTTCTCCGCAGCATTAAGATTTGTTTCAACATCATCAACAATAAATATAGTGCTCCGTTTGGCTTCCTTGTTTTTAGCACCTTCGGATTCGTCGGGGACTTCATAAACACAAACCTTGTTACGCCCTTTATTTTTCGCAGTATAAAGTGCCATATCCGTCCACGAAACAAACTTATCAAGCGTAATACTTTGACCGTGTAAACGTGTATTTACACCTATACTTACCGTAAGCTTTGTAACAGACCTGTCGGGTGCAAGAATCTCAATATCCTCTGCAAGCTGACGTACATGCTCTGCAACATCATATGCACCCTTCGAATCGGTGTTCGGCAGCAGTATAATAAACTCCTCGCCGCCCCAGCGGGCAACAAAGTCACTCGGACGTCTCAAAGCTTTTGTAAACATTTCGGCAACAGTTCTCAGTGCAACGTCTCCTTGCTGATGCCCGTAAGTATCGTTGTATTTCTTAAAATGGTCGATATCAACCATCATAACACTAAGCGGAGTTAGCTCACGTGACGCTCTGTCCCATTCCTCGTTGATTTTCATTTCAAAGCTGCGTCTGTTAGGAAGGCCGGTTAACTGGTCGCTCATACTGAGGTGTTCGATTTTGCGGAACTGGTTGAGCAATTGAATTTGATGCCGTACTCTCAGTTTAACAAGCGATTCATTTAACGGCTTATGGACATAATCAACCGCACCTGCTGCAAGACCACGGATTTCAGCATCACTGTCAGTTGCTCCCGTAATGAACAAAACAGGAATATCCTTGGTTCTTTCGTTTTCCTTTAGTTTATTGAGTACCTCAAAGCCGCTAAGGTCGGGCATAATAACATCAAGTAGAATCAAGTCGGGGGAGACCTCACTTGCTTTTTCCAAAGCTGATAAACCGTCCTTAACAGTATAAATCTTATATTCCTGATTTAGAATACTGGCAAGCTCAATAAGCATTGATGTATCATCATCAACAATTAAGATACGATTCTTCTCTTCCATGTAAATTACTTCCCCCTATTAGTAACTTTTAGGGCAATTAAGCTTAGGCTTTTTCCAGTTTCAATTTAATATCAAAGCTGAACTTACTTCCGACTCCCGGTGTACTTTCCACCGAAATCTTGCCGCCCATCATTTCAATAATGTTTTTTGTAATAGTAAGCCCGAGTCCCGTTCCGCCGTATTTGCGTGTATTTCCCGATTCCGCTTGAATAAACGGGTCGAAAATAATATCTATTTGCTCGGAAGACATACCGATACCGCTGTCCGAGACCTCAAAATAAATCGTTGCGGTATCAGAGCTTACATCTTTAACATCCATTTGGAACTCAATAACTCCCGTGCTTGTAAACTTAACGGCATTGGAGAGCAGATTGGCAAGTATCTGCCGCAGTCTTGCAGAGTCACCAATAACATTTTTCTTCAAGGAAGTGTCTGCGTAGAAGTTGAGCATAAGCCCGTTTTCCGTAGCCTTTGGCATAAACATATTAATACAGCTTTCAACAACGTCGTTAATATCGAAAACATCCTCGTCAATATCGAATTTACCGGATTCAAAGCTTGTTAGGTCTAAAATATCGTTGATAATATGCAGCAGCCACTTTGAGCTTTCAAGAATTCGTGACAGATAGTCTTTTGTTCTTTGTGAAATATCATCATCCAAAGCAAGCTCGGAAAACCCTACAATACTGTTCATGGGAGTTCGCAGCTCGTGGCTCATATTGGCGAGAAAAATTGTCTTTGCAGCGGTTTTCTCACGTACCTTAACCTCAAGGTTATCGGCATAATCCTGCAGCTCGGCACGGTTTTTGATTAAGTCACGCTTTTGCTGCTCCAGCAGAAGCTGACATGCAATACGTTTTAAAAGCAGCGGACCTGAGAAAGGCTTTGTAATATAATCAACCGCACCTAAGTCAAATCCCTCAAGCTCGCTCTCCTCGTCGTTTTTTGCCGTCAGGAAAATAACAGGAATATCCGCAAAGCGTGAATCAGCTTTTAAAACCTTGATAGCCTCATATCCGTTCATCTCCGGCATATTTACATCAAGCAGAATTAAATCGGGAATAAACTTATCGAGCAAGCCAAAAAGCTTTGCAGCCGAAGGAGCAGGGAACACCTCATAAAACGGCTTTAATAAATTTCTTCCGACGGACAGATTTGCAGCATTATCGTCAACAATAATTATTTTTCTGTTATCTACCTTCATTTTGTGCCTCCTAAGTGCAAGTCTGTGCCGTTTGCGTCTGCTCTGCGGTAATTATATAATAAATTATGCGGTTTGTCATGGGTTTTCACTTTCATATTTACCAAGCAGCTTTTGAAGTGTATGCTCGGCAAGCTTAAAGTCAAAATTGTCAATTTGCCGAATAAGCACATCTGTATCGGGTATTGCTTTTAATTTAGGAACAAATGACAAAGCCTCGGGGTCACCGTCGTGCAGCACAGGCTCAAGGTCTAAGAGCAGCTTTATAGCGGATTTTCTGTCATATTTCTCGGAATCGGATATAACCTCATCTATGCTTACAAGAGGCTTAAATTCATCCAGAGTTGCACTCAGTAAAGCCTCAAAGGTTTTCATCTGCTCATTTGTCGCAAGATTTCTGCCATCCTTTAAAGCAAACTCAACCTCACCGGCTGCTTTTTGAAGCTCACTTTTGTAAAGCTGAGCCGCATTACTTTTTAAAGTATGAACAAGCCTATGAGCAAGGACTATATTATTGTCATTGATGGCGTCTGTGATTTCACTGAATTTATTTAAATTGCCTTCCACAAATCTGTTGATAAGCATTTGATGAAGCTCATTATCCGCGGCTTTCAATTGCTCCGCGTCCTCGGTCTGCCAGGTTACAGGTGTAAAGTACTTGAGCAGACAACGCCACAGCTCCTGTGATGTAAACGGCTTGCCAACATATCCGCTCATGCCGCTCTTTTCATAAAGCTCCTTATCGCTTGTCATTACATTGGCAGTCATTGCAATAATCGGAATTCTCTGATTCAAAGCATTAATTTTAGCCGTTGCCTCAAGACCGTCCATAACCGGCATATGCATGTCCATAAAAATAAGGTCAAACTGCTTTGCACTGCGTCCGATTCTGTTTTGCACCAACTCGACGCCGACTTCACCGTTCTCGGCAACTACGGTTTTTAACCCGACCCTCGTTAGATGCTCACAAATAACCTGCTGATTCATGATATTATCCTCACAGAGCAGAACCTCGCCTTTGAACGACGGCTTTTCAAGCATACTTTGAGCTGTCTGCTGTTCTAAAAGCTCTTCCTCAAGCATGTCGATAGTATCATGGGTAAGTTCAAAAATGAAGGTGCTGCCGACACCGGGCGTGCTTTCAACCTTAAGCTCTCCACCCATCATGTCCACAAGGTTTTTGGCGATGGTCAAGCCGAGACCGGTTCCGCCGTATTTTCTGGTGGTTTTGGACTCTGCTTGTGCAAAAGGTGAAAAAATACGCTCGACCTGCTCGGGAGTCATACCGATACCTGTGTCCTTAACCTCACCTTGTACTGTAATAGTATTTTTTGTTGACCCGACAACAAGTACACTGAGGCTGACGGAACCGGAATCAGTGAATTTTATTGCATTTGACAAAAGGTTGACAAGAATCTGCCGAAGCCTCGTCGGGTCACCGAGAAGCAGTCTGCCTTTTGGCGGCTCCAAGTAAAAATTCAGCTTCAGTCCTTTTTCATACGCAAGCTGAGATACTATTTTTTTAATTGATTCAAGTAACTCATGAGGGTCAAAAATAATACTCTCAAGCTCAATATCACCGGATTCAATTTTTGAAATATCAAGAATATTGTTGATTATATGAAGCAGTCCCTCGGAGTTTGAAAGGATATTGGTTAAATAGCTCCTTGTTTTCGGTGAAATATCATCATCCAAAGCAAGCTCGGAAAAGCCGACAATACTATTCATCGGAGTTCTTATCTCATGACTCATATTGGCAAGGAAAATTGATTTTGTCTGGCTGGCTTCAACTGCAACAAGCCGCTTTTTTTCGAGCTGCGTAGTTCTTATATATGCCAGAATCAAAATAAGAATACCAATCGCAAGAGCGGTTATAGCTCCGTAAATCCACGGTATCTGAGCCTCCATGACCTTGACGTTATAATCATACGTTCTGCCAATCCATTGCTCCGAAATCATATCTGTGTCGATTAACCGAAATGCCTTGTTAAAAATGGATTGCAAAGTATGTTCATTTCTATTAAATGCAATCGCTGATACTGAAGGATTGTCAAAGAGATATATGATTTTATAACCCGGACGCTCTAAAAAGTGTGTAAGTGTTAGCAAAGCCTTTTCGCCGACCATAACTGCATCGACTTCTCCCGAATCCAATCCGATAAAGGCACTTAAAACACTTTCGTATTCGATGTTTTCGGTATGGTCGGGAAACCATGCCCTAAAAAATGACGTATGCGAATAACCGGCAATAAGACCGATATTAATATGCATAATATCATTAATGGTTACTTCATTATGATCTGCTTTGGAAATAAGCGATGAGCGTCCGGAGCTTTGTGCCTCATCCGCCCATAAATAATCACCAATTCGAAGATTTGTAACTGTCAGGTCGGTAATAAAAGCAGCCTCACGCTTTGCAATCATCCCGAGCATATCTACAAAGCTGTCATGCTCATCGTTTACACGCTCAAAATGAAGTCCCGTCAAAAGCTCCACTTCCCGAAGCAAATCGATTGCAATACCCTGCCAATCACCTTCGCGGCTGTTAAAAAAGCTGTGAGGGTAATTATCATTTTCTGCTGCAAAAGGAATTACCGGATTATATTCGATAAAAAGACGTTCGTCGTCCGTAAGATGATAATACAGCTTGAACTGTTGATAATGCCTGTACCCCTCGTTATATAATCCGGATAAATACCTGCGAATACTCTGGTCTTGCAGAGCCTTGTCCACAATCGAAATAATCGGCTCGAGAGCGGGGTCCTTTGATGTCATTGATATAGGAACCAAAAGAAGCGGGTAAAAATCAATTGTAACAATATCGCTGTATTCGATAAAGGAAATTTCCGCAACCCTGCTGTAGTAGTACACATCAATTTCACCGCTTTTAAGTGCCGGATGAACATCCTCAAAACTATCAAGCTCGACAACCTCAAACGAACCCTCGGGCATATTAGAGGTGACCAGCCCGATTGTAGCGGTTGCAGTCATAAATCCTACACGCAGCGGACGCTGTAGCAAAATTTCAGATAGTGGCTGACTGTCTGTCAGACGAAAGCCCTTTATATTACGCGTAGCAATCGCTTCTGTCATAAAATATGTGACCCGCCGCTCCGGAGTAGCGATAAAATCACCGGAGAAGGCGATATCTTTAGTCTCAAGACCCTCAAGCACATCAAGCCACTCATGAATTTCAACATGAAAAGGAATGTTAAAAAGCCCGGAAAGCCACTGCCCGAACAATGCCGCAAAACCGCTGATTTCACCGTATTGATTAATAAACGCCTCTGTGGAAAACGGCATCGCATAGATAAAATGCTCATACTGCCCCTGCAGAGCTTCTACAGCACTAATCTCATCTTCGGTTATACCGGGAATACCCCTGAAGGAGTGGGGCACCGTAGGTTCACCTGCCGTTATATCAGTCTGCTGACATCCAAAAAATAAAACCGGCATAAAAATGACAGCAAGCAATATAAAAACTGTTTTAGTGATGGTTTTTATCATTAAATTCGCTCCATAAGCTCATCGAGTGCTTTTAACGCAAGCGGAAAGTCAAGGCTTTCAATTTGCTCAATCAAGGACTCACTGCCTTTTATAAGCCGCAGCTCTTCAATATATGACAGGCAATCAAAGTCGCTGTCACTAAGAAGCGGCTTTAAGCTTCTCAGCAGACGCTTTGCTGTTTCCGAATCCGATTGCTCATCGGGGGCTGCGGTTGTACCGAGACTTTGAACCTTAGGCTCAAGCTCACGCAGTGCAAGATTAAGCTCGGTTCTTAAGGCATCCATCTGCTCGGGGATTGTGTTGTTGACACCGGCTTTTAAGCAGTTCTCAATTTCATCCGCAATAAGCTGCAGCCGTGTTTTATTGAGTTGTCCCGCATTACTTTTTAAGGTGTGCACCAGCCTGTGTGCAAGCTTGATATCATTTGCTTTAAGAGCACTTTCGATTTCAACGTATTTATCCTTGTTATATGTAACAAACGTATTAATAAGCCTTTGGTGAAGCTCCTTATCAACTCTTTCCATTTTGGTCGTTCTTTCATCCAGATAATCAACGGGTGTCAAATATTTCTTCAGACACTGCCAAAGCTCTTGTGAAGAAAACGGCTTGCCGATAACATCCTTCATGCCGATGTTGCTATAGACCTCTCTGTCATCCGCCATAACATTTGCAGTCATTGCAACAACAGGAATCCCGCTGCCGAGCTTGAGTATCTCGGTTGCCGCCTCAATCCCGTCCATAACAGGCATGTGTATATCCATCAAAACCAAATCAAACTGCTTTTTGCCGCTGCTTGAGTTATTTCTTTGGAGAACCATATCAACACCGATTTTTCCGTTTTCTGCAATAACGGTACGTAGTCCGACCCGCTCAAGATGCTCGCAGATGACTTGCTGGTTCATGACGTTATCCTCACAAACCAAAACCTCACCCTCAAATACGGGTTTCCCCAAGTCCTCGGTCTTGGGCACATCATAGGCAGTTGCCTCTTCATCCGTATCCTCTGCATCGAAAATAAGCTCAAAGCTGAACTTGCTGCCGAGCCCGGGTGTGCTTTCGACGTTTAGCTCGCCGCCCATCTTCTCAACAATATTTTGAGTAATCGGGAGCCCAAGCCCGCTGCCGCCGTACTTGCGGGTTGTGCCGGATTCAGCCTGAATAAACGGGTCGAATATTACATCTATCAGGTCCTTCTCAATTCCGATACCGCTGTCTTGAACCTCGAAATATATCCTTACGCTTTCTTTTCTTATCTCTCTGACAACCGCCTGCATTTTTATCATGCCTTCATTGGTAAACTTAATGGAATTTGCGAGTAAGTTAGTCAGAATCTGACGCAGCTTAATAGGGTCGCCATAAAGCTTTTTACCGACTGTCGGCTCGGCATAAAAATGCACGGTTAAGCCCTTTTCTTTTGCTTTTGTCGAAAATGCAGTTCGGCATGCTGTAAATATCTCATTTAAGTCAAACGGGATACTCTCAAGCTCCAGCTTGCCGGACTCGATTTTGGAAATATCCAAAATATCGTTTAAAATCTGCAGCAGCCATTCCGAGTTTTCAAGGATTTTCTTCAAAAAGTCCTTTGTTCTTGAAGGAATATAATCATCGAGTGCAAGCTCCGAAAAACCGATAATACTATTCATCGGTGTGCGTATCTCGTGACTCATATTGGCAAGAAACTCGGATTTTGAACGGCTTGCCGCCTGTGCCTGCTCAACGGCAACCTGCAAAGCCAAAGCCTGCTGCTCACGCACCTCCATTGATGCCATAAGGTCACTTGACTTCTCACTCAATCGCTCCCAAGCTTCTGTAGTCTCTCGTGCAAGCTTTCCTATTTCATCATCACGCTCAATACCGTAAATATCCCTACCGCTGCCGGCATTTGAAGAAACGCTGCTTGTAAGTAAACCGAGCGGAATAAAAATCATCCTGTTAATAAGTATTGAGCTGCTGACTAAGTAAAGAACAAAAGCCAAAAACACAACAATAAGCGGTGCGAAAATGCCCCAAAAATCAAACAGAGTACCTGAGTCATAAAAAGTTACAGTAAGCCAGTTTGTACTCGGAATCGGAGCAATTGATAAAAACTCAAAATCACCGCTCGCCAGCCTGACAACAATAGGTTCGGTACGGGCATTTGAAATTTCCGGATTTTCGAGAAAGCCACTGATTGCAGTGATAAACGCAGGGTCGGAATTTATTTCAAAAATATGCCGGTCCTCAACACCGTTTGCAGCAAAATCGGCTGTCATAAGCTCCGGGTCGGGCACATAGCTGCTTATTTGAATAACTCCCTGATAATCAATAACATACCCGACAACGCTTCGTGCGTCATATTGTCCAAACAACTCATGGAACACATAATCAAACTGAAGTGCCGAGCAAATAATTCCGACAGGCTCTCCATTATGCGAAACTTTATAGTTAATCCACAACCGGCTGGTATCCGTTATTTTGTCGACATCAAGATTTAAAGAAAAATCAAAATCAGATTCGAGTGCGTAAAAAAACCATTGGTCATAAGGAAGACTAGGGTCAAGCTTATTAAACGGGTGAAACTCGTCAATGGAAATACCGCTGTCTATGCTAAACTCATTTAATGAATCCTTTATCGCAAAGTATATACCGTCTATCTGCAACATACCGGAAAACAGCATCATATTTTGAAATGCCGCTGCTCTTTTTTCGTTGTTGTCTTCATCTGCAAACCACTCGATAATTTCTGGGGATTCCGCAGCATTTTGGATAAGCGAAATTTCTCTGCCCAAATAAAAGCCCAGTGTGTTTGCGGTCTCAACGGCATAAAAGCGAGCATAGTTACCGGACACCCTGTTTATCAGTGTAATCATAGAAAAAGCCCCTATCGCAACCATTAAAATTAAAATGGAAACGATAAAAAGCAAATTAATATTTCTAAAACGGGCAGCAAGCTTATGTCCTTGTTTTTCGCCCGGTTTATTTATTGCATTTTCAGAGTTTTTATCCACGCCATTGCCTGCGCTTTCGTAATACTATGCACTTTCAAATACACATGTAAAAGTAAATTTGGCACCCTTATCAAGCTCTGATTCCAGGGTTATTGTCCCGCCCATCATCTCGACGATTCTCTTCGACAAGGCGAGCCCGATGCCTATACCGCCGTGTTTTCTTGTAATGCTTCCGTCCACCTGTTCAAAAATTGTATACAAGCCTTCCTGCTGCTCCTTCGAGATACCGATACCGTTGTCTGCAATCTCAAACTGTAGCTTTATCTTATTGCCTTCCTTGCTTAAAAGCCGTGCATCAAAACGAATCTCGCTGTTGTCGGGAGAAAATTTTACCGCATTTGCAAGCAAGTTGCCGATAACCTGCTTAAGCCGCATTTCATCACCGCGAAGCTTTGTCGGAATTGTTGAATCAATATATGAAGCCACTGTCTGCTTCTTCTGTGAAGCATTGTGCTGTGCTGTTTCCAACACTCCGGAAACCATAACGTCAAAGTTGAACTCATCGCTTGCAAGCTTAAATACACCGTACTCCGTGCCGGAAATATCAAGAACGCCGTTAATAAGACCTGTCAGATGGTCAGAGGCTTTATTTATTTCCGTAACATAGTCCATAATTGTGTCGGGTATACCCTTGAGCTTGACGATTTGCAGCATTCCGGTTATTGCATTCATGGGAGTTAACATTTCATGGCTCATACGTGCGAGAAACTCACTCTTTGCACGATTTGAGTGCTCGGCAAGCTCTCTGTTGTGCTCCGCCTGTTCTTTTGCTGCAATAAGCCCCGCTTCAAGCTCTTTTATCTTCCTAAGCTGACGCTCAAGCTCGTCTCTTTCTTCGAGGGTGCGAATATGATTGACAAGCTTAACCTGATTTGCAACCCTCAGCTTTACGATATCCGGATTAAAAGGCTTTGGGATATAATCGGCAGCACCCAATGCAAGCCCTTTTTTTTCAGCATCTATGTTGTTTAGCCCCGTTATGAACATTACAGGAATATCCTTCGTTTTCTCCATGCTTTTAAGCTCGGCAATAACCTCATAACCATCCATTTCCGGCATTAAAACATCAAGAAGAATGACATCCGGCATATGCTCGATTGCAAGCTCAATGGCATCTCTGCCATTTTTTGCCGCGAAGACATCATACTCAGGGCTCAGAATATTTGTAATAGCAATAATATTAGCTGTTTCATCATCGATAATAAGGACTACGTTTTTATTTTCATCAATCATTACTTTTACTTAACCTCTCCTTAATTGTTGACAGTTCAAGCATAGCCTTCTTAAACTCAAAATCATCAACAGCTCTGAGCAGCTCCTGTGCATCGGGAATGCTGCGAATTTCATCCAGCATACTCATACATTCCGTACTATGCTGCTTAAGTATCGGCTCGAGTTTTTCGATTATCTCCAAAGCCTCATCCTTGCTTGCCGGTTTAATTTCCTTTGATTCAATACCAATCAGCATTGGCTCGAGCTTTTCGAGAACCTCATTCAACTCGTTTTTAAGAGAGTTTATCTGCCCTTTTGCAAGCTTGTTCTCGCCGTCTGTAAGCATTAACTCCGTTTCGGCTGCAACCTTTTGCAAAGCCTTCTCGCCGATTTGACCGGCATTACTCTTCAGAGTATGAACTATTCTGTGTGCAAGCTTATAATCATTCGCTTCCAGGGCTTGCTTGATATCATCTATAGTCGTGTGGTTGCTTTGTGCAAAATAGATTTGCAATTGCTTCAGTGCTTTGCCCTCTTCCTCTGCAAGCTCCTGATTGGTTTCGATTACAAAATCAATGGCGGGGATATACTTGAGCAGGCATCTCCAAAGCTCCTGCGATGTAAAAGGCTTACTGAGCAAATCAAGCATACCTCTTGATTTATATAGCTCAACATCGTTAGCCATGATATTTGCGGTCAGTGCAACAATCGGAGTTTTATCGCATAGCTCGGAGATTTGTGAAGCGGCTTCAAGACCGTCCATAACGGGCATATGAATGTCCATGAAAATCAGGTCAAACGGCTTTTTGCCGCTTTTTGCTCTCTTTGCGACTATATCTACGCCCTGCTGACCGTCGTGTGCCATTTCGGTTCTGATACCGACACGTGACAGATGGTCGCATATAACCTGCTGGTTTAATAAGTTATCCTCACAAATCAAAATCTCTGCATCAAAATACGGTTTTTCAGTGGTGCCGAGCAACATGCCCGAATCATCGGTTTGTTCACCGGCAAGCTCAAGTATCAGTTCAAAGCTGAAGGTACTTCCTACACCTTGTATGCTCTCTACGGTAAGCTCACCGCCCATCAGCTCGACAATGCTTTTTGAAATCGGAAGCCCAAGCCCCGTTCCGCCGAACTTTCTTGTTACGCTGTCATCTGCCTGCACATATGGCATAAATATGTTCTCAACATGCTCGGAGTTCATGCCGATTCCGCTATCCTGCACCTCAAACTTAGCCTTTATATGCTTTCTGTCAATATCCGTAACAGATGTATATAGCTTAATTGTACCGGTGCTTGTAAATTTTGCGGCATTTGAAAGGAGATTTGTCAAAACCTGACGCAGCCTTATCGGGTCGCCGATGACTCTTTTACCACGAATCTGCTCGGCATAACAGAAAAAAGTAAACTCCTTATCGATTGTTTTAGGTATAAATGCTTCCTGACACTGTGTTATCAGGTCGTGTAAATCGAATGAGATTTTTTCAAGTGTAATTTTACCGGATTCGATTTTTGAGTTATCCAAAATATCGTTAATGATATCAAGAAGCCAAAGGGCATTTTCCGAAATGTTTGAAAGGTATTGCCTGGTTTTATCGGGTATTGAATCATCCTGTGCCAACTCGGAAAACCCTATAATACTGTTCATTGGGGTTCTTATTTCATGGCTCATGTTTGCAAGGAAAACGGACTTACTCCTGTTGGCAACCTCCGCTGCATCGCGTGCGGCACGAAGTCTGATGTTTGCTTCCTTAGAATCCTCTAATGCTTTTTCCAGCTCCTTTTGCTGAACAATGGTTTTCTTTATTAAATTGTCAAGCTGTTCCTTGACAACACCCGAAATCGGAACTGCCAGAGCCGCACACAACATAACAACAATAAAGGTCAGAAGCAGCCCGGTAACAATGAAAATCTGCATTTTACTTTCGTCTGTGGTAGTATCATAACCTACAAAAATCATACCGATAACATCGTTATTTATGGTAAAAAGCGGAGTGTACCGCGTTAGAACTGTGTTGCCGAACAATGAAACCACTCCGGTGAAGACTTCTCCGCCAAAGACTTTTTGGCTGACCTCTGCAGATGCTGTAGCACCAACGGCATAAGCTCCGTCATCGTCGAGAAGAGTTGTTGAAATACGCTCATTTCCGAGGAATACAGATATTTCACACCCCGTTACATCTCTAAGCTGGGAAGCAAACTCTTGAATATCAAGCCTAAAGCCCATAGATACGACACCAATCATATTCATATCATAGTCGTAAATAGGAGCACCTGCATACACACCAAGCTTTATAACGGCCCCTTGAGTTATAACGGTTGTACTTTGTCCTTGCTTCGCCAATGCCACATGCGGTTGGTTTGAAATGTTATCACCGTATGTGTCGGGTGCGTGTGTTCTTGTAATAACAGTGCCGTCGGGATAAAGGATATTGCAGAAGTCCACCTGAGTCATGTTTCGCAGGGCATTTGCCAGAAAAATGATTCGCTCACGGTCATCGTTTAGCAGAGCATCAATCACATCCCTATTGCTTTGAATACCAAACGCAGCAACCTCGGCTTTAATCTTCATTTCAGCAATCTCATTGTTTGCAACCGTTGCCGCAACATCAACAGTGTTGTTCATGGACTCGTCAAGCTCCATGCGGAAAAGGAAAAGAGATGCCGCAAAAACTGCGATGCAACCAATAACCGTCAACGTTATCATAGGAATAAGAATCCGCTTACGTATACTCATCTACTAACTACCCTCGTACCCAATTAGTCATTCATAAAAATATACCACATTTCACCCCAATAAAGCAAGGAAAAAGCAGGGGTCCGTTTTCAACTATGAATTGTGTCAAAACCCTTGATGTGACCTAAATGTTGTGGTATAATAAGGTAGTTTATTATGTGCAGTTTTTGCATATATTTTTATAACCGCAATGTACAGATAAAGTGAGAAATCCAAATGCTATACCAAAAAAGAAAAAAAGCAGCCCGAGACGAAATGATAAGGCAGCAGGAAGAATCGCCGGGTGCATGGCAGAAGCTGCGATACAAGCAGCAAAAGTCGGCAAGAAACATCGGCTTTGCACTGTGTCTTACATTCGTTTTTGTGCCTATTATTTTTGTGTTGATATATGTCAGAGCAGCTCCTTACTACAACGAGGAGTTACCGAGCCAAGACAACGCAAGCAGCTTGGATGTTTTAGGCGACAGCTACGAATATCCGGATTTAAACGAAAACCCCGACTTCAACGAGCCCGAGTTTCCGGTAATAATTGACCCGGTGGAAACGCCTGATTCAAATGAGCACGATGACTCGGAAGAGCCGGTTATACAATTTTCCGGAACTGCATACCTGACCTTCGACGACGGACCTCATAGGACAATCACCCCGGCAATACTCGACATTCTCAAAGAGGAAGGCATAAAAGCAACCTTCTTTATGCTGCCCTACACCGGAAATGATGATATTTTCAACAGAGTCCTCGACGAAGGGCACGAAATAGGAAACCACAGCTTCTCACACGATTACGACAAGCTGTACGGCGGTTCGGTAGGCACATTCAGAGAAGACATTTTAAGAGCAAGAAGATTTGTAGAAGATAACTACAGCTACTCCTCATACAGCTTCCGCTTTCCCGGAGGAGCACTAAACCAAAGCAGCAGCATAAGAACCCCGCGTATTGAAGTTGTCAGGGAGCTCGGCTACAGATACTTCGACTGGGACATAGACCCGAACGACTGGCGACGCGGCAGAACTCCGGAGCAGGTAACAAGTGATGTTCTCGGAAATACAAACGGAAAGGAGCACGTAATAATACTGCTCCACGACACGTATGAAAGAACCCTCGCCGCTCTCCCCGACATAATATCCGGTCTGAGAGAACAAGGCTACACCTTCGATATTCTCCGTAACCATCCTTGAACTTAAGTCATCTTACTTGTTTTTACCAGAATAAATGATATTAAAACAATTGAACCGCCGACTATTGCCAGTACGGAGCCGTATTGCATAATCAGTGCGAGAGGCTCCTCGAGGAATCTTTCAAATCTTTGGAATGTGCTGTCAGGAGTGTGTGTTAAATGATTAACAACCATTCCCGCCGCGTATGCGATTGCACCGGATAAAACTACAGGCACTCCCACAGCCAATGAAGCGGCGGGGAGGTTTTTTCTTCTGATATAGAAAATTGTAAATAAGAGCAGCACGGACAAAATGCCGACCAGCCAACGCAATGCAGGTGACAAGAGCATTAAAGGCATTGACATATCTACGTCAAAATCCTCCATAAGCCCGTCGATTGTAAGCGAATCAAAATCAAGGATATCATCCAGTCTTTCCGCCAGATACTCAAAATCTTCCTCTGTCATATCATGACCAAAAAACTCGCTGAGCTCTTCATCCAAATCCCTTGCAACATTGACAACATCGTCAGTTGTAACATGATGGTCAAGATTTCCTAAAGTAAATGCCAAAGCATAATCTTCCAAAATCCCGCTGATTCCGTTCGATACGGTATCTTTTTTTATGAACTCCTCTATATCATGAAGAGTGACCTCCGTATTGCTGAAATGCATGGTATTAACCTGGTCAACTATATAGTACGTGTGCTCACCAACCGACGCATCCTCCAAATAATGCAAAATATCAGTATTTCTAATAACATTACTGACACCCGCCGAACGAAGAACCATCAGCACCATAAAAACACATATTGAAATCACTGCAACCAGACATAATAAAAAAGACAAAAACGCATTCGGCTTTGAATATGTACTTTTACGTGAACGTGAGCTACGCCCTGTATTATATCTTGTACCTTTTCTGCCGACTGAATTCTTACGGCTTTGCGGTCTGTTATCGTATGAATCGCTCATTTACAATTACCCCCGGAAAGTGCATTTTTATGTTGTCGATGATGATAACATATTCTCAAAAAAAAGTCCAGTTGCAATAGCAGGACATCCTTTGTATACTAGGGTAGTAACAGCTGTATATAAAGCTTAATATTGAGAGGATGGTCAAGTAAATGAGTTTAAAAGAGAAGGCACGTGAGCTGGTTGAGCAAATGACGATTGAAGAAAAAGCGTCGCTTATGTCCGGGCTCAACTTTTGGTATTTAAAAAGTATTGAACGTCTTAATTTACCATCAATAATGGTTACCGACGGACCGCATGGACTGCGAAAGCAAGCTGAAAATGCAGACCATCTGGGAATAAATCAGAGCGTACCCGCCGTGTGCTTCCCGACATCTGCTGCAACAGCATGCTCCTTTGACAGAGACTTACTCAAGCGTATCGGCGTTGCAATAGGCGAAGAATGTCGCCAAGAGGATGTTGCAGTCATATTGGGACCGGGTGTAAACATTAAACGCTCTCCTCTTTGCGGGCGTAATTTTGAATACTTCAGCGAAGACCCGTATGTCTCGGGCGAGCTTGCAACAGCTCTTGTGCAAGGCGTTCAAAGCCAAAACGTAGGAGTATCGGTAAAGCATTATGCCTTTAATAATCAGGAGACACGCCGGCTTACAACAGACTCCGTGCTGGACGAGCGTACAGCACGCGAAATATATCTGCCCGCATTTGAAAAAATTGTGAAAGACTCAGACCCATGGACATTTATGTGCTCGTACAACCTCTTTGAAGAAATATATTGCTCTGAAAACAAAAAGCTATTGATTGACATATTGCGTGATGAGTGGGGCTTTAGCGGACTTGTTATGTCAGATTGGGGAGCTGTTAACGACCGCCCGAAGGGAGTTGCAGCGGGGCTTGACTTGCAAATGCCTGCAGACAACGGAGTAAATGACGCAAAAGTGGTAGAAAGCGTCAAAAGCGGAGCATTAAAAGAAGCAGACTTGGATACGGCAGCAATCAATGTCGTAGAGCTTATCTTAAAAGCACAAACACGCGAGCCGCTTAAATATGACGTTGATGCACACAGAACTCTTGCAGCCCAAGCGGCAGCAGAATCAACTGTCCTTCTCAAAAATGATGACAGTGTAATGCCAATGCCGGAAGGAGCAAAGTTTGCAATCATAGGCTCCTTTGCAAAAGCACCTCGCCATCAGGGAGCAGGCTCGTCAAAAATCGAACCGATAAAGCTCGACAGCGTCTGCGACTGCCTCAAGGATTTAGGAGCAGAGTTTGACTATGCGGACGGATATAAAATTGATTCTGATATACCAGATAATACACTCATTGACGAAGCAGTGAAAGCAGCAGGTGACAAGGACTATGTCTTTGTTGTTGCAGGACTGCCTGCACCGTATGAGTCGGAAGGCTTTGACCGTGAAAGCATGAAAATGCCGGCTTCGCATAACAAACTGATCGAAAAACTTGCGGAAACAGGCAAAAACATAGTAGTATTCCTGCTCGGCGGCTCCCCGATGGAAATAGTTTGGCATGACAAAGTCAAAGGAATCCTGATGTGCTATCTCGGCGGTGAAACCGTAGGAAAAGCAATAGCCGATTTGATACTCGGAAAGCAGGCACCAAGTGGGAAACTGACAGAAACATGGTCATTTACAAGCACCGACAACCCATCGGATAAATACTTCCCGGGATACCGGAAAACAGTCGAATACCGCGAGAGTATCTTTGTCGGTTACCGTTACTATAACACCGCCGACAAACCGGTACGTTTCCCGTTCGGATATGGTCTTTCATATACAACCTTTGAATACGGCGAGCTAAAGGCCGATAAGACATCGATGGACGACACAGACACATTAACTGTTACTGTTGATGTAAAAAATACCGGACAAACAGCAGGCAGTGAAATAGTGCAGCTATACGTGTCCCATAAAAATCCGACAATATTTAAAGCAACCCATGAGCTAAAAGGCTTTGAAAAAGTGAAGCTTGCTGCAGGGGAGAGTAAAACAGTAACAATTAAGCTCGATAAGCGTTCTTTTGCATACTACAATACAAAAATCGCCGACTGGCATGTAGAAAGCGGGGAATACGAGATGCAAATAGGAGCTTCAAGCCGTGATATCCGCGGACGTATAACCGTTAATATCAAATCCACAGTGGACGCAGAAGTTCCGGACTACAGTAAAACAGCACCGGTATATTATGCTATTAATGACGGAATCAATAGCATACCGGATGAACAATTTACAGCAATACTCGGCAGACCGTTGCCAAAACGGGAAAAAGGCAAAAATGAACCATTCGACGACAACGCAACCTTCGGTGACATTCAAGTCAAATGGATTGGAAGAGTATTCGCCAAAAGAGTAAAAAAAGAAGCACTGCAAACAATGGCAAGCTCCGCCGAGGATATAAAAGACATGCTCGACAAAATGTTCGATGATATGCCACTTAGAAGCATAAGAATGATGGCAGGCGAAAAAATGCCACCCCAACTAGTCGAAGGCCTGTTAACAGCCCTAAACGGACACCTGATTAAAGGCGTAAAAATGATGAGGCAAAAATAATGAAAAAAAGGATAAAAAAAATAGTCTTCATAATTATTGCAATCGCTCTGATTGCAGTATCGGTAAACCTTTTCTTAGGACCGCACTCAATAGCCGCCGGAGGCATAACGGGACTTGCAATTATATTTGAAAAGCTCTTTAGCTTTGACCGCTCGATAACCGTACTCGTTGCAAACGCAATAATACTTGCTTCGGCACTGATATTTCTGGGAAAAGAAGCATTCCTGAACAGTATCTTAGGTGCAGCGGCACTACCTGTATTTATACAAGTTATACCGCAAATCACCGTTGTTGAGGATACAATGCTTTCAATGCTTGCAGGAAGTGTAATAATGGCGATTGCCGCTTCGATACTTTACGCCAATAATGCCTCAAGCGGCGGAACCTCATTACCGCCGCTCATATTCAAAAAGTACTTCAAGCTAAACACGTCAATCGGACTGCTGATATCAGACGGTATCGTAGTCATTTTGAGTCTGATAGTCTTTAACACAGATGCTTTCTTCTATGCAATATTCTCAATATCAATAACCGCAATAGCTATGGGATACATTGAATCAGGAATCCGCAGAAGAAAAATGGTCTACATCATAAGTGATAAAAATGAAGCCATAAAAGATGACATAATGACAAAGCTTGAAAGGGGAGTAACCCTGATACCTGTCATCGGAGCATATAAGCGTACGGAAAAAGAAATGATAATGGTAACAATGGACACAAAAAACTATAGAAACCTTCTGGACATAGTAAAATCCCACGACGAAGGAGCCTTCATGATAACCGACACAGTCTCCCAAGTCCACGGTCAAGGCTTCACCTACAACTCCGGCAGCGTATAAAAATTGGTCACACTTTAAACGCCCTCAATCGCAGGGCGTTTGTTAATACAGACACTGAGCTTAGACACATTGCTGCAGCTGCAATCATCGGCGAGAGCAGAGGACCTCCAAAGATGTACAAAATACCTGCGGCTATCGGTATTCCAAGCACATTATAGCCGAAAGCCCAAAACAAGTTTTGCTTAATATTGCGTAGTGTTGCTTTTGACAATCTTATTGCCGTCGGCACATCGGACAAATCACTATGCATAAGCACAATATCGGCGCTCTCAATTGCCACATCCGTCCCACTCCCTATCGCAATCCCAACATCAGCCTTCATAAGAGCAGGTGAGTCGTTGATGCCGTCCCCAACCATCGCAACTAACGAACCATTCTGCAATATCTTAATCTCATCCGCCTTCTCCGCCGGAAGAACCTCCGAGAGCACCGTTGTAATCCCTACCTGCTTTGCAATTGCAGCAGCTGTTTTCGTATTGTCACCCGTAATCATTACAACCTCTATACCCATATCCGTAAGCTTTGATATCGCAGCAGAACTTGACGGCTTTATAACATCTGCGATAGCAATAATCCCCGCAATATAACCGTCGATAGCAACAAAAACAGGAGTCTTCCCCTCATCAGCGTATTTATCCAAGCAAGACTCTAGCATAGGGGACGGTTCCTTGTGCTTCTTTTGCTTTATTACCATTTCTCCCATAAGCTTTTCATTTCCGATTACAACTCTTTTATCATCAACCTTACAAACAATCCCCATACCCGCAATCGATTCAAAATCTGTCAGCGGCAGCAATGGCAGATTTTCTTTTTCAGCCGCTCTTACAATAGCCTCCCCAAGAGGATGTTGACTTCCTTTCTGTGCGGACGCCGCTATTTGCAACATCCTGAACATTAGAGAATCGTCACCGTGTGTTGCCACAACATCCGTAACCTCAGGCTTACCCTCGGTTATTGTGCCCGTCTTATCAAGCACAACAATACCGACACTATTAACAATTTCAAGAGCCTCGCTGCTTTTTATCAAAATCCCGTTTTCCGCTCCCTTTCCCATTGCGACCATTATAGCTGTCGGGGTCGCAAGCCCCAAAGCACACGGGCAGGCAATAACAAGCACGGAAATGAAAACAGTCAGGGCGAAAGTCACGTCGCCCGTTGCAATTAACCAACCGGTAAAAGCGACAACCGCAATGCAAAACACAATAGGCACAAATATACCTGAAACCCTATCTGCAATCTTTGCAATTGGTGCCTTACTGCCCTGTGCGTCCTCTACTAGTTTAATAATCTGAGCCAGAGCCGTATCAGCCCCAACCTTCTCAGCCTTAAACTTGATAAACCCGTTTACATTAATAGTCGCCGCATAAACCTTATCACCGGAGTTTTTCTCAACAGGCATACTCTCACCCGTTAACATAGCCTCATCAACGGTTGTAACACCTTCAACAACGACGCCGTCAACAGGCATTTTACCGCCCGGCTTGACCAAAACAATGTCGCCTACCAAAACATCATCAATCGGAATTTCAATCTCCGCTCCGTCTCTGATAACAACAGCGGTCTTCGGACGAAGCCCCAATAATCTGCGGATAGCCTCACCCGTCCTGCCTTTTGAAACAGCCTCTAAGGTTTTACCAAGCAAAACAAGAGCAATAATAACTCCGGCAGTCTCATAGTATAAATACTCTGCATATTTGGGATGTCCTGTGAAAATACGATATGTCGCATACAAGCTGTACAAAACCGCCGCAGATGTACCCAAAGCAATCAGGCTGTCCATATTCGGTGAGCGAAACCATATTGCCCGAAATCCAACTGTATAGAATCGATATCCGGCAATAATAATAGGTACTGTTAAAAAAAGCTGAATCAAAGCAAAATTAAATGGAGCATGATGATGATGAATAAGTTCCGGCAAAGGCAGACTCCACCCAAACGGCAGCATATGTCCCATAGCAATATACAAAAGCGGCACAGCAAAAAAAGCCGAAACAATGAACTTAACACGCAAGGTGCTAATCTCCTTTTGCTTACGAACCTCAGCCGGAGACAAGAGAACTGTCTCCTTGTCTCGCTCCTTGTCTCTAACCTCCTCAAAACCAAAGCCGGTCTTTGCCAATGCAGCCTCAACCGCCTCTTTAAAAGATAGAGAAGACAGATGAACTGTCAAAAGCTCTGTCGCCAAATTAACAACGCAGCTTTCAACACCATCGGCAGCACCGACAACTCTCTCAACTCGGGCACTGCAAGAAGCACACGTCATCCCTGTAATTCTGTAAGTAAGCTTTTCCATATTTTAATTATATTACAAGCAGGGAGGTTGTCAAGAGAACCGTCCCCCTGACATATTGTCAAGGGTGACAAGGTGATGGTTTTCTGATATAATAACCCGCGAATCTTGATGGAATAAACCACAAAAAAGGGATAAAGAAAAGTGGAAGATAAAACACTGTCACTAAAAACAAAAATCGGATATGGCCTTTGCGTTGGTGCAGAATCGATACCGGGTAATCTTCTTGCGGTTTATTTTGTATTCTTCATGACTGACCTCGTTGGCGTCAGAGCCTATATGGCAGGGATAATTTTTTTAATTGTTATGCTGTGGGATGCTTTGATTGACCCTATAATAGGAGGGCTGTCTGATAAATATGTTTCAGAAAAAGGGCGGCGGTTAACCTGGATGAAGATAAGCATACTGCCGCTCGCTGCTGCGATTTTTCTTATGTTTTCACCAATCGATATAAGCAATCAGCTTATAAAAAATCTCTTTTATATCTTTGCTGCAATATTTGTGTGTACAGCATACTCATCATTTGCAATACCATATTTCGCACTTTCATCGGAAATCACGTCCAGCCATAGCGAGCGGAACAGGCTGAGATTTTCGGCAATGATTTTTTACTACCCGATTTTACTGATTGCAACAGCATTACCAATGCTTATATGGGAGCTGGCGGAAGAAGCCGGGTTCTCTGACCGCTCTGCATGGGGAATGGTCGGTGCTGTGTTTGCAGTATTAGTGTTTTTAATTTGCGGTATCGGTATATATATGCTCAGAAACAGTGAAAAGGATTCAATAAAAACTGCACTTAAGAATAAAGAGAACAAAACACACAAAACAGAAAAAGAGAATTACTTCGAAACATGGAAAGAACTCCTGCGTTTAAAGAGCTTTAGAAAAATTGTTGCATTTATTATTATCAACATGCTTGGTTTCTCAATGTTAAATACAGTAATTGTGTACTTTCTGACCTACGGTATGTCTATGAGTGAAGGCGAGCAAGCTGTTTTTTGGGTAGTATATGTTGCAATTATCTGCTCTACCTTACCGTTTACGACAAAGCTTTGCAATAAATTCGGCAAGAGGCCTGTGACACTTGCACTGATGGTGCCCGCCATTATATTGGGATTCGTATTGTTCTTTACCGGGGTTAATTCATATCTTGTTATGTACATGTATACCGGTACTATTGCAGTCAGTTCTTCATGCTTCTTTACATTCTATGTGGCTTATGCTCATGACTGCATAGAGATTGATGAGTTTAAAACAGGAAAAAGACGGGACGGTTCTTTGTCGGCACTCGCTTCTTTAGCTCATCAAATGGGGTTAGCGCTTGCACTGCCTTTTACGGGACTATTTTTAGAACTAACAGGATATGACGGCATGCTGGAGGTTCAATCAGAATCCGCAGTCAAAGGCATATTGACTTTAGGTACAATATTACCTGCCGGCTTTGCACTCATATCTTTCTTATTCCTTTGGTTCTATCCTGTGTCAAAGAAAAAGTATATTCTGTTACACAATGCACTGGAAAAGAAAAAAGCCGGAGAAGAGTATTCTACTGAAGGGTTTGAAGACATATTATAGGAGAACGGGTTATGAAAACTATAGTAACACAAGCAGACGGAACAGGTGTACTCAGTATACCAAAAGAATTGAGTGTTCAGACATCGTCGGAGTTTAAGACAGTTCTGGATGATGCTATGGAAAACTTTGAAAAAGTTGAACTGGATTTTCTAAATACAGAGCTGGTATCATCAGCCGGGTTAAGGGTATTGCTTCAAGCAGAGAAAAGTGTAAAAAAAGCAGAAAAAAACATGACCTTTAAGAATGTCTCCCCGGAAGTTATGGAAATATTTGAAATGACAGGGGTATCCAAGATATTTACAATCTCATAGTAATTCAATCTGAGGAACCATATGAAACGAAAAAAACGCGGTATTAAAGGCAAAATGACCATTGCAATAATAGTGATGGGCATTTTGCTGTCTTTGTGTGTGGGCATAGGAGTTTTGACAATAAGCTTCAGACAAGTATCGGCACAGTATACAGAGCAGGCGTTTAATACTGCGACAGCAGCAGTACTTCTTATAAACGGAGACAATATAGTTGATTTTCTCGATATTGGTAAGAATGAAGAATATAATAAAATATATAATACATTAAAAGAAGTGAAACAAGCATTTGATGTGACATATCTTTATATAGTGGCACCGGGAAAAACAGAAAATACTGCAGTATATGTTTTTGATATATTCACCGAAGGAAATGACCCCGATTTGATAGGGGAACTGGGAGAGCTGATGCCTGACTCCGAATCTGCCGCATTTCATACAGGAGTCGAAACATTTTACAGCGGGCATACAGAAAAAAATACAGTCATCTCATTTACATTCTACGGATGGCTCGCTTCTGCATATGTCCCGATATTTGCCTCCGACGGCAGTGTCACGGCTGTTTTGGGGGTTGATATTTCAATGAACCGTATGATACGTGATATCCTGTTGCAAACCCTGCAGGTTCTTCTCATAACAGTCGCAATTATTGTACTGTTCTTATTCATACTTCGTTATATCGCAGGCAAACAAATACTCGAACCGGTTATGCGGCTCTCAAAGCATATGGACGGCTTCGACCCTGAAGAAGGCAAACTTGAAACAATTGAGGTTCCGGATTCCGGAGACGAATTCCAAAAGATATCGGAAAGCCACAACCGTATGGTTGACGATATTAAGTATTACATGAATAACCTTGCAGCAGTAACGGCAGACCGTGAACGAATCGCAACCGAGCTTAACGTAGCAACAGAAATACAAACAAGTATGTTGCCGAATATATTTCCCGCTTTCCCGGTACGAAACGAGTTTGATATATACGCAACAATGCATCCGGCAAAAGAAGTCGGCGGTGATTTCTACGATTTTTTCCTGATTAACAAAGACACTCTGGCAGTAGTAATAGCCGATGTATCGGACAAAGGAATACCTGCTGCATTATTTATGGTAATCTCTAAAACCCTTATTAAAAACGAAGCAATGGCGGGGAAATCACCAAAAGAAGCATTTGAGAGTGTAAACCTGCAACTGTGCGAAAATAATGACGCCGGCATGTTTGTAACAGCATTCATGGGATATCTGGACATCCCGACAGGACGCCTTACCTATGTAAACGCAGGACATAACCCGCCACTGATAAAACGAAATGGAAAATATGAAGCTTTGCAACTGGATTCAGGTCTGATGTTGGCAGTCATGGAAGATATGGAGTATACACAGGAAGAAACAACGCTTGCCAAAGGGGATATACTATACCTTTATACCGACGGTGTTACGGAAGCAAAAAATAAAGAGGGGAAATTGTTTACGGCAGAGCGTATGCTTGAAAACGCAAATAAGTACACAACACAATCCGTAAACGAATTCTTATTGAAAATGAAAGAAGAAATTGATATATTTACGCAAGAAGCAGAGCAGGCCGACGATATAACAATGCTTGCACTGGAAATAAAGTAATCGTTTATTATACGAAAGTGGAACCAAAATGAGCAACGAAAAAAACGAAGCTGAAAAAGCCGACATAAATGATGCTTATAAATCACAGCAAAAAGTATCCTTAATGACTATAATATCCGAGCTGCCTAATGTTGTAGCATTAATGGTTATGACGGTTCTGAGCGGTTCGGTTATCATGGCACTTGACACTTTTGAGTCACTCGCAAATGTTATTCAGGGTGGCTTAACATATAGGCTGTCAAAAAAAATGCAAGGCGATGCAAGCTTCAAATATGATTACGGAATGGGAAAAATCGATGCATTCGGCAGCCTGATTTCAGCATCGATATTGTTTCTCGGACTTATAGCAATACTTGCAGTCTCAATACACTCATTGATTTTTCCGGTAGCTCCGTCCGATTTATTGTTTCTTGCGATAATAATAAAAGTAATAAATGTTGCATTTGATGTGTTTTTAGTGTACAAGCAAAAAAAAGTCGTAGAGAAAAACGACAGCCCAATGGTAAGGTCAGCGCTAATTTTCTTAAAAAAAGATCTTCTGACAGATGTAGTGGTCCTCGTAACAGTAGTAGTGGCTTACATATTCAGGGGAGTACCGGCAATAGTATATTTCGAGCCGATAGTTTGTATACTCTGCGTAATATATGTTGCGATATTAAATGTAAAACAAATTAAAAGCTCAACATCAAACCTGCTCGACAAAACCCTCGACGAAAAAACTCAAATGCAAATAATCAATTGCGTAACACAAATCTGGGCAGACATAGACGACTTCAAAGGCGTAAGAACCAGAAGGTCAAGCAACACAATCTTCATAGACCTCCTCGTCACCTTCGAAGACGAAAAACAATACAACGAAATCTACAAAACCTACGAAACCTTCGAAAAAGCAGTAAAACAAGTCCTCCCCGACAGCGTCACCTCAATAGTAATAGGGGAGTAAGAAAATGTACAAATTTAAACTCATGGTTTACCGACATAACGAGAATGTAGTATACTAAATTATCAAATCATTTAAGAGGTATAAATGAGCTTTTTTGTGCTGCTTGCATTGGCGATAGGGTTATCGATGGATGCATTTGCAATATCTGTTTGCTTGGGGCTGTCTGCTAAAAATGCGGTATTGAAGAGAGCTGTCATTGCGGGGCTATACTTTGGTATCTCCCAAGCTGTTATGCCGTTGATAGGCTATTTGGTTGCGTACAACTTCGCTGATATGATAGTTGCATTTGACCATTGGATAGCTTTTGGGTTATTGTCATTCTTGGGCATTAAAATGATAATCGGCAGTCTGAAAAAGGATGAGGCAGCGAAGAAAGGTGAAGCAACTGAACAAGATACATCAATAAAAGTAAAACACATGCTTCCTCTCGCAATTGCAACTAGCGTTGACGCTCTCGCAGTGGGCATTTCATTTGCATTTTTGCAGGTAAGCATAGTTCCTGCAGTGCTATTTATTGGAGTAACCACATTTATTATTTCCGCTGCCGGTGTAAAAATGGGAAGCATATTCGGAGCAAAATTCAAATCAAAAGCCGAGCTGCTCGGAGGAATAATCCTAATACTTATTGGCACAAACATATTACTTGAACACTTAGGCGTTTACACGTGGGGGTAGTAGTGCATAAAAGCCATCCCTCTTGTGTTTAATTGTCTGATTTGCTAAAATGGGAAAATCAGACTAAATAAAGGAATAATACACGATAAATATGGACTATATTACCATAGCTCTAAAGTTTCTCGGCAGCTTCGGATTATTTATTTTTGGAATAACACTCCTATCGTCCGCATTACAAAAAGCCGCGGGCAGCAGGATGAAAAAAATACTCGGCACCGTTTCAAAAAGCCGCTTCAGCGGTGTGTTGTTCGGTGCAGGTGTTACCGCTATTATACAAAGCTCGACAGCTACAACAGTGATGGCTGTCGGATTTGTTAATGCCGGAATCATCGCACTGCCGCAAATTGTCGGCATAATCATGGGTGCAAATGTGGGAACAACCGTCACGGCATGGCTTGTATCCAGCGTTGAATGGTCACATTTTTTAAAGCCTGATACCATAGGAGCCGTTGCAGCCGCAACAGGTGCGCTTATGCTGCTGTTCTCAAAGCAAAAGAACGTAAAGCAAATCGGCGAAGTAATAGTCGGCTTTGGTGTGCTTTTCTTGGGACTGTCACAAATGCCCGAAGCAATGAAGCCGCTGGCTGCACTTGACGTTGTCAAAGAATTTTTCATAATTATGGGGTCAAATCCGATTCTCGGTATTCTCGCGGGAATACTTGTAACAGCAATAATCCAAAGCAGCACCGCTTCGATAGGAATATTGCAGTCCATGGCAATATCGGGCATGGTGCCTTGGAACGCCGCTGTTTACATTGTGCTCGGACAAAACGTCGGCACATGCTTAACAGCAGTCCTATCATCAATAGGTGCATCCAAAAATGCAAAAGCCGCAGCTTACGTCCACTTAGTTTACAACGTAGTAGGTGCCGCACTCTTCTGTATAGTCGGAATAGTTTTCTTTACATTCATTGACCCGAAGCTAGGCGAGTCCGCCATAACAGCTACAAATATCAGTATGGTACACACCGGATACAATGTAATCGCACTCATTTTACTCTTCCCGTTCGGGCAGCTAATCCTTAAAATATCCGAGAAGATGACAGAAATCGGCAGATATAGTGCTTACACAGACGGCTCAGACCTGCCGGAGTTGGATGACAGCATTTTGGAAACACCCTTATATGCACTGGAAAACAGTGAGAAAGCGATAATTAAACTGCTGGCATTAATGCGGGATAATATTATCCGAAGCGTTGAAATCTTCTTGAAAAAGGATTATAAAGGAATAGGCAGATTTCGGTTAAAGGCAGAAGAAATTGACCGCACAAACGCCAAAATCCATGAGTTTATTACAAAGCTGTACCACGAAAAGATTAACGAAGAAGAGGGTAAGCTCGCAACAGCTCTCATTCATATAACAATCAGCCTGAAAAGAATCAGCAACCGTACAAAAGGCTTTGCCAAGCTTGCAGAGGATATGCAGGAGAGCGGAATAAAAAACTCCTATAGCGGTGCCGATAAAGCACGTGAAATGTATAATAAAACCATAAACTGCTACGATTACATGGTTGAGGCATTCAAGAACAAAGATGCAGATACGATTTATGCTACAATGCTTGAAGCAGATTTGGTAGAGATAATGAGAGAAGCGTTTAAGACAACACATCTGGCACAAGCCTCAAACCCCGGCTATACCGTAGAGCTTGGGATAGCATACTCGGAAGCAACACGTAATATGGCAAGAATGGCTCACAGCATGAAAAGCATAGCAGAAACTATCCCGCATGAGGATTCCTTTGAAGAAGCGGTGAGAGAAGCAACCGAACGACGATAGCAGAAATGCGTTAGGGTAAGATAATGAATATATATGAAAAACTTGGCATAAAAACAGGAATAAACGCATGCGGCACAGTTACAAGACTAGGGGGCACGCGATTACCGCCGGAGGTAACTCAGGCAATGACAGAAGCTACCGGGTCATTTGTGCCTATGCATGAATTTCATAAAAAAGCAGGAGAGTATATAGCGAAGCTGCTTGGAGTCGAAGCCTGCTGCATAACATGCGGTGCCGCTGCCGGACTCGCTATTGCCGCTGCGGCTTGTATGACCCGTGGCGAACGCTCAAAAGTTTTGCAACTGCCGGATTCAAAGAATATGCCTGATGAGATTCTAATGCTAAAATCACATCGAATATTATACGACCAGGCACTGCTCCTATCCGGTGCAAAAATCCATGAAGCAGGCTCAACCTCTTTTTCCGCTCCGGATTTGCTCGAAGCGGAGATAAATGAAAAAACAGCACTTTTCGTTTATGTAGCAGAAAATGAATCCGTAAGAGGTTCAGTTCCATTATCCGACATTGTACCTATACTAAAAAAACACAAAATTCCGATTGCAGTAGATGCTGCCGCCGAACTTCCGCCGACTAAAAATACTACAGAATATCTGAGCATGGGTGCAGACCTTGTTATATTCAGCGGAGGAAAGGAAATAAGAGGCCCGCAGGCGACAGGATTAATTGTCGGTGATAAGGAACTGATTGAAGCTTGTCACGCCAATTGTTGCCCGAACTACAGCATAGGACGTTCAATGAAAATATCAAAAGAAACAATAGCCGGTCTTATCGCCGCAGTTGAGCTCTTTGTACGCAAAGACTATAAACAGCAAATGGAAGCATGGGATAATATGACACAGCGTATCTGCTCCTCGCTTGCAGAGCACAAGGATGTAAATGTACGTGTCGGATACCCGACTCAACCGGGTGTACAACCGACAATCATTCTCAGAACCTACATAACACCACTAAAAATGACTGCAATTGAACTGCAAAGCAAAATGCTGACCGCAACACCACCCGTGTTTACCGATATAAAAGACAACGAGCTCGTTATAAGCCCGCAATGCCTTGAACCCGAAGAAATCGAGCCCTTAATAACTACTGTGCATGCATGCCTTGATTGAGTAAAAAGTAGGGTGGGAGTTCCTCGGTCATGTCTTATCGGCTCTCTGCAAGATAGGTTGCAACCCGATTTTGAATAACTTTTGCAGCTTCTTCAGCTGTGTAAATACCTGCAAAAAACGGTGCGACATCCTCCCAGATAATTGCTTTTATATATGGGTCAGGGTGGTACTCGTGTGTAATGTTTTCCATTATAAGACGTAGCACTGCAGCACGCTCTTCAGTAAAAACAGGCACTTCCATATCATTGTAATTGAAATAATGCCCCCCTATAAACGATTCAGCAAGAAGTGCTCGGTTAATATCTTCTTCAAGTAGGCTGCGCAAAATCGGAAGGCCTTCAATTATTCCATCCACATTTGGTTGTTGTAAATAGATACGTATGAACTCCCATCCCGCTTCTATATTCGGACTATTTGCACGTATTCCCATCCTCCAGATTGGCATTGCGGGGATAGAAAGCACTCCGGCAGAATTTGGTGCTCCTATTGGTGTAAGACCATTGACCGCGGCATCAAATATACGAAAGAAAAATACATCCATTATCCCCTCTATGTTTGTCATTAGCTGCTCACCACGGCGAAAATAAGGGATAGGATTTGATGCTTCACCGGTTGTAAACTCGTTTATCCAAAGTGTCTGTTGCTCATCAGGTATACTGTTGGCAAAGTTTAAAATATCTTTAAACAATTCGTTATCAAATTTTGCTTCTGCTGTTTTATAGCAAAAGAATGTATTATCAGCAAACAGCATAGATTGCAAGACAGTATACGGAAGAAAGTTTAAACCCGCAGGGTATTTGACACCCTGAGCTTTTGCATTTCGTAAAAAAGTCAAAAATCCCTCATGAGTAAAATCTGTAAAGCCATCCAATTTCTCACTCGGACCCCAAAATGGTACTGCTACTACTGCACCGGTAATTAATGAAAGCTCACCTGTTTCACTTGTCCATATATCCAAAATATTTTCAAAAAAGTCCTCACGAGCAAGAACCGGGTCATTTTCAAGGTATACGTTCATGTCTGCAAGATATCCGCTTTGTATAAGAGCGTATGTAATATCATTATAATCACCCCATTGTTCGAAAATAATAATATCAGGACCTTTTCCTGTCATAAGGTCGACACGTAACCTTGTAACTCCAATCTCCCATCCTTCGTCTTGTGCATAATCAACTATCACGGCACGATGTGTTTTACTCTCACTATTAAATCTCCTGATATGTGCGTGTAAAGATGGAGTGTTTATATTAACTCCACCTATTATTAGTGTCTCACGCTCCTCAATTTCATCTGTAGGGCTTAACAAAATGGATTCAAGCATGAGAGCACCTTCCTTCTGTGGATGCGGCTTAGGAGTAAGCAGTATAACCTCACCATCTCCATTAAAAACAGCACTGGTATCTCTTGTAATACGAACGTCAATATCATGCCATGTAACAATTCGTATAGTATCGTTTTCATTTGTTATGCCAAATAATCCCTGTTCTGTAAAAAAGAGCCACGTAAAAGCAAAATCCTCAGGAGTTGCATAGAAACCAACTGCAGTATCTGAGGTGTCAATTGGAATATCTGTTTTAACTGTTGCCCATGTCCACGTCATTTTATCTAATTTGTGTAAAATGGTTCCGCTTGTGTTTGCTTCTACTAAATCAATGCCCCATATGCTACCATCATCTCCTATTGCGAGCTTTAAATCATATGTTGCGTCCAGTTGTGCCAACCGCTCTTTTGCTGTGGGGTCTAATATTATGAGTTCCCACTTTTGTCTTTGCAAATCAACGTTTAATAAGTATATGTTTCTGTCTGAATCAAACCATGCTTTGTATGTCAGCGTGGACTCTACACCAATTAAACTTTGTTCTATAACAACTTCATCAAAGTTAAACTCGTTTTTTGTGAGCATAAAAAGAACTGTAGATTGTTCTTCAGTCTCTGTAAACAAGTCAGCCAGCAACAGAATGCCGCCAGGCTCATTCAAAGAAATAATATCAACGGCAATAATCCTGACAAATCTCAATTCAGGTTCAAAAAAGTATTGTACAATTGATTCTATGCTTCCATCTTCAAGGCTAACCGATAATAGCTCAAAATATAGATGTCTTATGTCATCCTGAGTATCTCCGTTCTGTTTAAGTTCTTCTGCGATTCTTGGAATGTAAATTGTATCATTTATTAATCGAGCATCTCCGAAACCAAGAGAAGTATTTAAAGAACTTGGAAGAAGCGAAAAATACTCTGCTCTATACATGAAGTCATGAACGACACCAACAACGGAGCCATTATACGAAAATGCTCCGTTGTCGCCTTCTGCACTGCTATCTTTATTATCCCTGCTACATGCTGTTACAGTAAACAGTATAACAGTTAGTAACAATGCTATTGTGCAGAACACCTTTTTCATCTTTAGTCTCCTACTGCTACTGCAAATATTAGAACGGTTTTCATATACTTTTAAGTATTAACCCTAGCAGGACTGCTTAATAAATACAGACAGTACTGATTCATTGATATACCTTCTTCTCGTGATTTTTCCGCAAGTGTTCTGTGCAATGATTTAGGTATACGTAACTTAAACTGCCCACTGTAATCTTCAAGACTATTCGGTTCGGGAATAGGTATATTTTCTTCAATACAAGCTTCAAACCAAGCAGTTTTTGCATCTTCAATCATAACAAAACCTTGTTCAATACTATCAGCAGATGTAATACAACCACGAAGTTCCGGACATCGCAAAGCATAGCCATCGTTATCTTTATATACTTCAACTTTATAGTTCAAACTCATGTAGTATTCAATATTCTTGTTCATTTAGAAATCCTCCTCCATCAACATATCTCTAACCATCTCAACATATACTTTAGCTATTTCAACAAAGCGTAAGTTTTTGTCTAACTTCATTATTTTTTCTATTAGCTTTTCAAGTTTCCCCACTTTTTATGTCTCCTATGGCTATTATAACATGGCGTCATATATGGTGTCAATTGTTTACTTGGAATACTTGCACTGGGACAGAGGAAGCGTCCCCTTATCTTCATGTCTTCTTCTCTTTATTATTGCAATGTATTCATTTTGTGATATTATGTAATCGGAAACCGATACTGGTGTTCCGAAAGCAGTAGAAAGTCACGCAGGTTAACAGAAATGGAGGTATTATAATGATTGTTTCTGTAACTAAAGAAAATGAAAACGCCTGGGCAGAGTTGTGTACAGCCTTGTGGCCTGAACTGACGGTTGATTCTGTACTCAGAATGAGTCACGAAGGGTTATTTAGAAATGAGTTTTTGTACTTCGAGGATAATCAGCCCGCTGCATTCCTCAGCCTTTCACTTCGCAGCGATTATGTAGAAGGAACAAAATCTCGCCTGACAGGATATATTGAAGGCTTATTTGTAAAGCCTGAATTTCGACGCAAAAAAATAGCAGAAAAACTGGTAAAACACGCAAAAAAATGGTCGGAAGACTTCGGCTGCACAGAACTCGCATCAGACTGCACAATAGACAACGAAGCATCCCAAGCATTCCACAAAACCATGGGCTTCAAGGAAACAAACAGAATTGTCTGTTATATTACAACAATATAGGCTTACCCCTCAGGTTCAATCAATGTCGTTTTGAACCACCACATAAAATCGTCGTTTTCCGTGCTGTCGGGGAGTCCGTAAAAACCTGTAGCATCATCGAACAGGAAGTATGTATTATCCGAGTCATCAAAGCTCATTTGTATAACAGTGTGTTCAATTGTGAAAATCGGTACTACTTCTCCTCTTTCTGCGGCACTTTCCAGTATCCAGGACTGAGTATCCAGGTCTCTTTCAAAAACAACTTCCTGCCCGAAGCGTTCATCATCCAGCCATGAAATAGTAAGCCAAATAGCTGTGGACGAATCGTTTAAAGCATTTTCAAGCTGGGTGGTAATCGACATATTATCTACAAAAATAATATACCTTTCCTCCATGCTGCCGATTGTCACAATAATATCAGCCACGCCTGCACCTACACCAATAACTGTGGCTTCATAACCACTTGAATCAGCTTGATAAACCTCAATAACCTCGGTATCACTGCTTGACCATGTAACGTCGGCAATCGCACCCTCCGGTATAAGCCTGGATGTAAGTAATACAGTCTCACCGATACTTACATGAAACTCATCCTGAACACGACCACCTCTTAAAACCTCAATTCCGGTCACGCCATAAATAACATCTGGTGTCGGATTAACAATTATATCATCATCCTCGTCGGGATCGGGCGTTTGGGCGGGTCTGTTATCCTCAACCAAAGGAGGTATAGGATTCCCGTCGCCCTGCGGTGCAGAAGGAGAGCGAAACAACAAAAATACACCAAACCCGATTATGACAGCACATATTATAGAAGCGGCAATAATAATCGCCTTACGCTTACTGTTTTCTTTTTGAACATAATCGCTTTGCAGGTCAATTTCTTTGAGCGGCTCGCCCGAGGCATCATCCTCATCAAAAGTTAAATCGTCGAAAAACCCATCAGATGAAGAGACGGTTAATGTATCCTGTGTCTTTTCACCCGAAGTCGAAAAATCTACATTTGCCAATAACTCCAGGTCATCGTCGGTTAGTACCGGAGTCTCGCAGTTTAGGCAAAAAATATCGTTTTTATGCAGTGGAGCACCGCAGTTTAAACAATCCATATCTTACTCCAAAATTAATAAATCACTTTAAACCTAACAGAAATACCTTCACCGGTCAAGGTTCCCGCCTCGACCTGTGTTATGCTTTTGGTCACGATAGAAACATCCTTGCCTTTTATAACAAAAGGCTGCAATAATGAGAACATATAATCGGATTCACTCAGACGCAGCTTTGCACTGCCCGCCATCATATTTACAAGCTCGCACATAGTATCATCTATTTCCTCGGAAGTAACATCCGCAACAGGCACACCAATCATTTTTGAGCATAGTATTTTTACATCCGACTCATTTGCAGTTAAAAATAATAATCCGTTCTTTTTGCCATATAAGTACATAGCACCAATTATCTCATCAAAACTGCTATCAGGTTGTCTGCAACTGACCTGAAGACTGGTACCGGAGACTTTGGAAATAACTTCAGTAAGTGCTTCGATATAAATATCACCAAGCTTATTAAGCGTATCCATTAGAAGCCACCTCCTTTTCCAATGCATTCTACGATTTTTGACTCAAGCTCATCAACAGTAAAAGGTTTTACCAAATAGTTATCAGCACCTGCCTTAACCGCAGCGACAATACTGGTTTTATGCCCTTCGGTTGTCACCATCATTACAGGGATTTTCTTGTACTTATCGGTGCTTTTAATTTCCTCAAGCACTTCAAAGCCGGTTTTCCCGGGCATGTTCCAGTCAAGCAGAACAAGGTCAATATTCTCGTGAATTTTTGAAAGGATTTCAAGTGCTTCAATACCGTCCTGTGCTTCCTCTGTTTCCAAATCAAGCACATCGGCAGCTGCTTTTATTACCTTTCTCATTACCGATGAATCGTCAACAATAAGGATTTTCATTTTATCACCATTCCTTAAGCCTTATGATAATACGTCAGGTTCTCGTAAGATTCGGCGGTTAAAACATCCCTGAGCATATTATACAATACATAATTTCCTGTAAATAACACACCGCCGTTGGTTAATGCCTCATGCATTTTAGTTATAATCTCAGCCTTTAATATATCCGGAAAATAGATTAAAACATATCTGCAAAATATTACGTCAAACTTACCAAAATCCTTAAATCTGTCCTTTAAGTTAAAGCACTTGAAATCAACGGCATTTTTTATTAAAGGCTTTAAATCCCATGCGGAGTTGTTTTCGATAAAATACGCAGCCTTGTAATGCTCACTCATTCCGCGGGTCATACTTATTTTATCATATCTGCCGTTTTTTGCAATTTCCAGTACTCTGTCGGAAATATCTGTCGCAAGTATTTCAAAATCAGAAAGCGTAACATTCGTAATTTTATTTCGCTTCAAATAATTATCGATACACATTGCAATCGAATATGCCTCTTGTCCCGTAGAGGCGGCTGCACTCCATATCCGTATCTTTACTTTCGTTCCGGAAGCAAGCTTATCTACAAGCCCGGGAATTATCTCCCTGTCAAAGCATTTCCATAATACATTATCACGAAACCAAAATGTCTCATTGACGGTGATTGCATTTATGATTTTCTGTGCAATATCGTGATTTCCCTTTGAAAGAACATTCCAATAAAAATCATTAAATGACGAGGCTCCGGAGTTAAGCATTAAGCTTGAAAGCTTTGTTTCAATTAAATAATACTTTTCGGGCGCAATTATAATCCCGCTTATATCCTTTATGTATTCACTGATTAATTTATAATCCCTGTCGCCTGCTACTTCTTGCACCTTTGGTACCTCTTTTGTTTAATACGGCTAGATATAGTTAAACCCTTCAATCTCTGCAGCTATTTTATCCAAATCAAGAATCTTGTCAACCAAGCCCTCTTCCACCACTGCACGAGGCATTCCATAAACAACACAGGTTTTTTCACTCTGAGCAATTGAATAGCACTTCTTCTTATCCTTAAGGCGTATAAGTCCGTTTAAACTATCGTGTCCCATGCCTGTCAGAATTACAGTTAAAACTCTGGTACCTGCAAAATCCTCTGCCACTGATTCAAAGAGTGCGTCTGCTGCAGGGCGTACGCCGTGTATGGGAGGAGAGTCGTCCAAATATACTTCATTATCATGGTTTAATCTCATATGAACCCCGCCGGGCGCAAGATAAACGGTCCCGCCGCTAATTTTCTCTCCGTCCTCGGCAACCTTGACCTTTAATTTTGACTTTGAGCTCAGACGCCCTACCAAGGTCTCAATAAAATGCGGAGGCATATGCTGAACAATCAATATCGGAACAGGAATATCGGGACGAATTGCGGGGATAATTGTCTCAAGTGCTCTGGGTCCGCCGGTAGAAACAGCAATAAGAATTAATTGCGGGCGAAAGCTTTTTGAAGAGGTTATTTTTTTTGCTTTTGTACCTACTGCAGCTTTACTTTTTTTACCCCTACCGTCCACACCTGATTCATCGTCAAGGTCAATCATTTTATCGAGGTTATCAACAGAAAGACTATCCCTGTTTGTTAAGGTTTTTTTATCAGAATGCTGTATTGCGTTTCCATGTCCTCGCAACACCTCGATAATATCCGAAACCTTAGTTTTTATAGTATCATAGTTTTCGTTATAGCTGTCATAAATCGGTTTTGTCATGCTGTCGGAAGCACCTATGGAAAGAGCCTCCATAAAAACCTTTGCACTGGTGGATGAAGGTCGCGACGTCACCAAAATAAACGTCCTTGGCGTATCACGCATGACAAGCTTTATCAGCTCAATTAAACCCGCTCCCTTAAGCTCCGTATCCAAAATAACAATGTCTGGATTCTTACGCACAATAATATCGGCAGCATCCTTGCCGTTGTCGACGCAGCTTACGGAAGCGTTTTTGTCAAACTCCTCAACAGCACCCAGAAACATTTTTCTGTAAACAGGAGAACTGTCGGCAATCAGTATCTTTATTCTTTCATTTAGTACACTATTACTCACAGCAATCCTCTAGCTTGTCTTAAAGTTTATAACAGATTCCTCAAGTTCGTTTGCCATTTTAAGTATGATTTCACTGGCATCTCTTGTTGACCCTGCACTCTTATTGACAGCACCCGCTTCTTCGTTTATAAGCTGGAGGTTTTTTGAAATATCAACAAGCCCGGAAGCCATTTCCTGAGCGGTACGGTTAATCTCGCTGACATTGCTGGAAGCACGCTCGGAGTTCATTGCGATTTCCTGTGTTCCGATAACAAGCTCGGCTGTAGACTTTGCAATTTCATTTACACCCTTTGAAGAATCAATAACTGTTTTGGTGACAGACTGGGCATTTTCTGAAATACTTTTGATTTCTGTCGCAATCTCCTTCATTTTCTTGGCTGCGGCAGCAGATTCTTCGGTGATTTGGTCACTTCGGTTACCTTGCCTGTTCATCTCCTGTGCAAATGAGTTGATGTATTCGGTCATTGCATTAATGATTGATGTTATTTCTGAAACAGCTCCAACAGCATTGGGCATATTCTTTTGCATATTATCAATTTGGTCAGCGATTTCATCTGTTGCTGCCGTGGTTTGCTTTGCAAGCTCCTTGACCTCGTTTGCAACAACCATAAAGCCCTTGCCTGCTTCACCCGCACCGGCAGCCTCAATAGCAGCATTTAGTGCAAGCATATTCGTCTGGTCGGCGATATCACTGATAACACTGACAATTTTACCAATCTGTTTACTGGCTTCCTCAAGCGAACGAATAATCTCATTTGTGTTTTTGGCTTTTTCATCTGCATTTGACATTTTATCCTTGGTAATACCGCTCTGCTCGCTTACGGTTGAAATTGACTTGCTTATCTCATCAACATTGTCGGCAACTGTATTAATAACACCAAACATAAGATTTACAGAGCTGGAGGCTTTTGAAATACTGTCTTGAATCTCATCAACAAGCGAACTTGACTGGGTTACTCTTGTGCTTGTTTCTTCGGCAGCCGCGGCAACTGTGCTTATGGTTGAGTTGATTTCCTCAATTGAAGATGCAACAGCACTGATATGTGAGCTTGCTGTTGAAAGTGAATTTGTGGATTGAGTCATTCCTGCAGAAAACTCTTCTGTTACAGTGCTGACAGAAGCGGTTTTTTCGCTGAGTTCCTTGCTGTTTGTTGCCATATGTGATGACAAGGATGACAAAATCGTAGCAGAATCACGCATTTCATGGGCAGTTGCACGGATTCCGTCTATAGTTTTTCGGTTAAACTCCAGCAACTCATTACACACCCTAAAGAACTCCCCGAATTCTCCACCATAATACTCCGGAAATGTTTGGGTAAAGTCTCCGCCTGCAACAACTCTGATTACCTCTGCTCCGTGCATTAACGGTCTGCTGAGTGAAACTGAGAAAAATACCCCAAGAGCCAAAACAAAAACCATTCCGGCAACTGCGATAATCAGCAACTGGGAAAATGCACTTTCTGCACGGGCAACATTTCTGTTTGCAAGGTCCTTACCCATCGAAAGTCTGTATCCGTTGAGCTGTGCCATTATTTCCAAGCAGTTATCACTAAGCGGAGAAAGAGCCTCGGTAATATCTTCTCTGATTGATTCAGGGTCATCCAGTATCAAAGTTCTGTAGGATAATAAAATGGTCTCGTAATCATCAAGATATTTCATTAACTCAGCGTAAAGTACGTAAGCAATTTCCAAAACGATGGTGTCGTAGAATAACTGCATCATATCTCTTGTATTAGTTATTCTTGTCAGCATTCCGGTGAGTGCGGCATCTCTGCTCTGTCGCTCCGGAATATTAAGCATATCGCGACCTTCCACCTTCAGTCTCTCAACATTTTCTCTTGCAGAAAACAAGCTTTCCAAAGGCTCTATAACAACATCAATTGTGTCGTGGCTTTCTCTGATTGTGCCTTGCAGGTTAGATATTGCAATCAGCAAAATTGCAAGCATAATAGCGGCAACAATAAGAAAAACAGTTAGTAGCCTTGTCCTTATTTTCATTCCCTTTAGTAATCTAGTCATTGTCTGTACCTCCAAATGATGAATTTCCTGTAACAGTATCGCCGCCCGGGGTGAATTTTCTGCGGATAGATTCGATATCAATTATTCTGTAAAACATTTCGCCGACTTCAGTTACGCCCGTGATACAAAAGTTTCCTTCCGCACCCGCTGTTATGGGCGGTGGTTTAATATCGTCGACCTCTATATCAATAAGGTTTCCCGGCTTTTCAACCGCAAGCCCCATTTGATCCTCGCGTCCGGAAGAAGACTTAAAAACAATGGTGTTTATATAACGGTCTTCGTCGCACGGCAGTTGCGTTCCGAGTATCCTGCTCAAGCTTAAAACGGTGACAACCCTTCCCTTGAGGTTGGCTATACCGACAACTTCAAAGGGAGCACTTGGAACAGGTGTAACCGCAAGCTTTCGGGCTACCTTCTGAACAAGTGTAACATCAACGGCATATAGCTCACCGCCGACAATAAAGCTCAGACCCCTCATAAAGCACCTCCCTTACTCCTGCCGCTTTTGCTTTGCTTACGGGCACTAATATCATTAGCAATTGCAGCAGTATCAAGGAAAATAAGTACCTTTTCATTATATGCACTTGTGCCTGTGACAAAATCATTATGCAGCTGCGATTCATCAAGAACAAAAGCATCATCTACCTTATCTAAGACCTTCCTGACAAGGAGTCCCACCGGAGTATCACTCTTCTTTAAACACAGCAGGTAGAGGTGCTCCTGAGTATAAGCACGTTTTCTTACGGGTGAATAATCTTCGGGTCTTAGAATTCTTATAGTCTCTCCGGCAACATTTATAAAGCTACCTCTTCCGATAATTTGAATATCGCTTTGATTTACAGACTCAATTCTGGATATTTCCTCAATATCAACAGCAAAATACTCAGTTCCTGAACAATTAAACAACATAACCTGACGCGTTTCATTCTCTGCTATATCTTCTGTGTCAGAAGAATCATTATCGGTTGCAAGCGTTTTAATTGCCTCATCTTCTATAGTGTTAACCTCCATAAATCGCATGATACCCTCGGCATCAAGAATCATAACTGCCTGACCGCTTCCAAGTACTGTAACATTAGAGAAGCATATACAGCTTTGCAGGTACATAGGCAGTGGTTTTACGAGAACCTGCTCGGTTTCAAGAGCATCGTCGATAAGAAGAGCAAAGCATCTGCCGCCTGCCCTGAGAACAAGACACTTGACAATACCGAACTTTTTGATTTGCAAAAGCATTTCATCAGCCGGCATCGCTTCCGTACCGGTTGCTTTAGCTTCAATCTCATGTATGGTAACAACCGGAATAACCCGCCCGTCAAGACTCAAAACAAGAGACTTATTTACCTTTTCTATGCGTTTGGTTGTACTGTCATTCCAAACCCGAACAATCCGCTCAACATTAAGCTCCGGCACTGCATACGGCACAGTGTCCATCGTGACGATAAGTGACCGTATAACCGACAATGTTAATGGTACTTTTAAACGCATTGTAGTACCGACATCTATTTCGGAATCTATTTCAATTGACCCGCCGAGATTTTCAATATTTGTCTTTACAATATCCATCCCGACACCGCGTCCGGAATAGTTGGTAACTTTCTTTGCGGTAGAAATACCGGGCTCGAATATAAGGCTAAAAATTTCATTCCTTGACATCTCCGCGAGCGATTCCTCCGAAGCAATTCCACGCTCGAGAGCCTTACGTCTCAAAGCCTCGGCATCAATCCCGCCGCCGTCATCCGACACCTCGATAATCGCATGTCCGTCACGCATATATGCATCAAGGGTAATAACACCTTTAGGTGACTTACCCAACTCCCCACGACGCTCGGCTGATTCTAAGCCATGGTCTGCAGAGTTTTTCACCAACTGTGTAATAGGGTCGGTCAGTGCTTCTAAAAGGTATTTATCCAAGGTGACGTCATTAACGGGAATTTCAACAGAAATTTCTTTCCCCAAGCTTTTTGCCGTATCTCTGATAATACGCGGAAACTTACTAAAAACAACGCTTATCGGCTGCATTCTTGTATACATGACTTTTTCCTGAATTTCACTGGTCAGACGGTTAAGGTCATGCAGAATCGGCGGAAGACCTGCAATCGTTTTTTCATAGCCCGAAATAGATGAAAACAGTTGATTGCGGGTGAGAATCATCTCATTGGCAAGGTCCATAAGACCATTTATGACAGTAATGTCAAGCCGTATGAAAAAGTGACCCTCCTCTTGATCCTGTGCTTTTTTCAAAGGCACTTCCTGCACCTTGTCGCTTTGCGTTCTTAAAGGCTCGGCAGCAGGTGCCCCGGTGCCAAAAACAGTCTCTTTATGCAAAAGCCGTATATGGCTTTTATCAATCTCTATTGCAATGGAAAAAAGGTCAAACTCCAAAATACTCGTTACAAGTAAATCAAGCGTTGACTCCTTACTGTCGGATAATGCACTGGCAATTAGCTCGGTCATTAGTTCATCAGTGGCGTCCTTGAACATCAGGTTTTCACCGACGCTTGAGCCCTTTGCGGTTACAACTGCAGAAGCGATATTGCCGACTGAATAAAAATTATCGATTAACTCCTTGGGATTGCTGTAGTACCTTCCTAAAACTTCATTAAAAGCAATATTAACAAAATAAATCTTATGCCCGTGCTTAGCCGCATCTTCCAAAACCTTAATTATCTCTTCATTGTTAAAATCAAACGGCATCTTTTTGACATCAGCGTCTTCGCTCTCCTCTATATGAGAAAAAGCTCTGAGACTCCTGATAATATCCTCGGTATAAACATTAGTATCATCGTTTACGTTATCGATAAGCTCATTTAAACAGTCAACACTGTGCATAACAGCGTCGACAATAGTATCTTCAATTATAAGCCTGCCGTCTTGAATCTGTAAAAGCACGCTTTCAAGCTCATGTGCTACATTAACTATTTTTTTAAGAGAAAAAAAACCGGCAGTGCCTTTTAAGCTATGAGCAGAGCGAAAAACACTGTTCATAGCTTGATAGTCACCTTCAAGTGATGAGGTGTCTAAAAAAGCCGCCTCAATCTTTTCGACATGAGACTTGGCTTCCGTTACAAAATCATTAAGAAACAAACCTGTTTCAATGTTTTTCACCGCAGGAATCTCCCTTTAGTAATAAGCTGTACAAACACTGCTTCAGTATACCATAAAAAAATACATTTGAAATTATTTTTTATGCAGTTATAATAATAGCAGAAATCTGATAAAGCTTTAGGGGGATAATTGAATGTCAGAGAGCAGCCCGGATAAAAAGCATGTGCTTGTAATCAGCGGCGACCCGAAAATACTGGCTGAAATAAAAGTGGAGCTTATGCAGCATTTTCATGTCAGCATGTCAGGAGCAAGCTCATCGGCACTAAATGCACTTGAAGCATATAAAATCGCAGCTATCGTAATTTGTATAGGCGAAAACAGTGCACCGGCTTTTTCGGACTTCCATGATATATTTGAGATAGCAAAAAAAACACATATCCCGATATTATTTATAGCCGAAAAAGGCAACGATGACGACGAAACAAAAGCCTTCGCCGTCGGAGCAGTCGACTACTCGGCAAGAAGACGCGGCACTGTTGATGCTTTGGTCAGCCGTATAAACCTGCGAATAAACGCAAGTGAGCACGAAAAGCTGCTTGTATCAGGCGAAAGCTTTACTCCGACACCGGACGAAGTCTCGGCAGAGGAAGCACTTAAAGGCAAAACAATCCTGCTTGTTGATGATGTTCCTCTCAACAGAGAGCTTATAAAAGCCATGCTCTCAGGTATTGAGGGATTAGCAGTAGATGAAGCAGGCGACGGAAAGGAAGCCTTTGAGATGTTTAGAAGCGAGCCGGAAAGATACTCTCTGATACTAATGGACATACAAATGCCCGTTATGGACGGGCTGGAGGCAACAATGGCAATAAGAGAGCTAAACAATGTTCATTCAAAAAACATCCCAATTGTAGCCCTGACAGCAGCCTCTCTGGAATCCGAAGTAAAAGAATGCGTCGAAGCCGGAATGAACGACTTTATAGTAAAACCCATGACCTACGACGAACTAATAGTAATGGCATCCGAACACTGCGTTTAATCCTCGTCTTCAAGTCTTTTTATCAAAGCGCTTATAGCTGCGTATGAGTTAAAGTTCTCAGGTACAAGCTCGTCGGCAGGGATGGTTACACCAATCCTGTCGTCTACTTCTGCTATCAGGGTTATTATATCAAATGAATCAATTACATTATCATCGATTAGTGTCGTGTGGGTCTCAAAATCCACATCATCATGCATTTCCTGTAAAATTTCCAATAAAACACTCATTTTTTGCTCTCCCTCTCATTTTTATACTTCTCAAGCAGTCCAACCCTATCAATTTTCCCGCCGGGTGTCTGCGGCATTTCATCAAGCTCAAAAACACTCTGCGGCAGCATATATCTTGGCAGATTGGCTTTTAGATAAGCCTTAACAGCAGATTTCAAAGCTGAGGAATCAGGAGGAACCATTCCCCCTGCTTGCGTACCCTCTGCTTGTTTTGCCACAAAATATAAAACTATCTTGCTGTTTTCATTATCAAATACTGCACATGCCAAGCCGATATGTTCGCAGCCGTTTGCCACAAGCTCAATCTCCGCGAGCTCTATCCTATAGCCCATGTGTTTAATCTGATGGTCACGTCTTGAAATGTAATATAGCTCACCGCCGGAGCCTCGTCGCCCCAAATCACCGGTTTTGTAAATCAAATCGGGAAATGCAGACAATGGGTTTTGCACAAAAGCCATGGATGTTTTCTCGAAATCACCGAAATACCCGGGGGACAGGCAGGAGCCTCTAATACAAATCTCACCCGGCTCACCGTCTTTTGCTGCAGCTCCGTTATCATCAATCAAAACAATCTCGGTATTGGGAAAAGGCTGACCTATAGGTATCGACTCATTTTCCTCATAAGTCCGTGTAATCTCACAAAAACACGACATACCTGTAGCTTCCGTAGGTCCGTAGAGATGAATAAAACGTGCATTCGGAAGCAGCTCCCGCCAGAGATTAAAATGCTTGATAGGGAAGACCTCGCTCCCAAAAGCAATGGTATGCAAGGTTTTCGGGACAGTCGATTTTAACGCACCCAACCCTGCAATCAGACTAAGAGCGGAGGCAACCCAGCAAATCGTATTAATCCCTTTTTCATTAATATACTCAATTAATTTAACAGGGAACATAAAAAGCGATGGCGGAACAAGATGAGCCGAAGCACCGAATTTTATAGTGTTATATACCTCTTTTAAACAGGCATCGAGATAAAGCGGCGATTGAACACCAAATACTGTATCTTCAGTCACACCAAGCACAGTAGAAAGATTTTCAATATAATCAATAACAGAACGATGAGTAGCAACAACACCTTTAGGAATGCCTGTAGAACCCGAAGTGAAAACAACATAGAGCGGGTCGGTATCAATTGCTCTGCAACGAACATTAGCCAAAGCAGCCTCATTAACAGGGTATTTAATAATTTCACTAAAGTTAAGACAAGCAAAAGACCTGTCTCCCTGCTTTTCCTGCTCTTCTACCAATGGAGCTGTTACATCATCACAAATAATCAAGGACGGATTAACAGCTTCTAAAATAAGCCGGATACGAAATGCAGGCATTTCAGAATCAAGAGGAATATAATAACTCCCGGAATATACAACACCAAAAAAAGCGGCAATCATAGCAGGGCTCTTTTGCATAAACACTGCTACGGGCTGCTTTGTAATGCCTTTACTCAAAAGATAACTGCCGCAAGCACGACTCTTGTCAGACAACTCATTAAACGTCAATGTCTCGTCGTTTACACCATAAAAAGCAACCTTATCCCTGTCGGGCATTCGCTCTAAAGTCTGTTCCAAATAGTCCAAAACATTAATCATAACAAGAAAAAAGACTCCTTTAATACTGGTGCCATTGTAGCATAAAGAAAACAATTTTGCTATAATGTAATTAAATTACACAGTTGGAGGCGTTCTGATGCAGCATTTGGGTATACAAGTTAATATTAAGAATCAACCTGAGCTTGACCCCGAATTTATACCGTATTATAAGTTCAACGAGTCATTCTTAAAAAACGCAAAGAAGCCGATTGCAATTGCTATTGAGCGAAATGATAAGCAAATACATGTGAAAGAAACTTTTATACACAGCAGCGATGATTTTGCAGATGCTGATTTGTACTATCTTGAAAGATTGATAAAGTTCGAGCTGTGGCAAAAAGGCGGATTTCGTATATACACAAATGCCGATGACTCGATATTCCAAGAGCTGAAGAAGCTCTACGCCCCGGGTGGCAGCGGAGAGTTTGAGGCTGATTTTATGAGCCTTGTTTATCAAAAAGAGTTTGAAGTAATCAAATGTGACAAAATGCCCGAACCTTATGGAATGCAAAAAACTGTAGGCGGACATTTTGGCGGCTGCCGCATAGGTGTTGATTTTGGAGGAAGTGATTATAAGGTAGCGGCAGTTATAGACGGCGAAGCTGTCTACAGCAGCGAAACAGTATGGAACCCAAAAATCAACAGCGACCCCGATTATCACTTGAGCAATGTTACGGCGGCAATGAAAGAAGCGGCAGCACATCTGCCTCGCGTAGACGCAATCGGCGTCTCATCCGCCGGTCTCATAGGAAATAATCGGGTTTTATATGCGCAGCTGTACGGGCAAGTTCCTAAGGAACACCACAATTCCAGAATCAGAGACATTTATTTTCACGCCGCGGAAAAAATCGGCAAAGATATACCGCTTGAAGTTGCAAATGACGGTGACGTAGCCGTATTGGCGGGAGCAATCGGGTTAAACAGGAATAATATAGTCGGACTCGCTCTAGGAACAAGCTTTGCAGGCGGATTTATTGACAGCAATGGTAATCTTACTACATGGATTAACGAACTGGGCTTTACACCGGTTGATGTCTCTCCGAATGCCTCCAAAGATGAATGGACAGGCGATATAGGAATCGGAGTGCAATATTTCAGCCAGGAAGCAGTAATAAAGCTCGCACCTGCTGCCGGAATTGAGCTCGATAAATATGAAACACCCGCAGAAAAATTAAAAGCAGTGCAGAACCTATTAAACGAAGAACATAAAGGTGCAGCAGCTATATTCAGAACAATCGGCTGCTACCTTGGACATACCATCCCATTATATTATGATGTATACAAAGCCGAAAACTATCTGCTCCTCGGCAGAACAGTCAGCGGCAGAGGCGGGGATATTATACAGGAAACTGCATTAAAAGTAATAAAAGAAGAGTACCCTGATATAAAAGCAGATATAATTTTACCGGACGAAAAAACTCGCCGCATGGGACAATCAGTCGCCGCAGCAAGCCTGCCTAAAATATAATGCCACGAGGGTATCACGATTGTGTCACGAGAACCGTCCCCCTGACAACATTTTCAGGGTGGATTCTGCGAGTGCGTCGAGGGTGTTTATGACCCTCGGGCTATGTGGTGCATCTATGCAGAGCTCTGTGCAGCCGTAGACGACTGCTTCTGCACCATCCTCGAGAGCTTTTTCGGTTATTAACTCCAAAGTGCCTGCATGAACCTCCGAGCCGCGTTTCATGTCATATATGAGCTCCATCAAATCAGCTTGAACACTGTTTGATGGAGTGCTTATATTAATCCCGCTTTTGCTAAACGCATTGTGGAGTATTTCGCTTTTAATCGTCCCGCTTGTTGCAAAGAGACAGACATTTTTTACGTTTCTTTCAAGGGTCGAGTTGACCGTTTCATCAAGCAGATTCAACACCGGAACATCCACTGCACCGGAAATGTCACTAAAGAAATAATGCGAGGTAACACATGGGATAGCGATACAAGAAACACCTGCAGCTTCCAGTGTTCGTGCGGCGTGAAGCAAATAATCCAGCGGGCTGTCCGAGCTTTCTCCGATTATATAAGCCGTACGGTCAGGAACAGAGGGTATGCTGTATAGCAAAACATCGTGATAATCCTGCTCACAGGAAACATTTTGCAACATATGCAGTTTTTCGTAAAAACAAGCTGTAGCCTGCGTACCCATGCCGCCGATAATACCCAAAAGCGACTTTTTATCAGGTAAATTACTACTCATCGTACCACCTCTGGGTAGTTTTCACGAACATAATTGTAGTAGTTATGGAATGCAAAGTTTTGCGACATCTGTCTTGTGAATGATTCCGCCTGTGTATCGGTGAAGAAAGCAAGCCTCAGACCCTGACCAAGACGGTTTGGAACCGCGTCATAATGGTGCCAGCCTAAGTTATCCGGATTTACAAGATTCCAGCGGTGTCTTGTCGGAGTGCCGGGTATACGCTCGATCATCATATTCGGAATACCGGCTCTTTCAAGCATAACAGCCGAAAGGGAGAAGTAATTATAGCAATTGCCGCGTCTGTCTCTGAGCGCTCTGTAAGCACCTTCATAAACGGTGTGCGGTCTGCCTGCGTTTGCATAAGATATATTGTTCTTAACAAAAGTATGTATAGCCTGCACCTGCTGCAGCTGCGTCATTCCGTCTCTTAAAATTCTTGCAAGGGTTTCATCGACACGTGAATAGATATAGTCAATGTTAACATCAATTATATGCACTTCTACTTCAGTTACATCGCTTTTATTACCTGATAAATCCTCAACCCAAAAACGAACCTTATAAATACCTACCTTGTTAGGGTCCACATTCTCGGCTTCAATAACGATTTCTTCGGTCAAATCTCCGCCAAAGCTGTCGGTTGCGGTTAACCCTTGACGATAAAGAATAGGATTGCCGACAATTGATATAATTTCACCGGCTCCCTCGATAACGGGAGGTTCTGCGTGTACTTCTATCATTAAATCGGCATTGACGACAGAATAGTTACCATAAATATCCGTAAGCTTAATTTGGATAATTTGTGAGGTTTTTGAAAAAACATTCGGCTCATCTGCATAATATTCAATCGTAACCAAATCAGAACCGGAAGCATCAAAGACATCGGCAACAAAATCCGTCGGTAAAACACTTTCACCGATTCTAATTGGGTGAGAGCGTGCTGTTGCAGTCGGCGGTGTAGTGTCTGTTACATTGAGAGTTACCTCAAAAGGAGCGTCATTTAAGGTGAGTTGTAATGTATGAACCCCTACAGAATATTCATTAAGTGGCATGGGTGGCTCAACAAAGGCTAAGCTATAAGGTACATCCGAAGCAACCGAAGGATTTGATATAAGGTCAATGGGCTGCAAATCAGGAAGCTCCTCAGCGTATTCTAAATCAATATTTGGGATAGTGGAAAGTACATGTAAGGACGCTACGGTATCAAGAGAACGCCAGCCGCGTCTTAGCGTCAAATGTACATCCTGCCGCCCCGGAGTAGGACGGAATCCGGCATTTCTGTAAATAGCGGAAACATTCTCCATTTCCTCACTGTCAAATAAGAACGCGTTTGCATCAATCCTCTGCCCTTCCAAAAGAACAACCGGTTGCAATGTATAATCAAAGGTCGCATACTCTGTCCACCAGTAATACCACCCGCCAAAGCCTGCACCTGCCAGCACAAGCGTCAGTATAATTATTAAAACCGCATTTCTTGCAGTGTTTTTTTTCTTTGCTTGAGTACTTTTATTTCTGCGTGCCCTAAGCTGCTGTGACTGTGCTGCTGCTTGTCTCAGACGCTGAGATTGTATCTGTGCCTGTTTTGCTGTCCTTTGCTGCTTTGCCGGTCTCAAATGCTGCGGCACATTAACCTGCTCTGCTGTCCTTTGAGTCGCCGCCTTTTGCACTACTCTTTCAAGAGCTTGCTGCTGCTCGGGAGTCAGTGTCATTCTCGTATATTCGGTAAAATACGTTTTTGAAGCCTGCGAAGGCTGTTGTGTTTGAACTGCCGGCTTGCTAATCCATGATGATTGCTCAGGATGCCTGGCAATTTCCGGTGGCACGGAAAAGCCGGGTGCTTCGCTGCGTTTATTAACCTGACTATTTTCTCTTGAGCTTTCTCCTGCTCTTGAGCCGCGGCTGCTGACAAACTTCATCCTTTAAAAAGCAATCCTTTCTTAGATTTTTTTTACTATTTTATCCGACCTGAATTTCAATATCAAGTCTGTATGTTATCCCGATAACTGAATCAGCTTCAATTAAGAACTCAAGCAGTGTATCTCCTCGTGAAAATGTATACATGCCCGATTCTTCCGTATAATCATCTCCATATGCGTCCAAAACAGCCTGAAGTCTTGAACCGAGTCGTATACCGCCCTCTGCTGTGCGAACAGTATCATCAAAAAAAGCAATTGTATGAATAAAATCACTGTCACTCGACGGGTATGTATAAAGGTCAACACCGGGGAATCGGTAAATTCTGTCATCACCGTCAAAAGCACAGCTTGGAAGCACCATAACACCCATAGGCTCACCCAGCATGTCGAGAACATAAGAAATATTTTCATCCAGAGTAATTACAACCTCGCCAAACTTGAAGAAAAAGTCGGGCAGGGCAACAGGCGTATCATCAGCCGAACCGTTGTCGTCAGTGTCGCCGTTATCTGTAACGGGAGGTGTACCGCTATCTGTATTATTATCTGCAACAGGCTCGGGGGTCTCAATCGGAAGAACAGGAGGGTCTGCCGGTGAAGCCCCGGGCTCTCCGCCGCAGGCTGCCATAAAAGCAACTGCAAGAAGTAAAACTGATAATATAAATAAGCTCTTTTTCATATCTTAAAAATACCTTTCGATAGAATTAATTTGTAATCAGGAAACTGCTGATTTTACCTGTCTCGTTAATCTCCTGCTGCTGTATATCTATAAGCCTATGATACTGCTCTGCCATTGCATTCCAATCCTTAGCGGCGTCCGAATCTGCTCGTCTGTCGGGCAAATCAAGCTGCTGCGAAAGAATCTCACCAAAGTATCGTGACATAAGCTCTGCACCAAATACATTCAAATGCAGTCCCGCTGTAAATGTGTGCTTGTCCCAATCCAAACCGATTTCATCAATATGCTCGAGGAAATTAATGTATAACAAATCATTATTATCTGCAAACTCGATTATCTGCTCATCCCATTCATCAAACCAATGGGGCCATAAAACCGGAGCCTTTATTAATACTAAATCGATGTTGTGTTCGCTTGTTAGTTTTACAAATTGCTCAAGGTAGTGCATAGGTCTTTCGGCAAAATCATAGTTTGCTCTTAGGATAGGTGAGGGAGTGAAGCTGACAGGGACAACATCACTGCGAATCATAAATCCGTTTATGGAAACCTGTGGATTGCGGAAGAAGTATTCCAAATCTTCTGATTCCAGTTCCTTCCAGTTCTCCTTAAACCGCAGGAGCGGGAATATATAAGAAAGAAAGGACTCGTCCGGTAAGCGTGATGCCTGATAAGCACTGTACTTTGTCGGAGATAAACGCATTCCGTCCAAGTTCAAGCGATTATAAGGCTCGGAGTTTGGGTCGGGCTCGGCATACTGCATTGCCATTACATTGAAAACAATTACCTGAGGCTTTTGCTGAGCATGGCGTAAAGTATCCTCCAACAGATAATATGAATGCCACAAAAGCTGCTGAGGGCTTCCGCGTATATATGAAGTTATACCGTACTCTTCCCATAAGGTAATTGTTGAAAAATTCGCATAAACCTCGCAGTCGCCGATGAAAAGAACGTCCTGATTCATGGTGCTGTCGTAATATTCCCGTATCAAATTTCCTTCAAGAGCGTAGGACGCATACTTAGGCACAAGTAATTGCTGCAGTGCAGTAAAAACCAAAGCAAAAACAACTATTGCCGAAATGGTCTTTATTATAGGTAATCTTGTGTTCATTTCCATATTATACCGCTATATGTAGTGTTTTGCAAGCTCCGGCTATTCAACAATCGTCGGATAGAGCTCTGCATTAAATGTATAGAAATCCCGTGTTCCGTTGAATTCTATAAATCTATTTGTAAATTCTTTTGCTTGAGTGTTGGTAAAGAATGCCGTCTCAGAGCCCAACTGAAGACGGGTCGGGGTTGTGTCAAAATGGTGCCAGCCTAGGTTGTCGGGGTTTACAAGACTCCATCGGTGCTTTGTCGGAGTTCCGGGTATTCTGTCGATTGCCATGTTTTCGATACCCGCACGTGTGAGTAGAACCTCGCCTATTGCGTAGTAAACAAAACAGTTACCGCGTCTGTCACTCAATGCTCTGAATGCCTGCTCATAAACCGAATCCGTGCCCCCTCCAACAACAGATGCATACTGCATATTATTGGGATTTCTTATCCAGGCATGTATAGCTTTGACTTTTTCAAGCTGCGTATTGCCGTCGTTAAGAATTTCACTGAGTATTTTATCCGCTTCACTAAACACGAAGGCAACATCTACACTTACTATAATAACTTGTTGAAAAACCTCAGATGTATTTCCGGTTAAGTCAGTTGCCCAAAAACGTATAGTATATTCGCCGACTTCATGCTGACGTACTGTGTCGCTGTCGACGTGGAGCTCCAACTCTCTGCCGAAATCATCGTGTGCAGTTACTCCCTGGCGGTATATAATAGGATTACCTACAGTAGAATAAATAGTACCGGTACCCTCGATAACAGGAGGCGTTTGATTCAGCTTTATGGTCAATGTGGCCTCGAAAATCGCTGCATTTCCGTGCTCATCCGTTATTCTGACTCTTACGATTTGGTCATTGCGGGCTTCAAGATTAGGCTCCTCAACAAACTCAATCGAAACTATTTCGGAATCATCGTAAATATTTACAACAAAATCCTCGGGCTTAACAGACTCGCCTATCATAATCGCCCTGTCTAAAGGGTCTGCAGTCGGAGGCGAGGTATCCATAACGCATGCGTAGTACCAAATACCGATGGCTCCAAAAAATAAAACAAGAACCAATAGTATTGTTTTGATGCCGCTTTTGGTTATGCCGCCGCCTTTTCCGGAGCGTGACCTTGAGCGAACCTTTGCATCAGGATGCCATTGCGGCTCTGAGTCATCCGAATATGACCGCGGTCTTCTTTGCTGGCTATTGCCGCCTTGCCGTCCGCTGCTCCGTTGACTTCTGCTTTGCTGTTCCCTCGACTGCCCGCTTGCATAGCCGGGTCTGTGGGTCATATCTATAGTTAAAACCTGTGGCTCATTCGGGTCGACAGGCTGCTGTTTTTGTGATGGCTGATTATATTGCTGCTGCGGTGGAGGAGGTGCAGGAGTCGGTACCGGTGGTGGCGGAGGCTGTCTTTGCTCTGTCAGCGGATTTGATTCATTGCTGAATAAGACTTTTTCCAAAGCCGCTTTTTGTGCCGAGGATAGCTCCATATCAAAAAAAGAATCAGATCCCGAAGTTTCCGGCTTCATACTTACTTAGTACCTTTTCATAAACTACAAATCCAGCTGAAGATTGTAGGTAATCCCGATAATAATATCATCATTAACTAAAAACCTTAAAAACGTCTGCCCTCGGGTAAATGTATACATACCTGTCTCGAGTTGATAATTATTCCCGTAAACGTCAATCGCATCTTGGATATTTGCACCCAGACGTATTCTGCCTTCTGTTGTATAAACGGAGTCATTAATAAAGCTTATGGTATGAATATGGTCGACATCACCCTTTGGATACGTATAAATCTCCACACCCGAGTATCTGAATATCCGGTCAATGCCTTCAAAAGCACAGCTCGGCTGCTCCAAAACACCTAAAGGCTCGCCCAGCTTGTCGATAATAACAGACATATCCTCGTCCATTATTATCGGAACATCGCCCATTTTAAATGAAAACACAGACGATTGCTGTGGAGAATCAGTTATCTCCGGCGTATTGTCGTTAACGGGCACATCCGCATCACCCCCGTTACCGCAAGCGACCAAACCAAAGACAGCTATTATTAATACTGCTAAACTGAGTGCTTTCAAATTATACGGTTACTCCTTAACAATTTCAGGGTATGAGTCTTTATCAAAAGTATAGTAATCATCTATGCTAAAGTTGTGCTTAGCTCTGCGTGCAATATCATTTGCTTCTTTTTCGGTAAACATTGCAGTCAGGTTGCCTAAAACCATACCGGTTGGGAACGGGTCAAAGTGATGCCACCCCTTTTCATCGGGGTTGATAATAACCCAGCGGTGAGGTGTGTCTGCAGATTCAATACGATTGATAAGCATGTTCTCAATGCCTGCACGTGTTAACATAAGCGTTGAAATTGCCGAATAAACTTGGGAGTTGCCGCGTCTGTCTCCCGACCTTTCTGAAAGTGCAGGGAGTGCAACCTCGATTAAGGACTCGGAATCACTTGCAGTCGAAGACTTTTGTAGTCGTGACCTGACCCAGTTATGAATTGCACGGGCTTTTTCAACCTGAGACATGCGGTCGTTTGTAATACTTGCGAGAATTGTATCAATCTGCTCAAAAACTTCTTCAGGATTAGCACTGATAATATGAACAGTCACATCTTCCTCAGCGATGTTACCCGAATAATCTTCAACAAATATGACTGCCGTGTAAGTGCCTACGGTGCTGATGTCGACATTTTCGTCTTTTACCTGAGGTGTCATTGCTCTACCAAAGTCATCATGTGCAACAACATCGGCTAAGAAATCGATTTTTGTATTTATCTTGGATTCAATAACCGCAGTCACACCTTCAATAACCGGAGGCGTAAGATTTAATATAAGAGTAAGTGAGGATGTAAAGGTCTCGCTGTTGCCGTTCATGTCTTCGATTATTATTTTTACATCCTGCTCCTCATCGCTTTGCAAAAAGACGTCAGGCTCCTGCTCAAAAGCTATCGATTTAATTCCGGAAGCATCAAATTCTTCTGTAATAAACTGCTCAGGCGTAACTTCCTCCCCGATATTGCTTGATACCGGAACAGGTATTGCACTTGGGGGCGTTGTATCAGCAACTATGAGTAAAACACTAAAAGGAACTCCGTTTAAAGACAGATGTAAGGTGTGCTCGCCGACATCATATTCCTCGAGTGGTTTTGGTGTCTCGGTAAATATAACATTAAAAGGAACATTTGCCGCTATCTCGGGATTATTCAACATATCAACGGCTCGAAGCGTTGTTCCTTCTTCCGCAAACTCATGTTCAATAGAATCAATAGAGGTCAGTACATAAAGTGCGGCAGCAGCATCAACGGTTCTCAAGCCGAGAGTCAGCGTAAGCGGCACATATTGTAAACCTACGAACGGGTCGAAATCAGGGTCTTGGAAAACGGCGGTGACCTTTGCCATTTCTTCACCCGGATACATAAAGTCCTCGGGCGTTACACTTTGCCCGTCAAGAATGACAACAGGGTGCAATGTATGTTCAAATGTTGCATGTGTAGTCCACCAATAATACCAACCGGCGATTCCTGCTGCGGCAACAAAAAGAACAAGAAAAATGACTAAAAAGACAGTTTTGACTACTGTTCTGTCTTTTTCTATTTCAGGAATTCTAATTGGCTCTTGCTTTTTGATGTCGTTTTCAATAGAAATATTGTCGAAGTCAACGGAAGGAGTCACAGACTTCTTCCTGGCAGCTTTAGCCGGCTTTGAGCCTTGCTTCGGAGCAGGACCGATGACCTTGTTTATTGCCTCTAACTGTTTGTCGCTTAGCTTAGTCTCGGGATATACATGCGATTTTATTTCGTCTGTCGAAATGGGTTTAGAATGTTTCTGTTTCATGCCGGAAAAAACCTCTTTAAATAAATGCTGTAATTGTTGATATTCGCACCCTTAAATTTACCATAAAATTTAGCCAAATGCAAGTTTAAAACACATTGTAGATAAACTGCCTTGCGTCAAAGCCGTAGCCATATGCTCCGAAAACCAAAGTCATGAATAATATTATCCCTACGGCGAGATACCGCAGTGGCCAAGCGAAGCCGTCAAGCCTGTCACGATAATCAATCTCACCCCTGCCAAGCCAGCTGACCCAGAAAACAACAAGCAGTCCTGCACCCGCACTAAAATAGTCTTGTATAGGCAAGCTGAGATTGCTAATGCCCTGTTCCAAAAACTCGGAAAGACTGAAATTTGTAATAATACTGCCCATCATTCCGAATGTTGTGCCTACACTGTCATAAATATCAAAGGAGCGTATCATGTTCATAAGCCAGAAGGTTCGCAGTATTTGAAAGCACCGATATGCTTTGTTACTTAAAAGACTTGGAAAACGGTTCCCAAAACGTTCATAAAGCGGTGTAAGCTCGAGCGAAACCATTAAAACAACACCGTTGGCAAGACCCCATGCAATAAAGTTCCAGGTTGCACCATGCCATAATCCTGTGAGAAACCACACCCATATCAGAGTAATATGCACAGGCAGCCGTTTTGCAACATCATTTCCGACAATTTTCTTTGCAGCTTTTGAAAACTTAAGCATTTTCTTGCTTGCTGCCATCGGATAAAATACATAATCGCGAAACCAGCTGTACATGGTCATATGCCAACGCTGCCAGTATTCCTGAATTGAGCGGGAGTAAAACGGACGATTGAAGTTTTCAGGCAGCCTTATACCAAATATCTCAGCCGCACCGATTGCAATATCGATTCCGCCCGTGAAATCACAGAAAAGAATAATTGCATACATTGCAATGCTCAGCAGATAAAATACGCCCTGATACTCCTCGGGATTTGTTGCAAGAACTGCAAGAGCAGGCCAGAGTCTGTCGGCAATGACAAGCTTCTTAAAAAATCCCCAAAGAATTCGGTTTGCACCTCTTGCAACATTGTGTCGTGTTATAGGATTTCCGCTGTACAGCGTTTTTGAAAGCTCACCAAAGCGGCTGATGGGTCCTTGTATGACCTGAGGGAAAAAGGATACAAACAATGCGAGCTTAAGCGGATTTTTTTCAATATCGGTTTTTTCACGATACACATCAATTACATACCCGACAGTCTGGAACGTATAAAAAGATATACCCATCGGCAGAGCAAGACCTAAGAGTCCGAACTGACGTGAATAACCAAGCAGGCTTAAAACGGAATTGACGTTGGAAATAGCAAAGTCCGTGTATTTCACCATTGCAAGAATACCAAGTATCAGCACCAGACATAAAGCGGTCAGAAGCTTTGAGCTGCTTTTGGCTTTATACTTAATAGTCTTTCGTATATCCTTTTCCGCTTCATCGCCAATCCGTGCATCTCTTTTGGCTCTTAGCTTTCCGATACACATTGTACATATATATGTAATTACAATCGTCGAACATATATAGATAAGGAAAAAAGGACCTGCAAACCCGTAAAAAGTCATCGACCCTGCAAGCAGCACAAACCACCTGTATCGCTTGGGACATAAGGCATAAACTCCCAGCAATACAGCTAAAAACAAAAGAAAAGCAGATGAAGTGAAAAGCATAAATCAAATAATCCTTATATATAATGATTAATCCGATATACAATAGCACATTTTCGAAAGCAAGACAAGGGGACGGTTCCTCTGTCCTATTCCCGTCACCTCTTGTAAACTTTCTCTCGCTGTGATAATATAACTTCCAAAATTCGTTAGGAGGAGTCCGCTCATGAAGGATGAAAATGTAACTGCTCTAATTGAGGTGAAAATATCTCCGCAGCTTGGTGACGGATATGACAGAATAGCCCAAAGAATTTATCAGTATGACGAAGTGGAGTCTCTCTATCTGATGACCGGCTCTTACGATTTACTGGTCACGATGACTGTAGAATCAATGCATGATGCAGCGGTTTTTGTATATGAGAAGCTGGCGGCAATTGAAGGAGTAACTTCAACGGCAACGCGGTTTATAATGAAAAAATATAAAGAGCATAATAAGGTGCTCGAGATTAATCCCGTTCAGGAAAAGGGAGGGCTTTTTATATGATTGAGTATAACTCGGTCTTATCAAACAATGTAAAATCGCTTGCACCTTCAGGGATAAGGAAGTTCTTTGACATACTCGAAGAAATGACCGATGCAATATCACTGGGAATAGGTGAGCCGGATTTTGTTACGCCATGGCATATCAGAGATGCAGGAATAAAGTCGCTGGAAAAAGGTTTTACGAAATACACTGGTAATGCCGGACTTTCGGAGTTGCGTGATGAAATCGCAAAATATCTGCAAAGAAGATTTGACTTAAGCTATGAATATAAGAGTCAGGTTATTGTAACTGTCGGGGGAAGTGAAGCGATAGACCTTGCAGTTCGTGCAATTGTAAACCCGGGAGATGAGGTTATTGTACCCGTACCTTCTTTTGTATGCTACGGACCCATAGCCACACTCGCCGGTGGAACACCGGTGTTTATTGAAACAAAAGCCGAAAATGAATTCAGATTAACGGCTGATGAACTAAAAGCCGCAATAACACCGAAAACAAAGGCGTTGATTTTGCCGTACCCCTGTAACCCGACAGGAGCTGTCATGAGGCGGGAAGACCTTGAGGCAGTTGCAAGTGTTCTGAGAGGAACAGAAATAATGGTAATTTCCGACGAGATTTATGCTGAGCTGACATATGGGCAAAAGCATGTCTCGATAGCTTCGATAGCTGATATGTACGAACGAACAATATACGTCGGTGGATTTTCCAAAAGCCATGCAATGACAGGATGGCGTATGGGATATGCCTGCGGGCCCGAAGCCGTATTAGTTCAAATGCTGAAAATCCATCAATATGCAGTTATGTCTTCTCCGACAACAAGTCAATATGCGGCAATTACGGCAATGCGGGACGGTGACGTTGATGTTCAGAAAATGAGATTTGAATATGACAAACGCCGCAAGCATCTGCTTGCGGGTTTACGAAGCATAGGACTTGAATGCTTTGAGCCGCAAGGAGCCTTTTATATGTTCCCGAGTATTCAAAGCACAGGCTTAAGCTCTGCCGAGTTCTGCGAAAAGTTCCTTTTATCAGAAAAGGTAGCAGTTATACCGGGCAGTGCCTTCGGTCATGGCGGAGAAGGTTTTGTCAGAATTTGTTATGCTTCATCCATGGAAAAAATAACGCTTGCACTTGAAAAAATGGAGAAATTTGTTAAATCATTATGAAGTATATTCTTGTAGTTGGGGACGGAATGGCGGACGACCCGATACCTGAGCTGAATAATAAGACACCGCTGGAATATGCAAAAACTCCGACAATGGATATGCTGGCAGGTTCAGGCATATTAGGTAATGCAACAACCATACCGGAAGGTATGCAAGCAGGCAGTGATACTGCCTTTTTGTCGATTCTCGGTCTAGACCCAAAAAAATACTTTACGGGTAGGGCACCGCTGGAAGCAGCTGCAACAGGCATTAAGCTCTTTCCCGGTGACGTTGCTTACAGATGTAATATGCTGTCAATAGAAGATGCGGACATTCCGTTTGAGGAAAAGAAAATACGCTCCCACTCGGCAGGCTCCATAGATGGAATCCAGTCCGATACGCTTATAACAGACCTGTTTAACACACCGGAGTTCAAGAAAACAGCAGAAAAAGCCTCAATAACAATCCACCCCGGCTCATCCTTCAGACATATAGCAGTCCAAAAAGCAGAGAAAGCAGGGGGACAGGATTTCTGCTCTTTGACTCCACCGCACGACCATCTGGACGAAGCACTGGGGCAGTACCTTCCAAAAGGGGAAGAAAACGCGAAAGCCCTTAGGAAACTTATCAGGCTTTCAAATGAAATACTTGATAATCACCCGATTAACACTAAAAGACGAGCGAAAGGGAAGCTGCCCGCAAATTGTATATGGTTCTGGGCAGAAGGAACGTCTGCACCGCTGCCGAATTTCTCTGAAATGTATGGAAAAACCGGAAGTGTCATATCTGCTGTACCGCTATGTCAGGGAATTGGTGTTTTGGTGGGGCTTAAAAAAATAAGCGTACAAGGTGCAACAGGTGAGCTAAATACCAATTACGAGGGTAAAGCTGACGCAGCGGTAAAATCACTGGAAGCAAAGGATTTTACATTGTTACATATTGAAGCTCCCGATGAATGCACCCACAACGGCGATTTAAAGGGCAAGCTTCAGGCGATAGAGTGGATTGACTCAAGAGCACTGACACCGCTGCTTAAGAAGTTAAACGAAGCTAATGAGGACTATAGACTGCTTCTTATGTCAGACCACAGAACACTTACGTCAACAAGGGGTCACGACGGCGAGCAGGTACCTTATTTAATATATGACAGTCGTAAGAACAGCAGTACCGGCTTAAAATTCACGGAGAAAGACGCAAGTGCTGCAAAAAATGCAGTAAACGGTTCAGAACTCATGAGTTTGCTGTTTAAGGAATAGAAATAATGAAGGAATCATCACTTGCGTTTGCAAAAATAAACATATCACTTGATATAATCGCAAAAATGGACAATGGATATCATAACCTTAAGACAATTATGCAAACAGTCGGACTTTGTGATGAGATAATGGTTGAGTGTGAAAAAGGCGAGGGGATTAGCGTAGAAACCGGATTGCCGTATATCCCTCGGGACGAACGCAATATTGCTGCAAAAGCGGCAATTGCGTTTTTTGATTTTGCAAAAATAAAGGGCTATAAAATAAATATAACCATAGATAAAAAAATACCTGTCTGTGCAGGTTTGGGTGGCGGCAGCACAAACGGTGCATGCGTCATTCGCTTGCTGGACAAGATGTTCAACACCGAACTCGACATAGAAACGCTAGAACACATTGGGGGTTCAATAGGCTCAGATGTACCGTTTAATATCGAAGGAGGCACTAAATTGGCACAAGGCAGGGGAGAAATTCTTACAGCATTGCCACCGATAAAGCAATGCAGCATTGTTATTTGCAAACCGCCTTTCTCATGCTCAACGCCTGAGTTATTCAGTCTTGTAAAATGTGAAAAAATACGTGCAAGACCGGATACAGACGGGTTGATTAAATCACTTGAGAACAATGATTTGGGTGGTATAGCAAGACGAATGTATAATGTTTTTGAGGATGTACTGCCAAGGGGGAAGCAGGAAATAACCGATATTAAGAGTACACTGCTTGATAACAGTGCACTCGGAGCTGTAATGACGGGGTCGGGGCCTTCGGTTTTTGGATTGTTTGACGATATGACAAAAGCAGAAACCGCATATTTGCAGCTTAAAAAAGACTATAAGGAATGCTATTTGACACAGACAATAAACCCGTAAGAACAGTAAATTATGCAATCAATTCCATGCAACATTTCCTTCCGGTCTTAAGGGGTCAAAAACATCTCTTACATTATAGTAGATTTCATAATCCCCTCTGCGCATGCCGCTTCTGACAACATGCTGCTGTCCCCGAAGTGCAATACCGTCGACATTCATCCTGTCCATCATAACAGCCGGAACATCAGACCTGACGCGTGAGAAGGGTTCATCACCAACACTTGCAAACATACGAAAACCAAGCTCATCAACATAGTGCCGGAGTGCAGGACCCGCTGTTTCACGCCATACATCGTTCCCGTCGAGTCTCTCGCCATGTGCATAAATCAAAATTATCGTATCTCCGACAATAGATGCAACCTCATCCTGCCAGCGTGCCGCGTCATTTACCACACGCTCAAGGGAAGAGGTGTTGTTTCTTATATGCCCCCAGCTATGCGATGCGAAGTACCAACCGGTTTCATGAAGCCTTTGGACAACAGGCCGAACCCTTGCAATCTCTTGCATTCTGTTCAACCTGAATTCCGGGGAATCATCATTAATATTTGTTTGAGTACTATATCCGAGCAGTCCGTAAAGACCGGTCTGTGCGATACAGCCTTTAGCACCGTTATGTGAAAAATCAGGGTTTTCTCTGACAAATTTATCAACAATCGTAATTGCTGCCAAATCCTGTGTCACAATTCTGTTGCCGCTCGGGTCAATTCCTTCCGCCCAAACATCACCGTCTGTGCCGATTATATATCTGTGCATAAATGCATTATACGGCTCCAAATGAAATGTCAGGTCGTCGAACGACAATACTATAGGTATCTTGCCTTCCGGGAACATAAGTGGTGACTTACGTCGCATTCTTTTCTGCCCGCTGTCATTTGTAAATTCTTCCCAAACGTCATGCATGTTAATTAGAGCAAAGTTTCTCTCGTATAAACTCTCTAAAACCTTGATCAACTCATGTACTGTATTCATGTACTTGTCCAGTCCGAAAGAGTCTGAGCGATTGGGGAAGGCGATTTCAGGGTATGCAATGGCTTCGTGAAAGAATAAATGATGAACAGTACCGCTGTATTCCACCAAAACAGCCGGTGTCGGCTCCGCTGTAGGCTCAGGTGTAGGCGGTGGCGGAGGGGTTGGAAGAGGTGCAGGAGTCGGTGAGGGCACAGCATCCTTGGTGTCGCCGAAGCAACCGGTTACGGCAAAAATAAGTACTGTGCATAATAGAAGTGTAGTTATTTTTATATAAACTCTTTTCATTTTGTACCTCGATATGCTGCATAATCTCATGCAAAATTCAGCATAATTAGAACTATTATACCACAAAAACCACAAGATATCCATATATTTCTTTATATAACCACAATAGAATGGTATTTTCGTACCGTGTGATGTATAATACTGCTATAAAGGCGAATAAGAAGAAAAGGAGTAAAGCGTTGCTGAATCTTGTCATTGGTCGTGCCGGAACGGGTAAGACAAGCTATATAATGAACGAAATAAAACGCAAAATGAGCGAAGGCGAAACCGGTATGCTTCTGATAGTACCTGAGCAATACTCTCATGACGCAGAAAAGCAGCTCTGTATGGCTTGCGGTGACAAGCTGTCTGTGCACGCTGAAACTCTTAGCTTCACCCGTCTTTGTAATAATGTTTTATCGGAAACGGGTGGTGCTGCATGTCAGCTGCTCGACGCGTCAGGTCAAATTCTTGCATTATACAGAGCACTTGAGGCTGTTGCATCAAGCCTTAAAGCATTTGGAATAAAAAAGATGCGTACAGAGATTCTACATCGGCTGCTGGAAGCGATTAAGGAGTTTAAAAGCTATAATATAACTCCGCAAATGCTTGAAAATGCAGCAAAGCAGACAACAAATCCGCTTGCTGACAAGCTGCGTGACCTTGCACTGATATATAGTGCATATGACTCACTCCTGCAGATACACGGCGGTGATGCAGCAGAGCGGCTTGATTTACTTGCCGAAAAAATCGCAGAAAGCTCAGTTGGTACTAAAGGACATATATATTTTGACGGGTTTAATGACTTTACGCAGCAGGAGATACGCATAATTGAGGAATTAATGCAAAAGAAAGCAAAAATTACAGTATGCATAACATGCGACCTCGATGATTTAAGCGAGGTGTTCGAGATACCACGAAAAACAGTCACCGAACTTAAAAGGCTTGCAGCAAAGCACGGAACAGAGATCACACGTAATGAATGCAAGGAAAACCTTACATCATCGAGGGGCTTACTCCTGCAAGCACCAGAGTTAAATCATCTTGAGAAACATCTCTTTGACGATTCTCCCAAAAAGTTTCAAAATCAAGCAAATGCGATATCTGTTTTATCAGCGAAATCACGCTATAACGAATGCGAATACGCTGCATATGAGGTGCTCAGGCATGTACAGCAAGGCTTTAGATGGCGTGATATTGCTGTTATGGCGAGAAATTGGGAGGAATATAGCGCAATTTGCGAGAATGTTTTTGAAAAATACGACATTCCGTACTTCACAAGCGGAAAAGTTGACATTTTAAGCAAGCCTCCTATGACAGTTATTGACTCTGCATTGGAAATAGCAGCACTTGGTTTTGAATATAAGTCAGTTTTTAAGTACATAAAATCCGGACTGATAGACATAACAGAGGGTCAGTGTGCCATAATCGAAAATTATGTACTAAAATGGCAAATTCGCGGAACCTTGTGGAATCGTCAGTGGACTATGTCACCGGGGGGATATAATAAATCAAAAGATATAGCCGCTGATAATGAGCTTCTTGCGGAGATAAATTCTATACGTCAGAAAATTGTTTCGCCGTTACTTAAATTAAGGGACGGGATTAAAGGGGAATCCAAAACGGAAGAGAAGCTGCGAACACTTTATAGGTTCCTTAAAGAAATTAAGCTTCCGCAAAAGCTTACAGAGAAAGCAGAAACCTTTGCAACAAGAGGAGAAAAGCGTCTCTCCGGAGAATATTTACAGCTTTGGGATATTATTGTACATGCACTGGATCAGATGTATAAAATTCTTGGTAGCGAGAAACTAAACACACAAGAATTTCATCGGTTGTTAGTTCTTGCATTATCACAAAATGATATAGGCATTATACCGATATCGCTTGATAGAACGCCACTTGGCAGTATGGCAATGAGTCGTCGGCGTGACATTAAGTGTCTCATCCTTCTAGGTGCAACCGACGAGAATATACCGGCACTTAATAAAAGAGCCGGCGCTCTGTCTGAAAGTGAACGAACGACGCTAGGTCAACTTGGTGCAAGCATTCCGGCAGGACTTGATGAGCGTTTAAGCCGTGAAATGAATATGTTTTATTCCACCTTAACACTTCCTTCCGACAAGTTAATAGTAATATATTCAGCCGAAAATGGTCAAAGACCATCGTTCATAGTCAAGCGACTGCAAAAAATGTTCGATATAGAAGAAAAAATTATCTCTCCGGAGCAGTACATGACAATTGCAAAAGCTCCATATTTTGAGTTGCAACAGAAAATTGAAGTGCAACAAGGCAATAGTCCGCTTGCACTGCCTGAAAGACTAAATACTAACTTATCAAAACAAGCAGCAGAGCTTCTATACGGCAAAAATGTACTTCTGTCTGCCACAAGCATAGATAATTACTATACCTGCCCGTACAAGCACTTTTTAAGAAATGGTTTAAGTTTAAAGCCACGTATGCAAGCAGACTTCGATGCACTAACAGCAGGAAACTTCATGCACTATGTACTTGACGGTGTAATAAGTGAAGTGAAAGCAACTGATGGCTTTAAGACCCTGGAAGCTGAAGCGTGTAATAAACTGACAGAGAAGTATATTGATAGCTTTGAAAGTGATGTATTACAAAGCTTCGAGGGAAAAAACACACGCTTCGAGTATCTGTTCAGACGGTATCGCTCTGATGTTAAATTTGTTGTCAGTGATATGCTCAAAGAACTCAGAAACTCCGATTTTGAACCGCTTGAGCTTGAATTTGATATGAAAAAGCTCTCAAAAACACAAACAGGCTTTATTGACAGAGTTGATGGTTATCTGCTTGAAGAAAAGCTTTATCTTCGTGTTATTGACTATAAAACACGTAAAGCTGCCTATACCTTTGATATGACAGAGGTATTGCACGGCAGAGATTTGCAAATGCTTATTTATTTATTTGCACTAAAAAAGTATGGTAGCTTAAAGTATGGAAAGGAAGTTGAAGCTGCCGGAGTTTTATATGTGCCTGCAAGAGACGTAATTATCAGTGCTCCGCGTGATGCGGGAGAATCGGAGATTGACAAGCTGCGAACAGGTGAAATGCGACGAAACGGGCTTGTATTAAATGAACCGTTAATTATAGAAGCAATGGAAGGCGGAGCATTAAAAAACTATTTACCTGTAAAAACAAACAAAGATGGAGAATTTACCGGCAGCAGCCTTATTAATAATAAGCAATTTGAAATTCTTGCAAATCATGTTGAAGAGAAACTGAAAAATGCAAAGACCAACATACAAAACGGTAATAACCCATGTAGTCCTTATTATAAAAATGAAAACGACAATGCTTGCAGATATTGTGACTATCATGCAGTATGCGGCTTTGATGAGGAAATTGGAGATAAGCGTCGTTTTATAGGAAAAATGAAGGATGAGGACGTCTGGAACCTATTGGAAAATTGAAAAACTAGGGAAAATCAATATGAGTGACAACGAAATTAAATTTACAAAACAGCAAAAAGCGTCAATAGAACATCGTAACGGTTCACTATTAGTCTCAGCAGCCGCAGGCTCTGGCAAGACGAAGGTGCTTGTCGAGCGTCTTTTGAGCTATATTGACAATAATGCCGATATCGATGAATTTCTCGTTATTACATATACAAGAGCAGCAGCACTTGAGCTTAAAGAAAAAATACATGAAGAGCTGCTGCTAAGACTCTCAAGGAATCCGGGAAATAAACGCTTACGCCGACAAGCTCTGCTATGCAGGGGAGCATCTATAGACACAATTCACACAATTTGCGGAGAATTGATCCGTGAGAACTCACATTTGGTAAATTTACCTCCTGATTTCAGAATTGCTGACGGAAGCGAAAGCATGATGATTATGATTGAAGTCGCAGACAGCGTAATAACCGAGATATATGACAAAATTGATGAGCATCCCGGCTTTGAACTGCTTATAAACACGGTTGCTCGCGGAAGAGACGATAAACAGCTCATAGAGTTGGTGTTGGATATCTATAATAAACTACGAAGTCTTCCAAAACCGACAGAATGGATTAAAAATCAGATTGAAAAGCAGCAGTTTACAGATATAAGCTGCATATCGGAGACCGATTGCGGTGCCTACATGCTAAAAAAGCTGCAGGAAAAAGTCAGCTATATTAAAGATGAGCTAATCCGCCTCCTAGAAGAGATGAAAAATCATACGGAGTTTGAGGCAAAGTATACGGAAAGTGTGAATGAGATAATTGAGCATACAGATAATTTTTATACTGCTCTCTCTATTGGTTGGGATGAAGCGGGAAAGCATTGCAGCTTTGATTTTGGCAGAGCAAAAAGTATTTCAGGGTATGATGAACTTAAAAATATCAGGAAAAATTGTATTTCGGAGCTGAGAAACTGTGCCACAGAACTCAAAATAAGTTCAGCAGGTCATCTAGAAGAGATGATAGGACTAAGTCCTGCAATTACAGCGTTTATGCGTATATTGCTCCGGTTTAATGAGGCTTATTCGGAAGAAAAGCGACGTAGGGGCATGGCAGACTTCTCGGATTTGGAGCATTTAGCTGTTTCACTTCTTATAGATGAAGCTACCGGAGAAAAAACTGACCTTGCCCGTAATCTTGCTATAAGATTTAAAGAAATATTGATAGACGAATATCAAGATGTAAATGCAGTTCAAGAAATTATTTTCAGTGCATTATCACAAAATGATGAAAACATATTTATGGTCGGAGACGTAAAACAGGCAATCTACAGATTCAGACATGCCGACCCCGCGATATTCTTAAATAAATACAAAACTTTTATTGAATTAGAAAGAGCAAGTTTAGAATCAAACAAAGGGGACGGCACAAAAATCCACCTTTCAAGCAATTTCCGTTCTCGAGCCGGAATTCTGGAGACAATTAATCATATATTTACAAATATAATGTCTACAGAGTTAGGAGAGCTCGAATATACAGAAAAAGAGCATCTTAAACCGGGAAGAATAGATAATCCAGAAAAGAAAGGAAAACAAGGAAAGCCTTACATTAATACTCAGACACCTTCTGTAGAGCTTAATATCCTGGATATGAGTACACTGGAATCCGATACAGACGAAGAGAGCCCGGCGGCAATAAAAGTAGAAGCCGAGCATATTGCATCTGAAATTAAAAAGCTAATGGAAAGCTCTTATTATATTCCTGATGGTAATGGAGGAACCAGACCGGCAGAATACTCTGATATAGTAATTTTGCTTCGTTCGATGAAAAACAGAGCATGGCAATATGCGGCGGCATTATCAGATAGAGGTATAATGTCAGAGTTCCCGGGAGGCGAAGGGTACTTTGAAGCTTTCGAAGTTTCGGCAGCATTATCTCTCCTGTCAGTGATTGATAATCCTCTTCAGGACATACCTTTAGTATCTGTATTAGGGGGACCGATTTACAGATTCACTTCAGATGAGCTTGCTGAGATACGGCTCTGCTTACCAAACAAAAACTATTATGACGCACTTAAAGTATCAGCAGAACAGAAAAAAGGTTCGGGTGAAACGTCACTAAAATGCAAGAAAATACTGGATGATATTGAAGACATGAGGTCTATTGCTTCAGACATGTCTGCTGACAAGTTCATATGGCATGTATACAATAAGACTGGACTATTAGGCTTAGTCGGAGCAATGAGAGGTGGAGACAAGAGAAGAAAGAATCTAATTTTGCTTGCTGAGAGTGCCAGGCAATTTGAGAGCAGCGGCTATAAAGGTTTATTTGGTTTTCTAACTTATGTTCGTTCACTTCAAGAAAGAGGAGATAGTCTGCCGCTCTATTCGGATGAAAAAAGCAACTCACTTGACTCAAGTGATACGGTAAGAATTATGAGTGTACATAAATCGAAGGGGTTGGAGTTTCCAATTGTATTTTTAGCCAATACTTCAAAGCGATTTAATTTTGTCGATATAAATAAAAGCACAGTCTTTCACTCCGATCTTGGAATCGGCACAATGCTAATAAATAATGAGCTGAGAATAAAGCATTCAACCTTGGTAAGGAATGCTATAAGGAGCCGTCTTTGTGATGAAATGTATTCGGAAGAGCTGCGGGTATTATATGTAGCAATGACCAGAGCAAAGGAAAAGCTTATTATTACAGCAACCCAAAAGAATGCCACTCGTACAATCGAGAAAATGGAAGCACTACCATTAGGAAAAATCGCACCTCTTGCACTGATGTCTATGCAAAGTACATCGGAATGGCTCATTGCCGGAGTAAGAAATCTTAATTCTGATGGATTTTCTGTCAATATAATCGGGGCTGATACGATTTTATCAGAAGAAGAAAAAAAGGAAATTAAAGAATCACCCGAGAGCAAAACTTTACAGGGAACAGCAACGGATAGTGAAATAACAGATGAACTACCGGAAATTCTCGAGTACAATTATCCATTTACAGCTGCTATTGACCTGCCGTCAAAACTAACAGTAACCGGAATACTAAAGCTATCAGACCCTGAATCTGAAAGTGCTGAGTGGACAAAATACATACCTGACTCAGAGAGCGCTTACCTGAAACCAAACTTCATCTCTAAAAATGTTGAGTTAACCGGAGCAGAACGCGGAACACTAGTACACCTTGTTATGCAGCACATTGACTATCAAAAAGGGTCGGACGACAATGATATCGCGAATGAATTGCAACGACTGGTGTACATGGATATAATCAGTAGTGAGCAGGTAAAGGAAATTGATGTCCTTAGGATTAGCAAGCTTTTTAATTCCGAATTAGGCAGTCGCATGATTAAAGCTAAAAAAGTCAATAGAGAGTTCAAATATTCACTTCTTAATCCTGCAAAGGACTATTTTTCAGACGGTGGAGAAGACTCAATTTTAATTCAAGGTGTTATTGACTGTTTCTTTGAAGAAGACGATGGTCTTGTTGTTGTAGATTTTAAAACTGATAAAATTACAAAAGAAAATCAAAATGAAAAAGCGAAGCTATATACTCCGCAATTAAAATCATACTCAGAAGCGTTAAATCGTATAACAGGAAAAAAAGTTAAAGAAAGCTATATATATTTCTTTTCATCAGACTCTGCTCATAAAGTGGAAGCTTAAACCACAAAACTCTTCCATGGTATATCTGCCTTGATATCCTTACTGATAATATCATAAATATGCAGAAACAAAGGATAGTCTTCCTTACTTGCCTTACCGCTGTCGATACAAGTAAGAACAGCCTCTCCGACTCTGGTTGCAATTACTACAGATTCAAGTGTAATACCGCTTAGCTCCTGCATAGCTTTTGAGAAACTATAACCTTGCCCGAGCAGAGTACCGATTTTTCGTGTTCTGCCTCCAAAAACTGTAACATATAAATCGCCGGCACCATATACAATATTATCCTCATTAAATCCAAACAAAGCCAGCAGCTTCCTCATTTCTCTAATACTCTGCCCAAAAAGAGCAGCCTGAGAGTTATAGTGCAGTATATCACCATCTTTTAATGATAATCCGACAGCAATCGAAACAGCCAAAGCATATGCATTTTTAAGCGCAACAGCACATTCCAACCCTTCTATATCTGTAGTTAGTTCGATATGATAAAAAGATGTTTCAAGCAGACTCTTCATTTTATTTAAAGAGTCTAAGTTGTTTCCGCAAAACGCAATACATGTATTATCCGCGTCAGCCAGTTCATAACTTGTACAAGGACCGCCAACCGCACAAAAGTCCCGCCCCGGAGCTATTGAAGAGTAATATCTTGGATATGATATTAGTGTTCCATCAGGGTTATTCAGCATTCCTTTTGTTACAGAAAGAACAGGAACATCTACAGGCAGGGAAGTAAGGACATCCTTACCGAACCAGTCGACACCGAAGCTGCTAACACCTGAAATAATCAAGTCAACCCCTTCAAGTGCAACCTCAAGCTCTTCAGGCTGATAGAACTCAACACCCTCGGGTAAAAAACGCTCTAAGTTTAAATGGAAATTAGTATCCCTTAAATGATTGATTATCTCTCTATCGAGCGGCGAGCCGACAAGTCTGACAGTGTGCCCATTGGCTTTAGCCGGAAAGCTCATAGCAGAACCCATAACACCGGAGCCGATTACTGTTATAATACTCATTAAATAAACCTCGCAGAAATCTTAAATAGAATAGTTGCAGAGAGACACATATAAAAGTATAATACACAGAGTCAAATTTGAAAAGGAGAGACTGGAACTATGCATATGGCGGACGCCCTATTATCACCGGCAGTCGGATTGGCAATGAGTGCAGTAAGTGTTGCAGCTATTGGATATACCGTTGCTAAAGTTAAAAAGGATGAATTCAGTGAGAAGAAAATACCAATTATGGGAGTTTCCGGAGCAATGGTATTCGCTGCTCAGATGATAGATTTTACGATTCCCGCAACAGGCTCGTCAGGGCATATCGGAGGAGGAATAATGCTTGCCGGTTTACTCGGAGGTTTTCCGGCGTTCTTATCTATTGCAGCAGTAATAATTATACAATGTCTTTTCTTTGCAGACGGAGGACTACTGGCACTGGGAGCAAATATCTTCAATCTCGGTGTAATTCCATGTCTTATAATTTATCCGATTCTGTTCAAGCCGTTCCTAAAAAGAGAAATCAGCATAAAGCGAATAACAATTGCATCCATCCTTGCTGTAGTTGCAGGACTTCAGCTTGGAGCATTCGGAGTTGTAGTAATGACAACCTTGTCAGGAATAACCGCATTGCCGTTTGCAACATTTACAGCGTTAATGTTGCCGATACATCTCATAATCGGTACGATTGAAGGAATAATAACCGCAGCCGTCCTTTGCTTTATTTATAAAATGCGACCCGAAATTATTGAAACGGCAAATACCGGTGAACGCCTCAGTGAAGTATCAACAAAAAAAGTAATAATAATAATTGCTGCAGCCGCATTGATTCTTGGTGGAGCACTATCTCTATTTGCATCAGAAAATCCTGATGGCTTGGAGTGGTCAATTGAAAGAACTACAGAGCATACACTCGGGACAGAAACAGAAATACAAGCTGAGGGCGGAATTTATGATATAGCAGCAGAAATACAAGAGACAACTGCTTTTCTGCCGGACTATGAATTCGCAAACGCCCCGGAGAATGCCTTAGGTACCTCGATATCAGGTTTAGTAGGAGCTGCAACTACTTTCGGGCTTGCAGCGGCAACAGGACTTATTATATCAATTGTAAAAAAGCGTAAAACAACAGAACAAAACGCATAGATTAAATAACTATGGAAAGAAGCGGCAGATGGCAGATTTAAGCGCTCGTGTGCATGAGCTGCGGGCACTGGAGAACTTATCGGCAAAGCAGACGATGATTCACCGTCTGCACCCGCTTGTAAAGATTCTATCAGCATTTATTTTCATAATAATTGTAGCATCCTTCGGAAGATATGACTTTATACGATTGATACCATATCTTTTCTACCCGTTTATAATGATGTCGCTTGCGGGACTGCCTTATAAAGTGCTGCTGTTGCGGGTTGCAATTGCACTACCGTTTTGCTTGTTTGCGGGAATATCAAACGTAATATTTGAAAGGGCAACAGCAATAACAATCGGCGGCATAGCAGTTTCCTTTGGAGTTATCTCTCTGTTAACCATACTGATTAAAATGTATCTGTGTGTAATGGCGGCACTGCTCCTAATCGCAACGACACCCTTTACGGAATTAACCGCACAGCTTAGAAGAATGCGTGTTCCTATGATATTTGTTATGATATTTGAAACTACATTCAGATATATCAGTGTATTGCTCGAAGAAGTCCACTCGATGATAATTGCATATAAATTACGCTCGGGCACAAAAAAAGCCATAGACATGAAGCATATGGGAGCTTTTGTCGGACAGCTTGTGCTTCGTGGCTTCGACAGGGCTGAACGTGTACATATGGCAATGCGTTGCAGAGGGTATTCGCTGAGCAACGTACCGGCAGCACCCGGGAATGTCGGGAGTGGTGATATAATTATGCTTCTAATGATGTGCATACCTGCGATATTACTGCGGATATATAATATTTATTAAGAAGATGAATGCTAAAGGTTAAAGAATGCTAAAGGTTAAAGAACTTGTAGTTGAATACCCCGATGGAACAAGAGCGATAGATACAATAAGCTTTGCGTTACAAGAAGGTGAAAACGTCGCTATAATCGGAGCTAACGGAGCAGGCAAGACATCAATGCTGCTTTCATTAGTTGGAATTTTATTGGCAAAAAGCGGTGAGATACATATGCACGAAGCATTACTCGAAAAGAAAAACCTGCGGGAAATTCGTACAAAAATAGGAATGGTATTTCAAAACCCCGACGACCAGCTGTTTATGCCAAACATTTACGAGGATGTTGCATTCGGACCTCGTAACTTCGGATGTGATGAAGAAGAAACAAAAAACCGTGTTGATGCAGCATTAACTAAGCTGGGAATAGAGCATTTGTCAAAACGGTCTCCGCTGAAATTATCGGGTGGTGAAAAGCGTCTCGCAGCAATCGGAACAGTGCTGGCGATGGAGCCGGAGCTATTATTGTTTGACGAACCGACAGCATACCTTGACCCGCGGGCAAGGCGAAATATGATTAATACACTTATGGAATTACCACAGGGAAAATTGATTGCAACACATGATACAGCCTTTGCATCGATCTTATGTAAGCGGGTATTATTATTGCAAAACGGCAAATTAGTTGCAGATGAAGGCATTGAATTATTAAACGAAAGCAAAAGACTCGAAGCCGCGGGGCTTTAATATAGTAAGCAGGAGAAGCGGGAAAGTGAGCAGAGCAAATAAGTATAGTCTTGTTGAGGGCAGCATTGTAAATAAGCTGTTCTTTGTTGCAGGACCTATTATTATCACTCAGGTTTTCCAAATGGCATACAACCTGACAGACATGTTCTGGCTTGGAAGATTAAGCAGTGACGCAGTTGCAGCCTCGGGAACAGCAGGGATGTACCTATGGCTTTCAATGGCGTTTTTTCTGTTTGGACGCATGGGAGCGGAAATAGGAGTATCGCAGAATCTCGGCAGAAAAGACATTGATAAAGCACGCACATATGCACAAAACTCAATAATACTGGCGATTATCAGCGGAATAATAATATCAGCGATTTTTATAGCCTTTCACAAGCAATTAATCGGATTATTCCAAATCAGAGAAGCTCATGTAGAGCGGGAAGCGGCAGAATATCTGTTGATTGTCAGCTTTGGTATGCCAATAGGTTTTACATCGGCAGCAATTATGGGGGTATTTGTCGGAGCCGGAAACTCCCGTATGTCAATGATGGTAAGCGGATTTGGTTTTACTTTAAATATGGTACTCGACCCGATTCTCATTTTCACTGCGGGGCTTGGTATACATGGTGCGGCAATAGCTACAATAATTGCTCAATCGCTTACAATCTGCGTTGCCATATATGTTCTGTTAAAAAGTAAAAACAGACCATTTGACGAATTTAAGTTTACATTTAAACCGAATATGACAATAGTCAAACAAATATGCAAATGGGTAGCACCGGTCTCTCTTGAAAGCCTGTTGTTTACAGTCCTGTCCATGATGTTAACACCGCTTGTAGCAACTTACGGAGCAGGTGCACTGGCAACGGTTCGCGTAGGCTCACAAATAGAAAGCCTGACGTGGCTGATTGCAGGCGGATATGCAGCAGCCTTAACAGCATTTACAGGACAAAATTTCGGAGCAGGAAAATGGACACGCATTAACAAAGGCTTTAAGGTATCAACAGGTTTAATGGCTTGCTGGGGATTGCTTGTAGCACTGTTGCTATATTTTGGAGGAGGAATTCTCTTTAGACTATTCATACCAAATGAACCGAATGTAATTACAATGGGGATACATTATCTTCAAATCCTTGCATTAGTGCAAATACCAGCATGCCTGGAAGGTGTTGCGGCAGGAATATTCAGAGGAAAAGGAAAAACACTGCCTCCGTCAATCGCCAGTATCAGCTCTAATATATTAAGAGTAGTATTTGCATATTGTTTTGTATTCTTTACAGACTTAGGGTTAACGGGGATATGGATTGCAGTAGCAGCAAGTGCCGCAATAAGAGGGATTTGGATATTTGTATGGTATACTGTACATGCAGGTAAAGCTCCGAAGACTGATGAAGAGTATGTAAATGAGGAAATATAGATGAGAAAACTTATACTAATAATGCTGCTTATTCCGACAATCATCCTCATCGGTTGCAGCTCAGACAATGCGACAGATTTTGAGTTGCCTGTATTAACAAGCGACCCTGTAATTATTAAGCCAACACCGGAACCAACACCGGAGCCAACGCCGGAACCAACACCGGAACCGACGCCGGAGCCAACGCCGGAACCGACACCGGAGCCAACACCCGAGCCAATAAGCTTCGGCTTTATTGACGCACACGCTGACTCGATATCAAAGGTACTGCGATTTGAACCGCACCAGCAAAGCCTCTACGATAACAGCTTGCTTGACGTCGATTTTAAACGCTTATCGCAGTTTAATGCACCGGTTCAAGTATTTGTTGCGTGGTGTTCAAACGAGTGGGTTTCGACAGCATATCAACGAACCAACTTAATGCTTGACTTTTTTGAACAGGAAGTAGCAAAACACAGTGACCTGATAGAAATAGCTTTGGATTTGGATGATATAAGAAGAATAGCCGGCGAAGGAAAAATCAGTGCCGTACTCGCAATAGAAGGCGGCGAAGCCTTAATGGGAAGAATCGAGTATGTTGACCATTTCTATATCAGGGGAGTAAGAATTCTGGCACCGACATGGAATCGCGAAAATGAGCTCGGATACGGACAAGGAACGGGCGGAACCCGAGGATTAAAGCCGTTTGGTATAGAAGTAATAAAAAGAATGGACGAGCTTGGAATGATACTGGACGTCTCGCACCTGAACGAAGCAGGCTTCTGGGACGCGCACAACACAAGCACACGACCCTACATGGCAAGTCATTCAAACGCTTACTCCGTACGTGCTCATGAGCGAAATCTCAGAGATAATCAAATCTCGGCAATAGTCGAAAGAGGCGGAATAATAGGCTTCAACATGTTCCCCACCGTAGTAGCGGAAGCACCAACAATGAACGACATAATGGCACACTTCCATCACTTTATAGACATAGGAGCAGGCAACCACATAGGACTCGGCTGCGACTTCGACGGAATCTCCTCAAAACCATCAGGAATCATAGACGTACTATCAATAAAAACCCTCGGAGAAAGACTATCCACAGAATTCAACCCGGAAACCTCTCACAAAATACTCGAAGGCAACTTCTACGAATTCTTCATAAGGTATTTTGAAGAATGAGTTTTTTCATAATACCTTTAGGGTATTTCGAAGGTTGAAATCCAACCCAGAATGCATTATAATGTTAAACCGAACACGCCGGTGTGATGGAATGGTAGACATGCGTGACTCAAAATCACGTTTCAGCAATGGAGTGTCGGTTCAAGTCCGACCACCGGTACCATCAAAAAGCTTAACGGGTTGGATATCGGGAGAGCAAGAGCATGAACAAAAGCAATGAAAACAAGCCTTATGAAGTAGCGAAAGAAGAAATTGAGCGGAGTAATCTTATTCTTAACGCTATGTTTAATGCAATGCCGGATTCGGTGTTTTGTAAGGACCTGGAAAGAAGATATATAGAATGCAACAAGTCATTTGAAGGCTTTATGACTCAGCCCAAAGAAGATATATTAGGTAAAACATTTGCAGAAGCAACGGGGCAAACCGTCGACATTGTTAAGAACTATACAGATGAAGATACAAGTGTCATAAATGAAGGAAAAACGATAATTCAAGAAGATGTCTCTATGACATATAACGGAGAAGAGCGTTTTTACGACCTGATAAAGACACCGCTGATAAAGAAAAATGCCGATGGCGAGGATGAAATCTTCGGGCTGCTGGGGTTAATGCATGATGTTAACGAGCGTTATCTATTAATCAAGGACTTGCAAAATGTACAAGCAAACTTGGAAATCGCACTGGAGCGGGCACGTTTTGCCAGCAAAGCAAAAAATGAATTTCTCTCCCGTATGAGCCACGAGCTTCTTACACCAATGAATGCAATAATGGGTTTGTCGCAAGTCGCCAAATTATCTAATGATTCTGAAAGTATAAGAGATTATATAAGCGAAATATATGATAACGCACGTCATTTGTTGCGTCTTATCAGCAATCTGCTCGAGGTATCAAGCGGAGTCGGGGCACTTGCCGAAGTCGAATTTTCGCCGGTTAAGCTTACAGAGAACATTACAACACAAATAGCTCAGTATTTAGATAAAAAGCAGCAGAAGCTTAATATAGAAATCGATGAAGCTTTACCAAAATCAATAGTTTCTGATGAAAAGCGAATAGAAAAGGTTATCTTCCACCTGCTGACAAATGCATCAAAATTTTCACATGAAAACAGCGAAATATCATTAAATCTCAGCTTGTACGAAGAAACTGCCGAAGGCATTATTCTTAGGGTTTCTGTGACTGATAACGGAATAGGAATGACAACCGAAGAGATAGGTATAGTCTTTGATATGTTTGAGCAGGGTGACGGAGGTTACACACGCAAGTATCATGGAACAGGCATCGGGTTAACGCTTTCAAAATACACTGTTGAGAGCATGGGCGGCTCACTCTCGGTTATATCTGAGCCCGGTAAAGGCTCTACATTTTCATTTACGGTTCCTGTCAGGCGTTGACTGACAACAATATAATAAAACTAATATGTGTCTAAAATTAAGAGGGGGACAAAATTATGGCAAAACTTTTTTACCAGGGTCACGGAAGCTTCCGCTTGACATCAAACGACGGTGTTGTAATTTACATCGACCCGTTCATCGGAGACGGATATGATATTCCTGCGGACATTATACTTGTCACTCATCAACATCCCGACCATAATCAACTCGACCTTATTACACAAAAGCCGGATTGTACGGTGATTTCCGAAGTTGAAGCACTCAAAGGTGGAAAGCACAATACCTTCGATATAAACGGTGTTAATATTGAAGCGGTTGAAGCCGGTTATAACCAAGGGCACACACCCGAGGACAGCGTCGGTTTCATTATTATAGTCGATAATAAAAAGCTTTATTTCTGTGGGGATACGTCAAAAACTCCGCAAATGTCCACTTTTGCGGAAAGACACCTCGATTACGCATTTTTATGTGCGGACGGCATCTATAACATGGACCTTGCGGAGGCAGCAGAATGTGCAGAGCTAATCGGAGCAAAACACAATGTTCCCGTACATCTAAAGCCGGGCGAGCTGTTTGACAGAGAAATGGCAGAGCAATTTACAGCTCCCAACCGCCTTATAATAGAAGCCGGCAAAGAAGTGGAACTGTAAAACGACATTACTCAGCGTTTCCCGAAAGCCTTTCGACTATCTCATCAAAATTCATCTGCTCGACATTCTCACGAAGCCAGCTAACCAGCTCATTGCCGGATTTATAGTTATAAGCTTCCAGCTCCTCAAGAGCGGTATCCACGTTTCTCATCTCATAGTTTATACAGGCTTGGAGCAGGTCTTCCAGTGTCTTTGTGTCGGGGCAGTCTTTATCGGGCTTTCTGTTATCCGCATCCAACTCTTCAAGCATTTCGTTAATATCGGATATCAGTTGTCTGACCATATCTATAAAGCTTGTATTATTTGCAACTATATAATCATAATCTCCGGAAACCGCCGCACTTTCCAATTCTCCCGCGATGGCGGCAGCTTCGTCCGCACAGATTCCACTGCCGGAGCCTTTTATTCCGTGTACCGCCGTGGCATAATCCGCTAAGTTATCCTTGCTAACTTTTAATGCAGCATCCAAAAGGGGTGCTGTATTTTTTGCAAACGAACGAACAACATCAACGTAAGCATTTTTATCACCATAGAAACGTGCTAAGCCTTGATCGATGATTAAACCTGAAACACCTTTTTCGAGTGCATGCCAGTTCATATCGTCATTTTGGATGGGTAACTGCTGGTCATCCGTGCGGGTATAGAGTTTTTCCTGTTCCTTATCTCTGACCCATTCGCGAATGACGTTATCCAAGCTTGCAATTTCTATGGGCTTTGAGATAAAAGCTTGAAATCCCTTTTGCAAAAACATTTCCTCATTACCGACAATGGCATTTGCAGTCAAGGCTATAATTGGAATATTTTTTGCGTAATCCGTGCCTATTTCCCGAATTAAACGAGTCGCTTCAATCCCATCCATGCCGGGCATCATATGGTCCATAAAAATCGCATTATATCGGACTCGTTTGTCCAGCATCGCTTCAATGGCTTCCTGCCCGCTTGTAACGCAGTCGATTTGCATATGATAGGGCTTCATGAGACCTCTTGCTACATCAAGATTTGTTATAACATCATCAACAATCAGGACCCTTGCGTATGGCATGTTCAATCTTGCGAGCTTTCCTGTATGCCGGCGTTTTACTTCGGAATAGTTCAATTGCTGAAGACTCTCTATAACCTCCGGTCCTATGGTCTCATCACTTACATATTTTTGCATGACCTTAACGGTGAAAACGCTTCCTTTTCCATATTCGCTTTCAACGGTTATAAGACCATCCATCTGCTCAACCAGTCTTTTAGCAATGGGAAGTCCAAGTCCGGTTCCGATTATTTTCCGGTTAGCCGACATATCCATTTGAACATAATCGGTGAACAAGCTTTCTATGTCCTCCTGCCGGATTCCGATTCCCGTATCTAAAACAATAAAAGTCAACCAAACAGAGTCGCCGTCACGGGTGCATTTTATGGTAAGTACAACTTTTCCTGTCATTGTGTACTTAAAGGCATTTGATAAAAAGTTGGTGAGAATTTGCTTAATCCTGAGCTCATCACCGATAAGATATGTCGGCAGATTTTCGCAGACATCCATAACAAACTCAATTGGTTTTTCGCCTTTGTGCAGAATACTTTGCGTAACCGCATCGTTAATCATACTAGGTATATCATACTTTGCTGCTACCAGTTCAAATTTACCCGCTTCAATTTTGGAAATATCGAGAATATCATTTACGGTACTTAGCAGCGTTGAGCCGGCACTGTTGATTTGCTCCAACCTGTAGCGGCTCTCGTTGTTTAATCCATGGTCTGTTTCCAGCACCAAGTCTGACAATCCGATAACAGCGTTCAGCGGCGTTCGTATCTCATGGCTCATGTTTGCAAGAAATACACTCTTTGCTTTATTTGCTTCCTCTGCTGTAAGCAACAGTCTTTCTGTATTGGCGATGGTGGTTATTTCCTCTGATATATCCATTATTGTTCCCATGGCACGTACTGCAAAGCCGTTTTCATCACGCAATGACTCACCGGTAGCACGGATATAAACATACTCACCGTTTTTCTTTCTTGCCTGGTATTCAGGATTAAAGGGTGTCTTTCCGGATAAATCATTCATGTGGTTGCTAAGTGCGTCCATAACCATTTCGTAATCGTTGGGGTGCAGACAGTTATTAAAGCTGCTAAGTAGATTTGGGAAATCATTTTCATCGGTATAGCCTAGAATTTCTCTAAACTCGTCGGAATAGGTGATGTTGTTTTTTACATTAATCGGGTCGTCGCGTTTTATTTCCATATCCCACAAGCCGATTCTTGCTGCTTTATTTATCAGGTTTATCTTGGCAAGCTGCAGCTTGTTCATTTCATATGCATGCATAAGACTCAGCTCGCGTCTGCGTGTTTCGGTGATATCCATTAATGCTCCGGCAATACGGATTACATTCCCTTTTTCGTCGCGTATTGCTTCGCCGCATGCACGAAAGTATGAGTACTCTCCATCCTTTCTTTGCAATCTATACTCAGTATCATAGTGCATTTCACCTGTTTTGTCGGAGACGTGCTCGATAACCTCTGCGATTGCTTTGTCTTTGTCATCAGGATGCAGATGGCTCTCCCAAATATCAAGAGAGTTGGGGAAATCATTTTCATCAGTGTATCCGAGCATGTTTCTAAACTCGTTTGTGAATGTAACGGTATTATCGGGATGAAGAAAGTCGTTGTCTGTAATACTGACATCGTATAATCCGATTTTTGTTGCTTTAACAACCGCATTTAACAATGTAAGCTGCAGCTCGTTAATTCTTTGTGCATCATAAGAATCCGCCACTTCCATACCTCCGCGAAAATAAAAATAACAAAATATATTATCTAATTTAACACAAATTCATGCATAATTAAACAAATTATGCATGAAATATAAACTAAAAAAGAATCAATTGTTACAAAGTGTAGAAATAATAGTTTTATACGGCAATGTCAATACTACCTGAATCCGTGCCTTCCGCTCCGGTTGCGATTGCTGCACCGTCACCACCTGCACTACCGGCAGACATGCCCGATGTGCTGCCTGTACCTGCACCATCCACGGCACCGGTACCCGAGGGTGAGCCTGTGGAAACCTCCATAGAGGCAAGAGCCTGTGCTTGAGCTTTTATTTTTGCTTCTTCCGCTGCGTCAAGCTTTGTATTTGGGTTTGACGGTTTGCTGTTTATTATCATATCAAACGGCGAATCCGAGTCATCGTCATCTTTTTCTCTGAGATAATCCTCCTCACGCTTTTTGCGCTCTGCCAGTTTTCGTTTTAGCTCCGCCTCTATTTGCTTGGCACGTTGTATCTGCTCATCTTTTTCCGCTTTTTCCTGTGCCCGCCTTAATACATCTTCCTTGCCCAGGTCGGTCAGTTTTCTGTTGCCGCGTCTCACCAGCTTTTCAAGCTTTCTTATAATAGCGTTAGCGGCTTTGATTGCCTCCTCGTCACCCGATAATGCAACCATACGTAGCTTTCCTATATGCTGATGTGCTTCTCCGAGAACCAATTGAACTTCAAATTGAGTTTTTGATGCCACAAGCCATTTGGTAAGCCTTCTGGAAGCATCCTCAAGGTCTGATGCTCCGTTGCCGGCTGCCTCCGCTTCGTCAGCTTCTTCGGCTGCACCCATGCCAAAGAAAAACTCATCTGCTTCAAAAACAGACTCATCCTCACCATATTCGAAGGTATCAGTCCATAGCCAAAACGCCGCATCCTGTTCAGGTGCAGCAGCACTGCCGAATGAGATGTGTTGGGTACCGGTTTTAAACTCAAATTTTTCTTTCATGTCTAAAGCACGAATGTTTGGTATAACTCGCATCCCCCTGCCTCCTTGCATCTGCGATATTTTTTAAATGCCAAAATTAACCATAATAATCCCTTATCTAAATTGTCGGAGATTTCTATCAATACTTTAGCACTTTTGCAAAAAAAAGATTTAATAGCTATTATCCTTTTTAAGTGGTAGTATATTAGTGTGAGTAAATTATTCAAGAAGGGGAGAAGTCTTGAAGAAATTTAGTAATCCGGTGAACAAATTAATAGAGCTTGATAAGCCTAAAATCAAAGTGCTTGTTGTGTTTCTGGCATTTTTTATGATGGTCTTATTTAGCTGTATAATAATGAACAACACCTTGAACCGCAAGCTGTCAGAGCATGCAGAGACTTCTATTGCTGATGTTCAGTCTCTAATTGAAATCGTGCTTACAGAACCAAAGGTTGCACTCAGCTTTATCGCAGGAAGCATACAAGATGCAATTATACGGGGCGAAGGCTTTGAGGCTGTTCAGGAGCTGATGAGGTTTTATTCATCGGATGAGTTTAAAAAAGGAATCATTAGCTATGATTTCGATAGTGTATACGGCTTTTTTGACGTCTTTGATAAGTTTTATGACGGCAACGGCTGGATACCTGACGAATCATATCAACCAAGAGAAAGACCTTGGTATACCACGGCAGTCGAGGACAGCCAAAACATAATAATTTCACCCGTTTACATTGACACGGCAACAAAAAGACCTGTTATAGGCTACGCACGCTGCATATTCGATAATGACGGGAACCTGCTTGGTGTGGTTTCCATGGATGTTCCGGTCAGCTCTATAAATGAACTGATGAAAAGCAAAATTACTGAAAACAGCTACGGGTTTATTGTTGACGACCAACTGGTTATAATAGTACATCCGAGCGAAGACATGATTGGCACATCAATTGATGATAGTATTGCAGATATCGCACAAATAATGAATAACATAAGAGCTTATCACGGTATTTCCAGAACAAATTTTGTTAACTATACGGGAGCAAGTGCAATACTTTTCAGCAGCGAGACCTTTAACGGCTGGTATGTAAATATCATGGTTCCCGAAATAGAATATTATGAAGACCTGTATGTTATGATGTCGGTTATCAGCCTGCTGGGCTTATTTATGGCATTTTTCCTGAGTTTTTTATTGGTTCGTATTGATGCCGCAAGAAGAAGCTCAGAGTTTATCAGTCAGCAAAAGAGTAATTTTCTGGCAAACATGAGTCACGAAATAAGAACACCCATGAACAGCATTATAGGGTTTTCGGAGCTTGCACTTGATGATGATGTTTCGCCGAAAACAAAACACTATTTGCGAAGTATTGCCGACAATGCAAAGTGGCTGCTTAACATTATTAATGATATCCTGGACAGCTCAAAGATTGAATCAGGCACCATCAAACTCGAAAAGATACCGTACGATTTGCAGGATGTTATTTCTCAATGTCAGTCGGCGATATTACCGAAAGCAGCCGAAAAAGGAATCATCTTATATTGCCACGCAGAGCCGCTTGGAAACAAAGCCTTACTCGGCGACCCTGTCAGATTACGTCAGATATTTATGAATCTCTTGTCCAATGCTATCAAGTTCACAAATACAGGTTCAGTTAAGTTTTTATCGTCTGTAAGAAGTATTGATGATAAACAGGCAGTCATCGGCTTTGAAGTTAAGGACAGCGGAATCGGAATGACACCCGAGCAGATATCAAATATATTTAAGCCCTTTATGCAAGCAGACGAAACTGTTACACGTAATTTTGGCGGCACAGGCTTAGGTCTTTCGATAACAAAAAACATTCTTGACCTGATGGGCGGGCAGCTGTCTGTTGAAAGCAAGCCCGGTGAAGGCAGTGTTTTCAGCTTTGAACTTACTTTTGATGTGCTTGATGCCAGTGTTATTGAGCAAATGGGAACCAGCTCACCCGGTAAAGTTGAAAGACCAAACTTTAAAGGAGATGTGCTGGTATGCGAAGACAACGGGCTTAATCAACAGGTTATTTGTGAGCATCTTATTCGGGTCGGTCTTAAAACAACAGTTGCGCATAACGGTCAGGAAGCTGTTAATATTATCAAGGAACGCCTGGACAAACCGTTTGATTTGATTTTTATGGATATTCATATGCCTGTAATGGACGGCTTGGAGGCTTCTTCAATAATAGCCGACATGGGAGTGGAAACACCGATTATTGCACTGACGGCAAATATAATGTCAAACGATTTGGAAATGTACAAAAAAAGCGGTATGCTCGATTACATAGGTAAACCCTTTACTTCACAAGACCTGTGGAAATGCCTGCTTAAGTACTTCTCAGTCATCAGCTATACGTCTGTTTCCGAGCATAGTCATGATAAACAAGAAGCACAATCGCTTAATCAGCTGAAAATATACTTTGCCCGTTCAAACAGAGATGTTGTAGAAAAAATTACCCGTGCAGTTGAAGAGTATGATTTAAAGCTTGCTCATAGGATAGTACACACTTTAAAAGGTAATGCGGGGCAGATAGGCGAAACAGCACTGCAGGAAGCTGCGGCAATAACTGAGGTGTTTATAAAGGACGAGGATATCCCCGGTACAAGAGTACAAATAGCCAATCTCGAAACAGAACTGAGGGTCGTTCTTTACAAGCTTGCACCACTGATAAATGAAGCGGATGAAGTAATTAAAAGCAAAACAACCAATCCTGAGCAGATTAAGCAAATTGCCATGGAGCTAGAACCAATGCTTGCAAAAAGTAATCCCGAATGTATGAATTATCTGGATGATATTCGTGCAATACCCGGAGCGGAAAAGCTGGCAGGCTTTGTACAGGATTTTGAGTTTAAAAAAGCACTCGAGGAGTTATCAAAGTTAAAAGAAGGATGGGAGATTAATGAGTAGAGGAAACCCGCTTTATGCCAATGTACGAAGGCATGACATGAAAGATTTGATTAAAAAATGGCGTCGCATAATCTTTATTGTTGTCGGAGTTATAGTTGCACTTATTGTAATATTTAATTCGGTCTATAGCTTAAACAGCGGTGAAGAAGCAGTTGTCACACGTTTTGGCAGACATATACGCACTGAGAAAACAGCAGGACTGAAATTTAAAATTCCTTTTGTTGACAGAGCTTATATAGTAAACGTAGCAGGTGTACGCCGCATGGATTTCGGCTCTATGCTGATAAACGGCATTTATGTTGACATCCCCGAGGAAGCACTTATGCTGACCGGTGAGGAAAGCCGTGTAAACGGTTTGGTAAATGCTGACTGGGTTATTCAGTATCGGATTTCCAACAGCTATAACTATCTGTTTAAGGTTGACGACCCCGAAGCAACACTGCATTCGGTTACTCAAGCTGCATACAGACGTGTTGTAGCCGCATATCCTCTTGATGCGATACTGACAGACCGTAAGGACGACATGCAGCGTGAAATACTTCGCGACCTTCAGGAGATTGTGAATAAGTATGAAATGGGTGTTGAAATTACAGCTGTTCAGCTACAGGATGCGTCTCCGCCGGATGAGGTGCGTGATGCCTTCCTCGATGTAACGCGTTCGCTTGAGGATAAAATCGCAAAAACAAACGAAGCGGAAAGATACAGAAATGAAGAGCTGCCCAGAGCAGAAGGTCGGGCTGTAGCTGCCGTTAACGAAGCCGAGGGCTACAAGGAACGCCGTGTCAACGAGGCGTTTGGTACAGTTGCGCGATATATGGCAATCGAAGTGGAGTATAATAATCAACCAAATGTTATGCGTACACGTCTCTATCTTGAGATGATTCGCGAGGTTATGCCGAACATTGAAAAGATATACTTCCTTGATTCATCAACCGGAAATCTCCTTGAGATTCTCCATCTGGGACAATAAGGGGAGGTGCTGATAAATGTACGAAAATGATAATGTAATCTACGAAGTGAACACAAAAAAGAAGTCAGGTGCACGAAAATATATAGTAGTTCTTTTAATTGTACTCTTTTTATTAATTGTTCTTTCAAATTCCGTTTTTATTCTTAGAGAAGATGAATCGGCATTGGTTCAGCGTTTCGGGCGTATTGAAGCAGTATATATGCGCGACGCAACAGACCTTGTCAAAGCACAGATTGCCGAACGTTCGGATGTTTCCCTGCGGCTCGGCACGGGCTTAAAGTTTAAGATTCCGTTTATTGACAATGTAATAAAATATCCGTCAAAGCTGATTCTTTACGACTCACCGCCACGTGAGGTTCTCACCCTTGACAGACACAGATTATACTTTGATAACACGGCACAATGGAGAATTGATAATCCTTTACTTTTCTACGAAGCATACAACAATATTGACGGTGCAAAGGAACGTATAGACGACGTTTTATATTCGGAAATGCGTATTGCGGTTGGTCGTCTCAATTCCTATATTCTAATAAGTGACCGTGAGACGTCGGGGCAGATGCTGCTTGATATGGCTGAAGCCGTTACTGCTAATTTTGTGCAGCAGGGTATAAGTGTTGTTGATATCCGTATCAAACGCACGGATTTACCGAGTGAAACATACGCAAGCATCTATAATCGTATGAACACCGAACGTCAGCGTGTTGCAGCAGAAAACCGCTCGGAAGGTGACAGAGATTTGCTGATGATTCGCTCTGAAACAGACCGCAGAGTTATCTCTATAACATCTGAAGCGGAAAGAAGAGCTGAGGAAATACGGGGTGAAGGCGACAGCGAAGCCGCCCGTATCTATAACGAAGCCTATGGTCGCGACCCCGAGTTCTTTGAATTCTACAACCTGCTCGAAACCTACCGTCAAACAGTAGGCGGACGCTCAACCCTTGTAGTACCGCTCGACAGCCCCTTTGCCAAATACCTGCTAGGCATAGCAATGGAGTTAGACGAGGTCGAAATCCAACCAATAGACCTACCGGACGACGAAGAATAATATAACAGCTATCTCCGGAAGAAGACTAAAGTTTTTTAGTCTTCTTCCGATAATTACTGTAGAGGCGAAATAGTGGCAAGGATGTTACTATGGACACAATGTGCGTGCATTGAGTCTATTTTTCATGGAGGATAATTCAATATGATTATCCAGAGCTTCAATGTAACAGCCAGCTCTCAGCGCACCTTCACAGCCGCACAAGCAACAGCAACCTCGACCTCAGTTTTAGGCGCACGCGAAAACTATTCTGCAAATTTTGCAGGCACCTCGGGACAGAGCAATGCAACAGCACCGCCCCCGAATCAAGCTGTCGGGCAAAATCAAAACAGCCAAGGGCAAAACGGAAATAGTCAGGGACAAAATGGAAACAGCCAAGGGCAGAATGGAAACAGTCAAGGACAAAACGTAAACAACCAAGGGCAGAATGTAAGCAATCAAGGGCAGAATCAAAACGGACAGGGTCAAAATGTAAACAATCAAGGGCAAAACACAGATAATGATTTTAGAAATCTTTTGAGAAGAGCAAAAGATGACAGAGTCGAAGAGCTGATGCGTTCAAGACGAGCATCACCAACATCCCGAAATTCATTGCGAGGGGCACAAAGAATACCTGCAACTCCGCAGGAATTACGAGCAAGATTATCGCAGATTATTTACGAATTGATTTCAGGAAAGCTAAATAAACCAAAGCCGCCACAAATCGAGAATATCGATGACTGGCGGGGTCTTGACATTCATAGCTTTTTTGGAGGAATATTCGGAATCGGTACATCTGCGGGTGCTCAGGGTGCAGGTTCAGTACAACTGGAACACTTCCAATACGAATCCGAAACGATTACCTATCAGGCAAGCGGTGTTGTCAAAACAGCGGATGGCAGAGAAATAAACATAGATATAAACATGCATATGTCACGTGAGTTTGTGTCATACATGAATATATCCACGGAAACAAGACTTGTAGACCCAATCGTTATTAACTATGCAGGCACAGCTGCGTCGCTGATGGGTGAGAAGTTTATGTTTGATCTGACAATGGACGGCAATCTTGACAGCCTTTCAGTTCTCGGCGAAGGAAGCGGATTTCTTGCAGTTGACTGGAATGGCGACGGAATTATTAATGACGGCAGCGAATTATTCGGACCGAGCACCGGCTGCGGTTTCTCCGAGCTTCGCAAGTACGACACCGACGGTAATGGTTGGATTGATGCAAATGACGAGATTTTTGACAAGCTTGTCGTTTGGAAACGAGACAAAGATGGTAATGACACGGTATATACGTTAAAAGAACTCGGTATCGGAGCAATTTTCCTGGGAGATGTCTCCACAGAATTTTCATTTAAGGGTGATGGCAATGAAACACTTGGCGTAATGCGTTCAACCAGTTTCTTTATCAAAGAATGCGGCGGCGCCGGCACCTTATCGCACATTGATTTAAACCTTTAGGGAATGCAGAAAAACGTACGCTTTTCCTAACGTCTTGCTTGCGAGACAATGTCGCGGGGACGGGGGTGTTGGCAACATGCCAATGCACGCCGCATTACAATTCGGCTTTGAATACGCCCGAATTGTAAACAGCATGGATGCTATCACAAAATGAAAATCAACAAAATATTTCAAAAAGAAAGAACAACTAAATTTAATAACGGCAATCGCCTCAAAGAGTTGTCAGCACCCCCGTCCCCGTGCTACTTTTCAAAGACGCACTTAAACTGTCCGTCTTCTTCAAGGTATATGCATTCCAATTCGCAGTTATCTGAGTCGACGGCTGATGTGTTCTCATAAGAAACACATGTTCCGCAGGATGAACTGACCTTGCGGGGAACAGGCATCAACTTTGAGTTGATGTCTTGTTTTGTTAGGAGTTTATTATATGTTAAAGCTCCAAAATGACTGTAAAAGGTTGCGATATATTTTTCCATATTTTATGCTTTTTCTTCCTTCGGATTAGATTCGGCGGTATTCTTTATAAACGTATTATACACGGCAATAAATATTACAACTGCAAGTGCAATGCCATAACCAATCATGCCGTTTAAGGTTACTCCTGCAGGAGATGATGCCATCTCGAAATTATGTGCAAATGCTGCTCCTGCCATCATTCCCAAAACCGTTATGGCGGAATCGGAGTTTCCGCTTCCGGTTTGTACAAGCTGCTTAAACGGGCAACCGCCGAGCAGCACAGAGCATAAACCGACCATAAGCATTCCGAGAAAGTTCCAAAGACCGTCAGTATGAGCTATCGGCTGACCCTCAAAGCTAAGATGAAATTTTCCGAATATAAGATTGCCGATTATACCGGCTATTATTAAAGCTATAAACGCACCGAACATGTTGAAATCCTTAAAGAGTATTGAGTCTCTCATTCCTGCGACAAAACAAAGCTTTGATATGAAACCGACAACGCCCATTATTAATCCCGCAATCACTGCAACTAATAGGGGAGCGTGCATGCTTCCGGGTCCTTCGGTTGAAAAGATAAGAATTGACGGAACAAGAACTAAAATACTCAGGAGAATGAGGGTACCCAGAGGTATCAGCAAACCGTCTGTTTTTGAAACATCATATGAACGTTTCAGAGAGAAGCCCTTGCTTTGAAAAAATACTCCGCCGAAAATACCGGCTGTAAATCCGAATAATCCTACTACAGCGTTTAAATCACCGCCGGCTATTCTAAGAGCCATTCTCAAGGGGCAGCCGAGAAATATAAGTGCACCAACCATTAGAGCAAATCCCAGAGCAAAACGTGTCAAAGGAGCAGAGCCGCCCTTGGGCTTGAATTCTTTTTTAATAAGTGAAACGACAAATGCACCGAGAATAATCCCGATAATCTCCGGTCTCACATATTGAACCAAAGCAGCCTGGTGCAATCCGACAGCACCTGCCGTGTCCCTGAGAAAGCAAGCGACACAAAACCCCATATTACCCGGATTGCCGCATAAAACAAGAGTTATTGATATCGCCGCGGTTAAAACACCGACAAAAGGCATTCCGATTTTCTTCAAAACATTCATTTTTTCTACATCCCTAAATAGATTCCAATAAAGACTAACAAAACGGAATACATATTGCAATACTTTGTGATTAAATGTACAATCTTACTCATGAAAAAAGTATATGTCGATAATAGTTCAACATCGTTTCCGAAAGCACCGGGGATTTCCGATATTATAAAGGATTATCTTGAAAATACCGGATGTAATGTAAGCCGTGGCGGGTATGAAACCTCATACGAAGTCGCTATGCAAATACTGGAAACGAGACAGTTAATAGCGGATATGTTTAAAACGGGAAATCCGCAGGAAGTGATTTTCACCCCAAGTGTCACATACTCTTTAAATATGATTTTGCAAGGGTTTCTCAAAAAAGGAGACCACGTAATAACAACATCCATGGAACATAACTCGGTTATGCGACCCTTACATGAGCTTTCAGAACAGGGTGTTTCTGTTGATATTGCTGCTTGCGATTCGGATGGAGCGTTAGACGTTACAAGTCTGGAATTGCTTATTAAAAAAGAAACAAAAGCAATCGTAATGCTTCACGCATCAAATGTTTGCGGTACTATTTTGCCTATTGAAGAAGTTGCGGAAATCTGCAAAAAAAGAAATATAAGATTAATTGTTGATGCGGCACAAACAGCAGGCATATTGGATATTGATGCTGCGGGTATTGACGCTCTTGCATTTACAGGACATAAAGGGCTTCTGGCACCGCAGGGGATAGGGGGCTTCGTAATCAAGAAGGATTTTGCAAATGAAGTGGCTCCGCTTATTTTCGGCGGCACGGGCAGTCAATCGCACAGCTTTGAGCAGCCGGACGTATTACCTGATAAGTTTGAGTCGGGAACCATGAATATACCGGCGGTTCTTGCACTTAAAAAATCAATTGAGTTCTTAAACTCAGTCGGCTTAAAGTCCGTTTATGAAAAGGAAATGGATTTGACAAGTGCGTTTATATCGGAGGTTCAGAGAATCGAAGGAGCAGAAATAATCGGAAAAAAAGAAACCACCGGCAGACTAGCAGTAGTTTCAATTAATTTTACTAATAATGATAATGCGATAGTAGCGGCAAAGCTTGATGAAAAGTTTGGCATTATGACCCGCTGCGGCTTACATTGTGCTCCGAATGCACACAAAACACTTGGGACATATCCGCATGGAACAGTCAGGTTTTCATTCGGTTATTTTAATACCATGGACGATGTTGACTATATAATACGTGCGTTAAGAACATGCTAACGCATGACCGAGTTTTCAACTTCAAAGTTTATCGGAGTAAAGAATTCCATTAGGCAACCCCATAATTCCTGAGATGTAAAGGGTTTTCCGAGATAACCGTTTAAACCGCTGGATTTATACAGTTCCTTATCGCCGGAGGATACGTTTGCAGTCATTGCAACGATTGGAATGCCGGCGTTCATTTCATGTATTATTTCCGATGCCTCTATACCGTCCATTTCAGGCATATGAATATCCATAAGAACCAAATCAAATTGTTTTCTGTCGGATTTTGCACGGCTTTTTACCAAGTCTACGCCAACCTTACCATCAGGTGCTACAAAGGGTTTGATTCCGACCTTGGCAAGATGCTCGCAGATGACCTGACGATTCATTGCATTATCTTCACACAACAAAACCTCACCCTCAAAGGTCGGTTTATTGGTATTCGCGCTTAAAATCGGCTGCTCGACAAGCTCATATTCAGCAACTTCAATCGTATCAAATGTGATATCGAAGCTAAACTTGCTTCCGGCTCCGAGAGTGCTTTCCACTTGGAGCTGTGAACCCATTACCTCGAGTAAATCCTTGGTTATTGTCAATCCAAGCCCGCTGCCGCCGTACTTGCGGGTTATTTCGCATTCAGCCTGCTTAAAGGGAGCGAAAATATCCTTAATTTGCTCTTCTGTCATTCCAATACCCGTGTCATTAACTTCAATATGAACTGTTACACTTTTTTCGTGGACACTTGATAGGGTTGCCAAGAATTGAACAGTACCGGTATCGGTAAATTTTATTGCATTGGATATAAGATTAACGATTACCTGCTGCAGTCTTGTCGGGTCACCCATTGGCATTTTGCCTTTGAGAGGCTCCGTGTAAAAATCTAAGGTTAATCCTTTGTCAATAGCTATGGGTGATACAACCGTTTGACAAGCGTTTAATAGCTCCTGCGGGTCAAAGGGTATATTTTCAAGCTCCATTTTGCCTGACTCCACTTTGGAAATATCCAGAGTGTCATTTATTATTTGCAAAAGCCACTCGGAGTTTTCCCGAATGTTTTTAAGGTAACCGTGTGTTTGCTTTGAAATATCATCATCAAGTGCAAGCTCAGAGAATCCGAGGATACTGTTCATCGGTGTGCGTATCTCATGGCTCATATTCGCTAGAAACTCACTCTTAAACTTAGAGTTCGCTTCTGCCTTCTCTTTAAGTGATGCAATTTCGTCAAATGGCTTTTTTATGTATATAATCGGAAAAACAGTACTGAGTGCAAGGCTGATAAAGCCCACAACCATAATACCGGCTACGTTATCCTGCATAAAAGTCATTCCTGCGATAATAGCAAATGTTATTATCAGTAGATTTGTAAGAAAAATTGCTATTACTACTTTTGCTTTAATAAGCATGTCTTTCACCTCTCTGTAAAAAACCCTATACCCATAAATCTAAACGATTAGAAATCAAACTATTAAATATTGCCGCTATTTCGGCAGTCCATGTGGCAGTATATATTATTGATTTTGATATGTCAACACTTATTTAAAGGAATTTAATAACAAATATTGCTATAAATACTATGTTTATAATTGTAACATATATACAAAAACAAAGGTCAATAATGAGCAAAATTAAAGCGATTAAAAAAGTAAGCAAAAGGAATGGTTCCTGTTACTTACTTTTTATTGCGAAGCTCTGTCTTCGATAAGTGAGACTATGGGATACAGCTCGTTATAATGCTTACAGCGGTTCGAAATCTACTGCACCGTGCTTGCACAGCGGGCAGATGAAGTCATCGGGAAGAGTGTCTCCTTCGTAGATATACCCGCAAATCTTGCAAATAAAGCCTTTTTTCTTTTCCTCTTTACCCTCGGAGGATTTTGCTTCCGGCTTTGGTTTTATATTGTCGAAATAGTACTGATAAGTAACGCTCGGCTCATTTGACAGTACCACAGACTCAGTAATATCAGCGATAAACACTGAATGTGTTCCGTAATCATATGTGTCGGCGACCTTGCCGGAAATAGCACAATTCGTAAATTTGGGTATATATTTTATTCCGTTATCTAATCGATTTTCAGACTCGCATTCGGCGAATTTATCGGCATCACGTCCGCTTTTAAATCCAAAATGTTCAAAAACCTTAAAAGGAACGCTTGTCGACAGAATAGAAATATTAAACTCACCGGTTTTAATTATCATATCATGCGTATAGTTAGCTTTACTTACTGCAATAGACATCCGAAGTGGTGCCGCTGTAATCTGTATAGCCGTGTTGATTATACAGCCGTTATCTTTGCTGCCGTCTTTTGCGGTTAGAACAAACAATCCGTAAGAGAACTTAAACATAGCTGCCGGGTCGATTGGGTTTGATTTACTTGTGGTATTATCAGCGTTTTCCATAATATTACTCCTAAAAAAGTATTGTGAATGCAAGCACAACTACTATACCACAAGCAGACAAAAAGTTTCAATCACCATTTATCAGTAAGGCGGAAGCAAAAAAACATTAAAAATATTTTTCAGATGGTGCTGAAATGGTGTTGTTATGGTGTCAACTTGGTGTCTGGGGTGTGCTACAGTAGATTAGTTATACATTTAAATAACAAATTCGGGTATAAACGGAAGGGTTCGGCAATGGGAAAACTCTCCTGGCTCAAGGACAGTTTAATACAAATAATCTTCATCAGCTTTGCAGTAATATTTACTGTTTTCATCGCACAGATTTCGCTGAGCGAGCAGTACATAGGTTATTACGAGAGCAAGCTTGAAGCCAAAGCAGAATCACTGGTGCACAGCTCAGCACTGCTCTTCACTGAAAACAGCGATATCCGCAATGCCGCAGGAATCGGCATGGTGCTGGATATGATTTATGCAAGCGATAAAGCTGAAAACCTGGCAATCATCAGCTACACACTGTTTGAACCCGACGGACGAATAGCAGCCACAAACACCACAGGCACTCCTGAATTGCCTGAAACAGTGATGAGAACAGTATTCAGAGAACACGCTCCATACACCTTCTCTGAAGAATCATTCGTACTTTCATTTTACCCCATGGAAATCGAAGGCTCCGTGCGATTCATCCTTATGGTTCAAATAGATGACACACCGTTTTTAGTATACAGCGATTCAGTTTCAAGTAACCTGTATTCGTCTCTAATACGCGGTACACTGATGATGGCAGGCGGATACATGCTCTTTTCCGTCATCACAAATTTACGAAAAAAGAAAAAACCAGATTCCGATGAAGCCGATTCCGCAAAGCAAGGTTCAACAGAGCCGGAAACCCCGGACAATAAACCGCCTTCGGATAATCCGGGAAAAAAGAAAGAATCACGGATGCGGCTGATAGTGCAGTGTGTCTCATTGCTTATCTTCGCAGCTCTGGCACTCTTTACCCTCTGGCTGTACAGCACCTCCGCCGGAACTGTCCGCACAGTTGCATTATTTGCAATGGTCTTGTTTTCGGCAATCGTGGTTTTACATCTGCTACGCATTTCGCTCTGGTTTTTCGCATGGTATTCAAAACGCCCGATATCAAGCTATGCAGCACAAACAATGCAATTTTTCATTTTCCTCGTTGTATTCCTTGCAATGTATGCTTATACGATACAAAACGGCTACAGCACACAAATAGGACTAATGACGCAAAACGAGCTGCAGATTTCATCGATGTTCTCTGCACTCTCGCTTAGCGGCAAAGACGCCTCCGACGAGACATACGCACAATCGCTGACCCTTAACCCCGGAGAAAACAACGACCTGTTGATTGTGACACGCACAGGAAATGAATTTTCTGTTTGGGGTAACGAAACAAAAGATATATCGGAGGCAAACGACCTGTTTTTCTCCGCGTGGGAAGGACACTCATCGGTTACAGGCATCCGAGGTGACTATAACTACGGCATAACCTTCATAGCCGACAGCGAGTTCAATGTAAGTGCACTTGCAGCAGTTCGTCAGCCTGCAACAATCCAAGCGGACGAAATGCGGGACAAAACAATAGACTTTCTGCTTACAATGTCCGCAACCGTGTTTGCATTTGTATTTCTCTTTACCGAACTAAACCGCATACTTGAAGTTGCAAACATCCCGAACCTGAAAAGAGAACGGGAGCTGCGATATGCAAAAGGCACACGCAGTCTGATGTTCCTTGCCAATGCCTGCAGATACATACCGCTTTATTTCTTCGTACTCATCGTGCGTGACATATATGAGCACAACCCGATATCCTGGCTCCCCGGCGAGCTTGCAACTGTACTTCCGATTGCAGTAGTACTCATCGTAATGGCAACAGGCAGAGATATTGCAGGCAAACTGATACGCCTGAAAGCCCGCAGATTAATGATTCTCGGCTGTATTATCGGTTTTGCGGGATTCCTGCTCTTAAACACTGCAACCACTCTCCCTGCACTGCTGTTGTTGCTGGTAATGACCTACACAGGACTCTCCATGGTCTATAACGGCTTATGGGATTACGCGCAAGCAGCAGCCGGCACAGGCTATGATGAATTTTCCGATATAAAAGAGCAAACACTCTCCGGTGAATTTCTCGGCGGTACGACAGGTGCGGTCATCGGTGCATTGGTTTATGACAAACTGGGACTATTTGCGGCATTTGCACTCTCATCGGTGATACTGGCGGTACTAATGATTCTGGTACGCACCATGCTGCCAACAGGCGAAAAAGCAATTAAAAAAGAAAAAAGTGAGCTTGGCTTCTTCCGATTCTTTTTCTCAGGGCGTGTCATAGTCTTTATGCTTATACTACTTTTACCCTTCGTCATCGGCGAATATTTCATCGAACAATTTTCACCGTTATATGCCGTTTCAATAGAGCTCTCACCCGGAGCGGCATCATGGACATCACTAATAATGACAATGACTCTGGCATATATCGCACCCCCGTTCGTCAAATTATTTTCAGGACGAATAAGCAAAACAAAAATTTGCATTATAGCAAACATACTTGCCGCCGGAGGACTGGTATTATTCGCATTTATGCCGGGACTTATTACGATGTACGCAACATCGGCAATAATCGGTGTATCAATAGGAATCGGAAAAAACATATTTGCCGCAAGATACGCAGAACTCCCCGAAACAGGAAAATACGCAAACAGCGGTCCTATATATAATCTGTTCGACTCAATCTTCGGACTGCTCGGTGCAGCATTATTCACACTTGCTTATATACTGTACTTCTAGGGGTGCAGTGCTCAGTTTAGATTACTTACATAAGGAGAAACTATTATGATGGGAATGTTGAAACTCTGGCTGTCGAGCTGGACAAATGTTCAAACCGAAGCTATGGCTGCCGCTCAGCTTGTCGGAAACGCCGGCACAAGTGTCGGAAGTAGGGTGTTTGCTTTCGTAAACTCTGTAGCATCCAGCGGCACAATGGGCGTAGCTATGCTGAGTGTGACACTCACGACAGTAGTTTCAACCGCCTCGGTTGTATATGACGTAGTACTCGACCCTGATTCTAATCTTCAAATACAAGGGTCTACATTTGAGTCAGGCGTAATTACCGACGGGGATGGCAATTTCCTATCACCCGATTCTCTCGTATACGGCGACGATGATACATCGTCCCTACAAGAACTAATGAGTGCAGTACATGATCCAAACGAGGACCACACAATGTTTGAACCATTTGAACCTGACACACAATGGATGATTGACAGCGGCTTGTGGACAGAAGACGAAGTAGAGACAATGTCCGATGACCCGAATCAATCCAGAACAAACACAGGCACGGAAACGATGTCGTCAGATAATAATAACAATACAACTACCGGAACAAATAATCAGACACAGGAAGAACCGGAAGCCGAGTTTATGGCAGTAATCACGCCGCCGTCACCTCCTGTTATTGCGCTGACTCCACCGACTGTAACAATAGAACGACAACCATTACCAGTTCTAACGGTGAATGAGGGGAGTATATCCGGCGGTTTAATTGTAACAGCGAGCAGAACCGGAATAGCAACACTTAGTTACCAATGGTATCAATCATCAGGGAGTAACTCCGGCGGCAGTGCAATACCCGGCGCAACCGGTCAGGCATTCTTTGTTCCGCAAAACCTTACAGTAGGGACATACTATTTTTATGTCGTTGTGACTGCTGCAGGTTCTGGAGGCACGGCTTCAAGAACATCAAATGTATCAATGGTTACGGTTACACCACCCATTGCACCACTGTATAATCTTACAATTCTTGGCGCAGGAGCAAATGCAACTCCAAGCGGAATGCGTGCGCAAGGGTCAACTGTCGAGTTAAACCCCGGCAGACAATTTGGATACAGATTCACCGGATGGATTGTTACATCGGGTAATGTAACATTAACCCATTTACCACCGATTCCAGGTTATCCAACAGCTAGATTTATAATGCCTGCAAGTGACGTAAAAGTTATGGCAACATGGGTAGAGATAATACCAACTATAACAATAACCAGAGAACCGATTTCACAAAATACCCAAGTGAATATGGGTGCATTGCTGGCTGTTATAGCAACTGTAAACACTGGAGAAGCACTCACTTACCAATGGTATCAATCATTTGACGGAAGCAACACCGGTGGCACCAAAATTACAAATGCTACCGAGGATTTAACCATTGTCGGACCCTATACAACACCCGGGCTGTACTATTACTATGTTGAAATAAGTTCTTACGGTATACCCGAACCGCTAGTATCAGAAGTAGCAGTAATTACAGTAAAAACTGTTCACACTGTCACAGTGGTTTCTGATGGTGTCGGAGCTTTTGTAGGGCAACGCAATGACGAAATGAAAACAGGTTCTTTTGCACATGATTCTACTGTGACTATATATCCCGGAACACGAGAGGGTTTTATTTTTAAAGAATGGGTTGTTACTTCGGGAATTCAGGCATCCGATATTACTCCGGGTAATGTTCTTTTTCCGGGCTCTCCTCGAACAGCTACATTTATAATGCCTGCAACCGATGTAACTGTTACAGCAACTTGGGATGATGCACCACCGGACCCGTTCACAATTACAATGATTTCAGAGGGTGTCGGAGCTTATGTATCCTTACCGCAAAATGTACCTCCAATAGCACCAGCCACTAAAAGCGGTCAGTTTTATGCTAATGACGCACTCCTGATAAACGCCGGAACACGAACGGGATACAGATTCATGGGGTGGGAAGTCAAATCCGGTTCTGCTTTGTTTGATCAGACGTCTTCACCGACAATTTTTATAATGCCTGCTAATGATGTAACTATAGAAGCAATCTGGGAAAAAGCGTACACTGTTACGATTGAAGACGGCGGTAACGGAGCTTCTGTAAAATATTTAGACTTGGCAACGTGGACATTAAGAGACGGTCCGTTTTTAGAAGATGACTATATAATTATAGAAGCCGGATTCCGAACGGGATATTCATTCTCCCATTGGGAAGTCACATCCGATAATGTTTCTCTTTTTGATGAGAATGAACCAGTGACAGACTTCTTTATGCCTGCAGGTAATGTAACTGTCACAGTAAAATGGGACGTGGATACAGCACCACGATTCAATGTCACGATTGAAGACGGCGGTAACGATGCTTCCGCACTACATTTCAATTTTGCAACGTTTGAATTAGAAGCCGGTCCGTTTTTGGAAGGCACCTTAGTTGGGATAAACGCCGGAGAACGAACAGGATACGAATTCACAGGATGGACGATTTCATCTGGTGCTATTATTCTAGAGAATGAGTTTGCCGAATCGACAACGTTTATAATGCCCGCTGAAGATGTAATTGTTATTGCAAACTGGGATGAACTGCCTGCACCGCAACAGTATACAGTTACAGTGGTTTCTAGTGGGTTAAGCCCATTTGGAAGCGGGTCGCGTCCGCAAGGTGCTGATGTTGTTATATTTGCCGGGATAGCACCGCCACCCGGACTTATATTCGGCGGTTGGACTGTAACAACGCCAACTCCGGGACCTCCATTTGCATTGCCTATTCCACCTGCAGCTATCGGCATGGTTGATGCAAATAGTGCAGCAACTTCATTTACAATGCCACCATTTGATGTAACGGTCACAGCTAATTGGTTACCGCCATTTAGTATGCCGCTTTCATTGACATTAGACCCACCCGAGCCGCCGATAGGCGACTGCACCGAGCCACCTGAACCTGAAACAGGCGAGCCAACAGACACGCCCGAGCCGCCAAATGGCAACCCGTCAACAGGCGACTCTACAGAACCACCTGAACCGGAGACAGGCGACCCGCCAACAAGCGACAGTACAGAACCGCCGGAGCCGGAAAAATCCGAGTCACCAAAGTCGGAGCCACCTTCTGAGCTGCAATCAGAAGAACCAACAACAGCAGAAGATTAATCTTACGAGAGTGAGTTAATAAACTCACAAGCTAAAAGGAGAAATTACTATGATGGGAATGTTGAAACTTTGGCTGTCGAGCTGGCAGAGTGTTCAAACCGAAGCTATGGCTGCCGCTCAGCTTGTCGGAAACGCCGGCACAAATATTGGGAGCAGGGTGTTTGCTTTCGTGAACTCTGTTGCATCCAGCGGCACGATGGGCGTCGCCATGCTGAGCGTGACACTCACGACTGTAGTATCAACCGCCTCAGTTGTATATGACGTAGTTCTTGACCCTGATTCAAGCTTGCAGGTACAAAGTTCTACATTTGAGTCAGGAGTCATTACAGACGGAGAAGGCAATTTCCTATCACCCGATTCTCTTGTATACGGCGATGATGATTTGTCATCTCTACAGGAGCTTATGAGTGCAGTTCACGACCCAAACGAAGACCACACAATGTTTGAACCATTTGAGCCTGACCAACAATGGATGCTAGACAGCGGCTTGTGGACAGAAGACGAAGTAGAGACAATGTCCGATGACCCGAATCAATCAAGAACAAACACAGGCACGGAAACGATGTCATCAGATAATAATAACAATACAACTACCGGAACAAATAATCAGACACAGGAAGAACCGGAGGCCGAGCTTATAGCAGCACCACCCCCGGCGGTTATTGGTGGACTGGCTGCCCCACCATCTGCAATGGTTAGACCGCCTCCGCCTCTACCACCCCCGCCGACAGACGATATAATTATAATCGAGCAGCCAACGGCAGCAACAACAGCTGAAGAGGGAAGTATATTCTTCGGCATACAGGTTCTTGCATCCGGACCTCCGACAAAAACATACCAATGGTATCAAAATACAGTCAACAGCAATACCGGAGGCACTCCGATAAATAATAGAACAATTTGGGGACATGTACTCTTGGTTCCGCATGAGCTTAAAGTCGGAACACATTATTTCTACGTTGTAATAAGTGCTCCGGGTATTGCTTCGGTAACATCAAATGTAGCAGTAATTACAGTTATTGAACCGCCGCCGCCCGTATTCCACACTCTCACAATCATTGACGGCGTAACAGGTGAAACC
>Ga0123356_10000049_pt1 | contig 128747 bp, 117 predicted proteins | sample TergutEmb28metaG_2_FD_92546 | JGI IMG/M metagenome (GOLD analysis project Ga0123356, IMG submission 92546) | Embiratermes neotenicus P3 segment gut microbial communities from Petit-Saut dam, French Guiana - Emb289 P3 | ecosystem: Host-associated > Arthropoda: Insects > Digestive system > Gut ... | reverse complement strand
TTCATCATCAACTTTTACTAATTCTTCAACGTGTTCTTTCTCTTTAAGTTTCTTATTACTCTCTCTCATTCGTTCGAGTGTGGCATTATAATTTCTTTTACCTAAAATCTCTTTTAATATAGCGAGCGATGCCGTCGCTTTTAATTCTAAAAATTCAAATTCTTCATCATCATAAGATAGAATTTCTTTACCCGATTTTGTCTCCCACGATTCATCTTCCTCAACTGTGCCATTTTGTCTTGCCTGTTTCCATCTATCCACACGTTCTTGACCTGTATCTAAAATTCTTTTAATATAATCGTCTGACCATTTTTCTGCTTCTTTTCTATGTTCTTCTAACCATTCTGCTACATAATCTTCCATCATTCAGACTCCCTTTTATTTTTATAATTATAAATGGTTTGCCTTGAAACTCCGACGGCATCAGCTATCTGCGAGACGCTATAATTTGCATCCAACATTTTATAAATTTCTTCAACAACTTCAATTTTAACTTTATTAAATTGCCGACCTTCCTTGACAATTGGGTCGCTTAAAATTAAAACAATAGTATCCATACCCTCTGCTACTTTTGGCGGATTCTTCGTAAAAGTTTTGACTATATATTTTACCGTTTGTTTTTCTTCTTTATCGAGTTCGCTCTCGTTTACATCAGCAGGGTCAGATAAAATTAAATAAATTTCTTCAAGTCCCTCGTATACAATCGGTTGCTTTTTGCCGACTGTTCTTAAATAAATTCTGTTTATCTTTTTGTTTTCAAGAGTCAACTCTTGTTTTTCTAAAGCAAGTTCGTCCATAATCAGTCTCCTTAGTTTGTCAAAATTGACAGTTTACATATTTTTAGTTTGACGTTTACAAGTAAATATCATCTTGATGAAGACAAGATGTTCCTCATCTTGATAAAGATGTTCCTCATTTCAGTCAAAATTGACAGTTTACAAAAGTCGATTTTACAAATTTACACCACACGTAAACTCGTGGTGATTACAAAAAATTACCGCTCCATTTTGGAGCGGTAAATTTTGATTCAATGTTTATTTCTGTTATCTTGCGAAAGGTGCAATACCAGAAATGTCGTAAATTCTCAATGCTACTTGGATTTGCTCTTCACTAAAGTTAAGATGCTCTCCTCTTAATTGTTGTTCAACCCATTCAAGCTCTGTCATTTGTGTTTCCGATGATCCTGCCATTGGTGGTGGCACTGGTGCCATTACTCCACCTGACATAAAAAGTTTAAAATATGAACTAAAAAAAGCACTTTTTCCAATTTCTGTAACTCCGTTCCCAATAACTATGCTTTGTAAATCTGTTTCATAAAAAGCTCTGTCACCAATTTTTGTTACACTATCGGGTATTACAATGCTTGTTAGACCTGATTCTGCAAATGCGTGACTTCCGATTTCTGTTACGCTATTTGGAATTGTAATACTCGTAAGGTTTGCTGTTTCCCAAAACACGCTACTTTCAATTATTGTTACACTATCAGGAATTGTTATACTTGATATTGCAGAATTGCGGAATGCTCCACCCCTGATAGCCGTAACGCTATTGGGAATTACAACTGTCGAAAGACTGCTGTTATTTTGAAAAGCATTTTCCCCAATTTCAACTAATGTATTCGGAAGCGTGATACTCATACCGCCAAAATCTCTGCCAAATCCTGTTATGCTTGTTACAGGTTGTCCGTCAATCTCCGAGGGCACAGTTACTTCTAATGAAGAACCTGTATACCCTGTGACAATAACTCCGTTTGTATCTGGGTCAAATCTAAATGTAAACTCAAGGTCATCTTCTTTTGCCGAACTTCCCGAACCTTGATTATTACTTGACGAACTTGAACCGCCACTCTGTTTTGTAAAAGTTGTGTCGTCTAATGTCAATGTTGAGCCGGAAACTTTATAAGTATAAGAAGCTGTTGTGCCCTCATTCGGTATTTTTATCGTCAATGTGTTTCCTTTTGTTTCATACGTTCCTCTAAATCTGTTTGCACCAACATCTTCTGAAACTGTTCCGTCTGAATTGAATACAATTATCCATTCTCCAAACGCAGACCCGTGCTGTCTTCCATCTGATGACCCTGCAACCCAAGTGCCTACTAAATTACTGTTTCCGCCACCGCCACACGCTGTAACAGCGACCACGAGCATTGTAATTGCGAGTAAAATTATTATTAGTTTCCTCATTTTATTTCTCCTTTTTTATTCTGCCCAAATAACGCCAGACAGTAACATACTTGCGTTATTATAAACATTATGGATATCTTCTAAAAGTTTTTCTTTTTCGCTTTCCGATAAGTTCAATTTATTAAGTTCCTCAATAGCTATATCTCTATAATCAGCTATGTCTTGTTGATGTGCTTCTTCAAAAGTAAAGAGGAATTGATCCATTGCACCGTGCCATTCAAAATACTCTCTAAATTCTTCAATTGATTCCGCCATCTTTTTCTCTGCATCGCTTATAATTCGCTCACCCTTTTTAAAATCACCACCGCAAGCCGTTATTAACGCTAATGCCATAATAATAATAACTAAAATTGATACTATCTTTTTCATTTCATTTTCTCCTTGAAACATTATTTTTTTTTGGTGAGACCATAAAGAAAAAGCACGCAGAGGCAAATTACCATACCTACGCACTGAAAATTTAGCGTTATCACACGCAACCCCGAACTCCATACTTGAAAAAATCCATTAAAACGGATATACTGTTCAAGTCGTAGTGGCGGAAATTTCCGTGTTTGTAGGCGTTGAGCTTTTACCGAGTTCTCTACATTCGCCGTGTCGTGTTGCAATCACTTCACGGTCGCTGCGACCACATTTATGGTCTCACATCTGGCAATTTTACCATAATCGCAGAATAATTGCAATAATTGTATGCAATTCTGAATTTACTTTGCATCTTCGTTAGACTTTAGTCCAACGTTATTTAACATAGCTTCCTTTTGCTTTAACTCTCGTTGATTTTTATAATTATAAACTGTCGTCTTATGGATTCCCAATTTGTCTGCTATGGCTTTTACCGTTTCCCCTTCATCTAACAATTTATAAATTACATCAATTACATCTTGATTAAGTTTGTTCTCTGGCTCGATACTTCCATTTTCACCAACAAAATAAATAACTACAATTTCATCTATGCCGTCAAATACTTTTGGAGGCTTTTCTTTTCTCGTTCTTAAATAGATTGTTGTTTGCTTTTTATTGATTGTTTGCAAATTGTGATTCTCGTGCTTCATCATAATTTTAACCCCCTTTTTAGGTTTTTACTTCGGTATAACTAAATATCGTTTTGTTGTCGAAACGAAAATTTTTCACGCTTCAACAACAACCAAAAAAACAAAAACTATAACTGCATTGCCACCGAGAGGCACGAACTTCTTCGTGTCTTGTTTTTCTTGTTCTGACCGCTTGCCGTCTGCCCGCCCGCCGAGCGCTTATTCTCAGCGCCCACAGGGCGCTTCAAGGTCTGTCAGTTGGCTAAGGATTTCCTTGTCAAAGTTTACGGGAGAGCTTTACGCAAAGTCTTGTTCAATTGAGAACGTCCGCAGGTTCTCACGCTCATTGTAAGCATCCCGTGGTGCATACTGCTCGTGGTCAAGCATTTGGTGTTCGTGCAGGCATTCCGCAAGCCTGCAAGTTGGCTTACTATTTAGTCAGAATGGACTCTGACAGCTTTAATACCCCAACTTGCATACCGATAGACTATGGAGTCTAAAGATACCAACGTCCTGTTGGTATTTTTAGAATAAATTAGAAAGTCCATTTTCTAATTTATGAGCCATAGTCTATCAGGCTTGCTTGGTTTTGCCGTTGAGGTTTTCCCTGAAAAGCACGGTATTTGAGCCACATCTGATTGATGAGTCGAGAGATAGCTTTACCTATCTATTGACGAGTCAATCCCTAAAGTCCGCAGACTTTCCCATTAGACGAACCGCAGTGAGTCTGATGGACTTGGCAAGCCATTTAGCAATCAGTCACCATATTTCTAATTAAAAAGAATCTGCGATTCTCTTTTTTTAATTAGAAATAGGTTGGTGGCTGATTGGTAAATGGCGCAGACGAGCCTCCACGAGTCCCGCAGGATGAGTTGCCAACTGCGGTTGGCTGGGCTGGAGTTCACAACTGCGAAGCAGTTGTTCTAAATGTGGACTGTAGAACAGTCCGAAATATGAAATATCTAACGGCTGATACCCGTTAGACTATCACGCAAATTTTACGAGTTCTGACGAAACGGTCAGGCATTGCGGTTGCATTGAATAGTCCCCGTCAGAGTTTTCGTCAGTTGGACGAAACGGCTGACGAAACGAACTGACGAAATATAGTTTTCGTCAGCAGTTAAAAATTTTCGATAGCAAGAAATTAAAAATATACCCTTATCTCGACTGATAAGGGTATATTAAGTCAAACAATTTTATTTAATTCCAAGTTCTTCATCTGTAAAATTCACTATTTGAATTTTATCTACGGCATTAAATTCTTTTACCCAGTATTCAAGTTTCTTTTTAATACTATTGCCATCTTGGTCAGAAAGGTCAATATAATAGAAAGCGAGTTGAAACAATCCGTTTCTGATACTTTTTGCATAGGCTTCGATTTTATTTTTAAGTGCATCACCACTTTTTTTATTCAACTCAACTTCGTGTGCAACTGTAATTCCATCTTTAACTGTCACGATGTCAGGAATAAAGTTATCATTTTTGCCAACTCTGGAAAATCTGTATTTATGGTTTTTGTCTTTTTTGACTTCATATCCTTTAATCACTTCACAGCCATCGAGAAGAGCATTATAACTCATAAGACCAACCCACAAATTATGTTTATTATGAGAAGAATTAAAATAATTATTGGACGCATAGTAGGTATCATTAGTTTTTTTACATTTGAATTTTTGAATTTTTTTATCTTTAACTAATTTGTCTAATCGGCTATTTATAGTTGTGCGTTTAGCAGGACTGAATTTATTTATAAGTTGCCACGATACTATTCTAATACAGTCAATAATTTCGAGATATTCTTCATAATATCCATTTGCTGTTTCTATTCTGTCAGCGAGAGAAACGGAAGAACTTTGGTTTTCGGTGGACTTTAGTTCATCGTTCTTTTGGGATTGTGGTTGAGATTCGGGGACATCGGTTTTCTTGGTCAGTTTAGAAAGTCCGTTGTTTTTATTTTTTACTTCATCTGAGGAAATTTTATATTCTTTTTTAGATGCTTCAAGTCGAAGTTGAAAGTCCTTATCTTCGATTGGTTGTGCAGAATTTTCTTTAAGGTCAGATTCAGGAACAGCAAAGATATTCATTATGTCATTTAGAACTGGGTCAGGTGTATTTGCTTTTTCGGTAAATTCTTCGTCAGAATGGACGTGTTCAACTTCTTCATAATCAAGTAAATTATTTTTAGTTTTCATTTTTAGTTTTCCTCCTTACCAATCAATTTCACCAGAATCAATTTTTCTTTGCAATTCTTCTTCGTGTGTTTCTTTCTTTTGAGTTTTGCGTGTGGTTGGCTTTGGAGGATTCTCCATTTTACCTGCCTTGACGCTTGCATATTCTTTTTTGTTACCGTTATATTGTTTGTTTTCTGATACTGCCTTAAATTCAAATTTGATAGATTCCGTAACTCTGCCTTTTTTATTCTTAAAGTATTCAAGATATTCAAAAATAGGGTTAGCATCAGACGTAAGTTCACTTAATGCAGGATATATTATTTGTTTTTCGACCATTGCCCATTTGTAGCTTTTTGGTATACATAGCAGTTCTCTAAATTTTTCTACAGATACTTCCCAATATCCCGAACTTTTATACTGCATCAAAAATCTGAATAACTCTTTTGCATATCCGCTTCTTAATCCAATCATTTTTTTTAATTCAAATTTTGTATACTGTTTGCCTGCAAAGTTATTGAACCACGGTTGAAAGTATCTCGATACTTCAATTTCGATTCCATCATCATTAATTTCAAAAACAGGAAAGCAAACAAATAATACTGTGCCACCTTTTTCATTTTTAAGCGTTGTATTCAACTTAATAACTTTGCTACCCATCGACTCCATACTGTCTTCCCAAGTCGTTGCTTTATAATTTTTCGCTTTATATTTAGAAAGTTCTTCAATTTCTTTTCGAGATATTTTTATAGTATCTCCCTCTCTATCTATAACTTTCATAATTAGCGCCCAAAATAAATTTTGCTCGTGCGGAAGAAAATTCCGCAGACCGAAGTTGTTCAATTTGTTATCGTAAATTACAAGTCTTTTTTCCATTATTTTATACCTCGTTTTTGTGTTTAGTTTAAATATCGTTTTAAGTAATAAGTAATATCATCTTAATATCTATTACGGCGTATTTTATTACCCAACGTGTCGTATTTTATTACCGAAGCTGTCGTATTTTATTACCCAGTGTGTCGTATTTTATTACTGAAGCTATCCCCAACGCATAGGATAGCAACAGGAATAGCCGTAGCTAAAAACTATAAAAAACATATTTAAAAACTAAAAAAACCAAGATTCTCTTGTTTTTCTCTCGTTGAGAGAGTTTTTAGCGAGTTAGCAGTATAGATTTAGTCGTTAAGGAATGGCAAAATTAGGAAAGTTCCAGTAAAAAGTTTTTTGCCATTAATAGGATATTAGGTATCAGTATTTTTATAGTTATGGCAAAGACATATTTAATAGACAGATTAGAATACGTTTAGCGAGATTCTAATAGCAGGCACATAGTTTTATAAACTTGCAAACTAAAAGCAAACTAAGACGCAATGTGCGTCCAGTTTGCAAGATTCAATTTATTTTTCTTTTAATCACAACTTCCGCCAAAAAGCGAACCAGTGCAGTTGACTTCATCAGCAATGTCCCCTGCCTTTTCTGTAATAGCCGGAATAATCAAACTCGCAAGAATTAAAACAACGACTACGGCAATAGATATCCATATAACCATACTTGCAGAGTTTGGATCGCCTTTACTTGATTTAAGTTTTGTTTTAATGAATTTCATTTTTAACCTCACTCTAAACTGTTTTTATTAAATATCAGAAATAATGTAAACGGGGCGTCAAAACGCCTCGTTTACAGATTCAATTTAATGTGTAATTACATTTGGAGAATGTTTTCATCTCCGTGGATTTCATTCCACGTTAATTGGAGACAGGACATAATGCTGTTAAACACGATTTTTTCAGCTTCGGCAATTTTATATTTTTCACCGATTGCTTTCAGGTCTTCGCACATTTTTCTGACATCTTTTTTGGGCATTTGTTTGATTGTTTTTTTATTCATTGTCTTTGCGCTCCTTTCAATTTGTAATTAGCACTATAACTTTTAGTCCGAGAATAGCAATCGGCTTTTTAAACAAATATCCGAGACTTTTTAAACAAATAGAAACTTAAAGATATTTATAAACGGTCGTGCGATTCACTTCTGTAATTTTGCTAATTTCCGCAGGTTTAAGACCTTTTGCTTGCCATTTTTTTATTTCCTTAATTTTTTTATCAGAGAGAGCCGGTCTTCCGCCCTTGTATGTTCCGTTTGCCTTATCTCTTGCTATAATTTTTTTCGATTGATGCGACCGTCTGATTCTATACATTTCAGCTATAAACGCTTGTGTCAGAGTTTCCATCTCGCCTTGCTCCGTGCTTCTGTCTAAAAATTTTCCATCATAATAAACTTCGATTTTGTTATCTTCGCACCATTCAACAGCGTTTATAATGGAAACTATATTTCGCCCGATTCTGTCAAAACACTCAAAAACAACTTCGTCACCCGATTGAACATTCTTTTCTTTTAATTTCTCAACAATAGAGTTGGCTCTTGTTTTGCCTGATTCTGTAATTACAATTATGTTTTCGTCGGGGACATTTTGGCTCAAAAGATATTCAATTTGTTTTTGATGGTCTTGTTTTTTGGTCGAGATAAGACTGATTCCGAATTTCATAATTTTTGCACTCCTTTTTGTTATTAAATATCGTTTTAGGTAACTTCGTTTAATTGACAAAAACAGAAAACAGGATTCCAACAAAAAAGCATATTTCAAAAGAAGGAGTCTTTTGTAAAACTATGCTTCGTTTTATGACATTAAAAACGCACCCTTTCGGGAGCGTTAGTATTGTTATATTCTATTCTTGCCATTAAAAGTCGTATGGTTCGTCAAACTCAAATGTTAGTTGTCTCAGTGAGCTCGGGTCAGATAGATTGCTTTCCATTACTGATTCCATAATTTCTATAAGTTCTGAAGCAGTAAAATTGTCATATTTTTCCCACCAACTATAAGCAGAGAATATCTTAAATATGTCTTCATCTGATATCTTGAACTTACCCGTGTTCTTTTCTATAAATTTGCGAACTGTGCTGTCTATCAGTTCGCCTCGAAAACCATTTAACTCGCAAACTGGGTTTTCGAGTTCATCAATCTTTTTTTCTAATCGTTTTATTTTTCTCCGCAAGATATCAAAAAGTTCTCGTTTCTCGTATTCTTTGTAGTTTTCCCAAGTTAATGGCTTCTTTGGCATAATATATACTCCTTTTCTCTACTCGGTTTTCTTCCTCTTTTTTTGCCTGTATAAGTTCTTCCTGTATTCAAATAAATTTCAAGTGCTTCGGGGATATCGCTTACTCGCTCGTCTGCATATTCCATATCTTCAAGTTTTTTGAAAAATCTGACTTCAGATTCTAATTTCTTCCACTCGCTTCTCGACATACCCATTTCTGCTAACTGCTCTTTTGTCATAATTATAATTTCCTTTCGTTATTTTTTCAATCTCATTTTTTGCGTAGAATCGCATTCTCGGGCTTGCAATCCAGAGCGTTTGCCAAGCAACAACTCTGGATATGCAAATTTACGTCAGTTTTTCGATTCTAAAGACATTTTCATTATTTGCGTGTAATGATTCAAATTGAGCAATATCTGTGTTTAGAATGCGATTCCTTATGCCGACTTATCTTCATCATTTTTAACTGTCTGTGTGCGACTTAAATTTTGCTTTGATACTGCAAACGGACTAAAATCATCGTGTCCTTCTTTTATATCCTCGCTGAATAATGCAACATACTTTCTTGTCATATCCAAAGTCGAGTGACCTAAAATTTGCTGTAATTTAAAAGTATTCCCATTATTCATCAAATATCCTTTAGCAAACGTGTGACGGAGTCCGTGGATATTTGACTTGCCCTCAAATTCACCCTTAACATTCAATCTTGTAACTCCACGTTTGAAGCAGTATTTCCCAAAAGCCAACCGCAATGCTGACGGAGTTAATTTCTGTTCGCCAACATTGCAAAAAAGATACTCGTCAGGCTTTGCACGTTTGCGCCAAATTCTAATATATTCTGTAATAACGGAACTAAACGCAGAACTCATCGGAACTTTTTGTGTCTTTTTGTTTTTCGTGTGTGCAAGAGTTATAAATCCTGTCTTAAAATCAATATCTTGCATTTTAACATTACAAACTGTAGACGCTCGACAACCCGAATCTAATACAAAACAAATTATGGCATAAGTTCGATGTTCCGCAAAATTCGCATTTTTATCAGGTTTGACAAGTATTTTTGCTTGCTCTGCATCCGAAAAAGTCTTAATTGTTTCTTCTTGACCATTCAAAAAAGCAATTTTGTATTTTTCTTTTGTATACTCTTTTACTGAACACCAATTCAAGAAAGACTTAATTTCCCTCAAATAATGATTAATGGAAGTGACTTTGATTCCGTCGTTTTTCATTGTGTTTATCCATTGATAGATGACTTTATTGGTGACAGATTCAATCGTTTTATCTTCACCAATAAATATCTTCAATTTTTTGATACTGTTTTTGTAATTAGTTTCCGTAGTCGGCGAGATGTTACTTGCGTTTTTCTCAATCAAAAATTCTTCAAATGCTGTATCAACTAAAATTTCGTCAATGTCTGTGCATCTTTCAATAGTTGTTTTTGTTCTTGTAGCCATAATTTTAGGTCTCCTTTTTTGTTCTTTTTTTTATCAAATCCTTTCTTTTATTATACTTTTTGAGTTTCAAAATTCGTTGTGGAATCAACCAAACTTTACGGCTATTTGCACCTCATTTCCGTCAACATAAACAAACAAAAAGCGTAGTATTTGCAAGGGTTTGCGAAGTATGGTTGACTCGACATTTTGAGTGACGTTGACCTGTGTTTTTGAGCATCATAAATCAACATATCTGCACTGTCAACTAAATCCAAAAAAAGCGTTGCAACTGCAACGCTGATATGTTGATTATTTAGTTAAAATCGGTTCAAATTGCCCCCAGTCAAGCACGCTACCAACTGCGCCACACCCCGTCGTTGTTGCATGATTATACAATACCTATATTTTTATGTTAAATAGTATCAAAATACTCCAATGCAACGTCGCAGTCTTTTTGGATTTGCTCTTTTAACTCATCGACGCTTTCGAATTTCTGCTCGGGGCGGATGAATTTACAAAATTCCAGGCGTACCTCGCTGTCATACAAAGTTTCTTCAAAATTAAAAATAAAAGTTTCGGCTGTTATGCGGCGGGTTTTTGCGACCGTTGGGCGGACACCTATGTTTGTCACACCGCTAAGAAAAAGATTTTCCCCGATAAAAACCTTTGTTGCGTAAACGCCAAAAGCGGGAACTAAAACACCGCGTTCAAAAAGCATGTTAATGGTTGGGGCGTCAAGGGTTCTACCTAAACGTTGACCGCCTCGGACAATGCCCGTCAGTACGTGTTTATGTCCCAAAAAAGCGTTTGCCTGTTCAATATCGCCGCGTTGCAGCAGCTCGCGTATATATGTCGAGCTGCATATAATATTTGAATATTTAACGGCATTGATAATATCGCAGCCCAATCCGCTGCGTTTGCATTTGTCAGATAAAAACATGCTGTTGCCGAGTGCCCCTTTTCCAAACTTGAAGTTGCTGCCAACTACAAAATGGCTTACATTATGAGCAATAACCAAGTGGTCGATGAATTCGTCCCATGACAGCTCCGCCATGGCACTGTCAAAAGGCAGGCAAATAATATCATCTATCCCGAAAATGCGTTTTATCAAGCCTGTTTTGTCAGCCGATGAGTTTATAAGCGGTGTATTCTCAGAGCTGATTATGTTTTGCGGCAGTGTGTTGAAGGTAATAACCGAAGGAGTATAGCCGGTAGTGCAGGAAACATCCACTACTCTACTGATAAGAGCGGCATGACCGATATGCACTCCGTCAAAAAAACCAAGTGCCGCAACACGTTTTTTAGCCATTTTGATATACCTCGAACATAAGTTTTTCGATTTCGCCGTTTGATATTGCTCCCAGCACATCGTCGAGCGTATGAGCATTTTGGATGTTGTAGACACCTGACATTGTTCGGCGAAGTGAAGACATTGTGCCGCCGCAGCCGAGTGCAGCCCCGATATCATGGCAAAGTGTGCGTACATAAGTGCCTTTTGAGCATTTAACACGAAGAACATGCGAGTTGACAAACCCCTCCCCCTCGCAGGGATTGCGTCCCCCTGTCACATGCTTCAACAACTCCAATACTTTTATTGTTATATCCCTTGGTTCGCGCTCTACTTCGATACCTTTTCGTGCCAGTTCGTACAGTTTTTTGCCGTTTTGTCTTTTTGCAGAGTACATTGGCGGTATTTGCTTTTGCGGACCTGTAAAGTTCGGGAGTATTGCGTTAATGTCGTCTTGTGTTACCGACACTTCGCTTTCGCGCAGGACATTACCTGTAATATCTTGTGTATCCGTTACGACGCCGAGCTTTAGCCCTGCGATATATTCTTTGTCGGCATCTGTGGAGCTGTTTGCCTGACGGGTTGCTGTGCCAATGAAAATAGGCAACACACCTGTTGCCATGGGGTCAAGTGTGCCGCCATGTCCGATACACTTTATCCGCAGTGCGCCGCGAAGCTTAGCGACAACATCATGGGATGTCCAGTCTGCGGGTTTATCAATTATCAAAATTCCGTTTAAGTTCATCTAATAAATCAGCTTTTATCTCGTCTACAGTTTTTTTGATTGAAGCGCCGGCGGCTGTGATATGACCGCCTCCGCCAAATTTTGCGCAAAGTTCATGTGCATTGTATGGGGGAGTTGCCCTGACTGAAATCTTACAATCAGTGGGTGATGAAAGCTCGCGTATCGTAATTCCAATTCCAACGCCCTCTACAGAGCCGGGGAGGCTTGCAATATCGTCAATATCGTCTTCGGTTGCTTTGGAACTGTTCATCATTTCACGTGTGATTTTTACGATTGCGACCTTATCGTCAAAATGAAACTCCATATTAGAGGTAATCATTCCCTCTATCAAAATGCGCCCATGTGTTTTTGTTCTAAAGAGCAGTTTGTTGAGCTGTTTATTTGGAGCGCCTGCTTTAATGAGTTGTGCTGCTATAGTCAGTGTGTCGGCAGTTGTGTTGCCGTATGAAAAACAGCCGGTATCTGTTGATAATGCAACATACAGACATGTGGCTGTGGTCTTGCTGATACTTCCCGCAAGATCGGTCAAAATGTCGTAAATCAGCTCGCCGCAAGCAGCACGGCTTGCATCAATGCAAAGAAGCTCTGAGTAGTTTGTATTAGAGTTGTGATGATCAATGCAAAGAGCGATTTTATCTTTATATTCCAAAGCACTTTTTGTAAATAACTCTGTTGTTGCTATGTCTACAGCTATAATTTGGTCGGCAGAAAAATCAGCAGGTGCTGTATAATCTTCAACAAAGGGTAAATAACGCGGAGTTACTTCGTGATTTTCAAAGATGTATGCACATTTGCCGAGTTCGCGAAGCCCTTGCGCAAGAGCGCCCGCACAGCCCAAGGTATCGCCGTCGGGACGTCTGTGGGTTATGATGAGATAGTTGTCATTTTCGCTCAGCCACTTTGCGGTTTCAAGGATTGAGATTATTTTGCTCATAAATCATAACTCCCCACTTGCTTCTTCGTCGTGTGAAATATCAAGCCCGCTTAGAATTGTATTTATTGCAGCACCGCGCTCAAGAGACTCGTCGAGTATAAATTTGAGTTCCGGTGTATGGCGAAGACTCAATGCCCGCCCAAGCTCGTAACGAAGATGACCGGACGCAGATTTTAAGCCTTTTTGAAGCTCGGTTTGGTTTTGCATACCATAAACGCTCAAATAGACCTTTGCCTGACCAAGGTCGCTTGTCACATCAACGGCGGTAATGCTTATCATGCCTTGCTTAATGCGCGGGTCTTTGATGTCGCGAAGCAGTGCCGACAGCTCCCGATGTATATCTTCATTTATTCTTAAAATAGACTTACTCATGGGGGATTTCTTCCATTGCGAAGCATTCGATAACGTCAGAGAGCTTAACATCGTCAAACTTCTCTAAGGAAATGCCGCATTCGTAGTTTGTGGCGACTTCCCTAACATCGTCTTTGAAACGGCGAAGTGAAGCGATATCACCCTCATGTATAACGATACCGTCTCTGACAACACGAGCTTTGCCGCCTCTGATAATTTTTCCGCTTTGTACATAACAGCCGCATATTGTGCCGACTGCGGACGATTTATATAGCTCGCGAACCTCGGCCTGTCCGTAAACTACTTCATGGAACTTGGGTGCGAGCATTCCTTTCATGGCAAGCTCTATTTCGTTAATGCACTCGTAGATAACACGATACATCCGCATGTCAACATTACTGCGAAGTGCACTGTCACGTGCGGCATTGTCGGGACGCACATTAAAGCCTACAATTATTGCTCCGCTTGTTGAAGCAAGCATAATATCGGACTCGCTGATAGCGCCGACGCCCGAGTGTATAACACGCACACGGACTTCTTCGTTTGTCAGCTTTTCGAGCGAGGCTTTTATCGCCTCGGCACTTCCTTGAACGTCCGCTTTTACGATAATGTTGAGGTCTTTCAGCTCGCCTTGCTGAATTCGTGAGAATAAATCTTCGAGTGACACCTTGACCGTAGAGGTAAACATGTCGCGTTTTTCGGCTTTACGCTGCTCGGCAAGTATTCTTGCCATGCGCTCATCTGTGACAACGTTAAACATATCGCCTGCACTCGGGACTTCGGACATGCCTGAAATTTCAACAGGTACAGAGGGTCCTGCTTCTTCAAGACGCTCGCCTGCATCTGTCATCATCACGCGGACATTACCGACTGCAGTGCCTGCGATAACTGTATCGCCCTGACGGAGTGTGCCGTTTTGAATGAGTACGGTCATAAGTGAACCGCGGCCTTTGTCGAGGCGGGCTTCGATGACTGTTCCGCGTGCCAAACGGTTCGGGTTGGCGCGAAGCTCTGCAATCTCTGCTGTCAGAATAATCATTTCGAGCAAGTGGTCAATGCCCTCGCCTGTTTTTGCAGAAATCGGGCATACTATTGTTTCGCCGCCCCAGTCTTCGGAAACAAGACCGTATTCCGTGAGCTGCTGCATGATTTTATCGGGATTTGCTCCGCTTACATCAATTTTATTAATTGCAACGATTATTGGAATTGAGGCAGCTTTTGCGTGATTGATAGACTCAATCGTCTGCGGCATTATACCGTCGTCCGCTGCTACAATGAGAATTGCAATATCTGTGATGCTTGCACCGCGGGCACGCATTGCCGTAAAGGCTTCGTGACCGGGGGTGTCGAGGAAAGTGATTGGATTGCCGTGTATTTGTGTCTGGTAAGCACCGATATGCTGAGTAATACCGCCCGCTTCGCCCGATGCAACGCTTTCTTTGCGAATTCGGTCGAGCAGTGAGGTTTTACCGTGGTCAACGTGACCCATAACAACAACAACGGGAGCGCGTGGTACAAGTTCCTCATCGGTGTCAACACTGTCGTCAATGAGACGTTCTTCAATTGTGACAACAACTTCGGTTTCAACCTTGCAGCCCATTTCGATTGCCACAAGTGCTGCGGTGTCGTGGTCGATAATGTCGGAAACGGAAGCCATAACACCAAGCTTGATAAGTTGGCGTACAACCTCGGCTCCTGTTTTTTTCATGCGGTTTGCAAGCTCGCCTACGCTGATTTCATCGGGTATTAGCACTTTTAGTGTGGTTTTCTTTGCTACCTCAAGCTGCAGGCGGTTCATTCTGTCGCGTTCTTCCTGACGCTTTTTAGCACCCTGTGCCATGTTTTGCATGGGTGTTCTTGCTTTTCTGACAATTTTTTCTTTGCCGCCTTTCATTCGCTCTGCACGTTCAGTCACAAGGTTATCAAGGCGTTCATCATATTTTGACAGATTTATTGTGGCGCCGGACGTGTCAATAACACGTTTTTGCGGTGTTTTATGCGGCATGAAAGGTTTGTCGATTTTTTTCTGCGGCTTGCGGGCTGCAGCATCTGCAGGAGTGCTCTCTGCCACAGGAGCATCGGGAGTGCTTTTGCTTGCAGGAGTGGGAGCTTCTCCCTGCTCGGCGGCGGGGACGGCTTCTGCAACCGGTTTAGCAACCTCTGCAAACACAACCTCTATGCTTTCGATTTGATTATTGACGGTCAGATACTCGAAAATAATGTCGAGCTCATGGACCGAGAGTATATGCATGTGGTTTTTTGGAGCTGTTGCATATTTTGTGAGAATTTCAGTTATCAGCTTGGTTGTTATCTTAAAGTCCTTTGCAACTTCGTGAACTCTGTACTTAAACAGTGTACTCATTATGCATCACTCTCCTTTCAAAATTTTCTGCAAGTCCTTTGTCTAATATTGCAAGTATTCCCGGTGAGCCGCGTCCTGTGATAGTGCCAAGCTCGTGTTTACTGTAAGGAACTGCAAGATACTTGGTTTCGTTTGTCTCGGCGTTGGCTTTTGCCCGTCGTATTGAGCCGTCCGAGGTATCATTTGCAGATATAATCAAGTGTGCTTTGCCATGCCTTGCCGATATGGCGGTTTGTTCGCTGCCTATGGCAAGAAGTCCTGCTTTTTTTGCTATTCCCAGTAATCCGAGGGCTTTATCCATTCAAATTCTCCTGCAATGAGTTATAAATATCTTCGGGTATTTCGGTTTTGAGAGTGCGAGAAACGGCTCTTGATTTTATTATCCGCTTAAAGCACTCGGAGTTATTGCATACATACGCTCCGCGCCCGGAGAGTTTGAGGGTTTTGTCTATTGATATTTTTCCGTCCGGTGAGCGTACAATACGAATGAGGTCGGTCTTTGGCTTCATGGTGCGGCAGCCGAGACACATACGCATTGGGATTTTTGTTGCCATTTTTATTAATCCTTAATTTTATCCTGATTGCTAACTCTGGCTTTCCGGTTTAATGTCTATCTTAAAGCCCGTGAGGCGGGCTGCAAGGCGTACATTTTGCCCCTCTTTGCCTATTGCGAGTGATAATTGATTATCGGGAACGATGACACGGCATGATTTGCCGTCTTCATTCATCATAACGTCTATAACTTCGGAGGGAGCAAGTGCGGAGGCTATGTATTCGGTGGGGTCTTCGTTATATCTGACAATGTCGATTTTTTCGCCGCCAAGCTCGCCTACAATTGCGTTGACCCTGCTGCCTTTTGAACCGACACATGCGCCAATCGGTTCAACCTCCGGCTCGTTGGACTCAACTGCGATTTTGGTGCGGTTGCCTGCTTCGCGGGCAATGCTGCGGATTTCGACTATGCCCTCAGCGATTTCAGGTACTTCAAGCTCAAACAAACGCTTGACAAGCCCGGGGTGTGTGCGTGATATAAGAATTTGCGGACCGCGTGTGGTTTTTTTGACTTCGATAACATAAACCTTTATGCGGTCGCCGTCACGCAGTGGCTCGCCGGGGATACGCTCGCCCGATGAGAGCATTGCTTCCGTGTGCTCAGAGCCGGAGGCGCCGCCTGTGCCTATTTGTATTGATACACCGCCTGTGCGAGAGTCGATGCGCTGCACAACACCTGTGAGTATTTCATGTTCCTTTGATGTGAACTCATCATAAACTATGTTGCGCTCGGCTTCTCGGATACCTTGAATAATAACCTGCTTTGCAGCTTGTGCGGCAATTCTTCCAAATTTGGTTGTGTCCACAGGCTCGTTAATGAATTCGCCCGCTTTAATGCCCTTTTGAATTTTTTTGGCATCTTCAAGCAAGTATTGTGTTTTCGGGTTTTCAACTTCTTTGACGACTTCTTTTTCCATAAACATATCAACTGTTTTCTCCACCGGGTCAAGCACCACCCGAGCACACTCAGCCTCTGCGGGATAGTCTTTTTTCAAAGCCGCAAGAAGTGCCTGCTCGATTTTTTCAATCATGTAGGATTGAGGGATACCTTTCTCTTTTTCGATGTCCGCAATGGCGGAAAAGAACTCAGCGTTCATGTTTTTATACTCCTATTAAATTACTTTTTAGTTGTTTGGCAGAAAAAAGAGTGGGAGTGCCCACTCGTCGGAATTGTTCCTGCCGAAAAGTATATTACCATGCTTCTATAGTAATTGCAAGCAAATTTTTTGTTTTGCTAAAATTATATTGTATATATAAACCTGCTTTGGTATAATAAGCACCCTGTCTAATTTGAGAACTGGAGTACCCGAATGAGCAAAAAACTGCTAAGACTGTTACAGCCCAACGTGCGGTTTTATATTATACTTCTGATAGCATTTGCTGTTGCAACATTTTTCATTGGCGGTTACGGCAGAATTCTTGCAGCAATTCAAGCGGGGGTTATTATTCTCGCCGCGTTATATTTATTTTTTGCATCGAGGCGACGCACGGCAAAACTTCTTGGATACCTTGAAACCATTACCGACAGCATGGATTTGACAGTGCGCGACACACCGCTTCCCGTTTTGATTTACAACTCAGAAACGGGAGAGATTGTATGGTCAAACGATAGATTTATTGCGATAACAAGTGCGCAGGAGCCGTTTTTTGGTAATAACATAACGGATATTATCCCTGATTATTCATGGGACTGGCTACTTGGCGGCAAAAGCGAATGTGAAGAACCTGTCCCGATTGGCGATAAGCTGTATTGGGTATATGGAAGCATGGTGCTCTCGGAACGCGAATACGTTGCAATGACATACTGGATTGATGTCACGGAATATACAAGAATTTGTGAGTCCTATCTTGACTCGCGTTTGGTTTTTGCACTTTTGACACTTGATAATTATGATGAGCTTTTTAAGGGCATGAGCGAAAAAGAGAAGTCGTTTCTGCTATCGGATATCGGCGAAAAGATAAACACATGGACAAGAGACAAAGACGGATTTCTTTGCAGATTTGACAGAGACAGATACTTTTTCCTGTTTGAAGAACGGTTTTTGGAAACTGTCATAAAAGATAATTTTTCTGTTCTTGAACAGGTAAGCACATGCATCGGAGCCGGCGGCGTCCAGGCAACCCTAAGTATCGGCATTGGGAAAGACGGCATCTCGCCGCAGGAAAACTACCGTTTTGCAAGCCTTGGTATCGAAATGGCGCTCAGCCGCGGAGGAAATCAGGCAGTTATAAGAAACAGATACGGTTTTGAATTTTTCGGCGGAAGACCACAGACAATGGAGCGGCGCACAAAGGTCAAAGCAAGAGTTATGGCAAGTGCATTTGGAGAACTTCTCGGCGATGCGTCGCAGGTATATATCATGGGTCACAAAAATGCGGATTATGACTCTATCGGAGCGGCAATAGGTGTTTGCTGCATTGCGCGTGCCAAAAGAAAAACAGCCCGTGTGATTATTGAGACAAAGGTAGGGGGCGCACAAAAGGATTATCTGAACGTAATTAAGCAGCAGGAAGAATATGCCGATGTTTTTATAACTGCTCAAGATGCGGTGCTCGAAGCTGACAAAAAGACGCTTCTTGTAATTGTTGATACAAACAGACCCGACAAGGTTGAGTCGCACACATTACTATTGTCATGTACACGAATTGCGATTATTGACCATCATCGTCGGGCGGCGGACTATATAGATAATGCCGTTTTGAATTTCCACGAGCCATACGCATCCTCAAGTTCGGAGCTTGTCACGGAAATGATGCAATACTTGGTTGACCGCAGCGATATATTGCGTGTTGAGGCGGAAGCGCTCCTCGCGGGGATTGTACTTGATACAAAAAGCTTTTCGGTCAATACGGGGAGCGGAACATTTGACGCGGCGGCATACCTGAAGCGTATGGGTGCCGACGCAGCGGCTGTCAAACGTTTGCTGCAATCAGATTTTGAAATAGCTTCCGCACGCTTTAATCTTATGCAGGCAGCCGAAATTTTCAGAGACGGCATTGCGATTGCGGCAGGTGATGACAAACAAAGCAAGGTGAGTATAGCTCAGGCGGCAGATGAATTGCTTGGCATCAAGGGTGTGCATACGTCGTTTGCCGTGGCAAAGGACGATGACACGGTATATGTCTCAGCGCGCAGCATTGGCGATATAAATGTGCAGGTGATTTTAGAAAAGCTTGGAGGCGGCGGAAGTCAGGCAACCGCAGGCTTTCAAGTGCAAAATAGAAGTGTTGACGATGTGGTTTCGGAACTTGAGCAAGCAATAGATGATTATTTGAAGAAAACAGGGATGTCAACGAAGACGCCTGCAAAAAGGAGAAGCGGACAATGAAAGTAATTTTAAGCGAAGATGTAAAAGGCACGGGCAAAAAGGGTGCGCTCATTAATGTTGCCGACGGATATGCACGCAATTTCCTTTTCCCGAAAAAATTAGCGGTTCCCGCAACATCCGAAAATGTGACGATTATGAACAAACAGGAAAAAGAGCGTCAAAGAAAGCTCGAAACTGACAAGGCTGCTGCAAATGAAGTAGCTTCAAAGCTTGAAAATGTGCTCGTAAAAATTTCGGCGCGCTCAGGTGAAGAGGGGGGCAAGCTTTTTGGTTCGATTACATCAAAGGAAATAGCGGAAGAACTGAAAAAGCAGCATGGCATTGAAATCGAAAAGAACAAGATTGTTCAAGACGAGCCGATAAAATCATATGGCTCATATGAAGTGAAGTGCAAGTTGGGATTTGAGATTTTCGGCACAATTCATGTGTTAGTAATAGAGAGTTAGAGATTTATTTATGGACGATTTGTTAGGTAAGCAAATACCGCACAGTATTCCCGCGGAGCAGGCGGTTTTAGGGTCAATGCTGATAGACGGGCGGTGTGTCGGTGACGTTATCGGGATTGTCAGACCCGAGGATTTTTATTCAACCGTCAACAGGAGTGTTTTTGAAACAGTTTTTTCGATGTTCAGCTATGCAAAGCCTATTGACCCTGTGACGGTGCTTGAGCAAATGCGTGAGGACGGGGTTTATACGGACGATTTGCCCGCATATATTCGTGACCTTATGCTGATAACTCCGACTGCCGCAAATGTTATGGAATATGCGTGGATTATTAAGGATAAATCACTGCTTCGTGGCATTGCCGACGCGGGGAGTGACATTTCGTCAATGGCTGTTTCCGGCGAGGGTGGAGCGATGAATATTCTTGAAGCCGCCGAGAGAAAGGTATACGGACTGCGTTCGGGCAGCAGCAGAGCGGAGCTTGAGGATATAAAAAAAATCATGCATGATGTTTATCAGCAGATTTCAGAAACAGCAAAAGCAGGTGTCGGAATACCCGGCATGGCAACAGGCTTTAGCGACCTTGACAGGATAATTATGGGACTCAATAAATCGGATTTGATTATCATAGCGTCAAGACCCGGTATGGGAAAAACAAGTATAGCACTTAATATCGCGCTTCATGCAGCAAGAAAATCGGGAAAAACGGTTGCGGTATTTTCTCTCGAAATGTCGCGTGAGCAGCTTGCTATGAGGCTTCTTTCGGCTTCGTCGTATATAAAAAGTGAAAAGTTGCAGACAGGCAGAATAAGCGATGAAGAGTGGAAACGGCTTGCAGATGCCGCCGCACATATCAGTGAAGCTAAGCTGAAAATAAACGATGACGCTTCGCTTACGGTTACGGAAATGAATGCGCAATGCCGCCGTATATCAGACTTGGGGCTTGTTGTTATCGATTATATGCAGCTTATGTCGGCAGCTACAAGCGATAAGGGTTACAGAGGCGAAAACAGGGTGCAGATAATCGGAGAAATCAGCCGTATGATGAAAGTCATGGCAAAAGAACTCAATGTGCCTGTGATTTGTCTCTCGCAGCTCAACCGCGAGAGTGATAAGCGAAAAATGGACGACAGGCGGCCTCAACTGAGCGACCTGCGTGAGTCCGGCTCGATTGAGCAGGATGCGGACATTGTTATGGGGCTTTACAGAGACGACTATTACACTAAGGAAGAATCGGAGTTTCCGAATATTGCAGAGTGTATTGTGCTAAAAAACCGTAGAGGTGAAACAAGTACGGTAAATCTGCGTTGGGATCCCGAATATACAAACTTCTCGTCAATAGACAGATATCACGAGGAATAGGAGCATATATTTTTGATAGCGAAAGTGCTCGAGTATGCAGATGAATATAGAATGCTTCCAAGTGCGGGAGTTGTGCTTGTGTGTGTGTCGGGCGGCGCAGACTCAATGTGCCTGCTTGAAATAATGAGGCATATTTCATACGAGCGTGGATTTAGAATTGTTGCGGCACATTACAATCACGGGCTTCGCGGCGAGGAGTCCGACCGTGATGAAACATTTGTTATGAATATTTGCGAGGAGCATGGCATACCGTTTTATTCCGACAGAGGTGATGTACGCTCAAATGCAAAAAGACGCTCGACGGGTATCGAAGAGACAGCGCGTGACATGCGGTATTCGTTTTTCTATCAAACTGCCTCTAAGGTAAGCGCCCTGCGGATTGCAACGGCGCATACAATTAACGACAATACCGAAACAATGCTGCTCAACTTTGTACGCGGAGCGGGGGCAATTGGTATGGCAGGCATTCCGCCGGTCAGAGATGATGTAATACGTCCGCTGCTTTGCATTTCGCGTGAAGAAGTGATGAGTTTCATTGAGGAGCGCAACCTGCCTTTTGTAGAGGACTCTACAAATAAGCTTGATATATATTCACGCAATAAAATGCGGCACAATGTAATTCCTCTTTTGGAGGAGTTTAACCCGCGTTTTCATGAGATTGCATTTTCGTCAGCCCGGCTTTTCCGTGCCGATGAGGATTTTATTGCAGACATTGCGAATTTATTCATTCAAGACTGCTGTGCAGGGCATACAACAGATGCAAAAGACCTTGCGGTGCTGCCGTTTTCGGTTTCGTCACGTGTCATCAGAAAAATTTACAGCACCTCATCGCCGGGCGCTCCGACACTGTCGCACAACCATGTAAATGATGTGCTCAGATTATGTTTAAGTGACAGCCCGTCAGCGAGCCTTTCGCTTCCGGGTATGACTGTATACAGAGAGTATGACCGTGTTGTTTTCGATGCGCAGCCGAAAAGCGGCGATGCAGAATTTGCTCCGGTTTACCCGATGGTTGGAGATAGTTTAATTATTCTCGGTTTGGGGCTCAAAATAACTTGCAAATCAATAACATTTGATGATAATATTAAAGGTAATGCGTCATTAACTTCATTTATGTTCAAAAGTGTTGACATTTGTGGTAGAATAACCGTCAGACCACGTCGCTCCGGCGACACAGTCAAGCTGAGCGGACAAAGCGGTACAAAGTCGCTGAAAAAGCTGTTTATTGAAAAGCGTATTCCGATGCGAAAAAGAGCGTTAATTCCGGTTATATGTGACGATGAGGGTGTACTTGGCATCTACGGCATCGGGGCTTCCGACAGAGCAGTTCCAAAGTCAGGCGATTTAACCGTATCAATCATATTTGAGGAGATATAACGATGACTAATGATTTAGAGAAAATCCTGTTTACCGAGGAGCAAATTAAAGAGCGGATTGTAGAGCTTGGCGAGCAAATCACAAAGGATTACGCGGGAAAAAAGATACTGCTCATAGGAGTGCTTAAGGGTTGCTACGTTTTTCTTGCGGATTTGGCACGAAATATTAATCTCGATTGTGAAATCCAGTTTCTTACAGCTTCATCTTACGGGTTTTCATCTGTTTCTTCCGGCAAGGTCAACGTTAACGAAACGATTGATTTTGTGACAAAAGGAAGAGATATTATTGTTATTGAAGACATTTTGGATACGGGTGTCACCCTGACAGCCCTCCATGCTATGATTGCGAAGCAAAAGCCTGCATCTCTTAAGATATGCACACTGCTTGACAAACCCGAGAGGCGTGAGATGCCATTTACCGCAGACTACACAGGTTTTACATGTCCAAATGAGTTTGTTGTAGGCTACGGCTTGGATTATGCGGAAAAATACCGCAACCTGCCAAATGTGGCAGTCTTGAAAAAAGAAATATACACATAGGAGTGTTTTTCAGTTGAAAGCAAAAAATAGTAAGAGCCCGCGCGAGATAGGTCTTTATATTTTCATACTCATTATAATTTTAACGGCATTTTGGCTTATGTATTCACCAAATGACCCGACTACAACCACGGTTAAGTTTTCGGAGCTTAGGCGGTTGTTTATTGAAGAAAGGGTCGAGACCTTTAAGATTAATGAAAACAACAGAGTCGAAGCAAAGCTCAAAACTAACTACGGAACATCGGGAAGCCCATATGTTATCCATGATTTGCGGAGTTTGGAAATCTTCTATGCCGATTTTGCGGATGTAATAACAAGCGCATTGGAAGACCCGAAGTTTGAATATAATTATGAGCCGGGTATGCGTATTCCGTGGTGGGTATCGCTTCTGCCGTATGTTATTTTGATTGCCGTGTTCTTCTTTATCTGGAACTCCATGATGAACCGCTCGGGCATGGGCGGCGATAAGGGAGCCATGCGATTTGGCAAAGCGAGGACAAAGATTGCCGGTGATGATAAAAAGAAAGTGACATTTGCCGATGTAGCCGGAGCTGAGGAAGAAAAAGAAGAACTCAGCGAGATTGTGGACTTCCTTAAAGGACCGCAAAAATACATCACAATCGGTGCCCGAATTCCAAAGGGCGTGCTTCTCGTAGGACCTCCGGGAACGGGTAAAACCCTCATAGCAAAAGCGGTTGCGGGGGAAGCCGGTGTTCAGTTCCTGTCGATATCGGGCTCTGATTTTGTAGAACTTTATGTTGGTGTCGGTGCTTCGCGTGTCCGTGATTTATTTGACCAAGCGAAAAAAGCCGCACCGTCTATCATATTTATAGACGAAATCGATGCCGTCGGCCGTCAGCGTGGAGCGGGTCTCGGCGGCGGACATGATGAGCGTGAGCAAACACTTAACCAACTGCTTGTTGAAATGGACGGTTTTGCCACAAATGAAGGTGTTATAATTATTGCGGCAACCAACCGTGCAGATATTCTCGATAATGCACTGCTTCGTCCCGGTCGCTTTGACCGTCAGGTATATATCGGAATGCCTGATATCAAAGGGCGTGAGGAAATATTAAAAGTTCATGCCCGTGGCAAAATACTCGGTGAGGATATCAGTCTTTCCGAGATTGCAAAAGGTACAATAGGCTTTACGGGTGCGGACTTGGAAAATCTGCTTAATGAGGCGGCACTTTTGGCTGCCCGCGGGAATAAGCGTTTTATCACAATGCCTGATATTGAAGAAGCTACTCTTAAAGTTATGGCAGGACCTGAGAAAAAGAGCCGTGTGGTCACAGAAAAAAGCCGTAAAATCACAGCATATCACGAAGCAGGACACGCTATTGCAGCATATCATCTTGAACATGTTGACCCTGTGCATCTTGTTACGATTGTCCCGCGCGGTCAATCAGGAGGAATGACTGTATTTCGTCCGCAGGAGGACAAGGATTACAGGTCTCGCAGCGAGCTGTTTGAAAGTATTGTTTCAATGCTTGGCGGACGTATTGCGGAGAAAATATTCCTTGACGATATATCCACGGGAGCAGGTGCCGACATTCAGCATGCAAGCGCAATGGCACGCTCCATGGTTATGAAATACGGCATGAGTGATGCAATAGGTCCAATTTCGTTTGATAACAGCAGTCACAGTGTGTTTATCGGGCGTGATTTTTCACAGACCAAGAGCTACTCGGAAAAAACCGCTGCCGCAATTGATGATGAGGTAAAAGCAATATTTGATGCAGCCAGTCAGATTTGCGAAGATATTCTAACCGAGCATAAGCAACTCGTTTTGGCAACTGTCGAATGTCTGCTCGAAAATGAGTCAATCAACGGTGATGACTTTAAGTATTTTTGCGAAAACGGCGGAAAGCTGCCGCCAAAGAAAGAAACACCGGATAATCCGTCAGAACACCCTGATACGCCAGAGAAGCGTTCAAGTGAATTTCCGGAAATTCCGGACTTAGGAAGTTATTTTGACAATAAAGACAAATGAGTAATATCATTCGAGGAACTATCTTAAAAATCGCAGTGCTTATTGTGCCGATACTCCTGCTTATCGGGTGCGGGTATCCGAATGTTGTCAACTCGCGCGAGGATGTCGAGGGCAGTACAATCGGCGGTCTTGCGGGTACGCCGTCAATACGTTTGGCTACGGAGCTTGGCACAGCGAGGTCGTACTACTCTGCAGAGCAAATGATGATAGACTTAAAAGCTGCTCAGATTGACTGTGTAATTATGGAAAGCACAACAGCTGCAGAGCTTGTTTCGAGGACTTCGGGAGTCAGAATTCTACTTGAACCGCTCGTTGAATATGAACTGCGGATAGCTGTTCCAAAAGAGAACACAAGGCTTCTTCGTGCAGTGGACTCTGCGCTTGAAACGTTAGAGCGAAACGGCACCTTGAGAGGACTTTATAACAAGTATTTTGTAGGCAGAAATTATACATACTCAATGATAAATGATCCGGAAACACTTACAAACTCGCTCACTGTCGCATTGCCGCCGGACTCACCGCCGTTATCATTCAAAAATGACGAAGGCAGATTTGTCGGCATGGATGTTGAAGTGATAATGGCTGTCGGAGATATTCTTGGTGTAAAAATCGGAGTGCTCGAGTATGATGCATGGGAGCTTGCAACCGCTGTATGGCATGGCAGAGCAGACCTTGCGCTCGGGTGGCATCCCAGTGAGGGCGAGGGTATTGTAAATATGTCGGAGCCATATGCAAGAGTGGTGCAGGTGGTTATAGTCAGACGGTAATACTTTGAAAGGAAGCGGATATAGTGATGATTGATGTTAATGTATTGCTTGAACAAGGTCCGTGCAAAAAGTTTTCAGCAGGTGATAAAATTCAATGTCCGGGACAGGAAAACGGACAAAAGTGCATGTATATTCTGCTCTCCGGCAGTATTGATATCTTAAAGAAAAGTGCCGCCGGAGGTTTGCAAAAGGCATCTTCTTGCGTTGCCGGGGATGTGTTTGGCGGACGTGAACTCTTTTACGGCATTGATGATTTTACTTATGTTGTAAGCAGTGAGTCTGTTGTGTTTGTTCTGACACAAGAGAGCTTTAACGATTTGTCATGGTCGCATCCCGATTTATTGTTTGGGATTTTAGGAAATTCATATATGCCTGCTCGCAAACCCGCCGCAGTGCAAGCGCCTGCTCCCAAAGCGGAAGCGGCGAAACCTGCAGCGCCCGCGGCAGCAAAACCCGCCGCAGCAGCACCTGCAGCGGAGCCTGTTCATGCGCCTACTGAGAAGACGCAAGCTCAAGCACGGGTACGTGCGGCAGCAGCAGCGGCATCCGGTGAAGCGCAAACTATGAGCGGGGGTATATATCCGCCCGGTCATAAATTCTACTCTGATGTTGAGTTTTCTATAAATGATAAGCTCATATTTCCGAAAGAGTACAGCTGTCCTTTCTGCAAGAAGACATTTAATGATTACAGGGTATTCAGATCAAAGCTGTATGAAAGCCAACCGATGAGATATGATTTGCGTAAGTATTTTACGGATTTCAGCACGGAATGGTACGATGTTCTCACATGTCACAGCTGCCTTTTCAGCACATTCCACACATATTTTACCGAACCAAAGCCAATAAAAAAGGCTGACATTGAAGCAGAAATGACTGCTGCCCGTGCAGAGGTGCATATGAATTTTGCAGCTGCCCGTGATATTAATTATGTTTTTACTTCGCACTATCTTGCGCTGATTTGTTCAGCCGGATTTCCCGCAATGAGCAGGCAGATTTCTGCCAAGCTATGGGGCAATTTAAGTTGGCTGTATGAAGATGTAAAAGATGAGGAAATGGAAAAATATGCCGCAACTCAAGCTGCGGAAATGTATGAGCGTGTGTATACAGAGAGCCGCCTAACTCCGGTACAAGAGCAAATAACCTGCCTGTCAATAGCAGGAATGCAGTCGCGTGCAGGAATTGACAGTAATTTGAAAAAGTTCCTCTTTACGGCAAAAACGCTGAAAACGGGCGACAGGCTTTATGCCAAGCTTGCGGAAGACTTTATGTATGAGTTAAAGCTCGATGAAGAATAAAACGACTTTCTTTTGCACCGATTGCGGCAATGAATTTCCGAAATGGAGCGGTCAGTGTGCAGGGTGCGGTGCATGGAATACCATAGTAGAGCAACCCTCGTATACAAAGAAGACGGCATCCGGCACAAAAAAAGCGGGTGCATCACCTGTACTCCGAAGCCAACCACAGGAACTCAAAAGCCTTGACGCTTCAAAGGAAATGCGATTTTCCACAGGGCTCAGCGAGCTTGACAGAGTGCTTGGCGGAGGCGCTGTAGTAGGGTCGTTAGTTTTAGTCGGCGGGTCGCCCGGTATTGGAAAGTCAACCTTATTATTGCAAATATGCGGCCTTGCGAAGAACTTAAAAACACTCTATGTTTCGGGCGAGGAGTCTGAAAGGCAAATAAAAATGCGTGCCGAGCGCCTTGGAGTTTTAGGCGGCGGTATTTTTGTGCTTGCAGAAACTGAAATTACTGAGATATTATCAGCGGCAGAGGAGCTGCAACCCGATATTATCATCATAGACTCTATTCAAACTCTCTACAACCCCGAGATGACAACGGCTCCCGGAAGTGTCGGGCAGGTCAAAGACTGCACAATGTCCTTGCTTAGGCTTTCAAAGGATACGGGCGTCACGGTATTTCTTGTCGGGCATGTAAACAAGGAGGGTGCGATAGCAGGTCCTAAGGTGCTTGAGCATATGGTTGATTGTGTCTTGTATTTCGAGGGCGAGCGCTCGATGAACTACAGGATACTTCGTGCTGCTAAAAACCGTTACGGTTCAACCAATGAGATAGGTGTATTTGAGATGCTTGATACGGGTCTGAGCGAGGTGTTAAACCCCTCTGAAATGCTGCTGAGCGGCAGACCGCCCGGCACTCCCGGCACTTGCGTTACTTGTGTAATAGAGGGCACGCGCCCGATACTCGCGGAAATTCAAGCCTTGGTGACACCAAGCAGTGCAAACATGCCGCGCAGAAACGCAAACGGCATAGAGTATAACAGGGCGATGATGCTGCTCGCTGTGTTGCAGCAGCGTGGCGGCTTGCGTGTGGGCGGTTGTGATGCATATATAAATGTTATCGGCGGGCTGAGTATAGATGACCCCGGAGTTGATATTGCAACTGTATTGGCACTTGCTTCGGCATATAAGGACAAGCCGATACGGGCAGATATTGCAGTTTTTGGCGAAGTGGGGCTAACAGGGGAGCTACGCGCTGTGTCGCACATCGGGCAAAGGCTCAGCGAGATTGCACGAATGGGTTTTACGGCATGTCTTTTACCGCAAAAAGCAAAAGGGAAAATTCAAATCCCCGACGGCTTGGAACTAATACATGTTAAAAATATAAATGAAGCTATAAACGTGGTGATAAAATAACAAACCATTTACCCATTGTAACTTTTCGTTAATCATTTGTAGAGTTATTCTACAAAGTTGTTGCGATTTCTACATGGTTTTATCGATATGCAAAAAATGCGAAATTTTACTGGCATACCGCACTTTTTTATGGTATGATTAACGTCCTATGAACGTAAAAGTAAGAATTCAAATTATTGTCTTTATTTTGTCATCAATTGTGTTTTTATCCGGCTGTCTTCGTATTTCAGCGGACGATTTGTACGCACTTCCCGAAGTCTCTGAAGAATACTTGAGGCTTCAAGCACATATCAACATAGTGCTCGCTCAAGGTGCAGAGTTTGCCGCTCCCGCAAGAGGACCCAACAGACAGGCAGTTCAGCTTATGGACTTAAACGGTACGGGTTCAAATGAGGTCATAGCGTTTTTTACAGTTCCCGGCGAGAGCACACTCAAGATATATATATTCGAGCTGATAGATGACGACTATATAATCGCTGATATTATTGAGGGAATTGGCACAGACATCGACAGCGTCAGATATGTTGACATGGACGGCGACGGCATCATGGAAATCATCATCGGCTGGCAAATGGGCTCAGCGCTTAAATACATGTCAATTTATTCGATTGCGGGTTTTCAAAACCGGCTTCTTGTCAGCGGTGAGGAATATACTGAAATTACAACACTGAGCAAAAATGACGACAGCGGTGAGGATGTAATTGTTCTCAGACTGCCGACGCAGGAGGCAGGAGGGCCGATAGCAAAGAATTTTTCGCTTATGCAAGACGGTGAAATAGTAACACAGGAAGTCAGGCTATCCACAGGCGTGGAGTCGATTTCAAGAATACTCACAGGCAAACTATCAGACAGTATTCCCGCTGTTTTTGTGGAAAGTGAGGGAAAGTTTGATAACGGCAGTCTTGTTACGGACGTACTCTCACGCAGAGACGGTGATTTTACAAACATTTCGCTTCATTCTGCAACGGGAGTAAGTGATGAGACAGTTCGTCACAGAATGAGCAGCTCAGAGGTAAATAATGACGGTATTATCAAAATACCGCAGCTGCGAAGACTCATTGCCCAATCTGAAACAGAGTATTTTGCCATTGACTGGTACATGTACAGCAGCTTAGGCGAAAGGCTTTTATCGCTTACTACATATCATAATAATTTTGATGAGTGGTATTTAATTTTGCCGCCCGATTGGCGGGAAAAGGTGTCTGTTCGCAGAGAGGATGCAGTGCCGGGTGAGAGAACTATTATTTTCTCTTACTTTGCAACGGACGCGGAGCAGCATGAGGATTTCCTCAAGATTTTTAAGCTCTCGGGGGATAATGCCGAACAAAGAGCAAGCAGTGATGAAAGAGTACTCTTAATGGTGCAGGGAATGTCTGCATATGCTTTTGAGCTTTTGGCAGTGCCGGACAGCTTCGGCATTACATTCAATGAAGATATGATAAGAAATAATTTCAGACTGATGAATACACAGTGGCAGCTTGGCAGTTAATGATTAGGAAGGAAGTATAAATTTTTATGAAGAAGATTTTAGTTCTTGAGGATGAAACCAGTATACGCAGCTTTGTGGTAATAAACCTAAGCCGTGCAGGCTACGAGGTCATCGAGGCAGGAACGGGTGCAGAGGCATTTGAACAGCTTAGGCTTCACCCTGACATAAAGGTTGCGATACTTGATATTATGCTGCCGGATACGGACGGGTTTGAGGTGTGCCGCAAAATACGCACAGCAGACCCGCACATAGGAATTATCATGCTTACGGCAAGAACACAGGAAATGGATAAGGTAACAGGTCTTATGACAGGTGCTGATGACTATGTTACCAAGCCGTTCTCGCCCGCTGAGCTAACAGCACGTATCGACGCACTCTTTAGAAGAACAGGTGCAGCAGGCAGTCAGGAAACCGGCGAGATAATACAAGGACCGTTTCGTCTTAATACACGAAACAGGACGCTTGAAAAAGACGGCAGCCGCATAAAGCTGACACAGGTTGAATATTCAATAATGAAGATGTTTATGGACAACCCGGCAAAAGCGCTCTCGCGTGAGGATATTCTTAACACCGTCTGGGGGCGCGACTACTTTGGTGAGTTGAAGATAGCAGACGTCAATATCAGAAGACTTAGGATAAAAATCGAAGATGACCCCACAAATCCGACATATATTACAACAGTATGGGGATTTGGATATAAGTGGGGGCTGTGAGTTTTGGCGAATTTTATCGAGAACTTTACAAAGGGACTGCGTAGGCGATGGCTTAGGAGTACGGTTTTTGTCGCACTTTTAGGGGTCGTTTTTGTAGTTGCCATGTTCTCGATATTCATATACAGTTACTATTTTGCATCAATTCGTACAGGTCTTGAAACAAAAGCTCGTACAGCAACAGACTTTATTGCATATCATGTTGAAAGGTCTTATGACAGTTACTTTGACAGTGCTTTCAGATATGCCGAGACATTTCCCGAAGCAGAGCGAATTGAAATGCAATTTCTCAACAGATACGGCAGTGTAATGATATCCTCGTCAGGGTTTACATCAGGAGCGTCACCGGATGCACTTGATATCCAGCAGGCACTTGAATTCGGCAGAATTTCATCATGGGTGGGCAGACGGGCTTCAACGGGCGAGCGTATTATGGCTGTTTCGGCACCATTAGCTATTGCAGACGGTGAAATAATCGGAGTTTTGCGTTATGTTACAAGTCTTCGCCATGTAGACCGTCAGGTATTTCTAAACATTCTTATGGTTGTTTCTATCGGTCTTGTGGTTTTGGCAATTGTGCTTGCCCTAAACATGGTATTTATCCGTTTTGTCATTACTCCTGTCAGTGAAATAACAAAAATGGCGAAACGCATAGCAGAGGGGAGCTACGGAATACAAATAAACGACGACTATCCCGATGAAATAGGAGATATGGTTGGCTCGATTAATGAAATGTCGCTTAAAATCGCCCAAACAGAGAAAATTCAATCAGAGTTTATATCATCAATATCACATGAGCTGCGAACGCCTCTGACTGCCATAACAGGTTGGGGTGAAACGCTTATTTATACAGAAGGTCTTGACAACGAGTCTAAACGTGGCATAGATATCATGCTTAAAGAAGCTCGAAGACTGACCAAAATGGTTGAAGAAATGCTTGAATTTACACGCATTGAAGACGGCAGATTTACGCTGAACATTGAACAGATAGACATATCGGCAGAGCTTGAAGATGCAATATTTGCTTTTCGTGAGCTGCTTCATCAAGATGAAATTTCCTTTGATTATCACAATGATATATATGACATCCCTAATATATCCGGTGACCCGAACAGACTTAAGCAGGTGTTTTTTAACATTTTTGATAACGCTCTCAAGTATGGACGCGAGGGAAAGCGAATTGAAGTGTATATCGGCTTAATTGACGAGCAAATCGTTATAACCATAAGGGACTTTGGTCCGGGAGTCCCCGAAGATGAGATAGAGAACCTCACAATGAAGTTTTATAAGGGAAGCAACTCAAAAGAACGCGGAAGCGGCATAGGGCTTGCCGTTTGTGAGGAAATAATAAAGTATCATGGTGGCAGGTTGGAGCTTTCCAACGCAAATGGCGGAGGTTTCTTAGTAACTATCGTTTTACCGGCAGTTGGCGCAAGTGCTGATATTGGGGACATCTAATAATATAATTAGTAATATATAAGTGAGTTAATGATGACGCAAAGTAAGGACATAAAAAAGGAAAATAGTAAGGCGAATAAAAAAGAGTTTCGCACCTCAATAGGTGGTCAGGCTCTTATTGAGGGCATAATGATGCGTGGACCCTCGAAATATTCGGTTGTTGTAAGGAGCAAAGAAGGGCTTGTTGAAAAGACGCAGGAGTATACGCCGCTAAAAGAGAAGTTTAAGCTCTTTGGACTTCCTTTTATAAGAGGAGTGGTGAACTTTGGCAGCTCAATGGCACTTGGTGTACGCTCCATAATGTTCTCTGCCGACCAAATGCCGGACGATGAACTGGGAGAAGCGACCAAATTCGACCGTTGGATTGAAGAGAAATTAGGAAATGAAAGAGCAGAGAAAATTATCATTACCATAGGGGTTGTTATCGGCATAGCAGTGTCGGTCGGACTATTCATGCTATTGCCTACACTGCTTGCCGGTTTTGTTGCGCAGTATGTGGAAAGTGTTGTAATCAGGAACCTTATTGAGGGTGCGATGCGGATAATAATATTCCTTACCTATCTTTGGCTGACTTCGAAAATTTCATATATGAGAAGAGTGTGGCAATATCACGGAGCAGAACATAAGGCGATATATTGTTACGAAAAAGAGCTTCCTCTCACAATTGAAAATGTTAAGCAACAATCTTCCTTACATCCTCGTTGCGGCACGAGCTTTATGTTTATAGTTATGGTAGTGAGTATACTCGTGTTCTCTGTCATATCTTGGAATAACTTACTCATACGTTTTGTTCTTAGAATTGCCCTCCTGCCGGTTGTTGTTTCTATAAGTTATGAGCTAATAAAACTTGCAGGAAGATATGACAATATCCTTACTTCTATTATCTCTGCGCCGGGTAAGGCATTACAGAGAATAACAACTAAGGAACCGGATGATGATATGATTGAAGTGGCGATTAAGGCACTTGAAAATGTAATTCCGGTGGAAGAAGAAAAAACACAGGCGAGTTGGTAATTGTTATGGAAACTTATAATGATATTTATTTGAGAGTCAGAAAGAGTCTTAAAGCGGCAGGAATAGAAGGCTCGGAGTTTGAAGCAAAGCTGATTGTAGCTCACGGGGCAGGACGCTCAAGAGAAGAAATACTTGCTATGAGCAAGATATATGCGACTGACGATACCATTAAAAGAAAAATAGAGGAAAGCCTGAAAAAAAGACTTGAAGGTGAGCCGCTTGCTTACGTGCTGGGCGAATGGGAGTTTTATGGGCTTCCGATTATGGTAAATAAGAATGTATTAATACCGAGAGCAGATACGGAGCTTCTGGCAGGTGAAGCTATAAAACTCTTAAATCGAAAGCTCTGGCAGACAAGAGTTCTTGATTTGTGTGCAGGAAGCGGATGTGTAGGAATTGCAATAGCTGCAAATGTGCAAGGCAGCCGTATAGTTTTGGCAGACATATCAGAGGACGCACTTAGCGTATGCCGGCAGAATATGCTGCAGAGCAATTTGAGCAAGCATATAACAGCCATTGAGGCTGATGTTATGAAGCCGCCGCCGTCGCTTCTTGGTGCGTTTGACGTAATAGTGAGTAACCCGCCATACATTCCGACCGAAGATATTAAAACACTTGATAAATCAGTGCGGGAATATGAACCGCTCAGTGCACTTGACGGTGGAAGTGAGGGGCTTGATTACTTCAAAGCAATAGCTTCAATTTGGAAAAAGTTGCTCAAACCGGGAGGGAATTTAGCATTTGAATGTGGAATAGGACAAGCGGATGCCGTGCGCTATATAATGAAACAAAACGGTTTTGGTGATATCAAGGTATTCAAAGATACACAGGGTATCGAGAGGGTACTAACCGGAAAAATATAACAATATTAATTGGAGGACATTATCATGGCTGAAAAGAAGAAATACATACCTGCAATACCGGCAGGCGACAAGAAGAAGGCACTTGAAACAGCACTCTCGCAGATAGAAAAAAGCCACGGAAAGGGCTCTATCATGCGGCTTGGTGAGAGAAATGAGATTAATGTTGATGCGATATCAACGGGCTCCATATCGCTTGACTTTGCACTTGGAATAGGCGGTGTGCCAAGAGGAAGAATAATTGAGATATACGGACCGGAGTCCTCGGGTAAAACAACACTTGCACTGCATATCATTGCAGAAGCTCAAAAAAACGGCGGCGAAGCGGCATTTATTGATGCCGAACATGCCCTTGAACCCGCTTATGCAAGAGCGCTTGGCGTAGACATTGAAAATCTTCTTATTTCGCAGCCCGATATGGGTGATGACGCACTTGCGATTACGGAAGTGCTTGTCCGTTCGGGGGCTGTTGATGTTGTGGTTGTGGACTCTGTTGCAGCACTTGTGCCGCGAAGTGAGGTTGAGGGTGATATTGGCGATGCGAGCGTTGGTGTTGTAGCAAGGCTTATGTCGCAGGCACTTCGTAAGCTTGCAGGTTCTATCTCAAAGACAAACTGTGTTGTTATATTTATTAACCAACTGCGTGAAAAAATCGGTGTTACATACGGAAATCCCGAAACCACACCGGGCGGGCGCGCACTGAAATATTTTTCGAGTGTACGCATTGATGTTCGCAGGTCTGAATATATTAAGTCCGGTACTGAGCATGTTGGAAACCGCACCCGCGCAAAGGTTGTAAAGAACAAAGTCGCCCCGCCGTTTCGTGAGGGAGAGTTTGATATTATGTTTGGCGAGGGTATTTCAAAAATCGGCGAGCTTGTTGACCTTGGAGTTAAGCTTGAAATTATTGAGAAAAGCGGTGCATGGTATAACTTTAATGAACTGCGTTTCCAAGGGCGTGATAATGTTAGGGAATATCTTAAAGATAATGCAGATGTTGCCGACGAGCTTGAAGCATCAATACGCCGCGACTATGCAAAACTGATGTCACCGCAGGAAAAAGCCGCAGCTAAGGCAGCAGGACGTGCAGTAGACATTGATGCAGAGGACTTTGATGGATAGTCTTGAAAAGACGAAGAAGCGGGCTCTTAAAATACTTGGCAGCCGTAACTTCTCTGAGCAGGAGATGATAAAAAGGCTAACAAGCAAGGGTGAGACTCCCGAAGATGCTGAGACCGCCGTAAAATGGCTTGTAGGGCTTGGATACATAGATGACTCAAATTATGCAACTCTTATTGTAAACCATTATGCAGCGAGAGGTTATGGGGAAGCGCGTATTAGAGATGAACTATATAAGCGTGGTATACCCCGACTTATGTGGGATGAAAAAATAGCAGAGCTTGAAAATGCGGACTTAAACGACCCCGCATTTTCATTCTTAGAAAAAAAGCTGCGAGGCAGCGATGACAAGGACGATCTGCGTCGTGCAAAAGACGCATTAATCCGCAGAGGCTTTAGTTATGAGGAAGCCGCAGCTGCAATAGGAAGATACCTTGAAGCCCTCGAGGAATAAGGACTGCTTAGATGAAAAAAAAGATTGGCGTAATTTCACTTGGGTGTGCAAAAAATCTGATAAATACTGAGCAGATGATGTATCTGCTCAGTCAGGCGGGCTTTTATGTTTCAGGTGAGGTAGAAAATACAGAAGCTGTCATTATTAACACATGCGGTTTTATTGAAAGTGCCAAAAGCGAAGCAATAGAAACAATTCTTGAGATAGCAGAGCTCAAAAAAGCGGGCAAAACCAAAAAGCTCATAGTTGCAGGCTGTCTGCCGCAGCGTTACAAGGAAAATATATTAGATGAACTGCCGGAAATCGACGCTATCGTCGGGACCGGTAGTTTTGACGATATTGTAGAAGTTGTGACAAACCCCTCCCCCTCGCAGGGATTGCGTCCCCTTGTCACGTACTTCAAAGATATTAATGCGCCTGTTAGTGAAGCAGGGCGTATTATTACAACATCTCCTCTTTGGGCGTATTTGAAAATCGCAGAGGGGTGCGATAACCGCTGTGCCTACTGCTGTATTCCTGATATTCGCGGCTCGTATCGGAGCCGAAGTATGGAAAATATTGTTGCCGAAGCACAAAAATTGGCAGACAGAGGCATAAAAGAGCTAATATTAGTCGCACAGGATGTGACAAGATACGGACTTGATTTATATGGCAAATACGCTCTTGCAGAGCTGCTTCGGGCACTGTCTAACATTGAAAATATCATGTGGCTCCGCCTTTTATATCTTTATCCCGACGAGATAAACGATCAGCTTATTGACGAAATCGTAATTAATGATAAAATAGTCAGATACCTTGATATTCCCGTTCAGCATATAAGTGATAAAATACTTGGTAAAATGAACCGTCGGGGTACGGGCTTGCAGATTAGAAAGCTGTTTGAAAAACTGAGAGAACGCATTGATGGTGTTGTGCTTAGAACGAGTATTATCACGGGCTTGCCGGGAGAAGAACAAGAGGAATTTGAAGAACTGCTTGAGTTTTTGAGAGATGCCCGGATTGAAAGGGTTGGAGTTTTTACCTACTCGCCGGAAGAGGGCACGCCCGCAGCAAGTTTGGAGCGCCCTGATGCCAAAACGGCACAAAAAAGAGCAGAAATAGTGCAGAAGTTGCAATCGGGGATTTTAGACGATTTTAATAACAGCAGGCTTGGTACAACAACAATGGTGATTGACGGACGCAGCTATGCCGAAGCTCCGGAAGTTGACGGATATATACTGATTGAAGAAGATAAAAACGAAAAAGAGCCGTTTGAATGCCGAATAACCGGAGTAAAAGACGGTGTTTTACTCGGCAAAAGGAGTTCCATATGAATACAGCGAATAAAATAACAATGACAAGGGTACTATTGATACCTGTTTTTGTAGCCTTGCTCTATATAAAGTTTGAGGTAAATGACCTAATCAACAATGTATCAATAGCACTGCTTGTCTTTATTATTGCCGCTCTGACAGACGTGGCTGACGGGATAGTCGCAAGAGCGCGCAATCAGGTGACGGATTTTGGGACATTCATGGACCCGCTCGCTGATAAGATTATGACATTTGCTGCGATGCTGTGGTTTATTGAAGTCGAACTTATGCCTGCGTGGCTTGTGCTTATCATTATTGTACGTGAGTTTATGGTGACGGGCATGAGGCTTGTTGCCGCAGCAAAAAGCACTGTTATTGCAGCATCAATAGCAGGCAAGGTGAAAACTGTTGTTACAGTATGCTGCATTATCGCAATGTTTTTGATACATATGTTTTTCCCGACGCAAGAGTGGATGCTGATATGCTGTTGGACTCTTATAGGGATAACAACAGTTGTTTCCGGAATTGAATATTTAATAAAAAATAAAGATGTAATTAAGCTTAGCAAGTAAGGGGTAAAGCAAATGAGGCAAAAGGCAGGTAGTTTCATACTGTTTTTGTCAAAAGCAACACTTGTTTTTGCTATTTTAGCAATATTCTTTTTCGGGCAGCGGTTTTATTATGAGGACACACTGTACTATTTTTGGGGAAATAATATAGTGCTCTTGCTTTATACTGCTATGTTATATTTAACGAGCAGGATTTATAACGGATTTACTCACGGGAATGCAAGCATACAGGACATTATCGTTTCGTGGGTTTTATGTTTAATTATTGTCAATGCATTTATATATTTAACCTTGAGCCTGCTTGTAACATTTATGCTGCCGGTTGGAGGGTTTATTGTCATTTTCCTTGTTCAAGTTGCTTTTGTAATTCCAATGTCGATTATTATCAATGTGTTTTATTACATGCAAAATCCGGCACTCAGTACGATTTTAATTTATGGGGATATTGAAAAGCTGCAGATATACCGCAGAATGATTACAAAGCAGCGCAGAAAATTTAAGGTTGCGGGAGTTGTTTCGCAACATGAAAATATCGGACCGCTGCTTGATGCAATTAACAATGTGAAGGCAGTGTTTTTCCTTGACGTGGAAGAGGTTAAACAAGAGGGATTACTGGAATATTGTTACTTAAACGACAAGCATACATATGTGCTGCCGTCATTTTCTAAGATACTGCTCAATGCGGCAGGCACAATATGGCTCTCAGACACACCTGCTTTTTCGTTAAAGAAACCGCCACCGGATTTTGCTACGCAAATGGTGAAGCGGCTTATTGATATTATTCTCTCTCTTACGTCGATTATTATTACAAGTCCGATTATGATAATTATCTATCTTTCCGTGAGGCTTTATGACAGGCACCCTGCGATATATAAACAAACCAGAATGACAAAAAATGGGCGGCTCTTTACGCTCTACAAGTTTCGCAGTATGCGTCCCGATGCCGAAGATGACGGAGTGCCGAGGCTTACATCAAAGGATGACGACAGGATTACCCCTGTCGGTCATGTAATTCGCAGAACAAGATTGGATGAACTGCCGCAGCTGTTTAATGTGCTCTCAGGTGCAATGTCGCTTGTGGGGCCCAGACCCGAGCGCCCCGAGATAGCGGAGCAATATGAGCAGGCTTGTCCGAATTTTGCATTTCGCACAAAGGTAAAAGCCGGAATAACCGGATTTGCACAGATATACGGAAGATATAACACGTCGCCCGAAGAAAAACTGTTTTTGGATATTATGTATATTGAGAAATTTTCAATTTTACAGGATTTGAAGCTGATGCTGCAGACGGTTAAGGTTCTATTTCAAGGGTCAAGCACAGAGGGTATCAAAGACGGTGTTACAGCATTAGACGAAGAACGGAAGGATAAAAATCATAGATGATTTCGGTTTTGCTTGCTGCATATAATGGTGAGCTGTATATTAAAGAGCAGATAAATTCTCTTCTATCTCAGACGGTTTCGGACTTTAAGCTATATGTCCGTGACGATATTTCAACCGATAACACATATACGATTATTAAAGAATATTCTCAAAAACATCCTGACATGATTGTCGCAGAGCAAAGTAAAAAAAATACCGGCGGGGCAGAGTATAATTTTATTAACATGATGATTGAGCACAAAGATGATTATGTCATGCTCTGTGACCAAGATGATGTGTGGCTGCCCGACAAAATCGAAAAAAGCCTTAAAAAAATCAAAGAGATGGAAGAGGAATACGGCGCGGACACTCCCCTCTTGGTGCATACCGACTTGAAAGTTGTCAGCAATGACCTCAATGTGATATCATCTTCTTACCAAAAAATGGCGAGCAAGGATTTTAATAAAAACTCGCTAAATTATGCTCTTGCGCTGAGTAATGTAGGCGGAAGTACCGTTATTTACAATAGAACTCTTGCAAACCTAATTCAGGCCGTGCCTGATTTTATTGTTATGCATGATTGGTGGCTTGCGCTGATTGCCGCAGCATTTGGCAAGATAGGTGTGGTAAACGAAGCAACTGTGCTCTACCGTCAGCACGAGGGAAATGATAAAGGTGCAAAGAGGGTTTTATCGCCCGTGTATATATTTTATGTGCTTACGCATTTGAAAAAAATGGCAGCAATGATAGATGACTCATATAAACAGGCGGGTGCATTTTTAAGGCTCTATGAAGATAAACTCCCCAAAGATAAATACGAGATGATACAAGCCTATGCATCAATTCCGAGATTATCACGAATAAAAAGGTTAAAAACAGTTATGAAGTATAAAGCTTTTATGCATGGGTTTGCAAGGAAAACGGCTCAGATTATGATACTATTTACTTCGCCGAAAAAAGCTGTGTTGGGAACTGATTAATGAAAAATGTCTGTGCGGGAGTTGTTTTGTATAATCCAAGCATCGAGCGGCTTAAAGGAAGCATAGATGCTGTCCGTCCTCAGGTAGATCGTTTGGTATTTGTTGATAATGCGTCTGAAAATGTAGATGAGTTGCAGAAATTATTAGACCCCGAAAGAGATGTTTTAATCAAAAATGAAGCAAATCTCGGGATTGCAAAGGCATTAAATCAGTTGGTTGAGTTTGCGGATACTAACAGCTATGAGTGGATATTAACGCTTGACCAAGACAGCATTTGTGCCGGCGATCATGTGGAAAAGCTGCTTACTACGGCAACAACCGATAATAAAATTGCTATGGCAGCGCCGCTTATTATCGACAGGGGCATTGTAGATGTTGATAACAGCCCGAAAGAGGGCTTTCCCGATACGGAAGATGTCAAGTGGTGTATAACCTCGGGAAATCTTACTAATGTTAAGGCTGTACTGGGCACAGGCGGGTTTAATGAGTGGCTCTTTATTGATGAAGTAGACCTCGAGATGAGTCTTCGGTTATTGCGCGAGGGGTATCGCCTTGTCAGAGTTAATACAGCTGTGCTAAATCATGAGTACGGGCTGAAAACAATAAGAAGAAGGTTTCTTTGGCGGGTGGTCACATATCGCAATTATGCGCCAATTCGTGTATACTATCAGCATAGAAATATAGTTTACATGCTCAGAAAATACGGACGCGAATACGTTCCAAGTCCGTTTGTACGTTGGGTTAAGCTGTTCACTGCATTTACCATGAAGTTTATTTTTGAGCCTGAAAGGTTTAAGAGACTCAGTGCGTTTACACGAGGTATAGCGGCAGGTTTGGTCGTGAATATAAAAGAAAAGTAAGTGAGGTCATTAGTATGAAAGGTATAATTCTTGCGGGAGGCGCCGGAACACGGCTATATCCGCTGACACAGGTTACAAGCAAGCAGCTGCTTACGGTTTATGACAAACCGATGATTTTTTACCCGCTGTCAACACTTATGCTTGCGGGCATCAAAGATATTTTGATTATTTCAACACCGGAAGATTTGCCAAACTTTTCACGTCTTCTCGGTGACGGGAAGAGCCTTGGGATAAACCTGTCATATAAGGTGCAGCCCTCTCCTGACGGCTTGGCGCAGGCATTTATCCTCGGAGAAGAGCATATCGGTGATGACAGCTGTGCTATGATACTCGGTGATAATTTGTTTTATGGTAACGGGTTTTCGAGTATGCTGCAGGCTGCGGCGGCAAAACCAAGTGGTGCCACTGTGTTCGGTTATTATGTGGATGACCCCGAAAGGTTTGGGGTGGTGGAGTTTGATGATAATGGCAGAGCAGTCAGTATTGAGGAAAAACCAAGCAAGCCCAAGTCAAACTATGCTGTTACGGGATTATATTTCTACGATAACAGGTGTGTTGAATTTGCCAAAAGCTTAAAACCGAGTGCCCGCGGCGAGCTTGAAATAACCGACCTCAATAAGGTATACTTAAACAATGGGGAGCTTGATGTCTGTCTGCTTGGGCGAGGATTTGCATGGCTCGATACAGGGACAATTGACAGCCTTATGGATGCGTCAAACTATATTATGGCGGTTGAAAAGCGTCAGGGTATAAAAATATCGGCAATAGAGGAAATTGCATACAGAATGGGATATATAAATGAAAAGCAGTTGACAGGGCTTGCACAGGGATACGGAAAGTCACCATATGGCGAGTATTTGTTGAAGGTTCTGAGTGGTAAGATAAGATGACAGTTACAGAGACAAAATTAAATGGTGTATTAATCATTGAACCGCGCGTGTTTGGCGATGCCCGCGGGTGGTTTATGGAAACATACAGCAAGATAAAAACACCACAAATAGAGTGTGAGTTTGTGCAGGATAATCATTCGTATTCGGCGCAAAAAGGCACTATTCGCGGCATTCATTTTCAAAAACCGCCAATGGAGCAATCTAAGCTTATACGTTGTTCAAGAGGTGTAATAATGGACTATGCCGTTGATTTGCGTCCCGACAGTCCTACATTTAAGCAGTGGATATCGGTAGAGCTTTCGGCGCAAAATAATAAGCAGATATTTATACCGCGCGGATTTGGGCATGGCTTTATATCTTTAACAGATGATGTCGAAATACAATATAAAACAGATAATTACTACAGCGTGGAGTGTGACGCGGCTGTTTTATGGTCGGACCCGGAAATCGGGATAAACTGGGGCACGGCAAATCCGATAGTTTCGGACAAGGATGCGTCAGCGCCATTACTCAAAGATATTATTAAATAGGGGGAGCTTTATTTTGAAAATACTTATTACAGGTGGAGCGGGGTTCATAGGCGGGAACCATGTGCATTATACGATTGAAAAATACCCTGAGGACACGGTTATTTGCGTAGATGACCTTACATATGCAGGGAACATGGAAACACTTGAGCCGGTATTTGGCTGCAAGAATTTTCACTTTGAAAAGGCTGATATAGCAGACAAAACTGCAATTCGGGCTATCTTTGAAAAATACAGACCCGACTGTGTCATTAACTATGCTGCAGAAAGCCATGTAGACAGAAGTATAGAAAATCCCGGCGTGTTTCTAACAACCAATATTCTCGGCACGCAGGTGCTGCTCGACGCCGCACGCGAGTTTAATGTATCAAGATATCATCAGGTTTCGACCGATGAGGTTTATGGCGACCTGCCGCTTGACAGACCGGATTTGCTCTTTACCGAGGAAACGCCAATTCACACGTCAAGCCCGTACTCGGCGTCAAAAGCGGGTGCAGACTTGCTTTGTCTCGCATATGCACGCACTTACAAAATGCCGATTACGATTTCAAGATGCAGCAACAATTACGGACCTTATCATTTTCCTGAAAAGCTTATTCCGCTGATGATTATCAATGCAATGCAAGATAAGCCTCTGCCTGTCTACGGCAAGGGTGAGAATGTGCGCGACTGGCTTTTTGTTACAGACCATTGCCGTGCTGTTGACCTTATCGTTCGCAAGGGTACTGTTGGTGAGGTTTATAATATCGGAGGGCATAACGAGAGAACAAATATTGTTGTAGTTAAAACGATTTTAGAGCAGCTTGGCAAATCCGAAGCGCTGATTAATTATGTCACTGACCGCCCCGGTCACGATATGCGTTATGGAATAGACCCGACTAAGATAAATAAAGAGCTTGGTTGGTTCCCTGATACCAATTTTGAAACGGGACTTTCGCAGACTATAGAGTGGTATAAGAACAATACGGGTTGGTGGCAAAACGTACTTGACGGTGAATATCAAAAATACTACGAGAAGAATTATGGAGCAAGATAATTAGCATGATTTTAGTGACGGGTGCTGCGGGGCAGCTTGGAACAGATGTTGTTGCGTCATTGCGAGCGAAGCGTGGCAATCCAGACACAGATATTCGTGGTATTGACTTACAAGACCTTGACATCACGGACGGAAAAGCTGTTCGTGAGTTCTTGCATGAATGTAAAGCAACAAGTGTAATTCACTGCGCGGCATATACGGCGGTGGATAAGGCAGAGGATGAAAAAGAGCTATGCTTTAAGGTTAATGCCGAGGGTACCGAAAATTTAGCAAAGGCATGCAAAGATATCAATGCTGAGATGATATATATCAGCACAGACTATGTCTTTGACGGCAAAGGCGAAACGCCGTACGAAACCGATGCGGTCAAAGCGCCGATATCTGTTTATGGGAAAAGCAAATATGCCGGAGAGGAAGCTATTCTCCGGCATCTCGAAAAATTTTACATAGTAAGAATATCTTGGGTATTTGGTCAAGCAGGTAATAATTTTGTCAAAACAATGCTAAAGCTTGCCGAAACAAGAGATGAGCTAAGTGTGGTCAGTGACCAAGTCGGCAGCCCGACATACACGCCCGATTTGGCAATACTGCTGTGCGATATGGCCTTGTCAGGCAAATATGGCACATATCATGCCACGAACGAAGGCTTCTGCTCATGGGCTGATTTTGCGGAAGAGATAATGAAACAAAGCGGAAACAATTGTAAAATCAACCATATCAAGACAGAAGAGTACCCAACTAAGGCAGTGCGCCCCAAAAATTCAAGAATGTCAAAAACAAGCCTCGACGGGGCGGGCTTTAACCGCCTGCCACCATGGCAGGACGCGCTTGGCAGGTATTTGGGGTAATAAATAAAGCGCAATGTTGCAGTAAATGTTTACATTTAATATGCATATGTATAATAATTTATACATATGCATATTAAAAATATTGACAATTGATGGAAATGTAGTATAATAGAATATACGAAAGGGGTGCGATTGCTATGGTATCCTATGTAGTTAACAATATAGAAAAATTGCGTAAATCACATGGCCTTACACAGGAACAAATTGCTGAAGTGCTTGGCGTTAGCCGTATAACATACATAAATATAACTAACGGAAAACGCGATTTTACGACGAGTAACTTAGAGAGATTGTCAGAATATTTTGACGTACCAATTTCCGAGCTTTTCGATCAGCCGCGTAATGTAGAAAAGTTTCAACAAATGTATTTCTACATACTAAACCGTTTCAAGGACGGTGTTCCAAAGACAAAACTTGCAAAGCTGTTGTACTTAATCGATTTCAGCAGTTTCTATGAAAACCTTGAGTCGATGAGTGGTGTTAGATATGTTCGCCGTGAGTATGGTCCTGTTGCTGATGTTTTTTTCGAAGTAACAGATGATTTATTTGAAAAGGGAAAAATTAACATTGAAACTAAAGGGGATGCATTTTTAATTAAGCCATCATCAAAACAAGAGACGCACTTGCTTTCTGACGATGATATTAGTCATATTAATAGAGTTGTAGATTACTGGAAAGACAAAAGAACCGGTGAAATTGTTAATTTTACCCATGAACAAAAACCTTGGAAAGCTTGCAGGGATGGTGAGTATATCCCTTACAGTCTAATAATACAGGAAGAGCCGGATCATGTTTTTGCACCAATTACCTAAGGAAAATAAACTCTTTACAGTGAAATTTGATGAATACGCAAAACGCCACTACCTCAAAAGGTTCATGAAGGATTATAAAGGCAGGCAGTGGGAAGTTACAGAGGATTCAATATTTCAAGATTTAAGCCGCATAAAAATGAACACGAGTGACCTGCAATTTACTCAGCAGGTTGATGAGTTGTGGCATAAGGACAACTATTGGGTTTTTAAGTATGATTTTCGTATTGCACAAACGAAGGAGTCCACAAAAACCTCGGGTAATAGGTGTGTCGTGTTCTTAGATAACACAGCAAGCAAAATTTCAATACTGATTATTTTTGGAAAGAACGACTTGCCCAAAAACGTAGGAGAACGAGCGTTTATCGAGCAAACTCTTGATAACGAGTTTGGGGAATTGATGAAGCTTGTGGGGTAGAGGAAAAATTTATGTCAAAAAAAGTTGATTGTATGTATCAAATTGATTGCTTCGACTTGTGTGTTACCTTGCATAGTGACTTGCATGGTAGCATGCAAGTCACATATATTGTATTTTTAACGATTTTTAGTATATAAGAATTGGCGGAAAACAGTAACTTTCCTACAAGTAAATTCCTTAAATGACACATTTCCTGTAATAGTATATGTGAATCGATTTTTATTTTTCTCTGCAAAAACACAAAACTACCCAACCGTCTTGAGTAGTTTTTGTTTTTGTGGTACTATTTATCAGTGTTAGCGGATTTATGAATTTATATAACACAATTATTGCTTTAATCGCGAATTATGCCTGTAGTAACCAAGTAGAAAACAGAAAAACCAAAAGGATTAACATAGATTGAATAAAGAAGGACTACTAAGTAACATAGCTCAATCAATAGAGCGTTTTTTTAACAGCAAGAAGCAAATTGCTGTGTTGGCAATTGCAATTGCAGTGATAGTCCTTATGGTTTTAGGAATTAGCATATACAGGATCTCGCAAATGTATATTGAGGGAGATTTATTAACTGACGTTCAAAATCAGCATAATCGCCATATACACTTGTCTGTATTTAAGCATAGTTTATATATGTTGCTTTTAGCTACAATACTGACTGTTGGCATTATGTTGTTTTTGAAAGTCAAATTAGAGTATGTATTTATTGTAGCTGCTCTTGGTTTAGGAATGGCATATATGATGGCGATTACGCCATTATCAGTTCCTGATGAGTCATATCATTACCACGGTGCATATGCAGTATCAGGATATATGCTTTTTGAACAAGATCCATATATAGGTGATATCCGCCATTTTGATTTTAGTAGTACCGTCATTCGTCAAAATACGATATTGACCTACCTCAGGTTCATGAGAGAAGGCGTTTTTTTTATTGATAGGGATCCCGAGCAAATGAACTACCAAGTTGAATTTAATGTAGTATATCCGTTATGGCATGCTCCTCAGGCATTGGGAATATCAATAGCACGACTTATTGGACTTAGTTTCTTTGGGGGTTTTTACTTAGGCAGATTTTTCAACTTATTATTTTATGCGTTATGTGTATCATTTTCTATAAAGCGGTTAAAGGCATTTAAGTTACCAATTTTCTTTATTGGTTTGTTGCCGATGTGCTTGCATCAAGCAGCGTCATTTTCATATGACGCATATGTTAATGGAATATCCATGTTATTTATAGCATACGCCATAAGTTGTGTTTATGAAAAAAGTACATTTAGCTGGCGGGATTACTCAATGCTGTTAGTGTTAGGTATACTGCTTGCACCTGCAAAAGTAGTGTATTTACCTATCATTTTTCTTGTGTTTCTTGTTGCGTGGAAATGGAAAAAGGACATTAAGGCAAAAGCTTGGGTATTGGCTTCCTCAATAGCGATTATTTCTGTTATGGCAGTTATTTATACAAATTATGGGTATTTTAATGTTATTGGAGGAATAGAACAAGAGCCAAATTATTTTGGTGGACAAAATTATAGATTATCATTCATTTTTGAAAATCCGATAGAAACTATAATGATATTTTTCAGAAGCATCACGTATTACTATAACTTTTGGTTTTATGGCATATTTGGGTTATATCTTAGCGGACTAACGATGTACGTACCATTATGGTTAATTAATGTCACGATTCTTATGCTAATAGCAAGCGTATTTTGTGGAAAGCGGGATGAATGGCAACCGACAATATCGCATCGGGTTATTTATTTCATAGTAGCTGTTGTTGTATTCGGACTATGCCTTGCTTCACATTTTCTTGGATGGACAAGTGATACGTTCTTAATGATAGCCGGCGTGCAGGGAAGATATTTCTTGCCGATTTTACCGCTTTTATTATTATTGTTGAAATGCTCTAAAATTCAAATAGAAAGTAAAAACTATAGATTTGCATTAATTGTGGGGTATATTATGGTGCAAAGTCATGTTATTGAATATATTATTAACTGGACAATTCGCTAATGCTCATTATAATGTAATGAGATGTAAGAAAAATAGTTTTTAAGCCTAAAATAGTTATAAATAAATTTTCCAATTATTAATGATAGGGATTAAAACATTGAAAACACTCATTATTATTCCTTGCTATAACGAACGAGATACAATTTCAGAACTATGTAAAGAAGTCTGTAGCAAGACAAATCATGATATAATCGTTATTAATGACTGCAGCACAGATGATAGTAAGAGTATTCTACAAAAAGGAAACATTCCGCACTTGAATTTGCCTATTAATCTTGGGATAGGTGGAGCGGTGCAAACAGGTTATCGTTTTGCAATTCGCAACAATTATGACATAGCTGTGCAACTTGACGGAGACGGACAGCATGATCCTGATTGGATTGACAAGGTAATCGCCCCGATTATCCAAGGTGTTGCTGATTTGACTATTGGTTCAAGATATATTGATAAAGCAGGATTCCAATCAACTGTAATACGACGAGTAGGTATACGGTTTTTTACAGTATTGATATATTGCCTCAGTGGCAAAAAAATAACAGATGCCACAAGTGGATTTCGAGCTGCAAACCGTAAAACGATGCAGCTTTTCACGAAGTATTATGCAGCAGATTACCCTGAACCTGAAAGTAACATGCATGCAATAAAAAACAAGCTTCGTGTATGTGAAGTGCCGGTCAAAATGCGCGAGCGCCAAGGTGGCAAATCATCAATATCGGCAATAAAGTCAGTATACTACATGCTGAAAGTATCAATAGGTATTATTATCAGTGTTATAAAACCAAAAGTAAAAATGACAGAATTAGAGGTATAAAATAATGCTAATTGGACTTCGAATATTAATGCTAACAGTTATTGCAGGGATGTTTGTTTTCTTTATTATTTTGCTACGAAAACAAAAGATTGAACTGCGATACTGCCTTGTCTGGCTTCTCAGCTTAGTTGGAATTGCTGTGTTTTGCATTTTCCCTCACATCCTTGACAGATTATCAGCATTACTTGGGATAGATACACCGGTCAACACGTTTTTTCTGATATGTATTGCTTTTCTTGCTTGTATATGTATCAGCCTGACAGTAGTTGTGTCCAGATTATCGGACAGACTACGTAAATTAACACAAAATATTGCAATTAGCGAGTTTGAAAGTAAAAGTAATAGTACAAAATCGGATTAACGGAGATATACATGAGCGCGGGATTAATATCTGTGATAGTGCCAATATATAATGCGGAGGCATTCCTTGAAAAATGTGTCCGCAGCATATTAGCACAATCATATAAGAATACAGAGGTTATATTAGTTAACGACGGCTCGACAGATAAAAGCGGTGAGATTTGTGATGCTATTGCAGGCAGCGACAGCAGAGTTAAAGTTATACATAAAGAAAACGGCGGTGAATCGAGTGCTCGAAATGTAGGACTAAATGCTGCAAATGGCGAATTTTTCGCGCTTGTAGATCACGATGATATTTTAGACAATAGTATGTATGAATGTATGCATGAGGTTATGCAAACAACCGGGGCAGATCTATGCATTTGTGGTTATAAACAGGATTTTGGCAATTATAAAAGGATAATAAACGTGCCGGTTGACAGCAAGCTTGATATGGAGGAGTTTGTCGCTGCATACGTAAAAGACTTTGAGAAATATAACCTCGTGTTTCCAATGCCGTGGAATAAGCTTTACAGAACTTGTTTAATATCAGAAGTTGAAGCAGGAGGAAAATCCATTAGATTTCCGGAGTGGTTGGTTGTAGGAGGGGATTTATGGTTTAATGCGGATATAATTAGCGAAGTAAAAAACGGAATTGCATTTGCAGACTTCCTGCCGTATAATTTTATGGCAGCTAACAATCCGGCATCCGGAGGAAAAAGTGACATAGTCGAGAATTCGATAAAGGCATTCGCACACCTTGCGGAAGTTATGAGATCTATATTGCCGGATAAAGTTCAAGAAATTAATAAAATGGTGGAATGTCAAAGCTGTTTATACATCACAAACGAAAAACACAAAGCAATTATCCAAAAGCGAAAAACAGAAGTTAAGGTAAAATGGAGTGCTGTGACAGCTATCTTAAAAAGTCCTGTCAGCTTTCCCGAAAAAATGTCTGCAACACTATTGTTTTTCTTTCCAAATTTTCTATACAGAGCAGTATTTAAGCTCTACACAAGGAGCATGTTAAAAAAGTGAAAGTATTGAATGTATTGTACCAGAGCAATGATAACTATGCTGTAATTACCGGAGTGTCTATGGTATCGTTATTGGAGAATAACAAAGATATTGATGAGATAAATTTCTATTTATTAAATGATAATATTAGTCAGGAAAATATAGCAAAACTAAATGAAGCATGTGAAACATATGGCAGGAAATTGACTGTCATTAATACAGATAGTATTTTGCAACGATTAAAAGAAGAGTTAAAAGTTGCCCCTTGGCAAGGAACGTACACTACATACTACAAGATGTTGGCTTTAAGAAACCTTAGCTTTCCTACTGACAGGGTTTTATACTTAGATGGAGATACGATTATAACCGATTCGCTCTCACCTCTCACAGAACTCGACTTAGACGGATATATAATGGCGGCGACATACGATTGTGTGATGAATGAATACAAAGAGCTAATTGATATTCCCGCAACAGATTATTACTATAATGTTGGGGTTATACTTTTTAATCATAAAGCGTGGGTTGACGAGAACTGCGAAGAAAAAATTATTGATCATATACGCAACAACAGAAGTGGTTATCACACAGCAGAGCAAGACATTCTAAATGTCTTGTTCAGACATAAAACTAAATATCTTGATATAACTTACAATTTCAATAGTGGATTTTACATATACGGAGTAAAAGAATCATTTGAAATATACGGACAGTCTTCCGATCATTATGACAGTTACGAGAAAATAAAGTCTGTTATGAGCAATCCTGTTATACATCATTGTATGGGCGGAATGACGGGAAGACCATGGGAAGAAAATAATATACACCCTCTGAGTGATATGTTCGACAAGTATTTAGCGATATCACCTTGGAAAGATTATCAAAAAAAAGAAGTAAAGCTTAATAAAGTCTTTGCCATTCAAAGAGGATTGTATAAAATCTTACCAAAAAAAATATATATGAGAATGCACAGATATTCATTAAAAAGGTATCTAAAACGTAGAAATAAAATTGCACAAAATCGAGGGAGATAGGCTTTGAGAATTTTAGTATTGGGCGGACAGGGATTTATTGGCAGGAACTTGATTGAAGAGCTTTATGATAAAAACGAAGTCATAATAGTGGACAGATATAAATGTAAAGAGATTGAACTTAATAATTGCTCTTATTTTACACAAGATATAAATAATGTGGACTCATGGGAATATCTTTTGGATAACATAGACGTGCTATATCATCTTGCAAGTTCGGCAAACCCTTTAACATCCACTGAGGATATATTAAGTGACATAAAATCAAACATATGTGGCACAGTGCAGATATTGCAGGCAGCAGTAAAAAAAGGTGTAAAAAAAATCGTCTATCCGTCTTCCGGAGGCACAGTATATGGGGAAGCTATATATTCGCCAATTGATGAAAAACATCCTACAAATCCGGCATGTACATATGGTATAGCAAAGCTTGCGATTGAAAAGTATGTACAGGTTTTTCACAAAATGTATGGCATAGACTACTGCATACTCCGATTTGCTAATGTGTATGGCAGATACCAAACCTCGAACACGCAAGGAGCAATTAACATTTTTATGAGAAAACTAATGGCAGACGAAGCTATTGAAATATGGGGCGATGGCAGTGCAGTCAGGGATTACATAAATGTCAAAGATGCTGTTGATGCATTGATGTTAGCAGGTATGAGAAGTAGTTCAGAGAAAATTTTTAATGTAGGTTCAAATAAAGGAATGACTGTTGAAGAGATAGTGATTAAAATTGCGAGTTGCTTGAAAAAAACTGCCAATATTGAATACAAAAAATCAAGAGGGTTTGATGTTGCCTCAAATGTGCTTGACTGTTCACTTATAAAGAATGTATACGGATTTGAACCAAAAATATCTTTAGACGAAGGTATTATCTCGATGTTAAGTTCATCATAGAAGGAGTAAGGTATGTTCAAAGATAAAACACTGCTGATAACAGGGGGTACCGGATCATTTGGGAATGCAGCACTGCGACGGTTTCTGGGCTCTGACATTGGTGAAATTCGCATTTTCAGTCGTGATGAGAAAAAGCAAGATGATATGCGAAACCAATACTCGAATGATAAAATAAAGTTTTATGTTGGTGATGTGCGTCAACCGGAAAGTGTCAGAAACGTAATGGCGGGTGTGGATTATGTTTTCCACGCTGCTGCACTAAAGCAAGTCCCGTCCTGTGAGTTTTTCCCATTGGAAGCAGTGCGGACAAATGTGCTTGGCACAGAAAATGTTTTAGATGCAGCCATTAGCTGCGGTGTAGAAAAGGTAATATGTTTATCAACAGACAAAGCGGTTTATCCCATAAATGCTATGGGAATGTCAAAGGCAATAATGGAAAAGATAGCTACTTCAAAAGCTCGTGCTCCGGGAAAAGCTAAGACGGTAATATGTGTAACAAGATATGGAAATGTTATGTGTTCAAGAGGCTCGGTTATTCCTCTTTTTATAAATCAGATAAAAAACGGTAATGAACTCACCATAACCAATCCCGGTATGACACGGTTTATGATGTCACTTGACGACGCAATAGACCTTGTTCTGTTTGCATTTAATGAGGCCAAAGGCGGGGAGCTGTTCATACAAAAAGCACCGGCAAGCACCATATCTGATTTGGCACTTGTGATAAACGAAGTATTCAAAGGCAATAGCAAGACGCGTATCATAGGAACAAGGCATGGAGAAAAGATATATGAATCACTTTTAACTAATGAAGAAATGACAAAAGTAATAGATTTGGGAAATTACTACATGGTTCCAATTGATGAACGTGATTTGAATTATGCGAACTATTTCGCTTCCGGTATAGAAACGGAAATTGATATAGAAGGGTATACATCACATAACACGCACCGTTTAAGCACAAGCGAGCTTAGGGAACTGCTCCTATCGCTTGATTATGTGCAAGAAGCACTCAAGACAGGTGTTGCAGGAGAGGGTTATTAACCAATGAACATTTTAGTCACAGGTGCAAAAGGATTCTTAGGTAAAAACCTCATAGCTCGTATTAATGCTATGGAGACCGGGACTGTTTTGCCATTTGATATTGATGACACATTAGATAAGTTGAAAGAATATATACTAAAAGCAGATTTTATTTTCCATTTGGCAGGGATTAACAGACCAAAAGAACAATTTGAATATTATGAGGGTAATGCAGAACTGACAGAAACTATAGTAAAAATAATAGAAGAAAAAAGCAATAAGATACCTATAGCATTTTCTTCTACTATGCAGGTTGGTAATGGCAGTGATTATGCAAAAAGCAAAGAAATGGCAGAAAAAACACTGATAGAATATGCAGCACGTACAGATGCAAAGGTGTTTATCTATAGGTTCCCCGGAATATTTGGAAAATGGAGCAAACCGGACTATAACACAGTGGTAGCAACATATTGTCACAATATTGCTCATGGTCTGCCGATTGACATAAGAGACCCTGACTATACGTTAACTCTATGCTATGTTGATGATGTTGTTGACGTGCTGCTGCAAACCATGAATCAGCAGGAAACATTGGAAATTGAACCTTTATACCAAATCACTCTTGGGGAACTGGCATCGCAGATAAATACATTTGCATCAGAAGATTTTAAGCTCGGAATAAGCGATTTTAGCGATATTTTCACCAAAAAGTTGTATGCTACATACTTGTCATTTTTACCGGAAAATAATATTACCTATCCGTTAACTATGCATAAAGATGAAAGAGGTAGTTTCACAGAATTTTTGCACTTGCCAAGACATGGACAAGTATCGGTAAATGTGACAAAACCGGGTATCACCAAGGGCAATCACTGGCATGATACAAAGTGCGAGAAATTCTTAGTAGTCAGCGGGCATGGTGTTGTAAAGCTTCGGAAGCTAAATTCTGCAGATGTTTTGGAATACAACGTAAGCGATGACAATCTCGAAGTTGTAAATATCCCTCCGGGGTACACGCATAACTTTACCAATCTTGGAGATAAGGATATGGTAACACTGATATGGGTGAATGAGGTTTTTGATAAATTACATCCGGATACATTTTTTGAAAAGGTGGATGAATAGTTTGAAAAAGTTAAAGCTTATGACTATCCTCGGTACGCGTCCCGAAATTATCAGACTTTCTGAGGTTATCAAGGTCTGTGAAAAACAATTTGAGCATACCCTTATACATACAGGGCAAAATTATGACTACAAACTGAACCAAGTGTTTTTTGAAGAATTGGGATTGACTACGCCTAATTTCTATCTTGATGTAGTTGGTGCTGACCTTGGCGAATCAATGGGGAATATCATCAGCCGTTCATACTCTCTCCTTAAAGAGCAAATGCCGGACGCTGTTTTAATCTTAGGGGATACTAACTCAGCACTATCAGCAATATCGGCTAAAAGACTTAAAATACCGATATTCCATATGGAAGCAGGCAATAGGTGCTTTGACGAAAATCTCCCCGAAGAAATCAATCGCCGCATTGTTGACCACACCAGCGACATTAATCTGTGCTATTCAGAGCATGCGAGGAGAAATCTTCTTGCCGAAGGAAAACGACCTGAGTATACATTTGTCACAGGTTCCCCCATGACAGAGGTTTTAATAGCAAACATGGGAGCGATAGACAGTAGTAATGTATTGAAAGAGCTCGGAATTGAAGATAAAAAGTTTATTTTACTCTCAGCTCACAGAGAAGAAAATATAGACATCGAGAATAACTTCCTGTCATTAATGTCTGCAATTAACGCTCTTGCAGAGAAATATGATATGCCGATCATTTATTCTACACACCCGCGCAGTGCCGGATTTATCAAGAAACGTAATTTTGAGTTTCACAGTAATGTCCGCAGTATGGAACCCTTTGGTTTTCACGCTTATTGCAAGATGCAAAAGCATGCTTTTTGTGTTGTTAGTGACAGTGGCACTCTGCCTGAAGAAACCGCATATATGGATTTTCCTGCGGTGAGTATACGCACAAGCACAGAGCGCCCCGAGGCTATGGATAAAGGCAGGTTTATTTTAGGCGGGATTAGTTCGCAGTCTCTGTTACAAGCAGTTGAACTCGCCGTATCGCCGAAGAAAACCGCTCCTGTCTCAGACTATCTCGATGAAAATATCTCGATAAAAGTAGCAGGGATTATTCAAGGCTATACAGGCATTGTCAATCAACGAATATGGAGAAAATCAGATGCCTGAACGCATACTGGTGGTCAGCCAACATTTTTGGCCTGAATCATTTCGAATAAACGATATTTGTGATGGCTTTATAGAGAAAGACTATGAAGTTGAAGTCCTTTGTGGGATACCAAATTATCCGGGAGGGCAATTTTTTGATGGATATGGTCATACAAAAAATAAAAGGCAAGAGCACAACGGAATAAAGATACGCAGATGCTTTGAAATTAAAAGAGGGAAGAACTCAAACATAAGGATATTTCTTAACTACATCTCTTTCCCGATTGGTAGCTTGTTTTCACTGCCACATTTATTTAGACAGAAGTACGACAAGATTTTTTTATACCAAACATCACCGGTTTTAATGACACTGTCAGGGTTATTATTAGGCAGATTAAAAAAAATTGAGACAACAATGTATGTTCTTGACTTATGGCCGGAAAACCTATATTCCGTTTTGAACATAAAAAACAAACTGTTGCGAAAATGGGCATTTAGCACATCAATGTGGTACTATAAAAAAGCTGACAAATTAATTGCAAATTCACAGAAGCTTCAAGTAATATTGAAAGAAAGAACAAAAAAAGAAGACAGTAAAATCACATACATACCGCATTTTTGTGAAAAATTATATGAAGCACAGGTTGCCGACAAAGAAATGGCAGCCCGATTTTCTGATACCTTTAACTTAGTATATGCGGGAAATATCAGTCCTGCTCAATCATTTGAAACTGTCATCAGTGCTGCTGCAGAAATAAAAAATAACGGGTATGATAATATCAGATGGATAATTGTCGGAGACGGCATGTCAAGAACATGGCTTGAGGAAGAAGTTGGAAAAGCCGGTGTCAGCGACAATTTCGTATTTATAGGGCAAGTGCCAATGACAGATATACCAAAATACACATACATAGCGGATGGTTTATTTGCTTGCCTAACAAAGAGTGAGCTTTTAGATTGTGCACTACCGGCAAAAGTGCTTTCATACTACGCAGCCGGCCGTCCAATGGTATTGGCTATGGATGGAGAAGTTCAACAGGTTATAGAGACATCAAAAGCGGGTATTAGTGTAGGTGCAGGGGATAATAAAGGGTTTGCAGAGGCCATAATTAAACTGTATAATAAAAGCAAAGATGAACGTAAATTAATGGGAGAAAATGCAAAAACGTACTACCTTGAGCATTTTGAGAGAAACATTAATATGGAGAAGTTAATAGATTTTATTTTTAGATAGGTTTTCTATATGATGAAAAAATGTATGACGCGATTTACTTCAAAAATACATAAAAAGCACTTACTTATGCTTTTTATGCTGTTTATTCCTGTATGGCTTATTGGTATTAGCAATTACTTTTTTGCATATTCATCATATCATTTGCTTCCAAGTCTTGAAGATGCAGATATTATGACTCGCCAATGGGTCGGAAGCAAAGACGGAATAATGATGACAATCGCCATTAGTGCAGTTGTTGCAATACTTTGGGTTATCAGCTTATATACAGGGAGCATGGATAGGTTAATTAGTTATATATCAGGCAAAATACTGAGCATCAAAAAAAATCCTAATAAAATATTGGTGCATATAATTATTCTTATGGCAATTGTATTTGCGGCATTTGTGATAGAGGCATTAACAAGTTCAAATACGAAAGTTGGTTTGGTTGGTGCAGTAAGGGTGATGTTCTATGCTACTATAGGGTTTTCTATATATTTAATTGTTATTTTTAGAAAAAGTCCTGAAAAAATATTTTTATCCTTATACTTGATAATTGGATTTGTGTATATTGCAGCACATCCACCGGCTTGGTATGGGTTTGACAATGAAATACATTACGCATGGGCATTAGAGGAGTCGTATATAAGGACGGTTTCGGTAGCCGATATGGATATAGAGTTAACAAGACCAACTGCAAGAGTTGTATTTGGCTCATTGCTTCCCCCCGAAGGTTCAGGTTTTAGAGAGCTCATTTTTGACAAGGAGTCCACAACGGTAACGTTTTTTCGCAAAGGGACTGATTCTCTTATTTGGACGGGTCATGACGAATCACGGGATTTATTTAATAGACTTGCACATATACCATCAGGGTTGATGTTGTTTATTGGCAGAAGTTTATCTCTCGCGCCGTTATTAATATTTAAGTTAGGAATGTTAGGAAATCATTTGGTCTTTACAGCTATTATATATTTTGCAATAAGACGGTTAAGTAGCGGCAAGCATATAATGGCAGTTATTGCAATGTTTCCAACAACAATGATGTTAGCAACCACATATGGCTATGACTACTGGGTGATAGGGCTTGCTATGCTTGGTGCGGCATATTGTTTTTATGAAATGCAAAATCCTGATAAAAAAATAGAATTAAAAAGCTTAATAATAATGATTGCCTCATTTACTATTGCGATGGGACCAAAGGCAATATATTTTCCATTGATGTGCATCATGTATTTAATAAGCAAAGAAAAGTTTGAGACAAAAAAAGGTTATAACTGCTATTTGTTGACAGTGTCATGTGCGATATTGTTTGTAATAGCAAGTTTCTTAATTCCAATAATGGTATCAAGCGGCGGTGAAGGTGATTTTCGAGGAGGTTCAGAAGTTGACCCGTCGGGTCAAATGGCTTTTATATTTAACAATCCGCTGACATATTCCGGTATACTGCTTAGTTATATAAGTCATTATTTTAATATATTCATAGTGCAAAATTATGTTACATTTTTTGCAAACTTAGGGTCATCATCGTATTATCACCTAATATGGGCATTAGTTGCATTTGTTACGATTACAGATAGAAATACTAAGGATAGGCTTACATCAACAATAGGGCTTAAAGCAATTGTCGCTGTAATCATTGTATCTACTATTGCATTATTTTCGACCGCTCTATACATTGCGTTTACAGGAGTGGGTGCGCATCATATAGCAGGGCTTCAAGGCAGATATATTTTACCGGCACTCTTCCCCTTGTTATACGTCATTGGCAGTTTTCGAATTGAAAATTTAATGGATAAATCTTTATACTCAACCGCTGTATTTGGTGTGATGAGTTTTGTGTTGTTATACGGCGCATGGGAAATGTTAATACAACCATTAAGTATGCTTTAGGATTTATGTAAAAATGAAACAAGCTATAAAAAACATTATGACAAAAAATAAATTCACAAGAGCGGTGTATAAAACGCTCTTAGTTATTAGATATCACGGGATAATAGCTGTATTTAAGATAATCAAACGAAAATTAATAAAAGAGGTTAAGGTAGAAGCTGCAGCTTACACATATACTGCACCGACAAAAGCGGAGCTTGATAAGCAAAGAAAAGCCAAGTTTAAGAAAGATATAGAGTTTAGTATACTAACTCCGCTCTATAATACTAATGAGAAATTTTTGACAGAAATGATTGAGTCGGTACGTGCTCAATCTTACAAAAACTGGGAGCTTTGTTTAGCTGACGGTAGTGATGCGGAGCATAAAAATGTTGAAGCAATATGCATGAGTTACGTAAAAAAAGATAGCAGGATTAAATATACAAGACTTGAACAAAACATTGGTATTGCAGAAAATACCAATGCATGTTTGGAGTTTGCAACAGGGGACTATATATCATTTCTTGACCATGATGATTTGCTGACACCTGACGCTTTATATGAAACAATGCTTGCTGTTTGCGAGCATGGAGCACAGTTTATATATTCTGATGAAGATAAGGTTTGTGAAAAAACTATTACATTCTCTGAGCATTGTTATAAACCCGATTTCGCTCCGGATTATCTGCGAAGTATGAACTATATTTGCCATTTTGTTTCTGTCAGCAGGGAAATTATAAATAAAATAGGGCTTCTAAGCTCCGGCTTTAATGGTGCTCAGGATTATGATTTTGTTCTGCGCTCTACGGAGCAGACAAAAAACATTTATCATATACCAAAGGTTCTCTATCACTGGCGCACTCATGCTGCCTCTACATCAGTGAGTTTTGATGCAAAAACATATGCCATTGAGTCCGGAAAAAAAGCCGTTGAAAAGCACTTGGAGAGGATTTCGCTCGGCGGGGCAGTAGAAGCACTGCAAATACCCGGCACATATAAGATAAATTACGAGCTAAGCGAAAAACCGCTTGTTTCAATACTGGTACCGAACAAAGACCATATTAACGACTTAAAGCGATGCATAAACTCGGTTTTAGAAAAAAGTGCGTACAAGAATTTTGAGATTGTTATTATTGAAAATAACAGCACTGAGAAGAGAACATTTGAGTATTATAAGACCTTGGAGACAAAGGAAAACATTAGGGTAGTAAACTATGATGATGTGTTTAATTACTCTAAGATAAATAATTTTGGAGTTTCACACGCAAATGGTGAATATCTGATTTTTCTTAACAACGATACTGAGGTTATAACAGAAAGTTGGATAGAAGAACTGCTTATGTACGCCCAAAGAGATGATGTAGGTATTGCCGGTGCTAAACTGTATTATGCGGACTTTTCGGTGCAGCATGCAGGCTTAGTTGTAGGATTGTTTAATGCGGCAAGTCATGTGCATTACAAAATATATAACAACAATGACCCCGGATATTCGTGCCGTCTTAAAACCGCACAAAATTACAGCGCTGTAACTGCTGCATGTATGATGATGAAAAAAGCTTTATTTCTTGATGTCGGCGGATTTTATGAGGATATGACTGTTGCATATAATGATATAGATTTGTGTATGAAAGTGAGAGCAAAAGGAAAGCTTATAGTGTGGACGCCATTTTGCGAACTTATTCACTACGAATGTACATCACGGGGTATCAATGATACCCCGGAAAAGGAAAAACGTGAAAATAATGAACGGGCAATGTTTGTAAAAAGGTGGGAGGATTATTGGGAAAACGGTGATCCATACTATAATGTCAATTTTAGTTCAAAAAATGCTGATTTTGTGATAGAATGATAAACCGCAATCAGTTGTTGATGAGGAGCGAAATTTGTGCTTACCGTAGTTTTACATACAACGTCAAACGAAGTTGATGCATCAAAATATTCGAAGATATTGAATGACAAGGATAAGCTTGTTATTATCAGCGATGAGAAAAGTGTAGAGGCATGTAATGAGGCTATCCGAAATTCGGTTGAACTTTCGGATATTTTACTATTGTCCGATCAAATCGAAATTTATGACGGATTTATTGAAAACATGACTCAAAGCCTTTATGCAACTGAAAAACATGCCATTGCTTGCGGACAGGAAATAGAAGCTGATTTGATAAATACAGTTGCAAAATATTTGCCTATGTATTCGCGAACAATAAAGCCAACAGCAAACTGTGCGCTGATAAAAAGAAGTATCATAGATAATTTGGGCGTTTTTGATGCAGTATATGAGAGCTTGCAGTATGCACTTATGGACTACTATCTTCGAATAAATGATTTCGGATATACGGCGATAACCGCTCACCATGCGATGTTTTCAGCAAGCCAAGCAATGAAGAAATCGCCTCAAATCAGCGATGACGAAAAATTGTTTAACAAGAGGTATGAGTATTTTCAAAGAATGGAGCAGCATTTTAATCAGGCGGAGCTGCATCCATGCTTGAAATTTTTGGATTTGTTAGATAATGAGAGTGGGCAGAGAAAGAAAATTCTTTTTGACTGTATTATTATGCCGCCGTTTTGTAATGGCACATCAGAGTATCAAATTTCTATGTTTGATGCGTTTTGCAGATTATATGGCAATAAATATGACATATACATGTATGTGAACCGTGAAGCTGATGAATATCATAAGCTGTCAAAGCGTTATAAAAATGTGCTTTTACCGGACACGATAGGCGATAGCACATTTCATCTCGGCTTTGTGCCAAATCAGATGTACTTTATGGAAAACCAAATAGAAATGAACAAGCGGTGTCTTAAGGTTGTGCAGACAGTGCTTGATATTATCGCACTTCGATGTTATGAGCATCAAACAGGCGAGATGCAATACAACAACATAATAAGAGTTGGCTTTAAGCTATGCGACGGAATTGTTACTATCAGCAAGTATAGTATGCATGACTTAAAAGCATATTTTTCAGATGACTCGGAGCTTGAGCGAATACCTGTAAAACCAATACTTATTGCCTCGCAAGCTTTGACGCCGCTACAGAAAAAATATAAACTGCCGTTTGATGATTACTTTTTGGTTGTTGGCAACTCTTTTAAGCACAAAGCAATGAAAGAAGCTGTATGTGCCTTGGGTAAAACATTGCATAACTTCATTTTTGTCGGTTATGGGAATAACGAGTATTTTGGTGATAATATATATGGCTATCAAAACGGATATCTTGAAGATGATTTTCTCAGTTATTTATATGCAAGCTGCAAGGCTCTTATTTTTCCGAGCCTGTACGAAGGTTTCGGTCTTCCAATTGTAATTGCACTACGAAATAATAAACGTGTTATTGTCAGCAATACAGAGATTAACCATGAACTGCAAGATTATTTAACTGATTTTCACGAGCATTTCATGTTATTTGACAGGTTTGAGCAAATAGATGAACTAATCAGCAGTACAGATTTTTCCGTGGGGCTCAGTCCTGTCATGTATAAAGACTCGTGGGAAAGAGTAGCAGCAGAGACCGAAATTTTCTTTGAGCAAATATTAAATACCGAAATTGACGTGAACAGGCTGTATGAGCGAAGAAATCTATATAACTTCATTGAAGCCAAGCTGTGCAGTCCGATTATCAGAACTGTTATAAACAGTGCATCGGGTCACAAACAACCGCTACTGAAAAGGCTTAAAGAACGGTTGAGAAGAAAACATCCGCGGTTTTTCGGTTTTTTGAAGAAGATTAGGGCTACGTTTTTGAGGGGGTAAACATGCTGACGATTATTCTATGTGCAACTTCAAAAGAAACTGACATAAGTCGGTATGATAGGCTCAAAAAAGACGGTGACGTTTTAATTGCTGCTTATGAAGATAATGACAGTATGGTAAAGCAGTGCTGTGATATAGCAAGAAATTCTGATTTGGCATCAGATATATTGATATTATCAGAGAACATTATATTGCACGACAATCTTATTGATAATATGAAACGTGCTTTGTACGCAGGCGACAGACATGCTATAGTTTATGGGAGAGAAATTGACGATAGAAAAAGCTTAATAAAAACGGCAAAAAAATATCTGCCGGAATATTCTATATCACTTAGTGTCAGCGCAAAGTGTGTATTGATAAAGCGTTCTGTAGTAAATATGTTGGGATTTCTTGATGAAGCGTTTAGCGAACTGCACTATGCTTTGCTTGATTTTTATTGTAGAATAAATAGGTATGGTTTTTCATCAATAATGGCGAACCATGCATTATATTCACATGATGACTGTGCTGAGCATATACAGAGCAGCAGTGACAAGGAACTCTTTTTATCAAGACATATAAATCGGGAAAAAACGGTAGAGCAGCATATATTAAACGAAACTCATCCATGTGTTGAGTTTTTAGAGCTGTTAGATGATGAGTATTATCCAAAGAAAAGAATATTGTTTGACTTTATTATGATGCCTCCGCAGCATTGCGGGACATCGGAGTATCAGCTTTCAATATTTGAAGCATTTTACAGGTTATATAGCAGCAAATATGATATTTACATATACACAACTTATGAAGCTGATGAATACCACAAGATGTCAAGCAAATATGATAATATATTTTATCCTGACACAATAACAGGAGTGTTTCATTTGGGGTATACAGCCAACCAAATAATGTTTTATGAGCAGCAGGTAACAATTAATAAGTTATGCCTGAAAACTATCCAGACAATGCATGATATAATGATGCTCAGAATTGATAACCACTTTCCTTTTAATGTGCATAATAATGTGGAATTAGGCGTCAGATTGGGTGACGGAATAGTTTTTTGCAGCAATTACAGTAAAAATGATTTTCTATCATTTTTTGCAAATAAATGTAATCTAATCAACTTGCAATTAGAGGTCATTTATTACACTACCGGATTTAAGCCGCCGATAAAAAACGATTATGAGTTACCATTTAGCGAATACTTCCTAATAGTTGGAAATGAGTATAAGCATAAAGCAATAAAAGAAGCAATTGACGTTGTTTCAGGTATAGATGATAACTTCATAGTTATAGGTTATGGGGACAATGAGTATATAGCACCGCATGTTTACAGCTATAAGAGTGGTCATATTGACGAGGATTTCCTAAGCTTTTTATATGCTAATTGCAAAGCTGTTATTTTGCCAAGCCTTTATGAAGGCTTCGGCTTCCCGATTGTAATGAGTCTTAAGAGCAATAAACGTGTGATAGTAAATAACAGTCCGCTCAACCATGAACTCCAAAGCTTCTTTCATCAGTTTAGCGAGTATTTTCTGTTTTTTGAAAGATTTGAACAAATCGGTGAGATAATAAATAATGTTGACGCATCGCCTAAGCCCGCAGCTGTCGAGTATGATGATACATGGGACAGGGTTGCAACGGAGCTTGAGGCTTTTTTTGACAGGATTATTAATGCAGATGTTGATGTAGATAGATTATATGGACGCCGACAGCAAATAAAGATGATTGAGGAAAAAAGATTAGCTGTTGAAGATAGAATGATTGTTGAGGTTGGGGCGTTAAACAAAGTGCGAGATGAAGAAGTAACAAGACTAAACGAAGTGCACAGGGAAGAAGCTTCAAGGCTGCAAAATCAAATAGACTCATTAGGTGAAGACAACAGAAATCTATCAGGTGAGCTTTTGAGTTTGCACACTCAATTTAATGACTATAAGCTATTTTCGCTTTTGCGTTTTTCAGTGAAAGAGAATGTAAAAAACAGACATAAACGCTTGTTTGGGCTTCTAAAAGGAGGTAAATAGAATAAGGAAGCGATGAGATAATATTGTTTGAAAACTTATGTATATTATGATAATATATGCGAGTTATTTGCATAAAAACACATATGATATGTGAATTATGTAATTAAAGGAGACTGATAATGAAAACAGCACTTATAACAGGAGTAACCGGGCAGGACGGGTCATATCTCGCTGAGCTATTACTTGATAAGGGTTATAAGATATATGGCACAATGCGCCGAAAGAGCGTTGTCGACTACGGCAATTCAAGGCATTTAACAGACAAGATAAGCTTCATTTATGCCGATATGACTGATATTGTCAGTCTTATAAGTGCGATGAAATTATCACAACCGGATGAAGTGTATAACTTAGCCGCTCAGAGTTTTGTTGCTACCAGTTGGGAACAGCCTATCTCAACAACACAGATAGATGCGCTTGGTGTTACAAATATACTTGAAGCTATTAGAATTGTGAAACCGGAAGCCCGCTTCTATCAAGCGTCCACGTCAGAAATGTTTGGACTTGTACAAGAAGAAAGGCAGTCTGAAACAACTCCGTTTTATCCAAGAAGTCCTTATGGTGTGGCTAAACTTTACGGACACTGGATAACCAAGAATTACAGAGAGAGTTTCGGGCTTTATGCTTGTTCGGGAATACTCTTTAACCATGAGGGTGAGCGTCGCGGCAAGGAGTTTGTCACGAGGAAAATTACAGACGCTGTCGCAAGAATAAAACTTGGATTGCAAGATTGTGTTGAACTTGGGAATTTAGACGCCAAACGTGACTGGGGTCATGCCAAGGATTATGTTAGAGCAATGCATCTTATGTTGCAGCAAGATAAACCTGATGATTATGTTATTGCCACAGGTGAAACACGTTCGATACGGGAACTTGCAGAGGTCGCATTTAGTGTCATTGACATAAAAGTAAAATGGCAAGGTTCGGGAACAGACGAAACAGGTGTTGATGAAAAAACGGGCAAAATAGTCGTTAAAGTAAACCCGAAATTTTATCGTCCTGCTGAAGTAGATATCCTTTTAGGAAATCCGGACAAAGCAGAAAAAAACCTTGGTTGGAAACGAGAAATCGGGTTTGCTCAAATGGTTGAGCGGATGGTTAGAAATGATATAGAACTTGTCACAGCGGAGATAAGAAAATAATGAAAGCATTAATAACAGGAAGCAGAGGCTTTGCCGGGCGGCATCTTTCTGCAGAGTTAATTAGTAATAACTATACAGTTTATGGTATTGATTTGCATAAAGATGAAAATACAACAGCTGTTGATATACTTGACAGACAAGCTATCCGAGAATGCATCAAAAGCATAAAACCTGATGTTATATTTCATTTAGCGGCACAAGCCGAGATACCATTATCATGGAAAAAACCGCAGCTTACATTTGAAGTTAATGTGATAGGTACAGTAAATTTGCTCGAAGCAGTGCGTGAAGAAAATCCGGCATGCCGTATTGTGCTTATTGGCTCTGCCGACCAATACGGGGTTACAGGAATAGTAAAACCAATATCTGAAACTGTAACACTTTCCCCCAAAAACCCATATGCAGTATCCAAAAAAGCGCAAGAGGAAATGGCTCTGCTTTACGTAAAAGCATACGGCTTAGACATTTGTATGACAAGGTCATTCAATCACTGCGGACCGGGACAAAGTCTTGGTTTTATTGCTTCCGATATTTGCAGCGGTATAGTTGCAATTGAACAAGGTAAGGCTGAGGACTTAAAGGTCGGTAATTTAGAAGCAATTCGTGACTTTACTGATGTAAGAGACATTGTTAAGGCATATCGTTTAATTGGTGAAAAAGGTGTAAGTGGAGAGGTATATAATGTAGGGAGCGGTATAGGAATAAAAATTCAAGAAGTGCTTAATACCCTTATTAATATGGTGGAGTGTGAAATAGTTGTAACCGCGGATAAGGATCGTATGAGAATATCGGATACTCCGGTTGTCGTGTGTGATAATACAAAGCTTGCAAAGCATACAGGGTGGTCCCCCGTTATTCCTATAGAGGCAACACTAAGAGAAGCGTTGGAGTATTATAGGCTCCTATAATCTATTTATCCGACGTAAAAACTTCTGAGTCTTGGACAACCGTAAAGTATGGGAGAATCTTTGCATAAAGATGTGTCCTGTGGTATAATTTCAGAAAATAATAACACTTTGCAACAAACAGTTAATATACAAGATAAGTGTAGCTATGAGGTGCAAATGCAGTCAGTCTCAGATATATCGAAACCAACAAGGAATCACTACCGTAAATTTAAGCTAATAATGGTCGATTTCTTTCTTGCCAATGCAAGCTATATTTTTGCATGGCTGATATTGTTTGGCAATTTAACTAATGACGAGTTTCTTTCAACATTATTGTTAAGTTGGGGTTGCTTCGTTATTGTATTCCCCGTAACTTTTTATGTTTTCGGTATGTATGACAGCATATTAAGATATGCCGAGGCATACGAGTTTTTTAGATGTATGATTGCAAGTATCGCCTCTGCTGTTGCCTTTTTCAGTATCACATTTTCTATTTCAACATTATCACTAATGCCTAAGTATATTCCTATATCGATGTACTTTTTTTCAGCTATTCTTGCAGGTGTAAGTACATTATTCGTACGAATGGCTTATCGTGCATATCGCAGTAAACGCAAAAGAACAACAATAAGTGAGGGGCTAAAAAAAGTATTATTGGTAGGTGCGGGTTACACAGGTAACGCAATAATACAAGAACTCTATCGTGAGCCAAACAGACGATATGAAATAGTTTGTATTGTTGATGACGACCCTGATAAGTTTGGGCGAAGAATACATGGCATAAAAGTGTCCGGAGGAACTAAAGATATACCAAATCTTTCAGATAAGTATGATATAGATATAATTATTTTAGCAGTGCCCTCAGCATCAAAAGCGGACAGGGAACGTATATCCAAAATTTGCTCTGTTACAAAATGCCAAATAAAAAAAGTACCGGAGCTATATGCATTTATGACAGATACAACCTCAGTAATATCACAGATTAAAGATATAAGCATAGAAGACTTGCTTTTTAGGGATGTTGTTGATATTAATCTACATAATCAGGTAAAAAGTTTAGCCGGAAAAACTATTTTGGTGACAGGAGCAGGAGGCTCAATAGGGTCAGAACTATGTCGGCAAATAGCACATCTTAATCCGAACTGTATAGTAATGTTGGATATTAATGAAAACGGACTATATGAAATACAGCAAGAATTACTAAGATTCCATAGCAGCACTTTTGAATTATATGCTGAGATAGCATCAATCAGAGATGAAGTAAAACTGGATTTACTGTTTAATCGGTATAAACCTGACATTGTATTTCATGCTGCAGCACACAAGCATGTGCCATTAATGGAGTCTGCACCTGAAGAAGCAGTAAAGAACAACGTATTTGGCACATTAAACTTATCAAGATGTGCTGACAAATATAGTGTTTTTAAGTTTGTTATGATATCAACCGACAAAGCTGTTAACCCTACAAGTGTAATGGGAGCTACGAAACGGTATTGTGAAATGATTGTTCAATGCATGAATAAAGATAGTTCAACTGAGTTTGTGGCAGTTAGGTTTGGGAATGTTTTAGGTTCTAACGGTTCGTTTGTACCCTTATTCAGAAAGCAGATTTCTCTTGGTGGCCCGGTAACAGTGACTGATAAGGACGTTACCCGCTACTTCATGACTATTCCGGAAGCCGTAGGACTTGTGTTGGCAGCAAGTGAGATGGCAAAAGGCGGCGAGATTTTTGTGTTAGACATGGGAGCACCTGTTAAAATAATAGATGTCGCAGAGAATCTCATTCGGATGTCAGGTCTTGAACCGTATAAAGATATAGATATTATTTTTACAGGGCTACGTCCCGGAGAAAAGTTGCATGAAGAGTTATTAATGTCTGAAGAAGGACTGCAAAAGACACAAAATAATCAAATCTTCATTGGCAAACCCACAGAAGCTTCTCTTGAAGATATGCTCATGCATATTGATAAAATGAAATATTATGCGGCTGAAAATAATTCTATTGAGCTGATAAACTCTTTGCAGAAAGTTATACCGAGCTTTATACAGCCTAATTTTGAACAACAAACTTCTTAGGGAAAGGAACATTATGAAAGTGCCTTTTTCTCCACCGGATTTTGGAGATGATGAAATAAATGAGGTTGTTGATACCTTGCGTTCAGGATGGATTACAACCGGACCAAAGACAAAAAAGTTCGAAGAGTTGATTGCCCGGTACTGCGGGACAAATCGAGCAGTATGTTTGAACTCTGCAACTATCGCTATGGAGCTTGTTCTTAGATATTTCGGAATAGGACAGGGTGACGAGGTTATAACATCTGCTTATACATTTACGGCCTCGGCAAGTGTGATATGCCATGTAGGAGCGAAACCCGTTTTAGTTGACACGGCACCCGGTTCGTATTTCATGGATATTGATGCTATAAGCAAGGCGATAACACCAAAAACTAAGGCCATAATTCCTGTTGATTTAGCCGGTATCCCATGTGATTACAATGCGTTATATAGTGTTGTGGAAAACTATCGAGATATATTCAAGCCAAGCAATAATCGCCAAGCTGCTTTAGGTCGAATTTTATTATTAGCAGACGCTGCTCATTCCATTGGAGCAAGCAGAGATGATATAATGACCGGGGGGCTTGCGGACTTCACTTGTTTTTCATTCCATGCAGTAAAAAACATAACAACAGCAGAGGGCGGAGCATTAACATGGAAACCCTTAGAAGGCAGCACTGCTGATGAGATATATAAGCAGTTTATGTTATACTCGCTTCATGGTCAGAGTAAAGACGCATTAGCGAAAACACAGCTTGGCGGGTGGGAATACGATATTATTGCCCCGCACTACAAATGCAATATGACAGACATAATGGCAGCACTTGGTCTTGCGCAGCTAAAGCGTTATGGCGATTTAATTGCTGCTCGTAAAAAAATAGTGGAAAGATACCTAAATATTTTATCACAGTCAGATAAAATCTCGATACTTGACCACATGAATTCAGATTATATATCATGCTATCATTTATTTATGCTGAGAATTCTTCCGCTAAATGAAGCTCAACGAAATATGGTTATTGCGAAATTGGCTGAAAAGGAAATTGCAACCAATGTACATTATAAACCGTTACCGCTTTTAAGTGCTTATAAAAACATGGGTTTTGAGATAAATGATTTCCCTAATGCATACAATCAATACTGTAATGAAATCACACTGCCGTTACATACTCTCTTAACGAATGAAATGATAGATTATACGGCTGAGAGTTTAATGCACATTGTTCAGAAAATATCTTAGCCAATAGCAGCAGGAGAAAATAATGATTAAAACAAATGTATACTTATTTGGAGCAAATGAATTATCTGCTAATTTGGCATATTTGTTAAAAAAAGATGAAAGATATTCTATTCTTGGTATTACCGCCGATAGGAAATATTGTACTGCTAATGAGTTTTTTGGTTTTCCTTTGATTCCGTTTGAAAATTTGCTTTCACAAGCTGAGAAATTCAGTATTATAAACTGTATTGGTTATTCCGAACAAATGGGAGTTAGAGAATCAGTTAGCACAAGACTAAAAAGCAATGGATTTTCATTATTGTCGTATGTCCACCCAAATTCAATCATTGACGGGGTGAGTTGCGGTGAAGATAATTTAATTTTGGCAAATGTTGTCATAGAGCAAAATTCAACTATCGGTAATGGAAACGTGTTTTACGGTGGAAATTACATTTGCCACGATGCATCAATCGGTGACTATAATTGGTTTTCAGCTAAGTGTGTTCTTGCAGGATATGTTTCTGTAGGTAATCGGAATTTTGTTGGGATAAATGCAAGCATAAGGAATAATTTGAAGTTAGGGTCTATGTCTGTAATTGGTATGGGTGCAGTTGTCGTGAAAGATGTAAAAAGTAATTCAACATTATTTGGCAACCCGGCTGTTGAAAGAAGTAAAGACAAGTAAAACTAATGTCCCTAAAGGGAGTGGTATTTTGGAGATTATCAGACTAACAGAAATAAATAGTAAAGCGTACACTGATTTTCTGCAGCAGTCAGAGCATACACGTTTTTTTGCCTCTGATGAGTTCAGAAGGTTGCTGAAATCGTATACCGAAAGCATAGATTATTATTTTTTAGCAATAGAGAACGATGAAATAGTGGGTGCATTGCCATCGTTTATAAAAGAAACTCCATTAGGTAATTGTATGAACTCTCTACCATATTATGGATCAAACGGAGGGATAATTGAACATGCGGGAAGAGAAGATGTCAGAGCAGCTCTTATTGCGGAATTCCTCAATACTGCAAAGGCGTATAACTGCTTAACATCTACTATTATTACTTCGCCATACACACAAGATAAAAGTATTTTTGCAGAAAATTTTGCATATGATTATATGAGCAAAAGACTATGCCAGATAACAGAGATATGTGAAAAAGATGAGTTAATGGATAAGTATCACTACAAAACCAGAAACAGTATCAGAAAAGCTGAAAAATCAAATATTACTATTCAAGTTGAAAACGATATAGACTCGATGCATTTCTTAGCAGAACAACAAACAGTAAATATGAAAAGAATTGGAGCAGTTCCAAAGGAAGCTTCTTTTTTCAAGAGTGTAGAGGAAACACTTAACGCGGGTGTGGACTATAACATTATTAATGCATACTTAGATGGACATAGAATATCTTCTCTGCTACTTCTTTACAACAACAAAACTGTTGAGTATTTTGTACCGGTAACAGTTGATGAATTTAAGACATACCAGCCAATGTCTTTAATTATATATTTTGCTATGCAAGATGCATGGGAAAAAGGCTATAAATACTGGAATTGGGGCGGAACAGGATTAACGCAAAAAAGCCTTTACGATTTCAAGAAAAAATGGGGTTCTGAGGATTATGATTATTTTTACTACACAAAAATCCATGATAAAAGCGTACTTGATATGAAACAAGAAGATATCTCTGCTAATTTCAAGTATTTTTTTCTTGTCCCATATGAAATTCTTATGAACAACTGATGTAAAGGTGTGTAATATGTGTATAGTTTCAATTATAATTACCTATTTGAATGAAGAGGAATGTATTAGTGATCTATGTAACTTCATTGATGCTTATGCAATTGGCAAGCCATACAACCTTGAAGTTATATTTGTTGATGACGGATCAACCGATAATACAACAGAAAAAGTCACAGCGTATAAGTTCGTGAACTGTAAAGTAGTGAAACTCATTAAATTCTCGAAAAATTTTGGAATGCATGCAGCAATTCGTGCAGGCTACCAACATGCTACAGGAGACTACTGCACTTATATAGGTGCTGATTTACAGGAACCCGCTGATATGATTGATGTTATGTATGAGAACATAATAAAGGGATATGATGCTGTATATATAGAAAAAAACAGCATTGATGCAGGTGTTATTAACAATATGTTCTCCCGGACATTTGCGTTTTTTATTAGAAAATATGCTGTTAAGAACTATGGCTCCGGTGGCACGAATAATATTATGATAAATAGAAAAGTCCTCAAATATATGAATGAAAACATTGAGATAAACTCAGGGTTAGCATTACAGCTAATTAATGCTGGATTTAGAAGCACCAGCGTAAAGATGGATTATAAGAAAAGAATAGCCGGAACAACAAAATGGAGCTTCTCAAATAAATTAAAGCTCTTTATCGATTCCTTTGTTTCGTTTTCCTCAATGCCTATTCGTGCGGTAAGCTCTATCGGAATAATAATGGCATTACTGGGATTTATATATGGTGCTTACATTATCATAAATAGACTAATAAACCCGGATGTACCGATGACCGGATTTGCTACATTGGCTTCTCTTATTCTTTTTAGTTTTGGAATAACAAACATATCATTAGGTATTATCGCTGAATACCTCTGGCGTACATATGATGCCGCCAGAGGTAGACCGGCTTTTATATTATCAGACGTTCAAATACTTAAAGATGACAATACAAAATAGTGTCCGATTAAAAAAGGGGATGTTACTGTGAATGCTAAAATTAGCAACAAAGCCATGAATATATTAAGTAGGTTTCCCAAAACCAGACCGCCTCTGCCACCCGGTTACACAGATGTATGGGAAAAGCTGATGAAGACTAATAGAGAGGGTCGTGGACCGGCTTCAAAAGCGTCGCAGCTGTTGGAGACATGGCTTCATAGTCAAGTTGCCAAGGATACTGCACAAAACCTCACTACACTTGAACTGGGAGCGGGTACTCTGAACCAATTAGATTATGAAAAAGCAGAAACATATGATGTTATTGAACCGTTCAAGGCATTATATGAAAATTCTGAACATCTTAGTCGGATAAGAAAGGTATACGATTTAATAGAGGAAGTACCCTTAGAGAATAGGTACAGTAGGATAATTTCATCTGCAGTGTTGGAACATGTCGATAACCTCCCGTTTGTTGTAGCAAAGTCAGCGCTATTGTTAAACGAAAACGGTTGCTTTAGAGCCTCAGTGCCAAATGAGGGGGGGTTATTATGGGGCGCGGCATGGAGATTTACTACAGGTTTAGAGTATAGAGTTAAGTTTAAGATAGACTATTCAAAATTTGCGAAACATGAACATATAAATTCTGTTGATGAAATTCAAACCATCTTAAAAGTGTTCTTTAGAAAAGTCTCAATTAAAAGACTGGGTTTGGGTAGACACTTTTCATTTTACACTTTCTTTTGTGCAAAAGAACCGATAATTGAACGCTGCAAGGAAATGGGAGACTATTTTTCTTGGAATTATGAAACTGTCTAATAAACTGCAAGGGATTACATCATGTTGTCTATTATAAAAGGTGAGGAATCAAATAAACTGTATAAAGTGGCACGTGACTTTGCTGCACTCTTTGGTATATCAATTATTATTACATGGTACTTGTGGCCATTAATATCCGGAAACTATACAGTTGTCAATTCCAGCGGAGATATAGGGGAGTTTGTATATCCTTTTATAACATCAGCCGCACGTACCATAAATCAAGGTGATATCCCGTTATGGATTCGTGAAGTTTTTGCAGGGCAAACGCTTCTTGGTTTTCCTATGGGGTCATTATATCCTATTAACTGGTTAATTTGGCTTATAGGTTATAACGAAAATCAAATATCGCTTGGTTTGTTTGACTGGAGTATTGTATTACACACTTATATAACCGGATACGGTGCATATTTTTTAGCAAGAGTGCTAAAAATGAATAAGTTAGTGTCTTTTACAGTAGCGATATTCTATGTATTGGCACCGTCTTATTTAAGCTTTGCTTATTGGCTCGTTTTTCATGTTGCATTTGCATGGTTTCCTGTTATTTTAGGACTATATGTCATATCCATGCGATGTGGAGCTGACAGAAAGACGTTTTTATATGTAGCTTTAGGTGCATTGTCTGTTGGGATGTGTACATTAGCAAGTGGTGCGCAGTCATCAATAATGATGCTATATGCAGTAGGATTTTATTATCTTTATGATGTATGGAAGCATCGAAACAATAGAAAACACATCATACACAACACAATTAAAACCTTTATGTTTTGTGGACTGGGTTTGCTTTTTGCTGCACCGACATTACTTTCAATGCAGCAATTTATTGGTTCGAGCATTAGGTTTACAACCGAAGGACCTCTTACGGGATTTGAAAACTTCACATTTAACGAGTTTACTGCATTCCCATTTCCAATAGAGAACATTTTCGCTTTTTTCACTGCATCATACAGACAGCCAATATACTTTGCAGCACTTCCCGCTGTATTATGTATCTTAGCGTTCTTTTTGCCAAAGAAAGAACCGTCGCTCTACTTCAAAATTCTTTTTGTTGTTATATTCTTAGCATGTTTTAATATAGTTTCACCACTTTTTCTCTATAGAGTTCCAATGTTAAACAGAGTCCGACAGTTGTTTATGTTCAAATACTACTTAAACTTAGCCGTTCCGGTTTTAGCAGGATACACATTGCAATGGGTATACGATAAGCTTTCGGAAAAATCGGTTAAAAACCTGCAAGAGCAAGACAGTGGAACTCCTAAATTACGAATAGTTGCACCACCTGCTGTTATGGTTATATTTACAGTTGCGCTATACAGTGTTATGCCTGATAAAAATCTCTTGATTGCAGGATTATTTATAACGATAATTGTTGTAGTTATATGTATTATAGATAACCAAAAGGTAAATATCGGAATTAAATGGACGTTTATACCTACGGTCATGATAATCTTTATAATTAACATAAACAGCATTAACAATAAACACCAGTATAGTGGTGCTCAAACAATAGTTGATTATTTCAACACGGCACAGGAAATAGCAGAGTTTTTCACTCCCGAAATCGGAGAAGAACTCTTTAGAATGCATACTACTTATGATGAGAACAGCCCCATTGGACAGGGTCACTCTGCAATATTTGGTTTTAATTCAGCATTTGGCTATTCAAACCCGATAACAGAATCGGCGTTCCACACTTATCTCTACCTACCTCTTAACATCTATAGTGATTTACTAAATATCCGATATTATACATCGACTGTTGAGAATATTGGAGATTATTCGAGAATACCGGAGGATACATCAGACTTTATTTATGTGGGTGCCTTTGATAATATATATAATACGAGTATGGAGCTTGTAACTGCCCATGTATATGAGAAAGTAAACCGCCCGGGGCACGCATGGTTTGTAGATGAATATAAATATTATAACAATGCAGAGGATGGATTATCATTATTGATAACCAATCAAGTAGACTTAAAGTATGAAGCACTTGTTCAAGATGATTTTACTGAACCGGAAAATAATGAAATTGCGTTAGATGCGAGAGCTGATATTATTGAATATAGAGCAAACAGAATTGTTATTGAAACTCAATCAAATAAAGATGCACTGCTTGTTGTGAGTGAGTATAACTATCCGGGATGGCGGGTTTCTATTAATGGCAAATCGGCGAATATAGAAGAAGTGAATGTATATTTAAGAGGTGTTGTTGTGCCGAAAGGGGGAAACACCATAAAATTGACATACTTCCCAAATTCATTAATAATCGGTTTGATATGCAGCTCGTTTTCATTGCTTTCAATGGCTGTATTAGTAATTATTTCAATTAGGAGTTATCGGTCATTTTCTCAACCACCTCAATAGCACGCTCTTTTGAAAACCATTTTTCCAACCAAGCTTTATACATTTTACATGCTTCAATACATTCTTTGTCGGACTTTAAGAAACGGAGTACTTCATCAGCAAAACTCTCTGCATCGTCACATGGCGGTATGATTTCTTCAATTTCGCTCAATCCCTCAATACCAAATGATGTAGCAACAACAGGCATTAAATTATGCATAGCTTCAATAGTTTTTCCTTTAACTCCTGCGCCAAATCTTACCGGATTTATTGCAATTCGACAAGATTTATAGAGACTTTCAAGCTCATCATCAGAAACAAATCCTCTTATGTCTATTTGCTCTGATGCGAGTGCTTGTATACTTTCGGGCATATTAGTACCAACAAGAATGAGTCGTGTATCCGAGGGAAGAAGCGGCATTACTGCACTTGTAAACCATAAAATAGCATCTTCATTTGGCGGATGCCTAAAACCTCCAACATATATTAAATCCTTGCGGCTATAAAAAGGAGTAACATTAGGGAAGCTGTCATAAAAGAAAATTGGGAACACTATAACAGGTTTGTTATTTCCTGTTATTTCCTTTATTATTTCTTGTTCTTTGTTGCTCAAGGTGAGAATGACATCGGCTTTTGAGAACATTTCACACTCAATTTTTTCAGAGTGCTCTGCATCTATCAAAAGTTGCTCATCTTTTTCTATTTCATATTGTGCCCGCATTCGTACAAAATGAAGGTCATGCCCATGGAAAATAATTTTTGCCTTCATATTTTCTTTCACGAAGTCCATATACTTAACAGAAACACCTGCTCGATTCATGAATATGTAATCAATATATTCGTTATTATCAATGAACCAAGTTTGCCAGTTGTCGTGATACCAAGTGCCATATAGTACCTCTACACCCATTTGTTGTAATATATCTGTATATGGTTGATGAGGATAAAAATTGTCACCTAAAAATAGTACATTATAGTTTAGCTCCACACACAACTTAACATAAGCGAAAGTGTTTCTGCTTCCCGCATCTTGATCAAACATCGGTACATAATGGTCAATAAAGAGAATTGTTTTTTTGTATCTGTTGCGGTCGCGAGCATAAAAAACGCTTTCGCCATTTGGAAAATGATCTTTATCTAACACAGCTTTCCACTTTTTATAGAATTTCTGCATGTTTTCAACCTGATATTGTTTAATACCTGTGCTTGTGTCTGTTCCATGTGATACACCCTCAAAATGAACGACAACACTCTTCGGCTGATATACGGTGCGGTAGCCAAGCTTTCGTATGGAAAATGCTAAATCGGAGTCCTCGCAATATGCTGGTGCAAAATGTGTGTCAAAGCCTCCGAGTTCATCCCATACTGCTTTACGAACCATAATTGCAGCACCGGAGATATAATCAACATCTTTTACATAGTTAAATTCAGGTCTTTCAGGGTCTTCGTGTGTGCGATAGTTCCATGCTGACCCGTCGTTCCAGAGGATTGCACCTGCTTCTTGAAGCCGTCCATCCGGATATAATAATTTAGAACCGACTAAGCCTATAGTGGAGTCGCGTTCCATTATTTCTACCAATGAATCCAACCAATCGGATTTCACCTGCGTATCATTATTTAAGAAATATATATATTTGCCTTTGGCATACTTGGCGGCATTATTACAGTTGTGCAGAAAACGCAAATTATTTTCATTGCGAATGTGAATTACATTGGCAATTATTTTTTCTATGCTCTTTGTTTCGTCAGAGGAGCAATCATCGGCGACAATAATCTCATATGGAGCTAACGTATTACCAAGAATTGATTCTATGCATGAATATGTGTATGCGAATTCGTTATACACGGGGATTATTATACTTACAACAGGATTGCTGTATATTGGCAATGAAAGTTTTTCATAAAAAACTTCATTGCTGATTTCGTTATTTATGCATGGCGTGTCTATAACAGTTATGGCTCTATATAAGGCTTTTAACTTGCTTGGTTTAAGATTTTTTACTAATAGAACAGGGTGGAAAAGTGAAAACTTTATGAACTTAACATAACGTCTGCGTTTAGTTCCGTGAGGGAAGAATATGGCTATAAAATTCATTATTGATGTGCCAAAACGACAATACCATGCTCTCTTAAGCATTGTAAGTTCTTGTTTTTGTTGATCAATTTGAATTAGAGCGTCATGCAGTTCCCGAACAGCTGCAGCATGACGTTTTCTGACAACAGTATTGTTTGCCTGCTCGGCAGCGAGGTTTTTTTGCGTTTCAATGAGATGGTTGGTAGTCTCGGTATATTTTTCAAGTATTTCGGTATCTGCATCTTCGATCATGCTACTGACTTGCTCCTTATGCATCGTTAATGATTGTTTTCTCTGTATTTTATCACATAATATAGCAGTATATTGCATAATATTCAAGTGAAATGTGAATGGACATATAAATATGACTGTGTTAGTATTAGAGAAGATGTATGCTACAGGTTTTGGAGGGTTTGATTATGGAATTCACTGGTGAAAGATTAGTGCCGGGAAAAGGTGGAAATGAACTCCAAGTTGAACATGAACACAGATATCATGTTGTTGCGCCTTTGCTGTCCGGAATGAATGTTTTAGATGCTGCGTGTGGTGCCGGATATGGCAGTGAAATAATTGCAAGATATGCCAAGTCAACTACAGGTGTTGATTTATCTGCTGATGCTATAAAATACGCAAAAAAGCATTATAAAACTCCAAAGTTTGTTGAGGCATCTGTTGATAGTATGCCATTTAAGGATGATGAATTCGATGCAGTAGTGAGTTTTGAAACCATCGAGCATATAGATGAAGCAACCCAGCATCGTTTTCTTGATGAAGTAGCACGTGTTATGAAAACGGGTGGATTATTTATTATTTCAACGGTTAATAAAGCAGTTTATACCGATAAACAAAATCACAGCAATGAATATCATATTAAAGAGTATTATTTACCGGAATTCAAGAAACTGTTAGAAAAGCGTTTTAAAAATGTTGAGTTTTTTATCCAGAGTTTTGGAGTTTACTCGTCTATATTAAATGAAGAGTCAAGAGAAGCAAAAATATTAGGGGAAATTACAGGATCCTCAGATAGCAACGGAATGTATGTTATTGCTGTTTGCACAAACGGTAAAGATGAACATAATCTTAGTTCAATGCTCTATTATTGTCAAGACTACGAAACATATTTTACAGATGGTGTGATGTGGAAACAGCGGTACAGTGAATTAAACAAGGAACTTGAAGAACGTACTCAATGGGCTCTACGTCTTGATAAAGAAAATACTTCTTATGAAGTAAAGCTTTCAGAATGGGTATCCAAAAATAATGTAATAGACCAGCAAAATAATGAATTGACCCAACAAGCCAACATGTTAATACAGCAAAACAATGATTTAATTCAACATAACGGCGATTTGATGCAGGATAACAAAAACTTAACGCAGCAAAATAGCGATTTAACCCAAAATAATAGCAATTTGACTCAACATTGCGCTTCTTTGGTTAGTCGTAATAACGAATTGGCACAACATAACGAGGAGTTAGCTCAAAATTGCGAGGATATGTTAAACCAAAACAAAGAGTTGTCGCAATTGAATGAGGAAATAGAGCAACATTGCGAGGAAGAAAAAAATAAGAATAGTGAATTGACGCGACAGAAAAGTGACTTAGAACAGCATTGTGAACGCATTGAAAATCATAATCGTGTGCAGGAACAAAAAAATAATGAGCTGACACAAACTGTAGAGCTTATAACAAGTCAGAATGCTGAGTTATCGCAGACTGTTGATAATCTGACGCATCAAATAGCAGAAATTAATAACTCAACCACATGGAAAATTGGACATAGGATAAACCGCATTTTCAGATTTTTTATACCATATAGGGGTAAGTGAGGGATTAGTGCCTGCAAGGAATGTGATAAATAATGGCAATTGATGCAAAAGCAACAAGAGTGATATTGAACAGAATTATGTACCTCTCAGCGGTTATACTAATGCCAAGTATATTGTTGTTTTATTTATATAATAATAATCGTGTGCAAAACCATTTGATTTTTTACCAAGTCATAATTTTAGCGGGTATTTTTGCAATTGCCGGATTGATACTATACTTGTTATTCATTTTCATTGCGAAGGGTGAGGAGGCTGCATTGCTGCTTTCTCTATGTTTTTGGATTTGCTTTTGGTTTTTTCGGGATTTGTATGGCTATATGTCAATCTATGTGACAACAATGTCTGCAACTTTATTATTAATTATTATTTGTGTAGTTTTATTCTTTATTGCTATAGTATTTCGCAATTATGAGCCTTCCTTTATGAAAGTGAAGTCCATTTTTCAGGCTTTATCTGTAAGCCTCATTTTACTTTTTGTTTTTAATTTTATTCCGGGACTGAGCTTTAATATAACGCTATACAGAGCGAAAGCAGATAGTGACTTGCTGTCATATAGCATTAAACAAGACTTTATTATTAGTAACAGATTGCCACAGCCGGATATTTATTGGATTCACGTAGATGGCATGATGAGCATGGACACTGTGGAGCGATTTTGGGGAGAGTCACAAGAATATTTGCGTGATGAACTTTCACGAAAAGGTTTTGTTGTTTATGCGAATGCTGAATTAAATGGGGGGTACACAAATGCTGCACTTGCTGCCATATTATCACCCACGTTATATGATAGTTTTTTAAGCGATGCAATAAATCGGCATGATACGTTATTTAGGCATGACAGGACAGAAAAAATAACTGAAGAGTTAGCGCAGGTCGGTTTAGAATATTACGAAGACATTGCTCCTTACTTTGAATTGCTTGTTGCTCTTGCAACGAAGGGATATGATATGAGTGCATATCCAAACCCGTTATATATAAATGAATTAATGGAAATAACATATGAAGCTAACGAATATATCTTTGATCGATGGCATGTTTCTTTATTTGGTGATTTACCGAAGCTACTAACACTAACAACTCCATTGAATATTATACCAAAACCAAAATCCGTATTATTAGAAGAACAGAAACAAGAAGATGACTCCCAAGAGACACCTTGTTTTTTCTGGCATTATATATTACAAGCGCATATTCTACATTGGCAAAATGATACGGAATTGTTAGAAGAGAATATAAGAGCAATCCATTTATACCCTGTAGCATATGAACGTGCTGCACAGGAGATGCTTCATTTTATTGATGAGGTATTATTAATTAATCCAAATGCTGTTATAATCCTGCAAGGTGATCATGGATTTCACCATAACGACACGCAACAATTTTTATTAGACCAAGGGCATTCATTAGACCAAGTATTGGAACTAATCCATTCAGTGTTTAGTGCAGTTCGGATACCTGCTGCTTATGGGGGGGTAGATGAACCAATTGCACCACTGAATATCGCACGTGTATTGGTGAACCGGTTTGTAGGTCAAAATTATAGATTGTTGATTAGTTAATAAAAGAGGATGTGATAGAATTAACAAGTTGATAAAGAAGATTGCTTTGAAGCTTCCGTATTTCAAGAGAGTTTATTCAAATATAGAAAATATGCAGACAATGATTGATTTGCAGGAAAAGGAACTTGAAAATTTTCGAAGAAATCAATGTGATAAATTAGAAGCATATCTTGATAAAGAAGGTCCTGTAGCTGCACATCATGTAAATGATGCGGATAAAAATATAGACTGTACCTTGTATGTAAGGGATGCAGATAAATGGAAATCTTTTTGTGAGAGGGATTATTGGTTAGTTGCAACACCGGATGTATGTATAGTCGATGAAGGCATTATTTTACCTCTTAAAAAAGACGAAGATAACCCTCATGCAGATGTTGGAGGAAAGGGAGGAGTGTGCTCTCCTGATAATTTGTTTGTAACGGGGCATGAACGAGGTGTAGGGGAGTATGATACATACGGAGCTTACCATGTTCATGAGGTTATACAACATATCCCGGAAACTGTAGTGTATGGGGGGCTTTATATCGACCATTTTGGTCATTTTTTGTCAGAATGTCTGTCACGGTTGTGGTGGTACGCTGAAAACAAGGATAGTAACTTAAAGTGTGTATTTATATCAAGTGCGAATAAAATTGATGACAAGTTTATTGAACTTTTAGGTATTTTAGGAATACCCGGCAGTAATATTGTATTGTGTCAGGAACCAACACAGTTTGATGCTGTGATTGTGCCGGAGCAGTCATATCATATAGGCGGAGGTTATACTGAAAAAGCAAGGATGATATATAACATCTTCAGAGATAGTGAAAATCCTAAGAACTATGAAAAAGTATATTTGACAAAAACTAAATACCCCGGGACTGACGCTATAAATGAAGATTACTTTGAGAGCTTTTTTGAAAGTCAAGGGTATAAAATTGTTTCCCCCGAAATACTATCGGTTAAAGAGCAAATAGCACTAATGGCAGGTGTCAAGCAACTTGCCTGCGTAAGTGGAACGCTTGGACATCAAATAGTATTTTGTCAAGATGAAGTTGAAATATTAATATTAAATAAAAATGAACATCCTTTAGTAACGCAGTGTTGGATGAACCAGCTACGCAAAGCAAAAAGTGCATTTATAGATGTTTCTGTAAATTTTTTGCCTCATACACTCACAGCATCAGGTTATCTGCTATTGCCGACAGTCTATTGGAAGAAATACCTCTACAGTTTGGACGACAAGCTGCAAGCATCTCAAATATCCATTGATTTGTATAGATATTTATTTGAGTACGTTGAAGTTTGGGCAAAAAGAATGTGGGGATTTACAGACGTACCTGAGCAACTGCGTTTTATTCAAAAAAGCACACTTGCCGACGTAATAATAAACATTAATGAAGTGCTGTTAAACGAAAAGTTAGATGAAGAGCAAAAGCAAAAGCTTCGGGAGACTTTTAAGTAGATAATTCATTTGACATAAGGGTGTATAATATTATGAGTATATGTTAAGGAGACTAAATGTCCTATGTTCATTATGCAAATTTTAGTTTTATTAGTCCCGGCAATTATAGCGACTTTGCTTTATGAGAAGTTCAAAGATTGCGAATTTAGCACGAAGAACTATGTTGCATCAGTGCTTATTTTTTCGTTCTTCATTAACGTAACTTGCTATAGTGTTTTATGGCTTCAAGGATGGCAATATCAGAACTGGGCTTTAGACGGCGCGTCAATTTTGACAAGTGTTCCATCAACCGTTAAGTATATGGTGATTGCGCTGATTGCCGCCGTTATGCTTTCTTATATTGCAAGCTTTATAAGTTTGGGAAAAGAGAAGCTTATTAAGTTTGTGTTCGGCAATAAAAAGGAAATGATAACAGCCATTGCTATTCTTATACTAACAGTTATTCTCGGAATACTATATTTTGGCTGATGACAGTGCTGTGATTAATTATGGATACTGAGATAAAAAGTAAAAGACCAAAACTGAATGTATTTTTTTATTATACAGCGGTGTTTTTAATGCCGAGTATATTGCTGTTTTATTTGTACAATAATAACCGTGTTCAAAATAGAATATATTTCGAACACATATTACTTTTGGCCGGCATTTTTGCTATTGTAGGGTTGCTCATATATATGCTTTTGAAATTTATCTCAAAAACTGCTGAAGGAGCACTGCTTCTTTCTATTTGTTTTTGGTTGTTTTTTTGGTTTTTTAGAGATTTGTATAGTGTTACGGTACATTATGCTCCTGTTATAACACAGGCAGGGTTTGTTATTATTTTATGCTCAGGCATTATCTTTGCTGCTTTGTTATTGCTCTATCATAAACCTCGACTTATAAAGCTCCACTCTGTATTTCTTGCGTTGTCAGTGAGCCTTGTACTGATGTTTATATTTAATTTTATTCCCGGAGTTAGTTTTAATATAATGCTGTATAGAGCAAGAGCGGAGAATGAGGACAGAGGTAACGAAGCATTATCTGCTTTAATAAAACAAGATTTTATTCTTGATAAGGGATTGCCAAAACCCGACATTTACTGGGTTCATATGGATGGTATGATGAGCCTTGAAACGGTTGAACACCACTGGGGTGAGCTGCAAGATTATGTTCGTGAGGCTCTTGTGCAAAGAGAGTTTGTTATATATAGCAATTCGATATTATATGGTGGATATACTTTTGCATCCAGCGCGGCGCTATTTTCTCCGGCATTTTATGACAGCTTTCTAAATAAACACCTCGCTGATGTGAAAATGGAATTGCGTGAAGACAAAAATGAATATATCGTTGGGAAATTGGCGCAAATAGGACTAACAATTGATGATGTTATTTTGAGCTATGAGTTATTTGAAGCTCTTGCTATTGTGGGATATGAAATAGAGATTATTGGTGATACATATGACGTTTTTTTGAGAAGAAAAGAACAATCTGAGGATTATCTTACCGACGATTGGAGTATAGCCAAGTTTGGTGCTTTACCGGAGCTTTTAGCTTTAACTACGCCACTTAACTCACAATCAACATCTCAAGGAGAGGTAAGTGGGATTTTTCATTTAATCGGAGGGGCAAGGCATACACCGCGCTTTACGTTGATGATGATTTCAGATGCACATGCAGGAAGTTTTTATCTATACGAACCGGACATGTCATGGCATGATGGATTGAGTGCTGTGCATATTTACCCGTTTGCTCACAAACAAGCTGTGCATAGTATGTTTGACTATGTTGATAATATTTTTGCTGTAAATCCGAATGCAGTAATAATATTGCAATCAGACCACGGATTTCATTCCGGAGTAACCCAACGGCATTTACTTGATACAGGATATGAGTTAGATGAGGTGTTAGAATTAAATCACTCCGTGTTTAGTGCCACTTATATACCTGCAAAGTATGGAGGAGTAAGTGAACCAATAGCTCCGCTTAATATATCGCGTGTGTTGGTAAACCGGTTTGTTGGCGAGAATTACATATTGCTTGATAATTGATAGGCAGAAAGAGAAGAGATAGATATGGAAAATTATCCCTTGGTAAGTATACTTTCAACATTCAAAGATGAAAAGAATATGTTGGAAATAGTTATGAAATCTGTGCTGATGCAGGATTATCCAAACATAGAACACATAATTACAGATGCCAACTCATCGGACGGTAGTTCAGACGTATATGATGAATATAGTAAAAAATATTCGGAGAAGAATATCAAATCAATCTGGAAATCTGAACCCGACAGATGTATTGCAGATGGTGCCAATAAAGCTGCATATATGATGAGCGGTGAATATTTTTTATTTCTGACAAATCCGTTTGTGTCGGCGAACTCACTGAGCACCCTGCTAAATAGTCTCGTTGAGAGTAATCATGATGCGGTTTGCGGCGGTGTGATATTTCAGAGAGAGGGTATGGCAGTACGTAGGTGGCGAGGCAATAAATGGCACTGGCGTTTTGGTTGGATGGCAGCAAACGAAACATTGTGTATAAGGACTGGATTATTCAAAAAATATGGACCCTTTAATGAGAAATATAGATCCTCTTTTGATTATGATTTTCAAGTGCAATTGTTTAAAGATAAAGAAGTAAACATAAAGGTATTAAAAACGCCGATAATTATCTTTTATGCAGGGGGCACGAGCAATGCGGGAATTTCAGGGAATATGAACGCAATCAAGGAAGACTATTCCATCCTAAAAGCACATAAGATAAAATTTGCATGGTTTACGATTTTGTGCAAGTGTATTGCCGCTTTTTTTGCGTATTTATTTGCACCAAGAAAACCGGTTGAAAAGTGGGTACATTAAAGTGAAAAAAAGGTTTTTATCACATGAATTTCAAAATCATCTTTGGATTTTTATCGCTACTGCTATTTCCGCACCATTTTCTGCAATCATGGTTCTTATTACGGCAAGACTTATAAGTCTTGAATCGGCAGGCATGATGCAGTATGCAAATGCAGTTGCTGCAATTTTTAGTGTCCTTGTGATTTTTAGCATAAGTTATATCCAATCGGTTGATGTCCGCGAAGAGTATAGCTTCAAGACATATCTTGAAACGAGAACTATTACAGCTGCGTTGACAACAATAATACTTTTTGTGTTTATTGTGGTAGTTGGACTTGATGTATTTCAATCAGCAGTTCTATTGCTATACTATTTCATATTTTTAACCGACTCATATGCAAATGTGTTTACAACTGACTTTCATCAAAAAGGTAAAATAAGAATAACCGGGCGTATGAGAGCATCAGGGTTTTCTATTATATTAGTATCTTATATTATTATTGCATATTTAACACATGATGTAATTATTTCTTTACTTGTTGCAGGAGTACTATTTCTCATTAATAATGTTGCCTGGATATGGTTTTATCGTAGTCACTTTGGTGCTATTCGGACAAAGGTTAACTTATCTGCAGTGAAACGCTTGATACTGGCTGCGCTACCAATAGTTGTGCTTATATTTATAATGACATTTCTTGCCGGAGCACCTAATATATATATCGGACAGTTTGATTCTATGGGGATGGTTGCAATCTTTGCGATGATTTTAACTCCCGGTGCTTTTTTTCAAATGTTATTGCATGCTTTATTTTTTGGAGCACCACTACCTGTAACATCAGAAGCATATGCGTCTGGAGATTTAAAACGTTTTTCATTTCGTATACATGCATTACTTATTTTAACAGTAATTGTAGCAGTTCCTTTTTTGATAGTTGTCTATTTTATAGGTATTCCGGTATTGTCATGGCTCTATAATATCGATTTGACCTCATATCAAATACAATTGTTATTTGTGTCTACGGGTGCGATATTCTTAACACTTGGTCCTATTATCGGCATGGCACTCATTATTATGAAACGACAGAAGATATATATGTATTCGTACATAGCAGTGGGTGCAGTTGCAGGGCCGGCGGTTGCCGTATTGGTATGGTTATATGGTATCAACGGAGCAATGCTGTCGAACCTGATAGTTTTTGCACCGCTGACGTTTTTGTTGTATGTGATTTTCAGACGGGCGTTAAAAAGTGATGCGACCAAGGTGTGATTGATATAAGCACCATACTATGATAAAATACATGATGGTAGATGAGGATATAAACAGGTAATATCGGAGGTTGAAAATGATTGTCTATCATGGGAGCAATGTTCCTGTTGAAACCCCAAAAATACTTCGAAGCGAGCGTATGCTCGATTTTGGAGAAGGGTTTTATACGACATATAACCGCGAGCAGGCTGTTCGCTGGTGCGAAAGAGTTGCAAGCAGAGAAAAAACCACTGCATGCGTCATCTCTGAATACGAATTTGATATGCAAGCTGCTGAACAAAACCTTAGTATTGTAAGATTTAACTCGCCGGATACCGCTTGGTTAGACTTCGTGTGTGCAAACAGATTAGGAAAAAAACCACAAACACCATATGATATAGCAATAGGACCTGTTGCTAATGATATGGTTTATACTGTAATTTTGTTATATGAACAAGGTGCATACGATGAAGACGAAGCTATAAAACGACTGAAAATCCAAGAACTCTATAATCAAGTGCTTTTTCACACAGAGAGAGCATTGCAGTATTGTCGATATATCAAGCACGAAGAAATAAGAGGATGATATGGAAAAAAGCATGTTTACAGCATTATTGCCGATACTTATTGGTGGATTAGTTATAATGATTATTGATGAAACTAATGTTGATGAAAACAGTGCGTTTGAGAAACTTTATAGCTCAAAGCTGTATGAATATCTTGAGAGTGAAGAAACTAAGGTGTGGACTTATAGCGTGCCATTGCTATTTAGTCTTTATCAAGAAGAGTTAGCTACCGGCATCTTAGAGTTGCCGGAGTATTAGGAGCGTTGGCATATGGCAGATATAATAAAATTCAAAGCATTTTGCATTGAAAGATACAGATATGAACATAGATTAAGCGGCAAAGAAGTAGTTGAACTTTTTTTGCAATATGGTGTATTTGAGTATATCAGTTCGTTCTATGATGTACTCCATTCGTTTGGTGATAAATACATAGTGCAGGATATAGACCTTTTCATAGCTGCCCGTAAGACAGCGTAAAGACTATTTTGTCCTTGAATTAATAGAGCTTATGGAGAGACAAGGTGTGATTGATATAAGCACCATACTATGATAAAATTCACAGTGGTAGATGATGATATCGGAGGTATCTTTTTATGTATTTAGATCCGGCGTTTGGCGGTATGTTGCTACAGGTTATAGTGGCTGTTGTTGCTGCGGGTGGTGTATTTCTCGTTACAATTAGAAAGAAAATAAGTGCGTTTTTCTCAAAGAACAAAGATGGTGAAGTTGCCGAGACAAGCGGCAATCAGGATTTTGACACAGACAGTGATGACGATGTTATAGACATGATTAGTGACGACAACGGGTCGGCTGACGAGGAATAATCTGCTGTGTTTGATTTGTTAAAACAAAATGATCGCAAAAAACTTAAGCAGCGTGAAAAGATTGATGCTGCTGCGTTTGCTGTGGCAAAGAAAAAGCTTGTTTTTTATGCACTTACGGGCGGGCAGTATAAATATTACAAAATGATTATTGAGTATCTGCTCAAAAACTGCGAAATTGTGATACATTATTTAACGAATGACCCGAATGATGCATTATTTGAGCAAAACAATCCAAAACTCATACCGTACTACGTAAGCGAGCGGAAAACCATATCGCTGATGCTCAGATTAGACGCTGATATCGTAGTAACAACAGTGCCGGATTTGCAGAGTTATCACATGAAGCGCTCCACCCGCCGTGATGACATAGAGTATATTTATGTTTTTCACGCACCAATCAGCACAACAATGCAATATAAAGAAAAGGCATTTGACCATTTTGATACGGTATTTTGCGTAGGACCTCACCATGTTGCCGAACTGAGGCGGCGTGAAGAGATTGCGGGACTGCCAAAGCGAAACCTCGTAAAAGCGGGATACGGTCTCTATGATGAGCTTGGAAACAGCTATAATTCTGCCGACACCCGAAGCCGCACCAAGCCGCAAATATTAATTGCGCCCTCATGGCAGAGAGATAATATTTTTGAAACCTGTATAGAGGATATTTTGGATACGATACTCGGCAAGGGTAACATTGTGACGGTAAGGCCGCATCCGCAGTTTATGAGATTGTGTGCTGATAAAATGGAAGCATTGGAGCGGCAGTATGAAAAGTTTGTAAAAGCAGGTGAATTAATTTTTGAAACTGATTTTTCAGGTAATACTTCTATATACATGTCTGATTTGCTAATTACCGACTGGTCGGGTATTGCTTATGAATTTTCATATGCAACCTCTAAACCGTGCGTTTTTATCAATACACCGCAGAAAATTATGAACCCTAATTACTTAAAATACGACATCGAGCCTATGGAGCTGACTGTCCGAAACAAGATTGGAAAATCAATAGACCCGTTTGATATAAAGGAAAAGCTTGCTCCGGCTGTGGAAGCGCTTCTGCAAGGTGACGGTGCTGATAGTCAGCAAATCAAGGAAATACTAAAGCAATATGTATTTTATCCCGGAAGAAGCGGTGAAGCGGGTGGACGTTATATTATTGAAAAGGCAGGGGTATAGCAATGAGTGATAAAACAGCTTACGTCGCAATGGCTACAGATGTATACCACAGCGGACATATCAATATTATCAATGAAGCGGCAAAATACGGCAGGGTTATTGTCGGCGTGCTGACCGATGAGGCTGTTGCCACCTATAAACGCACACCACTTCTCGACACGCAGGAGCGCGTGAAAATTGCAGGGAGCTTTAAGCATGTGGAGTCTGTTGTGGTGCAGCAGCAAATGGACTACACTGACATATTGCGGGAGCTTAAGCCCGATTATGTCGTGCATGGTGATGACTGGCGTACGGGCTATATGCAGGTGGTACGCGAGCGTGTTATATCAGTGCTGAAAGAATGGGGCGGCGAGCTAATTGAAGTGCCGTACACAAAAGAAGCTTCCGGCGACAGGCTTTCAAGGCAGCTTGTCAGCACCTTGACAACATCCGAGCAGCGGTTGCCGAAGCTGCGAAAACTACTCAAACTAAAGCCTTATATTCGCGCTATAGATGTTTCAAACGGACTTACGGGTATTATTGCCGAAAACGTGCGCGTAATGGACGAGGCTACAATGACGGCAAAAGAATTTGACGCCATGTGGGTGTCAAGCCTTTGTGACTCGGCATTTAAGGGCAAACCTGATATTGAACTTGTAGACGTGACAAGCCGTATAAACACAATTAATGAAATTATGGAAGTCACATCAAAACCGATTATTTTGGACGGTGACACGGGCGGAAAAATCGACCACTTCCCGTTTCATGTAAAAACTTTGGAACGTGTGGGGGTTTCTGCTGTTATTATTGAAGATAAAACAGGGCTTAAACAAAATTCGCTCTTTGGTACGGACGCTGTTCAAGTGCTTGACGAGCCTGAGGATTTTGCGGCAAAAATCGCAGCAGGCAAACGTGCTCAGTCAACACGTGATTTTATGATAATCGCACGGCTTGAGAGCCTCATTGCGGGAAAATCGGTAGATGACGCTATGATGCGGGCAAAGATATATATCGAAGCAGGAGCCGACGCGGTAATGATACACAGCAAAGAGAAATCCGGTGAGGATATATTTGAGTTTCTCGAAAAATTCAGGGCATATTCCGGCAATATACCTGTTGTTGCAGTGCCGACAACATATAATCAAATCACTGAGGGAGAGCTTCATAAAAGAGGTGCAAATATCATCATTCATGCCAACTTCCTCTTGCGCAGTGCCTACCCCGCAATGATGAAGACAGCCGAAAGTATTCTGACACACGGGCGCAGCAAAGAAGCCGCAGACGAAAACTGCATGTCAATTAAAGATGTCCTGACGTTTATATAATAGCGAGGTTGTAATGAGAGCGTTAATCTTAAATTCGGGAACAGGCAGCCGCATGAAAAGCTTAAAGTCTTGCAAGTGCTTGGCTGAGCTATCTGACGGTGTGACAATTTTTGACGCTCAAATCAAGTCACTTCTCCGTTGCGGCATCGATGAGTTTGTTATTACAACAGGTTCAAATGCCGAGGTGTTGGAAGCTTATGCAAAAGAGAAATACCCCAATACCCGGTTTATATTTGTTTTTAATCCGCTCTATGCGGAAACAAACTATATATATTCAATAAAGCTTGCGATAGAGCATTTACGCGGTGATGACATACTTATGCTTCACGGTGACATTGTGTATGAGCAAAATGTATTGCAGGATATTATTGCATCCGAAAAAAGCGTAATGGTGACAGACAGAGCGAAAGCATTGCCCGAGAAAGACTTTAAGGCTGTAGTTCGAGATAACAGGATAAGTTATGTAGGTGTTGATGTTTTGACCGATGCGGTTTACGCTCAGCCCATGTACAAGCTTTGTTGCAAAGATTGGGAGTTATGGTTGGATGAAATAGAAACGTTTTGTTTGCAGGGTAAAACAAATGTATATGCTGAAAATGCTTTTAATGAAATAAGCGGCAGGATGTTGCTTCACCCATTTGATATTACAGGGCGAATGTGTTTTGAGGTTGATAATGATGAAGATTTAAGTTATGCAAGGGACATGTATAAGCTTATGCCCGACAGATTGCAGGAAACTTATGCAGGATATGGCTCAAGGCTGAATATACATGATATTTTGGCTTATAATAATGTAAAGCGGCCGTTTATTGTGTGCGGAATAGGTAAAGCCTCTGCGGCTGATATAACCGGGGTCTATTTTGATAAATTCACACCAAACCCCGATATTTCAGAGATTATGGATGGAATATCACTCTTTGAAGCGCAGGATTGTGATTTTATTGTTTCTATAGGCGGCGGAAGTGCCATTGATGTTGCAAAGTGTATTAATATGCTGCGCGCAGACAAATCGCTCAGGGACACACCGCGGTGCAAGCATCTTGCAATTCCTACAACCGCAGGCACGGGAAGCGAAGCTACAAGCTTTGCCGTAATGTATGAAAATGGAGTGAAAATATCTGTTGAGCAAAGTCGTGTAATGCCGGATTGTGCTATACTCGACCCGGATTTTTTATTGACAGTGCCGATATATCACAAAAAAAGTGCGTTTCTTGATATGCTGTGTCAAGCGATAGAGTCAATGTGGTCTGTAAACCAAACAGAGATAAGCAGAGCGTTTGCTGCGGGTGCTATAGAGATTGCAAAAAAAGACATGGACGGGTATTTCGCGGGCGAACTCGGAAGTCTATTGCGGATATTTAACGCAGCTAATTTAGCAGGAAAAGCAATCAATATCTCAAAAACCACAGCAGCTCACGCAATGAGCTATGAGCTGACGGCAAGGTACGGTTTGGCACACGGACATGCCGTGGCAGTGTGTTTGAAACATGTTTGGAAGTTTCTAATAGAAAGCGGGTTTAAGCCTGCAGCACTTATACCCATTGGTTACAATGAGTTTATTAATATATATGATAGGCTCGAAATGGAATTTGATTTTGGCGATGAGAGTGTACAGAGCTTAGTATCATCTGTGAACGTGGAAAGGCTATCAAATTTCCCGGTTAAGCTAAGTGAAACTGCTCTGGCAGACATGTATCGGCAAATATTAAACGGAGAGTGAAGTCCATGAACGCTGATAAATTCCTTGATATTATTGAAGACCTCGGCGGCAGCATGTATATAGGAGTGCCGGACTCCCTGCTTAGCCCGTTTATTGATACCGTTGTAAGCAAATCCGCTCGTCACATTGTTGCTGCAAACGAAGGCGCTGCAGTGGGTCTTGCGGCGGGGCATTATCTTGCAACCTCAAAGCCCGCAGTTGTATATATGCAAAACAGCGGACTTGGTAATGCAGTAAACCCGATTTGTTCACTTCTTCATAAAAAGGTTTATCAGATACCCGCAATTTTTGTGATTGGTTGGCGCGGAGAACCGGGGGTAAAGGACGAACCGCAGCATGTGTTCCAAGGTGAGATAACGCTGAAACTGCTTGATATGCTTGAAATCCCTTATATTGTGGTTTCGAAAGACTGTGATGATTTAAGCGAAACAGTTGAGTTTTTCCGCATGTTTTTGAAAAACGGTCAGTCTGTTGCATTTGTGATACAAAAGGACGCGTTGACCGCAGAGGTTAAAGTTGAGTATGGCTCGGACGCAGAGCTTTCCCGTGAAGAAACGCTTGAAACAATATTAGAAGCAGGTGGGACTGAAAATGACATTTTTGTATGTACCACAGGCAAGCTGTCGCGTGAGGTTTTTGAAATTCGCGAAAAACAAGGCATAGGACACGGCTTTGATTTTCTGACTGTCGGTTCAATGGGTCATAGCCTTATGATTGCACTCGGTATAGCACAAGCAAAGCCCGAAAAGCGGGTGTTTTGTCTTGACGGTGACGGTGCGGTGCTCATGCATATGGGAAGCCTTGCTGTGACGGGAGCTAACAAACCTGCTAATCTTGTGCATATTATGATAAATAACGGAGCGCATGAAACTGTCGGAGGCTTGCCGACCCCAAGCGCTCATATCAGCTTTGCGCAGACTGCAAAAACCTTGGGTTATACAAAGACTGTCCGTGTCACCTCCAAAGAGCAGTTATCTGAGGTAATGCAAGCTCTAAGGGCAGATGCAGCAGGTCCCGTTTTTATCGAAGTTATGTGTAACTTAAAGTCGAGAAGTGACTTGGGGCGCCCGACTATAGCGCCGGGAGAAAACAAACTCGCACTTATGGAGAACTTAAAATAGCATAAAAAAGCAACTCTTTTACATCAAATACGAGCATTATTCGCAGTTGCAGTTTCACTTTTGTTGTGATATTATTACCCGAACTATTTATATGAAGTAGGAAATTTTTTGGTATGGCACTTACAAAAAGAACTATGGCATTGCTTACTATTGTTTTGACGATTGCGTATTTTGTTGCATTTTTATACCTGCCTGTCAGTGGTTTTATTGAGAGGCATGATAATATGATATTATTTGCACCCAAAATCCTTTTTTTGGCAGTCATTGCAGCTCTCGTAACATGCTTTGTGTTGATACTCATATTTAAGCGCGAGTTTATATCGGCACAGCTAAATTCATATAATCGCTATAAAGGCTATTTGAAACTTTTGGTGAGGCGTGATTTTATTACACGATATCGCAAAAGCATATTAGGTGTGCTTTGGTCGCTGCTTAACCCCTTGCTTACCATGTTAGTTTTAACTATGGTGTTTTCGACATTATTCAAAATTGAAATAGAATATTTCCCTGTTTATCTTTTAAGCGGACAATTTATATTCAATTTTTTCAGCGAGGCAACAACAATGGCTATGGGTTCGGTTTTGGCTGCCGAGGGGGTTATAAAGAAAATATACATACCAAAGTACATTTTCCCGCTCTCAAAAGTTCTTTTGTCACTGGTTAATATGGGTTTTTCTTTCCTTGCCTTTTTGCTTGTATTTATTTTCACGGGTGTTCCGTTTAACTGGACAGTGCTGCTTATACCAATTCCGGTGTTATATACATTTGTTTTTGCTCTCGGTGTGGCGATGTTGTTATCATCTTTGGCAGTATTTTTCCGTGACTTAATGTACTTATATGGTGTTTTGCTTACTCTGTGGATGTTTATGACACCAATAATGTATCCGGTCAGTATCTTGCCGGATTGGCTTATTCCATATTATGGCTTTAACCCTCTTTATCATCTTGTAGATTACTTCCGAAGTGTTGCAATGCTTGGAATAGTGCCGGATTTGTGGTCGAACTTGGTTTGCATAAGCTTTGCATTAGCATCGCTTTGCCTCGGCACTTATGTATTTATGCAAAAACAAGACAGGTACATTTTGTACATGTAAATAGGAGATATTGTTTTGAGTGATGTTGCAATTTCAGTTGAGAATGTATCAATGCGTTTTAACCTCAGCAAGGATAAGGTTATAGGGTTAAAAGAGTATATTGTAAAGGGTCTCAAACGTCAGTTATTTTATGAAGAGTTCTGGGCACTTCGTGATGTAAGCTTTTCGGTAAAAAAAGGCGAGGTGTTTGGTATTATCGGGCTAAACGGAGCAGGAAAATCAACACTGCTTAAAATTATCGCAGGTGTCTTTAAGCCTACGAATGGCTCTGTGTATGTCGGTGGTGAAATTTCGCCGCTTTTGGAGCTTGGAGCGGGATTTGACCCTGAGTCCTCGGCTCGTGATAATGTATATATGAATGGCGCTATGTATGGGCACACGAAAAAATTCATGGCTTCAAAGTATAGAGAAATCATTGATTTTGCGGAGCTTTGGGATTTTGAAGATGTTGCACTGAAAAATTTCTCATCGGGTATGATGGGGCGTTTGGGTTTTGCAGTTGCAACAAGTGTGCAGCCGGATATTTTGATTGTAGATGAAATACTCGGTGTCGGCGACTATAAATTTATGGCAAAATGTGAAGAGCGTATTAATAACATGATATCAAATAATACAACCGTGCTTTTGGTGACGCACAATACTGATAAAATTAAGGAAATGTGCTCGCGTGCCGTGCTTCTGGAAAAAGGGCAGGTCGTGTGTGTTGGAGATGTGGACGAGGTTTGTAAAGTGTATGGTGGATAGGGAGGAATGATTGAGCATGGAAGACAAGCAAATGACAACGGCAATACGTGATGTTGCGCTTCGTATAAAAGAGCTTCGTGAGGTCAGTGGGTTTTCGCCGAAGCAGCTCGCAGAAAAGCTTGGCATTACAAAAGATGTTTACGATAAGTATGAAAAAGGCAGTATTGACCTGCCGTTTTCTTTCATTCATAACTGCGCCCTGCTTTTTGGCGTTGAGCTAAGTGACCTGCTTGAGGGTCATACGGGAGCGCACCTGACCTCGTTTGCCGTTACAAGGCGTGGTATGGGGCGAGTTACGTCAAAAGAGCAGAACATTGAAGTGCGTGACCTTGCGCCGAGGTTCAGGGGTAAAATCGCAGAGCCGTACTGGGTTACATATACATATTCGCAGGAGCAGCAAAATGAGCCTATACCGCTTGTCTCGCACAGCGGTCAGGAGTTTAACGTAATTTACAGCGGTCAGCTGAAGGTGCAAATCGGCGACCACACAGAGGTGCTTTCGGAGGGCGACAGCATTTATTATAACAGTACAACTCCGCATGGTATGATTGCCGTTGGCGGTAAAGACTGCGTATTTTGTGCGATAGTGCTTCCGGGAGATGATAAAGCTGCGGCGAAACAAACAGAATATATACCGCGCACGGAAAAAACACAGATGCCGTCGGCGTCGGTTCCGCGTGTGTATGAAAATTTCTGTTTTCCTGTTGAAGACGCAGCAGGTATTTTGCAATCAATATCCTTTAAGGACCAAGATGAGTTTAACTTCGCTTTTGACGTTGTTGATGCAATAGCGGCAAAAACACCCGATAAGATTGCAGTGCGCCATGTGGACCGTGACAAGGTGGCAAGAAGCTTTACATTTGCGGATATTTCTCGTCAGTCATCAAGAGCGGCGAACTATTTTACGAGCCTCGGTATCAAACGCGGCGACCGCGTTATGCTTGTTCTCAAGCGAAATTATCAGTTTTGGCCTATCATTACAGCACTTCATAAAATTGGGGCAATCGCAATCCCCGCTACCGACCAGCTGCTTGAAAAGGATTTTCAGTACCGCTTTGAAGCGGCGGGTATAACGGCGATAATCTGCACGGGGCAAAGTGCCGTTTCCGAAGAAGCCGACAAGGCAATAGCAAGCCATTCCGCGGTTTCAACAAAAATCATGATAAACGGCGAGCGTGACGGTTGGCTGAATTATGACAAAGAAATCGAGCGTTTTCGCGGCACATATCCCCGCACGGAAGATGCGCCATGCGGCGAGGACCTCATGCTCATGTATTTCACATCGGGCACAACGGGCTATCCTAAGATTGCCGCACACAGCTACACTTACGCACTCGGGCATTTTATAACTGCAAAATACTGGCATAATGTTGACCCGGACGGTCTGCATTATACGATTTCGGACACAGGCTGGGGTAAGTCTGTCTGGGGTATGCTCTACGGGCAGTGGCTGTGCGAAGCGGGCATATTCTGTTATGACTTTGACCGTTTTGACCCGCTTGAAATACTGCCGATGTTTTCAGAGCATGGGATTACAACATTTTGTGCTCCTCCGACAATGTACCGTTTCTTGATACGTGAGGATTTGTCGAAATATGACCTGACAACGATAAAATACCTGACAACTGCAGGCGAAGCTCTTAATCCCGAGGTGTTCAGCCGTTTTAAGGAAGCAACGGGACTGTCTATTATGGAAGGCTTTGGGCAAACAGAGTCAACCCTTATGATTGCAAATCTTGTTGGTATGACGCCAAAAACAGGTTCAATGGGCAAAGCAAGCCCACTTTATGATATTGCTCTTATGGACTCCGATGGCAGCATTGTCGGAGCGGGTGAGGTTGCCGAAATTGTCATACGTACAGATAATTCAATTCCCTGCGGGCTTTTCAACGGATATTACGGAAGTAAAGAGCAAACCGATGCCGCATGGTATGACGGTGCGTACCACACGGGCGATACCGCATGGCGTGATGAGGAGGGGTATTTGTTCTTTGTAGGGCGGGTTGATGATTTAATTAAGTCATCGGGCTACCGTATAGGGCCGTTTGAGGTGGAAAGCGTCATAATGGAGCTGCCGTATGTCTTGGAATGTGCGGTTTCGCCCGAGCCTGACGAAACACGTGGGCAGATTGTTAAGGCGAGTATTGTTCTTACAAAAGATAAAGAGCCCTCGGAAGAGCTCAAAAAAGAGATACAAGAGTATGTTAAGACGCATACCGCACCGTATAAATATCCGAGGATTGTCGTGTTTCGCGACAGTCTGCCGAAAACAATCAGCGGCAAGATAAAAAGAAACCAACTGTAAAAGAACAAATCACCCGTCACCTGCCGGTGACACCCTCTTTACTAAAGAGGGCTAAAGAGGGCTTAGAAGAGGCTCATTTGGCTTGAGTCGGGGAGGTCGCGAAGACCGCCGAGAGATTTCAGCCGCTCAATATGATTTTTGTTTACACTTGAACAGGCTGTGAGAATGTCACTTATTGATATAAACTCACGGCCTTTTCGTTTTTCCATTAGGTCAAGGGCGGCGGTTTCCCCAAGCCCGCTGATTGAAATGAACGGAGGACGAAGTTGATTATCACCCACAAGCAGGAACTTTTCGGCATCAGAAGTATAAATGTCAATTTGCGCAAAGGAAAAACCACGCATATAAAATTCATAGCATGACTCGTAAGTTGAGAGCAGTTCTTCTTCTTTTTTGCCGATATCACTTTGCTTTTTTATCTCGCGAATTCGGGCTCTCACGGTGTCTATGCCACGTATCATTGACTGTGCGTCAAATGCTCCGTACTGACTGCGACGGTAAAAATGTGCGCTGTAGTATTCAAGCGGCTTGTGAACCTTAAACCATGCGATACGAAATGCCATGATTACATAGGCAACAGCATGTGCTTTTGGGAAAAGGTAGCTGATTTTATTGCAAGAGTCTATGTACCAAGGCGGAACATGCAGGCTTTTCAGATTTGGCTCTGTGCCTTTTGGCAAGCCGTAACCCTTGCGGACGTTTTCGGAAATCTTAAATGCGTCTTTGGCGTCCATTCCTTTTGAAATGAGGTAGAGCATGATATCGTCGCGGCTGCTGATTGTTTCGCCGACCGAGGCTTTTCCCGTGGCGATAAGCTCTTTTGCGTTGCCGAGCCAAACGTTTGTGCCGTGGGAATAACCTGACAGGCGAACTAATGTGTCAAAATCCTTTGGTCTTGTGTCAACGAGCATTTGGCGTACAAATGGTGTGCCAAACTCGGGAACTCCGATAGAACCCGTTTCGCCGATTACCGGGTCATCTTCGGGCAGTCCGAGACTGCAGGGTGACGAAAAGACAGACATGGTATCAGGGTCGTCAAGTTTGATATCGTCAGCATCAATGCCCGTTATGTCCTCTAACATTTTCAGCATTGTCGGGTTATCGTGACCGAGGATATCAAGCTTTATCAGATTATCTTCAATATATTTATATTCAAAGTGCAGAGTTATTACACCCTTGTCGCTGTCATCGGCAGGATACTGAGCGGGGCAAAAATCGCACAGTTCCATATCCTGCGGTATTACAATAAGCCCTCCCGGGTGCTGACCTGTTGTTGACTTTACACCGACACATCCTGAGGCAAGGCGGTTTAGTTCGGCTTTCGGCACGGTAATATTCAGTGCGCTAAGATACTTGCCGACCACCTTGAATGCGTTTTTACCCTGTGTAGTGCCGATTGTTCCTGCGCGATAAACATGGTCGGCACCGAACATACCGTAAATGTACCTGTGCGCTTCGGTTTGGTGGTCGCTCGAAATGTTCAAGTCAATGTCGGGTATCTTTTCTCCGCCAAATCCCATGAACGTTTCAAAGGGTATGTTGAACCCGTCTTTGATAAACGCTGTGCCGCAATTGGTGCAAGCTTTGTCCGGCATGTTTGGTCCGCAGGCATATGTGTCGCTGCCCGACGTGTCGGAATTGTCGTTATGAGTTTTCGGGAACTCGGATTTCTTGCACTTGGGGCATCTGTAGTGAGCGGGGAGCGGATTAACCTCTGTTATCCCCGCCAAATATGCAACAAAAGACGAGCCGACACTGCCGCGCGAGCCGACGCGGCTGTGCTCCTCCCGCAGATAAGAGACAAGTTTTTGTGCTGCCATGTAGATGACATCGTAATTGAGCCTTAAGATATCTTGGAGCTCATAGTCAGCTCGTTCGGTTACGATTTGCGGCGGATTTTCCCCGTAAAGCTCGGGGATTTTTGAATAAATGAGTTTTTTAAGCTCGTCTGCACTGCCCTCAAGCTTTGGAGGGAACAGTTTGTTTTTGGGAGGCAACGGACTGATAGCTTCGCACATATCAGCAATTTTATTTGTGTTGGTTACAACAAGCTCGTATGCGGTATCCTCACCGAGATAGCTAAACTCATCGAGCATCTCTTCTGTCGTGCGGTAAAACAAAGGCAGGTCTTCATGTGCACTCTTAAATCCCTTGCCTGCCATAACGATTTTGCGGAAAATTTCGTCCGTGGGGTCTAAAAAATGAACATCGCAGGTTGCAACAACGGGGATATCCAAGGACTTGCCGATTTCGACAACCTTACGGTTAAACGCCCTAAGCTCATCAACACTGTTTGCTATCGGCTTTTCGCCGAGTATCATAAACATATTATTACAGAGCGGTTGGATTTCAAGATAATCATAAAACCTTGCAATACTTTCGAGCTCGCTCTTGTCTTTGCCCTCTGTTATCGCTTCAAAGAGCTCACCGCGCTCACATGCAGAGCCTATAATCAGCCCTTCGCGAAACTGCTCGAGTTCACTTCTTTTGATAAGCGGGCGGTTGTTGAAATTTACCAAATGACTTCTGGTTACAAGCTTATACAGGTTTTTAAGACCTGTTTCATTTTTTACGAGTAAAATTATATGATTTGTACGCTTTTTGGGTGGTGGTGAGCCGTCCGTTGTTTCTGCGTCCTGCAGGTCATTGCGGTAGTAACCCTCCATGCCGTATATGACTTTAATCTTTCCATTTAGTTTTGCCGCTGCTTTTGCAGCCTCGGGAAATGCCTGAACAATGCCATGGTCTGTAATGGCAATCGCGGGGTGCCCCCACTCGGCGGCACGGCTTATGACCTCATGCACATCGGTCAGACCGTCGGATGCCGACATTTTTGTGTGCAAATGCAGCTCAACACGCTTGCCCTCAGACTTATCCTCTCTTATCTCTTTTTCGCTGACAAAGATATTGCTCGGATTGAGTGTCATTTCACCGTCAAAATTGCTGATAACCAAGGTTCCCGAAACCGTCAGATACATACCCTCTTTGATTGCGGTTACAATGTTTTTTGCTTTTTCTTCCTGCATGAACTTACGCACGGCTATTGAGCTTGTGTGGTCGGTTATGTCAAAATTGAGCAGCCATGAGTTGTTTTTGTCATTGAATTTACTACGCTCGGCACAAACCTCGCCTCTGACAGTCACCTTGCCGAGGTCTATATTTACATCACACATGGGTGTGGGAGTTACCTTTGTAACCCGTCCCATTATGGCGTTTTTTGCGGTGGAGGATGAAGCTTTTGAGCCGCCGGGCGATGAAGCTGCGGAATATGTTGCCCCGGAAGAAAATTCACTTGGTTGCCGAACAACCTGTTTAATTGCCGTGTTGACGTTTACTATTTTCAGGTCAAGCTCTGCCGAGAGCAAATCTTCCATAATGCCGACTTCGTACGGTGGAATGGGTCGTTCAAGGCTGAGTGTAATATCCATTTGCGACTTTTCTTTATTCACAGACGCAGAAACGACTCGCGTACCGGTAAAGTCGGTCGCGAGCCTGTCTTGTCCTTTTAGGAACGGGAACATTTCATAAAGCGGAACAGGCGTCATTGGATAATCCTCAATAGTTCTTCTACAAGATTTTTCACAGGTGCTTTTTTTATTTGTTTTCCTTTGGAAAAGAGAACGCCGATTTTATTGCACCCTGCTTTTCCGCAACCTGCGATACCATAGTCGGCGTGAGAAGCCTCTCCGGGACCGTTGACGGCGCAACCCATTATTGCAACAGTAATGTCGCGTTCTTCTATGCCTGAAAGCTTTGCTTCAACCTCTTTTGCAAATTTCATGACATCTATGCTGCAGCGTCCGCATGTGGGGCAGGAGATAATATCAAGACCGGGGCGAAGACCGAGAGCTTTGAGAATTGCTTTTGCGGCAATTATTTCACGCTCGGGCTCTGCGGTTAGTGAAACACGGATTGTTTTGCCGATGCCGTCAAGCAGCAGTGCGCCGATAGCGATGGCGTTTTTTATTATTCCGCTATATTCCGTGCCCGCCTCCGTAACTCCGATGTGCAGGGGGTATTTCGTCTTTTTGCTGAGCAGGCGGTAGGTTTCTACCGTCAGAGGTACGTTTGACGCTTTTGCAGAAATCCATATATTATCAAAGTCATATTTATTTAAGAGTTTTACATGCCTTAAGGCACTTTCGACCATTGCTTCGGCTGTGACGCCGCCAAACTTTGCGAGAATGTCCTTTTCAAGACTGCCGCCGTTTACACCGATACGAATGGGAATACCCTTTTGATTGCAAGCGTCGGCGACAGCTTTGACCTTCGGGTTGTTGCCCTTCGCATCTGTAGTGCCGATATTGCCGGGGTTTATGCGGATTTTGTCGGCACCAAGTTCTATGGCACGAAGTGCGAGCCTGTGGTCGAAGTGGATATCGGCGACAAGCGGAATGTTGATGCTTTTTTTGATTTCGGCGATTGCATCGGCACAGGCGGTGTCAGGCACAGCGACACGGACGATGTCGCAGCCGTGTGCCTCAAGACGTTTTATCTGAGCAACGGTTGCAGCAACATCTGCGGTATTTGTGGTCGTCATCGATTGTATTGTGATTTTATCCACCAAACAACCTCACGATATCATTGTATAAAATAAATACCATTAGCCCGATGAGCAAAACAAATGCTCCCGTGTTGATATAATTTTCGTATTTGGGGTTTAACGCGCGGCGCGTGACTTTTTCGATGACCCATGTTATAAAGATAAAAAGTATTCTGCCGCCGTCCATAGCAGGTATCGGGAGCAAGTTTATTATACCCACGTTTACACCGATAAATGCCGTGAAAAACACGATATTGCCGATTGCCGCTCCGACACTTGCAGACTCCTGCCCGACAGTATTCATGGCGCTTATAATACCGACAGGACCCGCAATGTCCTCCGAAAAGTTTGCAGCTCCACTGGCGAGCATTGCAATGCTGACACGTATCATTCGTATAAAGCTATACATTTGGTAGACTGCGTAATTTAGCTTTTCCTTAAATGTCGGTTCGATAAAATTGAAGAAGATACTGTACCTGTACACCGTCTCGCTGTCAACTGTATATGAGCGGCGTTCGTATTCGATGATTTGACCGTTTCGTTCAATGGTAAATGTTATAGGTTTATGAGCGTTTAAGCCCATAAAAAGATTAAAATCGTCATAGTAAAAGAGCCTCTCGCCGTTGATGGCAACAATTCTGTCGCCTTGCAGGAGCTGGCTCGGCCCTTCGTTTGGAAGGTTGTCAACAACGCGGGAAATTGTCGTGCCGACAAAACCACTTGAGCCCATGGTGAGAATAAGCACCACAATAAATGCCGCCAAAAGATTGGCAAGACTGCCTGAGGCGAGAATAACTATGCGGCGCCAACGTTTTTGCGAGAGAAAAGAGCGGGGGTCAGGCTCTTCGTCTTCCTCATGCTCGCCCTCCATGGTGCAAAAGCCGCCGAACGGGAGTATCCGCAGGCTGTAGAGTGTTTCCTTGCCCTGTTTCGAGAAGATTTTCGGACCCATGCCGATAGCAAACTCATTGACCTTGACATTTAAGGCTTTTGCCGAAAAAAAGTGTCCAAGCTCATGGATTGCGATTATTATGCCAAATGCGAGTATTGCGAGTACTATATACATCGAAATTTTTCCTTCCAGTCAAAATTCCGTTGGGCAAATAAAAGCTATGCTTTAATTCGCCAAGGTTGTTTCCTTTTTATTAAAATTCACTCAGCGCCTTTTCAATCATGACGGGGATGTCGGTAAACGGGATTTCATTGTTTAAAAACAGCTCAACTGCGTTTTCGTTAACGCGGTTGAGGGTGGCACAAGCCTCGGTGCCTGCGTTTGCCGCTTTATATGCAAGTGCAAGACATGGGAAAGTGTCGGGATTTGGTTTTTCAAAGGTAAGACCTTTAAGTGCCGTCAGGTCAAGAGGTCTTGTCAGACCCGGCAAACGGTCGGGATATGTCAGAGCGTATTGGATAGGCATACGCATGTCGGGGTTTGAAAGCTGTGCTACTATGCTGCCGTCCGTAAACTCAACCATGGAGTGAATGATACTTTGCGGATGTATGATAACCTCGATTTGGTCGGGGGTTACGCTGAAAAGATGCATGGCTTCGATTATCTCAAGACCCTTGTTCATCATTGTTGCAGAGTCGATGGTAACTTTTTTGCCCATAGTCCAGTTTGGGTGTTTTAGTGCCTGCTCGGGGGTGATGTCGCGAAGCTCCGCTTGTGTTTTGTTGCGAAACGGTCCGCCGGACGCAGTGAGTATAAGTTTTTTGATGTTTTTGTGTTTATCACCTAAAATGCACTGGAAGATTGCCGAGTGCTCAGAGTCGACGGGGATAATCTCGGTGTTGTACTCACGGGCTGTTTGCATAACAAGATCACCCGCGCAAACGAGCGGCTCTTTGTTTGCAAGTGCAACGCGCTTGCCTGTTTTGAGTGCGGCAAGAGTCGGAGCAAGCCCCGCTTCGCCGGCGATTGCTGTGACTATTATATCTGCCCCGCTGTTTTCGGCGACATCTATTATCGCATCCATACCGCCCGGGTCGCTTCCAAGAATTGTTGTGTCAGGATTAAACTCACGGGCTTGCTCCTGCAAGAGCTCGTTATTTTTGTATGCGGTCAGTGCCATGACTGCCATACCAAGATGGTCGGCGACTTCAAGCGTTTGCTGACCGATTGACCCTGTTGAACCCAGTACTGTTATACTTTTCATAAGTCTCCTATTGATTATTAATTTTTACATATTATACAGAAATATTGAGATATTGTAAAGTGTGGACATTGCAATAATTCTCTTGTGACATGGCACTACAGGAAAGAGCCGTGAGGGGAAACGATGTAAGTGCTCTTTAGTATAAGCTACAACCACAAGAGATTATTATTATGGTATAATACCAATTATATAATTCTTTGATGCTATCAATTTTGAAAGGTAAACATAAAATATGAAAAAACAATCATTATCAGGAGCTTGGAGTCTTGAAATTATCGGTGAAACGCCGCTTGCAGGGGAGCAAGTTTCGGCGACTGTTCCCGGTTCGGTTTATGCGGCATTGCTTGATGCGGGCAAGATGCCTGACCCGTTTTGGCGTGACAACGAGCTTGAAGCACTTAAGCTTATGGATAATGATTTTGTTTTTACCCGAAGCTTTGAACTCGAATATCCGCCGACTGATAAACTTCTGCTTGTCTGCGAGGGACTTGATACGATATGTGACTTGGAACTTAACGGCAAAAAGATTGGATATGCCGATAATATGCACAGACTCTGGGAGTTTGATATAACGCAGTTTGTTTGTGAGGGGAATAATGAGCTTCGCTTAATATTCCCCTCGCCCACAAAGTATATTGCCGAGCGGCAGGGCGAAGTCTTCACAGACGGGGCAAGAGATGCAATGCGCGGTTTTCCGCAAATGAGAAAAGCACATTGTATGTTCGGCTGGGACTGGGGACCGAGACTGCCCGATGCCGGAATATGGCGTGATATTTCGATTGTTTATGTCGACAAGGCACGGCTCGAGGGTGTGTATGTCACACAGGAGCACAAAGACGGTGTGGTGGAACTTGGGTTTGAAGTCGAGTGTGAAGTGCCGCACTACGACGTATCAATCGAAGTTACCGCTCCTTGCGGGAGTAAAATACACAGCAATGGCGAGCCGATTGCAATCAATAAGCCAAAATTGTGGTACCCGAACGGTTACGGTCAGTCTCCTTTGTATGGCGTAAAAGTGGTACTAAAAGACGGCGAAAACGAAATTGACACATGGGAGCGGCGGATAGGACTGCGGACAATGACCGTTACGCAGGTAAAAGATGAATGGGGTGAGTCCTTTTCGCACTGTGTCAACGGCATTGATATTTTTGCAATGGGAGCGGACTACATACCGCAGGATAATATCCTATCGCGTGTTACAGATGAAAAAATGGCACAAATGCTTGACGACTGCGTACTTGCCAACTACAACACCATACGTGTGTGGGGCGGGGGCTATTATCCCGATAACAGATTTTTTGACATGTGCGACGAGCGCGGACTTATTGTCTGGCAGGACTTTATGTTTGCATGTGCCATATATGAGCTGACACCTGAGTTTGAAGCGAATATCCGTGCAGAGATGGTAGATAACATAAAGAGACTTCGTCACCATGCGTCGCTTGCACTTTGGTGCGGCAATAATGAGCTTGAATGGCAGCAGGGCAATGACACCTATAAGGCAACACCCAAGCAAAAAGCAGACTATATCCGCATGTTTGAGTATATTTTCCCGCAGGTTGTAAAAGAGCATGACAGGCAGGCATTTTACTGGCCGTCGTCGCCCTCGTCGGGTGGCGGCTTTGACGAACCGAATGACGCAGACCGCGGTGACGCTCACTATTGGGAAGTCTGGCACGGGTTAAAGCCGTTCAGTTCATACAGGGATTATCATATACGCTATGCTTCGGAGTTTGGCTTCCAAAGCTTTCCCGACTTAAAAACGGTAAAAAGTTTTACCGAACCCGATGACAGGAACATTTTTTCCCGTGTAATGGAAATGCACCAGCGAAACGGCGGTGCAAACGGCAGAATTATGTATTATCTGTCAAGTATGTACCGTTATCCTACGGAATTTGAACACCTTTTATATGCCTCGCAGCTTTTGCAGGCGGATGCAATCCGCTACGGAGTGGAGCACTGGCGACGCAACCGCGGGCGTTGTATGGGTGCGATTTACTGGCAAATAAATGACATATGGCCCGTAGCATCATGGGCATCGCTCGACTACTTCGGACGCTGGAAGGCTCTGCACTACTTCGCAAAGCGCTTTTTTGCACCTGTGATGATTTCATGCCACGAAACAGGTGAAATGACTGAGCGTCCTATCTGTGTGGCACAGCCAAAGGCAATAAAAAAAGCCGCAAAAATTTCTGTTGCAAATGAAACGATGAATGAGCTGACCGCAACGGTCAACTGGGCGCTTCGCAGCCCCGACGCTTCGATAAAAATGAGCGGCAAGGATAAAGTAAACGTAAAAGCACTCTCATCACTATGGTTGTATGAATTAGACTTTTCCGATTGTGACGAGCTGTCGGATTATTTCAGCTTTGAGCTTGTGTCGGGTGAGAAGACGGTATCTTCGGGAACGGTGCTGTTTTGTATGCCGAAGCATTATAAATTTATCGACCCGAAACTGAACGTAAACCGAAGCGGTAACAAGGTTACGGTTACAGCCGCGGCTTACGCAAAAAGTGTTGAGATATATTCAGATGATGAAGACTTTGTTTTAAGTGATAATTTCTTTGACATCAATGCGGGCAGTGTTACAGTCGATATTTTGCGCGGCGACCCGAAAAATCTAAGGGCACGCTCTGTGTATAGTTTGGGAAGATAAGTTTTTACACACGGCTCTTTCCTGTAGTGCAGTTCGTGTGTAAAAAATATCAGTTCAGCAACTCAAAATCTAATGTGCCGCGTTCTGTGCCATTAACAATCAGCGTTACCGAATGAACCCCGGGATAGTGCCGTCTGGTGCTTAAATCTTCAAAAGAATGTTTTCTTGTATAGGGCTTTCTTTGATTTGCTTTCAAAGGAAGCTCTGATATTTGGAAAATCTTCCTGTTTCGTTTGCCGTTTGCTTTAACATAATCGATGCCGTATTCGAGCCTTGCTTTTGTTGCTTCTTTTGCAGTCAGGACAAAAGAGAAGCTGAATTCATCGCCGATTTTATATGAAGGGATTTTTCCGGCTTTGTCCGCTACAATCATAAAATCGCTGACTTCCACTGACGAAACATCGCTGAACCCGAAAATAGCCAAAACATCACGATTGCCTTTTTTAAGAAGTGTCCTGCAGCCATGCTTGACAATCCAGTCGGTGAGTTCAGTTTTGCCGTACCAGTCCTTGGAGAGCTTCGCAATTAAGTCGGGATGCGTTTTTGATATGTCGTTTAAGTTGTTGGCGACGCTCTTTCTCACAAATGCCGACGGGTCGGTTTTCAGCTGCGTCAGAATAGGCAAGACAGGCGACGGGTCTTTTTTGAAGCTGTTTAACGCCTGACCCCACGGCAGTGCGGGGCGGCAGCCCTCGCTTGAAAGCCGTCTGACATTCTCGTTTTTATGCTTTGACCAAGCGTACATCTGCTCCATCATGCGTTTTTCATGCTTTATGATAAATGGTCTTACTGTAAATTCGCATGAGGCAAATTCGGTAAATCTTTCCATAGCACCTATGGATACATCCCAGTTTTCCTCATCTTGCCCGAAAACTTCAATAAAAGTTGGAATACAAAATATTTCAAGGGCATTGTGGCTGCTTATCACTTTATCAAGAATGGCAATAGCCTGAGCGTAATCGTTGGGCAGGAACTTACCGAGATTTAAGCAAATCTGCTTGCCCCTTGCCATAAGCTCCAAGCTGTTCCATGTTTCGTCCATAACCGAGCTGATGAAATCATCAACCTGAAACGGCTCATAAGCCGACTTAACAACTAAAGCAAACTCCCTGAGCGACGCCTCATTTATTTTATCTTTCCACGCCTCCGCCATTTAGAGCACCTCCTGTGTGTTTTGTTGTTATTATAGCATAGAAAGAGGCGTGGGGATAGATGATATAAACGTCTTGACAATTGAACAATGTTCGAGTATTATGGAATTGTACTCCATAATACTCGAAAAATAGGAGCAGTTATTATGTACTATAAGAGGCATATCGAACCGGTTATAGAACGCATCAGCAAGCGTAAGACGGTTCTTGTTATAACAGGTGCCAGACAAGTTGGCAAAACAACGATGCTAAAAGAAATGTACAGTGACATTAACTATACTTCGCTTGACAGACCGTTAATTAGAGATAGTGCGAAAGAAAACCCGTCATTATTTTTTGAAGAAAACAATCCGCCGATTATTGTAGATGAAATTCAAAAAGCAGCGGAATTATTTGAATACATAAAAGATATTGTTGACATGGATAGAGATAAAAAGAAAGGTCAGTTCTACCTCACAGGTTCGCAAAGCATGAAGCTGATGAAAAATGTCAGTGAAAGCCTTGCGGGGCGAGCAGGCGTGGTAAAAATGCTTGGACTTTCAGCGAGAGAGTTATCGCAAACGACCTATCGAAAGCCATTTATACCAACATTTGAAAGTATAACACACAGAGCTGAATCGAAAGAGAAATTTGACTATCAGCAAATAATTACCAATATTCACAAGGGCTTTTTTCCGGAACTGCATGAAACAAAAAGTGATTTGCATGATTGGGGTGATTACTATAGTTCTTATTTTCAAACATATATTGAAAAAGACATCAAGGATGTACTGAATATCCGCGACGAAACGGCATTTATTAAGTTTGTGAAAGCAGTAGCTTCGTTAACCGGCAGAATGCTTAATCTTAACACAATAGCAGAAATTTGCGGTAAAGATGTGAAAACTGTTAAAGCGTGGTTATCGGTGCTTGAATCCGGAGGATTAGTATATCTGTTAGAGCCGTACTATAATAATCTGAATAAACGGCTTATAAAAACACCAAAATTGTACTTCCTTGATACAGGACTTGCCTGTTGGCTGCTTGGCTGGAATACTCCTCAACAGTTAGTGAACGGTGCTATGTGGGGGCATATCTTTGAAAGTTATGTGGTTGCTGAAATAATAAAAAGTTACTTTAATGACGGGATTACCAATCTTCCGCTATATTACTATCGCGATAATGATAAAAATGAAATTGATTTATTGATAGAAGACGGGGGTATTATATATCCGGTTGAAATTAAGACAACAAGCGACCCCAATAAATCTATGGTTAGCGCATTTTGTTGTGTTGAGAAAGGATTAGGCAAAAAAACCGGTACCGGTGCTCTTATTTGCATGGCGAAAGAGAAGCTACCCTTAACAGAAAGTGTATGGACATTGCCTGTACATTCAATTTAGCTGATGAAAGGAACAATTTGCTATGACACTATGGAATAATGATATGCTCATTGGGATTGATGAAATTGACAAACAGCACCATAATTTGGTGCGGGCACTTGACGAACTGTTAAATGCATGTGCTCATCATCATGGTGAGGAATATATTCGAAAAACTCTGTATTTTGCTGTTGATTATACTAAGGTGCATTTTACCGATGAAGAAAAATTACAGGAAGAGTACGCATATCCGGATTGCGCGGAGCATAAAAAACTGCACAAGAAATTTATAAATGATCTCTCACAGGTTGTATTAGACTATAAAAACGGCTCTTCAATCCATGACTTAGTAGAAAAGACAGGTCAAACATTAGTTGATTGGATATTAAATCATATAAAAACCGAGGATAAAAAATACGGCGAACATATTAAAATGAAAAGAGAACAGATAAAATGAAAGCAGTCGTAACAAGAGTATCGTCTGCTTCCGTCACAATCGGCGGGAGCATTAAGGGTGAAATCGGCAAGGGTTTTCTTGTGCTCCTCGGCATAAAACGCGAAGACACCGAAGCTGATGCAATAAAGCTTGCTGCCAAGGTTTGCAATCTGCGAGTTTTTGCAGACGCAGACGGCAAAATGAACCTTGACCTTGAAAGCATCGGAGGCAGTATTTTGGTGATATCGCAATTTACGCTCTATGCAGATTGCAAAAGCCGCCGCCCGGGATTTACCGGAGCAGCGCTTCCCGATGTGGCAATACCGCTTTATGAGCTGTTTATAGATAAATGCAAAGAACAGGGGTTTACTGTGAAAACAGGCGAGTTCGGGGCGATGATGGACGTCGCTTCCGTCAACGACGGCCCGGTGACGATACTGCTCGACACGGAAAGCATGTGAGGAAAAACAAAGGAGTAGAGATATGACCGATATGATTAAAAACCGACGCTCTATACGGAAATTTAAGCCTGATATACCCGTCACAAAAGAGCAGCTTGACAGGCTTATGCATGCCGCCATGCTTGCACCTTCAGCCAGAAATACCCGCCCGTGGGAGTTTATTGCTGTAACGAAGCGCGAGGTACTCGATGAAATCGCCCGCATACATCCGTTTGCGAAAATGTGCAAAACTGCGACAGCTGCAATAATTGTTGTTGCCGTGCCGCAAGAAGGATTAACTGTCGGATACTATCCGCAAGACTGCGGAGCGGCGACTGAAAACATTCTCATAGAGGCTGTTGCTATGGGGCTTGGCACCTGCTGGTGCGGTGTTTATCCACGTCAGGAGCGAATTCCGGATATGGCTGCCCTGTTTGATATCAAAGAACCTAAGATACCGTTTTGTGTAATTGCCGTCGGTGTTCCCGACGAAGCTCCGGAGCCGAGAGGGTTTTTCGAAGAAGCAAAGGTCAGATATATTACTTAACTTCAACCTCCCCGAACAGCGGCTACTGCGTCGTAGCCTAACATATCGTTATACCACGCAATCAGACCGTCGGGGTTTAAGTAGCCGAGCACAACATACCACCCGATTAAAATAAGTGCACACAAGGCGAGAAGAGGCAGCTTTTTGAGCCGTAAATTTATACAGCAAAGGACGATTACAACAGCTAAGTAGATGATAAACCATGCGGACAAAAGCCGCAGCCATGTCATGCCGTAGGCGTCGATGTAGAGACCCAAGCGGATAAATCCGGAAAACAGCATACTGGCTGTGAGTGCAAGAAGACCGAGGAGCAAGCCTGTAGCTGCCTTGGTTTTTTCGCCGAAGTGTTTGAAAACTCCGAAAATGAGCAGGTTAATAGCACAAACAGCAACGGTTTGGGCAAATCCCTCACGCGCATATTCGGAGTATGTCATACCACCGGGAAGTCCTGCTCCCGCAAAGAGATAACTAAACTGCACAGTGCAAAACAGAGCATAAATCAGCAAAATCGAACCTAAAACCACATAACTGATAGTTGTGTCAATTTTTGAGGTTATTTTGGGGCAGCTAACCTTGTGTTCACTGTGTCCCGTTTTCCACATGAATGAATAGAAAAACATTGAAAAGACAGCAATAATGACAGTATCCCAAAGCAAGATACTGATGTTAAGCTCTGTGAGCAGCTTAGTAAGAAAATACCCGAATGCTTTGTCGGCACCGCTGAGAAGCGGTAAGATAATAATCAAAAGTCCAAAGGTTATAGCTAAACCAAAAATGACCTTTTTCGTTTTTGCTTTTGTTTCGCCGATGAGCAGCGCTCCGAGTGCTTCAAAAAAAGCGGCAATACCTGAAAACGGGAATACAAAAAAACCGCAAAGCCATGAAATTGCAATGCTGCCAGTGTCCTTGAGCTTATAATCCCCCGTCATATAGATAACAAGACCCATTAAAACGGCAGGTATTATCAAAAAGCTTAGAAAAGCAAAATCACCGTAAATTGCAACATCCCAAAAGAAAAAGCTCCATAAACAAAGTGCGGACACGCAAGCGGTCAGATACCATGTGACAAAATTATGTCTGATGCTTTTCCAATGAAACAGGTAAAAAATTGCAAGACAGCTGAGCCAAAAAGCACCATAGAACTTCGGATAATTAGTATACTTTTCAGAAAACATGTACGCAACCACAAGGCGGTCAAACAAAACCGCAATCGCGATAGCGGCGAGCAGCAGCAGTTTTTCTTTGCCGGAAATGATGCGTTTTTCCTTTTTTGCCCGTGGTGCGGGCGGTACATATTGCGGGTACGCGTATGGATATTGGTATGCATAGGGTTGCGCCTGCGGCTGCGGCACATTCGGATACCCGTTATTCTCTGTCGTCATTGGTGTCGTCCCCCTCATCGTATTCTAAAATATCACCGGGCTGGCAACCAAGCTCCTTGCATAAACGGCTCAGCGTCGAAAAGCGGATTGCCTTACCCTTGCCGTTTTTGAAAATCGAAAGATTTGCTTGGGTTAGGTCGATTTTAGAGGCAAGCTCGGCAAGTCCGATTTTGCGTTTTGCCATCATAACGTCTAAATTTATAACAATCATATTAATGAATACTCCTCTCTGTCGGGCTTTCAATCTAAATAGTCAGGTCGTTTTCTTCTTTGTAGTGCACTGCCTGCTTAAATAAGCTCGACAGTGTAAATCCGAAGAAACCGAACACGACAAACAAAAAGCCACATGCCATAGTTAGAAATGTGGTATAAAAGAACAGTTTGGCAAAAAAGAGTGCGGATATAACAAGCAGGATTACTGCGATGCGGTTGAGGGCTGTAACGTTACGTTTGATAAACGGACCTTGCGGGATTGAGCGCATCATTAAAATCATTTCAAGTACAATCCACAGTCCGGGGATTGCAACGGCGGTTAAAAAGATCAGTAGAAACGTGCGGTAGCCTGCTTCGAGGAAATATGCGTCGTAGAAAAATTTTGTGTAATAGTCTATCATAAACGGCAATGTGGCAGTTCCTAAAATGCCGAGTGCGAAGATTGCGTACAAAGAAATTGTAAGTACACGGCTTGCTAAGTTTTCTTTCATAAAAATGAAACCTCCCATATAGTAAATACAAGCGCATTATAGCACATCAAATAACGATAGTCAATAAAAACATATCGAAAAACGATAAATAATTATTGACTATCGGCTCAATATATCAGATGGTTCCTTGTGTTACACTGCCATGTAAAGAGCACTTACATCGGTGAAACGTGCCAGCGGTTTTTGTTCGCAAGCTCAAAAAACCGGTCATCGTTTCCCCTCACGGCTCTTTCTTGTAGTACAGTCCGCACAAGGAACATGCATATCAGCTGTAATATTTCTTTTCAAACTGTTCGCGGGTCATGTTTGCTTCATAAACTAATGCCACAGTGCCCGGACCGACATGTGCTCCAACTACAGGGCACATTAGGAAAATTTCAATACTTTCCACCTCAAAGGCTTCTCGAACCATTTCTGCAAGCTTTTGTGCGTCTTCTTCACAGTTGGTATGCGGTATGATTACATTTTTTATCACCGCACCTTTTTCTGTAGCTTTTTCCATATGGTTTATCAAAGCTTTGAGCGAATTATCTCTGCCGCGTACTTTATCTTTAAGTCCGAGTGAACCATCGGGGTTAATGCTTAAAATCGGCTTAATGCCAAGCACTGAGCCGCCGATAGCCGAAAGTTTACTCAAACGTCCGCCTCTGTGCAGATACATCAAATCATCAACAGTAAATATCCCGAACATATAGTTTTTCTTTTCCTCGAGCCATAGGGCGGTTTCTTTTGCCGAGAGCCCCTCATCACGCTTTTGTATGGCACTTTTAACAAGAAGTGTGCTGATGACTGTCGCAGATATGCTGTCTACGGTAAAAATATTGCAGTCGGGATAAGCTTCTTTTACTTCTGCAAGAGCAATTTGCGAGCTTTGGTATGTTGCCGATAAAGCGCCGCTCAAAATGATATAAAGAACATCTCTGCCGTTTTTTGCATGTTCGGTGAAGGTTTTTACAAATGCATCGGGGTTTATCTGTGATGTCTTTGCAACACCACCGTTTCGCAGTGCGTCATAGAAATCGTTGCCGGATATTTTCTGCCAATATCCATCATTATGCTCCTCATTGTCGAGTACAAACGGAATTGGCATAACTTCTAATTCATTTTGCTCAATAAACTCGGGGGTCAGGTCGCAGCTGGTGTCTACTACAATGGTAAATGGTTTCACTATTTCGGTTCTCCTTTGTTTTTCTATACTGTCCGGTTGGTAATCTTCTAAGGTGATTTTTGGTTTTGAGGTGAGATATTTGAGAAGTCCTGCTGCGTAATTTCTGCCACTGTCGCTGATTGAATAAAAGGTCCATTTGCCTTCTTTTCGCGCAGTGACTATTCCGCTGTCGATGAGGATTTTCATGTGATGCGAAAGAGTTGATTGCCCTGCGTCCACTTTTTCCAAAAGAGCAGATGCGGTTTTATCCCCCTCGCGTAAAAGCTCAAGTATCCTGAGCCTTGTCACATCGGAAAACGCCATGAAAACCTTGCTGTTATCATGGTGCACTTTCAAGCCCTCTACCTCATATCTAAAAAAATCGATATGAGAATATCACATCGATTTCCTTTTGTCAAATATTATATTACACCATTGTTGGGAACAGTATCGGGCGGAGGATGTAGCAGACAATTATATAAGCAATTAAAACAAGGATAATAATGTGCATGATGTGCTTATTTTTGATTTTGCCGTATGCTTTGTGGAACACAGGAGCGAAAACTTCAACCGCTAATAGACTGAGCAGACCCCACATAATCGAAGATACTAAGCAAATTCTGCCTTGAAAATTCATGAATTTGTTTGAATAATCCCAAAGCACTTGGTTTAGCAATGTTTCGCACATCAATGCTGTAAGATATTCAAGCGTGGTCATGCTGACCATGCCGATAAAAAACAGCAAAATCGGCTTTTTGGCGAGCGGCTTAAAGACCAAAATCAGCACCGCTCCGCCAATTGCGTAAATCAATATGAACGGTAAACCCCAAACAATCGGAAAGTTTCCTATGTGGGAAATAAAGAGAATTCCCCTGTCGGTAAGCGCTCCGTCTTGTATTAAGACATCAATGGTTTCAAAAGCCCAACCGAATATACCGCAGCCTATGAAACAAAACAGAAGCTCGAATATATATTCTCTCTTTGCTTTAATGAAACTAATCACAGATGTCATTTGCATTACCGTCCTTTTGCTTAATCGTTATCCGTATCAGTGTCTGTGTTGCCATTACCGTCTGTATCTGTACCCTGTGGCGGCAGCGGCGGAGGTGGCGGTGGTGTCATGTCTGCCGAGATGCCGAGCAGATATTTCGCAAACGGGCTGTCGAGCGGAACAATTAGTGTTGAGCTGCTGCCTACTGTCTGGCGGTAGGTATCAAGCAGATTGTAGAACTCAAAGAAGTCCGGGTCGCGTCCGTATGCTTCGTTATAGATACGTGCCGCATTGCTGTCGCCCTCGCCGCGGATTTCCTCGGCACGGCGGTTTGCTTCCGATGTGATTGAAATAACCCTGCGGTCTGTTTCGGAGCGTATCATAAGAAGGTCTCTTTCACCTTCGGAGCGGTTTTCGGCGGCAACACGCTGACGCTCGGTATTCATACGGTTGTAAATACTTGCATATGTCTCGCTCGGCAGGTCGGTTCGTTTGATGCGGATGTCAACAACACTTATGCCCTGCTGCAGGAAGTTGGCACTGACAGCCTGTGCCATGTCGAGGAGCATTTGTCCCGAGGTTTCACGGTCGCTGATAAGCACGTAGGAGTTGAGCCTGCCGACGCTTATGCGCATTTCGGAATAAAGCACGTCGTCAATACGCTCTTTTGCACCGTTGATGTTATTGTATGCTTCGTAGAACAGCAGGGGATTGTCAATGCGCCATTGTGCGGTATTGTCAAAGTAGAGTCTGTGCCTGTCGAGTGTGAGAACCTCACGCGGAGGTGAGTCATAGAGTATTAACTTTGACGGGTATTTTATTACGTTGTCGATAAACGGAATTTTGAATTTCAGACCGGTTCCGAGGCGTAAGGATACTTCGGGACGCTCTGCCATTTGGGCGCTGACCGTATCGGTCACGTCACGCATATATACGGTTTCAATACGTCCGAAGCGTTGCACGAGAGCAGACTCGCCCTCTCTTAAAACAAAAACTGAGTTTGATGCAACAATCAGCAGAATAAATGCGATGATTGCAATGACAAGATATTTTGACGATTTTTTCTTTTCTTTTACTTCGTAAACTACATTTTCATTTTCGTACATGGTTATTGCCCCCCTTGCCCGAGATGAAGTATCTCAAGTAAATTGCCGGAAGTGGAGTCAAGGAAGTAAACCTTGTCGATTTTTGGCATAACCTCGCGTATCATTTCCAAATAGAGCCTTGTGCGCATGACGTCGGGTTGATTGCGGTATTCTAATTCTATCGCCGAGTATCTGGCAACAGTACCCATGGCGTCGTTGACGCGCTTTTCTGTATATGCCTCGGCTTCGTTGATTGCCGCAACAGCACGCCCTTCGGCTCTCGGTATTTCTTCGTTTCTGTATCTTTCGGCTTCGTTTGTTTTTGCGATTTTGTCTTCAAGAGACATTGTTACATCGAGAAAGGCATCACGCACTTCATGAGGTGGTGAAGCGTCTTGAAGCTGCACTGCCGTAATTAAAATGCCCATTTCGTATTTATTGAGGATTTCCTGCAAATCACGCATAATCTCACGCTGCATATCTTCCTTGCGGTCGGTCAGAATTGCTTCGAGCGGATATGCCGCAACAACACGCCGATATGCCGCCTGTGTGACAGAGTGCAGTGTTGCTTCGGGATTATCAACCTTAAACAGGTAGTTGTAACTGTCGGAAATACGGAATTGAATGACCCAATCGGCGTTGACAAGACCGTTTACTCTGCTTTCCTCTCCGGTCAGCATGAGTGCTTCCTCAGGTATATCAACATATACACCGTTTATGAGCTGCGAACCGAAGTCCATACGCCGTACACCCTGCACGTTGACTATATGTGCATTGTCAACAAAGGGTATTTTGAACTTAAGTCCCGGTGTTTTTTCTGTACCAATGTGTCTGCCAAAGCGTGTGACAACGGCTTCCTCACCGCTGTTTACGCTGTAGACGCCGTTTGCCGCCAACACGACAAGAGCAATAATACCGACAATCACAAGGATTACCCGGTTTGCTTTCTTCTGAAACTTCTTCATATCGGGCTTTCGCACGTTGAAATTGAAGTTTGAACCAAATGGGTTTCGTTCGTTCATTGCAAATCCTCCGTAAAAATTACTGCACAACATTTTATACTGAATTTTGATATTTTGCAAGGAACATTTATTGAAAAAAACCGTCATATTTGGTAAAGTAAATTATACTCACATAAGGAGTGCTGTGCGATGAAATATAATAAAATGAGCCGTATTGCCGCAGCAACTATATCAGCTGCTTTTATGATATTAGCAGTTTCCTGCAGCAATACGGATAAAAATCTGCAAAGCCCGACACCCGAAATCTCGGGAGGGCAGCGTGAAGAGTTCGTATTTACGCGTGAAAATTTTCCGCGTATGGACGGCTCGACCTCAACCGCGCCGCTTGCCGAAGCAGCAGCAAGTGTGCTCTTGGGTGAACACCGCAGCGCCGTAGGGGAGCTTGCAATATTTAACAGAACCACGCAGGCGTTTCGTAACCTTGCGGCGGGATTGTGCGACATTCTTATAGTCAGCGAGCCGACTCCGGAGGTTTTTGGCGAGCTTTCCGATATGGGCTTTGAAATAGAAATCGCACCGATTGCAACGGACGCTCTCGTGTTTATAGTAAATACGTCAAATCCGATAGATAACCTGACGACGCAGCAGCTTAGAGATATTTACACGGGAGAAATAACAAACTGGAGCGAAGTCGGCGGTGAAAATATCAAAATTGAGCCGTTTCAACGAAATGCCGAAGCAGGCAGTCAGGTTCTAATGGAAAAGTTAGTCATGGCAGAAACGCCAATGATGCCTGCACCATTACAACATGTATCATTTGGTATGGGTGATTTGATTTCTGCGATAAAGAGTTTTGACGGCTCTCATAATGCCATAGGGTATACGGTTTTTTACTATGCCGAGGATATGAGAATGGCAGAGGGCTTGAAGATAATTTCCGTTGACGGAGTAAGGCCGGGGACTAACACTATCCGCAGCGGTCAGTACCCGTTTTTGAACCCATATTATGTCGTAATCGGAACAAATGAGCCGATAGACAGTCCTGCCCGCATCATGTTTAACTGGCTTTTGTCCGATGAGGGGCAACGGCTTGTCGGCATGGAGGGGTACGTTTCGATGCGGTGATTGCGGGGAATAAAAGGTACAAAAATATGAAAAGAATTTTGTTGATATTATTAATAATTGCGACAGTTGCGTTTGCTGCTGCGTGTAACGCCCCGCAGTCGAAGTATCTGCCGGAAATAAAGCATGTGCCGCCTAATATGCGATGGGATGTCAAAACAGATTTCTCTGTGCTCGCACCGTATAATCCGAATTCGATGTACTCAAGGCTTAGCGACGGGGCAATGCCGCAACTTATCCCGTCAGATGATTACGGGCTGCTTCTTCCGTATAAAAGCGTAAATGTGCAGTCAGACGGGAGTGCAGGTCTGCCTGCATACGGGTTTGTGACAACCGACGGAGTGCTTGTCACCGACCTTGTGTATTATTCGGTAAAAAGAGCGAGTTCAAATTTGTGGTACTTTTCGATTAACTGGGGGGAGCAACCGCCACCGGATTATTATCCTGCATATTTACTGAGTATTGCACTTCCGCGGGAAGACGACGATACAGCAATAGCATGGTATCCGCAAACAAAACAGGCTGTCTGCGCACTTGACGGCAGTTGGATAACTGCTTTTGACTACGATGAGGTGTTTTTTACCGAAAATGCAATTCTTCTCATGCGTGGTTTTTATGAAGGCTTGGATATTGACGTATACGATTATGACGGTAATTTTCTGCATAATATGCAAGAGCATGATTGGGTGCAGTATGTGGGAGCTGACCAGTGGGCAAGCGGTTTGTTTTATGGTGTATATAACGGATATGGACATGTAGCAGTGAACTCGCCTTACGGCAACACTGCATTTGTCAACATACAAACGGGGCAGGCGAAATATACGGAGTATTACAGCACTTCTATAGGACAATTTGCCGACGGACTGGCTCCGGCATATAGCGATGGGCTGTGGGGATTTATAAACCAAGATTTTGAAATGGTTATAGAGCCGCAGTACACATCGACGGAGATATTTTTTAACGGGCACGCTCTTGTAAGAACAGATGAGGTTGACGCTCACGTGATTGATACAAAAGGCGAGGTGCTGTTTTCGTTTGAAAAAGGCTGGCATGTTTGGGTGCAATTTGGTATTCACAATGCTGATGATACCATATACTTTGCACACGCACGTGAGCATTACCTCATACGAAGGTATTTCACTTATGATTTTAAGGAGATAATACCACCCGAGGGAGCAGATGAAACTGAGGATAGTTATGTTAATTCCATTCAAGGAGGAAACTGGTTGAGTTTTGGTAGTTATCCTCACGGAACATATCTGTTCAGATACGGCGAGGAGCTCTTTTTCGCGGATATTGATGCTATCCTGTACGCTGACAATGAATATATTATTTATCAAAAACACTTTAGCTATAATGATTTTCAAACGGGTGTCAGGACATTTGACGGCAGGCAGGTTGTGCCTTTGCAAGAAAATGGCAAGATGATAACCCCTGTTCGCGATGAAAACGGGATTAGGGCGTTTATAGTTAATGATGATACCCGCAATTTCGGGTTTTATCAACCTGTTGCAAGACCTTATAAACCGTCGAGTTATAAGCTTATTGACATAAACGGCACAGTTATAATGTCAGGGCTCGGTACACTGACATATGACAAAGCTGTCGGGCTGTATGAATTATCAAGTCCCGACTTCTTCGCATGGCTCGACGCCGACGGCAACACACTTATTCTGATACCACTGATGTCATACGCGTTGGATTAACTACCTTTTCAAGAGCGCTTCGTATGTGAACTTTTTCATGGAGCCGCGCATTAAAAGTGCGGCGATTGCTCCGAGTACAGCTCCGGCGATTAAAAGATACCATGGATTTATCAGAACTATTCCCATAAATTGTCCGACAATTACAAGCATAATCGGAAGTACAAGAAAAACTGAGCGTTGTTGTGAATCCTCCATAGTTTGCGCCTTTGCACTGCCACGGACGATTAATGTTATTGCAAGAAGTGACATTGCGGGAGTGACAGCCAAGAGTATAAAGAGCCAACTGAGTCCGGGGAGTATCATATTGCCAAATGCAAAGAGCAGCAGCGCTTCCACGACTATGAGCATGATTACAAAGGATGCATAGGTCACAGCCATGCTGATAACAAACGATGCCCAAACCTTAGCTTGAAACATTTGTGTGAGTGTAAGCGGCGAGTAGAGCAAGGTTTCGAGTGTGCGTTTTTCTTTTTCGCCGACAAATGAGCTTGCAGCCATGATTGATGATGCTAAAATCGGTATTATCGTAAAAAAGAGCGGCATAATATTATCAAGTAAAAATGCAATTATAGTTGTTTGCATATCACCTGTTCGCATATCTTCGGGTAGCATGTTAAGTATTTGTTCAATATTGTTTACTTGGTCAGGTGCAAAGCGGATTATAAGTATAAAAATGGTGGGGAAAAATACCGTAAAAACAAGAGGCACAATAATCAGTGCGGTGAGTAACTGCTTATTTGATACAATAGCAAAGATGTCCTTTTTGATTATTGCAGCTTGTTTTGAGTTAATCATGCCGATGCACCCCCTCTTGCAGGGTCAATTTTATTTGTAAGTGCGAAATAAACGTCCTCAAGCGAGGGTTTTTCGGTGGAAACGCTGTAGATATTGCCACCCTCGTTTACGATGCGTTTAACAATAGCGGGTATTTCGCTTTCGTCTTCTACCTGAATTTCATGGATATCGGTGTCGGTTTTGATTTTGACCGTAGTGCCTCCGCTGACAAGCCCCCGAAGCTCATCAAGAGTTCCGTTTGCAAACATTATTCCGTCGTCAATAAGTCCGTATCTGCAACAGATTTCCTGTGCATAACGGAGCTGATGTGTGCACAAAAAGATAGTTACACCCTCGTTTTCGGCGAGGTTTTTTATCATGCGGTTGACACTGAGAATACTCTCGGGGTCAAGACCGGAGGTTGGCTCGTCGAGAAAGAGGATTTTCGGCTTATGTATCATTGCGCGAGCGAGTGATAAACGCTGACGCATTCCTGTGGAGTAGGTTGAGAGCCTTTTGTCCTTTGCGTCAAAAAGCTCAAGCTCCTCGAGCAAGCCAAGAGCGCGGGTTTTGCTCTCGCCTGCACTAAGCCCGAATACGGCACCAAAAAAGAGCAGATTATCAAGACCCGTCATGTGGTCGTACATTTGAGCGTGCTCTGTCAGAACGCCTGAGATTTGGTGGAGCTCCTCAGGCTTTGTCATTGGGTCAATGTCAAACACACGGCAAGAACCCGTGGTATGAGACACTGTGCCGTTTAGCAGCTTGACCGCAGTGGTTTTGCCCGCACCGTTTGGACCTAAGAACCCGAAAACCTCGCCCTGCTCAAGGGTGAGTGTGAGGTTTTTTACAGCTTCCTTACCGCCGTCGTACGTTTTTGATAAATTTTCAGTAATAATTACATTCATAAAATTATTATACAATACAATTTGGATTATACAAGTAGAACTCTTTTGGTGTTTGTGATATTATCGTAAGAAAGTTAAGAGATAGGGGATTAAAATAATGAGAAAAATCGCATATCTGCTCATAGTGTTCATGCTTATCACACTTATAAGTCCGGTGCTCTCAGTTGCCTCGGATGAGCCGGTCTACACAATGAAGCATACAATTTGCTTTGAAATGGGCGATACAATGGGCTTTGAACCGCGTAACGAAAATGACACTTCAATCCTTACGGTTACTGATGAAATGGCATACGAGGGGGATTATTCCCTGCTTGTGACAGGACGCAGTGCAGCATGGAATGGCCCGTCATTTAATATCACCGATTTTGTTAATCCGGGTGAGCAATACACGATATCTGTCAGAATTCATGCAAAAACTCCCGAAAGCTCGAATTTCAGAATGTCAAGACAAGCGGGACAAGGAGAAGATGCGACATATCATAATATCGCACAAAAGGTAATAACCACGGAAGACGGCTGGGTGGAAATTCTTGGAACGCATGTTTTTCCTGATGATAATTACCTGAGTGTATACATTGAAAACGATGCGACAACAGCCGAGTTTTACATCGACGAGTTTACTTTTTATCAAGCCGAGGGTGAGGGGTTTACTCCCGATTTGGACCTTCCGTCACTCGCTGAATTATACAAGGATTATTTTCTGATAGGCTCTGCTTTCAGTCGTTCTGACCTTTCCGGTCAGCGTTTTGAGCTTGTAAAGCATCACTTTAATGTAATGACCGCAGGTAATGACATGAAACCCGACGCTTTGGGCGGCAGGGAGCGTGGCGCATACAGATTTGACAGAGCGGACGCAATGCTTGATATACTGTTTGCTGCGGATATTCTTGTGCATGGGCACACATTGGTATGGCACTCACAGTCTGCAAGCTGGCTGAACCAAAACGCAGACGCAGAGCCTTTGAACCGTGCGCAAGCAAGGGCAAATATGCAGGACTTTATTTACAATGTTGCAACTCACTATAAAGGCCGCGTAATCTCTTGGGATGTTGTCAACGAAGCATTTCAGACAAGTATAGGGTCGGTGCCGAGTGATTGGCGTAATGTTTTGCGTAAGGGCGGAACATCCAACGAAAGTTCGGCATGGTATGCGGCATATGCAAACGGTGCCGATGAAGACGAGGGCGAGAGCGGTGCGGACTATATCTATGACGCATTTGTTTTCACACGCCTTATAGACCCGGAGGCAATACTTTATTACAACGATTTTAACGAAACAGAGCGTGGCAAGCGCGAGGCGATTGCTATGATGGCAGAGGAACTGAACGAAAAATGGAAATCAGACCCGCGAAATATTGAGCCAGACAGACTACTCATTGAAGGCTTGGGGCTGCAGGCACATTACTGGACTGACGGTCTTGCCGTAAAAGATGTTGAAGATACAATAATCCGGTGGAAAGAAACGGGCGCCGAGATTAGTATAACTGAGCTTGATATACCAATGGGAAGTTGGAGTAATTATAAGGCATCGGATACGGAGCTTGAGATGAAGCAGGCGACACTGTATGCACAGCTTATGATGCTCTTTAAGGAACATTCGGACAGCATTGCCCGTGTTACATTTTGGGGCATAGATGACGGTACAAGCTGGCGAAGTGCAGGCAGTCCGCTGCTGTTTGAAGCAAACGGCACTGCAAAGCCTGCGTTTTTTGCGGTTGCCGACCCTGAGGGTTTCCTCGGCATAGAGCCGGGCGCGCCTGCAACACCTGCACCCGCAACGCCGGAGCCGCCGCTTGAAACACCTACGCCCACACCGCCGGAGGGTGGAGGGACTACGCCAGCCGGCGAGTCGGGACCGGGTGCACTTTCAAATGTTATCATTTCCCTTGGTGTAATAGCTCTTATTGTAGGAACGGTGGTTGTTACAGTAATTTTTATCAGTAAGAAAAGAGGATAATTATGCCAACCTTAACAGCTCAAAACGGTATTCTTGTACGGCAAAAAGGCACGGAAACCCTATGGATAGAGCCTTGGGGAGCAGGGCTTAGAGTGCGGGCGACGCGTTTGCCGCAAATGCCAAACGAAGACAGGGCGCTCTTGCCGAAAGCTGAAATCGTCACTGAAACGGCAGACAGAAAAGCTGAGATTTTGATAAATGGGGACGAAGCCTCCATAAAATACGGTGATATTACGGCAAAAATCAACCGCGAGGGTTGGGTGAGTTTTTATAATTCCTCAGGTGAACTTCTTCTTGAGGAATATTACCGCAACCGTGACGACCTGTCGCGTTATTGTGTTCCGCTCGGAATTCATGCAAGAGAGCTTAAGCCTGTAATGGGACGCAGTGACTACACTCTAAACGCACGCTTTGAAGCGAGAAACGGCGAGCATATATGGGGCATGGGGCAGTATCAGGACGGAATGTTAGACAAAAAGGGTGCATCGCTTGAGCTTGCACACCGAAACTCTCAAGCCTCAATTCCGTTTTATGTTTCAAGTTTCGGTTATGGTTTTTTATGGAACAATCCGTCGGTCGGCAGGGTGACATTTGCCGAAAATATTACTCATTGGTACTCGGAATGTACGGATTTGCTCGATTATTGGATTGTTTCGGGCGAAGCCCCAAAAGAAACAGTCCGCAGATATACGGACGTAACAGGAAGGGCACCTATGATGCCTGAGTTTGGAATGGGCTTTTGGCAGTGTAAGCTGCGTTACCGCTCGCAGGAGGAGCTGATGACGGTGGCACGGGAGTATCATAAACGCGGACTGCCGCTGAACGTAATTGTTGCAGACTTTTTTCACTGGACAATGCAGGGTGACTGGAAGTTTGACCCCATAGATTGGCCTGACCCCGACGCAATGGTAAAAGAGCTGAAAGATATGGGTGTGGAGCTTATGGTGTCGATATGGCCGACTGTTGACCACCGCAGTGAGAACTTTTGGCAAATGAACGAGCGGGGACTGCTGCTCGGTTTTGACCGTGGCGTCAACATAAGCATGTCGTGGATGGGCGACACATTGTATTATGACGCTACAAACCCCGAAGCACGAGAGTTTGTCTGGCAGCGTGCCAAAGAGAATTACTTCAGCAAGGGCATAAAGATATTTTGGCTCGACGAAGCCGAGCCTGAGTTTATATATGATTTCGACCTATACAGATATCATCTTGGCCCTGCGCAAAAGGTTACACTTTTATATCCCAACATGTACGCAAAAGGCTTTTATGACGGTATGCGTGCCGAGGGTATCGAAAATCCGCTAAATCTTGTCAGATGCGGCTGGGCGGGTGTTCAACGTTACGGTGCACTCATTTGGTCGGGTGATATTTATTCAAACTTCCGCTCTTTCCGTGAGCAAGTGGCGGCAGGCTTATCAATGGCAATGTCCGGCGTGCCATGGTGGACGAGCGATATCGGCGGTTTCTTCGGCGGTGAGCCGCATGACCCCGCTTTTCAGGAGCTCGTGGTACGTTGGTTCCAGTTTGGCTGTTTCTCGCCGGTTTTTCGCCTGCATGGCGAGCGTTTTCCGATGAAGCCGATTGAAGAAGAATATCGCGGCGGTATACGTCAGTTTTCTTCGGGTCAGGATAACGAGGTTTGGAGCTACGGCGAGGACAACTTTGAGATAATGAAAAAGTATATAGAGCTTCGTGAGCGTCTGCGTCCGTACATTCGCGGGCTGATGCAGGGCGCACACGAAAACGGCGACCCTGTTATCAGACCTATGATATATGAGTTTCCCGAGGACTTGAAGTGCAGGAAACTTGCAGACCAGTACATGTTTGGTCCTGATTTGTTGGTTGCTCCGGTTATGACTGCAGGCGCTGTAGAGCGTGAGGTGTACCTGCCTGAGGGAGCAAGCTGGAAATGCTGCAAAACCGGGCAACAATACGATGGCGGTCAGACGATTGCATCAAAGGCTCCGCTGGACACAATCCCGTTGTTTCTCCGCAACGGAGCAGATTTACCAATTTAGTTGATACAGAGGATAGCGCTCTTATCGCTTGCGGTGCTACCATTGTGCAAAGCCGTAACGCTTAAAAGCGTCAGGGTCTGTTTCAGCAATCGCAAGGACACGTGAGGCTGCACCACTCGGCTTGCCATGACCATACTCCCATGCCTCTACCGTTTTTTTTGACACGCCTATAACCTCTGCAAAGAAGCCTTGCGACATATTCAGATTATCTCGAATTTTACGCACCTGCGATGCTGTATAAATACGAGGTGGATTTGCAGATACAAAACGTGACCGAAGTTCAACCTTGCCCTTAGCGTGGTCAAGCACTTCTTGTAGTCCGCGTGCAATGCTTTCGGACACTTTACTCATTTGCTTTACCTCTCAGTTCTGCTTCTGTTTGTGCGATTAGCTTCTTGAACATTTCCCGTTCAGTCCGGGATATGTCTTCTTTTGTATCCTTAAGATATGCAGTGACAAGGTAAACGCGTTCAAATACCACAAAGTCGACATACAATATCCGAGCTCCGCCGCTCTTTCCCTTGCCTTTAACGGCATAACGCATTTTCCGCAAACCGCCGGTACCCTGTATCACTCTACCAATTCTCGGGTTATCCAAAATTTCGTTTTCTAAACAGCTTCTTTCATCGTCGCCAAGCCCCATTCGTTCCCATTGTTTATCAAATTCAAATGTTGAAAAGAACAGCTTGCCTATGATAGCCACCTTCTTTCTTATATACTATCCTATAAAATAGGATATGTCAAGAAGCAAATCATGAGGTCTTCTTCAGCTCGCAGGGGACGTAGATTACCTCATTGTCCTTGTGCTTAAACGAGGCATAGCTTATATCCTCTTTTACGACATAGGTGCTTTGTCCTATTAAAACCCGTGAGCCCGGGAACATAGTATTAAACACATGAACCATACTGTCTGTTGCGTTTTCAAGCTCATGCTCCAAAGCATCCTTTTCGGCGCTCAGCTCGAGGAGCATTTCGTTATTGGCTTTTCTGTTTTCAACACTCGACCTGTATAAAATGTCCCATTTTTTAGCGTCAATGACACCTTGAGCATTTGACAGATAAGAGTCCAACTGATTGAGCTTAATTTGCTCTAACATAAGCTTGTTAATGTCGCTTTTTATTAAAGCTAAGCGTTCGCGTTTTCTCGGAGTGACCCCGACAGCAACCTCGGTACGTGTGTTTGAAAGAGCACCAACATAGTTTGCAACGATATCACCAAAGGAGCTTGCACGCCCGCCGATTATTGCGCCGCGTCTGCCCTCGAGCGTGAGAGTCTCGCCTGCTTCTACAATGCTGTGAATACACATGTCAAGCTTAACATGCCCGTCGGCATGAACTCTGCCGCGCTCTACATACAGTGCAGTAACAGCACCGCCCGCTTCAATCAAACCCTTGTCGGCACCTTGCATACCGCCTTTGACCTCAACATTTCCGCCTGCTATAATCGTTGCAGCTTCAATACTTCCCTCAATAATTACGCTGCCTGTGGCTTTGACAACGCTTCCCGTGCAGACATTTCCGTGGATATGCACACTGCCGTCAAAATCAATGTTGCCGACTCTCAGGTCGCAATCACTTTTAATATCATAGACACTTGAAACATAGACAGAATTGTTTACATACTCAACCATGCCGGAGCATGAAGCGTGCATTTCGGTTTTTTCATCGTTGATGTCAACATTTTTGCCGCGCGGGAACATAATTTCCTTGCCGGGCTTTTGGTTAATAATGCTGCCCGTCACAGACATGCCGGGACTGCCCTCTGTTGCATGTTCTCTGGTCACAAGGAGCTGTCCCTCTTCAACGGGAACATAAAGGTCAAGCGTTCTGTAGTCCACTCTGCCGCCTATAGTTTCCATGGGGCTTCCTGTTCTCTCGTCAGTCGAAAAATGAAAAATCAGCTTGCCGTCTTCACCGTTTTCGGGAGGTGATGCAAAAGCAACGGCTTTTTCGGCGCCATATAGTTTGGCAGTTAGGAGTGTTGTCAAAATCTCGGTATCAATGCCGAAAACCACTCCGGCGTTTGTGAGCCTGTCTTTTGCATCTTCCACGGACAGAGGAAGACCACCGGGCTCGGGAGCGAGCAGGGTCGCAGCAGCCTGCATACCGTCATCTGAAATGGTAATAGTTATATCCTCGCCGATTGTATACTCGTCTTGAGCAGCGGCAACCTTAACCCTACCGAAAGTTTTCTTTATAAGATGTTCAACATTTTCGATGTCAAGATTTTTTATGCGCTTACGGTTTAGATAGCTTTTAAGTTCACTGCTTTCAAACAGATAGCCTGCACCCCGCTGCTTGTAAAGCTCCAAGTAGACGCCGTCATCTTCAAAATAAAGACTGCAATGTGCGTCCATATTGGCAATTTTGCTTGGTAATCCAACTATCGCTAAGAGCAGGCAGCTACCGCTTCCAAGCCCGTTGTCAACCAATTCGAAGGTGATATCCTCCTTATCGCAACCAAAATAGTCTGTGGCAATAGCAGTGGCAGCCTCGCAATTTTCTGCTGTAAAATACTTCGCTTTCATCGTGTACACACCCTTTCGTTTTTTTAGTCTAAATACAGCATAAACCTTCGAGGAACTCGAAGGTCAAGTGTTTTTGGACATTTTTTCTCAAAATTTTGAGAATTTTTTTATCAAGACGGTGATAGCTCTGCCCTAAACTTTTTTTCTATTATTCCGATAATAAAAATAGAGACGAAATAGCGGCACGGAAGTGGCTATAACACAGCGTGTGCGTATTGAGTCTTTTTTTCATGGGAGAACTCAATATGGTTATCCAAGGCTTCAATGTGAGTGTCAGCTCACAACGCACATCCTTGTCGGTCAATTCGACGGGAGTGTCCGCTACAGGCAGTTTGAACAACGCAAAGTTCACAGGCGCAATCCCCGACCCGCCAAAGCAAGACCAAAACGGAAATGAAAAAAACAACGGAAACAATGGAAACATCGGAAACGGGCAGCTCACAAACGGAAACGGACAGAACAACGGGAACATCGGAAATGGGCAACTCACAAACGGAAACGGACAAAACAACGGAAACATCGGAAATGGTCAGCTCACAAACGGAAACGGTCAAAACAACGGGAACACAGGAGTGGGTCAACTCGCAAACGGAAATGGTCAGAACAACGGGAACGGACAAAACGTAAACAACGAGGGTCAAAGCAATAGCGATACATTCAAGACCATGCTTAAAAATGCCAGAGATGAAAACATCAACAGACTGGCGCGTGGGTCGCCCCTCACTGCGGTGCATGGCGCAAGGCATCAGAAAGTACCAACCACCCCCGGGGAGCTTAGAGCGCGGCTGTCTCAGATGATATATGAGCTGCTGACGGGCAGGTTCTCAAAACACAAAACGCAGTTTAATCAGCATCATCAGCATAATACGGAGCATACTACAGGAGCAAACGGCTTCTTTAGCACAGTTGAAAGACGCAATTTTGATATTTCGTTATTTTTTGGCGGAGCGTTCGGACTTGAAGCTGTACAACGACCGCAGGGAGTAGCCTTGTGGAACTTGGAAGGTTTTGAATATGAGTCTGAAACCGTTTCGTATCAGGCGAGCGGCACCGTCCACACGGCAGACGGCAAAACAATTACGGTGGATATCAACATGCAAATGTCACGCGAATTTGTATCATTTATGGGCATCACGGGCAGCGGCGGGCTTCCTATTGACCCGCTTGTCATCAACTACGGCGGCACAGCAGCCTCGCTTATGGGGGAAAAGTTTTTGTTTGACCTCACAATGGACGGAAATATGGACAGTCTGTCGGTACTCGCAGAGGGTAGCGGCTTTCTTGCCATTGACTACAGCGGCAAAGGTATTATAGAAGACGGCAGCCAGCTATTCGGACCGAGCACAGGCTGCGGTTTCAGCGAGCTGCGAAAGTATGACACCGACGGTAACGGTTGGATAGACGAAAACGACGAGATATTCGACAAGCTCGTTGTTTGGAGCCGTGATAAGGACGGCAAGGATACGGTATATACGCTCAAAGAGCTTGGTATTGGCGCGATATTTCTCGGTGAAATTGCTACGGAGTTTTCATTTAAGGGTGAAGGAAACGAAACACTCGGAGTTATGCGTTCAACCAGCTTTTTTCTTAAACAATGCGGTGCCGCAGGCACATTGTCACACATCGACCTCATAGCAAGCTGAGACGGCCGCTTCATCGGGGAGATGGGGGTGTTTGACAACATACCAG
>Ga0123356_10000048_pt1 | contig 129914 bp, 112 predicted proteins | sample TergutEmb28metaG_2_FD_92546 | JGI IMG/M metagenome (GOLD analysis project Ga0123356, IMG submission 92546) | Embiratermes neotenicus P3 segment gut microbial communities from Petit-Saut dam, French Guiana - Emb289 P3 | ecosystem: Host-associated > Arthropoda: Insects > Digestive system > Gut ... | reverse complement strand
GCCGACGCCGTTGACGTAGACGTGCACGTCGGTGGACCCAGGGGAGTCAGGGTCGAAGGCCCAGCCTGCCACGGTGAGTTGGCCCTCGTTGATCGCGACCGCGTCGATGACGCCCATCGGAGGACGGTTGACCACGTCCACGGTGCGGCACCCCAGGAGCGTCACCTGTGGTCGCTCTACCCCGATGGAGTAGGTGCACACGGCGTGGCGGCCCGGTGAGGCAGGGAAGGTAGCGCTGAAGCCTCGCTCGGGACCCATGCCGAAGACCGCGCCGACGTCCGGCCGGGGAAGGTTGGCGTTGACGGCGTACCCGACGCTGCTCACGTAGATGTGGACCTGGTTGGACACGTTCGTCGCAGGGTCGATGGCCCAGCCGCTCACGGTGATCGAGCTCATCGTGGCGGTGATCGACTCCACGGCACCTATCGGGTCGCCGGCGTCGGGGCGTCCGAACCAGTCGGTGTAGAACCGGTAGAAGTTGCGGTTGCCGTACGACGAGCACGCGTCGCCCGTGCCGCTCCCGGCGGCGAGAGAGGCGGCGTTGGGCTGGTACGGCGTGTAGTTGTAGAGGTTCGCGGTGGACTGGTTCTGGATGCGCACCGGGGACGAGCCGCACGCCGCGTTGGGGTGGAACCGGATGTTGTTGACGACCCCAGCACGGTGGTTGTACCGCTCGGGGTAGAGCGTGTAGTTCCTGAACTGCCAGGCCGCGTGGTAGACCTGGTTGTAGAAGCCGTAGTACTGCGCGTCGCACGGGGCGGTGTCCGGGCAGCCGAAGCCGGTGGCCGAGCGGTACCGGCTCGCGGTGAGCGAGGTGCCGGTGGCCGTGACCAGGCTCTGCTCCTTCTGCAGCAGCACCAGCAGCACCTTGGGGCTGATCTCGCACGCCTGCGCGACCTTGGCGATGATGGTGGCCGCGGACTCCCGGGCGGCGCCGACGTAAGTCCCCCTGCACCGGTTGTCCGCCGGACGGGTCCAGGTGTCGAAGACCGCCGCGCGCAGGCACGGCGTCCCGTCGTTCCCGGGCCGGCACGAGGGGTTCCGCGCGTCGAGGAAGGCTTGGATGCTTGCCGCGTTCATCGAGGACCAGTCGGTGAAGTTGCGGTCGGTGATGATCAGACCGGGGTTGAACCTCGACAGGTCGACCGCCTGGGCCCGCGGGGTCTCCACGCTGCTGAGACCGCTGAGCAGCAGGACGCTCGCGGTGAGCACGGCGGCGATGCGGAGCAGGGGGCGGCGTGTCACAAGACCCATATCGGCGTGATCGGCAGCTGGCCTGAGCGTCGAGCCGGGTCGTCTCGAAAGATGGATGGTCCTCCCCACGGGTGAAGAGTACGGTGGCTGCGGTCATCTCGCAGCGTCGTGGAGGTCCTCCGTGCCGAGGACCGTCGTCTCCCTACACTGTCGGGGCAGCGTGTCGATGCATAGGTGTTGGGCCGTCCGGGGAACAGGGAGTGAAGTGCTCATTCGTCCAGGAGCCGCCGTCGTCGCGGTGATGATGGCGGTCAGCGCGGTGTTCGCGTCCCCCGTCGCCGCGGTCGGGCCGGTGCGGTCAGCTGTGGTGAGCCCTGAGGTGACCGAGCTCGAGCTCGAGGGTGTCGACCGAGGTGCCGCCTTGGCCCGTGGGGCAGGCGCCCTGCCTCCGACGGACGACGGCGAGCACCCGCAGGTGTTCACCGCACCCATGGACACGCCCACGTTCGCGGTCCTCGGCTTCACGTGGGACCCAGATAGCCCGGACGTGACGATCAAGTATCGGGTCCGAGCGTCCGACCAGTGGTCGGAGTGGGAGGAGATCGAGCCCGGGCACGTCCCGGACTCAGACTCCCGCGACGCCTCGGACGGCGAGCGGCCGGGGACGGACCCGGTGGTCACCGGAGAGGCTGACGGGCTCCAGGTGTGGGCGAGCGCGGACGAGGGGACGGTCACCGGGCTCAGGGCCGTCCTGGTCACCGTCCCGCAGGCGCCGGCGGACGCGATGGTCGCACCCCTGGCAGCCGCGGCCGTCCCCGGGCAGCCGCCCATCATCTCCAGAGCGGGGTGGGGTGCCGACGAGTCCCTCAGGACCTGCGCGCCGAGCTACTCCGCCGAGATGCCGGCGGTGGCGGTCCACCACACCGCGTCGTCGAACGTCTACACCCCCGAGCAGGTCCCGGGTCTCATCAGGGGCTTCTACGCCTACCACGTCCAAGGGCGCGGCTGGTGCGACATCGGGTACAACTTCCTGGTCGACAGGTACGGCCGGGTTTTCGAAGGGCGCGCGGGCGGGATCACCTCGCCAGTGGTGGGTGTCCACACCGGCGGGTTCAACTCGCGCACGATCGGTGTCTCGGCTATCGGAGACTTCTCGTCAGACGTCCCCGCCGCGGTCATCGACGCGCTGGTGTCGTTGATCTCGTGGAAGGCCGCTATCCACGGCATCTACGCCGCGGGCAACGTCACGCTGGTCTCTGGTGGCGGCGACTCGAAGTTTCCCGCCGGCACGGTAGTGACGTTCCCGGCGATCTACGGCCATCGCGACGCACAGCACACCGCGTGCCCGGGGGCCATGCTGTACGCGCAGCTGCCGACCATTCGTGCCCGCGTCGCGGCTGCCGCCGACGGTGCGGTGGTGACGAGACCGATCGGGACATGGGAGAGCCTGCAGACGACGCCGACGTCGGTGTCCGTCGCCGGCTGGGCGCTCGTTCCCACGAGCCCCGTGTCTCTCGACGTGACGGTCCGGGTCGGGGGGGCGGTGAAGACCGAACGAGCGGACAAGAACCGTCCCGATGTCGCCTTGGTGTTCCCTGCGGCGGGTGCCGCTCATGGGTTTTCCATCACGGTGCCGGTGAGGCCAGGCTCTCACTGGGTGTGTCTCGAGATCGAGCGTCCGGGCGGTGCTGGGCCGGTCTCGATGGGCTGCCGCCAGATCACCATCCGCAATCAGGCACCCGTCGGGAACATCGAGTCCGCGAGGATCAGCGGAGGCGAGCTCGCCGTGTCGGGGTGGGCGTTCGACCCTGACACGGCCGGGCCGACCGATGTGCACATCTACGTCAACGGCGTAGGTGTGGCCGTGCGAGCTGACCTGCCACGTCCGGATGTCGGGCTGGTCTTCGGCCGAGGCCCCGAGAACGGGTTCAGCTATACCCGTGCGGTGGGAGCCGGGGCGCACACGGTGTGCGTGTACGCCATCGATACCGCAGGTGGTCCGGCGAGCAACCTCGGGTGCCGGGTCGTGCAGGTCGTCAACCGGGCCCCGGTCGGGGTCATCGACCAGGTGGCGGTGAGCGGGGGCCAGCTCACCGTGTCGGGATGGGCGTTCGACCCTGACACGGCCGGCTCCACCGACGTCCACGTCTACGTCAACGGCGTCGGTGCGGCCATGCGGGCCAACCTGCCTCGGCCCGACGTGGGGGCGGTCTACGGCAGGAGCCCTGAGAGCGGTTTCACCTACACCCGTGCGGTGGGGGCCGGGGCGCACACGGTGTGCGTGTACGCCATCGACACCGCGGGTGGTCCGGCGAGCAACCTCGGGTGCCGGGTCGTGCAGGTCGTCAACCGGGCCCCGGTCGGCTTCATCGACCAGGTGGTGGTGTCAGGCGGGGAGGTCCACGTCTCGGGGTGGGCGTTCGACCCTGACTCCGCCGGCTCGACGGTGGTGCACGTGTACGTGGACGGGATCGGTCAGCAGGTCGCGGCCAACATTGTGAGGCCTGACGTCGGGGCCGTCTTCGGACGTGATCCTCGCACCGGGTTCGTCGCCACGAGGGCGGTGGCGCCAGGCCCGCACCTGGTGTGCGTGTACGCGATCGACACCTGGAGCGGTCCGGCCACCAACCTGGGGTGTCGTACCGTCGTCCGGTGAGCATCGGGACGAGCGCCCGCCCGCTGAGGGTGGCGATGACGGTCGAGCAGTGCTGGCAGCCGGTACCAGGAGGTTCGGGCACCTACATCGAAGAGCTCGTCGCACAGCTCTCGAGGCCCTCGGGAGCCAGGCTCACCGGCCTGGCAGCCCGGGGGCACGCGGTGCCCGTCCGAGGTCTGGCTCCGTCGCTCCCGATCAAGACCTCCGCGCTGCCGCGAGCGGCGCTCTACGAGTCGTGGGTCCGCTGGCGCCGCCCGCGCGCGGAGAGGGCCGGAGCCTTCGACGTCGTGCACGCGACCACCTGGGCGGTGCCTGGCACCCGGCTCCCGCTCGTCGTCACGGTGCACGACCTCGCCTTCTTGCGCGAGTCCTCCCACTTCACGCCCCGGGGCAACCGCTGGTTCCGCCGCGCGCTCCAGATCGTCCGAGACGAGGCGACGCGGGTCGTGGTCCCGTCGGTGGCCACGCGTGACGACTGCGTCGCCCAGGGGGTCGAGCAGAGCCGGGTCGACGTGATCCCGCACGGCGTGCGCCCGCTGGAGGTGACGGCCGACGAGACAGACGCATGGCGTGCGGAGGTCGGCCTCGAAGGTCCATATGTGCTGTGGGTCGGCACGCTCGAGCCGAGGAAGAACGTGACGAGGCTGGTCGAGGCGTTCGCCGCGGCCAGGCACGGGGGGCTCAGCGAGCACACGCTGGTTCTCGTCGGCCCGCCCGGGTGGGAGGGGGAGGCCGCACGGGTCGAGGCTGCCGTCCGCTCGCTCCCGCCCGGTGCCGTCCGCGTCCTGGGACGTCTGGCACCGCGAGCCCTGCACGCCGCTTATGCGGGGGCGGCGGTCTTCGCCTACCCGTCGCTCTGGGAGGGGTTCGGCCTGCCGGTGCTGGAGGCGATGGCGCACGGCACCCCGGTCGTCACCTCGCGCGGCACCTCGATGGCCGAGGTCGGCGGCGAGGCCGTCGAGCTGGCCGACCCGTCGAACGTCGCCGACCTCGCGGGCGCCCTGGTGCGTGCGGCCGAGTGGACCCCTGCCCGTCGTGAGCAGGCCCGGGCACGGGCCGCCACGTTCACCTGGGAGGCCAGCGCCAGGCAACACCTGGAGACCTACAGGCGCGCCGTCGCCGAGGGCTGCTGAGAGCGGTCGTCAGCGATCTTCGACACGCGACACTGGGTAGCATCGCCTGAGCCGCACCGGCCCGTCGGTGCGAGAAGACCTGGAGGATCCGCTGGTGGCACGCTCGTCGCAGGCACAGACCATGCGCCCAGGGACGGTCTCGGTCGTCGTGGTCAACTACCGCGGTGCGGATGACACCATCACGTGCGTCCGTGGGCTCGAACAGCTCGACTGGCCGAAGGACCGGCTCGAGATCGTCGTGGTCGACAACGACTCGGGCGACGGCTCGGCCGCCAAGATCCGTGCGGCGTGCCCGGGGGCGACCGTGGTCGAGTCGGGCGCGAACCTGGGCTTTGCGGGTGGGTGCAACTACGGGGTGGCGCGCTCTCACGGCGAGGTCGTCGCCTTCCTCAACAACGACGCCCGCCCCGACCCTGCCTGGGTCTCGGCGGCCATGGCCGAGCTCGACCGCGAGCCGCAGGTGGCTGCCGTCGCCTCGAAGGTGCTCGACTGGGACGGCGCGCTGATCGACTACGTCGACGGTTCGCTGACCTGGTACGGGATGGGCTACAAGCGCGAGGCCGAGCACCCGGACGACGGCAGCCACGAGGTCGACCGTGACGTGCTGTTCGGCACCGGAGCGGCGATGTTCATCCGGGCCGAGGTGTTCGCCGAGGTCGGCGGCTTCGACGAGCGGTTCTTCATGTTCTACGAGGACGTCGACCTCGGGTGGCGGCTCAACCTCCTCGGGTACCGGTTCCGGTACGTCGCCGGGTCGGTGGCCTACCACCGCCACCACGCGACGATGGACAAGTTCGCCAGCTACCGGGAGACGTACCTGCTGGAGCGCAACGCGCTCATGTCGCTGTACAAGAACCTGGACAACGAGTCCCTGGCGAAGGCGCTGCCCGCGGCCATGGCGCTGTCGGTGCGTCGTTCCTTCGCCCGGACGGGCACCGACACCACGATGCTGGACCTGCAACGCTCGCCAGGAGGAGACAAGGAGGAGCGTGTCGAGCTCGCCCGGATGGCGCTGACCGGGCCTTTCGCCGTCGACTTCTTCGTCGACCAGATCGCCGGGCTGGCCGCCGACCGCGCCGATCTCCAGGGGCGACGGCGGTGCTCGGACCGCGAGCTGTTCCCCTTGTTCCGGCAAGCCCTGGAACCCGCCTACTCGGTGCCGAGCTACGTCAGCGCGCACGAGGCGCTGGTCAGGGCCTTCGGCATCGACCAGCACTTCACCACCCGGCTGCACGTCCTGGTCGTCACCGGGGAGCCGCTGACGGACCGGCTGGCCGGCCCCGCCATCCGCGCGCGCGAGATCGCCGCGGCCCTGAGCGTCGAGCACGACGTCAGGCTCGTGACCACCCGTGAGGTGACGCTCACCGACCCCCGCTTCTCCATCGAGCACGTGCGCCCTCGCGACATGCGGCAGGTGACCGACTGGGCTGACGTCATCGTGTTCCAGGGCTTCCTGCTCGAGGGCGCGAGGTGGCTGCTCAGGGAGCCCAAGATCCTCGTCGCCGACGTCTACGACCCGATGCACCTGGAGCAGCTCGAGCAGGGCAAGGACCTCGGGCCCGAGGGGCGCCGTGCCCAGGTGGAGAACGTCACGCGCATCCTCAACGAACAGCTGCGCCGGGCCGACATGCTCATGTGCGCCTCGGAGAAGCAGCGCGACTTCTGGCTGGGCCAGCTCGCGGGCGTCGGGCGCGTCAACCCGACCGTCTATGACGAGGACGCCTCGCTCGACAACCTCATCCGCATCGTGCCCTTCGGCATCGAGGACGAGCCTCCCGTCCAGCGCAGGCATGCGATCAAGGGTGCAGTGCCGGGCATCGGCCCCGACGACAAGGTGATCGTGTGGGGCGGGGGCATCTACAACTGGTTCGACCCCCTGACGCTGCTGCGTGCCGTCGACGCGCTGCGCGCCGACCACCCGGACGTGCGGCTCTTCTTCCTCGGGACCAAGCACCCGAACCCCGGGGTGCCGCACATGCGCATCGCCTCCGAGGCGCGAGGGCTGGCCGACGAGCTCGGCCTGACCGACCGCTTCGTCTTCTTCAACGACGGGTGGGTGCCCTACGCCGAGCGGGCCGACTACCTGCTGGACGCCGACGTCGGCGTCTCGACGCACTTCACGCACATCGAGACGGCGTACTCGTTCCGCACGCGCATCCTCGACTACCTGTGGGCGGGCCTGCCCGTCGTGGCGACCGAAGGCGACGCGTTCGCCGACATCATCGCCGACAGCGGCCTCGGCCGGGTGGTCCCGGAGCAAGACGTCGAAGCCCTGCGCCTGGCGCTGGAAGAGATGCTGTACGACGAGCAGGCCGCAGCACGGGCCCGCGAGGCGGTCGTCGCCGCGGCGGAGGGCTTCCGCTGGTCGCGCACCCTCGCCCCGCTCGTGGACTTCTGCCGCTCCCCACGCCGCGCCGCCGACCTGGCCGACGGCCACGCAGCGCCCTCGTTCGAGGCCTCCCACCTCCCGCCGCCCCCGCCGTGGGGAGGCCTGCGCGGTGACGCCCGCCTGATCCGCGAGTACCTCACCGAGGGCGGTGTGCGCGAGGTGGCACGGCGCGCCGGGGGACGCGTCTCCCGTGTCGCACGAGGCAAGCCGCGCACCGCGCAGCAGCCTTGAGCCGACCTCTCTGACGAGCGCCGAGTCGACCTACAGGCCGCTCCTGAAGGCGCGGGCGGCGTCGTAGGTGGGCAGGAGGCCGGTCGTGGTGGCCTCGGTGAAGGAGGGGGCCTGCTCGTCCTTGGGAGACAGGGAGACGGCCAGGGGCTCACCACCGCGGGAGTGCGTCGGCCACGCGATGGCCAGGTCGGGGTCGAGCGGGTGGATGCCGTGCTCCCGGTCGGGCTGATAGGTCTCGGAGCACAGGTAGGTGACGACGGAGCCGTCTTCCAGGGACATGAAGGCGTGGCCCAGGCCTTCCGACAGATAGATCGCGCGCCGGTCGACGTCGTCCAGGAGCACCGTGTCCCACTGCCCGAAGGTGGGGGAGCCGACCCGGATGTCGATCACCACGTCGAGCACGGCCCCGGAGACGCAGGTGACGTACTTGGCCTGGCTGGGCGGCACGTCCGCGAAGTGGATGCCGCGCACCACGCCGGCGGCCGAGACGGAGCAGTTGACCTGCCGGACAGCCAGCGGGTGATCGACAGCGCCCTCGAAGGCGGGGGCGGAGAACACCTCGGTGAACAGACCTCGGGGGTCGGCGAAGACCTTGGGGGTGATCTCCCAGGCTCCTTCGATCGAGAGCGGGCGGTACTCCATGATGCACACCTCACGGGGCGGGGGCGGGGGACGTCGACAACTCTAGGGTGTGCCGCTCCAGGGTCTAGTCTGGGGCGGTTGTCCGGGAGGTCGGGGAGGTCGGCGGTGCGCTGGTTGATCACAGGAGCCAAGGGGATGCTGGGCCAGGACGTGGTCCGCGTCCTGGACGAGGCCGGAGAGTCGGTCACGGCGACCGACCGTGAGGAGCTCGACATCCTCGACGCGGCCGCGCTGCGTAGCACGGTGGCCGGGCACGACGTCCTCGTCAACTGTGCGGCCTGGACCGCCGTGGACGACGCGGAGTCGGACGAGGCTGGAGCCTTCGCGCTCAACGCCACCGCCGCACAGCTGCTCGCCCGTGCGACGCGCGAGGCCGGGGCACGGTTCGTGCACGTCTCGACCGACTACGTCTTCGACGGGCGCGGCACCTCGCCCTACCGGGAGGACGCCCCGATAGCGCCCCGGTCGGCCTACGGGCGCACCAAGGCGGCGGGGGAGTGGGCGATCCGGGCGGAGGCTCCCGACCACCTGATCGTGCGCACGGCGTGGCTGTACGGCGCCGGCGGCCGGTGCTTCCCTCGCACCATCGCGGGGCTGGCTCGAACCCGGGGAGCCCTCCAGGTGGTCGACGACCAGGTCGGCCAGCCGACGTGGACCGAGGACCTGGCCCGCCTGATCGTCCGGCTGGTCGAGGCCGACGCTCCCGCCGGGACGTATCACGGCACGTCGTCGGGCCAGACCTCGTGGTTCGGCTTCGCGCGTGCGGTGGTCGAGTCCGCCGGTCTGGACCCGGAGATCGTCGCCCCGTCGCAGAGCGTGCACTCTGACCGCGCTGCCGAGCGCCCTGCGTACTCGGTGCTCTCCCACGCGGCGCTCGAGGCGCTCGGGGTCGCACCGATCGGCCCGTGGGACGAGGCGTGGCAGCGCTCGCACGCCGCCGTGCTGGCAGACCTGGGCTGATCCCGGTGCGCGTGCTCCTGGACGCCACGGCGGTCCCCCCTGACCGTGGGGGAGTCGGGCGATACGTCGACGAGCTGGTGCCCGCGTTGGTGCGGGCCGGGATGGATCTCGCCGTGGTCTGCCAGGCACGTGACGAGGAGGCCTACTCCCGCCTCGCGCCTTCCGCACCCGTCGTGGTCGGGCCCCCGGCCATCGGTCGTCGCCCGGCCCGTCTCGCCTGGGAGCAGACCGTCCTGCCGCGTCTGGTGCGGCGGCTGAGGGCCGACGTCCTGCACAGCCCCCACTACACGATGCCCGTGCGGTCTCCGGTGCCCGTCGTCGTGACCGTGCACGACGCCACGTTCTTCTCCGACCTCCACCTGCACAGCGCGGTCAAGGGGCGCTTCTTCAGGAACGCGACCCGCTGGGCGGCCCGCCACAGCGCGGGTCTGGTGGTCCCGTCGCAGGCCACCGCTGACGAGCTGGCCAGGTTCGTCCGGACCATCACCGCACCGGTCACCGTGGCCCACCACGGGGTCGACCTCGACTTCTACACCCCTGCCTCGCAGGCTGAGCAGCAGCGTGTGCGGACGTCTCTCGGTCTCGGGGACCGCCCGTTCGTCGGGTTCCTCGGCACGCTCGAGCCGCGCAAGAACCTCCCGGCGCTGGTCCGCGCCTGGACCACGGTGGCCGGCCGGTCGCCTGAGGCCGAGCGTCCGACGCTGGTGCTCGCCGGCGGTCGTGGCTGGGACACCGAGCTCGACGCTGCGGTGGACGCCGTCCCTGCCGGGCTGACCGTGCTGCGGCCCGGATACCTGCCGCTCGGCGACCTCCCGGCCTTCCTCACCGCCGCGACGGTCGTGACCTACCCCAGCCTGGGCGAGGGTTTCGGGCTCCCGGTGCTGGAAGCCATGGCATGCGGGGCTGCCGTGCTGACCACCCGCAGGCTCTCCTTGCCGGAGGTCGGTGGTGACGCGGTCGCCTACTGCGACGTGACCGACACCGACATCGCCTCTGTGCTCAGCGACCTTCTCGCCGACCCGGCGCGTCGCCAGGTGCTGAGCGAGGCCGCACGGGCTCGCGCGGCACAGTTCACGTGGGACGCCTCGGCGGCGTCGCACCTGGCCGCCTATCGGGCGGCGACGGCCGGAGGGGATGCTTTCCGCCCGCGCTGCTAGTGTCGCGTCCCGTGAAGAATCGCATCGGGCGGTCGCGTCTCCTCGTGGGGCTCTTGGCTGCGGTGTTCAGCGTGATCGCGCTCGTCGCCTGGGCTTTCGCCGCTCCGGTCGGGGCGACACCCGACGAGGACTTCCACCTCACCAGCATCTGGTGCGCCCACGGCGAGCGGGACGGTTTCTGCGAGCCGGGGGACAGGCCTGGTGAGTGGTGGGTGTCCCACGAGATGCTCGTCGTGCAGTGCTTCGCCTTCAAGCCCGAGGAGAGCGCGGCGTGCCAGACGGGGTTCACCGTTGAGCCCGAGCTGGTCAGTTCTGGACGAGGGAACTTCACCGGGGACTACCCGCCGGTCTTCTACTGGGTGATGAGCTGGTTCGCCGGCCCTGGGGTCGTGAAGTCGGTGCTCCTCATGCGGATCTTCAGCGCGCTCGTCGCCGTCGGGCTGGTGGCCGCTGTGGCCATGGCATCCCCGCCAGGGGTGCGGCGTGCGGTGACTGCCGCCGCCGTGCTGACGGCCGTGCCGCTCGGGATGTTCGTGATCCCGTCGATCAACCCCAGTGGGTGGGCCGTGGTCGGTGCGGTGACCTTCATCCCGGCTCTGGTCGGCTATCTCGTCACCGAGGGGCGTCGCCGCTGGGTGCTGGGCGGGCTGGCAGTGCTCAGCCTGGTGATCGGTGCGGGGTCGCGGGGGGACGCGGGGCTCTTCGCCGCGCTCGGCGCGGCCGTCGCGGTGCTGGTCGCCTGGAGGGTCGGGCGTCGGCAGCTGAGAGACCTGATCCTTCCTGTGGTGCTCGGCGTGGCAGGTCTGGCGACGTTCTTGCTCGTTGGCCAGTCAGGCAACGCCGTCTCGGAAGACTCGCTCGAGCTGTCGGCGTGGGGTCTTCGCGTGCTCGTCGACATCCCGTCGCTGTGGACCGGTGCGCTCGGCGGGTGGGGCCTCGGGTGGCTCGACACCTACATGCCACCGCTCGTCTGGGCCGCGAGCTGGAGCGTGCTGGTCGGGGCAGTCTTCCTTGCCATCCCGGGCAGAGACCGGCGTCACCAGCTGGCTCTGATCGCTGTCGGTGCGGCGGTGTGGCTCGTCCCGGGGTACATGCAGATCGCCACCGGGTACCCCGTCGGCGCATGGGTCCAGCCCCGATACATCCTGCCGCTGATCGCGATGCTGGTCGTCCTGGCGCTGCTCAGGACGCGTGGTGCCGTCCGCTGGAACAGCGCACAGTGGCTGCTTGTCGTCGTGGCGCTGTCGGTGGCCAACTCTGTCGCGTTGTTCTGGACGATACGCCGTTTCGTCGTCGGGTCGGACGGCGTCGGGTGGGACCTGGGTCGGCAGGTGGAATGGTGGTGGCCGGGCCCGGTCGGACCGATGGTTGTCTGGATGGTCGGCTCGGTCTCCTTCGCGGTCGCCGCTGCCCTGCTGCTCGACGGCATGCGTCGCCCCCCTTCCTCGTCGGCTCTCGAGGAACCGACCCCAGAGGAGCCGATCTCGGGGGAGCCGGTCTCTGCGGAGGTGGACGGCACGGAATCCGTCACGGTGCCGTCTTCTGATGCGGTAGCACCGTCCTCTGGCGGTGTCCCTCGTGACTGAGGTCGTCGACCCGACTGTCGAGGCTGCGGGGTCGGCACAGACCAGGCTGGTGCGGAGCCTGGATCGTACGACTCGTGTGCTCGACGCGGCGCTCGACGTCGGTGTCGTCTCCTTCGCCGTCTGGACCGCGGTGCACGCGCTCATGCTCGTCGGGTTGCCGTTCGCTCCCGGGGTGGCGGCCTGGGGCCTGGTGACCCTGGCTCTCGTCGTTTGGCGCACCCGTGGTCCATGGTTGGCCCGCGGCCTTGTCGCACGTCCCTCGTCCACGCTGGTCGCTCTGGTCGGCTCCACCGGTGTGGCAGCCTTGTCGTCGGTGCTGGTGCGCCCTGATGCGGACGACGCGTTCTACGTCCTCCGGGCGACCTGGACGGCTGACCATGGCGCGGTACCGACGGGCGACTTCTTGTTCTCCGACGGCTCGTGGCCGGCCCTGTACTACATCCACCCCGACTTCCAGGCGTTGGACTCCCTGCAAGGGGCCGTGGCGTGGATGACGGGGGTGGCCACCGGGTCGGTGGTCTACCGTTGGTTCGTCCCGCTGGCGACCTTCGCTGCTGCATGGGCGCTCTGGCGGCTCCTGCGATCCTGGGGCGCGCGGCGCCCGGCGACCAGCTTCGTCGTGGCCGGGGTCATGCTCTTGTGGGGCGGGGCGGTGCACGCCAGCTTCGGGAACCTGTCCTTGGTCCGCATCTGGCAGGGCAAAGCGGTGTTCGTGACGCTCCTCGTGCCCTACCTGTGGGTGGTGTTCGCCTCGCTGTGGGCGAGCAGAGATCGACGCGCTGTCAGGTCTGGCCTGCTCGTGGCGCTGGCAGGCGGCGTCGCGGGCATCGGTCTGTCCAACGCTGCCGTCTTCGTGATGCCGCTCGCGGCGGTGGCGGCCGGTGCGGCGCTGCTCGTCGCACGGCGCCCCTGGGCTGGGCTGTCGCTGGTGGCGGCGATCTCGGTGGGCCCGTTCGTCAACGGTCTCGCGATCTGGTTCGCCCCAGGCGGGCGCACCGGCAACGTCTGGTACAACGACTACGGCATCATCACCCCGTGGCGGACGGTCCTGGCGAGCGTCCCTCTCAGCGTCGTGGTCGCCCTCGCAGGGATCGTGGTGGTGACGGGAGGTTGGTGGTCCGCGACCCGGGTCGTCGGTCCTGACCAGCGCCGTCCGCTCGCGGTAGCCGTGGTCGTCGCCCTGCTCGCCACCATGCCACCGCTGTTTCACCTGGTCGAGATCGCCATCGGCGGCGACATGGTCTCCTGGCGGACAGCCTGGCTGCTCCCGGTGCCTGCGCTCGTCGGCCTGCTCGCCAGCCTTCCGGTCGGGAAGCGATGGCTGGCTGGGCTCCCGGCGGTCGTCGTCTCGGCCTCGCTCATCGTCACAGGTCTCCCTGTGTGGTCGGCGTCGAACTGGGCTCGGCTGGCTTCGCCGGGCACCTGGAAGCTCGATATGGACGACCTCGACCTGGCTCGGTGGGTCGTCGACCGGCGACCGACCGGGACGTTCTTGGCCCCGGTCAGGGTCGTCGTCGCCACAGGTGTCGTGAGCTCGGGACCCCGACCGGTCGGGAACCGCGAGGGAATCCCTGAGTCGATGCGCGAGGTCCCCGGCTCCCACGTCGACCAGAGGAACATGCTGCAAGCGCTCGCCGACGGGCGGGCGGTGCTCGACGAGGACTCTCTGCCAGCGGCGCGTCAGGCTCTGGACGACCTCGAGGTCTCGCTGGCTTGCCTGGCCGACTCCGAGCCGGCCACGAGCCTGCTCACCTCGGCCGGGTTCGAACCGGTGCTGGTGACCGAGCGCGTGAGGTGCTGGGTGCGCCGCTGAGCCATGGCACCGGAACCCAGGACCTCTGGGTGGGTTCAGGCGGTGGCCAGCCTCAGCGGCCGACAGCCGTCGCGGGGATGGTCGTCGCCTCGTCCTGCACGTGGTCGGCGGGTCGCGCCCGGCAGTAGAGCCGGGCGAAGACCGGCATCAGCCCGAGCCTGCGCAGCAGCCAGACCCCGGCGATCATCGTCCGCCCCACGAGCGGCTCGTCAGGCCCTCCCCAGGGCAGGTACCGGTTGCGCCAGAGAGCGGTCGGGCCGTACGCCTTCAGCATGAACGTGTCGAAGCGCCGGATGAGGTCGAGGAGCTGAGCCGGGGTCCAGCCCCTCCCGCACAGGAGCACGAACGAGAAGAAGACCCGGTAGGAGAAGTAGCGGAACAGCTCCCGGTCGAACGCGACCGTCCCGGGTCTGGACTCCAGCGCGAGAAGGTGCTCGAGGAAGACGATCGGGTCTCGCCCCTGGTGGCCGAACCTCGGGTGAGACTGGAACGAGACGCTGGTCTCGTTGAGGAAGTAGTTGTAGCCGACGTAGTCGACGAGCTCGATCCGGTCGGTGTGGACGAGCTCGTGCGCGCCGAAGGAGAGATCTTCGGCGTAGGTGTTGTCGGTGTAGAACTCGATCTGGTGGCGTCGGAGGAAGTCGGTCCGGTGCAGCTTGGCCCAGACGGCCCCGATCTGGAAGACGTAGTACCGGTTCTTGCCTCTCGGGCTGACTCGCTGGTGGATCTTCCCGTCTGGCCCCGGGCGTCGCCACCCCGACCCGACGACGTCCGCCCCTGTGGTCTCGGCGCGCTCGTGCAGCACAGCGAGGAAGTCAGGGTCGAACCAGTCGTCAGAGTCGACGAACGCGACATAGCGTCCCCGGGCCTCACGCAGAGCGGTGTTGCGGGCGAGCGCCACACCCTGGTTGCTGGGCTGACGGACGAGTCGGAAGCGTCGGTCGCCGGTCGTGGCCAGCCAGTGCTCGACCACCGCCAGGGTGTCGTCCGTGGAGCAGTCCTCCACGATCAGGCACTCGAGGTCGGCCAAGGTCTGGGCACGGACGCTCTCGAGGCACCGGACGACGAACGGAGCCACGTCGAAGGCGGGGACGACGACGGTGACTGCGGGGCCGTCGGCCTCTGATGCCGTCGCTTCGGCCAGGACGAGATGCTCTCGCGACCAGGCTTCGGTCGGTTCGTCGCCGTCGAGAAGACTGTCGCTCGCCACCGGCCCTCCAGCATGTCGCCGTCGGACACATCACCCGACGGACAATCATGACATTCTGGACAGGGATCCGGGAGGGGTTCTTGTGACGATCCAGTGACGGTAGGGTCAGCGGAGAGCGACGGGCTCGCGTCGGTCCAGGTCGGGCCTCAGGAAGTTCCGTCTTCGGAGCGCTCGTGCGCGATGGCGACCACTCGTTCGGCTGTGTGCTGCCAGGTGAACCTCGAGCTCTTGGTCTGACTGAGCTCACCCGCCCGCCGTCGCCAGGCAGGGTCGCCCAGCGCTCGGTCCAAGGCAGAGGCGATGGTGGCAGGTTCGAGATCAGGCAGAAGAAGCCCGTGGTCGGTGTCGACGGCGATCTCGGGTGCGACTCCGGTGGGGGTGGTCACGACCGGCGTGCCGAGCACAGCGGCCTCCAGGACCACCGCGCCGAAACCCTCGGAGTAGGTCGGCAGGCACAGCAGGTCGGCCTGGGCGATCAGCCGCATCGTGCGGTCGTGGCCGAGCGGCCCGACGAAGTATGTCCCTGTCGCGGCTCGAGCCTCGAGCTCTTCGAGCAGCGGCCCGTCACCTGCTGCGACCAGGACGGCGTCAGGTCGTGTCTGGCGCAGCAGCGCTATGGCCGCGACGAGCTCTCGGAGACCCTTCTCGGGGATCATCCGGCCTGCGAACGCGACGAGCGGGGCGTTCCTCGAGATCCCCAGTTCGGTGCGCACGTCCCACCCGGGCTGGGCTACCACGCCACGCAGCCTTGCTCCGTCGACGGCGTTCGACAGCACCCCTGACGGATGCACTCCCAGGTATCGCAGCCATGAGGTCCCTGCCTCGGACACGGCGTAGAAGGGGGCACCAGAGCGACGCATCCAGCGCAGCCCCCATCGCTCGTAGAGCCGCACGGCCCGGTCGAGGATCGGGTGGCCCAGCGTCAGCCAGCCAGCTCCGTGCTCGATGACGACCATCGGCAGGCCACGGCGTCCGCAACGGCGGGCCGCCCACAGAGACAGAGCCCAGAATCGTGTGTTGATGATGGCGAGATCGACCGGCTCCGAGAGAACCTGGTCCATGATCGCCCGAGAGGCTCGACCCGGGCGGGGGACCGGATACCGTCCCTTGAGCCACATCCACGACGGGAGCCGCACCACCTCGATGCCGTCCACCTGCTCGCGAGCGGCTGTCTCTGGCAGCAGGCTCGTCACCACTGTCACCTCGTGCCCCAGGCGTGCTAGCGCCCGGGCGAGGCTGTCGGTGTAGTACTCGACACCACCGATCGTCGGCAGGTGCTGTGCCGAGAAGAAGACGAACCTCATGAGGCGACCGTACCGGTGACCGGCGACCTGACGACGGTCGCCACCGTCTCGAGAACCCGACGCGGGGATCATCGTCGTGGCGCCGACCGTGATCGAGCAGATCGGTGAGGCAATACAGTGTGCTCCAGCCAGAGGACACGTGGACGGGGCGGTATGCCGAGGTCGGTCGCCCTCGCATCGACTGGAGAGCAGGCACATACATGGTGCGGTCGGCGGGCTTGCTGTTCGGGGCTGCGGTGGTCCGCAACGTCGGTCTTCTCCTTCTCCTCCTCTTCTTCGCCCGGGTCTTCGACCAGGCCACCGTCGGGTACTACACCTTGGCCCTGGCCATCGCGACGCCCCTCTTCGGCTTTGCCCAGCTGGGTCTGCGCACGGTCTACGTCACGCTGCGCCCCAACGCTCCGATCAAGGACTACGCTCTCGTCCAGGGCGTCTCTCTCACCCTGGCCTTCGTCGTGCTCGCCGCGATCGCGGTCGTCGTCGGGACGGTCGGTCTCGAGCCGAGCGTGCCTGGCGCTTTCGTCCTCACCCTGCTCCTGGTCGGGGTGGCGAAGATGGCCGACATGTTCGCCGACACGCTGACCGGGCCCCTCCAGCTCACCGATCGCATACCGCGCGTCTTCGGGGCAGCCGTCGCCACGGTGGTGGTCACCGTCGGCGTCGCCGCCACCATCATGTTCGCTACCCGTTCCCTGAACCTCGCTCTCGCCGGGCTGGCCGTCTCGGCGGTGCTGGCGACGTTCGTCGTCATGTATCTGCCGGTTCGCAAGGTCGGGGTGAGCACCGGCCTGTGGTCCGAGGGGTCGGCCACCCGCCGCACGATCGTCATGGCCGGGCTGCCGAGCGGCGTCACGGTCGCGGCGATCGCTCTGGTCTCGACGATGCCTCAGTACTTCCTCACGCCGTGGCACGGCCCGGCGGTCGCCGCGCACTTCGCGGTGCTGCTCTACCTGTACGCCCTGGCCGACCTCGCCACGGGTGCCGCCGCCCAGGCGTGGATCCCCACGGCCCGTCGTCGTCTGGTCGACGGCGCGCTGCGGTCGGAGCTGGTGCGGACGATCCTCCGCTGGACGGCCGTCTACATCCCCGGGACGGCTGTGGGCATGGTGCTGGCGGCGTGGGCGCTGCCTGTCGTCTTCCCCAAGGACTACACGCTCGGTCTGGCCCAGGCCGTCCCGCTCGGTCTGGCCATCGTGGCGCTGCCGTTCGCCTTCTTCAGCATGATCTCGGTGTCGGTCCTCAACCGGTATGCCCACGGTCTGACGCTGAGCATCAGCTCTACCCTCGTCGCTCTCGTCCTGTGTGCCGTCCTCATCGGCCCGCTGGGCATGACCGGTGCCGCCTGGGCCCTGGTCGGTGCCGTCCTGACCCGCGGCGTCGTGGCGTTCATCATCGTGATGGTCGACAAGAGCCACGTCTCGGCCGAGAGCGCTACCTGAGGTCGTCTGCGCCGGTCCCGCGCACGACCTAGGCTGGGGGCATGTCAGTGTTGGTCACCGGTGGCGCGGGGTATATCGGGGCGCACGTGGTCAGGCTGCTCCAGCAGTCGGGCCGAGACGTCGTCGTGGTGGACGACCTGTCGACGGGTTCTGCGGACAGGGTGGGTGGTGCTCCGCTCGTGCGGCTGGACGTCGCCGCCCCGCCGTCGGTCGGGGTGCTGACCGAGACGATGGTGAGCCACGGTGTCACCGACGTCATCCACTTCGCGGCGCGCAAGAGCGTGCCGGAGTCGGTGCAGCGGCCCACCTGGTACGCGGCGCAGAACGTCGGTGGCCTGACCAACCTGCTCGACGCGATGCGTGCCGCCGACGTCGACAGGGTCGTGTTCTCCTCCTCGGCGGCGGTGTACGGCTCTCCGCAGGGGGCTCAGATCGCCGAGACGGGCCCGACCGAACCGGTCAACCCCTACGGCTGGACCAAGTTGGTCGGCGAGTGGCTGATCCGGGACGCGGGCACCGCCTGGGGCCTGCGGGGTGTGGCTCTGCGGTACTTCAACGTGGCCGGCGCTGGCTGGCCGGACCTGGGTGACCCGGCCGTCGCGAACCTGGTCACCATGGTGCTCGAACGTCTGGCCGACGGACGCCCGCCGATGGTGTTCGGCGACGACTATCCGACGCCGGACGGGACGTGCGTCAGGGACTTCATCCACGTGATGGACCTGGCCGAGGCACACATCGCCGCGCTCGCCTGCCTCGACACCCACCCCTGGGCCGTGCTCAACGTCGGGACCGGGCACGGAGCCTCGGTGCTCGACGTGGTCCACGGGCTCATGACGGCCTCAGGGATCGTCGTCGAGCCCGAGATGGCCCCGCGGCGGCAGGGGGATCCCGCCGTCGTCGTCGCCGACCCCGCAGCGATCACCGAGACCCTCGGCTGGCGTGCGCAGCGCACGCTCGACCAGATCCTCCCCGACGCGTGGAGCGCCTGGCAGCACCAGCATCAGCCGGTCGGCTGACCGCTCCCGAGATCGTCGGCTCTCGCTGTCTCTGCTCTGTCGCCGGTCGAGGCCTGGTCGCTCGTCGGGCCAGGCTGCGCAGGAAAGCCTGCCTCGTCGAGGGCGATCCTTCGTGCGAGCTGGGTGATCTGCGCCTCGACGCTGCGGAAGTGTAGATAGGTCGCGGCGATGAACGCGAGCGTCACCATGATGAACAGGTAGAGGAGCAGGTCGGTGCCCCGGCCGACGCCGAGAGCGTCGGCCATGGTGCTCCACACGTCCGGGAAGATCGCGGACGCCGCTGCCGCGACGGTGAACACGACGATGGAGATCCGTCGGAGCGCGAGGTTTCGCGACCCCTGGGCGCGGAGCATCACGGCCACGACGGCGAACAGCACGACGATGATGAGGATCTTGATCCACATGGCGCGGCCCTATCGGTAGAGGAGCTCGGTGAGGATGTTCACCGAGTTCCAGATCGACTGGCCCTTGGCACGTGAGTACTCCGTGTAGAGCACGTGCACCGGGACCTCGGTGTAGCGCAGCTTCGACTTCGCGACCTGGGCGACGATCTCCGACGCGTGCGCCATGCGGTTCTGGCGGATCTGGATGCTGGTCAGAGCCGTGCGGTTGAGCGCACGGAGACCGTTGTGCGCGTCGGTCAGACGGGTACGGGTGAAGAGGTTCGACATCCCGGTGGCCACACGCAGCACCAGCCGCTTCAGCAGGCCGGGCTTCGTGCGGGCGTCGAGGAACCGTGAACCGAACACGACGTCGACGTCCTTCTGGCGCAGACGCTCCACCATCGCCTCCGCGTCGGAGACCTGGTGCTGGCCGTCGGAGTCGAACGTCACGACGTACTGCATGGCTGGGTCTTGGAGCGCGTAGCTGAAGCCCGTCTGCAGGGCGGCGCCCTGCCCGAGGTTGATCGGGTGCTGGACGACGACCGCGCCCGCTGCTCGCGCCCGGGCGGCCGAGTCGTCCCCGCTCCCGTCGTCGACGCACACGATCTTCGGGAAGGTCCTGCGGGCCTCGGTGATCACGTCAGCGATCACCTGGGCCTCGTTGAAGAGCGGCACGACCAGCCAGGTGTCGTCGTACATCGGTCTCCTCTCGGGTTCGGGTCAGGCTCGGGCCTGGGACCGGTGCTGGCGGTACCAGGCCACGGTCGAGGTCAGTCCCTCGTCGAGCCCGATCTTAGGCTGCCAGCCTGTGGCGGTGAGTCGGGTGATGTCGAGCAGGCGGCGGGCGGTGCCGTCAGGGTGGGAGGTGTCCCAGCCCGTCTGGCCGGTGTAGCCAGCCGCCTGGGCGACCAGGTCGGCCATCTCGGCGATGGTGTGGTCGGTGCCGGTGCCGACGTTGACGGGGGAGTCGTCGTCGTAGCGCTCCAGCAGGTGCGCCACCGCGCTGGCGAGGTCGTCGATATGCAGCACGTCGCGGCGTGGCCGTCCCGACCCCCAGTGGGTCACCGTCGTCATCCCGTCCTCCACGGCCTCGACGTAGCGGCGGACCATGGAAGGCACGACGTGAGACCTGCCCGGAGCGAAGTTGGCGCCCGGGCCGTACAGGTTGGTCGGCATGGCGCTGACCCAGGCCAGCCCGTGCTCGCGACGGACGGCCTGCAGGTGGGCGATCCCTGCGATCTTCGCCATCCCGTAGGCGGTGTTGGCCGGCTCGAGAGGGCCGGTCAGCAGGCGGTCCTCGGTGATCGGCTGCGGTGCGGTCTCGGGGTAGACGACCGCGGAGCCGATGAACAGCAGCCGTGGCGTGCGCGTGCGCGCCGCGGCGTCCATGAGGTTGAGCTGGATGCGCAGGTTCTCGGAGATGAACTCGGCGGGGTGGGCGTCGTTCGCCCCGATACCAGCGACCTTCGCCGCGGCGATGACGACCGTCTGGGGCCGGACCTCGTCGAAGAACGCATCGACAGCCGGCTTGTCCAGCAGGTCGAGCCGGTCTTGCGTCCGGCCCACCAGGTCGGTCCAGCCCTCAGTCTCCAGGCGTCGCCAGATCGCCGACCCGGCCAGCCCACGGTGCCCGGCGACGAAGGTCGTCGCCGTCTTGTCGACCAGCATCGATCAGCCCTTCTGCGTCATCATCACCACGGTAAGGCCACGGTAGCTTCGGCTCGCTCATGAGGCACTCTACCGACGGGGTCGACGACAGGCCGCTCAGGACAGCGGTCACCGTGCGACGGACGACCGATCCGACGGTCGCTGCGCGGCCTGGTTGGCCCGGGACGCGGCGGCTCGTGCTGAGGCCCACAGCACGGGACGTTCCCAGAGGGGCGCGAACGGCCGTGCCCACCTCGACAGGTGGCGACGCCTGGTCACGGCGGACTCCGCGGCGGACGCCCCTTGGCTGGACACGGTGAACGAGTCGGGGTGCCAGCGGAACGCGGAGACAGGCTGTCGGGTGCTCGCGAACGGGCCGAGGTGACGCAGCGACAACCACATGTCGAGGTCGGCGGAGTACTTCAGCTCGGGCTTGAAGAGACCGACCTCGCGCATGGCGTCCAGCCGGACCAGCGCGCCAGGGTGCGGCAGCAGGTTCGGGCCCCAGGTCATCAGCCACGGGGCGAGGCGGCCAGGCGCCGAACGGTGCAAGAGCCTGCCGTCGCCCGTGATGTACTCGCAGGCGCCGTAGGTGACGACCGCCTTGGGGTTCTGCTCGAAGAGCGTGCGCAGCCGGAGCAGAGCGTGCGGTCGGAGCAGGTCGTCGTCGCCGAGCCCCGCGTAGTACGTCTCGTCGCGGGCGGCCTGGATGCCGGTGTTGATCGCCTCGAAGATCCCGAGGCGACGGTCCTCGACGATGTCAGCGCCGTGCTCGCGAGCCAGGGCGGCCGCCTCGTCGGTGCCGGCCGGGAGCACGACCACCAGCCGGAGGTCGACCTCGGCGCGCTGGGCGTCGACGGAGGCGAGCGCCTCGCGCAAGGTGTCGAGACGGTCGCCGAGGGACGCCATGACGACGAGGATCTTGTCAGAGGTCATGTCCTGCTCCTGGTTCCGGTACGTGTGTGGTCTCGGGTAGAGCCTCCGCCGCGCGGCCTCGATGGCGAGACCACGGCTGCGGCTGTCAGGCACCCGTCCGACGAGTCGGCCTCGCGGCCGGCGTCTCGACAGGCCTTGCGGGCGTCTTCGACACTAGCTTCATCCCGCACGAGCCGCAGCGCGAGGGCTCGCTGACTCTTTCGGGCTCGAGAGGGCGCGGACGAGCCCCGCAGGTCTGGTCTGCGGTCATAGCGGGACAAAAGGCCTGTCTCAGGCCCGGTCGAAGAAGCTGCGGAACCCGGCGACGATGTGGTCGAGGTGGGCCGGTGTCAGGTTGGGGTGGTTGCCGACGAAGAGCCCACGCTCTCCGACCGCCGTGGCGTTCGCGAGATCACCGACGAGCCGGTGCGGGTTGTCGCGGAAGGCGGGCTGCACCGCGAGGTTGCCGGCCACGATGGGACGGGTCGCGATGCCTCGGGACTCCAGGTGCTCGCTGAGCGCGAGGCGCGTGGAGGAGTCCTTGGTGATGGCCGTGAACCCGAACCAGGTCGAGCGCCCGCCCGGCTGCTCGGTGACCAGCGCGATCTCGTCGCGCAGGTCGTCCAGCGCGGCCGCGAGGTAGGCGACGTTCGCACGCCGCTGCTCGTTGAACTCTTCGAGGCGCTGCAGCTGGACGAGGCCGAAGGCCGCGGAGATCTCCATCGGCCGCAGGTTGTAGCCGACGTGAACGAACAAGAAACGGGGGTCGATCGAGGGGTTGGCGGCCTCGAGCTTGTCCCGCTGCGCCATGTCCCGGGTCCAGCCGTGGGCGCGGATGGACCTCGCGAGGTCCGCGAGCCGGTCGTCGTCGGTGACCAGCATCCCTCCCTCGATGGTCGTGATGTGGTGGGAGAAGAAGAAGGAGTAGGTGCCCATGTCACCGAAGGTGCCGACAGCGCGGCCCTCGAAGGTGCTGCCGAGCGACTCGCAGGTGTCCTCCACGACCCACAGGTCGTGGCGCTCGGCCAGCTCCATGAGCGGTCCCATGGCGACCGGGTTGCCCAGCAGGTGCACAGGCATGATCGCCCGGGTCTTGGGCGACAGGGCGGCCTCGAGGTCCTCGGGTCGCAGGTTGAGGGTCTTCGGGTCGATGTCGACCAGCACCGGGACGCAGCCGTGCTGAAGGATCGGCGCCAGCGTGGTCGACCAGGTGACGGCTGGCACGATGACCTCGTCGCCCGGACGTAGGCCACCGGGGACGCTCGGGTCGGACAAGACCGCCAGAGCCAGCAGGTTCGCCGAGGAGCCGCTGTTGACCATGACGGCGTGACGCGAGCCGACGTGCTCGGCGAAGGCCTTCTCGAACTGACGGACCTTGGCGCCCATCGTGATGTTCTGGGTGAGGAGGCTGTCCAGAGCGCCGTTCACCTCGTCGGCCCCGTACAGCGGGACCGACAGCGGGCACTCGTCGGCAGGCATCTGCGGCATCAGGTCGAAGTACTCGCTGACGAGGCCGGCGACCTGGGATCGGATCTCCGCCTGCCTCTCGGCGGACTGGAGCGGGGATGTCAGGGTCACGGTTTCTGGCACGGGACGCGACCCTACAGAACGGGGGCCAGGCCGGCCCGGTCCGCGCTGGTGGGCCCGTACCGGAGCTCGTCGAACATCGACCACGGCACGGTGTCGACCCATGAGGTCCCAGCGTGCTCGAGCGCCTCCACGTCGGCGTCGACCATGAGCCGTGCCAGGTCTTCGGCGTGGATCTTGGCCTTCCAGCCGAGCGTCTGCTCCGCCTTGCGGGGGTCACCGATCAGCGCGTCCACCTCGGTGGGGCGCAGGTAGCGCTCGTCGAACCTGACGTGCTTGCGCCAGTCCAGCCCGACGTGCTCGAACGAGGCAGACAGGAAGTCCCGGATGGTGGCGGAGGTCCCGGTCGCGACGACGTAGTCGCTCGGCTCGTCGTGCTGGAGCATGCGCCACATGGCCTCGACGTACTCCGGCGCGTAGCCCCAGTCGCGGACGGCGTCGAGGTTGCCCAGGTAGAGGTCCTTCTGCTCGCCCGCGAGGATGCGCGCGACCGCGCGTGTGATCTTGCGGGTGACGAAGGTCTCGCCGCGTCGGGGAGACTCGTGGTTGAACAGGATGCCGTTGACGGCGAACATGCCGTAGGCCTCGCGGTAGTTCTTCGTCATCCAGTACGCGTAGACCTTGGCGGCGCCGTAGGGCGAGCGCGGGTAGAACGGTGTCCACTCGCTCTGCGGGGGAGGCGTCGCCCCGAACATCTCCGACGACGAGGCCTGGTAGTAGCGGCAGTCGAGGTTCACCATGCGGATGGCCTCGAGCAGCCGGGTGGACCCCATGGCCGTGGCCTCCCCGGTGTGCTCCGGCTCGTCGAACGAGACCCTGACATGAGACTGCGCTGCCAGGTTGTAGACCTCGTGCGGCCGGATGGCGTCCAGGAGGACGGCCAGGCGCGAGCCGTCGGTGAGGTCTCCGTGGTGGAGGAACAGCCGTGTCCCCTGCTCGTGCTCGTCACGGTAGAGGTGGTCGATGCGAGAGGTGTTGAAGGTCGAGGCGCGACGGATCAGCCCGTGCACCTCGTACCCCTTCATCAGGAGCAGCTCAGCCAGGTAGCTGCCGTCTTGGCCGGTGATGCCCGTGATGAGGGCGCGGCGTGTCTCCTCGGTCGTCACTGGTGCAACTCTCCTCGATCGGGGGGATAGCTCAGGCGCTGTGCCAAGGGCAAGCTCGACCCTAACCCGATATGCGGGGAAGTGCCCGAGAAGAGTGACGGCCCCGGTCGGCGCCTCGGGCAGACCCGCCGCCGTCCAGACCATGTACCGTCGGCTCGGTGATCCGCATCAGTCCTGCCGTCCAGTCGTACCCGTGGGGGTCGGTCTCTGCCCTCCAGGCGATCCTCGGCCTCGACGTCGAGGGCCCGCTCGCCGAGGCGTGGTTCGGGGCGCACGCGCTCGCCCCCGCGCTGCTGCGCGACGGTCGCGGCCTGGACGCGGTCATCGCCGACGACCCCGAGCACGCGCTCGGTGCCGACGTGGTCGACCGCTTCGGTGCCCAGCTGCCCTACCTGCTGAAGGTCATCGCCGTCGCCCGGCCGCTCTCGTTGCAGGTGCACCCGCAGCTCGCCCGAGCCCAGGCGGGCTTCGAGGAGGAGGAGCTGGCAGGCGTCCCGAGAGACGCCCAGCGACGCAGCTACAAGGACCGCAACCACAAGCCAGAGCTCGTGTTCGCCCTCACCCCGCTCGAGGCGGTGTGCGGGTTCAGGGCTCCCCGGCGCGCCGCCGAGCTGTTCGCCGGTCTGGAGACCCCCCTGGCGCGCGGCATCCACGAGGTGCTGAGGTCGAACCCGGGGTCACGGGGGATCGAGACGGTCTTCACCCGGTTGATGACGACCGGGCTCCAGCCGGGGCCTGAGGAGATCGCCGAGCTCGCGCAGGCGTGCCGGGCACGGTTGTCGTCTGAGAGCTCACCCTCTCCGCGCGGCGACGCCACCGTGGTGCGCCTGCACGAGGAGTACCCGGGAGACCCTGGGGTGGTCAGCTCGTTGCTGCTCAATCCGGTCAGCCTGCGGCCGGGGGAGGCGCTGTTCGTGCCCGCGGGCGGGCTGCACGCGTACCTGAGCGGTGTCGGTGTCGAGATCATGGCCAACTCCGACAACGTGCTGCGGGCCGGGCTGACGTCCAAGCACGTGGACGTGGCGGAGGTGCTGCGCAACGTCGACTACGTCGCGGCGCCGCCGATCAGGATCGCGCCCGAGACCTACAGGACCAGCACGCTGGTGTTCTACGCGCCGGTGGACGACTTCGAGCTGTCGGTGACCACGCTCGACGGCACCGACGACGTGGGGTGCGAGCTGCCGGGGTCCGGACCACGGGTGCTGCTGTGCCTCGAGGGCGAGGTGACCGTCGTGCAGGGGGACGACGAGCTGGTGATGACCCGGGGCGAGGCGGTGTTCGCCGCGGCGGGGGGCGGATCGGTCAGCGTGCACGGCCACGGGCGCCTCGTCCAGGCGGACGTGCCCTGAGCCGTGGTCGGTCTCAGCCGTCCAGCAGCCCGAGCAGGTAGTCGCCGTAGCCGGACTTGGTGAGCCTCTCGGCGCGCTCGCGCAGCTCGTCGTCGGTCAGGAACCCGCGACGCCAGGCGACCTCTTCGGGGGCGCCGACCTTCAGACCCTGGCGGGACTCGATGGTCCGCACGTAGTCGGCCGCGTCGAGCAGCGAGTCGAACGTCCCGGTGTCCAGCCACGCGGTGCCGCGCGGCAGGATCTCGACGCGCAGCCGCCCCTGGCGCAGGTACTCGCGGTTCACGTCGGTGATCTCGTACTCCCCGCGTGCCGAGGGCTTGAGGTCGCGGGCGATCTCCACCACGTCGTTGTCGTAGAAGTACAGCCCCGGCACCGCATAGCTGCTCTTGGGGTGCGCCGGCTTCTCCTCCAGCGACAGGGCCCGCCCCTCGTCGTCGAACTCCACCACCCCGTAGGCCGAGGGTTCGGACACGCGGTAGGCGAACACGGCGCCACCGTCGATGTCGGAGAACCGGGCGAGCTGGGAGCCCAGGCCGGGGCCGTAGAAGATGTTGTCGCCGAGCACCAGCGCGGCCGACTGGTCACCGATGAAGTCGGCCCCGAGCACGAACGCCTGGGCCAGGCCGTTCGGCACCTCCTGCACGGTGTAGGAGATGTTGACGCCGAACTGGGAGCCGTCGCCCAGGAGCCGGCGGAACTGCTCCGCGTCGTGCGGGGTCGTGATGACGAGGATGTCCCTGATGCCGGCGAGCAGCAGCGTCGACAACGGGTAGTAGATCATCGGCTTGTCGTACACCGGGACGAGCTGTTTGCTGACGCCGAGCGTGATCGGGTGCAAGCGTGTGCCCGAGCCGCCGGCCAGGATGATGCCGCGCATGGGGACAGTCTCTCTCATCTCGGCCGGCTCGTGCCGGCCGGTCTGCGTGCCGGTCACCCGCCGGTCGACGTCACCTGCTCGACGGCGGCCAGCCGGTCGCGCTCAGGACCAGGCCGCGCCGCGGCGAGGTCGTGGTGGACCAGGACGAGCGACCCGCCGTCGGCCAGGACGCCCAGCGCGAGCAGGTCCGTGAGGGTCACGGCGGCGGGCCCCGCGACCCTCAGCTCTCGGTGGGGCCCCGACCGGGGGAGCGCCGCGAGGACCGCGTATCGTGCACCAGGCCACCGCAGAGGACGGCGCTCCCCCCGAAGACCAGCCAGCGTTCTCCCGGAGGTCAGGTGCCGGGGGTCTCACTCAGGAAAAAACGGGCGATTAGCACACTCCGACTTGACGTGGAGGAACGACACGCGTGTAATTCGATATCGAGACGGGTGGTAGGCGCGCGCTGGAGGTGGACCATGTGGGACCTGCTCGATGACGACGACCTCGTGTCCGACGTCCCTGAGCAGCCGAGCGTCTCGCCGCTCGCAGACGTGCTCTCCCTGTTCGATGCCGACGACCTGGGCCCCATGGGCTGGCAGGAGCGTGCCCTGTGCGCGCAGACCGACCCCGAGGCGTTCTTCCCCGAGAAGGGCGGGTCGACCCGTGAGGCCAAGAGGGTCTGCACCGGGTGCGAGGTCAGGGCCGACTGCCTGGAGTACGCCCTGGCCAACGACGAGCGCTTCGGGATCTGGGGCGGGCTCTCGGAGCGAGAGCGGCGCAGGCTGCGGCGTCGCGTCGTCTAGGCAGGTCGAGCAGGTGAGCCGGGTGGTCTCGAGGGAGCCGGGGTCGTCCTCGCCGCGAGGCCGGGCATGACCGCTGCCGACCTCACCGAGCCAGAAGCCACCACCACCCTGGGCTCGGCGCCCGCCGACGTCACGGCGGTGCTGGTGACCGCCGGGGTCACGCCCTACCTGGAGCGGACCCTGCACGCCCTGGCCGCGCAGACCCGCCGCCCGGCGCACGTGCTCCTGGTCGACGTCGGCGGCCCCGCCGGTGCCCCGGCCCTGCTGGACGACGCGTTCCTCACCGTCGCCGGCGTGCGCACCGCGCGCACCCGGGTCTCCGCGACCAGTTTCGGGGCCGCGGTGAGCGTCGGGCTGGCACGGCTCGCCGGCGCCGGGCAGGCTCCGACCACCTGGCTGTGGTTGTTGCACGACGACTCCGCGCCGGCACCCGACGCCCTGGCCGAGCTGGTGCGCGCGGTCGGTCAGGCGACATCGGTCGCGGTGGCCGGGGCCAAGCAACGCACCTGGACAGAGCCCGAGCGTCTGGTCGAGGTGGGGCTGACGACCACTCGCTCCGGGCGCCGGGTCAGCGCGGTGGTGCCCGGTGAGCTGGACCAGGGGCAGCACGACGGCGCGACCGACGTGCTCGGGGTCGGCATCGCCGGTGCCCTGGTGCGGCGCGACGTGTGGCAGGGGCTCGGCGGGACAGACCCCGCGTTGGGGCCTTTCGGCGACGGGCTCGACCTGTCGCGCAGGGCCCGCCTGGCCGGGCACCGGGTGGTCGTGGTGCCGCAGGCCGTCGTGCGCCACGCGCAGGCCTCCTACCACGGGCTCCGCGTCGCGCCCGAGGCTGGTGACCCGCGCCGCTCCTTCGCGGCCAGGCGCCGTTCGCAGGTCCATGCCCGCCTGGTCGCCGCGCCCTGGTGGGTTCTGCCGCTCGTCATGGTGGCCGCGCTGCTCGCGGCGCCGGTGCGGGCGCTGGGTCGGCTCGTGGGGTCGCAGCCGGACCGCGCTTCCGCGGAGCTGGCCGGTGGCTGGGGGGCTCTCGTCAGGCCCCGGGCGGTGCTCGCCGCGCGCCGTCGCCTGGCCCGGGCGTCGGTGCTGCCCCGGCGCGCGCTGCGGCCGCTGCAGGCCACCTGGCGTCAGGTCTGGGACCAGTCGGCCGACAGACGGCGCCGTGCGCGTCGAAAGGACGCCCCTCAGGTGGCGGAGCGGACGAGGCTCGAGCGGGCACGGCAGGCCGCTCGGCGCCGGGCCGTCCTGGCCGGGCTGCTCGTCGGGCTCTCGGCGCTCACCGTGGCGGCGCTGGGCTCTCTGGTCGCTCCCGTGCTGTCGGGGGCGCGCCTGGCCGGCGGGGCGCTCGCCTTCGCCCCCAGCACCTGGGCCCAGACGTGGTCCGCGGCGACCAGCGACTGGGTCTTCGGCGGTCTCGGGCAGCCAGGGGTGGGCGAGCCGCTGGTGCGCGTGCTGGCCGTGCTGTCCGTGCCTGTCGGCGGAGACGTCGGCGTCGTGGTCGCCGGGCTGCTGCTCGGGGGGGTCGTGGCGGCGGGCTGGGGCGCCTGGGTCGCGGCGGGAGCGGCGACCCGCTCGCTCGCGCTGCGCGTGTGGGCCGCGCTGGTCTGGGCCCTGGCACCGAGCCTGCTCGTGGCGGTCGGCTCCGGCCGGGTCGGTGCCGTGCTCGTCCACGTGCTGGCCCCCTGGGCGGCGTTCGGCCTCGTCCGGGCGGCACGGGGGTCTGGTGCGGCGCTGGCCGCGACCAGCCTGGTGCTGGCCGCCGTCTGCGCGGGAGCGCCCTCGCTGGTGCTCCCGTGCCTGGTGGTGCTGGTCGTCCTCGCTCTGGCGACCGGCCGCGTCAGGCTGCTCCTGGCCGCTGTGCCGGGGCTGGTGCTGCTCGGGCCGCTGCTGGTCGACGCGGCACGGCGCGGCGCGGACGGGTGGTACCAGCTGCTGGCGGACCCCGGGCTGGCCCAGGTCGCGGACCCGGCGGGCCCGGTGCAGCGTCTGCTGGGGGTGCCGACGCAGGCGGTAGAGATCATGGTCCCGCCCTGGGTGCCCACGGCGCTCGCCGGTGGGTGGCCTGGCCTGAGCGGTGCGGTGGTTCTCGTGGTCGCCGTCGTCGGCCTGGTGGTCGGCGGCCGGGCAGCACGGCTCGCGTGGGTCGTGGCCGCGCTGGGGCTGCTCTGGGCCACCGTGCTCGTCGCGCTCCCGGCGACCCACGCGGCAGGGCAGGTGGGGACGGTGTTCCTCGGGCCGTCTGTCGCGCTCGCCCACCTCGGGTTCCTCGCCGCGGCGCTGGTCGGGGCCGACCGTGCCGTGGCCCGGTGGTCCGAGCGTCGCTCCGGGTGGCGTCAGCCGCTCGTCGCGGGGCTGGTCGCGTTCGCGGTGTCGCTCGCCGGCCTCGGGGCTGCCTCCTGGGTGTGGCAGGCGCGCGGCGGGGAGGGCGTGCAGGTGCGCGCCGTCACCGGCCCGGTGGTCCCCGCGGTCGGCCAGCAGGCGTTCCCGCAGGGTTCGAGGGTTCTCATGGTCCTCGCGGGTCATGACGTGGTGCCTCATGACGCTGTGTCTCGTGACGCGGAGCCGACGCGCTACCGGCTGCTCGGCGCCGACGGGGTCCAGATGGCCGAGGTGCGGGACGGCGCGACCGCGGCGGTGCGGGACGACGCGACGCGCGAGCTGGAGACGACGGTGGCCGCGCTGGTCACCGGCTCGAGCGCGGACGTGTCCGCCGCTCTGGGGGCCCTCGGGGTCGCCTACGTCCAGGTCCCCTCGCTGCCCGAGGCTTCGTCGCCCACCGGTGCGCAGGCGCGGGCCCGGGCCGAGCTGCTGGGCCGTCTCGACGCGACGCCCGGCCTGGAGCGGGTCACCGACCAACGCGTCGGCACGCTGTGGCGCGTGGCCACGCCCGCCCTTGCCGATCATCCGGTGGTCACCGGGTGGGCCAGGCTCGTCACGGCCGACGTCGCCGCACCCGCCGAGACGACCGTGCTCCCCAGCGACGGTCGGAGCGTCGCCACGACCGTCGACCCTGCCGATGCCGACCGCACGCTCGTGCTGGCCGAGCGCTCCGGGGCACGCTGGGGGGCGTGGCTCGACGGGGAGCGGCTCGACGCGGCGGCGGTGGGATGGCGTCAGGGCTTCACCGTCCCCGCCGGTGCCTCAGGACGGCTCGTGGTGCACGGGGCTGACCAGGCCTCGTCGCTCTGGCTGGGGGTGCAGGCCGCGGTAGGCGCGGTCGCGCTGGTCGCTGCTGTGCCGCTGCGTCGAAGGGTGCACCGATGAGCCCCCAGCACTCCGACCCTGCCCGCCCGGCGAACCCCGAGCGGCGGGCCCAGCGTGGTCAGCAGACACAGCGTGGTCAGCAGACACAGCGTGGTCAGCAGACACAGCGTGGTCAGCAGACACAGCGCGAGCGCCGGGCCGGCACGGCGGTGAGCGCCCGACACCGGTTCGTCCAGGTCGGCAGCGCATCGGTGCTCGTCGGGGCTGTGGCGCTCGTCGTCGTCGGTGGGGCGCGGGTCGGGCCCGCCCTGGCGACCGCGCCCGACCCGTCCGTCACGATGCCCCCGTCCGCCGTCACCCTGACGTGCCCGGGATCTCTGGAGCTGCCCGCGGCGGTCGGTGGTGACGCCGCGTTCGACCCGGTCCCGGTCGCCCCGATGACCAACGTGGTCGCGGTCGCCAGCGCCGCCGCCGGGGCGACGAGCGTGCTCGGCCTCGACGGCGCGCTGCTCGGCACGGTGCCAGATGGTGAGGCACCGCCTGGTGGTGTGGCGGTGGTGCCGCTCGGGCCGGCGGCGACCGTCCGGTCCGAGCCGGGCGCTGACGACGTGATCGTGGCGGCGGCCACGATGACCCTCGTCACCGCTGGTGACCTGCGCGGCCTGGCCGGGGCCTCGTGCCGTCCCGCCTCGGCCGACCAGTGGCTGGTCGGCGGCGCGACAGAGGGAGGCGCCAGCGCCGAGCTGGTGCTCGTCAACCCGGGCTCGACCCCCGCACAGGTGACTTGGACGGTGTGGGGCGCCGCGGGCCTGGTCGACCTGACCGCGAACCAGGCCCTGGTCGCCCCCAGAACCACCAAGGTGGTGAACCTCGCCGCCGCCGCCGGGCAGCAGCGTGCGCTGGCCGTCCACGTGGAGGCGTCCGGTGGGCAGGTCTGGGCTCATGTGCAAGACGGCGTGATCGACGGCTACACCCCGGCCGGCACCGACCTGGTCGTCGCCGGCTCGGCACCGACGACCCGCCTGATGATCCCCGGCCTCCTGATCGACGCGGTGGGCATCGGCGCCGTCGGCGAGCCGATGCTGCGCCTGCTCGCGCCGGGGGAGGACGACGCGACCGCGCGCGTGACCGTGCTGGCCGGCGACGGCCCGGTCGACCTGCCCGGCGCCGAGGCGGTGCCGCTGGCGGCGGGCACGGTGCTCGACGTGACGCTGGGCGGCCTCCCGGCCGGCCGCTACACGGTGGTGGTCGACGCGGACGTCCCGGTGGTGGGGGCGGCGACGTTCTCCCGTGTCGGCCTGGCGGGCGAGTTCGACCCGGTGCCTCGGGTGGACAAGACCTCCTCCGCCGCCGTCGCGGGCGGCCCCGGCACCGTCGTGCTGCCTCCCGGGCTGAGCGCGACGGTGGTGGTCGGCGCCGTCGGTGCTGGTACCGACCCGGCGGGCGGCCCGCCGGCCGAGGGCGTGCTGGAGCTGCTCGGGCCTTCCGGCGAGATCCTGGCCGCCCATCGCCTGAGCGTCGACGCGGGCACCACCGGGGCCTGGGCGCTCGCCGAGCTGGCTGTCGGCGCGGTGGCCGTGCGCATCGTGTCGTCGTCAGAGGCCGCGCTGTCAGCGTCGGCAGAGCCGGTGCTCGCCTGGGCGGTGCTCATCGAGCTGGTCCAGGAGGACGGCACGCTCGTGAGTCTCCTGGACCCGGTCGCACCCGCCGGCGGGCCGCTGGTTGTCAGGCTGCGCGACGACCCGACTCTCGGGCTGGGGCGTGTCCCGTAAGCCCCTGCACGCTACGGCGCGCCCGGCACGCACGTTCGCCGCGTTGTCGTCGTCGGCAGCACCTCCAGTGCTGCTCTCCTCCTCCGCCTCGCGACCGCACGCGCCGTACACCCCTCGCCGGTGCACGGATTTACGGGACACGCCCTGGGCTGACAGCCGCTCGGGCGGCCGCGCGGATCTCGAGACGTTCGCGCACCGCGAGCCCGGTCGTGATCGCCCAGCGCAGGGGGGCCTGGTACCCGCGGTGGTAGCGGCGGTGCAGGTACTGGCGGGCCGAGGCGTGGTGGGCCCGGATCATCGGTGCCGGGGTGGCGCGCCACGAGGTCCCGCCGATGTGGGTGATCTCGGCCGTCGGGACGTACACGTTCGCCCAGCCGGCCCGGCCGAGCCGTTCACCGAGGTCGGTGTCCTCGAAGAACATGAAATACGTGTCGTCGAACCCCCCGACCTGCTCGAACGCCGCGCGGCGCAGCAGCAGGCACGACCCCGACAGCCATCCCGCGTCACGCTGGTCACCGAGGCGCTCCTGACGCGCCTGGTAGGCGCGGGTCCAGGGGTTGCCGGGCCAGACCCGTGCCAGCACGGCATGCCCGGCGCCGATGCGCAACGACGGCAGCTCACGCGCTGACGGGTAGACGCTCCCGTCCACGTCGCGGATCAGCGGGCCCAGCGCCCCGGCGTCGGCGCGCTGCTCACCGACCTCGATCAGCGCGTCCAACGACCCTGGCGCCCACTCGACGTCGGGGTTGGCCACGACCAGCCAGGGGCTCCTCGCGCCGGCGGCTCCCAGGTTCGCGGCGTGGCCGTAGCCGAGGTTCGCGGTGTTGACCACCAGCCGGGCCCCGGCCGCCTGGCTCACGGGGCGAGAGCGGGTCTGGTCGTCCCCGTTGTCGACCACGACCAGCTCGACACGGCGACGGGTGGCCTCGCGCAGCGTCGCGACGAACCGTCCCAGCTCCTCACCGGGCCGGTAGACGACGCAGACGACCCGCACGTCGGGGTCGTCGGGGGGGCTGGCCGGGCTCAACGGTCTTGCCCGTAGCCGGGGTCGACGTCTTCCGGGGCGCGCCCGAGCAGGTGGGCGACCTGCTCCACGACGACGTCGTGCACCAGGTCGGCCAGGTCGTCGGCATCGTGTGCCCTGGTCTCCAGGGGCCGGCGGTAGACGACGACGCGATCAGCCTGCCCGGCGTCGGCGGGAAAGCAGCGGCCCAGCGGGATGCCGGTCTCCCACGGGGCGGGCGTGCTGGGTGGGACCTCCTCGACCGCGAACTCCACGCCGTCGAGCTGGTCGGCCCAGCGGCGTTCGAGCACCTCGACAGCGTCGAGCACCAGGGCGTCGAAACGCTCGGCACGGGTGCGGTAGGCGGGCAGGGACTGCGGCATCAACGGCCCGCGCAGCCCCCGGCCGCGTCGGTCTCGGCGCCGCACGACGGTCGCGGCCTCAGGGTGACGTCTGATCGACACAGGCTCACCTCTGCGGCCGGTCTTGTGGCGTTCACCCCACCCTCTCACGCGGTCAGGGTATCTCGGGCGAGCGTGTGTCGACCTCGACGTATCGGTGATCGGGGGTACCGTCAGGGGGTGCAATCGGTTCGGCAGTGCTCGAGGACGGCCTGCACGCACCCAGCGGTGGCCACGCTCACCTATGTGTACGCGGACTCCACCGTGGTGCTCGGGCCGTTGGCTCAGCGTGCCGAACCGCACTCCTACGACCTGTGCGGCGAGCACGCCGACCGGCTCACCGCGCCACGGGGGTGGGAGGTGGTCCGGCTCAGCCCGGGTCTTCAGGCCTCGCCGCCGAGCCGTGACGACCTGCTGGCGGTGGCCGACGCGGTGCGCGAGGCCGGTCGGTCGGTCCGTCGCGCCGGGCGGCACGCCGTCGCGGAGGTCCCCGAACCGCTCGGCCGCCAGCACGCCCACCTGCGCGTGCTAGACGGCGGCGACGCCTGATGGTCGGCGCGCAGGCGTCCCGTCCCGAGCTGGGCTCGTTCAGCCAGCCCGAGACGGTCGTGGTGTCAGGGGCGAAGAGCTGTCGACGCTGTGGCTCTGAGCGGCTGACACGGATCCGGATGCGGACACCGACAGGCATCGACGCGGTCTTCGTGTCCTGCTTGTCGTGCGAGCAGACCGGGTGGTTCGCCGTCGACGGGGACCAGGCCCCGTTGGACGCCGCGCAGGTCGGCGACCACGAACCGTGAGAAGGGTCGTCAAGACCGGGGTACGGGACGACGAGGTCACGCACCCAGGGAAGACGGGAGGTCGCGTGTGAGCAGCGAGCTGGACGACATCGTCAACGCCTACGACGTCCGTGGCAGGGCGCCCGAGGTCTTCGACGAGGCGACCGCCACCGCGCTGGCGGCGGCGTTCGCCGACGTGATCGCCCGCCCTGACGGGCACACCCAGGTGGTGATCGGCCACGACATGCGCACCACGTCGCCCGACCTGACCGACGCTGTCGCTGACGGGCTCGCCGTGCGCGGCACGGACGTCCTCTCGCTCGGGCTCTGCTCGACCGACGAGCTCTACTACGCCTCAGGGGTGCACCGGCTGCCCGGCATCATGGTGACAGCCGGGAGCCACCCCGCCGACCACAACGGCTTGAAGCTCTGCCGCGCGCAGGCGGCCCCGGTGGACCAGGACTCCGGCCTGCTGCAGGTCGCCACGGTCGCGGCGCGCTACCTGCGTGACGGGGTGCCGGAGGTGGCCGACGACGCGGCGGGCCAGGTGACGGCGCTGGACGTGCGGGGCGACTACGCCGCTCACCTGCGCTCGCTGGTGGACCTGAGCGGCATCAGACCGCTGACCGTGGTGGTGGACGCCGGCAACGGGATGGCTGGCCTGACGGTCCCGGCCGTGCTGGGTGCCGCGGGGCTCCCGGATCTCCCGGTGCGGATGATCGGTGTGCACATGCGTCTGGACGGGCGCCTGCCGTCGCGCGCGGGCGGCCCCCTGGAGGCCGAGAGCGTGGCCGACCTGCGTCGCACGGTGGTGGACCGTCACGCCGACCTGGGCCTGGCGTTCGACGCGGACGCCGACTGCTGCCTGGTGGTGGACGAGACGGGGAACCCGGTGCACCCGTCGGCGATCACGGCCCTGATCGGTCTGCGCGTGGTCGAGGCCGAGGAGCGGGCCGGGCGGCGAGCGACCGTGGTCCACAACCTCATCACCTCTCGGGTGGTGCCCGACCTGATGACCGCGGCAGGGGCGCGGGCCGTGCGCACCCGCGTCGGGCACGCCTACGTGAAGCGGGAGATGGCCGCCCAGGGCGCGGTGTTCGGCGGCGAGCACTCCGGTCACTACTACTTCCGGGACTTCTTCTTCGCCGACGACGGGCTGCTCGCGGCGCTGCACGTCATCGCCGCGCTGGGCGAGCAGCCGCACCCGCTGTCGGTGCTGGCCGACCTGTACCAGCCGTACGCGGCCAGCGGGGAGATCAACCTCACCGTCGACGACCCGGTCGCCGCCCAGGAGCGGGTGCTCGCGGGCTTCCGGTCAGAGCCGGACGTGGTGGTCGACCGGCTGGACGGGCTGACCGTCTCGCACTGGGACGCCGTGCCCCAGTGGTGGTTCAACCTGCGCGAGGCCGCCACCGCGCCCGTGCTGAGGCTCAACGTCGAGGCGGCCGACGTCGACGTGATGATGAGGATACGAGACAGCGTGGTGGGACGAGTCCGAGGAGGACGTTCATGAACGACGGTGTCCAGCTCGAACCATGGGTGCGTGACCTGCTGCGCTGCCCGGTGACCGGTGCGACCCTCGTGGAGAGCACAGGGCCCGACGGTGCTCCTGAGCTGGTGTCCACCGACCCCGACCGTCCGCTGGCCTACCCGGTGCACGACGGGGTGCCGGTGCTGCTGGCCGACGAGGCGCGCGAGGTCTAGCGGTCTGACGCGTCGATCCGGAGGCTCAGCGCAGGGTACTCTCGCCCGAGGCGAGCCGAGGAGGAGCCATGACCGACACCACCGATCTCGACGCGAAGGCCGTAGCCGACGACCAGCGGCTCGTCTTCCACTCATGGTCCGCCCAGGCGGCCCCTCGACCCTTCGTGGTCGCCGGGGGGCTGGGCAGCTGGCTGTGGGACCACGCCGGCAAGCGCTACCTGGACTTCTCCAGCCAGCTGGTCAACACCAACATCGGCCACCAGCACCCCAAGGTGGTCGAGGCGATCCAGGCTCAGGCCGCGACCCTGGCCACGATCGCCCCCTCGACGGTGAGCACGGCACGGAACGCCGCGGCCGAGGCGATCCTCGCCCATGCCCCTGAGGGCTTCACCAAGGTCTTCTTCACCAACGCGGGCGCCGACGCCGTCGAGAACGCGATCCGGATGGCCAGGCTCACCACGGGCCGGGACAAGGTGATCTCCAGCTACCGCTCGTACCACGGCAACACCGGTGCGGCGATCAACGCGACCGGTGACTGGCGGCGCGTGCACAACGAGTACGCCCACGGCCACGTGCACGTGTTCACGCCGTACCTGTACCGCACCGAGTTCTGGGCGACCAGCCCCGAGCAGGAGACGGAGCGGGCGCTGCGCCACATGGAGCGCGTCATCCAGGCCGAGGGCTCGAGCACCGTGGCCGCGATCTTGCTGGAGTCGATCCCCGGCACCGCGGGCATCATGGTCCCGCCGCCGGGCTACCTGGCAGGCGTGCGCGCGATCGCTGACAGGTACGGCATCGTGCTGATCTTGGACGAGGTGATGGCCGGGTTCGGCCGGGCCGGGTCGTGGCTCGCCCTCGACCACTTCGATGTGCGCCCCGACCTGGTCACCTTTGCCAAGGGCGTGAACTCCGGGTACGTGCCCGCCGGTGGCGTGATGATCTCCGAGCCGATCGCCGCGGCGTTCGACGAGCGGGTCTTCCCCGGTGGCCTGACCTACTCCGGGCACCCGCTGGCCATGGCGTCGATCGTCGCGACGATCCAGGCGATGGAGTCCGAGGGTGTCGTGGACAACGCCGCACGCATCGGCACCGACGTGCTGGCCCCGGGCCTGGCCGAGATCGCCGCGAGCAACCGGCTGGTCGGTGAGGTCCGTGGCCTCGGCGTGTTCTGGGCGGTCGAGCTGGTGGCCGACCAGGAGTCGCGCACGCCGGCAGACGCCTCGGTGATGGGTGCGGTCAAGGCTGGGTGCCTGGCACGGGGCCTGGTGCCGTTCGTCGCTGAGAACCGTCTGCACGTCGTCCCGCCCTGCGTCATCACCGACGACGAGGCGCGTCAGGGCCTGGAGATCATCGCTGAGGTGCTCGACACGGTGGCGCGGTAGCCCGCTGCCGCGCCGCACCACGAGCCGGGTCAGGAACGCGCTGTCAGGTCATGGGAGCGCTGACGCTCTTCAGACGGAAGTCCTTCAGGTGGCCCGCCCGACCGGTGTGTTGGAGCGGGCCACCCGTGTCGATCCTCTCATGCACGCGTGCCTTTCTTCGTCCCCCGATAGCCTGACGTTCAGTCGTGTGCTCAGTGACTCTCCTGGTCTCGCCCCTTCTCCTGTCGCTGCTGAAGGCCCAGGCGTGCAAGACAGCGGGGCCAGGCCCGCCGCCTCGCGGGCCATGCCTGCTCGCGGGGGACCACAGGTCGGTGAGGCGGGGCTCGTCAAGACTCGCCTCTGATCGCACGGGTGACGGTCCCCTCCGCGCGCGCCGCGAGGGAGACGAGCAGGTGTGTGTCTACGATGGGCCCCACAGGCGACGACCCGGCCATCACCGGCGAGCCTCCGGAAGAACGGGGCGCGCAGCCCTCAGTAGAACCGGACGGGGCAGGCCCGTCACAGCCGCAGACGAGAGGCCGGGTCGGTGACCTGGCAACGTGGGGTGGTACCGCGGTGGTCCTGGGTGGTCCAGGGCTGTCGTCCCCTCGACCCGTGCGCGCACCGTCGGTGAAGACGCGGTGCGATGGACCAGGAGGTCGCGTGGCCTACCCGCTGCACCGGGAGACTCCCGTCCCCGCCTCACCTGACCTTCCCGGCGTCGAGACCGACGTGCTCGCCTACTGGGCCGCTGACGGTACCTTCGTCGCCTCGGTCGAGGCCCGTCCCGCGGGTGAGAACGGCGCGAACGAGTTCGTGTTCTACGACGGCCCGCCGTTCGCCAACGGCATGCCGCACTATGGCCACCTGCTCACCGGGTTCGCCAAGGACGTCGTGCCCCGCTACCAGACCATGCGCGGGCGGCGGGTCGAGCGCCGCTTCGGGTGGGACACCCACGGATTACCTGCCGAGCTCGAGGCCGAGCGTGTGCTGGGCATCACCACCAAGTCCCAGATCGAGGAGATGGGCATCGCGGCGTTCAACGACGCGTGCCGTGCCTCGGTGATGGAGTACGCCGACGTGTGGCGCGAGTACGTGACCCGCCAGGCCCGCTGGGTGGACTTCGACAACGACTACAAGACCCTGGACCCCGGGTTCATGGAGTCGGTGATCTGGGCGTTCAAGCGCCTCTACGACCAAGGGCTGGCCTACTCCGGCTACCGGGTGCTGCCGTACTGCTGGCACGACCAGACCCCGCTGTCCAACCACGAGCTCGGCATGGACGCCGACGTGTACGCCGACCGGCAGGACCGCACGGTGACCGTCACGTTCCCGTTCGTCGGCGAGGCCGCCCAGGCCGCGGGCCTGACCGGGGTGAAGGCCCTGGCCTGGACGACGACCCCGTGGACCCTGCCGACCAACGAGGCGCTGGCCGTCGGGGCCGACGTCGACTACGTCGTGGTGCCCGCGGGCATCGACGGCACCAGGGCAGGTGACGGCTCGTTCCTGCTGGCTCAGGCCTTGCTGGCTGCCCACGCCAAGGACCTCGGCTACGAGTCTGCCGACGCCGCGGCCGCCGCGGTCACCCGCACCCTGACCGGTGCCGAGCTGGCGGGCCTGCGCTACACCCCGCTCTTCGAGAGCTTCACCGACGTCGAGCAGTGGGGTACCGCCGAGGCGTGGCAGGTGCTGGTCGGTGACTTCGTCACGACCGACGACGGCACCGGCATCGTCCACCTCGCCCCGGCCTATGGCGAGGTCGACAAGGACGCGTGCGACGCCGCCGGCATCCCCACCATCGTCTCGGTAGACGCGGGCGGGGTGTTCACCTCGGCGGTGCCGCAGGTCGAGGGTCTGCAGGTCTTCGACGCGAACAAGCCGATCATCGACCTGCTGCGCGCTGACGGGCGGCTGCTGCGCGACGCGAGCTACGTGCACTCCTACCCGCACTGCTGGCGGTGCGGCAACCCGCTGATCTACAAGGCCGTGTCGAGCTGGTTCATCAAGGTCACCGAGTTCCGGGACCGCATGGTCGAGCTGAACCAGCAGATCGACTGGACACCGGAGCACCTCAAGGACGGCCAGTTCGGCAAGTGGCTCGAGAACGCCCGCGACTGGTCGATCTCGCGCAACAGGTACTGGGGCTCACCGATCCCGGTGTGGGTGTCGGACGACCCGGCCTACCCGCGCGTCGACGTGTACGGATCTTTTGCCGAGCTGGAGGAGGCTTTCGGGCGTCTGCCGCGCAACGCGGCCGGCGAGCCCGACCTGCACCGGCCGTGGATCGACGAGCTGACTCGCCCCAACCCCGACGACCCGACGGGGAAGGCCACCATGCGGCGCATCCCCGACATCCTCGACGTGTGGTTCGACTCGGGCGCGATGCCCTTCGCCCAGGTGCACTATCCCTTCGAGAACCGCGACTGGTTCGAGCACCACTACCCGGGCGACTTCATCGTGGAGTACATCGGGCAGACGCGCGGCTGGTTCTACACCCTGCACGTGCTGGCCACCGCGCTGTTCGACCGTCCCGCGTTCTCCTCGTGCGTCTCGCACGGCATCGTGCTCGGTGACGACGGGCGCAAGGCCAGCAAGAAGCTGCGGAACTTCCCCGACCCGATGGTGATGTTCGACACCTACGGGTCGGACGCCGTCCGCTGGGCGCTCATGAGCTCGCCGGTGCTGCGCGGCGGCAACCTCGTGGTCGCGGAGGACAACATCCGCGAGGGCGTGCGGCAGGTCATCCTGCCCCTGTGGAGCACCTACTACTTCTTCACGCTGTACGCCAACGCCGTCGGCCAAGGCACCGGTGAGGGATACCAGGCCCACCCGGTGAGCGCCGAGCGGGTCCCAGGGCTGCCGCCCATGGACCGCTACCTGCTGGCCCGCACCCACGACCTCGCCGAGGGCGTGGCCGCCGCTCTGGACGACTACGACGTCGCCGGAGCGTGCGCGCTGGTGCGCGACCACCTGGACGTGCTGACCAACTGGTACGTGCGCACCCAGCGTGACCGCTTCTGGGCCGAGGACGCTGACGCGTTCGACACCCTGTGGACCGCGCTGGAGGTGCTGACCCGGGTGGCCGCGCCGCTCGCGCCGCTGGTCACCGAGGAGATCTGGCGTGGCCTGACGGGGGAGCGGTCGGTGCACCTGAGCGACTACCCGACACCGACGGACACCCCGGCACTGATCCCCGAGCCAGGGCTCACGGCCGTCATCGACCAGGTGCGCCAGGCCGTGTCGGTGGTGCTGAGCCTGCGCAAGGCCAACCAGATCCGCGTCCGCCAACCGCTGCGCCACCTCACGGTCGCCCTGGACGCCCCGGACGCGGCGGCCGACTACGCCGACCTGCTCGCCTCGGAGCTCAACGTCAAGCAGGTCGAGCTCGTCCACGCCGACGAGACCACAGCGGCCCGCTTCGGCATCAGCCAGCGGCTCGCCGTCAACGCCCGTGCCGCCGGTCCCCGGCTGGGTCGGGCGGTCCAGGCGGTGATCGGGGCGGCCAAGGCGGGAGCGTGGGCAGAAGCGGACGGCACGGTCACCGTGACCACGCCCGACGGCCCGGTCGCGCTCGTCGCTGGTGAGTACGACCTGACCACGGTCGTCACCGCGGACCATGGCGAGGTGGCGGCCGCCGTGCTGCCCGGCGGCGGGTTCGTCGTGCTGGACCTCGCGCTGGACGACGCGCTGCGCGCCGAGGGCTACGCCCGGGACGTGGTGCGCGCCGTGCAGGACGCCCGCAAGGCCGCGGGGCTCGAGGTCACCGACCGCATCGACCTGGTGCTGGTGGTGCCGGCCGGCCACGTGGCCGACGTCGAGACCTACGGTGAGTTCGTCGCCGCCGAGACCCTGGCCGTCTCGTTGCGCGTGAGCCCGGGCGAGGCGCTGGAGGTCCAGGTGACGAAGGCGTGAGCCGCGACCCTGACGCCACGGTGGGCCTGACCGCCGACGAGGTCTACCGGCAGATCCTCACCCGTGCCCCCGAGCACGACATCGACCCGACCCTGGACAGGGTCGCGGCGGTGTGCGACCTGCTGGGAGACCCGCAACGCGCGTACCGGGTGGTGCACCTGACCGGCACGAACGGCAAGACCTCCACCGCGCGCATGGTGGAACGTCTGCTGCGTGAGCTGGGTCTGCGCACCGGGCTGTTCACCAGCCCGCACCTGACCCAGGTCGGGGAGCGCATCACGATCGACGGCGAACCTCTCAGCGACGAGCGGTTCGTCGAGGTCTGGGAGGACGTGCGCCCGTACGTCGAGATGATCGACCAGCGTGGCACCCGCCTGTCGTTCTTCGAGGTGCTCACCGTGATGGCGTTCGCGGCGTTCGCCGACGCCCCGGTCGACGTCGCGGTGGTCGAGGTGGGCCTCGGAGGGCGCTGGGACTCCACCAACGTCGCTGACGGCCAGGTCGCCGTCATCACCCCCGTCGCGATGGACCACGAGCGCTACCTGGGCGACTCGCTCGTGTCGATCGCGGAGGAGAAGTCCGGCATCGTCAAGCCCGGTGCCACCCTGGTGCTCGCCGCCCAGGAGCCCGAGGTGGAGCAGGTGGTGCTCGCGGCGGCCGACGAGCGCCGCGCCCGGGTGGTCCGCGAGGGGCTCGACATCGACGTGCTGGAGCGTGCTCCGGCCGTCGGCGGGCAGCTGCTCACCCTGCGAGGTCTGGGCGGGGTCTACACCGACGTGTTCGTGCCGCTGCTCGGTGAGCACCAGGCGCACAACGCCCTGCTCGCCCTGGTCGCCACCGAGGCGCTGGTCACGGGAGGCGCGGCGCTGGACCCGGGCGTGGTGGAGGCGGCGTTCGCCGGCGCCTCTTCGCCCGGCCGGCTCGAGGTGATCCGCTCGTCCCCGGTGATCGTGGTCGACGGTGCGCACAACCCGGCCGGGGTACGGGCCATGGTCGGCGCCATCGACGAGGCGTTCGCGCTGACCCGGGTCGTCGGCGTCGTCGGGATCATGGCCGACAAGGACGTCGAGGGCATCCTCGCCGAGCTGGAGCCGCTGCTCGCCGAGGTTGTCGTCACCCAGGCGGGGGGCGACCGTGCGATGAACCCCGACGACCTCGCCCAGATCGCTGAAGACGTCTTCGGGCCCGACAGGGTGCATGTCGCGGCACGCCTGGACGACGCGATCGACCTGGCTGTGCAGCGCGCCGAGGGCGAGGTCGACCGTGGTTCGGCCGTCCTGGTCACCGGCTCGATCATGCTGGTGGCCCAAGCAAGGGTGCTGCTGGGTCGCACGTGAGCGTGGGTCCGCCCTCGCGTGGTGCGGTCGGCCTGTGTGGTGAGCTCTCCCGCGCGGTGGGCTTGCTTGGTGCGGTCGGTACCCCGAGGGTGGGACCATCGTGACGAGGAGCCGCCTGCGGGAGGGCCGAGTGAAGAAGCTCATCAACGACCCGAGGGACGTCGTCGTCGAGTCTGTCGAGGGCTTCGTCCTCGCTCACAGCGACATCGTCACCGTGCACGGCGACCCCTGGTACGTCGCCCGGGTCGGCGGTGCTGTGCCCGGCAAGGTCGGGGTCGTCAGCGGCGGCGGGTCCGGTCACGAACCCATGCACGTCGGCTATGTCGGTGCGGGGATGCTCGACGTGGCGGTGCCCGGCCCGGTGTTCACCTCCCCGACCCCCGACCAGATCGCCGCTGCTGTGCGGGCTGCTGACGGTGGCGCGGGCGTGCTGGCCGTGGTGAAGAGCTACACCGGTGACGTGCTGAACTTCGAGACCGGTGCCGAGCTCGCCCAGGCCGAGGGCGTCGAGGTCGAGCGCGTCGTCGTGGACGACGACTGCGCCGTCGAGAGCTCGACGAGCGCCGTGGGGCGTCGCGGCGTCGCGGGCACGGTCGTCGTGGAGAAGATCGCGGGTGCCGCTGCGGCGCGCGGTGACGACCTCGCCGGGGTCGCCCGGGTCGCGCGGCGGGCGATCGAGCAGGTCTGCTCGATGGGCGTGGCGCTCGCCCCGTGCACCGTCCCGCACGTGGGCAGGCCGAGCTTCGACCTGCCTGACGACGAGGTCGAGATCGGCATCGGCATCCACGGCGAGCCCGGCAGGCGGCGGGTGCCCCTGGCCTCGGCGGACGAGATCACCACGACCCTGCTCGACGCGGTCGCTGACGACCTGGGCATCCTCGCGGGCGAGCGGGTGCTGCTGCTCGTCAACGGCATGGGCGGCACCCCGCTGTCAGAGCTGTACATCGTCTACCGGCGAGCCCGGGCGCTGCTGGCCGACCGGGGGGTGCGGGTGACGCGCTCACTGGTCGGTGACTACACCACGGCCCTGGAGATGCAGGGTGCGTCGGTGAGCCTGCTGCGGCTGGACGACGAGCTGACCGCGCTGTGGGACGCTCCCGTGCACACCGCGGCGCTGCGGTGGTGAGCAGCCATGACGGTGGACGTGGGCTGGGCGATCGACTGGGCGCGGCGGGCCGCCGCCACCGTCGTGGAGCACCGTGACGAGCTGATCGAGCTGGACCGGCAGATCGGCGACGGTGACCACGGGGAGAACATGGCACGTGGGTTCGTGGCGGTGCTCGCCAGGATCGACGCGCTGACCGAGCGGCCGGCCCAGGTGGGGGACGTGCTGCGGATGGTCGCGACTACGCTGATGTCGACCGTCGGCGGGGCGGCCGGGCCGCTGTATGGCACCGCGTACCTGCGGGCGGCCACGGTGACGGCGGCGCCGACGCTGGGCCCGGTCGACATCGTGGCGATGCTCGAGGCCGCTCTCGAGGGTGTCGTCGCGCGGGGCAGGGCGAGGGTAGGGGAGAAGACCATGGTGGACGCCTGGGCTCCGGCTGTCACCGAGGCGGCCGCCGCCGCCGACGCGGGCGGGGACCCGACGGCGGTGCTGCGCGCCGCGGCGGTTGGTGCTTCGGCGGGTGCGGCATCGACGGTGCCGCTCGTGGCGACCAAGGGCCGGGCCAGCTATCTGGGGGAGCGTTCGGCGGGCCACCTGGACCCTGGCGCCCGCTCTACCGAGCTGCTGCTCGTCGCGGCTGCCGAGGCGGCGTCCCGGTGAGCGGCGTCTCGGCAGGCAGAGTCTCGACAGGCAGGGTGAGCCTGGTGATCGTCTCCCACTCCGAGGCGCTGGCGACCGGTGTGATGCAGCTGGCCGGGCAGATGGCACCCGTCGTGACCATCCTGCCCGTCGGTGGGACGGACGCCGGCGGTCTGGGCACCTCCTTCGCCAAGATCGCGGCCGCGTTGGAGGAGGTGACGCGGGACGACGGCCGGGCGGTGGTGCTGACAGACATCGGCTCGGCGGTGATGACCACCGAGTCCGTCCTCGAGGTGCTCGGTGACACGATCCGCGCCCGGGTCGCGCTGGCTGACGCGCCGCTGGTCGAGGGCGCGGTGGCGGCGGCGCTGGCGGTCGCGGGCGGTGCGGACCTCGCCGGGGTGCTCGCCGCCGCCCAGGGGGCGTGCGTGTCACGAGCCAGGTCGGGAGGAGGTCCGGGGGAACCGGGCATGTCGAAGACGGTCAGCGAGGTGCACGCCACGATCGAGGTGATGAACCCGCTGGGCCTGCACGCCCGTCCGGCCGCGGCGCTGGCCCGGGCCATGTCGCGGCTCGAGGCGACCGTGACGATCGACGGGGTGGACGCGACCAGCGTCCTGGAGCTCATGGCGCTCGGCGCGACCCGGGGCCGCAGGCTCAAGCTGGTGGCGACCGGCCCGCAGGCCACCGCCGCACGAGACGCCGCGACCAGGCTCATCACCTCGAGCCTCGGCGAGCTCTGACCGCACCTGTCTCCACGTCGGTGGGCGTGACCGAGGAGAAGCGCGGCGGTAGGCGTTCTTCGTGCGAGGTGAGGCGCCCCAGTAGTGTGGTGTCTATGAGCGAGCCGCAGCGCACCCTGGTCCTGATCAAGCCCGACGGTGTGCGGCGGGGGTTGTCCGGGCAGGTGCTGGCGCGGATCGAGGCCAAGGGCTACCGCATGGTCGCCGCGCGGCTGCGCACGGCCGACGCCGCCCTGCTCACCGAGCACTACGCCGAGCACGCCGGGAAGCCCTTCGTCGCGCCGCTGATCGCGTTCATGTCCTCCGGCCCGGTGCTGGCCCTCGTCGTGGAGGGCCACCGGGTGATCGAAGGCATCCGTTCGCTGTGCGGAGCCACCGACCCGACGACCGCCGCCCCCGGCTCGATCCGCGGCGACCTGGCCGCCGACACCGGCGCCCCCGTGCTCGAGAACATCATCCACGCCTCCGACTCCCCAGAGTCCTCAGCCCGCGAGATCGCCCTCTGGTTCTCGAGCCTCTGAGGCCCTGACGGCTCGTCGGGAACGACGCGCTCGGTGTCTGGTCGGCGCCTGCTGAGGGCCGTCGTGTCTCCTGGCTCCCACAGCGCCTGGGCTGAGGGTTTCCGCACCAGCCTCCGGCTCGGACGGTGCGGGTCGGAGGCTCGTCCAGGTCTCAGGCGAGGGGCTGGCAGGTGGGGCAGAGGTAGACGTTGCTGCCGAGGAAGGCCTTGCGGGTGATGGGGCCGCCGCAGCGCGGGCAGGGGCGGTCGCGGGTCTTGGCCGACAAGATCGTGGCGTAACCGCCGGGGTGGTCGAACAGGTCTTTCTCGGTGTCTCGTCCGCCGCCGGTGGTCATCGCCCGCAGGACGTTCACGACCGCCGCGTACATCTGGGCGAGGTCGTCCTCGTCGAGCGTCCTGACCTTGCGCTGGGGGTGGATGCCCGCGGTGAACAAGATGTCTTGCAGGGTGCCGTTGCCCAGGCCGGGGATGCGCTGCTCGGTGGCGAGCAGGGCCTTCGCGCTGAGGGTGGGCTTGGCCGCCTCTGCCAGAGCGAGCAGATGATCGAAGGTGAACGCACCCGTGAGCGGGGACGGTGCGGTGCGCGGTGCTCGGAGGTAGAGGTTCTCGTCACGCTCCGGGTCGCCGTCACGGTGGAGCAAGATCCCGGCGTACATCTGGACCGTGCAGACCAGGGCGCTGTCGTCGTCGAGCTCGACCAGCAGCTGGTGCTTCGCCGGCCTGGGGGCACCAGGGTCGAGCCGACGCAGCCGGGCGCCGTCGTTGAACGTCAGGAGCCAGTCGTCGCCCAGGGCGAGCTCGACGAGCCCGGCGTGCGCCCTGGCGCCGGTGAAGCGTTCGCCTGTCAGAGTCTCCGCGTACCAGGCCGGACCACCGCCGGCGTACCAGGCGAACCCGTGCGGGCTGTGACCTGCCTCGGCCGTGACGACGCTCCGCCCGGTCAGCGTCTGCTCGGCCTGACGAGCGATCGTCGCGGCCTCAGGAATCTCCAGCACCTCGGCTCCCTCCACACGGGCACAGGCTCAGCGCTCGTCCCCCAACCCTAGGTGCAGGGCACTTGCCCGGACACGGACGTTCGACACGCTCTAGTCTCATGGCGTGCACCTGAAGACGCTGACCCTGCGGGGGTTCAAGTCGTTCGCCTCGGCGACGACCTTGAGCTTCGAGCCGGGGATCACGTGCGTCGTCGGGCCCAACGGGTCGGGCAAGTCCAACGTGGTGGACGCGCTGGCCTGGGTGATGGGGGAGCAGGGCGCCAAGTCGTTGCGCGGCGGGTCGATGGAGGACGTGATCTTCGCCGGCACCGCGGGGCGCCCGCCGCTGGGCCGGGCTGAGGTCTCGTTGACCATCGACAACACCGACGGTGCGCTGCCCATCGAGTACACCGAGGTCACGATCTCACGCACCCTGTTCCGCAACGGCGGCTCGGAGTACGCGATCAACGGTGCGGGCTGCCGCCTGCTGGACATCCAAGAGCTGCTCAGCGACTCCGGCATGGGCCGGGAGATGCACGTCATCGTCGGGCAAGGGCGGCTCGACGCGATCCTGCGGGCCACCCCTGACGAGCGTCGCGGCTTCATCGAGGAGGCCGCCGGGGTGCTCAAGCACCGACGCCGCAAGGAGAAGGCGCTGCGCAAGCTCGACGCCATGCAGGCCAACATGGTGCGTGTCGGAGACCTGACCGCCGAGCTGCGCCGACAGCTCGGCCCCTTGGGGCGCCAGGCCGAGGTCGCTCGCAAGGCCGCCGTCGTCCAGGCCGACCTGCGTGACGCCAAGGCTCGGCTGCTGGCTGACGAGCTGGCCCAGCTCACCGCGACCATGGCGCAGGAGATCGCCGACGAGACGGCGCTGCGCGCCCGTCGCGACGAGGTCGAGACCGCGCTCACCCAGGCCCGTCGGCACGTGGCCGCTCTCGAGCTCGAGGCCGCGGAGGCGGCCCCGGCGGTCGGGGAGATCAGTGAGATCTGGTACCGGCTGTCGTCCCTGCGCGAACGCCTGCGCGGCACCATGGGCCTCGCCGCCGACCGCGCCCGGCTGCTGGGTGAGCCGACCGAGCAACGTGGCGGCACCGATCCGGACGACCTCGCCGCCCAGGCGGAGCGAGTACGGGCCGCCGAGGCCGAGATCCTCACCGAGGTAGAGCTGGCCACGGCGGCGCTGGCTGGTGCGGTCGACGCCCGCCAGGAGGTGGAAGAGCAGGCCGCCGACGCCGAGCGTGAGCTGGCAGCCTTGGTCCGCGCGGCGGCCGACCGCCGCGAGGGCGTCGCCCGGCTGGCCGGGCAGGTCGCGGCGCGGCGTTCCCGGCTCGAGGCGACAGAGGCCGAGATCGGCCGGCTGCAAGAGTCCCTCGAAGCCGCGCTGAGACGCGGTCGGGAGGCGACGTCCCAGTTCTCCGCGATGGAGGCCGAGGTCGCTGGCGCGGAGGAGGGGGAGGTCGGCCTCGACGCCGAGCACGAGGCCGCCACCGAGGCCTTGGAACGTGCCGACGCCCAGGTGGCCGACCTGGGCGCGCAGCTGGCCGAGGCCGAGAGAGAGCGCGACGCCCAGCGCACGCGCGCCGAGACCCTCGAGCTCTCCCTGACGCGCAAGGACGGTGCGGGTGCGCTGCTGGCCGCCGACGAGCCGCTGGGCACCCTCGGCTCGGTGGCTGCCCTCCTCGCCGTGGCGCCCCGCGACGAAGACGCGATCGTCGCGGCCCTGGGCGCGCTGGCCGACGCGGTCGTCGTGGAGTCGGTGGACACCGCCGTGGACGCGATCCGCTACCTGCGTTCCGCCGACGCCGGGCGTGCCGGGCTCGTGGTCGCCGGCCAGGACGCCGAGGTCCGCCCTGTTCCCGACGTGCCCCCTGGGGTGGACCTCGCCGTGGACCTGGTGACCACGCCCGAGCAGGTGACCGGGGCGGTGCGCGCCCTGCTGGCAGGCGTGGTCGTCGTCGACGACCTCGCGACCGCGCGAGCGCTCCTCACCGACCGACCAGACCTCACCGTGGTCACCCGTGGTGGCGACGTGCTCGCGGCGCACCGGGCCTCGGGCGGGTCAGCGTCCTCACCTAGCGCCCTGCACCTGCAAGCAGCGCTGGACGAGGCCCGTCAGGCCGCCGACGCCGCCGCCGCGCTGTCTGAGCAGACGCGGTTCGCCCTGGGTGCCGCGCGCACAGCCCGCGAGGAGGCCTCGGCCCGGCACGAGGCGTCGTTGTCGCAGCTGCACGAGTCTGACGCGGCGCTGGCCGCGGTGGCCGAACAGCTCGGGCACCTGGGTTCGGCCAGACGCGCCGCCGCTGCTGAGGCCGACCGGGTCCGCACCTCGCTCGAGGCCGCGGAGCGCTCGCGCGACGAGGACCAGACCGGGCTGGCCGGGCTGACCGAGCGGCTCGCCGCCGCGCAGGCCGAGCCGGAGCAGCACGAGCAGGCCGTCGCCGAGGCGACCGCTGCCCGCGACCGCACCGCCCAGGCCGCGTCGCAGGCCCGCACCCGGGAGACCGAGGCCCGTCTGACCCTGCGCACCGTCGAGGAGCGGGCCCGCGCCATGGCCGGGCGGGCAGAGTCGTTGGAGCATGCCGCCAGCGTCGAGCGCGAGGCGCGCGCACGGGCCGCCGAGCGAGAGCGCCGTCGCGCCGAGTCCGCACGGGTCGCCCGCGCTGTGCACGACGCGGCGACGTTCACCCTGAGCCTGGTCGAGCGCGCCCTCGCCGTCGCCGGCGACGAGCGGGCCGCCGCGGAGGCGGCCAGGGCGAGCCGGGACGTGGCGCTGACCCAGGCTCGGTCCGCGGCCGACCAGACGAGCCGCGAGCTGGCAGAGCTCACCGACGTCGCGCACCGTGACGAGGTCGCCCGTGCCGCACAGCAGGCTCGCATCGAGCAGCTGCACGAACGGTCGGTCACCGAGCTGGGCCTCGACCCGCAGGTGCTCGTCGACGAGCACGGCCCCCACGTGCCCGTCCCCGTGCTCCCCGAGCCCGAAGACGGCCCCGCGACCCGCCCGTACGTGCGCGAGGAGCAGGAGAAGCGCCTGCGGGCCGCCGAGCGGGCGCTGAGCCTGCTGGGCAAGGTCAACCCCTTGGCGCTGGAGGAGTTCGAGGCCTTGGAGGAGCGCCACCGCTTCCTCGTCGACCAGCTCACGGACCTGAAGAGGTCGAAGGCGGACCTGCTGGAGATCGTCGCTGGTATCGACGAGCGCATGCAGCAGGTGTTCGCCGAGGCGTTCGCCGACACCCAGGCGGCGTTCGCGCAGGTGTTCCCGAGGCTGTTCCCCGGCGGGGAGGGCAGGCTGACGCTCACCGACCCTGACGACATGCTGGCCACCGGCATCGAGGTCGAGGCACGGCCGGCCGGGAAGAAGGTCAAGCGGCTGTCGCTGCTGTCCGGGGGAGAGCGGTCGCTGGCCGCCGTCGCGATGCTGATCGCGATCTTCAAGGCCCGGCCCAGCCCGTTCTACGTCATGGACGAGGTCGAGGCCGCGCTGGACGACGCGAACCTGGGCCGCCTGCTCGATGTGATGGCCGAGCTTCAGTCCGACTCCCAGCTCATCGTCATCACCCACCAGAAGCGCACCATGGAGATCGCCGACGCGCTGTACGGGGTGTCGATGCGCTCCGACGGCATCAGCCAGGTCATCTCTCAGCGCCTGCGGGAGGCCGCCACGGTCGGATGATCGCCCCCGCGCGCCCTGTCGGCGCGCGCACGTCGAGACCGATGGGTCGAGGGTGAACTTGTGGCACCCAGAGTCGTGTCCGTCCTCGCGACGTCGAGACCGTGACAGGAGCGTCCTGGCTCGTGAAGGTCCTGTGCACGATGCGAGACTCTCCGTGCGTGAGAGGGTCAGAAGCGCCCATCCGGTGTGAGAATAATCACATGGCCGTCGTGATCTCCCTCGCTGTCGTGGCCCTGCTCGGAGCCGGTGCTGTGATCCTCTTCGCCTATCTGAGCCCTGAGCGTGACGGCGCCCCGATGGAGGAGTCACCGTGGCAGGCCTTCCGTGGCGGCCTGCGCCAGGGTCGGGCTCCGGTCGCGCCGGTGGTGCCGGTCGACGTGACGCTGACGGAGATGCTGGCTACGACCGACGACGGTGGTGACGCCTACCTCACGGTCACCGAGATCTCCGAGTCGTTCGGTCGGGTGCGTGAGCACGTACGGGTCACCCACGTGCTGAAGACCCGGCACCGCTCGGAAGCCCGGTCTGTCGAGGCCCCTCCCTGCTGACCGGGCCCTGATGCTCCTCGCCGCTCGCCCCGGGGTGGGCAGCGAGGTCTTCTCGCGGCCGGGGCGGCGGTTGGCCCAGGTCGGCCCGCAACCGTCAGACTGAGACGGTGAACCCTGAGATCTTGACCTGGGTGCTGGTGGCCGTCGCGGTGCTGGTGGTCGTCGGGCTCGTCGCGCTGACCCTCGTCCGCCGCCGTGGTGGCTCCCTCCCGTCCTCACCGGTGACGCCGGCCCTGCCTCGTCCGGACGAAGAGGCGCCCGAGGAAGCCGACCTCGCTGTGCCCGCGCCCGAAGAACCCTCGGTCGCGGAAGAAGAACCGGTCGCCCTGGAAGAGCCCGCGCAGGTGCGGGCCCCGGCCGAGGAGGGCGCACCGGCCCCGGTGCTGGAGACCCCAGAACCGAGCACGGGGCGCCTGGTGCGGCTGCGTGAACGGCTGGCCCGCTCGGGTTCGCCGCTGGGCTCCCGGCTGCTCGCGGTGCTGTCTCGCGACCAGCTGTCGGAGGACCACTGGGACGAGCTCGAGGAGACCCTGCTGCTCGCCGACGTCGGAGCCGGGCCGACGGCCGAGATCGTCGACGCGCTACGCACCCAGGCCCGGGTCTCCGGGCTGACGGACGTGGCCGCGACCCGGGCCGCGCTGCGCGACCAGCTGGTCGCCCTCGTCGACCCGAGGCTGGACCGTGCCCTGGCCACGACGCCGAGCACCGACGAGGCCGGGGAGAAGACCCCGGCCGTCGTGCTCGTGGTCGGGGTCAACGGCACGGGCAAGACCACGACGATCGGCAAGCTCGCCCGGCTGCTGGTGGCTGACGGCACCACCGTGGTGCTGGGCGCCGCCGACACCTTCCGGGCCGCGGCCGCCGACCAGCTCCAGACCTGGGGGTCGCGCGTCGGGGTGACGACCGTGCGCGCCGACCGCGACGGGGCAGACCCGGCGTCGGTCGCGTTCGACGCCGTGCGCACCGGCACCGAGCAGGGCGCGGACGTGGTGCTGCTCGACACCGCCGGTCGCCTGCAGAACAAGACCGGCCTCATGGACGAGCTCGGCAAGATCGTCCGGGTCGCGTCCCGCCAGGCACCGTTGAGCGAGGTGCTGCTCGTGCTCGACGCGACCACCGGCCAGAACGGGCTCAGCCAGGCCCGCGTGTTCGCTGAGGTCGCCGGGGTGACCGGGATCGTGCTGACCAAGCTCGACGGCACCGCGAAGGGTGGCATCGTCGTCGCCGTCCAGCGTGAGCTGGGCGTGCCGGTGAAGCTGGTCGGGCTCGGTGAGGGCCCCGACGACCTGGCACCCTTCGACCCCGAGGCCTTCGTCGACGGGCTGCTCGGCGAGTGACCCGCGCCGTCTGGCGCTGACGGCCCGATACTGTGGGGCGTCTGTTTCCCGCACCTAGGAGGTCCGCGCGGTGTTCGCCACGCTGTCCGACCGGCTGACCGCCACGTTCCGCAACCTGCGCTCCAAGGGCAGGCTGTCGGAGGCCGACGTCGACGCCACCGTGCGCGAGATCCGCCGTGCGCTGCTGGACGCCGACGTCGCCGTGCCCGTGGTCCGGGCGTTCACCGGTGCGGTGCGTGAACGTGCGCTCTCCGCCGAGGTGTCCGGTGCGCTGAACCCTGCCCAGCAGGTCGTCAAGATCGTCCACGACGAGCTCGTCTCGGTGCTCGGCGGCTCCACCCGTGAGCTGCGCTTCGCGAAGAACCCGCCGACCGTGATCCTGCTGGCCGGTCTTCAGGGTGCGGGCAAGACGACCCTGGCCGGCAAGCTCGCGCTGTGGCTGCGCGAGCAGGGCCACACCCCGGTGCTGGTCGCCGCCGACCTCCAGCGGCCCAACGCCGTCACCCAGCTCCAGGTGGTGGGGACCCAAGCCGGAGTCCCCGTGTTCGCCCCGCACCCGGGCAACCAGAACACCCACGACGACGCGCTGCCGGCCGGTGCCGACCCCGTGGCGGTGGCGCGGGCTGGTGTGGAGCACGCCCGCGCGAAGCTGTACGACGTGGTGCTCGTGGACACCGCCGGGCGTCTGGGTGTGGACGCCGAGCTCATGGCCCAGGCGGGGGCGATCAGGGACGCGACCGACCCGGACGAGATCCTGTTCGTGGTCGACGCGATGATCGGCCAGGACGCGGTGACCACCGCCAGGGCCTTTGCCGACGGTGTGGGCTTCACCGGCGTCGTGCTGTCGAAGCTGGACGGCGACGCGCGCGGTGGTGCGGCGTTGTCGGTCACCCAGGTCACCGGGGCGCCCGTGATGTTCGCCTCGGTCGGTGAGAAGCTCACCGACCTGGAGGTCTTCCACCCCGACCGGATGGCCTCGCGGATCCTCGACATGGGTGACGTGCTCACCCTCATCGAGCAGGCCGAGAAGACCTTCGACGCCGAGCAGGCCGAGGCGTTCGCCGACAAGCTGGCCAAGGGCGAGGACTTCACGCTCGCTGACTTCCTGGTGCAGCTGCAGCAGGTGCGCAGCGCCGGGCCGCTGAAGAAGATGCTCGGCATGCTGCCCGGCATGGGGCAGATGCGCGACGCCCTGGACAGCTTCGACGAGCGCGAGGTGGACAGGGTCGAGGCGATCATCCGCTCGATGACGCCCGCCGAGCGCGCCAACCCGAAGATCCTCAACGGGTCGCGCCGCGCCCGCATCGCGTCAGGTTCTGGCACCCGCGTGGCCGACATCAACGACCTGATGACCAGGTTCGACGCCGCCCAGACCATGATGCGCCAGATGGCCCGGGGCGGCGGGATGCCGGCCCTGCCAGGCATGGGCCGCATGCCGGGCTCGGGCAAGAAGGCCAAGGGCCGCACCGCACCGCCGCCGAAGAAGGCCAAGGGCAAGTCTGGCAACCCCGCCAAGCGTGCCGAGCAGGAGCGTCAGGCCCAGGCCCGCGCCCAGGGCGGCGGTACCGCTGCTGCTGGTGCTCCCGGATCGGCGTTCGGGCTGGGCGCTGCGAGCGACCAGGAGAAGCCGATGCAGCTGCCGGAGGGCTTCGACCAGCTCTTCCAAGGTCGTTGATCTTCCCGGCCGCTCCTCCGAGCCGCCTTCCCGCTTCTTCCCCACCGGGGCACCCTCGCTTAAGGTGGCCGGACGCGAACGGCGTGCTGGCCTCTCGTCCTCGGGCACCAGCTCGCCCTCGGGCACCAGCGCCAGCACGACGAAGGAGTCTGCGGTGAGCATCATCCACCTGACCGGCACGGTCGTCGTCGACGACGAGACCGAGGTCGGCGAGGCATGGGCCGTCGACGGCCGGCTGACCTTCCAGCGGCCGGCCGCCCTGCCCGATCAGACACTGACCGGCGTCGTGCTGCCGGGCCTGGTCGACGTGCACTGTCACGTGGGCCTGGACGTGAACGGCGCGACCGACCGGGCGACGGCCCGACGCCAGGCCCTGGCCGACCGGGACTCCGGGGTGCTGGCCATCCGGGACGCCGGGTCGCCGCTCGACACCTCGTGGGTGGCCGACGAGCCAGACCTGCCGGTGCTGGTGCGTGCCGGGCACCACCTCGCCCGCCCCAAGCGTTACCTGCGCCACTACGCCCGCGAGCTGGACGACCCGGCCCAGCTGCCGGTGGCCGTCGCCGAGGAGGCCGCGCGCGGCGACGGCTGGGTCAAGGTGGTCGCCGACTGGATCGACCGCGACTTCGCGGGCGGGGGAGACCTGCGCCCGTTGTGGTCGGCCGACCAGCTGGGCGAGGCGGTGGCGGCGGCCCACGCGGCCGGGGCCAGGGTCACCGCGCACACGTTCGCGACCGAGACGCTGGACGACCTCCTCGACGCTGGCGTCGACTGCCTCGAGCACGCCACCGGCGCCGATGCCGACCAGATCGCGCGGATCGCCGCCGCCGGGGTCCCCGTCACGGCCACCTTGCTGCAGATCGCCCAGTTCGACCAGATCGCTGACGCCGCGCACCGCTTCCCGATCTATGCGGCACGGATGCGGACCATGCACGCCCGCCGCCACGACCAGGTGCGCGACCTGTACGACGCGGGCATCCCGATCCTGGTCGGCACCGACGCAGGCGGCACCATCGCCCACGGCCGGATCGCCGACGAGGCCGCCCAGATGGTCGCCGCCGGGCTCCCCGCGCCCTACGTCGTCGCCGCCGCGTCCTGGCGAGGCCGCGAGTGGCTGGGAGTGCCTGGCCTCACCGAAGGCTCTCCGGCGGACCTCGTCGTCTACGACGCCGACCCTCGCACCGACATCCGAGCCTTGGCCGCCCCCGCCGCCGTGCTCCTGCGCGGGGTGCGGGTGCGCTGACCACGCCGAGCACCGACCAGAGCGCTGGCCGTGGGTGTCGGCAGCTGGCGGGCTCGGGTGGGCATCTGGCATGATGCCCGTTGTCTGCGCGCCTGACAGCCCCTCTACCTGTCTGGTGTCGCGCCATCGGTTCGACGCAGCGCCTGCCCCCACGGGAGCGCGGAGAGCCACCCGAACGTTGCACATGGGAGCATCCACACACGTGGCCACCAAGATCCGTCTGAAGCGCCTGGGCAAGATCCGCGCACCGTACTACCGCATCGTCGTCGCCGACTCGCGCACCAAGCGCGACGGTCGCGTGATCGAGGAGATCGGCAAGTACCACCCGACCGAGGAGCCCTCGTACATCGAGGTCAAGTCCGAGCGGGCGCAGTACTGGCTGTCCGTCGGCGCGCAGCCGACCGACCAGGTGCTGAACATCCTCAAGATCACCGGAGACTGGCAGAAGTTCAAGGGCCTGCCCGGGGCCGAGGGCACGCTGAGGACCAAGGCCGGCAAGGCCGACACGAAGGCCGCCGTCGAGAAGGTCACCGCCGACGCCGAGAAGGTCAAGGCGAAGGCGTCGGAGGCGAAGGCCACGAAGGCCGAGCCCGAGGCCGCCTCTGACGAGCCGGCCGAGGCCGAGCAGGCCTGATGATGCTCACCGAGGCGCTGGAGCACCTGGTCCGGGGGATCGTCGACAACCCGGACGACGTGCACGTGCGTCGCTCGGCCCTGCGCCGTGGCGAGCTGCTCGAGGTCTTGGTGCACCCTGACGACCTCGGCCGCGTCATCGGCCGGGGCGGGCGCACCGCGCGGGCGCTGCGCAAGGTCGTGAACGCGTTGTCGACCGACGGTTCGGTGCGGGTCGACGTCGTGGACGTCGACGAGCGCTGAGACGTGCGGCTCGTCGTCGCGCGCGTCGGACGCGCGCACGGCCTGAAGGGCGAGGTTGCCCTCGACCTGCGTACCGACGACCCTGAGAACCGGCTGGCTCCTGGCACGGTGCTGGACACCGACCCGGAGTCGGCCGGGCCTCTCACCGTGGCCAGCTCTGCGCTGCGTCAAGGGCGCTGGTACGTCACGTTCGATCAGGCGGCCGACCGTACTGCCGTCGAGGGGCTGCGTGGCGTGCTCCTGCTCGCCGAGCCAGAGCCGGACGAGGCCGGTGACGCGTGGTACCGCCACGAGCTCGTCGGCCTGCGTGCCGAACGGGTGGGCGACCACGCACCGCTCGGCACCGTGATCGGCCTGGAGCACCCGCCTGCCCACGACCTGCTGGTGCTCCGTGAGCCCGGCGGGACGGTCAGCCGCGTCCCGTTCGTACGGGCGATCGTGCCCCTCGTGGACGTCGCTGGCGGCCGGGTGCTGCTCGACCCGCCGGGCGGGCTGCTCGTCGAGGTCGACGGGGACGAACCTGACCAGGCCGACGAAGCCGACCAGGTCGACGAGCCCGGCCGAGCAGACGAGCGCGGAACGTCGTGATGCGCATCGACGTGGTCTCGATCTTCCCGGCCTACCTGGAGCCGCTGAGCCTGTCGCTGGTCGGCAAGGCCGTCCGCGACGGCCGGCTCGACCTGCGGGTGCACGACCTTCGCGACTGGACCGACGACCGGCACCGCACGGTGGACGACACCCCGTTCGGCGGCGGTGCGGGCATGGTCATGCGTCCCGACGTGTGGGGCCGCGCGCTGGACGACCTGGTGACTGCTGACACCCACGTGCTGGTCCCCTCCCCGGCGGGCCGGGTGCTCGACCAGCGGATGGTCACCGAGCTGGCCGCCGAGCAACACCTGCTGATCGCCTGCGGGCGGTACGAGGGGATCGACGCGCGGGTCGCCGAGCACTATTCCGATCCCGACGTGTCCGGCTCTGACGGAGCCGGCACCGGGCGGCTCACCGAGGTGTCCCTGGGCGACTATGTCCTCAACGGTGGCGAGGTGGCCGCCCTGGCCGTGGTCGAGGCGGTCGGTCGTCTGCTGCCCGGCGTCGTCGGCAACCCGGAGTCCCTGGTCGAGGAGTCTCACGCGGGCGACGGCCTGCTGGAGTACCCCGTCTACACCAGGCCGCCCACCTGGCGAGGCCTGACCGTCCCCGAGGTGCTGACGTCTGGCCACCACGGCCAGGTCGACCGGTGGCGACGCGACGAGGCGCTGCGGCGCACGGCACTGCGCCGTCCCGACCTGCTGCGCTGCCTCGACCCCGCCGTGCTGGACGCCGCCGACCTGCGGGTGCTGGCAGACCTCGGTTGGCAGGTCCACGACGGCAGGCTGGCCGCCGCACCGCCGACGGCAGGGTAGCGGCGCCACGATTGGGAGCCGTGACCCGCGTGTGGCACACTGGGCCGCTGGCGCTGTCTGGTTCGTCTCTGCCCCCGGGGAGACCGCTGACCGGCGAGGCCGCTGCCCGACAGGGTGCGGCTCGGCGTCGAGCACGACGAAACGACAACCAGCAGACGCCACACCGGTGCGCGTCTGCCCGAATCGCTCCGACCGGCGGCAGGGCGAGGAAGCGACAGCACCATGCACATCCTGGACCCGATCGACGCCCCGTCTCTGCGCGACGACATCCCCGCCTTCCGACCGGGCGACACCATCAAGGTGAACGTCAAGGTCGTCGAGGGCACCCGCTCCCGCATCCAGGCCTTCCAGGGCGTGGTCATCCGTCGCCACGGCGACGGGGTGCGCGAGACCTTCACCGTCCGCAAGATCAGCTTTGGCGTCGGTGTCGAGCGCACCTTCCCGGTGCACGCCCCGACGATCGACTCCGTCGAGATCGTCACCCGTGGTGACGTCCGCCGTGCCAAGCTGTACTACTTGCGCAGCCTGCGCGGCAAGAAGGCCAAGATCAAGGAGAAGCGGGAGACCCCCGCCCCTCGAGGCTGAGCCTGATCTTCACCGTTCGCGACGTGGGAGAATGACTCTGTGACGACACCCGCGCCCGAACCGACGCCCGAGCCGGGAAAGTCCGAGTCGTTCGCCGAGGCCGTGGGTCTGCCTGAAGACGCCGTGCCCGCACCCTCGCGCGGGCAGTCTCGGCGCAGACAGCAGAAACGTCAGGCCTCGGGTCCGCTGGCATGGTTGCGCGAGATCGCGATCATCCTGGTCAGCGCGCTCGTGCTCTCGTGGGTGGTCAAGACCCTCCTGATCCAGGCCTTCTTCATCCCGTCAGAGTCGATGGCCGACACGTTGATCCTCGACGACAGGATCCTCGTCTCCAAGCTGACCCCCCGGGTGCTCGACCTGTCGCGCGGCGACATCGTCGTGTTCTCCGACCCCGGCGGGTGGCTGGTGGGTGCCGAGCAGCCCAGACCTGGGCCTGTCGGCACGGTGCTGCAGACGGTCGGTCTGATGCCGGCCGACTCCGACCACCTGGTGAAACGGATCATCGGGATGCCTGGAGACCATGTGGCCTGCGCCGGGCCCGGCGAGCCGGTCACGGTGAACGGGGTGGCGATCGACGAGTCGAGATACCTCAAGCCAGGATCGTCGCCGTCCGAGATGGCGTTCGACGTGGTGGTCCCGGCCGGTCACCTCTGGGTGATGGGCGACAACCGCCAGCACTCCTCGGACTCGCGCTACAACCAGAGCAAGCCGGGCGGTGGTGCGGTCCCGATCTCTGACGTGGTCGGGGTGGTGTTCGTCACCGTGTGGCCTCTGGACCGGATCAGCACCCACCGCAACCCCGGGTCGGTGTTCGCCGACGTGCCGCGGCCTTCGTGAGCCCGGCGCCGCACCTGCGTGTCGAGCGCGACCTCCTGCGACGGGGGGCCGCGCTGGTCGCGGGGGTGGACGAGGTCGGCCGGGGAGCGCTGGCCGGGCCGGTCAGCGTCGGCGTCGTGGTGGTCGACCTGACGACCCGCACCGCACCGAGAGGGGTCGCCGACTCCAAGCTCTTGACCCCGGCGGCTCGTGAGGCGCTGGTACCGGCTCTGCGGTGCTGGGGCCGTGCCCGTGCCGTCGGGCACGCCAGCCCGGCGGAGATCGACGCCGAAGGGATCCTCGGCGCGCTGAGCCTGGCCGCCACCCGTGCGCTGACCGAGGTGGAGCAGACGGTCGGCCGCGTCGACACGGTGCTGCTCGACGGTTCCCACGACTGGCTGACCCCTCCGGCCGACCTGCTCGCCGCCGAGAGCCCGGTGCGGCGGGTTCACCTGCGGGTCCAGGCGGACCGTGCGTGCGCCAGCGTCGCCGCGGCGTCGGTGCTCGCGAAGGTCACCAGGGACGCCCTCATGGTGCGGCTCGCGGGCGCTCGTCCGCAGTACGGGTGGGAGCGGAACAAGGGGTACGCCTCGCCCGTCCACCTCGCGGGGCTGCGAGCGCTGGGCCCCAGCCCCGAGCACCGCCGCTCGTGGCGCCTGCCCGGGGTAGGCGCCGCCGACGCCCCGCTGCTGGATGGGGGATGATGGGCCGGTGAGCGCCGAGGACCTGGAGAACTACGAGACGGACGCCGAGCTCGCCCTGTATCGCGAGTACCGCGACGTCGTGGGGCTGTTCAGCTACGTCGTGGAGACCGAGCGCCGCTTCTACCTGGCCAACCAGGTAGACCTTCAGGTCCGTTCCGCGGCGGGCGAGGTCTACTTCGAGCTGACCCTCAACGACGCCTGGGTGTGGGACGTGTACCGCTCGGCCCGTTTCGTGCGCTCGGTGCGGGTGGTGACGTTCAAGGACGTCAACGTCGAAGAGCTGGCCAAGGCCGAGCTCGACCTGCGCGACGTCCGACCGTAGCCACGGGTCTTGCCCGTCGTTGTGGTCGACCCGACCCTCGCCGGGCTCTTCCTCGACGGGGCCCGCGCGCGAGCCTGAGGCGGTGCCCGGCTCCTCGGCGGCACCTCTGCGCGTCCCACGCCTCGCGCGAGGCGTGCGGAGCTGCCGTCAGCGCAGGTGAGCGCCGACCGGGTTAGGCGCGACGACGGAAGTTCGGCTAACTTAACTTTGGTGGTGGGAGAGCTCGGACGCAGCGACGGCGCGTCGCACCCGCGCCGTCCGCTCCCGACCCTGCTGGGCCCGGCCTTCGTGGCGGCGGTGGCCTACATCGACCCCGGCAACGTCGCCGCGAACGTCACCGCCGGCGCCCGCTACGGCTACATGCTGGTCTGGGTGCTGGTCATCGCGAACACCATGGCGGTGCTCGTGCAGTACCTGTCAGCCAGGGTCGGGCTGGTCACCGGGCGCTCGTTGCCCGAGATCCTCAGAGACCGCCTGCGGCGCGGGCCGCGCCTGGCCTACTGGGCGCAGGCCGAGCTGGTCGCCGCCGCCACCGACGTCGCCGAGGTGATCGGCGGGGCTCTGGCGCTCTACCTGCTGTTCGGGGTGCCGTTGGTGCTCGGCGGCGTCATCATCGGCGTCGCCTCGCTCGCCCTGCTCTCGGTGCAAGACCGAGGGGGTCAGCGCCGTTTCGAGGCGGCCGTGATCACGCTGCTCGTGGTGGTCGCGGTGGGGTTCCTCGCAGGGCTGTTCGTGGCCCCGGTCAGCTGGGGTGCGGTGGCCGGCGGCATGGTGCCGCGCCTGGGAGGGCCAGACACGGTGCTGATCGCCGCGAGCATGCTCGGTGCCACCGTCATGCCGCACGCCATCTACGTGCACTCCTCCCTGGTCCGAGACCGCCATGGGGGTCTCCTCGACCGGAGCGAGCCGCTGCCCCGGCTGCTGCGGGCCACCAGGTGGGACGTGATCAGCTCGCTCGGGCTGGCCGGCACGGTCAACCTGGCGATGCTGGTGCTGGCCGCGGCCGCGCTCAGCGGCGTCAGCGGCACCGACACCATCGAGGGCGCCCACGCCGCGATCACCCACGCCCTGGGCCCGGCGATCGGCGTCGCCTTCGGCATCGGGCTGCTGGCCTCAGGCTTCGCCTCCACGTCGGTCGGGGCCTACGCCGGGGCGACGATCATGGCCGGCCTGCTGCGGGTACGCGTCCCGCTGCTCGTGCGTCGCGCGGTCACCATCGCCCCGGCCCTGGTGCTGCTCGGGCTCGACGTCGACCCGACCTGGGCGCTGGTGCTCAGCCAGGTGCTGCTCAGCCTCGGCATCCCGTTCGCCCTGATCCCGCTGGTGCGCATCAACAGCGACCGGTCCGTCATGGGCGACCACGTCGCTTCGAGGCGCCTCCGGGTGATGGCCTGGGGCGTGATCGTCGCGATCGTGGCGCTCAACATCGCGCTGGTCGTCTCCGAGACGAGCACGCTCTGAGCGGCCGGGCGCCCGTCGACCACGCGTGAACCTCACCTAGAGTTGTCGGCATGGGTGTCGACGAGATCAGCCCCGTCGCCCAGGACTACCTCAAGGCCATCTGGTCGGCGACCGAGTGGGGCGGGCCGCCGATCACCACCAAGGCACTGGCGGCCAGGCAGGGCACCACGCTGGCGACGGTGTCGGAGACGCTGCGGCGTCTCGCGGCCCAGGGCCTGGTCGACTACGAGCCCTACCGGCCCGCGAGGCTGACCCCGGCGGGGGAGCGCCACGCGGTGGCGATGGTGCGTCGTCACCGGTTGCTGGAGACGTTCCTCGTCCAGGTGCTCGGTTACGCGTGGGACGAGGTGCACGACGAGGCCGAGCGGATCGAGCACGCCGCGTCCGACCGGCTCATCGACCGGATCGACGACCACCTGGGCCGGCCGGTCGTCGACCCGCACGGAGACCCGATCCCCAGGGTGGACGTCCCCCGACCGGCTCCTTCAGAGGTCCTGGGCCTGCCGGACGCCTCTCCAGGGGTCTATGAGGTGGTCCGGGTGTCCGACGCCGAGGCTTCCCGGCTGGCCTGGCTGGGTGCAGCGGGGCTGGTGCCGGGCGCCGTGGTCCTCGTCGCGGTCTCGGACGGCTCTCTGGTCGTGGAGACGGCCGGAGAGCCCGTCGCGGTGACAGCCGAGGACGCGGCCGCCGTGCTCGTGCGCCGTGCTCGCTGAACCCGCAGCCGCAGGCCGGCCACCGCACCGAGACAGGCGACAGCCGACCCGACGAGCACCCCGAGGGTCGCCCCCGCGGTGAGCGTCGTGTCGCTGAACGACAGCTGGGTGATGAGCAGGGAGACGGTGAACCCGATCCCGGCGAGCAGGCTCACCGGGAGCAGATCGCCTGCCTGCACCCCCTGCGGCAGCCTGAGCCTGCCGACACGGGTAGCCAGGAACGTGGCGGCGATCACCCCGGCTGGTTTCCCGAGCACCAGGCTCGTGGCGACGGCGGCCATCACCAGGAGGGCGGCCGGGTCGTCACCCTGTGCGGACACCGAGACGCCCGCGGCGCAGAAGGCGAACAGCGGCAGCACCACCCAGGTGGTCAGCGGGCGCGACGCATGCTCGTAGCGCTCGGCGCGGCCGGTCTTCTCCCCGGCGATCGCTCGGACCGGGACGGTGAGGCCGAGCACCGCTCCCGAGATCGCGGGAGAGATCCCGGAGGCGTGCACGAAGGCCCACGTCGCGAGCGCGACCGGCAGCAAGAGCCACCACCGCGCCCAGCCTCGCCGCGCGATCAGGGCGAAGACGCCGACCCCGACGGCCGCACCAGCGAGAGGTGCGAGGTTCAGGTGCTCGGTGTAGAAGACGGCGATGATGACGATGCCGAGCAGGTCGTCCACCACAGCGAGAGTGAGCAGGAACGTCCGCACGCCGGACGGAAGGCCTCGCCCCACGACGGCGAGCACGGCGAGCGCGAACGCGATGTCGGTGGCGGCGGGGATCGCCCACCCGTGTCGTGCCTCGGGGTGGGCGGCGACGGAGACCACCACGGTGTACACGAGCGCGGGCACGGCCATCCCGCCGACGGCCGCGATCACCGGCAGCGCCGCCTGGCGAGGGTCGCGCAGCGCCCCTGTCCGGAGCTCCCGGGCGAGCTCGACCCCGATGACGAAGAAGAACAGGGTGAGCAGGCCTTCGGTGGCCCAGAGCCCGACCGACAGGTCCAGGTGGAGCGCGGCCGGGCCGATCTTCGCGTCGATCAGGCTGGCGTAGCGATCACGAGCAGGGCTGTTGGCCGCCGCTGTCGCGGCGACCGCGGCGATCAGCAGCAAGACGCCGCTGACGCGCTCGTCGTGCGCGAGGCGGCGCAGGGCAGGGGCGAAGCGTGGGGCAGTCGTGAGAGGCATGTGCGGTCCAGGGCTAGCTCCGCACCTGACGCCATGAGGAGCCAGGTGGCCGACCAGGCTTCCCGGCGCACCGCGGCTCAGGGTACACGGCAGGTGCACAAGGGACGCAAGCCCCTTCGTGGTCAGGCCGCTTCGAGGTGATGAGCGGGTTCGTGGCCAGCGGAGAAGCGATACCGATGATGCGGATATCGTGCGATCCGGACATTTCGACCTCCAAATGGGGGAGGCGATCATCCCCAGGGGGTGAAACCCAGGCCAAGGCCCTCGCCTGAGACCCCCCGCCTGCCATGATGGGCATCGAAAGGAGGCCGGATGACGAAACCCCACAGTCCTGACGTGGTCGAGGTCATCGCCGTCCAGCTGATCGGTTCGGACGCGAGCGTCATTCCCGTCAGCACAGAGTTCTCCTTCCGTGCGAACGACCCCTACACCGTGCGTGCCGTCTTTTCCGGGGCCCAGTCGGTCTCGGCCTGGCTGCTCGGTCGCGAGCTGTTGGCCGACGGGCTGGACGCCGCCGCCGACGACCCGGCTGGCAACGGTGACGTGCAGGTCTGGCGAGACGAAGACCCTGACTACGTCCTCATCTCGCTGTCAGGGGTCGAGGGCAACGCGCTGCTGGCCGCACCGACCGAGCCACTCCTCCGCTTCATCTCCCGCACCGAGGCCTTGGTGCCGATCGGCGCGGAGAGCGACCGCATGGAGAGCGAGGTCGCCGCGCTCATCGCGGCCCTGCTCACCACCTGAGCACCCCCTCTTCTCGTCCCGGACGACGCACGCGCGTCGTCCGCTCCGTCGACCCCTCGCCGTGTCGCGCACATCCCCGACGGGACGGTGCGTCTTTCACGACGCTGCCCACCTTTGGCGACACGGCGAGCCCCCGGCGCGACGGTGAGAGACGCCCTAAGGGTCGAGGTCGTCGCGGCGCCGGGCGTCGAACAGCTCACGTGCTCGACGTGCCGAGGGGGTGTCGCCTGAGGGGTGGCCGTCCAGCTCGGTCACCGGCACCACCGTGCGCGAGGTGCTGCTCACGGCCAAGCCAGCCCGTCCGGCGGCCACCTCGTCGAGGATCGTGTACGGCATGGTCTGCTCGCGCACGGGCACGTCCCAGCCCGCGGACCACTCCAGCAGCAGCTCGCGAGTCACCCCGCCCAGGCACCCCGACGACAGCGGCGGGGTGAGCAGCGCACCCGACAGCTCCACCAGGACGTTCGAGGTCGTGCACTCGCACAGCTCGCCCCGCCCGTTGGCCAGCACCGCCTCATCAGCTCCCGCAGCGCTCGCCGCCCGCGCGGCGACGAGGTTGCCGGCGCTCGACAACGACTTGGCCCCGGCCACCGCGGAACGTTCGTTGCGCACCCAGGGCACCCGAACCACCCTGACCCGATCCACCGGCCGGGCCGAGGTCCCCGTGACGACCACGGTGCCCCGCTCCTCGTCCGACGCCCCGGCGGTCACGGTGATCCGCAGACGCCCGTAGGGCCAGCGGCCAGCACCGACGACCTCCTCCACGGCCCCGCGCAGCACATCATCACCCGGCAGCCGCACCCCGACGACCTGCGCCGAACGTGCGAGCCGGGCCAGATGACGGGTCAGGGCGAACGTGCGCCCGTCGATCACCGCCAACGACTCGTACACCCCGAGCCCGCTGGTCAGCCCGCGATCGGTCGCGCGCACCACCGGCTCGTCGGGAGAGCGCAGCCGCCCGTCGCACCACACCGCTGTCGTGTCCACGCGACCAGTGTGGCGTCTCGACAGGCGGAAGAGCACGCCCCATGGGTTGGACTCCCGGGCGCAGGCTCAGCTACAGTCAGAGGCACGCCTTCGTCGGGAGCCCGGCGAGGTCGCGCGGACGTGGCTCAGTTGGTAGAGCATCACCTTGCCAAGGTGAGGGTCGCGGGTTCGAGTCCCGTCGTCCGCTCGGAGGCTCGAAGCGTCGGCTCTCAGCCGCAGTATCATGTCGCAGTCTCATGGTGGAGTGGCCGAGAGGCGAGGCAGCGGCCTGCAAAGCCGTCTACACGGGTTCGAATCCCGTCTCCACCTCGCAAGACCCACGAGGGCGATTGGCGCAGCGGGAGCGCGCTTCCCTGACACGGAAGAGGTCACTGGTTCGATCCCAGTATCGCCCACGAGACCGAGAGCGACCTGTGCTTGCCGAGGGCAAGCCTGGTCGCTCTCGTCATGTTGTGCGGGGCCTAGCCCCGCACCCGCACGGGGGCGAGCCCCCGTGGCCCCCGCGTGTGGTCCGGTGGAGCTGTTCGGGTGGGGGTGTGGGTGGTGACCTGTCTTGTTCAGTTCGCCTGTGCGGCATCCAGCGTCTGATCCAGAGGATCCGAAGGGATGCTTCGCGCCTGGTCTCGGTCTTGGAGGCAAGAGCGACGATCACGACGGCAGCGTCGATGCTCGTACGTGCGAGTGCGATGATGGCGAAGACCCAGATCAGAGCGTTGGGTACAAGTTCTGTCGGCATAGTTTCCTCGCTTCCTCTGCCGACGACCAGCGTGCACCAGAGGCGAGCGAACCAACGCAGAAGACGTCTTCAGATTCGGTCAGGCCACCCGCTGGGCTTCACTCTCACGCCGGGCTGCAGCAGGAGTCTCCCCAGGTGGGAGGTCGAAGCCTGCACTCATATCGAAGCAACATGTAGTTGTCGACGCAGTTGTCCGCTAGACCTCCCCTCACGGCGGGCTCAGTCTTGAGAGGCGGGAGAGGGAGCCTGCCCAGGCGTGAGGGCGCCAGTCTGCTTGTCGAGGTATGGTTGCATAGATGTTGCACATGTCTTGGTGGGCTCTAGGAGGTTGCTCGTGGCGGCTCGGACGGTGGGGTTCGCGATCTCTGACGAGGATCGGCCGCGGCTCGATGCTCTGGTCGAGCACTTCGGGCACGGCAACCGGTCGGAGTTCCTCCGGGTCGCGATGAAGAGGATGCGACACGAGATGTGGGCGGAGAAGATGCGCGGCATCCAGGCTCGTGGTCGAACCGAGACGGGTGGACGTGTGGTCTCGCGCGAGGAGGTCAGCGCACGCATCGCAGAAGTGCTCGGCAAGTCGTGACCGAACCGCGCCCCGCCGTCGTCTACGACATCAACGTCTTCATCAACGCCGTCGTCGGCGCGGACTCCGAGTGGCCCTACCTCGCTCAGGTCCCGCCTGCGAGCAGCAACGCTGACGCCGACTGCCTGTCGATCGCGTTCGACTCCGAAGAGTTCCGGCTCTTCACCTCGCTGCACATCCTCGAGAACGTCGTCCGCGTGCTGCGCGGTCTCGGCTGGAGCCACGCCACCGTCGAGGAGTACGTCGAAGCGCTCACCGAGCTCGTCGAGACCTCAGGTGGCGTGATCCTCGACCCCGAACGGCAGGCCTTCGACGTGCCGGACTTCGAGGACAATCTCATCCTCGATCTCGCCATCGCCTGCGACGCCACCCTGGTCGTCTCCGACGACGCCGACCTGACCGCACTGAGCCCCTGGCACCAGCGCATAGCGATCCTGCGACCCCGCGACTTCGTGCACCGCATCGTGCAGCAGCGACGGAGCGGCCGCTGACCCGTGCGCCAGAACGCTCTCACCGGCCCGGGGGGACACGTCGTCGCCGTGGCCCGGATCGAGTTCGGCAACGGGGGCTGCCTCGGGTACCATTCCCAGGCCGGGCGATTGGCTCAGTGGTAGAGCGCCTCGTTCACACCGAGGAGGTCACTGGTTCGAACCCAGTATCGCCCACGAGATCGAGAGCGACGTGTGCCTGCGGACTGCGCAGGCCGCGTCGCTCTCGTCATGTCTGGCGGGGGCGCCTGCCCCCGCGCCCCGCCAGGAAGCGGCTCCGGCCCCACCCGCAGCGGTCGGCCTCACGCTCCGTGGATCATCTCGTGCCGGAGGAGACACGGCCTAGACTCGCCGGTGTGGCTGGGCGTATCCGTCGCGAGGACGTGGAGGCGGTGCGGGAGCGCGTCCGGATCGAGGAGGTCGTGGGGGCGCACGTCACCTTGCGGGCCGGGGGGGTCGGGTCGCTGAAGGGGCTCTGCCCGTTCCACGACGAGAAGTCCCCGTCGTTCAACGTACGCCCGCAGGTCGGGCGCTACCACTGCTTCGGGTGCGGCGAGGGCGGGGACGCCATCGACTTCGTGCAGAAGATCGACGGCCTGGGGTTCACCGAGGCCGTCGAGCATCTCGCGGGGCGTGTCGGGCTGACCCTGCACTACGAGGAGGGCTCAGCACCTCGGCCTGGGGAGGAGCCAGGGCGTCGGCGGCGCCTGCTCGACGCGCACAAGGTGGCCGAGGAGTTCTTCCGCGACCAGATGGCGACCCCCGGGGCCCGGGCAGGCCGGGCTTTCTTGGCCGAACGCGGTTTCGACAAGGCTGCCGCCGAGCAGTTCGGCGTCGGGTACGCGCCCGCCGGCTGGGACGTGCTGCTGCGCCACCTGCGCGGACGAGGCTTCACCGAGGCCGAGCTGACCGCCTCGGGGCTGGTCAGCCAAGGGCAGCGGGGCATCTACGACAGGTTCCGGGGGCGGCTCGTGTGGCCGATCCGCGAGGTCACCGGTGAGACCGTCGGGTTCGGCGCCCGGCGGCTGCACGAGGACGACAACGGCCCCAAGTACCTCAACACCCCCGAGACCGTGCTGTACCGCAAGTCGCACGTGCTGTACGGCATCGACCTGGCCAAGCGCGAGATCGCCCGGGCCAAGCAGGTCGTCGTGGTCGAGGGCTACACCGACGTGATGGCCATGCACCTGTCCGGGGTCGGTACCGCCGTGGCGACGTGCGGGACGGCGTTCGGTCCCGACCACGCCCGGATCGTGCGACGGCTGGTCGGCGGCGCCGGGGGAGCCGGAGGGGTCCAGCTCGCGTCGGGCGGCTCGGTCGGAGGTGAGGTGATCTTCACTTTCGACGGTGACGCCGCCGGGCGCGCCGCCGCGCTCAAGGCCTTCGGGGAAGACCAGACCTTCGGCGCGCAGACGTTCGTCGCCGTCGAGCCCTCTGGTCTGGACCCTTGCGAGCTGCGCCAGCAGCACGGTCCCGACGCGGTGCGTGCGCTCGTCGCCGGACGAGCACCGCTGTTCGAGTTCGTCGTCAGGTCCACCCTCGACGCCCACGACCTGAACACCGCCGAGGGCCGGGTCGCGGCGCTGCGCTCGGCCGCCCCGGTGGTCGCCAGCATCCGCGACACCGCCCTGCGGCCGGAGTACACCCGGCTGTTGGCCGGGTGGCTGGGTATGGACGACGGCCGGGCGGTCCGTGAGGCCGTGGCGTCGGCCGGGCGAGGCCGTCCTGCGGGACGACCCGCGCCCGCCGCGCCTCGCCCGGATCGCTCCGACCCGGTGGCCCAGGTGGAGCGCAGCGCGCTGGAAGCCGTGCTCCAGCACCCAGACCTGGTTCCCGAGGCCTTCGACGGTCTGGGTGCCGACGCGTTCGCCATCCCCGCCCACCGCGCGGTGCACGAGGCCGTCCGAGCCGCCGGAGGCGTGAGCCTCGGTCGGGCCAGGGGCGCGGCCGGCTGGGTCGACGCGGTCAGCGAAGAGGCCGCCGAGCCGCTGCGTCCGCTGGTCACCGAGCTGTCTGTAGCAGAGCTGCCCACCGACCGCGCCGACACCCTGGCCGGCTACGTGCGTGCTGTGGTCGGCCGTCTGCTCGAGATGGGCCTGACCCGCTCCATCGCTGACCTGCGAGGCAGGCTCCAGCGCACCGACCCTTCGGACCCCGGCTACGGCGCGCTGTTCGCCGACCTGATCGACCTGGAAGCCCGCCGCCGCGCCCTGCGCGAGCAGGGCTGACCCGCTCCACCTGCCTGCCGGTCACCTCTCGCCCTTCCTCCGTCGCTTCGCCGGACTGACGAGACGGCGAGCGTCCGACGGAGGGGAAGAGAATGTCTGGGGACGACGTGGGTCGAGAGAGCGGGTGCGGCGTGTCGATGTGGCATCGAACATCTGTTTGGGTAGTGTGCTCCTCGGTGATCGCCTCACGAGCCGTCCTCAGGCGTCAGGCACACAGGTGCCAGGTGCGAGCAGAGGGCGGGCGTGGGGTCTATGTCGGTGGTCGGGCATACGGTCGCCAGCACGACGAGATGACCAGCCCCCGCACATGCGGCGCGTCGCGCCGCCCGGACTGACGAGGTAGAAGACATGCCCCCTGCAGCCAGCCACCTGCGCAGCATCCCGAAGGAGAAGGACCGCGAGAAGGCCCTCGAGACCGCGCTGAGCCAGATCGACCGTCAGTTCGGCAAAGGCTCGGTCATGCGGCTCGGCGACGACACCCGCGCCCCGATCGAGGTGATCCCCACCGGGTCGATCGCTCTGGATGTGGCGCTCGGCATCGGTGGTCTGCCGCGCGGTCGGGTCGTGGAGATCTACGGCCCGGAGGCCTCGGGAAAGACGACCGTCGCGCTGCACGCGGTGGCCAACGCCCAGCGCAACGGCGGGATCGCGGCCTTCATCGACGCCGAGCACGCGCTCGACCCGGAGTACGCCAAGAAGCTCGGGGTCGACACCGACGCGCTGCTGGTCTCCCAGCCTGACACGGGGGAGCAGGCGCTGGAGATCATGGACATGCTGATCCGCTCCGGCGCGATCGACGTGGTCGTCATCGACTCGGTGGCGGCGTTGGTGCCCAAGGCCGAGATCGAGGGCGAGATGGGAGACAGCCACGTCGGCCTCCAGGCCCGGTTGATGTCCCAGGCGCTGCGCAAGATCACCGGTGCGCTCAACCAGTCGGGCACCACCGCGATCTTCATCAACCAGCTGCGCGAGAAGGTCGGTGTGTTCTTCGGCAGCCCGGAGACCACCACCGGTGGCAAGGCCCTGAAGTTCTACGCCTCGGTGCGTCTGGACATCCGCCGCATCGAGACCCTCAAGGAGGGTGGCGACGCGGTGGGCAACCGCACTCGGGTCAAGATCGTGAAGAACAAGATGGCCCCGCCCTTCAAGCAGGCTGAGTTCGACATCCTCTACGGCGTGGGCATCTCCCGGGAGGGCAGCCTCATCGACCTGGGTGTCGAGCACGGCTTCGTGCGCAAGTCCGGAGCCTGGTACACCTACGAGGGCGACCAGTTGGGCCAGGGCAAGGAGAACGCCCGGCAGTTCCTGCGAGACAACCCAGACCTGGCTGACGAGCTGGACACGAAGATCAAGGAGAAGCTGGGCGTCGGTGTGCAGGCCGAACCCGTCGCTCCGGTCGACGAGGCCGTCCCGGTCGACTTCTGACCGTGACGACCCGCTCTGTCCGTGGCGGGCGGGCACCAGAACCGCCCGCCACCGGAGCCGTGGCCCAGGACGCAGAGCCAGACCCGCACCAGGTGGCTCGCTCGATCGCTCTGACGATGCTCACGGGTGCGCCGCGCAGCCGGGCCCAGCTCGCCGCCGCCATGGGCCGCAAGGGGGTTCCTGACGACGTCGCCGTCGCGGTGCTGGACAGGTTCACCGAGGTCGGTCTCGTGGACGACGCCGCCTACGCCGCGAGTCTCGTGCGTACCCGGCACGCCGACCGAGGCCAGACCGGGTCGGCCCTGCGTGCCGAGCTGCGTCGACGAGGCGTCGACGAGGAGACCGCGGCCGAGGCGCTGGCGCAGATCTCCAGCGACGACGAGGAGCAGACCGCGCGACGCCTGGTCGCCCGCAAGCTCGCCGCCACGCGGGGGCTGGACACCCCGGTGCGGGTGCGTCGCACGCTCGCCGCTCTGGGCCGCAAGGGCTACCCGCCTGCCCTGGTCACCCGGCTGGTGCGCGAGCACCTCGAGACCGAGGGATATGACGACCCGGGGGAGGATGCCTGGGCCCAAGGCGGAACGTGAGCACAGTCGGCACCTGAGGGCGGCCAGCGCCTGAGCACAGGTCACAGCTTGGAGACGAACCCTACGAGCCAGGCTCTCGCCGCCGATCTTGAGGTGTTCGGCTTCGTGCGCCGACCTCAGGACGCGCCGCGGCCCTCGGACGCTCTCGCAGACGAGGCGACGGGGAGAGCGCGACGAGGTCGGTGCGTGCGGATGGCCGAGCGCACGGTCAGGTGACGCGTGGCGTCACGACACAGGAGGGCACGTGAGCTTCGATCTGGGCACCGTCGGCACCGTCGTGGTGCTGCTCGGAGCCTGTCTGTTCGCCCTGCTGCTGGTGCTCATGGCCCGCCGTGAGGCCGGGGCTGTGCGAGCCCGTGCTGAGGAGGACGCGAGGTCGATCGACGAACGAGCCCGAGGCACCCTGCTCGAGATCGAGCGACGCGAGATGCGCCTGGCAGACCGCGAGGCGAGCCTCGCGGCCGACCAGGCGAACCTGGTCGAGCTGGAACGGGCTGCCCGGACCGAGGCCGACGAGGCCGATCAGGCTCGGCGCAAGGCTGAACGAGCCCTGGACTCGGCGGAGCGTGCGGCCGCCCGGACCGTCTCTGACGCCGAACGACAGGTTGCGAACAGGCTCGCCGACGCGAGAGAGCAGGCCCTGGTCGAGCTGGAGGAGGTCGCCGGGCTGACCCGCGACCAGGCGTTGGACCAGCTGACCGCCCGGCTCGTCACCGAGGCCGAGGCCCGGGCCGCCGCCAGGGTGCGGCGCGCCGAGAGCCAGGCTCGCCGCCAGGCGGAGGCGAGGGCACGACGAGTCGTCGCCACCGCCGTGCAGCGCATCGCCGGCCCGTCCTCAGCAGCGGTGTCGATGACGACGATGCCGCTGCCCTCCGAGGAGCTCAAGGGGCGGATCATCGGCAAAGAGGGGCGCAACATCCGCGCCTTCGAGGCGCTCACCGGGGTGAACATCCTCGTGGACGAGATCCCAGGGGCTGTCGCGCTGTCGTCCTTCGACGCCGAGCGTCGGGAGGTGGCGGTCGTGGCGCTCGAGGCGTTGATCGCTGACGGGAGGATCAACCCGCAGCGCATCGAGGCGGCCTACGCCGACGCGCTCGCCACCGCCGCCGAGCGCACCGAGGCCGCCGGCCACGACGCTGCCGAACGAGCCGGGGTCGACGGGCTGACCCCCGAGGTGATCGAGGTCCTGGGACGCCTGCGGCTGCGCACCTCGTCAGGTCAGAACGTGCTGGAGCACCTGGTCGAGTGCTCGCACATCGCTGCCGCGCTCGCCGTCGAGATCGGTGCCGACGTGGAGACTGCCCGCCGGGCGGCGTTCCTGCACGATCTCGGCAAGGGGATGGCCGTCGACCACGGGCGCTCTCACGCCGCTGCCGGGGCACAGCTGTTACGCGAGGCGGGGGAGTCGCCCTCGGTCGTCAACGGCGTGGCCGCCCATCACGACGAGGTGCCGGCCGAGAGCGTCGAGGCCGTGCTGGTGCAGGTCGCGGACGCGATCTCGGCCTCCCGGGAGGGTGCTCGTCGAGAGTCGGTCGAGCAGTTCACCGAGCGCATGGAACGGCTGGAGCACCTGGTCGGTACCCACGACGGGGTCCGCCGGGTGCTCGCGATGGCAGCGGGGCGTGAGGTCCGTGTCGTGGTGGAGCCCACCGAGGTGCCCGATGAGGCGTTGCCCGGGCTGGCCGAGGCCATCGCCCGCCAGATCGAGGAGCAGTCCGAAGTGCCGGGTGAGATCAGGGTGACCGTGGTGCGCGAGCTGCGGGCGAGCGCCACTGCGGGATGAGGCCTCGCTGAGAGAGGCACCACCTGCTTGCACGACCTCTTACCCTGGTCGGTGATGTCTACCTCTTCACCGCGCACGTACCAGGTGCGCACGCTCGGCTGCCAGATGAACGCGCACGACTCCGAGCGGATGGCCGGTCTGCTGGAGCAGGCCGGATACGTCCGCGCAGCCGCCGACGGTGCGGACGTCGTCGTGCTGAACACCTGCGCGGTCCGCGAGAACGCCGCCGAGCGGCTGTACGGCACGCTCGGTCTGCTCGCCAAGGCCAAGCGGGAACGGCCGGGCATGCAGATCGCGGTCGGCGGCTGCCTGGCCCAGAAGGACCGTCGCACCATCGTGGAGCGCGCGCCGTGGGTGGACGCGGTGTTCGGCACCCACAACCTCGACGCTCTGCCGGTGCTGCTGGACCGTGCCCGGCACAACGCGCGCGCCGAGGTCGAGATCGCGGAGTCGTTGCGGGTGTTCCCCTCGACCCTGCCGACGCGGCGCGAGCAGGTCTACGCCGGGTGGGTGTCCATCTCGGTGGGCTGCAACAACACCTGCACCTTCTGCATCGTCCCGCAGCTGCGAGGCAAGGAGCGCGACCGCCGTCCCGGCGAGGTGCTCGCTGAGGTCGAGGCGTTGGTCGCGGACGGTGCGATCGAGGTGACCCTGCTGGGGCAGAACGTCAACACCTACGGGGTGTCCTTCGGTGAGCGCGGCGCCTTCGCGTCGCTGCTGCGCGAGGTCGGTGCCGTGGACGGCCTGGAACGGGTGCGGTTCACCTCCCCGCACCCCGCGGCTTTTACCGACGACGTGATCGAGGCGATGGCCGGCACACCGACGGTGATGCCCTCGCTGCACATGCCGCTCCAGTCCGGCTCAGACCGGGTGCTGCGGGCGATGCGACGGTCGTACCGGTCGTCGCGCTTCCTGGACATCCTCGACCGGGTGCGGGCCGCGATCCCGCACGCCGCGATCACCACCGACGTCATCGTCGGGTTCCCCGGGGAGACCGAGGAGGACTTCGCTGACACCCTGCGGGTGGTCGAGCAGTCCCGGTTCGCCTCGGCGTTCACCTTCCAGTACTCCCCGCGCCCGGGAACCCCGGCAGCCGACCTGCCCGACCAGGTGCCGCCCGAGATCGTCGCCGAGCGGTACGCGCGCCTGGTGGAGGTGACCGAGAGCAGCGCGCTCGCGGAGAACCAGGCGCTGGTCGGCAGCACGGTCGAGGTGCTGCTCGCCGCGGGGCGTGGGCGCAAGGACGCCGAGACAGACCGTCTCTCCGGCCGGGCGGCGGACAACCGCCTGGTGCACCTGGGCCTGCCGCCAGACCTCGCCGAGGCGGACCGGCCTCGGCCCGGTGACATGGTGCGTGTCGAGATCACCCGGGCCGCGCCGCACCACCTCGTCGCCGACTCCGCGACCGTGGGCGGGCTCTTCGAGGTGCGTCGCACCCGGGCCGGAGACGCCTGGGCCGGCAGCACCGGGGCAGGCGGCACCGAGGTAGGGACAGCGGGCTGCGGGGCCCACGGCCACGAGCCTCGCGGGGGTGCGCGTCTCCCGGTGAGCCTCGGGCTCCCTCTCGTGAGAGCCTGAACAGGTCGTCGGTCTCCCTCAGGCTGAGGGCTGACGGTGCCGATCGGATCGGTGCCGGGGTCCGTGCCCCGCGCTGGTCCTCGGGACACGGCCGCGGGTGCGGCCCGTGCTGCACAGCGAAGGGTTCGACATGGAGCCGATCGTGGTGATCCTCGCCGCGCAACCGATCTTGTACCTGTTCTTCATCGTGGGGCTCGGCTCCGTGATCGGACGGATCTCGGTACGCGGCATCGGGCTGGGCGCGGCGGCGGTGCTCTTCCTGGCGATCGGGATCTCCGCGCTGGGTGCCGTGCACGACATCGAGCTCTACGTGCCCGAGATGCTGGGCACCTTCGGTCTCGTCCTGTTCACCTTCACCATGGGCCTGCAGTCCGGCCCGATGTTCTTCGCCTCGCTGCGCCGCAACTACCGGCAGATCATCGCGATGGTTCTCGTCACCGGCCTCGCGGCGGTGGTGGCCCTGCTGGGCGGGCGCCTGCTCGGGATCGACGCCCCGACGGCGGCGGGGACGTTCGCCGGGGCGCTGACCAACACCCCGGCCCTCGCGGCGGCCCGGGACGCGGCCGGCTCGCAGGCTCCGACGGTCGGCTACGCGGTGGCCTACCTCGGCGGCGTCGTGGGCATCCTCGTCACCGTCACGCTCGCGCTGCGCCGCCGGGCCGCGGACACCGACACCCCGCCCGAGCTGGTCACCCGCACCGTGCGGGTCGAGGTGTCCACCGGCCGGTCGATCCGCGAGGAGGTCGAGCGCTACGACGAGCGGATCAGCTTCAGCCGCATCCGTCACGGCGAGCAGAACCCGATCGAGACCGCCGACGACGAGGACATGCTGCACCGCGACGACCTGGTGACCCTCGTCGGGCCGCAGGCCGACGTCGAGGCCGTCACTCGCGACCTCGGTCACGCGTCCTCGCACCGGCTGGAGGCCGACCGTCTCCAGGTCGACATGCGACGCATCATCGTGTCGAACCCCGGCGCCGCCGGGCGCACCATCGGCGAGCTGGACCTGGCGTCGAGGTTCGGGGCGACGATCTCCCGGGTGCGGCGCGGCGACGTGGACCGGGTGGCCAGCGATGACGACATGCTCCAGCTGGGCGACCGGGTGCGCGTGGTGGCGCCGGCCGACCAGATGGCCGCGATCTCGGCCTTCCTGGGCGACTCCGACCGTGGCATGTCGAACATCACGCCGATCCTGCTCGGCCTGGGCATGGTCATCGGCATCCTGCTCGGGCAGGTGGCCTTCCCCGTGCCGGGTGGGATCTTCACCATCGGGGCGGCCGCGGGGACGCTGCTGATCGGCCTCATGCTCGGCCGGGTCGGGCGGATCGGCCCTGTCGTGACCGCCATGCCGTTCACCGCCTCGCAAGCCCTGGCCGAGCTCGGTCTGCTGATCTTCCTCGCCCAGGCCGGCTCGATGGCTGGGGCGTCCATCGTGATCGCGTTCGGGTCGGGGGAGTGGACCAGGATTCTTCTGCTGGGCATCGTGGTGACCGCGACGTTCTGCGTCGGCCTGTACGTGGTGATGCGGCGGCTGTTCCACGTCGGTGGCACCAAGCTCTCCGGGATGCTCTCCGGTGCGCAGACGCAGCCTGCCGCGCTGGCTTATGCCAACGACCGGACAGGGTATGACGCGCGGGTCGCGCTGGGCTACGCCCTGGTCTACCCGGCGGCGATGATCGCGAAGATCCTGCTCGGGCAGGTGCTCGGCGGCATGTGAGCGCCTCGGGGTGCGGACGCTCGGTGGGACGTCGAGGTGGTGGCTACGCCGTGGCCGTGCCGTCGGCGGGGATCTGCGCGTCGAGCTCGCGGAACAGCGTCACCCCGGTGCCCAGGCCGCAGGCCAGGATCTGGTCGAGCTGGGCGTCGGTCGCACCAGGCTCCAGGTCGGCCGACACCTCGGCGTAGACGGCCAGGCGGCCGTCCTCCTCCCGCAGGTAGGTCTTGGGCCAGATACGGTCTCGGTTCCAGTCGTTGATCGCCAGCTGCACCGCGCGGCGGTGCTCGGGTGCCAGGGTCCGGACCCACCGCCCGCGCACCTGGACGATCTCTCGCTCGTCGCCCATCAGCATGAACCAGAAGCGGTGAGAGTCCCACAGCCCGGTGAGGTCCCCGTCGGGGTCGACGTCGAAGTGGTACCCGCGCAAGGTGAGGCAGGCCGCCACCCGGTCGCGGTCGACCGGCGCGGGGCGCTGCGTCCGCGCCGCGCCGGCCCGCCCGCCCGGACGGCGCTGGCGCGCACCGATGACGGCACCGACGAGCACCGAGAGCCCGATGAGCACCACCGAGCCGCCGATGAACCACAGCGTGCTGGAGGTGCTGGGCAAGATCGCCTCGGTGCCGGGCAGAGAGGTGTGACCGGTGCTCGCGATGCTGGTACTCATGGCGCCGGTGCTCACGGGGCCATCCCGACCGGGTCGGGATAGAGCTCGTCGAGAGCGTCGAACAGCATCGACCCGGTCGAGATGCCGCACCGCAGCGTCTGGCTGAGCTGGGCGTCGGTGGCTCCGTGCTCGAAGTCGACAGCGAGCTCGCCCACCACGTGGACCCGGCCGTTGTCGCGCACCCGCACATAGGCCTTCGGCCAGATCCGCTCGGTGTTCCACTCGTTGCAGTAGTCGAGGATGTCGGGCAGGCGCTCGATGGCGCCCTCGCGCTGCCACTGGCCGCGCACCTGGAGGATCTCCTGGTGCTGGCCGAACAGGAAGAAGTAGAACAGCCGCCCGTTCCACAGGCCGCCCACGTCTCCCTCGTCGTCGACGAAGTAGCTGTAAGAACCGTCGGAGAGCCAACGGGCCAGCCGGGCGCTGCTCAGGGGAGCCGGGAGGTCCGGGGCGCTCGACCCCGTGGTGCCGGCCGGCGCCGTGACGGCGTGCGACGACCGCCATCGGCGCAGGAGGCGGGACGACCACGGCATGAACGACAGGGTACCGGGCAGCCTGTCGACGTCGGGCCGGAATTTCTCAGCCCCGTGCGAGCGCCGGAGCGGTATCCTCCCCGGTGCCAGACCATCGACGCCTGGCCCGCGTCGTCGCCACGTGAAACGAGTCGCCATGTCGTTCTTCGCCAAGTCGGTCAGCCCTGTGCCGTCGCTTCAGCCGATCAGCCTGGACCGCATCGCCGAGGTGCTGACCTCGGAGGACATCAACTTCGGGTTCTCCGACGACAGGGAGCGGCTGGGCGGGTACTGGGGTGAGCACCTCGTGGAGTTCATCCTCTACGGCCAGACCTCGGAGGTGCTGCAGGTCCGGGCTCACTGGGGCCGTCCGCTCGAGGTGGCCCGCTGGTCCGAGATGCTGGAGCGGGTGAACGCCAACAACTCCGAGCGGATCTGGCCGAAGATCTACGTGGACCGCGACGACGAGGTCCTCGCCGTGATGGCCGAGCACTCGATCGACTACGAGCACGGGGCCACCGACGCCCAGATCATGCAGCACGTCCAGTGCGCGATCTCCACCTCTCTCAGCGCGTTCGAGCGTCTGGACGAGGCGTACCCCGAGGCTGTGGCCGCGTGGCACGCGGCGCACCCCGACTGGGACTCCGGGGAGTGAACGACCCCAGGCAGGCCTTCCAGGTCGACCTGCGCGGTGTCGTCGACCTGTTCGCTCGGCACCTGTACTCGGGCCCGCGCGTCTACGTCCGCGAGCTGCTGCAGAACGGTGTCGACGCGATCACCGCGCGCCGGGCGATCGACCCCGACGTGCCGGCCACGGTGCGGTTCGCCTTCGAGGGCGAGGGCATCCTCACCGTGACTGACACCGGGATCGGGCTGACCGTGGACGAGGCCGCCGACGTGCTGGCCACGATCGGGCGCTCGTCCAAGCGAGACGTCGAGCTGGGGCTGGGTCGCGCCGAGTACCTCGGCCAGTTCGGGATCGGCCTGCTCTCGGCGTTCATGGTCGCCGAGTCGGTCGAGGTCGTCTCCCGCTCGGCCCGTGACCTGCGGGCGCGGGCCGTGCGCTGGCGCGGTGACGACGACGGCCGCTACACCCTCGAAGAGCTGGACGAGGAGATCGAGCCGGGCACCACCGTCCGCCTGGTCGCCCGGCGTGACGCCGAGCACTGGCTGTCGTCGGAGACCGTCGTCGCGCTCGCTGAGGAGTACGGCGGCCTGCTGCCGGTGGACGTGGCGGTGGCGGTCACCAGCCCGGCCGGCGAGAGGCTGTGGCGCCGCACCTCGCGTGCCGACCTGCCGTGGGAGAAGACCGACGGCCTGGACGCCTACGGCCGTGAGGTGCTGGGGTTCGACCCGCTGACCAGGTTCGAGCTGTCCGTGCCGTTGGCCGGGCTGACCGGGGTGGCCTTCGTGCTGCCCGCCGCACCGCCGCCAGGGCCCGGCGCCCACCGTGTGTACCTGAAGCGGATGCTGCTCGGCACGCGGGTGGACACGGTGCTGCCCGACTGGGCCTTCTTCGTGCGGTGCGTGATCGACGCCGACGGCCTGCGCCCGACCGCCTCGCGCGAGGCGCTGTACGAGGACGAGGTGCTGCTGGCCGTCCGCGACGCGCTCGCCGCCCAGATCAAGGCCTGGGTGCTGAGCACCGTGCGCTCCGGGTCGCCGGTGGGGCGGCGGTTCGTGGAGATCCACCACCTGGCGCTGCGGGCGATGGCACGCACCGACGACGAGATGCTCGACCTGGTGGCCGAGGTGCTCCCGTTCGAGACGACCGACGGCCTGCGCACGCTCGCGCAGGTGCACGCCGAGCACGGCCAGGTGCTGCACGCCGACACCGTCGAGGAGTACCGCAGGGTCGCGCCGGTCGCGCGCGCCCAGGGGCTGGTGGTGGTCAACGCCGGGTACGTCTACGACGCGGAGATCCTGGCCCGGGTCGCCGCCCGCCGAGAGACGTGGGGCGTCCGACCGCTGCTCACCTCCGACGTCTCCGCGGTGCTGGGTGAGCTCGACCTGGACGTGGCGGCGCACCTGGAGAGCGCCAGGTACGACGCCGAGCAGCTGCTCGCCGCGCAGGACTGCGACGTGCTGCTGCGCACCTTCGAGCCCGAGTCCCTGCCGGCGATCCTGCTCACCGACCGTGACGGTGCCCATCAGCGTGCCGCCGAGCGCACCCGGGAGGAGTCCGACGACGTGTGGGGCGAGGTGCTCGGTGACATGGCCACGGCGTCGACGCAGCGCTCGCGCCGCCTGGTGCTCAACCACGCCAACAGCGCGGTCACCTCGCTGCTGAACGCCCCGCCCGGGCCGGTGCGCGAGGCCGGGCTGCACGCGCTGTACGTCAGCGCCGTCCTGCTCTCCGGCGAGCCCGTGCGCGCCGCGGAGTCGACGCTGCTCTCCTCCGCCCTGGCCTGCCTGCTGGGCGAGAGCCGATGACCACCGGGACCGGCCCACGACCTCGGGAGGCACGCCCCAGATGAGAGACAAGTCCAGCGTCGAGCGCGACCTGGTCGCGGTGCGCGAGCTCCCGTTCGGCCTGACGCGCACCGTCGCCGCCGAGCGCCTGGTCGCCGAGGTCGAGGCTGACGGCCCGGAGACGTGCCTGGCCTTCGCCTACCTGGTGCTGGTCGAGGCGTACGCCCACGGGGGAGAGGGCAGCAAGTCGCTGGTCCCGTACACCCGCGTGCTGCGCCTGGCCGACGAGCGCCCCGACCTGCTCGACTCCTATGACGCCCACACGCTGCTGTGGGCCGGCAAGTGGGTGGTCGGCACGGTGATCGAGACCCCCGAGGTCCCGGTCGAGCGGGTGGAGGCCCTGCTCGCTGACATGGAGCGTCGTTTCACGCTGGCCGGCGCCGGCCTGGACGCCATCTGGTACCTGCGCACGTCGTGGGCCGACGAGCGCGACGCCCCCGACACGCAGGCGGTCTACGACACGTGGGTCGCCACCCCGCGCGACGACTTCTCCCAGTGCTCGGTGTGCGACCCCGGAGACCGCGCCGGGTACCTCATGGGGTGGGGGCGCACGGACGAGGCGGTGCGCCTGATCGAGCAGACGTTGCCGGCCGGTGAGCGTTGCCTCTCCGAGCCGGCGGACATGCTCTCTCGGCTCGCTCTGGCCTACCTGGACCAGGGCAGGGTCGAGGAGGCCGTCCTCGCCCACCGGCGCACCCTGGCCGAGCTCGACCGGGCCGAGGTGCCTCTGATCGGGGTCCGTGGCAAGGTCCTGAGGTTCCTCGCCAGGGTCGGCGCTGACGACGCGGTGCTGCGTCGCATCCGCGACGACGAGACGGTGATGCTGGCACCGGGGGAGTCCGCCGGCTACCGCATGGGTGCGCTGATGTCGCTGGGATGTGCGGCTCAGTGCGTGGCGCGCTCCGACCCGGACCGCGAGCTGCGCTCCCTGGCGGCGGGCTCGACCACCGTCGCCGAGTACGCGCGCTGGTGCCGGCGCGAGGCCGACCAGATCGCCGCGACCTTCGACGCCCGGTACGGCGACGACCACGTCAGCCGGCGCGTGGCGAAGGCGTGGGAGATGGTCGCCACACCGGTGGACCTGTCCGTCCTGACCGCGTCCGCTGCCCCCGCTGCCTCGGACGCACCTGGAGCACCGCCCAGCACCCCGGCGACGGCGCCTGACACGACAGAGGCGGTCCCTCAGGGTGCGGGCACGCCCGCGACGCCCGGGCCCGCCGCGCACGATCTGCTGGCACGAGCGGAGGCGTCGGTGCGTCACGGCGACCTGGCCGAGGCGGCTCCGGCCTACCTGGAGGCCGGGCGGCTGCTGGTCGACGAGGGGATGCTCGCCGACGCGGGCTTTGCGTTCGCGGAGGCGGCGCACTGTGCTCAGATCTTGGAAGACCACGAGGGTGCGCACGCGACCTTCGCCCGTGCGGTCGACATGATGTGGGCTGGTGGCGTCGAACCGGCTCTGGTGTCCCCGGTCGTGCGTGCCTGGACGGCCACCGGGTGCGCGGTCGGCCGGTGCGAGCAGATGCTGACCTGGTTGGACGAGGTGGGGTCGCGGCTCGGGGACTTCTCCGGCCTGCCCGACGACGAGACGGCGCTGCTGATCAGCGAGGCGCGCCTGCGCGAGGGCGCGGCGATCCTCGACGCCCAGGCCCGGGCGTTCGCCACGCTGGGCCGCTGGGACGAGGCGATCGACGTCGCCACCGCCGCCGCCGTGCGTTTCGGTGAGCTGGCCGCGCACGCCGAGGCTGGTCGGGCGTGGTGGCTGGTCGGGCGGCTGAGCGCCAGCACGGGCAGCGCGGACACCGCGATCGAGCTCTACCGCAGGGCGGCCGAGCTCGTGGGCCGTGCGCGCGACCGCGAGCAGCAGGTGCGGGTGCTCGACGACCTCGTCCGCCTGCTGCGCGAGCTCGGCCGGACCTCTGAGGCCGACCAGGTAGCCGCCGACCTGCTGCGCTGATGGGCGTGGTCGTGGCCGTGGTCGGGCCCACCGCGACCGGCAAGTCGAGCCTCGCCGTGTCGCTGGCGCGTGCTCTGGGCGGTGAGGTCGTCAACGCCGACGCCTTCCAGCTGTACCGGGGCATGGACGTCGGCACCGCCAAGGTCACCGACGCCGAGCGCGCCGGTGTGCCGCACCACTTGCTGGACGTCGTGGAGCCCGACCAGGTGACGTCGGTGGCCCGTTATCGCGCCCAGGGCCGTGCCGTGCTGGCAGACCTCGACGCGCGGGGGCGCCGCGCCGTCGTCGTCGGCGGGTCTGGCCTGTACGTGCGGGCGCTGCTGGACCCGATGAGCTTCCCCGGCACCGACCCCGCCCTGCGGGCGGCCCTCGAGGAGCGCGCCGAGCGCGAGGGCCCCGGGGTGCTGCACGACGAGCTCGCGCTGCTCGACCCGGCTGCCGCGGCGGGCATCGACCGCCGCAACGCCCGCCGGCTGGTGCGCGCCCTGGAGGTGCACGCGCTCACCGGTCAGGTCCCGCCGAGGGAGCTGACGCGGTACGTCTACGAGGTCCCGGCGGTGCAGATCGGCCTGGAGCTGTCGCGTGCGGCGCTCGACGCCGCGATCAGCGCCCGGGTCGACGCGATGTGGACGGCCGGGCTGGTCGAGGAGGTCCGCCGGCTGCGCGAGGTCGGGCTGTCGGTGACCGCGGCCCGTGCGGTCGGCTACGCCCAGGTGCTCGCGATGCTCGACGGACGGCTGGACGAGGCCTCGGCCCGGGAGCAGACGGTGGTCGCGACCCGACGGCTGGCACGCAAGCAGATGGGCTGGTTCGGCCGCGACCCCCGGGTGCGCTGGCTGCCCGCCGACGCCGGGGACCTGCTCGACCGTGCCCTCGGGCTCGTCGCCCGTGCCGACGCGGGACAGCTGGACGACCCTGCCGCACCGACCCGCCGTGCTCTGCCGTAGAGGTGTTGCTGTCACGGTGCTGCCGTGAGAGCGCTGTCGTCGTGAGAGCGCTGTCGTGAGAGCCCCGCGCCGCCTCTGAGGCGGCTGGTCGGCGGTGGTCTGGTGCTGGGCGCCGAGCGAGGGTGAGCCGGGTCTCAGCCGGAGACCCGCGGCCCCACCCGCAGCACGCGGAAGCCCTTGGCCGAGGCGGCCCGCTCGACGGGTCGGTCGAGGGTGTCGGCCAGCCACCGGTGCAGCGAGTCGGCGCCCAGGTTGCGGGCGACGACGAGCCACGCCGTCCCGTCGTCGCTCAACCGGCGAAGCCAGGTGCCGAGCAGGTCGTGCAGCGCGGGCTTGCCGATGCGGATCGGCGGGTTTGACCACAGCGTGGTGAAGCGCACGGTCTCGGGCACCTGGTCCGGAGCGACAGCACGCAGGTGGTCCAGGCCGAGACGTTCGGCGTTGGCCGTGGTCAGGTCGAGCGCCCGGGCGTTGACGTCGACAGCCCACACGTCGAGCCCAGGTGCGCGCAGCGCGGCCGTCAGCGCCAACGGGCCCCAGCCGCAGCCCAGATCGAGCAGGTCGCCGCTGGCCGGGGGCTCGTCCACGTGGTCGAGCAGCACCCGGGTACCCAGGTCGACGTGCCCGGGGGAGAACACCCCGCCCGAGGTCTCCACGGTCACCTGACGCCCCGCCAGCCGGACGGTGATCTCACGACGTTCGTCGGCCACCGTCGGCTCCGCGGAGAAGTAGTGCTCACTCATCGCCCGAGACCCTATCGTCTCGGCGTGCGGCCAGGAGGTCTCTCGTCTAGCTCCGCCTCCGCTCGTCCCACCGGGTGGGTAAAGGCTCGCTCGGTGCGGGTGGAGCATGGGAGGCTGGTTGCCGAACCGGCGAGAGGATGCCCCGTGACCGAGCCCAGACCTGGACGCACCGAGCATGAGCCTGTGCACGAGTCTGGACCCACGGCGCAGCCCGGACCGACAGCGCAGGAGGTGGCTGACGACGTCGTGGCCCGGGTGCTCAGCAGGCTCGGGACGGCGGTGCAGTCCGAGGCCGCCGAGCACACCGAGCACGACGGCGACCAGCTCGACCTGGCCGAGCGTGCCTCGCTGCGTCGGGTGCCCGGCCTGTCGACCGAGCTCACGGACGTCACCGAGGTCGAGTACCGCGAGCTGCGCCTGGAGAAGGTCGTGCTGGTCGGTCTGTGGAGCACCGGCACCGCCGACACCGCCGAGGTCAGCCTCCGCGAGCTGGCCGCGCTGGCCGAGACCGCGGGCTCAGAGGTGCTCGACGGTCTGATCCAGCGCCGCCCGCACCCGGACCCGAGCACCTACCTCGGGTCGGGCAAGGCTGTCGAGCTGGCCGACCTCGTCGCCACGGTGGGTGCTGACACGGTGGTCGTCGACGGCGAGATGTCTCCCTCGCAGCGTCGCGGGCTGGAGGACGTCGTCAAGGTCAAGGTCATCGACCGCACCGCGCTGATCCTGGACATCTTCGCCCAGCACGCCAAGTCCAAGGAGGGCAAGGCGCAGGTCGAGCTCGCCCAGCTGGAGTACCTGCTCCCGCGTCTGCGCGGTTGGGGCGAGTCCATGTCGCGCCAGGCCGGCGGCCAGGTCGGCGCCGGCCAGGGCATGGGTTCGCGCGGCCCTGGTGAGACGAAGATCGAGCTGGACCGTCGCCGCATCCGCACCCGCATCGCGAGGCTGCGCCGCGAGATCGCCACGATGTCGTCGGCCCGCTCGACCAAGCGCCGTTCGCGGGAGCGCAACGCGGTGCCGTCGGTGGTGATCGTCGGCTACACCAACGCCGGCAAGTCCTCGCTGCTCAACCGCTTGACCGGTGCGGGCGTGCTGGTCGAGAACGCGCTGTTCGCCACGCTCGACCCCACCGTGCGACGCGCGACCACCGAGGACGGCCGCGTCTACACGCTGGCTGACACGGTCGGGTTCGTCCGGGCGTTGCCGCACCAGCTGGTCGAGGCGTTCCGCTCCACCCTGGAGGAGGTCGCCGAGGCCGACCTCGTCCTGCACGTCGTGGACGCGGCCCACGTCGACCCCGAGGGGCAGATCGCCGCTGTGCGGGAGGTGCTCGCGAGCATCACCGGCACGGACGAGGTGCCTGAGCTCGTGGTGCTCAACAAGGCTGACCTCGCTGCGGACGACCAGATCGCGCGCCTGCGCTCCCGGGAGCCGGGCTCGGTGGTCGTCTCCTCGCGCACCGGGGAGGGCCTGGACCGCCTGCAAGACGTGGTCGCGGCCGCCCTCCCCAGGCCTGACGTGCTGGTGGACGTCGTGGTGCCCTACGACCGCGGCGACCTGGTGCACCTGGTGCACGAGCGCGGCGAGGTCGAGCACGAGGAGCACGGCCCCGACGGCACCAGGCTGCGCGCCCGCGTCGACTCGGCCCTGGCCCGTCGCCTCCACGACGCCACCGGCTGACCAGACGCTCGCGGCGGTCGGCGTCGTCGACCGTCTCCGACGGGCCGGTGACAACCTGATGCGGCGACGGAGGTGTGTGGGGAGGAGCCCGTACGCTGAGGGGCGTGCCCGAACCGTCAGACGACCGGACGAGGGTGCTTCTCGACGCCACGGTCGCGACGCTGGGCGGGGTGCGGCGCGAGGGGCAGGTCGTCATGGCCGAGGCTGTGGCCGACGCCATCGAGACCCGACGCCACCTGCTGGTCCAGGCGGGGACGGGCACGGGGAAGTCGCTGGGCTACCTGGTGCCCGCGCTGGATCACGCGGTGCGCACCGACCGACGGGTGGTGGTCGCGACAGCGACGCTCGCGCTCCAACGGCAGGTGGTCGGCCGTGACCTGCCGCTGGTGGTCGAGGCGCTCGCCTCGCACCTGCCGCGAGCACCTGAGGTGGCTCTGCTCAAGGGGCGGCAGAACTACCTGTGCGTGCACAAGGTGGCGGGCGGCTACCCCGACGACGGCACCTTGTTCGACACCGTCGACGTCCCCGACCCTGCCCAGCCGTCAGAGCTCTCGGCCGGGCTCGGCGCGCAGGTGGTCCGGCTGCGGGAGTGGGCGGGCCAGACCGAGACCGGTGACCGTGACGACCTGACGCCTGGTGTCGGCGACCGGGCTTGGCGTCAGGTCTCGGTGACCAGCATGGAGTGCCTGGGCCAGCGCTGCCCGATGCTCGGTGAGTGCTTCTCGGAGGCCGCGCGCGAGACCGCGCGCGCGGCCGACCTCGTCGTGACCAACCACGCGATGCTCGCTGTGGCGGCCACGGGGGCGTCAGCGGCGCTTCCTGAGCACGACGTGCTCGTCGTCGACGAGGCGCACGAGCTCTCCGACCGGGTCACCTCACAGGCGACGGGAGAGCTGTCGCTGGCGGCTGTCGACCGGACGGCCCGCGCGGTGCGCCGTCTGGCCGGGCTGCCTGCCACCGACCTCGACGCGGCAGGCCGGGCGCTGGTCGCCGCGCTGGTCGCGAGCCCCGAGGGCCGCTTCGACGCCGGGCTGCCCGACCAGCTGGCCGAGACCGTGGCGATGGTGCGCGACGCCGCTCGCACGCTGATGAGCGCTCTGAGCAGCGGGTCCAGCCCGGGGGAGGTCGACGGGGGTCGCCAGATGGCGGCCGCGCAGCTGACCGAGCTGTTCGAGGTCGCCGAGCGCATGGCCGCCGAGGGGCACGACGACGGACGCACCGTGCTGTGGTGCGAGCGCGGCCAGGACTGGCACGGGGCCCCGCTGTCTCGTCTGCGTGCCGCGCCGCTGTCGGTCGACACGATGATCCGGGACCGGCTCGTGGCAGACCGGGTCGCGGTGCTGACCTCGGCCACGCTCAGCCTCGGTGGGTCGTTCGACGCCGCGGCCCGCTCCGCCGGGCTGACGCTCCCCGCACGCACCGGTCAGGTCGAGGACGCCGGAGAGCCCGCGCCGCCTGGCGAGCCGGCAGAGCGTGCCCGAGCCTCCTGGCACGGGGTCGACGTCGGCAGCCCGTTCGACTATCGCACGCAGGGCATCTGCTACGTGGCCAGGCATCTGCCCGCCCCGGGGCGCGAGCCCGCGACCGACGCCCAGCTCGACGAGATCGAGGCCTTGGTGCGTGCCGCCGGGGGGAGGACGCTCGGGCTGTTCTCCTCTCGGCGGGCCGCGCTGGCAGCGGCCGAGGCGATGCGCGAGCGGCTCGACGTCCCGGTGCTCGCGCAGGGTGACGCCCAGCTGCCGACCCTCGTGGCACAGTTCACCGAGGAGCCCCAGACCTGCCTGTTCGGCACACGCTCGCTGTGGCAGGGGGTCGACGTGCCCGGTGAGACCTGCAGGCTGGTGCTGATCGACAGGATTCCTTTCCCGCGCCCTGACGACCCGGTCGCGGCCGCCCGGGCCGAGGCGGTCGCACGAGCAGGTGGCAACGGGTTCATGGCGGTCTCCGCCGCTCACGCGGCGCTGCTGCTCGCCCAGGGGGCGGGGCGCCTGATCCGCACCGCGACCGACCGTGGGGTGGTCGCGGTGCTGGACCCACGGTTGGTCACGGCCCGCTACGGGGAGTACCTGGCGCGCTCGCTGCCGCCGTTCTGGCGCACGACGGACCGGGACGTGGTGCTCGCCGCGCTCGGCCGGCTGCGTGAGGACGACGAGATGGCTGGTCGTGGGAATGCCAGACCAGGCGGCCCGAGCTAGCCTCCTGACTGGCGGCTGAGAGGAGCCACGATGTCGAACCCTGAGCCCACCCAGGACGTGCCCACCCAGGACGTGCCTGTCCAGGCGGCCCAGCCTGATCGATGGCGCACCTCGAAGGTCGCGGTGGTCGGTGCGGGGGCCGTCGGGGCGACGATGGCGTATGCCTTGCTGATGCGAGGGTCGGCGCGCACGCTCGCGCTGTACGACGTGAACAAGGCGAAGGTGGAGGCCCAGGCGCTGGATCTCGCGCACGGCATCCAGTTCATGCCGATGGCCACCGTCGAGGGCTCTGACGACATCGAGATCGTGCGTGACGCCGACGTGGTGATCTTCACCGCCGGTGCCAAGCAGAAGCCTGGTCAGACCCGCCTGGACCTCGCGGAGGCCACCATCGCGCTGATCTCGAAGGAGCTCCCGCGACTGGTCGAGGTGGCACCCTCGGCCATCCAGCTGATCGTCACCAACCCCGTCGACGTGGTCACCTACGCGGCGCTGAAGGTGTCTGGCCTGCCCAGCAACCAGGTGTTCGGCTCCGGCACGGTGCTGGACACCTCCAGGCTGCGCTACCTGGTCGCCCAGCACACCGGTGTCGCGGTGCAGAACGTGCACGCCTACATCGCCGGCGAGCACGGTGACTCCCAGCTCGCGCTGTGGAGCAGCGCGACGCTCGGGGCGGTGCCGCTGCTGGACTGGACCGGGATCGAGGGGCGCGGGCCGCTGACCCGAGAGGTGCGCGAGAAGATCACCGACGAGGTGAAGGACTCCGCGGCGACGATCATCAAGGGCAAGGGTGCGACGAACTACGCCGTCGGCCTGGCCGGCTCGCGGATCGTGGAGGCGATCCTCAACGACGAGCACCGCATCCAGCCGGTGTCGTCGCTGCTGGACGGCTACCTGGGGATCAGCGACGTGTGCTTGTCAGTACCGTCGATCGTCGGTTCCCGTGGTGTGGGGGAGCGGCTGCCGGTGCCCATGTCGGCCGACGAGGTCGCCGCTCTGCGCGCCTCGGCGGATGCGGTGCGCGCCGTGGCGCGCCAGTTCGGGTACTGATCGGACCCGGTGCTGATCAGTCGCTGAGTGCTGATCGGGCACCGAGGCTTCCGGCGTCAGCAGCTCGCGTCTGCCCCAGCACCCCCGTCTGCCCCAGACTGGCCAGAGGGCTCGGAGCCTGAGCTCGCGTCGTCGGGCCCCTGAGGTTCCTCGTGGGCGGGGCGGTCTGACCCCGGGGTGCCAGCGTCGGGTGCGCTGTGCGGGCTCCTGCTGGGTGACCTCCCGGCTCTCGCGAGCCGGTCGCGCAGCGTGGCCCGTGCGCGGGGTCCAGGGTCTGGCAGCGGTCGTCGTGGCATGTCGGTCCGCCTCGTCTCTCGTCGTGGGGTCTACGGGGTCACAGGCTGCGCAGCACGCTCACCACACGGCCGAGGATGGTCGCGTGATCCCCGTCGATCGGGGAGAAGGCCGGGTTGTGCGGTATCAGCCAGACGTGCCCGTCACGCCGGCGGAGCGTCTTCACGGTCGCCTCGCCGTCGAGCATCGCGGCGACGATCTCACCGTTCTCGGCCACCGGCTGACGGCGCACCACCACCCAGTCGCCGTCGCAGATGGCTGCTTCGAGCATCGAGTCACCGACCACCCTGAGCAGGAACAGCTCGCCGTCACCGACCAGCTGGCGGGGCAGCGGGAAGACGTCCTCGACCACCTGCTCGGCCAAGATCGGACCGCCCGCGGCGATCCGGCCGACGACCGGGACGTAGGTCGGCTCCGGGGTGTCGGGGCCCTCGACGTCCAGCGCCTCGTGCAACGGGGTGACGGTCCGAGAGTCGTCGGGCATGACGACCTCGATGGCGCGCGGCCGGTTGGGGTCGCGGCGCAGGTAGCCCTTGCGCTCGAGCATCTCGAGCTGGTGCTTGACCGACGACGGGCTCGTCAGGCCGACGGCGTCACCGATCTCGCGCATCGTCGGCGGGTAGCCGCGGTCGGTCACCGAGACCCGGATGGTCTCCAGCACCCGGCGCTGGCGCGGGGTCAGGCCGTCGGCGGCGGTCTGGCGCGGCCTGCCGAGACGCCGCAGCGGCGTCACCGAGGCGAGGCCGTCCTCGGTGGTGGCTGTCTCGTCGTGGTCGCTCACGGTGTCTCCTCCTTGCCGAAGATCCCCATGTGGGTGGTCGGTGGTGGGGTTGTCTCGTCGGGCCCCACCGTAGTCCCGGTGCGAGCGGGTGGCCAAACATCTGTTCGAGCGTGTCTCGACATCTGCCCGATGTCGATCTACTATCTCGTACAACAGTACGACGAACGGGTGTACGATGTGAAGTGCGACGAGGCCCGGTCGACGTAGCCCCGGTCGATATGGCCCTGATCGATATGGGCGGAGAGGGTGGTGGACCGATGTACGCGACGGAACCGATTCATGTGATCGATCAGCGCGTCCGGCCGCTGACGAGCGCGCGTTCCCTTCGAGGAGCAGCGGCGCAGCGACCCGAGGCAGGCCAGCGACCCGCACAGCGGGTTGGTGTGCGCTCGTCCCAGGTCAGGGCCGAGCCGCCGTTGCGGCTGACCACCCGTGGACGGGTCGTCCTCGCCCTCCTGGCGCTCGTGGTGATCGCGGTGCCGCTGTGGTTCGGTGCGCGCGCGGCCCAGGCTGAGGGACCTTTGACGGCTCCGCAGGTCGAGCGACACGTCGTGGAGCCGGGAGACACGCTGTGGCAGATCGCCTCCTCCGTGGCGGCCCCGGGCGAGGACGTCCGTGACGTGGTGCGCCAGCTGGTCCGGCTCAACAACCTGCCTGGCTCTGGCCTGCTCGCCGGTCAGGTGATCGTGATCCCGGTATCGGGCTGAGGGGTGTGGTGAGGTAGCGTCGTGCTCCTGACGCGTCGCGACGGTGCGCGGTTGTGTCCGCACCCGAGCCGACCCTCTGGAGGAACCGCGTGCACTGTCCGTTCTGTCGGCACCCGGACACCCGGGTGATCGACTCGCGCCTCGTCGACGACGGCTCCAGCATCAAGCGCCGACGACAGTGCCCGGAGTGCGGGCGGCGTTTCTCCACGCTCGAGACGGCGAGCCTCACGGTCATCAAGCGCTCCGGGGTCACCGAGCCGTTCAGCCGCGAGAAGATCCTCAGCGGCGTCCGCAGGGCCTGCCAGGGACGCCCGGTGGACGCCGACGCGCTGGCCCTGCTGGCGCAGCGCGTGGAAGAGACGGTGCGCTCGTCCGGCTCGGCCGAGATCGACGCCAACGAGATCGGGCTGGCCATCCTCGGGCCGCTGCAAGAGCTTGACGAGGTCGCCTATCTGCGTTTCGCGTCGGTGTACCGCAACTTCGAGTCGCTCGAAGACTTCGAGGCCGCGGTCCACCAGCTGCGCGCGGCACGCGAGCGAGCCGATGAGTATCGACTGGACCGTGACGTGCCAGACTCGTCACAGTAGACGTGGAGCAGGTCACCTGACCGGCTCTGCGACGTTCGAGGAGGTAGGGGCAGATGACCGCATCTGACGACAAGAAGGCCGGCCGCCCGAGCGACGAGGCCAAGGAGCGCTTCCGTCAGGCGCTAGAGGCGAAGAAGGCACGGTCCCACCGCGCCGCCGACGGCGTCGGCGGCGACTCGGCCGTCCACGGCTCGGAGACCTCAGGTCCCGTCGGGCCCCGCCAGTTCCGGCGCAAGTCCGGCTCCTGACCGCGAGGTCACAGGGAAGCCACGGGGGCGCTCCACGGTGCGGAGCGCTCAGCCTCCGCAGCGCGTCGCTCCCCGTCGATGAGAGAGCTGCTCGTCAGCTGACGACGTGCAGCCTGATGCTCTCCGGTCGGCCACCCAGGTCGTCCACCACGCCCGGGTGCAGGGGAGCACGCACGTCAGTGACCACGTAGCCCAGGTCGCCGTGGGTGGCGAGCATCTGCGTCTCGACGTTCAGCCCGAACGCCGCCAGCGTCTGGTTGACGTTGGCCAGCACCCCGGGCACGTTCTGGTGCAGGTAGGCCAGACGGTGCACCCCGTCGTCGGGCGTCTCCAGGGCGATGTTCGGCAGGTTCACCGACAAGGTCGTCGACCCCGAACCGAGGTAGTCCCGCGCCTTGGCCGAGACGAACTGACCGATGGCCTGCTGGGCCTCTTCGGTGGAACCGCCGGTGTGCGGGGAGAGGATCACGTTCTCCAGACCGCGAAGCTCCGACTCGAACGGGTCGCCGGCGCGCTTGGGCTCCACCGGGAACACGTCGGCGGCGGCCCCGGCGACATGCCCGGACTCGACCGCGGCGCGCAGCGCCGCGTAGTCCACGATGAACCCGCGTGACAGGTTGAGGAAGATCGCCCCGGGCTTCATCGCGGCGAGCTGAGCGGCACCGAACAGCCCGGCGTTGCCCGCCCGTCCGTCCACGTGCAGCGAGACGATGTCGGAGACGGCGAGCAGCTCGTCCAACGAGGCCATCTTGCGCGCGTTGCCCAGCGAGAGCTTCTCGGCGATGTCGTAGAAGACCACCGACATGCCCAGGTTCTCCGCGAGCACCGACAGCTGGGTGCCGATGTTGCCGTAGCCGACGATCCCCAGGGTCCGCCCGCGCACCTCGTGGGCCCCGGCGGCGGTCTTGTCCCAGATGCCGGCGTGCATCTTCTTGTCCAGCACGGTCAGACGTCGGGTCAGCGCGATGATGTCGGCCAGCGCGATCTCGACCACTGACCTGGTGTTGGAGAACGGCGCGTTGAACACCGCCACACCTCGGTGAGCCGCGGCCGACAGGTCGATCTGGTTGGTGCCGATGCTGTAGGCCCCGACCACCAGCAGATCTGGGGCGTGCTTCAAGACGTGCTCGGTGACCTGCGTCTTCGACCGGATACCGAGCATCGTGACGCCGTCCAGCGCCTCGATCAGCTCGGCCTCGTCGAGGGCGCCGGTACGGGTCTGGACCTCGAAGCCCGCCCCCTCGAGCAGGGTGCGGGCGTCAGGGTGGAGGTTCTCGAGCAGCAAGGCCTTGGGCACGTCCCCATGGTGCCCTGTCCCGGTGGGTGGACGCATCGCCGTCCGCCGTCCGGACGTCACGGCCCGGTCTGGCCGTTCCCCACGCCCTGGGCGGCCTCGTCCTCCACGGCCTGACGCAAGCCCTCGGGCAACGCCTCGGCGTGCACCACGTGCAGCCGCTGCGTCGGTCGGGTCAGGGCGACGTACAGGTCGCCCGGCCCGCCCGTGGCGAGCACCTGCGCGGGCTCCACGAGCACGACGACGTCGAACTCCAGCCCCTTGGTCTGACGGGGGGTCACCATCACCAGCGGTGCCTCCAGGCTCGCCGTCCCGTGAGGCGCGGTCGCGTCGTGCGCACGCTCGCGCCGGTTCAGCGCTGCCGAGAGAGCGTCGAACCAGGTGCGCGGGGCGATCAGGGCCACCCGACCGCTGCCGTCACGCAGCACGTCGGTGACGGCCTTGTCAGCGACCCGGGCGGCCTCGTCGGTGATCTCCGCGTGGCTGACGTGCGTGGTGACCAGGGCGTCGGGCACCTCACGGGCTGAGACCAGCGGGCTGACGGGGAGACCCGTGGCCCGCGCGAACATGTCGGCGGCCTGGGCGACCACGGCCGGGGTCCGATAGTTGACCGTCATCTCCGAGACCCGCCACGACGTGCCCAGGAGCGGGTCGAGCATCGTCGCCCAGCTGTGCGCACCAGCCGCCGAGGCGGTCTGGGCGACGTCGCCGACGACGGTCAGCGACCGGGTCGGCACCCTGCGCAGCAACGCCCGCCACGCCATGGCGGAGAGCTCTTGCGCCTCGTCCACCACGACGTGCCCGTACGCCCAGGTGCGGTCGGCGGCGGCCTTCTCGGCCGTGGTCAGCAACGGACCCGAGGGGGCCTGGCGGCCGGCCAGCATGTCAGCGGTGACCATGTCCCCCAGCCCGGCGCCGTACGGCAGCACCCAGCCCTCCGCGGACGAGCGCAGCGCCTGACGGGCGTACTCGACCTCCGCGGCCCGTCGTGCGGCGTCGGCACGAGCCTGGGCGCGGGCCGCCTGGTCGTCCTCACCGAGCAGGTCGGCCAGCTCGTCCAGCAAGGGGACGTCCTCGGGGGTCCACGGGGCCGCCTTGTCGCGGTACAGCAGCCCACGGTCGTGCTCGGACAGGTGCGGGGCCGCCTCGGCCAGCTTCCACGGCTTGGCGTACAGGTCGCCCAGCACCCCTTGGGGCGTCAGCGGCATCCAGGCCAGGTTGAGCGCGACCCGCACCTCGCGCATCACGCGCAGGTCTTCGACGACCTCGGCCCGGTCCGTGAACTCCACCCGGGCGCCGAGCTGGGCCAGATACTGGTCAGCCAGACGCCCGAGCATGTCCCGCACGAACGCCACCCTGGCGAGGTTGTGAGGCTTGTGCGTGCGGCGAGCCCTGGCGATGGCCGACGCGACGTCGTCCGGGCGGATGCGCACCCTCCGGCCGTCCAGCCGCACCGTGACACGCTCGGCGGGCACCCGCTGGCGTGCCCGGACGGCCTGCCTCAGCACCTCCACCATGCCCAGGTCGCCCTTGACGTGCGCGGAGGCGTCCGGCTCGGTGCCCGTGGCCCGGATGCCCGGGATCAGCTCGGCGACGGTGGTGGTCACCACGCCGGTCTCGCCGAGCGAGGGCAGCACCTGGTCGATGTAGCGCAAGAAGGTGCGGCTCGGCCCGACCAGCAGCACCCCCGACTGCTCGAGCGTGCGACGGTGGGCGTACAGCAGGTAGGCGGCCCGGTGCAGCGCGACCGCCGTCTTGCCCGTGCCAGGCCCGCCCTGGACGACGAGAGCCCCGGCCAGGTCGGCGCGGATGATCGCGTCCTGCTCGGACTGGATGGTCGCGACGATGTCACCCATCTTGCCGGTGCGCCCGGCGGCCATGGCCGCGAGCAGCGCGCCCTCCCCGGCCAGCGTCCCCAGGTCAGAATCGTCGGAGAGGTCCAGCACCTCGTCCTCGATGCCGGTCACGGTGCGAGCATGGGTGACCAGGTGGCGCCGCCGCCGCACCCCGTCCGGGCGCACCGCGGTCGCCTGGTAGAACGCCTGCGCCGCCGGGGCGCGCCAGTCGGTGAGCAGGGGAGTCTGGTCGGTGTCGGTCAGCCCGATGCGCCCCACGTACATCGGTGCGGCGTCGGCCAGGTCGAGCCGCCCGAACGCCAGGCGCTCCTCGACGGCCTCGAGCTGGGCCAGACGGTCCTCGTAGTGCGTGGCGAACGAGTCTCGCTCGCTGCGATTCTGGGGCGAGCCCGAGGGGCCCTCGCGACGCACGGTCGCCAAGCGCCTGCGGGTCTGAGCGCGCAGCGCGTCGAGCCGACCGTAGATCGTGTCGAGAACGCGCTGCTCGGCGGCCAGCTCCGCGGCGAGCGGGTCAGACGATGCTGATGAGTCCGGTTGCGTGGAACTGCTCCATCTGCGAGGTGGGCGCTGACGAGAGGGCATCCATTATGGCCCGTCTCGCGCCGCCGTGGGTCAGGATGGGAGCCGGACCCTCCTCGTTCGGCGGATCGGCACGGGAATCGGAGCGTATGGCGACGCGTTGAAGCACCGCAACGACGGATACGAGGTGAACAGATGCTGGATCCACGGGAGATCTACGAGATCGACCGAGCGACCGAGGCCGAGGTCTCGCACAGCAGCCCTGGCACCGGCCCGGTGCTGGTGCACGCCCTCCACGGGTTCATCGACGCGGGCGGGGCCGGACGGCTGCTCGCCGACCACCTGGTGGCCGAGCTGCCCACACGCCGCCTGGTGACCTTCGACGCTGACCAGCTGATCGACTACCGGCTGCGCCGCCCGGCGATGACCTTCGACACCGCGTCCTGGGTCGACTACGCCGACCCGGAGCTGGTGGTCGACCTGGTGCGCGACGAGAGCGGCACGCCGTTCTTGCTCATGCACGGGCTCGAGCCCGACATGCAGTGGGAACGCTACGTGGCCGCCGTCCGCGGCTTGGTCGAGCGCTACGACGTGCCGCTCACCGTGGGCGTCCAGGGCATCCCGATGGGTGTGCCGCACACCCGCCCGGTCTCGGTCACGGCCCACGCCACCCGCTCGGCCCTCGTGGCCGACCACCGGCCGTGGGTCGGCAGGGTGCAGGTGCCGGGGAGCGCGTCCGCGCTGCTGGAGATGCGCCTCGGGCAGAGCGGGCACGACGCCCTGGGCTTCTCGGTCAACGTGCCGCACTACCTGGCACGGCTGACCTACCCGACGGCTGCGCTCGCCGCGCTCGAGCAGGTCGAGCGGTCCACAGGGCTCGTGCTGGGCTCGTCGGCCCTGCTGCCGGCAGCGGCGGCCACGATGAGCGAGGTAGAGCACGAGATCGCCCAGACCCCTGAGCTCGCCGCCATGGTGAGAACCCTGGAGCAGCGCTACGACTCGGTCGTGGCCGGCATCGGCCCTCCCGGTCTCCTGCCGACCCTCCACGACCTGCCCACCGCCGACGAGCTCGGCGAGGAGTTCCAGCGCTATCTCGCCTCCCAGCCCGGTACCGACACCCCGGAGACCCCAGAAGACGACGTCCCGGCAGCCTGAGTGTCTCCCGCCAGCCCCGGTGCCAGCGTCGCGGACAGACGGCCACCCCGCCCTCTCGTAGGTACGTCGCTGATCTCAGGGGTCGGTGAGGACAGCGGCCGAGCCGGCGAAGGCACGTGCGCGCCCGCCGACCAGCACCCGGGCCGGCACCACTCCTTGGCGCAGCGCTCGGGAACAGGCGGCCTCGTCTAGCGGGGTGTCGCTGGCTGCCAGGACGACGTTGCCGTTGCGGCGCCCGCGCAGCACGCCCGACTCCGCGACCACCGCCACGTGCTCGAAGACGGTGAGCAGCGTGGCCGCCTCCGCACGCGAGCGGTTCAGGGGCGGACGATCCACGCAGTTCACCAGGTAGAGCCCACCGGGCACCAGCGCCCGGGAGACCATGCGCGCCACCTCGACGGTGACGAGCTCCGCAGGCACCTCGTCATGAGCGAACACGTCCCGCACCACCACGTCAGCGACACCAGGCCGCGCCCCGTCCAACCAGGATCGGGCATCAGCGACCCGTATCCGCAGCGCAGGCGGCCGAGGCAGGTCGAACCACGTCCGCACCAGCTCGACCAGCCGAGCATCGACCTCCACCGCCACCTGTCGCGACCCAGGCCTGGCCGCCAAGATCGCCAACGCCAGCCCGCAAGCCCCACCCCCCAGATGCACCACCCGCAACGGCCCCGCCGGCAGCTCTCCGATCAACGCCGCCATGTACTGCTGATACTCGAACTCCAGGTGCGTCGGGTCGTCCAGGTCCACGAACGAGCTAGGCACCCCGTTGACCATGAGCGTCACTCCACCGCCGTCGAGGACCAGTTCTGCGATCCCGGTGTCGATCGCGACCGGGCCGTCAGGCCAGCGGTGCGCATCCCGTGCGGTGGCCATCGACTATCTATTCGTTGGACGAACGTCCGCTACGGCGTCGCCAGCGGGAGTGCCCCACCCACCGTTCATCGGACACTCCCTTTCAGGGGCCGAGGTGGCGGATGCTGGCGACGTGCACTCCATCGGGGCGGGTGTAGCTGGGGCCGGTGCCGGTCACGACGGCCAGGAAGCGGGGAGGTCGGGACATGCGGTCGCTGATGCGGAGCAGCTTGGTGGCGGCCTCGTCGATCACGGTCGGGTGGGGTGACAGCTTGGCTTCGACCCCCGCCCACTCGACGCCCTGGACGAGCACGGCGTCGATCTCGTTGGGGCCGTCGCTGAACGCGCGGACGTCGACCCCGTTCGCCTGGGCGTAGGCGGTCAGGTCGCGGAAGACCAGGGACTCGAAGAGCTGGCCGAACGCCTCGGGGTCAGAGGTGAGGGCATCGGGCGTGGCTCCGAGAGCCGCGGCGGCCAAGGAGGGGTCGGCAAGGTGCCACTTCGGAGACTTGCGCACCTGGGCGCGAGAACGCAGATGGCCGCCCCAGGCGAGCTGTTCGACCACGACCCACAGCCGGACGAGAGCGTCGCTGTACGTGGCGAGGGTCTTGGTGCTGACCGACTGTCCGTACAAGGCGGTGTCGGCTTCCAGGGAGCGGGCGGTGACGTAGGTCGCGCTGGCGCGGGCGTAGGCGAACAGCAGGGCCGCGACCCGGCGCGGGTCGTGGCGCACCCCGTCCACCGTGACGATGTCGGCGCCGCCGACCGTGCGCAGGTAGTCCTGGTTGGCCGCCATGGCATCAGGTAATGAGCGTCGCTGGTTGGACGGCCAACCGCCGCGGCACACGATCTGCGCCAGGTCCTTGAGGTCTCCGGTCTCGGGTCCGTCGGTGGCGTTCTCTCCCGCCCACAACGCAGCCAGAGGCACCGTGGAGTCGCTGTTGCCGGACTCGGCCAGGGTCATCGGCTGCATGCGCACGAAGGCGAACCGCATCGCCCCGCTGTGTCGGGTGACGTCCTCTTGAGGCGTCGCAGACCCGGCGAGGATGAACTGCCCGTCAGCCTGGCGATCGTCCACCGCTGCGCGCACCGTGTTCCACAGGTCGGGTACCAGCTGCCACTCGTCGATCAGCCGAGGTGTCGCCCCGTCGATCACCGTGCGAGGGTCGGTCTGCGCAGCCCGACGTAGGTCGGGGCGCACGTCGAGCCTGACCTCGCTGGCTGCGAGGCGCTGGCCGGTCGTGGTCTTTCCGCAGGCCTTCGGCCCTTCGAGGACGACGGCCCCGGCGCGACGAAGAGCGGCTTCCAGCTGGACATCGACAAGCCTCGGCGCGTACTCCATATATTAATGGTAGTTCATTCCCAATATTATGAGGAACGTACGGGTGGTCGCGAGCGTGTGGGTGGTCGGGGGAACACTGGGCGTGTCGGGTTGAGCGGTTGACGGTTGCGAACAGGTGTTCGAGAATGGTAGGAGGGCCGGGCGGCTCGGAGGTGACGAGGCGTCCGGGTGGTGACGGAGGTGAGTGCGGTGGCGGTGCGGGCGGCAGGGCAGGGGGTCGGTGCTGGGCCGGTGGGGTTGTCGGCGTCGGCGTTGCGTCTGCTCGCTCGTGCTGATGGGGAGCTTGTCGCCGCTGCGTTGTGCGGGCAGCCGTGGGAGCGGTACCTGCATGCGCACCTGGCGGCGTTGCGAGCCGCTGCGGCGGTGCTCGATGTGCGGGGGACTCCTCGGGGACGTGGGGTGCCGCGAGACGTGTGGGGGTTGGCCGAGCGGGTGGCCCCTGAGCTGGCGGGGTTGTGGGCGTACTTCGCGGCGGGGGCTCCGTTGCGGGCGGCCGTCGAGGCTGGGCGGACGGACAGGGTGAGCGCTGAACGGGCCGACGAGGTGGTCGGCTGTGCGGAGCAGACGGTGGAGGCGGTACGCATGGTGCTCGGGCTGGGCGACGCTGCGCTCGGGTTGGGTGATGGGGTTGTCGGGGTGCTGGCGTCATGAGCCGGGCTCCGAGGGCGGTGCTGGCTCGGCGGGACTGGGGGAGCGACGAGTCGGGCACCTCGATCCTGCATGTGGACATGGACGCGTTCTTCGCGTCGGTCGAGCTCGTGCGGCGGCCGGCGTTGCGTGGGCTGCCGGTGATCGTCGGCGGGGGGCCGCGAGGGGTGGTGCTGGCATCGACCTATGAGGCGCGGGCGTTCGGTGTGCACTCGGCCATGCCGATGGCCACCGCGATACGAGCCTGCCCGCAGGCTGTGGTGATACCTCCGACCCACGGCATCTATCACGAGGTGTCGCGAGGGGTGATGGACCTTCTCGGGTCGGTGACCGCCCTGGTCGAGCAGGTGAGCATCGACGAGGCGTTCCTCGACGTGTCGGGGGCTCGGCGACGGATGGGCCCGCCGACCGTGATCGCCGAGCACATCCGCACCCAGGTGCGCAGCCGCTTCGGGGTGACGTGCTCGGTGGGCGTCGCGGCGTCCAAGCTCGTCGCGAAGCTGGGGTCCAGCCACGCCAAGCCCGACGGGATGATGCTGGTGCCCAAGGCCGCGACGGTCGACTTCATGCGTGCGCTGCCGGTCGGGGCGCTGTGGGGGGTGGGGGAGCGCACCGAGCAGGTGCTCGCGCGCTGGGGTGTGCGCACCGTCGCCGAGCTCGCGGACCTCGACGTCACGACGTTGCAGCAGATCGTCGGCAAGGCCCACGGAGCCCACCTGCACGATCTGGCCTGGGGGCGCGACCCGCGTCCGGTCAGCCCCGGCCACCAAGAGAAGTCCATCGGGGCGGAGGAGACGTTCGACACCGACGTCGCGGACGCCGACGTGGTCGAGACCAAGACGCTCGAGCTGGCCGACAGGTGCGCCGCGCGCCTGCGCCGTGCGGGTGTGGTCGGGCGCACCGTGTCGATCAAGGTGCGCACCAGCGACTTCCGCACCCTGAACCGCTCGCACACCCTGGTCACGCCGACCGACGTCGGCCGAGAGGTGTTCCTGGTCGCACGGGCCTTGCTGGCCGGGGTCGACCTGCGCGGCCTGCCCGTGCGCCTGGTCGGCGTGCGGGTCGAAGGACTCAGCAGGGCCGATGTCACGGCGTGCCAGCCGACCCTCGAAGAAGCCGTGGCCGGGCCGGGACGACGCGACGCGGAACGGGCCGTGGACGAGGTCCGGGCGCGGTTCGGACGGTCGGCCATCGGGCCAGGAGCTGTGCTGGCCGTGGGAAAGCAGGACAGATCGACTACCACCTTTGCCCCGGTGGAACTATCCTGATCCTCGACCATGTCCGCTGGCGTACGCACTGGGAGTCCCGATGCCGCTCTCTGAGTACGAGCAGAGGGTCCTCGAGCAGATGGAACGTCATCTGTCCACCGACGACCCTCGCCTTGCCAACCGCCTGACCCAGCGTCGGCATCGCTCTGTCACCAGGTACATCATCGCCGCCATCGGCCTCGTCGTCGGCCTGCTGGCCCTCGTCCTCGGCGTCGACCTCTCGCTGCCGTGGCTCGGCGCGGTCGGCTTCGTCGTGATGTTCGCCACCGTCGCCTACGCCTTCGCACGTCCCCGCGAGCGCGGTGCCGCTGATCCTGGTGCCGACGCTTTCGGCCCCCCGAAGGCTGCTGGCCCGGCGAAGGGCAGCAAGCGCGGCATGATGGACCGGTTCGAAGACCGCTGGAACCGCCGCCGCGACCAGGGCTGACACCAGCACTCTTCTCAGGCTCGCAGCCGCACGCGTCAGACGTGCTTCCTTCGCACGCGGGCTCTCGCGCCATGTCCTGACCCCCGTCGTCCGCGGGTGCTCGGTGACGGCAGAGCGCCCGAGCCCGCGTCCCCTCTCCACTTCCCTCCACCTGACAGGTCGCTGGCGCGCTCCGGAACCTCTGACCAGCGCCTCGATCTCTGGCCGGCTTCTGCCTCGACGTCCGTATGTCCCATATGGGCCTTGCTGGGCCGAATCCCCTCCACCTTCCTCCACCTGCTCCTACCTGCATCTATACCCACCTGGGGGAGGAGCGTCAGAAGTTTCACAGGGCGAAGTGGAGGGAAGTGGAGTACCGTGGAGGGTGATGGTGTGAGCTGGTGACCGGAGGGAGGTGTCGTCGTGGAGTCCGCATCGGTCTTCGCCTCGGCGCTGCCCTTCCTGGGCACGTACACCCCGAAGCTGGACGACAAGGGGCGGTTGATCCTGCCCGCGAAGTTCCGTGCCGCCCTGGCTGGCGGTCTGGTGATGACCAAGGGCCAGGAGCACTGTCTCTTCGTCATGTCGTTCGACGAGTTCCGTCGCATGCACGACCAGCTGCGCCAGGCCCCGGTCACGCACAAGCAGTCCCGCGACTACCTGCGCGTGTTCCTGTCCGGCGCGAGCGACGAGATGCCCGACAAGCAGGGCCGGGTCTCCATCCCGGCCATGCTGCGCGGCTATGCCGGGCTGGACAGGGACGTCGCCGTGATCGGTGCGGGTTCCCGCATCGAGATCTGGGACCTGGCCACCTGGGAGGCCTACCTGGCCGACCAGGAGCCGGGCTACGCCGACACCGCCGAGGAGGTCTTCCCGAACGGGTCGTTCTGAACGCCCGGTCTCCAGCACCAGCCCGTCCGTCGAGACCTCCCCCCGCTGCCCTGACGCACTTCCCCGGCGCCAGGGGGCCGGAGGGGGATCTGGACGGACGGACACCCCCGACACACGAGACAGACACCACCGACGTCGCACGAGGAGAGGAGCACCGTGGACACCGCAGACCGTCACACCCCGGTGCTGCTCGACCGCTGCCTGGACCTGCTGGCCCCGGCGTTGCAGCACGAGGGTGCCGTCCTCGTGGACGCGACGCTCGGCATGGGAGGCCACGCCGAGGGGGCTCTGCGCAGGTTCGAGACCGTGCGGGTCATCGGCATCGACCGCGACCCGCAGGCCATCGAGCTGGCCACCGGGCGGCTGTCCGGCTACGGCGACCGCTTCACGGCGGTGCGCGCGGTCTACGACGAGATCGCCACCGTGCTGGCCGACCTCGGCACCACCCCGGTGCACGGGGTGCTCATGGACCTGGGTGTCTCCTCGTTGCAGCTCGACGAGACCGAGCGGGGGTTCTCCTACGCCCATGACGCCCCGCTGGACATGCGGATGGACCCGACCGACGGGATCACCGCCGCCGAGGTGCTCGCCACCTACGACGAGACCGCGCTGGCCCGGGTGCTGAAGGAGTACGGCGAGGAGCGGTTCGCCCGCCGGATCGCCGCTCAGATCGTCGCCAGCCGGGCGCGGTCGCCGCTGACGCGCACCTCCCAGCTGGTCGATCTGGTGCGTGCCGCGATCCCCGCCGCGGCCCGTGCCACCGGTGGGCACCCCGCCAAGCGGACCTTCCAGGCGTTGCGCATCGAGGTCAACGGTGAGCTGAGCGTGCTGGCACGGGCGCTCCCTCAGGCCGTCGAGCAGCTCGCGGTCGGCGGCAGGATCGTCGTGGAGTCCTACCAGTCCCTGGAAGACCGCCTGGTCAAGCGAACCTTCGCCGCCGGTGCGACGAGCAGCGCACCGCGCGGGCTGCCGGTCGAGCCCGCCGACGCGGCTCCCTATCTGCGCCTCATCACGCGAGGGGCCGAGCTCGCCGACGAGACCGAGGTCGCTCGGAACCCCCGGTCCGCGTCGGTGCGCCTGCGGGCCGCCGAGCGCACCCGCCCGACACCGGCTCGACTCCGCCCGGCAGGTGCGGCATGAGCGCCTCGGCAGCAGCGCAGAAGGCCCCGCGCCCAGCAGCGGCACCACGGGCCCCACGCCAGGTGCCACGGCTGCGCCTGGTCAGCCCCCCGGAGCAGGTCCGCACCAGGGTGCCGTTCGTGCTGGTCTGCATGGGCATGCTGATCGGTGCTCTTCTCACGGCTCTGCTGCTGAACACCTCCATGGCCCAGGCGGCCTTCGAGACCACCGACGCCCAACGTCAGCTGGCGCGTCTGAACCAGGACAACAAGGAGCTCCAGGCGCGGCTCGACCAGGTGTCGTCCCCAGACGAGCTGGCCGCAAGAGCCCGCGAGCTCGGCATGCTGCCGGCGACCGGCACCGGGTGGATCCGGCTGTCCGACCAGACCGTGGCCGGCACCTCGGCGCCGGCGGGCCCGTGAGCGCCACGACGGGCCGGCGCCCCGGCGCCGGCGCTCCTCGTCGGGGTTCTGGGCGTGGTGAGCGTCAACCGTCAGCCCGTCCGACGGCACAGGCTCGTTCGACAGCCCAGCCTCGTTCGACGGCTCAGTCTCGCTCGACCGTCCAGCCTCGGCGCGGCGCCGGCTCCCAGGCGGGGCGCGCGGCCAGCTCGGAGCGCCGTCCTAGCACGGTCCGTCGCTCGACCACGGCGCGCCCGGCCGCTGCGGCGGGCCGTGCCCCGCGTCGTGGTGCGGCCGTCAGCCCGGGTTCGGTGGTCGAGGTCGGAAGCCGGCGTCGGGTGGCGTTCATGGCGACGATCCTGCTGGTCACGCTCATGGTCTTCGTCGGACAGCTTGTCCGTGTGCAGGTCGTCGCCGGTCCGGCGCTCGCCGAGGAGGCCCAGGCCGCTCGCATCTCGTCGATCACCGTGCTGGGTGCTCGAGGTCAGATCACCGACGCGACCGGGGTGGTGCTGGCGAGCTCGGTACCGCAGTACGACATCTCCGTCAACCAGCTGCTGATCCCGGCGTACAAGGGTTCCGAGGCCGACGGGGTGCCCCCGGGCGCGGCAGGTGTCGCCGAGCTGCTCGCCCCGCTGCTCGACCTCGACGTGGCCGAGCTCGGCGGCGCGCTGGTCGGCACCCGCCAGTACAAGTACATCGCCAAGGGCGTGGAGCCGAGGATCGCCCGGCAGATCGCCCAGATGCGCCTCAGCGGCGTCAACGTCGAGCAGGTCTCGGCGCGGGTGTACCCGAACGGTTCGCTGGCCGGGGACATCATCGGGTTCACCAACTCTCGGGGCGTCGGCCTCCAGGGCCTGGAGTCGTCGTTGAACGCCGAGCTCACCGGCACGCCGGGCACGGAGGTCTACGAGCGCGGCGGCACCGGGCAGGCCATCCCCGGCGGCTACCGCTCGGGGGAGAGAGCCGTCGACGGGCGGTCCGTCCGGCTCACCATCCGCGCCGACATCCAGTGGAAGGCGGAGGACGCGATCGCCCAGGCGGTGGAGGCCTCGGGGGCCAGCGGCGGGCAGATCGTCGTCATGAGCCGCACCGGCGAGATCCTCGCCCTGGCCGACGACGACACGGTGGACCCGAACGCGCCGGGAGCCGGTGCCGCTGGTGCGCTGTCCAGCGCCGTCTCCGACGTCTTCGAGCCGGGCTCGACCGGCAAGGTGGTCACCATGGCTGCCGCGCTCGAGACCGGCGTGGTGACCCCGACCACCCAGTTCCAGGTCGCTGACACCCTGACGATCGGCTCGCAGGTCTTCAAGGACGCGCACCCTCACGACGTCCTGCGGCTCACCACCACCGGCATCCTCGCCACGTCCTCGAACACCGGGACGGTCCAGGTCGGGCAGCGGATGTCCGCGCAGACCCAGTACGAGTACCTGCGCAGGTTCGGCTTCGGCAGCAAGACCGGCATCGAGATGCCGGGGGAGTCCGCCGGCATCCTCCACGACGTGGCGAGGTGGGACGGCCGGACCAGGTACAACGTGCTGTTCGGCCAGGGGCTGGCGGGTACCGCCGTGCAGGCCGCCAGCGTGTACGCCACCATCGCCAACGGCGGTGTGCGCGTCCCCCCACGCATCATCGCCGGCTGGATCGAGCCGGACGGCACCTGGACCCCGACCCCACGGCCCGAGTCCTTCCAGGTGGTCTCGGAGCAGACCGCCAACCAGGTGCGCACCATGCTGGAGTCGGTGATCGACGACGGCACCGGGGGGGCGGCCGCGGTGCCTGGCTACCGCATCGCCGGCAAGACGGGGACGTCGCAAGACCTGGCCACCGGCGGGGTCAGCGCCTCGTTCATCGGGTTCGCCCCGGCCGACGACCCGCAGGTGATCGTCGCGGTGGTCCTGCACAACCCGAAGACGTCCATCTACGGAGGCGTGGTCGCCGCCCCGGTCTTCTCCGACGTGACCGCTTACTCCCTGACCGCGCTGCACGCCGTTCCCTCAGGCGTACCAGCGACGCTGTTCCCGACCAGCTGGTGAAGCGTCTCGCACGGTAACCTCGACAGCATGGTGTCCCCCAGGGGTCTGCTGCGTCCCCAGCACCCGCCGGCTCGCTCGCTCGAAGACCTGGTGGCGCGTTTCGCCCGAGACGTGGTGCACGCCTCAGGGCGCGAGGTCGAGATCCACGGTGTGGCCATGGGGTCCAGTGCCGTCGAGCCTGGCGACCTGTTCGTCGCGGTGCCCGGCGCCCACCACCACGGTGCCCGGTTCGCCGGTCAGGCGGCGCGGGCCGGGGCGGTCGCGGTGCTCACCGACGCCACGGGTGCGAACCTGATCGCCGCGGACCCCGCGGCGGACGGGCTGACGGTCCTGACGACGGCCCGCCCCCGGGACATGGCCGGCCCGGTCGCCGACTGGGTGTACGGGAACCCGTCGGGTGAGCTCGTCACCGTCGGGGTGACGGGGACCAACGGCAAGACCACGACGGCCTACCTCGTCGACGCCGCCCTGCGGGCGGTGCACCCGACCACCGCGCTGCTGGGCACCGTCGAGCTGCGCCTGGGTGACGAGGCGATCGAGAGCCCCCGGACCACCGTGGAGGCCCCGGTGCTGCACGGGCTGGCAGCGCTGGCGGTCGAGCGCGGTGCGGCCAGCATGGTCACCGAGGTGTCCTCGCACGCGCTGGCGCTGGGGCGGGTGCGTGGCCTGCGCTTCGACGTCGTCGGGTTCACCAACCTGCAGCGCGACCACCTGGACTTCCACCACAGCATGGAGGGGTACTTCCTGGACAAGGCACGGCTGTTCGAGCCCGAGCAGGCCGTCAAGGGTGTCGTCGTGGTCGACGACGCCTGGGGCCGACGTCTGGCCAGGGAGTCCCCGATCCCGGTCGAGACGGTGAGCACCCGCCTCGACGGCAACCAGGGTGCCGACTGGACGGTGACCGAGGCTGACGTCGGCCTGGACGGTGTGGGCTCTCGGTTCGTGCTGCGCGACCCGGACGGTACGTGTCACGAGGCGTTCTCACCCCTGCCGGGTCTGGTCAACGTGTCCAACGCCGCGACCGCGATCGTCCTGGCCACGGCGGCGGGCGTGCCGCTGGCCACCGCGATCGAGGCGATCGGTGCCGCGCACGCCGTCCCGGGCCGGATGGAACGCGTGATCGAGCGTGGACAAGGCCTGCCGCTGGGCCTGGTGGACTACGCGCACACCCCTGACGCCCTGGAGCTGGCGCTCGCGGCCGTGCGCCCGATCACCCCCGGTCGGCTGATCGTCGTGCTCGGTTCCGACGGTGACCGCGACCGTGGCAAGCGCCCGATCATGGGGGAGATCGCCGCGCGCCTGGCCGACGAGGTGTTCGTCACCGACGAGAACCCCCGCTCGGAAGATCCGGCGCTGATCCGACGGGCTATCCTCTCCGGGGCCACAGCGGTCTCGAAGGCGACCGTGCACGAGGTGGCCACCAACAGGGCAGACGCGATCCGGCAGGCGGTGGCCGTCGCCAGAGAGGGAGACACGGTGATCGTGACGGGGAAGGGCCACGAGCCGACGCAGGAGATCGCCGGGGTGTTTCATCGCTATAACGACCGTGACGTGTTCCGTGCGGTGCTCGCCGAGCATCTGGCAGGCTCGGGGGCGTGAACGCGCTGACGATCGCTGAGGTCGCGACCGCTACCGGTGGGCGGGTGGTGGCAGTACCTGGCACCGCCGTCATCTCCGGCCCGGTGGTGACAGACTCGCGGCAGGTAGAGCCGGGGTCCTTGTTCGTCGCGCTCCCGGGCGAGAAGGTCGACGGCCTCGACTTCGCGGCGACCGCCGTGGCGGCCGGTGCCGTGGCGGTGCTCGCCGAGCGTGAGGCCGTCGGGCCAGACGGTGCGGCCCTGCCGTGCGTGGTGGTGGCCGACGCGACCGTGGCGCTCGGCGCGCTGGCCAGGGTCGCGCTCGCGAGCCTGCGTGAGGCCAGCAGCGCACCGGGCGGGGCTCGGCCCCGTGTGCCCGAGCCCCGCGTGGTGGGTGTCACCGGGTCGGTCGGCAAGACCACCACCAAAGACCTGCTCGCCCAGGTGCTGGGCGCCGCCGGGCCCACGGTCGCGCCCGTCCGCTCGTTCAACAACGAGATCGGGCTGCCGCTGACGGTGCTCCAGGCCGACGCGCAGACCCGCTTCCTCGTGCTGGAGATGGGCGCGAGCGCCCAGGGCGACCTGGACTACCTGACCCAGATCGCCCCGCCGGACGTCGCGGTGGTCCTCGCTGTCGGCCACGCTCACCTGGGTGGTTTCGGCGGTGGGCTCGACGACGTGGCCCGTGCCAAGTCCGAGCTCGTCACCGGCCTCGCGCCCGGTGGGGTCGCGGTGCTCAACGCCGACGACCCGCGCGTGGCCGCCATGGCGAGGCTCGCCCCCGGCGAGGTCGTCATGTTCGGGTTCTCCGAGCAGGCGAGCGTGCGGGCCGAAGACCTGCGCCTGGACCAGGGTCGGGCTTCCTTCACGCTGGTCGCGGATCTTCCCGGGCGTGCCAGCGGCTCCGCGCCGGTGCGGCTGCGGCTGGTCGGGGAGCACCACGTGAACAACGCGCTCGCGACCGCGACGGTCGCTCTGCTGCTCGGTCTGGACCTGGACGAGGTGGCCCGAGCGCTGAGCGTGGCCGACGCGTTGTCTCCGCACCGGATGCACGTCGTGGACCGTCCTGACGGGGTGACCGTCGTGGACGACTCCTACAACGCGAACCCCGACTCGATGCGTGCGGCCCTCAAGGCGCTGGCGGTGCTCTCACGTCCAGACAGGCGCTCGGTGGCCGTGCTCGGCGAGATGCTGGAGCTGGGGGACGCCGCGCTGACCGAGCACGACGCGATCGGCCGGCTCGTGGTGCGCCTCGACATCGGCCTGACCGTGGTGGTCGGCGCTGGTGCTCGAGCGATCGCCACCGGTGCCGCGCACGAGGGGTCGTGGGGCGACGAGGTCGTCATGGCCGACGACGTGGACGCCGCCTGGGAGTTCCTGCGCGGCGAGCTGCGGGCGGGGGACGTCGTCCTGGTGAAGTCGTCCTACGGTGCTGGGCTGTGGCGGCTGGGTGATCTGCTGGTCGGTGACGTGACGTGAGAGCACTCCTGATCGCGGGTGCGGTGTCGATGCTGGTCTCGTTGCTCGGCACCCCGCTGTTCATCCGCCTTCTCGTGCGCAAGCAGTACGGCCAGTTCATCCGCCAGGACGGCCCCACGTCCCACCACACCAAGCGCGGCACGCCCACCATGGGCGGGGTCGTCATCATCGGTGCGACCCTCATCGGCTGGACGGTCGGCCTGCTGGTCACCGGGACGGCACCGACCGCCTCGGGGCTGCTGGCACTCTTCCTCATGGTCGGCCTGGGGCTGGTCGGCTTCTTGGACGACTACATCAAGATCTCCCGGCAGCGCAGCCTGGGCCTGTCACCGTGGGCGAAGATCTTCGGTCAGGGCCTGGTAGGGATCACCTTCGCGGTGCTCGCGCTGCAGTTCCCGAACGAGCGCCACCGGACCCCCGCCTCGACGCAGATCTCGTTCATCCGAGACACCTCCCTCGACCTGGCCTTCCTCGGTGCCGGTATCGGCCTGCTGCTGTTCGTGATCTGGGCGAACTTCCTCATCGCCGCCTGGTCGAACGCGGTGAACCTCACCGACGGTCTCGACGGCCTGGCCACCGGTGCGTCGCTCATCGTCTTCGGGGCCTACGTGCTGGTCGGGGTGTGGCAGAACAACCAGACCTGCCAGGCGGTCGCCACGGCTGGGCCACGCTGCTACGAGACGCGAGACCCGATGGCCCTGGCGATGGTCGCCATCGCCATCACCGGTGCCCTCTTCGGCTTCTTGTGGTGGAACACCAGCCCGGCGAAGATCTTCATGGGCGACACCGGTTCGCTCGCTCTCGGCGGGGCGCTCGCCGCGCTGTCGATCCTGAGCCGGACGGAGATCCTGGCCGCGATCATCGGCGGGCTGTTCGTGCTCATCGTGCTCTCCGACGTCATCCAGATCGGTTGGTTCAAGGCGACGCGGCGCAGGGTGTTCAAGATGGCGCCGCTGCACCATCACTTCGAGCTGTCCGGCTGGGGTGAGGTCACCATCGTGGTCAGGTTCTGGATCATCGCCGGGCTCTTCGTCGCCGCCGGGATCGGGGTGTTCTACGGCGAGTGGGTGACTGGCTGGTGAGGCTGGCTGGCGCTCAGGTGCTGGTCGCCGGGCTCGGCCGGTCCGGCCGTGCGGCAGCCGCCGTGCTCACCGAGGTCGGTGCGCGGGTGACCACCTACGACGACACCGCCGAGGACGCCGACTGGCAGCGCCCGGACCAGGTGCGGCCGGTCGGGCTGGTGGTCACCTCGCCAGGGTTGCGCCCTGACCACCCTGTGCTGGCGGCCGCGACGGCGGCGGGGGTGCCGGTGGTCTCGGAGGTCGAGCTCGCCTGGTGGCTGCGGTCGGACCGCCACGGTGCCGGCCCGGCCCCGTGGCTGGCGGTCACCGGCACCAACGGCAAGACCACGACCGTGGGGATGCTCGCCTCGATCCTCGCCGCCGCCGGGAAGAACGTCGCCGAGGTCGGCAACGTCGGGACCCCCGTGGTCGAGGTGGTGCGCGACCCGTCTCTGGACGTGCTCGCCGTGGAGCTGTCGAGCTTCCAGCTGCACTTCACCACCTCGATGGCTGTCCAGGCCGGTGCGGTGCTCAACATCGCCGCCGACCACCTGGACTGGCACGGTTCGCTGGAGGCCTACGCTGCCGACAAGGCCCGGATCTGGCGGCGGGCGCAGACCGCCGTCTACAACGCTGACGATCCGACCACCGCGAGCCTGGTCGGCCAGAGCGCCGGGCCGTGTCACTACGACGGGGGGGTTGGGTTCACCCTCGGTCCGCCGGGCCTCGGTCAGCTCGGGGTGGTCGATGGCACGTTGGTCGACCGGGCGTTCGATCCCGAGGTCGTGGTCAGCCCCGTCGAGCTGGCACAGGTCACAGACCTGGTCGCCGCAGCTGGGCCAGAAGGCGTCCCTGCCCCGCACGTCGTCGCCGACGCCCTGGCTGCCGCAGCGCTGGCCCGGGCGCACGGGGTGGCGCCCGAGCACGTCCGCGCCGGCCTCGTAGCGTTCACCCCGGGGGAGCACCGGATCGCCACGGTGGCCCAGGTGGGCGACGTGTCGTTCGTGGACGACTCCAAGGCGACCAACGCCCACGCGGCGGCGGCGTCCCTGGGGGGGTTCGCACCCCGGTCGGTCGTCTGGGTCGCCGGCGGGCTGGCCAAGGGCGCGACCTTCGACGATCTCGTCGCCGCGCGGGCCGACCGGGTGCGCGCGGTGGTGCTGATCGGCACCGACCGGGAGCCCTGGCGGGACGCGCTGGCTCGACACGCGCCGCAGGTGCCGGTGATCGAGGTGGACGACAGCCAGACTGGGACGGTGATGTCTCGTGCCGTCGAGCAGGCCTACCGCCTGGCCACCGACCCCGCGCTGGGGTCGGGCCCGGTGGTCGTGCTGCTCGCGCCGGCCGCTGCGTCGATGGACCAGTTCGCGTCCTACGCCGACCGTGGTGACAGGTTCGCCGAGGCCGCCCGCGCGCTGGCACCCGCGTCGTGACGGCCACGGCGTCGCGGTCCCGGTCCAAGAACAGCGAGAGCGGGCGTTCGTCGTCGGCGCGCTCCGGACCAGCCCAGCGCCTGCGGGAGGCATGGACCGGACCGCTGACCACCTACTACCTGCTCGTCGGGTCCACCGCCCTGCTGCTGGTGATCGGCCTGGTCATGGTGCTCTCGTCGTCCTCGGTCGACTCGATCGTGCGAGGCCGGTCCCCGTATGCGGCGTTCTTGGCCCAGACGAGGTTCGCCCTGATCGGTCTGGTGCTGATGCTGATCGCCACCCGGCTGACCGGGCTCTGGCAGCGGCGTCTTGCCTGGGGTGCGATGTTCGCCGCGCTGGGTTTCCAGATGATGGTGTTCGTCCCCGGTCTGGGGTGTGGCTCGGGCGGCAACCAGAACTGGGTCTGCCTGCCCGGGTTCTCCGCGCAGCCGGCGGAGGCGCTCAAGCTCGCGCTGGCGATGTGGCTGGGTGTGGTGCTGGTGCGCAAACAACCCTTGCTGGGCCGGGTGCGCCACGTCGTGGTGCCCGGGCTCGCTGGTGCCGGGGTGGCGATCGCGTCGGTGCTGGCCGGCAAAGACCTAGGCACTGTGCTGATATTCGCGCTGCTGGTGGCTGGGGCCCTGTTCGTCGCGGGCGTGCCGCTGTGGATGTTCGGCTCGGTGGCGTCGCTGGCGGGCCTGGGGGTCGTCGTGTGGATCCTCGCTCAGCCCGACTCGAACCGTATGGACCGGATCTCCAACTGGCTGGGGGAGTGCACCGACTCCGCCGGGCTGTGCTACCAGATCGACCACGGGACGTGGGCCCTGGCCAGCGGTGGGTGGTTCGGGCGAGGTCTGGGGCAGTCCCGCGAGAAGTGGTCTTACCTGCCGGAGGCGCACAACGACTTCATCTTCGCGATCCTCGGTGAGGAGCTCGGCCTGGCGGGGACGCTGCTGGTGCTGGGCCTGTTCGCGCTGCTCGCGATCGCGATGCTGCGGCTGATCCGTCATCACCCCGACCCGGTGGCCCGGGTCACGACCGGGGCGATCTTCGCCTGGGTGATCGGCCAGGCGCTCATCAACATCGGCGTGGTCATCCGGCTGGCGCCCGTCATCGGCGTGCCGCTGCCGCTGGTCTCCGCGGGAGGCTCGGCGCTCGTCATGACGATGGCCGCCCTCGGCGTGGTGATCTCCTACGCTCGGTCAGACCCGAAGACCGCCGCCGCGCTGGCGGCACGTCCCGGCGCGCTGCGCCGTTCCATCGCTGTGCTAGGAAGAGCCCGTGGCTGAGTCGATCCGTGTCCTGCTCGCTGGTGGTGGCACGGCCGGGCACGTCAACCCCATGCTCGCGCTCGCCGCGGAGCTGCGTCGCCGCCACCCGGACGCCGCGCTGGTGGCGCTCGGCACCACCGAGGGGCTCGAGGCGCGGCTGGTCCCGGCGGCCGGTCTGGAGCTGGCGGTGGTGCCGCGCGTGCCGCTGCCGCGCCGCCCGTCGACCGACCTGTTCCGCCTGCCCGGGCGCCTGCGCCAGGCCGTGGCAGCAGCGGGCCGTGCGATGGACACCGGCCGGGTGCAGGTGGTGGTGGGTTTCGGCGGCTACGTCTCGACCCCTGCCTACCTGGCCGCTCGTCGGCGCTCGATCCCCGTGGTGGTCCACGAGCAGAACGCCCGGCCTGGGCTGGCCAACCGTCTCGGTGCGCGCTGGGCGGCCGCGGTGGGGGTGACGTTCCCCGGCACGCGCCTGCCTCGAGCCACGGTGACCGGCCTGCCGCTGCGGGCAGACCTGGCCGCGTTGGTGGGACAGCGTCGCGAGGACCCGGCCGGCACCCGGCGTGCCGCGGCCGAGGCGCTCGGTCTGGACCCGGACCGGACCACGCTCCTGGTCTCCGGAGGTTCCCTGGGGGCGCTGTCGGTGAACCGTGCGGTCGCGGGCGCCGCCGAGGCGATCTTGGCCACCGGTGCCCAGGTGCTGCACCTGACCGGTCGCGGCAAGGCCGACGAGGTGCGTCGCGCGCTGGCCGGGGTGAGCGGCGGCGAGCGGTGGCAGGTCAGGGAGTACCTGGACGAGATGCACCTGGGGCTCGCGCTGGCCGACCTGGTCGTCGGCCGGGCGGGTGCCGGGACGGTCTGCGAGCTCGCGGCGCTGGGTGTCCCGGCGGTCTACGTGCCGCTGCCGATCGGCAACGGCGAGCAGCGTCGCAACGCCCACGACGTGGTGTCGGCCGGTGGCGGTCTGCTCGTCGAGGACGCCGTGCTGGACCCCGCCTGGGTGCGGGACCACGTGCCCGCGCTGCTCGAGCCCGCCGGGGCGCCGGAGCGTGAGCGGATGAGCCGTGCGGCCGCCTCGGTCGGGGTGCGTGACGGCGCGGCCCGCCTGGCGGACCTGGTGGAGGCTCACCTCGGTATCCAGGCAGCCCCCGTGCCGTCGGAGTCGTCGGGGCCCCCGACGACCGCGTCAGCGCTGGGCTCGCCGACAGACCCCGACCCGCTGGCCGGACCGGACCCGGTGGCCGCGCTGGGCAGGGTGCACCTGATCGGCGTGGGCGGCGTGGGGATGTCCGCGGTGGCGATGCTGCTGGCCGCGCGAGGCGTGGTGGTGTCTGGCTCTGACGCCCAGGACGGCCCTGGCCTGGCCGACCTGCGCGCTGCCGGCGTGCGCGTCCGGGTGGGGCACGACGCGTCGGCGGTGGACGAGGCCGACACCGTCGTGGTGTCCTCGGCGGTGCGCGAGTCGAACCCCGAGCTGGCCGAGGCGCGCGGACGCGGCCTGCGGGTGCTCCACCGTTCTGAGGCGCTGGCGGCGCTGATGGCCGGGAGACCCACCGTCGCGGTCGCCGGTGCCCACGGCAAGACGACCACCTCGGCGATGATCGCGGTGGGTCTGCTGCACGCCGGTGCGGACCCGTCGTTCGCGATCGGCGGTGCGGTGCGCGACGACACCGGGACGCTGGGCGGTGCCCGCCACGGGACGGGCCCGTTCGTCGCCGAGGCCGACGAGTCTGACGGCTCCTTCCTGGCCTACACCCCGCAGGTCGCGGTGGTCACCAACGTCGAGCCCGACCACCTCGACCACTACGGCACCCGTGAGGCCTTCGAGCAGGCTTTTGTCGACTTCGCCGGGCGGGTCACCGGCACCCTGGTCCTCTGCGCTGACGACCCGGGTGCGGCCCGCCTGGCTGACGCCGCGCGACGTCCGGGCCTGGATCTGGTCACCTACGGGGCAGAGCCGGGTGCGGACGTCTCGGTGGGGCCCGTCGAGGCAGGGCCGGACGGCTGGTCGACCCAGGTGGCCGCCGTGGGCGGGGCCTCGGTGCGGCTGCGGCTGCCCGCACCGGGCGACCACAACGCTCTCGACGTGGCGGCGGCGTGGGTCGTGCTGTGCCGCCTGGGGGTCGACCCGGCACGGGCCGCGACCGCCCTGGCCGCGTTCCGCGGCACCGGGCGCAGGTTCGAGGATCGCGGCTCGGCCGACGGGGTGCGTGTGGTCGACGACTACGCGCACCATCCGACCGAGGTCGCCGCTGTGCTGCGCTCGGCCCGTGCGGTGGTCGGTGACGGGCGGGTCGTGGTGCTGTTCCAGCCGCACCTGTTCTCGCGCACCAAGGCGTTCGCGGCCGAGTTCGGGGCCGCGCTGGATCTTGCCGACGAGGTCGTGGTCACCGCCGTGTACGCCGCTCGGGAAGACCCAGACCCGCGGGTCAGCGGTCAGATGCTGGTCGATGCGGTGCCGACGGCGGGCAAGGCCCGCTACGTGGCCGACCGGGAGGAGGCCGCGCACGCGGCGGCGGACGCGGCGCGTCCGGGCGACCTGGTGCTCACGGTCGGCGCGGGCGACGTGACCGGGCTGGCCCCGGTCGTCCTCGCGGACCTCGAGGCTCGAGCCCGGTGAGCCCCGCCCGCCCGCCCGACCCTCGGGCCCGACCCTCGCGACCTCGACGGACCGCTTCCTCCTCGCCGCGCGAGGACGTCCTAGAGACCCGCGAGAACCCGTCTTCTCGCGAGGTCCTACCCCCGAAGATCCCGCTCCGCAAGCCCAAGACCAGCGAGCCGGCACCGCCGCGCACCGGTCGGGGCGACCGCGTGGTGGTCGAGGGGGCCGCGCAGCGTTTCGCCGAACGGGTCCAGGCGCGCCACCGGGTCACCCGGGCGAAGGTGACGGTGGCCGCCGTCGTGCTCGCCTCGCTGGCCGTCCTCGGGTGGGTCGGGCTGGCCTCGCCGTTGCTGGCGCTGGACCTGGCGCGGGTGAACGTGGTCGGCACCGGTCAGACGGTGTCGCTGGACGACGTGCTGGGCGTCGTCTCTCCGCACGCGGGTGAGCCGTTGTCCCGTCTGGACACGGTGGTGCTGCGCAGCCAGCTGCTGGAGGTGCGTGGTGTCAAGGACGCCCGGGTGCTTCGGGACTGGCCGCGCGGGCTGACCGTCGTCATCACCCCGCGCCAGGCGGTCGCGGCGGTCCCGGCGGTCTCCGGCGGGCTGATGCTGCTCGACGCCGAAGGGGCCGCGCTGGGCACGGTCGAGGCCCCTCCGGACGGGCTGCCGGTGGTCGACGTGCCTGAGGGCGACGCCCGTGCGCTCGAGGCGGCGCTCAGCGTGGTGCACTCGCTGCCGCCCGACCTCGCTGCCCAGGTGACGACCCTGATCGCGACGACCCAGGACACGGTCACCCTGAAGCTCTCCGACGGTGTCACCGTCGTGTGGGGGAGCGCGGAGGACAACCGTCTCAAGGCCGAGGTGGTCGCGGCGCTGCGCGCCGACGAGACCCTGACCGACGTCACCGCCATCGACGTCTCGGCACCCCGGCTCCCCGTCGTCCGGTAGCTCGTCCGGACGGTGGGTCGACGGCCGTGCGCGGTGCGACCGTGCGAGGGACCGTGCGATCGCGCGGGGGGGAGCGGAGGCGAGCCGTGGGGGAAGACGAGGCAGATCGGGGGGCCGCTCGCGACACGCGCGGCGAGGTCGTTGCTTGCTGCCCGGAGCGGACCTAGCGTCAGCGACCGTAAGGACACCTGACATAACTATGACCCTCAACTTGAACGTGAGGGTTTCATCGAGAGGCACCCACGTGGCAGCTCCGCAGAACTACCTGGCGGTCATCAAGGTCGTCGGCATCGGCGGGGGCGGCGTCAACGCCGTCAACCGGATGATCGAGGTCGGGCTCAAGGGTGTCGAGTTCATCGCGATCAACACCGACGCCCAGGCGCTGCTCATGTCCGACGCGGACGTGAAGCTCGACGTCGGCCGTGAGCTGACGCGTGGGCTGGGCGCCGGGGCCGACCCCGAGGTGGGCAAGAAGGCCGCCGAGGACCACGCCGAGGAGATCGAGGACGTCCTGCGCGGGGCCGACATGGTCTTCGTCACCGCGGGCGAGGGCGGCGGCACCGGCACCGGTGGTGCCCCGGTGGTCGCCCGGATCGCCCGGTCGCTGGGCGCGCTGACCATCGGTGTGGTGACCCGGCCGTTCACGTTCGAGGGTCGCCGTCGCTCGGTCCAGGCGGACTCGGGCATCGAGACGCTGCGCTCCGAGGTCGACACCCTCATCGTCATCCCCAACGACCGTCTGCTGTCGATCTCCGACCGCTCGGTGTCCGTGCTCGACGCGTTCCGCTCGGCCGACCAGGTGCTGCTCTCCGGTGTCCAGGGCATCACGGACCTCATCACCACGCCGGGCCTCATCAACCTCGACTTCGCCGACGTGAAGTCGGTGATGCAGGGCGCGGGGTCGGCGCTCATGGGCATCGGCTACGCACGCGGGGAGGACCGCGCGGTGCAGGCTGCCGAGATGGCGATCAGCTCTCCGCTGCTGGAGGCCAGCATCGACGGCGCTCACGGGGTGCTGCTGTCCATCCAGGGTGGTTCCGACCTCGGCCTGTTCGAGATCAACGAGGCCGCACGCCTGGTCCAGGAGGCCGCGCACGCGGAGGCGAACATCATCTTCGGTGCGGTCATCGACGACGCGCTCGGTGACGAGGTCCGGGTCACCGTGATCGCTGCCGGGTTCGACGGCGGGACGCCGCAGCACCGCAAGGACGCGCGGGCGCTGGGTCAGATCTCCGGCGCCTCGACCAGGGTCCCCACCGCCGCGGCCCGTCCCGTGCCGCGCCCGGTGGTCGAGGCGGTGCCCTCAGGCCCGACCCCGCCCGCCCCTGGGACCAGAGAGCGAGAGGTCGTCGCCCCGCCGAAGGTCCCGGCGTTCCTCTCCACCGAGGCTGAGCCCGCGGCGATGACCGGTTCGCTCGAGGTGCCTCGGGTGTTCACCGACGAGGTGGCGGCGGTGCGGGAGGAGCTCGACGTGCCGGACTTCCTGAAGTGAGCGCGTGAGCGGGCTCGTCGACGAGCTCGTGCTCGGCCCGGGGGTCCGGGCCGGGTTCACCTCTCGTGCCGGCGGGGTCTCCGCTCCGCCGTGGGACTCGCTCAACCTGGGCGTGCACGTGCACGACGACCCTGCCGCCGTGGCGGTCAACAGGGATCGCGTCGCGGCCTGGTGCGGCGTGCCCGTGGCCTATGCCACGCAGGTGCACGGCGCCGCCGTGCACCAGGTGACCGAGCCTCCTCCGCCGGGCACCTGGTCGGTGGGCGAGGCTGACGCGATGGTGACCACGAGCACGCGGGTCGGGCTGGGTGTGCTGGTCGCTGACTGTGCGCCGGTGCTGCTGGCAGACCCCACGGCTCGCGTCGTCGCTGTCGCGCACGCCGGACGAGCCGGGCTGGTCGCCGGCGTGGTCGAGGCCACGGTGGCCCAGATGTGCCGCGCGGGCGCGCGGGCCGGTCAGGTCGTCGCCGTGATCGGGCCGTGCATCGCCGGGTGCTCCTACGAGGTCCCGGCGTCGATGCGCGACGAGGTCGAGCAGGCGGTGCCGGGCACCGCGAGCCGCACCGACCAGGGCACCCCGGCGGTCGACCTCGCCGCGGGGGTGCGCACGATCTTGGGACGGCTCGGCGTGGCACGGGTGGATCAGGTCCCGGTCGACACCTTTGGTGACCAGCGCTGCTTCTCCCACCGTCGCGACGGCCCGAGGACGGGACGCTTCGCCGGGGTGATCCGTCTGCTTCCCTGAGCATCCCGGTGTTCTGGGCGGTCTGGCGCCCGGGGCGGCTGGGAGATTCGTCCCCTTTGCCCGTGATGCTCTGCGATGTCAAGCACCGACACGGGTGCATGTAGGGCGTGTCGGCGCGGGCGAGGCCGCCGGTGGTTGCTAGCGTGGCAGCAAGAGGACGAGATGGTGGCGCCCGGGCGTCGCCGCAGGTCGATCCCGACCGGGTACGGTCGGGGGGACGGAGTGACGCGATGGCCGGTGCGCTGCGCAAGACGATGCTGTACCTCGGCCTGGCTGACAGCCGGCCCGAGGACGAGGAGTACTTCGAGGCGGAGCAGGAGTACCTGATGGACGAGCCCGAGGCCCAGGTGACCCCGCTGCGCCGGCCGGTCCGCATGGCGCCGCCGCCGGACGAGGGTGCTGGTGAGGTCCGTCGGATCACGACGATCCACCCACGCTCCTACAACGACGCCCGCAAGATCGGAGAGGCGTTCCGCGACGGTACCCCGGTGATCATGAACCTCACCGACATGGACGACGCCGACGCCAAGCGCCTGGTCGACTTCTCCGCCGGTCTGATCTTCGGGCTGCACGGGGCGATCGAGAGGGTGACCGCGAAGGTCTTCCTGCTCTCTCCGTCCAACGTCGAGATCACCACCGGGCCCCGCTCGGCCGAGGTCCCGGCCCGGGCCGGCTTCTACAACCAGAGCTGACGTGCGCATCGTCTTCACGCTCCTGTATCTCGTCACGCTGGTCTACCTGCTGCTGCTGCTCGTCCGCCTGGTGCTGAGCTGGGTGCAGGTGTTCGCCCGCGAGTGGCGTCCGACTGGTGGGATGCTCGTGGTCGCCGAGGTGGTGTACTCGGCGACCGACCCGCCGCTGAAGGCGCTCCGCAAGGTGCTGCCCCCGGTCAGCCTCGGGCAGATCCGTCTCGACCTGGGCTTCCTGGTCCTGGCCTTGGGCTGTTCGCTCCTGCTCAACCTCTTCGCGATGATGGCCAACCGGTGATCCGCTCGAGGTGGACAGGCGGCCCGGTGGTCGACCGTCAGAGTTCCTGGACGGCGAATCTCCGCTACGGTGGCTGTCGGACAACCGGTGAGAGGGCCCGCCGGGCCCCCGGCACGAAGCGAGGAAGGTGAGTCCCCATGGCTCTGCTGACCGCAGACGACGTCCTGAACAAGAAGTTCCAGTCGACCAAGTTCCGCGAGGGCTACGACCAGGACGAGGTGGACGACTTCCTGGACGAGGTCGTCGCCACCCTGCGTGACCTGCAGGGCGAGAACGACGATCTCGCGGCCAAGCTCACGGCTGCCGAGCGGCGCATCGCCGAGCTGAGCCGCGAGCCCATGGTGGACGTCCCGGCGCCGGTCGTCGCGGCCCCAGAGCCGGCGTACACCCCGCCTCCGGTGCCTGTCATGCCCGAGAACGCGCCAGAGTCCGCCACAGGGATGCTCGCGCTGGCTCAGAAGCTCCATGACGACTACATCACCTCCGGCAAGGAGGAGAGCGACCGGCTGGTGGCCGACGCTCGCGTTCGTGCGGACAAGATCGTCGCTGACGCCGAGGAGACGTCCAAGCGCACGATCAGCGCGCTGGAGCAGGAGCGCTCGCTGCTGGAGCGCAAGATCGACGAGCTGAGAGTCTTCGAGCGCGACTACCGCACGCGTCTGAAGAGCTATCTGGAGAACCTGCTCGGCGACCTGGACTCGCGTGCCAGCACCATGCCGGCCCGGAGCGAGACCTCGATCTAGCACGCTCGACGTCACGAGGCTCCGCCTCCTGGGGATGACCCCGGGGCGGAGCCTCGTTCGCGTCTGCTGGGCTGTCAGATCCGCGCCGATATCACATCCGCGCTGCTGAGGCGTGCCGGACGGCTGTCGAGCGTGTCGGGTTGTCGAGCGCTGGACAGCCGCATACAGTCGCGGGACCTCGAACCAAGGGAGCCCCATCATGTCCGACGCGCCTGGTAAGGCCGCCGACCAGACCGCCACGCTCGTGCCGTTCCCCGTCCGGGAAGGCGAAGAGCCGTGGGCCCGTGTCGAGATGGACGAGCTGATCGCCGGGCTGCGGGCCGAGGTCGACAGGCTGACCGCCGAGCTCGTCGCCACCGACGCCGGGCTGACCGAGCTGCTGCGCAACTCTGGGGACGGCGCCGGGGACGACCAGGCTGACTCGGGCTCCTCCGCGCTGGAGCGCGAGCAGAAGCTCACCATGGTCAACAACACCCGAGACCTGCTGCTGCAGAACGAGCACGCTCTCGAGCGGGTCGAGGCCGGCACCTACGGGGCGTGCGAGTCGTGCGGCATGGCCATCGGCAAGGCGCGTCTCCAGGCCTTCCCCCGGGCGATGCTGTGCGTGGCGTGCAAGCAGCGCGAGGAACGACGCTGAGGCGCGCTGCCGCCCACCTCGCACGTGCGTAGACTCCCGCAGGTGTCAGACCCCCGTTCTTCCCGGCCCGCCGCGGCCGTCCTGGCGGCTGTGGTCGCGCTCGTCGTCCTCGCCGCCGACCAGCTCACCAAGCTGTGGGCGCTGGCCGCGCTCGAACCAGGGGAGCGCCGGCCGCTGCTGGGCGACCTGCTCGGGCTGCAGCTGGCGTACAACCCCGGCGCCGCCCTGTCGATCGCGACGGGGATGACCTGGCTTCTCACGCTCGTGGCCATCGCGGTCGTCGTGGTCGTCGTGCGCACCGCGCGCCGGACGACCTCCCGTGTCTGGGCGGTGACGTTCGGGCTGCTGCTCGGTGGGGCGGTCGGCAACCTCGTCGATCGCATCTTCCGCGACCCGGGCCCTTTCCAGGGGCACGTGGTGGACTTCATCGCCTACGGGACGTGGTTCATCGGCAACGTGGCCGACATCGCCATCGTGGTCGCCGCACTGATGGTGATAGGCCTGGTCGTCTGGGGTGTGCGGCTGGACGGGACCAGGGACACCAAGACCGAGGAGGCGCGGGCGGATGGCTGACGAGCGCCGCCTGCCGGTGCCCGACGGCCTGGCGGGCGAGCGGGTCGACGCCGGCCTGGCCCGGTTGCTCGGGGTGTCTCGGTCTCGCGGCGCGGAGCTCGCGGCGGCTGGCGCGGTGCTGGTGGACGGACGCCTCGTCGGCAAGTCTGACCGGCTGGTCGCGGGAGCCTGGCTCGAGGTGACGCTGCCCGACCCGCCCGCACGCGTCGAGCCGGACGCGGCCCCAGTGGTTGGCCTGGTCGTGGTGCACGAGGACGACGACCTCGTCGTGATCGACAAGCCCGTCGGGGTGGCCGCTCACCCGTCGCCCGGGTGGGAGGGGCCGACCGTCGTCGGCGGGCTGGCCGCCATGGGGGTGCGGGTGGCGACCTCGGGTGCCGCCGAGCGCCAAGGTGTGGTGCACCGGCTCGACGTGGGCACCTCGGGGCTGATGGTGGTGGCCAAGAGCGAGAGCGCCTACACCGCGTTGAAGCGAGCGTTCAAGGAACGGACCGTGGAGAAGGTGTACCTGGCCCTCGCCCAGGGGCACCCCGACCCGACCAGCGGCACGATCGACGCCCCGATCGGCCGGCACCCGAGCAACGACTGGAAGTTCGCTGTCGTCGCCGGGGGCAAGCCGTCGGTGACGCACTACGAGCTGCTCGAGGCGATGCCGACGGCCTCGCTCCTCCAGGTGCACCTGGAGACCGGGCGCACCCACCAGATCCGTGTGCACATGGCGGCGGTGCGTCATCCTCTGGTCGGTGACCTGACCTACGGGGCCGACCCGGTGCTGGCCGGGCGCCTCGGGCTGACCCGCCAGTGGCTGCACGCGGCCCGGCTGGGCTTCACGCACCCGGGCACCGGCCGCTGGCTGGAGCTGGCGTCCGACCCGCCGGACGATCTGGCGCTGGCGCTAGAGGCGCTGCGCGACGGTGCTCGCTGACGGGCTCGTCCGCCTGCGGCTGACGGCCACGACACCACCTGGACGCCCGCGCTCCGGGGCGGGCGTACCGACGTAGGATCACCGCATGGCAGCGCAGGACGGTCCCGGCGACAGCTTCGTCCACCTGCACTGTCACTCCGACTACTCGATGCTCGACGGGGCCGCGCGGGTCGCCGAGATGCTCGCCGAGGCCCAGCGCCTGGGCCAGCCGGCGATGGCGCTGACCGACCACGGCTACCTGTTCGGGGCGCACGAGTTCTGGCGCACCGCGAAGAGCCTGGGCATCAAGCCGATCATCGGGCTCGAGGCCTACGTCACCCCCGGCACCAGCCGCTTCGACAAGACCAAGGTGCGCTGGGGCGAGCCGAGCCAGAAGGACGACGACGTCTCGGCGAGCGGGTCGTACACCCACATGACCCTGCTCTCGCGCACCACCGAGGGCATGCACAACCTGTTCCGGCTCGGTTCTCTGGCCTCGCTGGACGGGCAGATGGGCAAGTGGCCTCGGATGGACCGCGAGCTGCTGTCGCGGTACCACCACGGCCTGATCGCGACGACGGGGTGCCCGTCCGGGGAGGTGCAGACCCGCCTGCGCCTGGGGCAGTACGACGAGGCGCTGCGCGCGGCCGGTGAGCTGCAAGACCTCTTCGGGGCCGACTCGCTGTACGTCGAGGTGATGGACCACGGCCTGGACATCGAGCGCCGGGTCATCAAAGACCTGCTGCGCGTCGCCAAGGCGATCGGTGCGCCGCTGCTGGCCACCAACGACCTGCACTACACCCACGAGTCTGACGCTCACGGGCACGAGGCCCTCCTCGCGGTGCAGTCCGGGTCGACGATGGACGAGCCCACCTACGACCAGGGGGGCAACCGCTTCGCGTTCTCCGGCACGGGCTACTACGTGAAGCCCGCCGCCGAGATGCGCAGGACCTGGGCGGAGCTGCCCGAGGCGTGCGACAACACGCTGCTCGTCGCCGAGCAGTGCGAGGTGGACTTTCCCTCGGACGCCAACTACATGCCTCGCTTCCCGGTGCCGGACGGCGAGGACGAGAGCTCGTGGTTCGTCAAGGAGGTCGAGCGGGGTCTGCACCGCCGCTACCCGGCTGGGATACCCGACGACGTGCGCGCCTCGGCGGACTACGAGGTCGGGGTCATCACCCAGCTGGGGTTCGCCGGGTACTTCCTCGTGGTCGCCGACTTCATCGGCTGGGCCAAGGAGCAGGGCATCCGGGTGGGGCCGGGGCGCGGCTCGGCGGCCGGGTCGATGGTCTCGTACGCGATGGGGATCACCGAGCTCGACCCGATCCGGCACGGTCTGATCTTCGAGCGCTTCCTCAACCCCGAGCGGGTGAGCTGGCCCGACATCGACGTGGACTTCGACGAGCGTCGGCGCGGCGAGGTGATCCGGTACGTCACCGACAAGTACGGCGAGGACCGGGTGGCCCAGATCGTCACCTACGGCACGATCAAGGCCAAGCAGGCCCTCAAGGACTCCTCCCGGGTGCTCGGCTTCCCGTTCGCGATGGGGGAGAAGCTCACCAAGGCCATGCCCCCGGCGGTGATGGGCAAGGACATCCCGCTGTCGGGCATCGAAGACCCGGCTCACCCCCGCCACGCGGAGGCCGAGGAGTTCCGTCAGGTGGTGGCCGCCGACCCGGAGGCGCAGCGCGTCGTCCAGACCGCGCGCGGCCTGGAGGGGCTGAAACGCCAGTGGGGGGTGCACGCGGCGGGCGTCATCATGTCGTCAGACCCGCTGATCGACATCATCCCGATCATGAAGCGCCCCCAGGACGGCGCGATCATCACGCAGTTCGACTACCCGACCTGCGAGGGGCTCGGGCTGGCGAAGATGGACTTCCTGGGCCTGCGGAACCTGACCGTCCTCGACGACGCCCTGGCCAACATCGTGGCCAACGGCAAGCCTCCGCTGAACCTCGAGGCTCTCGAGCTCGACGACGTGCCGACCTACGAGCTGCTGGCCCGTGGCGACACCCTGGGCGTGTTCCAGCTCGACGGTGGTCCGATGCGGTCGCTGCTGCGTCAGATGCGCCCGGACAACTTCGAGGACATCTCCGCGGTGCTGGCCCTGTACCGGCCTGGCCCGATGGGCGTGAACAGCCACACCAACTACGCGCTGCGCAAGAACCGCCTGCAGCAGATCGAGCCGATCCACCCTGACCTGGAAGAGCCTCTGCGGGAGGTGCTCGAGCCGACCTACGGGCTCATCGTCTACCAGGAGCAGGTGCAGAAGGCCGCGCAGATCCTCGCCGGGTACACGCTCGGGCAGGCCGACCTCCTGCGCCGGGCGATGGGCAAGAAGAAGAAGGAGATCCTCGACGCCGAGTTCATCCCGTTCGCTGAGGGCTGCCGGGAGCGCGGCTACTCGGACGCGGCGATCAACGCGGTGTGGGACGTGCTCGTCCCCTTCTCCGGGTATGCCTTCAACAAGGCTCACACCGCCGGGTACGGGCTGGTCTCCTACTGGACGGCGTATCTCAAGGCGAACTACGCCACCGAGTACATGGCGGCGCTGCTCACGTCGGTGCGTGACGACAAGGACAAGTCCGCGCTGTACCTGAACGAGTGCCGCCACATGGGCATCCAGGTGCTCCCCCCCGACGTGAACGCGTCGGCGGCGCTGTTCGCCGCCGTCGGTGCCGACATCCGCTTCGGGCTGAGCGCGGTCCGCAACGTCGGTGCGGGCGTCGTGGACGAGATCGTCGCGGCCCGGGAGGCCAAGGGCGCGTTCACGTCGTTCACGGACTTCTTGGACAAGGTGCCGGCCCCGGTGTGCAACAAGCGCACCATCGAGTCGCTCATCAAGGCCGGGGCGTTCGACTCGGTCCAGCCGAGCCGGCGAGCGCTGCTGCTGGTGCACGAGCAGGCGGTCGACGCGGTGATCGGGGTCAAGCGCAAGGAGGCCGAGGGCCAGTTCGACCTGTTCGCCGACGTGCTGGGCGGCCAGGACGAGACGTCGTTCTCCGTGACGGTTCCCGACGTCAGCGACTGGGACAAGAAGCAGCGTCTGGCGTTCGAGCGGGAGATGCTGGGGCTGTACGTCTCCGACCACCCGCTCTCTGGCCTGGAGCACGTGCTGAGCGCCGCTGCCGACACCTCGATCGCGGCCCTGGTCGCTGACGAGGCCCGCCCGGACGGGTCCACGGTGACCGTCGCCGGGCTGATCACGACGCTGGCCCGCAAGATGTCCAAGCAGGGCAACCCGTGGGCCCAGGTGGTGGTCGAAGACATGGAGGGCTCGGTCGAGGTCCTGTTCTTCGGCGAGACCTACCTCGCCTACTCGGCCGTCCTCGCCGAAGATGCCGTGCTCACGGTCAAGGGCCGGGTGCGCCGCCGCGACGAGACGATGCAGCTCCAGGCCATCGAGGTCAGCACCCTGGACACCTCCCGAGCCTCAGACGCCCCCTTGGTGCTGTGCATGGAGTCCACCCGCTGCACCCCCCCGGTGGTCGAGCGTCTGCGCGAGGTGCTGCGCACCCACCCGGGCACGGTCGAGGTGCACCTGCGCCTGACCAGCCCCGGCCGCGCCACGGTGATGAAGCTCGAGGACACCCTGCGCGTCGATCGCACCCCGGCCCTCTTCGGTGACCTCAAAGCCCTGCTCGGCGCAGGCTGCCTCCCCGGCTGAGACGCGTGGCAGGTGACGCCGTCACTCACCCGTCGTGGGTCCACCCTGCCGTCGGCCACCCACGCGGCCTCGCCCTTGTCCTCACATGCCGCGCGATGGGCGAGGGCGAGCGCCAGGTGATGGTCGGTCACGAGCTCCCCCGACTGTCCAGTCGACATCAAGAGCAAACATTTCATGTGTTAGCCTGATGTGGCATCAGTTTTCTTTGCGTAGGAGAGGCTGTGAAGAGCAGGACACCGGTGGTGGTCAGGCGTGGGCTGGCCGACCTCGGTGAGCATCTGCGGACGTGGCGTCGGCTCAACGGCGTCACGCAGCAGCTGCTGGCTGAACGTGCCGGGGTGTCGGTGCCGACGTTGCGTACGGTGGAGTCGGGCGGGTCGGTGAGTACCGACAGCCTGGCTCGTATCCTGCGCGCGTTGGGGGTCCTTGACACGGTCGTGGCTGCGGTCGACCCGATGAACAGCGACGTCGGTCGGTTGCGTGCCGGTCAGCGACTGCCCGAACGGGTGCGCACGCCGAGGCCGCGATGACAGGGTTCGTCATTGTCCGGCTCGTTCTGCCTGACGGCGACGAGGTCGAGGTCGGGACGCTGCGCTTCGCTGCTGCTCGCGGACGTGAGAGCGCCGTGTTCGTGTATGCGGATACCTACCTGGCAGACACCCGGGCATACCCGATCGATCCGGGGTTGCCGCTCCAGGCTGGTCCGTTCGTCACGGGGGAGCGGGGACTGTTCGGTGCCATGGCGGACGGGTCCCCGGATCGCTGGGGGCAGAACCTCTTGCGCCGTGCCGAGAAGACCCGAGCTCGAGAGGAGCAGCGCACACCGCGCACGCTCGGCCCGTCGGACTTCCTGCTCGGTGTGCACGACGAGCTGCGCCAGGGCGCGCTGAGATACGTCGAGGCTGACGGACGTTATCTGTCTGGCTCCGAACGAGGCGTGCCCCGCTCGGTGGACCTGCCGCTGCTGCTGTCGCTGACTGACCGCATGCTGCGCGACCCGTCGCTGGACACCGACTTGCGCGACCTTGTCGACGCTGGTGGCTCGCTCGGAGGTGCCCGCCCCAAGGCCGCTGTCCGCGACCATGCCGGGACGTTGCGCATCGCCAAGCTCCCCCGCAAGGGCACCGACGAGTGGGACGTGATCGGCTGGGAGAAGCTCACCTTGGACCTCGCGGCGCTCGCTGGCATCGACGTGCCGCGCAACGAGGTCGTCACCGTCCTCGGCCGCCGCGTCCTCCTGCTCGACCGCTTCGACCGGCGCGATGGCACCCGTCTCGGGTACATCAGCGCCATGACTCTGCTCGGTGTGGGGGAACGCGCACAGGGCATCTCGTTCGCCGAGATCGCCGAGGAGATCGACCAGGTCTCGCCAGCCCCCCAGGACGACCTGCGGCAGCTGTTCCGCCGCGCGGTCTTCGGGGCGCTGGTCTCCAACACCGACAACCATCTGCGCAACCACGGGTTCCTGCGCACATCCACCGGTTGGACGTTGAGCCCCGCCTTCGACCTGAACCCTGACCCTGAGCGAGGACAGGCAGCCGTCCCGCTCGTCCCCGGTGGCGGTGACCTCGCCGACACCGTCGAGATGGCCGACGTCTTCCGGCTCGACCGCGATGCAGCCTTGAGGGAGTTGGAGCATGTGGCCTGCGGGATCCACCGGTGGGAGCACAGAGCCGTCGAGTTGGGACTCCAGTCGCAAGAGGTGAGCCTGATGCGTGCCGCGTTCGACTCTCCCGACCTTGCGGTGGCCCGACGTCTCATCAGTTGAGCCTGCTGTACGTCGTTCCGCAACCCTGGAGGTATGGGGAAAACCGTGAATCTGATTCTTGGCGAAACCTATGGCACGGGCTGAGGCATCGCGAGTCAGAGCAACAAAGCAGGAGAACAGGCTAAGGTTCGCGGACCCCCGGCGTTCCGGGGTCTGCCCAGGTGGAATCGGCTAGCCCTGGATGGCTAGGTGCGGCGGACATCGGGGCAGTCGTCGCGCATAGGGACAGGCTTGAACGGGCTGTCCAAGAGCGGCCTTCCACTGTCAGGCCAATTCGTGTTAGTGTGAGGTTGTTGGAAGTTCCACCCAGCGTCGCTTGATTGAGAAGACGGCTTGCATCATGGACATGAACAGCATCCAGGCGTCGAACTTAGGCGCGGAGACTCAAATAATTATTTGTCTACCTGTATCAGCACCCCTCCCTCTGGGGGATCCATGGCGCACCGGTCCACTGCCCGTAAAATTCGGCGACAAGCCAGCAAAAGCCGATCTTCGAAGGAGTTATTTTTATCCAGCAGTTGCTGATGTCCTATATGGTTCAACTGACACTCCATCGCGATGGCACGTTGAGATTCAACGCGATTTTTTCTCGCGCATAAAAATCGCTGCGCTCGAGGTTCTCTTGAGCCGAGAGCCCCTCAACCAGTCGGGGTACCTGGTCTTGCACCTCCGTTCGGAGACCCCTGTCGCCGAGGAGCTTCCGAAGATTCTCGATCACGTCAGCGCCAACACGAGGAGCGTTCAGAATTTTCTACAGGAAATCGGACTGAATACAATTGTTCTCACCGAGCCGAGCGAAGGTTCGAGGCCATTCGTGGTATGCTACTCGACAGCAGAGATCGAGGGTACTTCCGACTCGGAGAGCGTGAATAGAGTTCTTTTCCGACTCGCTTCGGGAACCTCTGAAGAGCGGTTTCCGCTTTCTGGACCCTCTCAAGAAGGCCTCGGATTGCCGTTGTCGTCGTCATGGCAGAGCCTTTCTCTCAGGGATGGGTTAGCATTTCTTGCGATCAGCGCTCCTGATATGGATATGTTCATCTCGACAGGCAGGGCCGCAGCACTCGTTAGCTCAGTTTATTTAGATACTGTGCTATTAGCGCTCTTGCAGCGGGATGCTAGTGAGGCGCTTGCCTCCGAATTATATGCAGGGACGACACAGGATAAACGTCGTTTGGGTGTGAGAGAAGTTTCAAATGTTCTTGAAGCCGTACGCAGCGCACTCTGGTTCGGGCGAATTTCTAGATACGCGATACCCAACCAACTCCTTGAGCAGTTGAACGATCAACAAGGAACCAGCACACTCTTGTCTCGGCTTATTGTAGAAGTTGAATCTCGAGCTGCCTACTACCGGGAACTTCACGGAAGTAGGCTTGAGCGATTTGCTATGATAATTGCCACATTAGGAATTCCGACTGCTCTCGTGCTCGGTACGGGTCAAATATATCATTCCGGGGCAGGTTTCGGAGGGACGGCGGTCTGGGCAGGGTCTACAGTCGTTTTATGTGCGGTCGCATATCTACTTTGGCAGAGGTATCACAGCCGATCGGCTCCTAGGTGAGTTTCGGATCGCTCTCGAATCCACTCCAATCCTAAGGCCTGGCTATTGCTCCGAATGTATTTTCTGAATAGTAGAAGTCGTCAGCCTCAAAGTCGAGTTCGAGATCTGCTAACCGTTCGTTTAGTTCGGTCAGGAGATCTGTGTACTCGCGGTTGTCAGGGTCGCTCTTCAGTGCCGTAACTAGATAATTTGGACGCCAACTGAAACTCTCGCTAAACAAATCAGAGCGCTCCAGGACGCTCATGCCAGCCGTGCTTACGGTGTCGTGCTTGATGCTTATTTTGCGAAATCCTGCTCTGTAGAGTTGGTTGTACAGTTTTCTTCCGTTGTTTCTGTCGCTCGCCAATGGTGATTTCAGCGTGAGTTCAATCACTCTGCCCATGTTGTCGTCATCGTCGGGGTATGCTAATTTGCTCCCGTCATCCGATCCGCGCAGCACGATGACTGCAGTGTCTTGTGCGAGCCAGCGACACCGCCGTAGCAATTTCACAGGATTCGCCATATGATGAATTGTCAGCGCAGAAAAGAATAGATGAGCTCTAGGTTTTCCAATCCTGGAAAGATAGTCGTCGATCGCTTGCTCCAGACCCTCACCCTCAAGATCGAGTTCGAGAAAGGTAAATTTATCGCCATCGCTGCCAGACTCTCGAGCCTTTCGTACCGATTTTCCGCATACGTCAATCCCGAGGATGTGACTGAAGCGTTCGTCTTCGAATCGACTGCGCGTTACGTTGCCGTTGGCACAGCCGAGATCAACAACGACCAAGTCGCTGTCCGGAAGTCCCTGTAGAGCCTCGGTGAGAAGATTTTGGTCGAACACCGAGGCTTGGGCAGATTGGACTTTAAGGCGCGCAGATTCTCGAAAACTATCAGGCGAGTAAGCAGAGCGAGCACGTTTTTTGCCACGAGGGATTGGAGGGGTGGTGTCTGCAGGTCTGCCTGGGGTGATTAACGGGGTCGAGAGCGCATCGAGACTGAGGATGCCAAAAGTTTCTAGAATTGATTGGAGACAGCTGAGAAGGAGTTCCGATTCGGCGCGTGTCGCGGAACGGCCTTTCGCCCCTTCTCCCGAGATCTCAATATGAGTGATCTCGTTACGAAGGCGGACGAGTTCATCGAGATTGATCATGGTGATCCCTCTCAACTCATTCCCGGTTGCGCGCGACCATGATGAGAGAAAACTGCTGTTGCGAAATAAGGCGACCAGTTGCCCGAGAGAAAATGACTCGATCGTCTTTTGGCCTTTTCCGATTTGATTTTCCGCATCGTTAACACGCATGCGATCTTGTCCTGCGAGAAGGCCTATTCCTCGCCGGTAGAGCTCCCGGAATGCGCCTTCAATTATCGCAAGCGACTCTCTGGCAGGGGCAGAATATTCGCCTTGAGCGATGTGATTTCGAATCAGATCGATTCGCTCCTCGAGCGTCTGGGTCATGCACCTATAATTATCACATGTAGCCGTCTAGTCAAGTCCCATGGTGTGTCCTGGGTTTCCCGGAGTCGGGTTGCTGGGCTCGTGTGCCACCCTGACGGAGCCTGACCCGTTTCTCCGGACACCTGGTCTGAGGCGATGATCGTCTCGGAGAGGAGTCCTGGATGCCTGCTGCCAAGCCGCCGGAGTTCCGCCGTCGGGCTGTGGACCTGGCCCGGTCG